>WNGM01000003.1_pt1 | contig 197908 bp, 174 predicted proteins | sample 5400571 | NCBI WGS metagenome assembly WNGM01 (sample SAMN13153378, study PRJNA577476) | soil metagenome | isolation source: 100 cm soil or saprolite under Garry oak tree replicate 2 | place: USA:California | collected 2016-06-15
ACCTGGCCCGGCCGGCTCAGGCAGATCCACTCCTTCTTCCGCAACCGATCACCTGGCCAGATGCTCGACGCCGCCGCCCCCTGGACCAGCCCCTGGCTGCCCCCGCGTTACGAGCAGAACTTCTGGAATGCCGCTTAGTTGGCTTGCGGGCGGCGGTCCTGGCATGCTCCGCTCATGTCCTCCTCTCCCGCGACGTCCACCGAGGACGTCACCGGCCAGCCGGCCAGGGCCCAGTTCGAAGCATTCCTCGACGAGCACCGCAGGGAGCTCAACGGCTGCCTGGACGGGCTGACCGAGGAGCAGGTGCGCCGATCGCTGGTGCGCTCCCGGACCACGCTGCTGGGCCTGGTGAAGCACGCGACCTTCGTCGAGAAGGTCTGGTTCGACGAGGCTGTCACCTGCCGGTCCCGTGCCGAGATCGGCATCCCCGCGACCCCGGACGAGTCGTTCATTCTGCATGACGGCGACACCATCGCCACCGTCCAGCAGGCCCACCGCGAGGCGTGCCAGGCCTCGCGCCGCGCGACCGCATCCCTGGGGCTGGACGACATGGTCCGCGGCAACCGGCGCGGCCCGCTACCGCTGCGCTGGGTGTACCTCCACGTGCTGCGCGAGCTCGCCCAGCACTGCGGGCACGCGGACATCCTGCGAGAGCAGCTCACCGACGGGTAACGCATGTGCGCGCGGCATGTATCAGCGGCAGGCCGGCCCGCTCTGCACTAAGAGGTCCTAACACAATGCGTGGATCTTGAGGCGGCGCCAGCAGATGATGGCGCAGCCAAGGGTGAGAAAGGCTTCGTGGATGTCGTCGCGGATCTCCCAGCGGATGCGCAGCCGCCGGAACCAGTGCAGCAACGCGATGGCCTGCTCCACGACGTACCGGTAGACGCCCAGCCCGGAGCCGTGCGGGACGCCGCGGGCGGCGATGATAGGCCGGATGCCTTTGGCCTTGACCAGCACGCGGTACTTGTCGTGGTCGTAAGCACGGTCGGCGAACAGCTTGCCCGGCCGCTGGCGGGGGCGGCCGCGGCGCCCGCGCACCGGCGGGATCGCCTCGATCAGCGGCATCAGCTGGGTGACATCGTGCCGGTTGCCGCCGGTCAGCGTGACCGCCAGCGGGATGCCCCGGCCGTCGGTGATCACGTGATGCTTGGAGCCTGTCCTAGCCCGGTCGACGGGGCTGGGCCCGGTTTTACGCCCCCTTTTAACGCCCGCACATGCGAGCCGTCCACCGCCGACCGGGACCAGTCGATCATTCCGGCGGCGTTAAGCCTGGCCAGCAGCACCTCGTGCAACCGCTGCCACACCCCGGCTTCGTGCCAGTCCCGCAGCCGCCGCCAGCACGTCATCCCTGAGCCGTATCCCAGCTCTTGGGGCAAGAACTCCCAGGGAATGCCCGTGTACAGCACAAACAAGATCCCGCACAGCGCCTTGCGGTCATCGAGGCGCTTGCGGCCCGGGTGCCGGAACCGGCGCTCGACCGTGGGTAACAGCGGCTCGATCAGTTCCCACAGCCCGTCCTCGACTTCCCAGGGCCTGCGCTGAGCCATGCCAGCCTCCCGCCAGACAGCCAGTCCCGTCCAGCACGAGCAAACCACACCCAAAGATCATTTTGTTAGGAGCTCTAATAGGGCAATGCCGGATCCCCGTGCGGTAGGCGGGGGATCCACCTAGCGGGGAGGCTCACGATGGAGCCAGCGATATACCATTCCAGCGTCAGGGCTGTCTGGGCCGATGCCCTGTTCGTGTCGGCGCTGCAGCGCTGTGACCAGCCCAGCGCCGGAGAGGTCCGGCAGGCCGTCGCCGTGGCCGTCCGCGTATTCGGCCCGGACGGGTGCGCCGAGCGAGTGGCGCAGGAATTTGGTGACCACCCCGAGACCGCGGTCACCCGGATGCGCTGGGCTCGCGAAATGGCCGCTGAGGCGATCAGCGGTCGTTTCCCGGCATTCAGAATGGCAGCGATGTAACACTCAGGCAGTAGGTTTTAGCCTACTGTTTGTTGTAGGTCTTGGCCTACTGTTCACGAATGGCAGAGAAGGTTACCCTTGCTCGCAGCGGCCGCCCCGAGCGAGAGGCAATTCTCATGCGTGGCCGTTTCCCGTCCTTCCGGTTCTCCCGTGCCCTGCTGGCGTGCGTGCCATTGCTGGGCCTGGTCATGGTGGCAAATGCCGGCGCCGCGTCGGCCGCCCGCGCCCCGGTGACCGCCCGCACCGCCGTATCCAGCTCGTGGGCATGACGGTGCGGCCGGGGGACCACATCGCGGCGTCGGTGACCAGGTCCAGCACGAGCTACGCGCTGAAGGTGACCGACTCCACCACCGCGGGCAACAGCTTCAGCACCACCCAGGCTTGCGCCGCCGCCACCTGTACGGACACCAGCGCCGAGTGGGTCGCACAGCGCCTGGTCAACATCGCGACGGGCACCTTGTTCCCGCTCATCAACTTCGGCGCCTGGACCCTGAAGGGCGCCACGGTGAAGGCCGGTGCCAGGTCGGGAACGATCTCCTCGTTCCCCGACAACGAGATCACCATGGTCAACTCCGGCGGCAAGGTGCTCGCCCAGCCCGGGCCGCTCAACAGCAGCGGCAACAGCTTCAAGGTCATCTGGAAGGCCGGCAAGTAATCCGTCAGGCGCCCGCCCGGGGAGGCCGGCCTCCCCGGGCGGGCGGTTCCTTGCTTATCTTCCCGTCAGTGGGAGATCGAGAAGTGCACCGAGCCGTCAGCGGCCCTGGTGATGCTGACGGCGTAGGAAGTGTGCGGAGCGGCGGCCCTCGACGTGGCCGGGACAAGAGCCTGGGCCGCCCAGGAGACCGAGCCCGTGGCGCAGTCCTGCAGGCCCTTCTGGTTGTCGAACGCGGCCAGGTCGAAGGACTCCGTCCCGAATGCCTTCTTGGGTGTGACGGTCCCCCTCCAGCTGAACCGGTCGGAGATGTCGTTCAGCGCCAAGTTGAACTTCCCGTTCTTGATGGGAATCTGGAACCCGATGAAGCTGAAACCGATCGTGATCGTGTCGCCGGACGCCGGGCAGTGGTCGATCATGGTCGTGAAGAACGGGTCGAACCTCGGGCCGTTCGCGGTCTGATCCACGCTGAACAGCAGCTTTTGGCCCTGGGCGTTCTTGCCCGCGTAGTACGTGCTGTTGCCGGCAAAGGCTGTAGTCCCTGGCATGAGCATCAGCAGGCATACGCCGAGCACGGACAAAACGAGATACCTTCGCATAGCGAACCTCTTTCCTCCCGGAACTAACCGGGACTCGGCCACTCTCGCCGGATCGACCCTCGCACCGGCAGGCCGGAACGGCAAGAAGGCGATCGCTGCCGGGCCGCGGCCGGCCGTTCCGGCGGATTGGCCGAAATGGCCGCCTGGCCTGCACTTTGACGCTTCCTTGACGGCCCGTTGTTAGCTTGCGAGCACTACGGGCCGAGCATGAGTCCTTTAATCGCTCCTCCCCGCTCTTGTGGGTGATCGGGGGGCTGTCCGGCTTCGGGCCACCGCTGGCATGCCGATCTGGCTGGGCGCACTCCGGCGGCAACCATTTGGTCGCGCGTTGCTGGAGGTAGCGATGCGGAAGCTTCGGGTTCGGCTGGTGGCGGTTACGGCGAGCATTGCCCTGTGCGGCGGGCTCGCGGATCAGCGAAGAACACCGCCTCGTCTACCTGATCGACGGCGACGACCTGGTCATCCTTCAAGACCGCTACCACTACAAATGACGCGCCGGCGAGGTAGAGTGCCGCGTGGCTGACACCGCAGATCTTCCCAGGTTGCTGGTCGCGATCGCGGCGGGCGATCGCAAGCTGGCCAGGGCATTCCTTGACACTGCGCCGTTGTTGGTGACGGCGCAGTTGGCACGCCGCGACGAGTTCTTCATCGCCGAGTGTCACGCCCAGGTCTACGAAGGGGACACCGCGCTGCACGCGGCGGCGTTCGCTTACGACTGCGAGATAGCCCGGGATCTGGTCGTGCGAGGCGCTGACATCCGCGCCCGCAACCGGCGGGACGCCGGGCCCTTGCACGCAGCGGTGATCGGTGAACCCGGCACAGCAAACTGGAACCCGGCACGCCAGCGGGCGGTCATCGAGTACCTCACCGGCGCGGGCGCCGATCCGAACATGGCCGCGCTGGGCGGGGTAACGCCATTGCACCGGGCGGTCCGGAACCGATGCTCGGCCGCTGTCGAGGCACTCCTGCACGCAGGCGCCGACCCTCGCTTGCCAAACGACCGCGGCTCGACGCCGTCTGATCTCGCACGCTGGACAACGGGGCGCAGTGGTGCCGGGTCGCAGGCGGCCAAGATCGAACAGCGGATCATCACCGACCTCCTCAACCGAGCCACGACCTGACACCGGCAGTCGCCAGCCATCCCGCAACGCCCGGCCAGAGCATGGTGCCCGGCGGTCGGCAGCGAGCCTGCGGCCCTAGCCTCGGCTTAGTCGTTTCTCGACAGTGCGCTGCACCGCAACATCAACGGCCCCCGCGGCTGCCGGCCCGGCGGTTCAGCGGAAGAGTTGGTCGATGAGATGTGCGCCGAGCCCGGCCTTCTCGTAGTGCTCCTTACACAGCGCAATGTAGTCGAACACATCGAAGTGCCCTGTGACGTGCCCATTCTCATCCAGCCAGAGCAGTGGCCCGGTCACATTGAAGGTCACCTTCATCGGCTCAGGGGACTCGTAGGCGACGAGCGTGTGCGCCTCTCCGGGTGCCTCATACACCCAGTCACCGGCGGTCGCCACCCAGTCGTGCTCCAGATACCCCCACTTGCCGGAGATCGTGTACGCGAACACCTGCTGCGGATGGTAGTGCCGGTTCACCAGGCCAGCGCCCCGGCACATGAGCACGTCGCACCACCGGTTCTGGCTCGGCGAGATCCACAGCGGGCGGGTTCCCACGGTCTCGGAGATCGGCGCATAGAAGCGGTCGTCATCGGTGGCCGCGTCATGCACGTACGCCTCCGGCGCCGCACCCGGCCGGAACGCCTGCGCGATGGGCTTGAGACCCCGCCAGAACTCTGTGCCTCGCTCCGCCACGGCGCCTCCCTCGGCTCGGCAGCGTGCCCTCCCAGGTTCCCGCACCCGGCCCGGGCCGGCAAGGCCCCTTCCCGCCGTCAACCGTGGTGCGAGCCCGCGCAACCCCAGGCGGTCAGCGTGCGTTGGTGTACGCGGCGCGGAGCCAGTCGGTGAATTGGCCGTCGATGTCGTCAGCGGCCATTAGCCGGACACGGTGGGTGAACAGCGCGTTGAAGCTGCCTGCGGCCTCCAGGCGGGCGGTGGGCGGGATGCCCGGCAGGATCAGGCCGACGTCGAGCCGGCCGGCGCCGCTCGGCTGGATCATGGCGAATTGCTTGGCGCGGCGGATGCTGAGGTAGCCCTTTTTCGGCACGGTGGCCACATCGGTGCCAAGGGCATTGATTACCGTCATGAGCTGGTCATGGAGCGGCCGCAGCGCCGCCTTCTTTCCGGTGTACAGCGCATCGACCGCGGCGTCTGCGGAGGCCGGGGCCGGTGCTGCCGCCTGGCGGGACAACAGCGAGACCCGGTGGGCAGCGCCGTGGGCCATGCCATGCTCGGCCTTGAGCATGGCGACTACGTCGGTGTGCTTGGTGAGGCCGCTGGCAGCGATGAGGGCCAGCCATTCGGAGATGGGGCGGCCGTAGCGTGCCTCGATGTTACGGATCTGGGCGGCAATGCCTTCGTCAACGGTGGCCATCAGGGTTGCCCTTCAGAAGGGGACGCAGGCCCGGGCAGTCCCCGCCCTCCTCCACCGACCGCCCATCGCCTTTCTGTCCCTTGGACGAACGAGCTGCCGCAAAATCGACAGCCATCTGCATCTGAACAGCCTCGCCTGGTGTCATGCCACGGGCAAGCACCCGGCAGGCCACCATCGCCCAGCCTTCACCCCGGCAACGACCCGGCCGGCGATCCCCAGGGCGCCTCCACGGGTTATGTTCCGGTCAGTAGTGGCACTCTGTGGTTGCCAGTCGAGGGGACTGGCGCCAGTCATCTTCTTGGATAGGGAAGGCGCTGGTCTCTTGAGTGACCGTAATTCTCCGCTGTTTACCATCCCGATCAGGCGCGTCATGGGCACGCTCCTGGTTCCGGAGGACGATCCAATCATCGGTGGAGCGTGCGCTAGATGACCTTCGGGGTAGTGGCTTCAGCGAAGGGCCGAAGCGCGAAGCTAAGCGTTATCTGAAGTGACGGGGGAAGAAGGGGGGGCCAACTCCGGGCGCCCAGGGCGGGGGGAACAGGTTGGTTATTGTGTCCAGGAGCGCGCACTGCTGGTCGTGGTAATTGTTGATCACGCCGATCTGGTTGTCGAGGGTCAGCGTGGGTTCGGTCACCGAGTTGTACTGCGGCCAGGCTGGCAGGCCCGGGTCGTTGGGGTTGCCCGTCTTCGCGAAGTTTGTCCAGTAGTCGGTCATCCGCTGGGAGAGGATTTGCTCGCTCGCAGTTGGGGTGTAGTGGCCGAACAAGTTGAAGTTCCCCCACAGGAACGGTTCTTCGAAGATATGGGCCGCCTTGAATTGAGCAAGAAACGGGTCGTTCTCATAGGTGTGGGTGTAGAGGTACCGCCAGACTGGCGCCCCGCCGGCCACGGTGTTCGCCAGCCGGCGAGTGGGGCACCCGCGCACCGCGTCCGTTGCCGCGGTGACGGTGGACCAGAGCAATGAGGGGTAGGCGCTCGGCGGGTACAGCGACCGGATCTGGGCACCCAGCGGAGCGCCCCCGATGGAGTTGGTGTCGCGGACCCAGTTGGCAGTTCTGTACCCCGGGTGCGGCACCCACCCTCCTATGGTGGCTTCTTCCTCCCGGTCGAACCCGACCAGCAGCGGCACAGGCGCGCCGCCAGAAAGCAACTGAAGCGGCGACTTCGGCAGCACCACCCCGCCCACCCACGGCACAAAGTCCGTGGGAGCCACCTCGACCAGCGCGGCAGCCGCCGTTTCGCGCAGGCAGGCGAGCACGTCAGCGGCAGTCTGGCAGCCTACTTTCTGGGCCACCTGCACGCCGATCTGTTCGGCGTCGGAGATCGTGTTGCCGACCCCCGTCAAACCCCAGAGCACATCCCCTTGCACGGCCGCGCGGGTGATCAGCCCGCGCGACAGTGGCGACGCCATCAGGGCAACGGTGTCGAAGGACCCAGCCGAGCTGCCGAACAAGGTGACGTTGGCAGGGTTGCCGCCGAAGGCGGCGATGTTGTCGTGCACCCACTGCAGGGCGGCGAGCTGGTCGAGCAGGCCATACTCCCCCGATGAGCCGCCCCCTTCCGCCGACAGCGCTGGATGCCCGACGAAGCCGAACACCCCCAGCCGGTAGGCAAGCGTCACCACTATGACCCCGCGAGCGGTGAAGGCGCTGGCGCCGGTGTAGGGATGGAAGAGAGCGTTGCCGCCCGGGTGCAGGTGCACCATCACGGGCAGGCCCGAGCCCGCGGTCGCCGTGGGCGGAGCGAACACGTTGAGATACAGGCAGTCCTCAGAGCCCAGCGTGCCGCCGTTGAAGTCGGTCTGGATGCAGGGCGGTGCGAACCGGGTGGCGTCCCGGACCCCGGACCATGGCGTTACCGCTGCTGGCGGCCGCCACCGCAAGGCACCCAGGGGCGGGGCTGCGTACGGGATGCCCCGCCACTCCGCTTCCGGACCGACGACGACGCCCTGGACGGCGCCAGCCGTGGTCTGTACGACCAGACCGGGTGAGGCCAGCGCCGACACCGCCGGGGCAGCGGTGACCGCGGCGGCCATTCCCGGCGTGAGGAGCAGCGCCACGGCTGGCAGGCAGAACGCCAGCGCGGCGATGCGGCGAGATAGCGGCTTACAGGACATCGGCGGCCCCCAAAGCGCGGTGAATCAGCGCGATCACGCCGCACGGACCGAAAGCCATATTCCTCCTGGGCCGGGCGCCGGTCAACACGCGGCCAGCGCTTCATCAACATGGTTGCCTGGACGCCGATGCCCAGAGTGGTTGGCGTCGAGCGATCAGGCGTCTTTGACAGGCCTGCTACCGGGAGTGACTTCTCCTGCCCGTCCTTCCCGCAGGCGCCCAGTTCCTTGCGAGTGGTCACCGGGTCAAGGGTCGGTGAATGCCGATCGCGCATGGGTGAGCAGGCGCCATCCAGGTGGCATGTCCGGGGCCGGGATGAACCGGCCCGTACCCGAGGCCGAAAGTAACGGCGGGAAGGGCCTTGACGCTTCGTTTGTCAGGCTCTTGGCCCGCTGCTTGGTCGGCGGTTGCCGACGTCGGCCCGCCCCGCCCTCGCAGGCGAACCTGCCGTTGATGCACCGGCAGGCCAGCCGTCGATGGCGTGTTCCCGACGGAGGGCTGCTGCTTGGTACGGACTAGACGGAGAGGGGCTCACAGGAATGCGTCGGTATCTACTCGCAGCACTGTGGCCCGCTGGGATTGCCGCGATCATGGCCACGACGGTCATCAAGGCGCGGCAGGCGGGGGGCACCGCCGGGCCGGGCAATGGCGGCGGCCGGAGCGTGGCCAGGCCTGCCAGCGCGGCTGGATCAGGGGTGGCAGCCGCTGCCGGGCTCGGTTCCGGGCTCGCCGGCAGTGAGCGGCAAGGCACGGCCCGCACGGGGTACCCTGCCGGGCTGGTTCCAGGCGCTTTCCGCCGAGCCGCCGAGCCGGTGGCGCGGCGGGACTGGGCACTGGGCCTGCTCCGGCTCGGTACCATCAGCTGTGCCGACGGCGCCCTGTCCTACGGGGTGATGGCGCTGCTCGGCCGGGTGGTCCTCAACCATGGCCCGGCGATCGACGAGCCGATTGTCGGCTGGACCACCAAAAACCAAATCGACTGGTGGGCCGCGGTCACCGAACGGCTCAACATGATCGGCCGTAGGTCGACCATCCGGGGCGCCGCTGCTACCGCCGCAGTCTGCCTGGCGGTGACCTGGCGCGAGCGCAAATGGCTGCCCCCCGCCGTGCTCGCCGCCGCGTTCCTGGCCGATTACAGCGCGACACGCGCGCTGCGCCGCACGTTCCGTCGGCCCGGCCCGCCGGACAGTCCCCGTGGCAGCTATCCCTGCGGCGGCTGCGACCGGGTGGTCTTGTTTTATGGTCTGATCGCGCACCTGCTCTGGCGGGAGTTCAGCGCCAGCCAGCGCGGGAAGGTCTGGGCCATCGGCGCGGTGAGTGCCCTTGCTTTCAACGAGGGCTACAGCCAGCAATACCTCAGCAAGCACTGGTTTACCGACATCGCCAGCGGGCTGTTGTATGGCGCGGTGCTGCTCGCGCCGTTCCTCGCCGCGATCCGGCTGATCGCCGGGTCGGCCGGTGTGGCGGCTGGGCAGGTCCGGCCCGCCATCGCGGCCGACAAGGCGGCGCAAACCGCAGCGGTACGAGCTGGGTGCAGTCGCCGAGGAAGGTGAGCATCTTGGCGAGTTCGGCAGCGGCGCTGGCGGCGAGCCGGACGTCGGGGTGGTCACTAATGCACCATCTTTCTCGAAAGCACCACACGGTGCTTTGCTGAAGGGAGTCGGCGGGAGCCGGGTGGCGGCCTGGGCCGGCAGCCCGGGAAGGGCCACGATGACACCGCCGCCCCGGTTCTCCCGGGGACAGGGACCGGCAACGAGGAGAAGCGCCGCAGAGCGCCGGTTAGTGACCACCCGGTGGCTGTCCTCCTCGCCGGGTCATCCCTTCGGGGTGCCCGCGGCGTGCGGGCCGCGGGGCATGGGGGTGGTCCGCGCGGGCAGCGGGATCAATCAAGGGGACGGCCGCGCCGCCAGGGGGCGGGGGCCAGCGAGTGGGCCGATCCGCGCTGCCCGCGTCCAGCCCTCACCGATCTGGTGGATGCACCTGGGGATGCAGTACGAGCACTGAGCGGCTCCCGCCTGCGGTTACGAACCCTTGCTTGCAAAGGATGCGGCCGCGACCGGAGGACCTGCGGCTGCACAGGTCAAGAGCACTCCCGGGTGATCCGTGACTGACCGTGAATCGCCGTACGTGACCCTCCTTACGGGCACGCGGGGGGCACGGTCCGGCCTCTCGCCGCCGCCCAACCTTCTGACACTCACAGATCCGTGGTCACCCGTACGGGCATCGGGACCCGTTCAGATCAGTCCGTGACCTCGGGGGGCGCTGCTGCCTGCTGTTCACGTGAGTCCGGAGAACTGGAAGGTCGTTCGTCCGCGTGGCTCCCGGCCGCATGCGGACCGTGACGCCCTGGTCCTCGTCACCAACATCGGACCGTCTCGGTTCATCCTGCTTGGGTGATTTGGTTGGTTGAGCCGGGCCGTAGTGTCGGGCAGGCGGGGGTGGCTGGGTCCTGGGTCAGCGCCGTGATGGAGTGCGGTGATGGCTGGAATGCGGCGTTCAGGGAGCGGACTGTGGCTGAAGCAGACGGCGGGCACAAGTTCGATCACGTCGTGTCGGTGATGTTCGAGAACCGGACGTTCGACAACCTGCTCGGCCGGCTGTACCAGCCGGGTGAGGTCCCCTCGTTCGAGGGCGTGATCGGCAAGGACCTGAGCAACCCGATCCCGGAGTGGGCCGAGCGCGGCGCGGACCGCAAGGTCGTGCCCTACGGCGTCGCGGCGAACATGGACGCCCCGAATCCCGACTCCGGGGAGGAGTTCACGCACGTCAACACCCAGCTGTTCGGCGTCATCGACCCGCCCGGCAACCGGGGCATCATGTCCGAGCAGATGGCCGCCCCTTTCAACGCGCCGGGCGACCCGCCATCGACGCCGACGATGGACGGGTTCGTCGCCGACTACATCAGTACGTTCACCGCAGAGATGGGCCGTCAGCCCGCCTATGAGGAGTACGCGCAGATCATGACCGGCTACACCCCCGAGCAGGTGCCGGTCATCTCGGCGATCGCCCGGGGTTTCGCCACCTTCGATCACTGGCACTGCGAGGTGCCCTCGCAGACGTTCACGAACCGGTCCTTCTACCACGCGGCCACGTCATCGGGGCTTGTCGTCAACGTCCCCTATGACAACTTCCCTCTCAACAACGATGCCGAGACCATTTTCGAGCGGCTGGATGCCGCGGGCCTGCCGTGGCGGGTCTACGTCGACCCCGGGATGCGCATGTCGATTACCGGGATGATCCACGCATCCCGGCTGTCCAGGCACTTCGCCACCCACTTCTCCACCCTCGACGACTTCTTCGGCGACGCCGAACGCGGCACCCTGCCCGCCTACTCGTTCATCGAGCCCTGCCTGATACACGCGCACAACGACTACCACCCTGCCTTCAACGCGGTGTCCCCAGGAATCTCGGCCGACCCGCCATCGTCGATCCTGGGCGGGGAGGACCTGCTGGCCCGCATCTACACGGCGGTGCGCGCCTCTTCAACTGCCGGTGGCTCCAATTTCGCCAACACCTTGTTCCTGGTCGCGTTCGATGAACACGGCGGCACCTACGATCACGTGGTACCGCCCCGGGCCGCCCCGCCCGACCGAGCCGCCCCGCCCGGTCAGATGGGCTTCCGGTTCGACCGGGCAGGGATCCGCATCCCCACCCTGGCCGTGTCCGCCTACATCGACCCCAGGACCGTCGTCACCGGCCAGTACCGCAACACGTCCCTGATCCGGACCCTGCGCGAGCGCTGGCCGCTCGGGCCCCCGCTGACCGCCCGCGACGCGACCGCCCCCGACATCGCGACCGTCCTCACCCGCGCCACCCCCAGGGCGCAGGAAGACTGGCCCGAGGTCACGCCCAGGCCGGTGCCTCAGCTGCTAGGAACGCTGCTTCCCCTCGACAAGCGGCTCCCGCCGCTGGGCCAGTACCTGCTCGGCGTAGCCATCACGCTGGACACCAAGTACACCGGGCATGTACCCGACCTCGACCCCAAGACCGCGACCGGGCAGCAAGCCAACGACTACATGAACGACCGGACCGCCAGAATCTGGCCTGGCCTCGTCACCCACCCCTCCTGACCATAAACCGGCCACCAGTCGAGACCTCAGCGCGGCCAGCGGCTCGCATTGTTCACGTGTTCCTGCTCCTTCCCTGTCTTCCTCCTAGGCGCTGAATCCCTGGTGAGCGGCCGGCCGGTCAAGGGTCGCGAAGCGATCGCATGCCACGCCGTAGGCGCCCTTTACGCGTTGGCCGCGACTGGGACACTGATATGCCGAGGAAGACGGCTCACGTCTGGCGCCATGATGCTGCCGGTAAGCCCGTCCGATCATCGGATCGGACGCGGGTGCCCGGCGCGCCGCGCCGGGTCGGCCCCCCGGGCCGCAGCCCGGCGTGTGCGCGTCCGGGCGCGGCGGCGCGGAGCGTCGCCGCCTTGAGTACGCCCGGCATGGGCGATCGCTTGGGGGTGAAAGTCCCCTGGAGGAAGAGGTGGTGCTAACTCCTAGCCGGAGGCAACTGCGTCGTCGTGAGCCTGATCGGCAAGGCGCTGGACGCCTGCGGGCGCAAGCTCGACGGGTCGGCGGCGGCTCCCGAGTATTACCGGCGTCGTCGGCGCACGTTCTACGGCGCATTGAAGTACGCGGTGCGCGAGAAGCATCTTTCGGCAAACCCTCTCGACGGCGCCGAGGACCCCGAATGGAAGGCACCGGAAGTCGCCGACGCCGTAGACCGGCGCCGCGTCGCGAATCCCGCCCAGATGCGGCAGCTCCTGGACGCGATCAGGGCCACCGGCCAGACCCAGGGCCACGGCTCGTCGCGCTGTACGGATGCATGTACTACGGCATGTTGCGGCCGTCCGAGGCGGTCTCGCTCATGCTGGATGAGTGCAAGCTGCCCGATCATGGCTGGGGGCTGCTGGAGTTCAGCGAGGTCCACTCGGCGGCCGGGCGGGAATGGACCGACGACGGCGAGGTCCACGAGACACGCAAGCCCAAGGGCGGCCAGCGCAACGCGATCCGCCGGGTACCGATCCCGCCCGTGCTCGTCCAAATGATCCGCAAGCATGTCGATGAGTTCGGCACGGCACCGGATGGCCGGTTGTTCCGCACCTATCGCGGCAGCATCTACCTGCCGTCCACGCTGTGGCAGGTGCTACAGAAAGCACGCGGCCGGGCCTTCACCCAGGCCCAGGCCGCCTCCCCGCTGGCCCGCAAGCCCTACGACTTCCGCCACGCTGGCATCTCCTGGCGGCTCAACGCCGGAACCCCGGCAACGCTCGTCGCCGAGTGGGCCGGGCACACGGTCGAAGTCCTCTACCGCATCTACGCCCACCGCCTCGACGGCAACGACGAACGCTGGTTCGCTCGCATGGAGCAAGCTCTTGGCTGACGAGAAGCCCTCGGAGCCGATCCGGGGGCTTCGTCTTGCGGGCAGTGATCTGGGCCGATGGCCTCAATCCCATTCCGCGTATATTCCGGGAACCACGACAGGGAGAGGCATTCGGCAGCGCATGGCTGCACATGATCGAATGAGGGAGAACCGAGAAACCGCTGGTCAGCACGGGTTCTGGCTGGTCTAGCTGAGTGCCCCCGGCAGGATTCGAACCTGCGCTCACGGCTCCGGAGGCCGTTGCTCTCTCCCCTGAGCTACGGGGGCTCGGGACTCCGCAAGGTTACCAGCCTCGGCGGCCATATCGGGCGGTCGGCGGGCGTGCGGCTGCCGCGACGAGCTGCCAGCGATCCCCAGGGTCCACGGCGGGAAGTCCGGCCCCGGCGTGTCGCGTCATCCGCCGTCCCGGGCCGGTTATCCCGGAGGAGTACATCCGCGTTTCCGGCGCGGGCAGTCGCGGGCAGTGCCGGGAAGACGCTAACCTCGCGCCCGTGGCGCAGGGACTGGGACGCGTGCTCGTGGTGGACGACGATGAGGTGATTCGTCAGCTCATAGCCGTCAACTTGACCCTGGAAGGGTTCGACGTCGCGACCGCGGTGGACGGCCAGGACTGCCTGGACAAGGTGACCGCGATCGATCCCGACGTGATCACCCTCGACATCATGATGCCCAGGCTGGATGGCTGGATGACCGCGAGCCTGCTCCGGCGCAACCCCGATACCAGTGCGATCAAGGTCGTGCTCATCACCGCCCGCGCCCAGGAGGACGACAAGACGCGCGGTAAGCAGATCGGCGTGGACGCCTACCTCACCAAGCCGTTCGACCCGTCGGAGATGATCCGCGTGGTCAGGGAGCTGGCCGGTCACCCGCCCGTCGCCGACCCCGCCTAGCCCCGCCGCCCGCCGGGCGTGCCGCAGCCGCCCCGCCACGGGAACCGCCGCCGCGCGACGCACCGCCACGGGGCCCGCCACCGCCCGGGGCGCCGCGGCGAACGGGGCCGGCCGCGCGGAACAGGCCCGCCCACTGGTCTGCGCCGAGCTGTGACGGCAGCGCGCCGGGCGCGAAACCCAGTTCCCGCGCGAGTCCCGCGAACCGGGCCCGGGGGATCGTGCGCGCCAGCGCGCTGGCCACGGTCGGGCGCGCGCCCTCGAACGCGGCCGTGACGAAATCCGTGTAGTCCCGCCGCGACGCCGGGTCCACCAGCGGGGAAGAACGCCGCGTCACGATGAGCACCGCCGTGTCCACCCGGGGCACCGGGCGGAACGCCGTCGCCGGGATCCGCGCCCCGGTGCCGAACTCGAACCACGGTTCCCAGCACGCGTTCAGCAGCGTGCCCCGGCCCCGGGTGCCCCGCTTCCGCGCCACCTCGGCCTGGACGATCAGGTCCGCGCGGGCCAGGGCATCGGAGTCCAGCAGCCGGCGCAGGATCTTCGTGGTGATCCCGAACGGGATGTTGGCCACCACGCGGAACGGCTCGGCGGGCAGCGGCGCGGTCAGCACGTCGGCTTCCGCCACGGTGACCGCTGGCCAGGCGCCGAACCTGGCGCGCAGCCGCGCGGCCAGCGCCGGATCCCGCTCGATCGCCAGGACCCGGGCGCCCCGGCGCGCCAGTGCCTCGGTGATCAGGCCGTTCCCCGCGCCGATGTCGACCACCAGGTCCCCGTCTCCCGCCCGGGAACCATCCACGAGCGCATCGATCGCGCGGCGGTCGACGAGGAAGTTCTGGCTGAGCACACGGCGCCGGACGGCCCTGTCAGGCATGCGCCGAGCGTAGCCGCCGCCGGGGAGCGGCTAGCCTGCAACGGTGCTCACCGGGGACCTGGACCGGCTGCTGGCTGCGGAGATCGGCGCCTGGCGGCCACCGCCCGCGGCCACGGCGCCGCCGGCCTGGCAGCCCGCCCCGCCGGACAGCGCGCCCGCGCCCGGCACGTACGCCACGCCGGTCGCGCTGCGCCTGGCGGACGGCGACCCGCGCGAGTCCCTGCGGATCGCGATGACGCTCGCGGCCGCGCTCCGCCGGGCCGGCTGGGTCCGCTCCGCGACCGTGACCGGCGGCTACGTCACGGTCACGGTCACGCCGGACGCGCTGGCCCGGCTCGCCGTCCGCATCACCGCGGCCGGGCCCGCGTGCGCGCGCGGCACCGGCCTGGCGGGCACGACCGTCCCGGCCCCGCCGGACCCGGACCTCGCCACCGCGCCCGGCTGGGCCGACGCCCGGCGGCGCCTCGCCGCGTTCCTGGCCGGCCGGCTGGCCGAGGCGGCCGGTGCGCGGACCTTCCCTTCTTTCATTGACGAACGACTTTCCGTGCCCGGTCACCGTCCTGCCCAGCCAACGGGCCCCGTGGCGGCCGCCGTGAGCTTCGCCGGGGCCGGTCCGGTCCGCTACGCGCTGGCCCGGCTGCCGCCGGGCGCCCCGGCGCGGGTGGACCCGTGCCACGCTGCCGCGCGCCGGCTGGACGTGCCCGCCTATGCTGTTCGGTACGCACACGCGCACGCCGCATCCAGCCTGCGCCAGGCCGCTGACCTCGGCCTGAGCCTGGGGGAGGCGGCGGAGTTCGGCCCGCGGCTGCTCGCGCACCCCAGCGAGCAGGCGCTGCTGGACGAACTGTCCTGGCTCGCCGAACGCGTGGCCGGGGCGGCGCGGCGGGCCCGGCCGGACGCCTTCCCACGCTACCTTGAGCGGCTGGCCGGTGCGTACTTCGACTGCCAAGAGCGGTGCCCGGCAGTGTGGCCGGGCATGAAGGCGGCCGGCCCGACGATCGTTGCCCGCTTCTGGCTGGCCGCCGCCACGGCGACCGCGCTGCGCGCGGGCCTGGACCTGCTCGGCGTGGACACGCCCGACCGACTGTAGGGCGTGTCCCGTAGGTCTATGCCGTCGCGAGCGGCTGTCCGGCGGGATGCATCGCAAGGCGGAGGAGGAGCCCATAGTGGTTCTATGGGCGACGACGACAACGCAGCGAGGCGCCCGTCCGGCAGCCGCGCAGCAGGCTGAATGACCTATGGGACATGCCCTCATTCCGGGGTAACCAAGGAGAAGCATGAGCCGAGTCGCTCACCCGGCCGGGCCGCGCCACGCGGACGTGCTGCCCGCCGAGCACCCGCCCGCGCCCCCGGCCGACCTGAACGCGCTGGACCCGGCGATCTGGCCGCGCAGCGCGCGGCGCGTTGACGGGATCCTCAACCTCGGCGGGATCGACGTCAGGGACCTGGCCGGCCAGCACGGCACCCCGGTGTTCGTCCTGGACGAAGAGGACTTCCGCGGCCGGTGCCGGGACTTCGTCCAGGCGTTCGGCGACCAGGCCGCCGTGTTCTACGCGGCCAAGGCGTTCTGCTGCCGCGGCGTGCTGCGCTGGGCCGCCGAGGAAGGCCTCGGCGTGGACGTGTGCACCGGCGGCGAACTGGAGATCGCGCTGGCCGCCGGGGTGGACCCGGCCATGATCACCATGCACGGCAGCAACAAGCTGCTGGCCGAGCTCGAGCGCGCGGTGGCCACGGGCGTGGGTCACGTCGTGGCCGACTCGTTCGAGGAAATCGCCCGGCTCGCCTACCTCACCGAGGAACGCGACCGGCTGACGGACGGCGGCCAGCCGGGGGGCGATCGTAACTCAGCGAAAAAAGCGGGGGCGGGACGGGCGCCCCGCGTCCTGGTCCGGGTGACCACCGGAGTCGAGGCGCACACGCACGAGTTCGTGGCGACCGCGCACGATGACCAGAAGTTCGGCTTCTCGCTGTCCTCCGGCGCGGCGGACGAGGCGGTGCGCCGGGTGCTCGCCGCGCCGTCGCTGGACTTCGCCGGGCTGCACTCGCACATCGGCTCGCAGATCTACGACACGGCCGGGTTCGACGTGGCCGCGCACCGGGTGCTGGAACTGGCCGCGCGGATCCGCGCCGAGCACGGCGTGCACATCGGCGAACTGGACCTGGGCGGCGGCTTCGGCATCGCCTACGTGCCCGGGGACGACCCGGCCGACATCAAGGTGGTCGCGCAGAGCCTGCACCAGATCGTGGCCGCCCAGTGCGCGGCGGCGGGCCTGGACGTGCCGCGGCTCACCGTGGAACCCGGCCGCGCGATCGCCGGGCCGGGCACCGTTACCCTGTATGAGGTCGGGACCATCAAGGACGTGGACGGGCTGCGCAGCTACGTCAGCGTCGACGGCGGGATGAGCGACAACATCAGGACCGCGCTGTACGGGGCGGAGTACACGTGCGCGCTCGCCTCACGGGAGTCGGCCGCGCCGCCGGTGCTGTCCCGGCTGGTCGGCAGGCACTGTGAGAGCGGGGACATCGTGGTCAGGGACACCTACCTGCCGGCCGACCTCGCGCCCGGGGACCTGGTCGCGGTGGCGGCCACCGGCGCCTACTGCCGCTCCATGGCCAGCAACTACAACCACGTGCCACGCCCGCCGGTCGTCGCGGTCCGCGACGGCTCCTCCCGCGTGCTGCTCCGCCGGGAAACCCCCGGGGACCTGCTCAGCCTGGACGAAGGATGACTGATCCCAAACGGCCGTTGAAGGTGGCGCTGCTGGGCTGCGGCAACGTCGGCTCCGAGGTGTACCGGCTGATCGGTGACCAGGCCGCCGACCTGGCGGCCCGGGTCGGCGCGCCGGTCGAGGTGGCCGGGGTCGCGGTGCGCCGTCCCGGCCGGACCCGCGGCGTGACCGTGGATCCGGGGCTGATCACGGCCGACGCCGCCGGGCTGGTCGGCCGGGACGACATCGACATCGTGGTCGAGGTGATCGGCGGCATCGAGCCGGCCAGGTCGCTGCTGCTCACCGCGCTGCGGGCCGGCAAGGCCGTGGTGACCGCCAACAAGGCGCTGCTCGCCGAGGACGGCAAGACGCTGCACGACGCGGCCCGCGCCGCCGGGGCCGACCTGTACTACGAAGCGTCCGTGGCCGGGGCGATCCCGCTGCTGCGCCCGCTGCGCGAATCGCTGGCCGGGGACGCGGTGCACCGGGTGCTCGGCATCGTCAACGGCACCACCAACTACATCCTCGACCAGATGGACACCTCCGGCGCCGGGTTCGCCGACGCGCTGGAGGAGGCGCAGGCGCTCGGCTACGCGGAGGCCGACCCGACCGCCGACGTGGACGGGTTCGACGCCGCCGCCAAGGCCGCGATCCTGGCCGGGCTCGCGTTCCACACCAGGGTCGGCGCGGCCGACGTGCACCGGGAGGGGATCACCGGGGTCACCCCGGCCGACATCGCCAGCGCGCGCACCCTGGGCCACGTGGTCAAGCTGCTGGCGATCTGCGAGCGCGGCGACGGCGGGGTCTCGGTGCGGGTGCACCCGGCGATGATCCCGCGCGCGCACCCGCTCGCCGGGGTCCGCGAGGCCTACAACGCGGTGTTCGTCGAGGCGGAGTCCGCGGGCAGGCTTATGTTCTACGGCGCCGGGGCCGGCGGGGTGCCGACCGCCAGCGCGGTGCTCGGCGACATCGTCGCGGTCGCCCGCAACCGGCTGGCCGGCACCCGCGGCCCGGACGCCACGACCTACGCCGACCTGCCCGCGCTGCCGATGGGCCAGGCGCTGACCCGGTATCACATCTCCCTCGACGTGGCCGACAAGCCCGGCGTGCTGGCCAGGGTCGCGGAGGCGTTCGCCCGGCACGACGTGTCGATCAAGGCGGTGCGCCAGGAGGGCCGGGGCGACGACGCCCAGCTCGTCATCGTCACCCACGCCGCGCCGGACGCGGCGCTGGCCGCCTGCGTGGCCGACCTCGGCGCCATGGACGTGGTCCGCGCGGTCGCCAGCGTGATGCGGGTAGAGGGGGAGAGCGACGAATGAACTTCAGGATGGACGGGGGCGGGGTGATCCGCCGCTACCGGGCGTGGCTGCCGGTGCCGGACGGCGCGCCGGTGGTCAGCCTCGGCGAGGGGTCCACCCCGCTGATCCCCGCGCCGGTGCTGTCGGAGAAGACCGGCTGCGAGGTCTACCTCAAGGTCGAGGGCGCGAACCCGACCGCGTCGTTCAAGGACCGGGGCATGACGGTCGCGGTGAGCCTGGCCGCCGCCCACGGCGCCAAGGCGGTCATCTGCGCCTCCACCGGCAACACCAGCGCCAGCGCCGCCGCGTACGCCGCCCGGGCCGGGCTGACCTGCGCGGTGCTGGTGCCGCGCGGCAAGATCGCGCTCGGCAAGCTGGCCCAGGCCCTGGTGCACGGCGCCCGGCTGCTGCAGGTGGACGGCAACTTCGACGACTGCCTGGAACTGGCCCGCAAGCTCGCCGCCGACCACCCGGTCGCCCTGGTCAACTCGGTGAACCCGGACCGCCTCGAAGGCCAGAAGACCGCCGCGTTCGAGATCGTCGAAGCGCTCGGGGACGCCCCGGACGTGCACTGCCTGCCGGTCGGCAACGCCGGCAACATCACCGCCTACTGGATGGGCTACCGGGAGTACGCCAAGGCGGGGAAGGCGTCCCGTACGCCGCGGATGTTCGGCTTCCAGGCCAGCGGTGCCGCGCCGATCGTCCGGCAGGAGCCGGTGCTCACCCCGGTCACCATCGCGACCGCGATCAGGATCGGCAACCCGGCCTCCTGGCGGCTGGCCGAGGAGGCGCGGGACGCGTCCGGCGGGCTTATCGCCTCGGTGACCGACCGGCAGATCCTGGCCGCCTACCGGCTGCTGGCCGCCAGGGAAGCGGTGTTCGGCGAGCTGGCGTCCGCCGCGGGCGTGGCCGGGCTGCTCCAGGCCCGGGAGGCCGGGCAGCTCGACGCCGGTTCCGTGGTCGTCTGCACGATCACCGGCAACGGGCTCAAGGACCCGGACTGGGCGGTGTCCGCCGCGCCCGCGCCGGTGACGGTTCCCGTGGACGCGGCCACCGCGGCGGCCGCGCTCGGGCTGGCCTGAGGGATCGGGGCAGCAGGCGTGATCTGGGCACAGTCGCCCGCCGAGGTGCGGGTCCCGGCGACAAGCGCCAACCTGGGACCCGGTTTCGACGCGTTCGGGCTGGCCCTCGCGATGTACGACCGGCTGGAGGCCGGGGTGACCGGCGGCGGCCTGGCCATCGAGGTCCGCGGCGAGGGCGAGGAGACCGCGGGGGCGGGGGAGAAGCACCTGGTGGTCCGTGCGATGCGGGCCGCGTTCGACGTGCTGGGCGGCCAGCCCGCCGGCCTGACGCTGCGCTGCGCCAACGCGATCCCGCACGGGCGCGGGCTCGGCTCGTCGGCGGCCGCCGTGGTATCCGGGATCCTGGCGGCGCGGGCCCTGGTGGCCGACGGCGCCGACCGGCTGCCCGGCGCCGGGGTGCTCCGGCTCGCCGTGGACCTCGAAGGGCACCCGGACAACGTGGCCGCCTGCCTGGCCGGCGGGCTGACCATCGCCTGGCACTCCGGCGTGGCCGGTGCCGGGGGCGCCGGGGCCGGCCTGGTCCCCGACGCCGGCGTGGTCCCGGGAGACGGCGGGGCGGCCGGGGCCGGCCTGGTCCCTGACCCCGGCGTGGTCCCGGGAGACGGCGGGGCGGCCGGAGACGGCGGGGCGGCCGGAGACGGCGGGGCGGCCGGCGATGGCCGGGGCCCCGCGCCGGACGGGCCGGGCGGCGGCCACGTGCGCCTGCTGCGGCTCGACGTGCTGGACTCGATCACCGCCGTGGCCTGCGTGGCCCCCACCGCCATGGCCACCAGCGAGGCGCGGTGCGCGCTGCCCGCGTCGGTCCCGCACGCCGACGCGGCGGCCAACGCGGCCCGCAGCGCGCTGCTGCTGGCCGCGCTCACCCGCGACCCGGCCGTGCTCTTCGACGCCACCGAGGATTACCTGCATCAGCGCTACCGCGCCGCCGCCATGCCGCAGACCGCCGACCTGCTGGCCAGGCTGCGCCGGGCCCGGGTCGCGGCCGTGGTTTCCGGGGCGGGCCCGAGCGTCCTGGCCCTCGCCCCGGCGGATGACCGGCCAGGCCTGGCCATCGTGGATTCAATCGCCGGCGAAACGGGTATCGCTTGGCGTGTAACCCCCCTCAAGGTCGACCGGCAGGGTGCCACCGTCGAGCCCGGCGGGACCGGTGCGCCTCAGCCGGGGGCCGCGCGGCAAGGGCGATCCACGAATCAGGCCCCAGAGCCTGGCGTGGTCCCTGCGGGAGGGTCCACGCAGGGCCGGGTCGCAGACCCGGCGACACACGGACCACAGTCAAGGGAATGCCGTGGGCTCTTATGGTGTTAAGCTGGGTGCTGCACCAGGTGCCCCGCCGTCGGGGCAAGTGCTCGCCTGTCATCTGCCACGTTACCGGCTGCATGGTCGGCTGTGGCCGGTGATTCCCTGTCAAATCTTCGGACCGCCTCTTCCCCTCCGCTACCGCGGGCGCGGGATGTGGCCTTGAGGAAATGCGACAGGGCCCGAGGTTCGGGCGAGCCAGCTGTGCCTTCTGGGCCGGTCCGGGCTCTCGTCTTCGGGGGCACCAACATGGTCGGCACTTTGGGGGCGCACAGCACCCCGAGACGGCGTCGGCCTGCGGCTGGTGCACAACATGGCCCGGTCAATTCACCGGGCTGTAACACCGGGTCGACCGGCTCGCGAAGCCGGCGCCTGAGTTCTGGGAAGGACCCCTCGTGAGCGAATCCACCGAGTTCTTCGCCGGTACCCGGGATCTGCCCGGGAATGCCTCACACCGGCCTGATCCGTCCGAGCCGCGGTCCGGCAGCACTGCCGCCGTGGCCGCTCCGTCTGCGACGACGCAGGAGCCGGGCGGCGGGGCGCGTGCCCCGGGCCGCGGGCTGTCCAGCATGCTGCTTCCCGAATTGCAGCGGCTGGCACAGTCCATGGGCATCACCGGGGTAGGCCGGATGCGCAAGAGCCAGCTCATCGAGGCGATCCAGAGCCGGCAGGGCGGGCCTGCCGCCGGCCCCGCGCGCTCGGGCACCGCGAGCGCCGCACTCGACCAATCCGCCACGCGGGGCGCGCCTGCGGGAGCCGGCGCACCCCGCCACCGTGAGCAGGACGCCATGGAACCAGACAGACCCATTCAGCCGGGCCAGGGGGAGGGCACCCAGGCCGTCACGTCCGGCCGGGGCATCCGGGCCGGCGCCGAGCCGGCCGCCGCGCCCAGCGGCGCCCCCGGCCAGTTGACGTTCGCCCCGGCCGACGCGAGCCGGGCAACCGCCGCCGCGGTGGCCCCGGCCGGGGGCGAGGGCTTCTCCGGCGGCACGCGCGAGGCCGCGGGCGATGGCCAGGGGACCGGCGACGGCCAGCCCACGGGTGACGGCCAGCGCGACCGGCGGCGCCGCAACAACAACAACGCGCGGCGGGACGACGCCCCGCGCGGTGGCGAGGCCCGCGACCAGTCGGAGCAGCGGTCCGACCAGGGCCGGGACGGCGGCGCCCGGGGTGGCGCACCGGCCGACCAGGGCGGCCGCGACGACGACGACCGCGGCGGCCGGCGCAACAGGGACCGGTTCCGCAACCGCAACCGCCGCCGTGGCGAGCGGGGCGGGGAAGCCGAGCCGGTGATCACCGAGGATGACGTGCTCATCCCGATCGCGGGCATCCTCGACGTGCTCGACAACTACGCGTTCATCCGCACCACCGGTTACCTGCCCGGCCCCAACGACGTCTACGTGTCGCTGTCCCAGGTGCGCAGGCACGGGCTGCGCAAGGGCGACGTCATCGAGGGCGCGGTGCGCCAGCCGCGCGAGGGGGAGCGGCGGGAGAAGTTCAACGCCCTGGTCCGGCTGGACAAGGTGAACGGCCTGGACCCGGAGTCCTCCCGCGCCCGGCCGGAGTTCTCCAAGCTGGTGCCGCTGTACCCGCAGGACCGGCTGCGCCTGGAGACCGACCCCGGCGTGCTGACCACGCGGATCATCGACCTGGTCAGCCCGATCGGCAAGGGCCAGCGCGGGCTCATCGTGTCGCCGCCCAAGGCGGGCAAGACGATGATCCTGCAGGCGATCGCGAACGCGATCACCAAGAACAACCCCGAATGCCACCTCATGGTCGTGCTCGTGGACGAGCGGCCCGAGGAAGTCACCGACATGCAGCGGACGGTCAAGGGCGAAGTGATCCACTCGACCTTCGACCGTCCGGCCGAGGACCACACCACGGTCGCGGAACTGTCCATCGAGCGGGCCAAGCGGCTCGTCGAGATGGGCCACGACGTGGTCGTGCTGCTCGACTCCATCACCCGGCTCGGGCGGGCCTACAACCTGGCCGCCCCGGCCAGCGGCCGGATCATGTCCGGTGGTGTGGACTCTACCGCGCTCTACCCGCCGAAGAAGTTCTTCGGCGCGGCCCGCAACATCGAGCACGGCGGCTCGCTGACCATCCTGGCCACCGCCCTGATCGAGACCGGGTCCCGCGCGGACGAGGTCATCTTCGAGGAGTTCAAGGGCACCGGCAACATGGAACTGCGGCTGCGGAGGGAACTCGCCGACAAGCGGATCTTCCCGGCCATCGACATCGACGCGTCCAGCACCCGCAAGGAGGAGATCCTGCTGACGCCGGAGGAGCTGAAGATCGTCTGGCAGCTCCGCCGGGTGCTCCACGCGCTGGAGCCGCAGCAGGCGCTCGAGGTGCTCCTGGACCGGATGAAGGGCACCAAGAGCAACGCCGAGTTCCTGTTGCAGGTGCAGAAGACCACGGTCAGCAGCTAGGCAGCGGCGGCGACGGGCCGCGGGAATCTCCGCGGCCCGCGCCATGTTCTCAGCTCTGGCACACTAAAGCGGTTCCGGTTCACGCCTGCTGGGTCATCCAGCACGGCGACCCGGCGACCAGGCAGGAGTATTTACGTGAAGCCCGACATTCACCCGGACTACGTGGTGACCACGGTGACCTGCTCATGCGGGAACACCTTCACCACGCGGTCTACGGCACGCAGCGGCGCCATCCACGCCGAGGTCTGCTCGAACTGCCACCCGTTCTACACGGGCAAGCAGAAGATCCTCGACACCGGCGGCCGGGTGGCCCGGTTCGAGCGCCAGTTCGGCAAGAAGGCCGCGCCCGGCAAGTAGCTTGACCCAGATCACCGTGCCCGGGAGGCCACGACACCTCCCCGGCACGGTGATCTTGGCCGTCGACGGGAGATACGGCCAAGGCCTCGTGACGAAGGAACGGGGCCTTGAGCCACCGGGGGGTTCCGGGGGGTCGCTCCCCCGGCAAACAGGGCCAAGGCCTCGTGACGAAGGAACGGGGCCTTGAGCCACCGGGGGGTTCCGGGGGGTCGCTCCCCGGGCAGACACTGGCACGGGAAGGACGAAGGGTGTTCGAGCGGCTCAGCGATCTGGCCGAGGAATACGCCAGGCTGGAGCGGGATCTGGCCGACGCTGCCGTGCACTCGGATCCGGAGCGGGCCAGGGCGCTCGGGCGCCGTTACGGGGAACTGACCCCGGTTGTGCACGCCTACCAGGAGTGGCGGCAGACGGCCGGCGACGAGCAGGCCGCCAGGGAACTGGCCGCGGAGGACCACTCGTTCGCGGCCGAGGCCGACGAGCTGGCCCGGCATCGCGCGGAACTGGAGAGCCAGCTCGCCGACCTGCTGGCGCCGCGCGATGCGAGCGACGGCAGGGATGTGCTGCTCGAGGTCAAGGCGGGGGAGGGCGGCGAGGAGTCGGCGCTGTTCGCGGCCGACCTGCTGCGCATGTACCTGCGCTACGCCGAGCGGCAGGGCTGGAAGACGGAGATCCTCGACTCCACCGTCACCGGGCTCGGCGGTTACAAGGACGCCACGGTCGCGGTGAAGGCCGCCCGCCGTGGCCGGGACGCCGCCGACGGGGTCTGGGCGCGGCTGAAGTACGAGGGCGGCGTGCACCGGGTCCAGCGGGTGCCGGTGACCGAGTCCCAGGGCCGGATCCACACCTCGGCGGCGGGGGTGCTTGTGCTGCCCGAGGCGGATCCGGTCGAGGTGACCATCGACCCCGCGGACCTGCGGGTGGACGTGTTCCGTTCGTCGGGCCCCGGCGGCCAGAGCGTGAACACCACCGACTCCGCGGTGCGGATCACTCACCTGCCCACCGGGATCGTCGTGTCCTGCCAGAACGAGAAGAGCCAGCTGCAGAACAAGGAGCAGGCGCTGCGCATCCTGCGCGCCCGGCTGCTCGCCCAGGCGCGGGCCGACGCCGAGGCCCAGGCGCAGGCCGAGCGGCGCAGCCAGGTCAGGACCGTGGACCGGTCCCAGCGGGTGCGCACCTACAACTTCCCGGAGAACCGGATCTCCGATCACCGGGTCGGCTACAAGGCCTACAACCTGGACCAGGTGCTGGACGGTGACCTGGACGCCGTCATCGGCGCCCTCGTCGAGGCCGACAGGACCGGCCAGGCGGCCGCCGATGACAACTGATCCCGGCGGCCCGTGGCCGCCAGTTCGGCGGGCCCGCCGTGACGCTGCTGCTGGATGAGATCGCGATCGCCGCGGCCCGGCTGGCCGAGGCCGGGGTGGAGTCGCCGCGCGCGGACGCGGAGGTGATCGCCGCGCGCGTGCACCGGGTGCGCCGCAGCGAGCTGCACCTGGTGCCGGACGCCGGGTTCGACCCGAGGTTCTGGGACGAGATCGCCCGCCGCGAGGCCCGCGAGCCGCTGCAGCACATCACCGGCCTGACCCACTTCCGGTACACCGAGCTCGAGGTGGGGCCGGGGGTGTTCGTGCCCCGCCCGGAGACCGAGGTGATGGCCGGCTGGGCCATTACCAAGCTCACCGAGATGGACGTCGCGGACCCCGTGGTCGCGGACCTCGGGACCGGTTCTGGTGCCATCGCCCTGGCGATCGCGCAGGAGGTGCCGCGCGCCCAGGTGCACGCGGTGGAGGCCGACCCGGTCGCGCGCGGCTGGGCCGAGCGCAACATCGCCCGCTGCGCCGGCTACGCGCCGCATACCGCGGGCCGGGTGGTGCTGCACGCCGCGGACTTCGCCAAGGCCCTGCCGGACCTGGACGGCACGGTGGACCTGGTGATCAGCAATCCGCCCTACATCCCGGTCGGGGCGGCGGTGCCGCCCGAGGTCGCCGAGTACGATCCGGCGGGCGCGCTGTGGGGCGGCCCGGACGGCCTGGACCCGATCCGGGTCATCGAGGAGACCGCCCGCCGGCTGCTCCGGCCGGACGGCCTGGTGGCGGTGGAGCACGGGGCACCGCAGGGCGCGGCGGTCTACTGGGTGTTCGCCGAGGAGCGGGGCTGGGCGGACACCCGCAATCACAAGGACCTGGCCCGCCGCGACCGGTTCGTCACCGCCCGCTGGCCCGGCCGGTAACTTTCGCCTCTCCCCGGCCGGTGTGGCCCGCGCCCCGGCTGGTGGGCCACACCGGCGCGGTGAAATTCCTTTTCCTGGGTGATTGCCCAACCTTTGTGGGAGGATTACGGTTCGACTGACCAGCTTGCCCGATATGAGGCAAGTGTTGGTTACACGCTGTTATGGGGATCTCGCCGGGGAGATAAAATGCGTCGCTTTGTAACCTTGTCTGTTGTTTTCACGTTTCTTTTGCTGTTCGTCGGAGCAAACCTGGCTCAGGCGGCTACGCAGCGTGCTAAGCCGCCGGGGCCGCGGACCATCGTGAAGCTCGCCCCGCGGGCCATAGGTTCCGGGGGAACGGTGCCGGTGGCGGGCGGCCGGGCGGGCGTGCCCGCCCATGGACGCCCGCCTGCGGTGCTGAAGGCGGCCGCGGAGAAGGCGTTCCGCGCCGCGATCCGCAAACCCGGGTCGCTGCGGCACGCCGCCCCGCAGCGGAGCGGCCCGGCCCATGGGACGTTTACCCAACTCGTTGGCTCGGCGTCGGCCGGCCGCGGCCACGCCTACTGGAACGGCAGCCGCTGGGTGGCTCCGGCGGGGGCCAAGGCGGTGCGATCCGCTACCCGCCTGCTCGTGCCGCACCGGCCTACCGGGAGCGCTGGCGGCCGGGGGAACTCTCCCCTGGCGTTCTACGGCTCGACGCAGGTGGACTCGGCCACCGCGGGCTGCTCCAATCCGTTCCCGAACGAGGCGTCCGTGGCGCAGAGCTCGGACAACCCGAACCTCGTCGTGGTGGCCGCCCAGGCGTACGTGGACAGCTCGGGCAACTGCGACGACTCACACGCGTGGGTCTTCTACTCCCACGACGGCGGCCAGCACTGGAAGGAAGAGATCATCCCCGGCACCACCGCGGGGCTGGCGAGCGGCGACGTAAGCGTCGTGTACGACCCGAAGGACCACGTCTTCGTGTACTCCTTCCTCCAGTTCTCCCGGTCGACCAGCACCGACAGTGTCGAGGTGGAGAGCTCGGCCGATGGGGCTAGCTGGTTCGACCACGTCGTCCTGGATTCGAACCCGGGCGCGCTCGACAAGAACATGACCACGGTCAACCAGGACCCGGGCAGCCCCAATTACGGCCGGGTGCTGGTCGGCTGGCGGGACGATCACATCGGGCAGAACGCGTTCATCGATGCCTTCACCGATAACGGCGGGGGCTCGTGGACCGGGTCGGCCGACTCGGTCAACATCGTGCCGGACTGCGGCAATGGCGTCTCCCCGGCGTTTGACGCCAACGGTGACGCGATGGCCGCCTGGTGGGACTGCAACGGCGGATCCACCGAGCGGGAGGAACGGTCCACCGACGGAGGCGCGAACTGGACCCAGGCCAGCGACACGGTGATCTCCGGAGTGACCGATATCGGGAGCAGCGGGCCCAGCGGTGCCTGCGGGCTGAACACCGGCGGCTCGGCCTTCCGGTGCAACAGCTTCCCGAGCCTGGCCGGTGACCCCAACCCCTCCGACGCCGGCGGCACCGCGTTCGTCGTGGTGTTCGCGAACTGGGAGTCGACCACACAGAACAGCCAGACGGCCAACGTCTCCCAGCTGCGCGGCCTGTCCACGGTCGACGGCGGCGGCACCTGGAACGGCGGGAGCTGCTGCTCGTTCGACTACATGGCGTTCAAGGACTTCGGTGACAAGTTCTTCCCCTGGGCATCGTTCTCGCCCGGCGGCCGGCTGAACGTCGGCTACGGCGACCGGGAGGGCAGCGCCTCCTCCGGGAACCCCAACGGGCTGAGCTACAACGAGGGGCAGACGGAGGCGAGCAGCCTCACCGCGCTCCGCGCCGACTCCTTCATCGCCTACACCGCCGACGGCACGCTGGGCAACCCCGGCTCGCTCACGTTCATCGGTGACTACAACGGCAGCGAGAGCCAGGACGCCAACTTCGACACGTTCCCGGTCTGGACCGACGTGCGCAATGGCACCGCCGACGTGCGCACGATGGACCTCTGCTATGCGAGCTGCCCGACGTTCCTGCAGCCCGAGGCGCCGTTGTTCGTGTCGCGCGGTGCCGGGTCGACGTTCACCGACCTGTTCAAGTTCAACACCGACACCGGTTTCGGCGGCGCGGGAGGCAACTTCTGGAACGCGGTCGGGATCCGGGCAGGAGCCGACGGCACCAGCGTCGATGACGACATGGGCCTGTGGAACAGCAGGTACTTCTCCACCAGGGTCGCCTCCAGCAGCTTCAGCCCGCCCAACAACGACTATGTGCTCGAGAACGACAACTCCGGGCACGGGCCCACTCAGCCCTACTTCGTCGACGTGCACAGCTTCTCCAGCCTCGGCGGCTCCTACACGGTGGAATGGGCGCACGGTCACATCACCCTCAGCACGTCGTTCGCGGACAGCATGGCCGCGAGCAACGTCGTCCGGGTCTATGACATGTTCGACACCACCGGCACCACGTATTTCGCTGGCCTGCGCCCGAACGCGGGCAACACCTCCAACTACCGGATCTCGCTGCACCTGAACGGCAACGGCACCTACCAGGGCAGTCCCAACGAGTCGGCCACGTCAGGCAACGTGGCGCCGGGCCAGCCCGCGTTCGCGACGGTCAACACCGGATCGAGCCCCACGGGCTTCGACGCCCTGGTGGTGCAGAACAACAACGGCGGGTCGGGCTCGTACACCCTCTACCGTGACACCGCGGCGCCCTCGGGGACGATCTCGGTCAACTCGGGAAACGCCTTCACCAACAGCACGAGCGTCACGCTGAACCTGTCCGCGACCAACCCGACCGCGGGTGACCCGGTCTCGGACATGCGCTTCTCCACCGACGGCACCACGTTCGGCGCCTGGGTGCCGTTCGCGGCGACCTCGCCGTTCACCCTGCCCTCCGGTGACGGGTCGAAGACCGTGTTCGTGCAGTACCGCAACGGCGCGGGGGCCGTCTCGGCGACGGCCAGTGACTCCATCACCCTGGACACGACCAAGCCGACGATTCCCATGTCCCCGGCGCCCTCCTTCACGAAGGCGCATCTGGGCACCACGGCGGTCCCCATCCTCATCACATGGTCGGGGGCCGACGCGGGCAGCGGGGTCAACCACTACGACTTCGAGGAGAGCATTGACGGCGGCGCCTTCACCCTTCTCTCGCACCCGACCGGGACCAGCGCCACGGTAAACCTCAATCCCGGCCATACCTACAAGTTCGAGGTCCGGGCCATCGACAACGCGGGGAACGTGGGCTTCTTCAGGGCAGGCTCGAAGTTCACCCTGACGGCCTTCCAGGAAACGGCGGGCTCCATCACCTACACCGCCGGGTGGACGCATCAGGCGGTGACGGGTGCCTACGGAGGCTCGGTGAAGTTCGCGACCGTTGCCGGTAAGAAGGCGACGTTCTCGTTCACCGGGAAGCAGGTGGCCTGGGTCTCCACGATCGCCAGCAACCGCGGGTCGGCGACGGCGAGCCTCGACGGGGGCGCGGCGACCACCGTGAACACGAACGGGACGACGACCAAGCCGGCCATGGTCGTCTACACGGCCACCAAGGCGGCCGGCACTCACTCCCTGGTCGTGAACGTGCTCGGGACCGCCGGGCATGCGCGCGTGGACGTGGACGCGTTCCTGGTTATCGGATAACCCGCACCGAGTGACGGGAGGCCCGCTGCGGCTCGCAGCGGGCCTCCTCGCCGTCCGGGGGGCCTGGTCCGCCGGCCCCGTGCGGAACGGCGGCATCCCGGGAACCGCTCCGGCCAAGCCGGGCTTGCCGGGCGCGGGCCCGGCCCGGGGGTGGAAGGATTGGGTGACATGAGCGCACGGTACGACTGCAAGGACGCGGCGCAACGAGCGGCCGGGATCAGCGAGGCCACGGCGGCGCTGCGCAAGGGCGACCTGGCCGTGCTGCCCACGGACACGGTGTACGGGCTGGCGGCCGACGCCTTCACGCCCGAAGCGGTCACCGCCCTGCTCGCCGCCAAGGGCCGGGGCAGGCAGATGCCGCTGCCCGTGCTGGTCGGCAGCAGGCGCGCCGCGCTCGCGCTGGTCGAGGACGTCAGCTCATCCGGCACCGACCTGATCGACGAGTTCTGGCCCGGCGGCCTCACCCTGGTGTTCCGGTCGGCCCGGAGCCTGGTGTGGGACCTGGGTGACACGAAGGGCACCGTCGCGGTCCGGATGCCGATGCAGCCCGTCGCGCTTGACCTGCTCCGGGAGACCGGGCCGCTCGCGGTGAGCAGCGCCAACGTGACCGGTTCGGCGGCGGCCACGACGGCCGCCGACGCCCAATCGCAACTTGGCGACGCGGTGAGCGTCTATCTAGATGACGGGCCCTGCACCGCCGACGTCCCCTCCACGATCGTGGACCTGACCGGGCCGGTGCCCCGGTTGCTGCGCAGGGGGGTGATCCCGGTCCGGCGCCTGCGCGAGGTGGTTGCCCTGATCGTCGATGACGGCGAGGAGGAGGATGACGCGTGATCGTCCCTATGGCCGTGCGTGGTGCCAGCGTGGCCTACAGTGGGCGTGATGCGCGTGCGCGGGAGCATACGGCTATGGGGCGCCCATGAGTGAGTATGTGATCACGCTGCTGGCCGCGGCCGCGGTGACCTACATACTGACACCGGTGGTGCGCCGCTTCGCCGTCGCGGTGGGTGCGATGCACGCCGCCAGGGAACGCGACGTTCACGAGATGCCCACGCCCCTGCTCGGCGGGTTCGCCATCTACGGGGGGCTGGCGGCCGCGCTGTTGCTGGCCAGCCGCCTGAGCGGCCTGAACAGCGTGTTCACCGAGACAAACATGGCAAAGGGCCTGCTCCTGGCCGGTGGCCTCGTCGTCATCATGGGCTTCGTCGACGACCGGTGGGGGATGGGGGCGCTCAGCAAGCTGGCCGGGCAGGTCGCCGCGGGGGTCATCCTGGTCTGGAGCGGCGCCGAGATCCCGTGGCTGCCGGCGCCCGGCGGGGTCACCCTGATCCTGACCAGTGACCAGCAGGTCGCGGTGACCATCCTGGTCGTCGTCGTCACCATGAACGCGGTCAACTTCATCGACGGCCTGGACGGCCTGGCCGCTGGCATCGTGGGCATCGGCGCTCTCGCGTTCTTCGCCTACTACTTCACGCTGGTGCACCGGCTCGGGCTGCTGGACCAGACCGAGCCCGCGCTGGTCTCGGCGCTGCTCGCCGGGGTGTGCATCGGGTTCCTGCCGCACAACTTCTATCCGGCGCGCATCTTCATGGGGGATACCGGCTCGATGCTGATCGGGCTGATGCTCGCCTACGCGCCGATCTCCAGCATGGCGCTGCTGGACCCCGCCTCGCTGACCGACACGCAGGCCTACGCGGCAGGCACCGTCAACCGGTACGGCGCCATCATCCCGCTACTGGTGCCGGGCGCCATCCTGCTCATCCCCTACGCCGACCTGATGATGGCCGTGGTGCGCCGGACCCGGGCCGGCAAGTCGGTGTTCGCCCCGGACAAGAAGCACCTGCAGCACCGCCTGCTCGCCATCGGCCATTCGCACCGGACCAGCGTCCTGATCATGTACCTGTGGGCGGCGCTGTTCTCGGGCACCGTCATCTGGCTGTCCATCGTCAGGACCCCGCTGTTCGTCCTGGCCATCGTCACCGTGGCCGCGGTGTTCGGCCTGCTGCTCGTGACCATGCCCCGGCTGCGGCCATGGTCACGGGCCACCGTGGACGACGGTGCGGCGGACGGCCCGGCGCCGGGGCCCGCGGCCGCGGGCCCGGTCCCGGCGCGTGCCGTCCCGGCGCGTGTCGTTCCGGCTGGTGCCGTCCCGGCTGGCCCTGTTCCGGCTGGTGCCGTCCCGGCTGGTACTGCTCCGGCGGGTGCGGCGCCCGGTCCGGAGGCCGCGCGAGGGAGCGCTGCCGAGACCGCGGGATCGCTGGAAGCCGGCTGGCCGCGCGCCGCCCGCCCCGCCGGCGGCAACGGCGCGCCGGGCAACGGTGCCGCGGGCAACAGGCCTGCGGGCAACAGTGCTGCTGGCAACGGCGCTCCAGGTAACGGCGCCCCAGGTAACGGCGCCCCGGGCAATGGCGCCGCGCCCGGCCGGGGCGTCCCCGCGACCGGTTCGCCGGAGAGCACGGCCGCCCGTGCCACCGGCGCTGGCGGGCCCCGGCAGGCGGCCGCTGCCGTCCCGCCGTGGGAGACCGAGGCCACCATCCCGCCCCGGTCGGGCGGACGTGCCGTACCGCCCCGGGAGGCGGCCAGCCCCGCTTTCGGGGATGTCGGCCGTTCCGCGGCGCCGCCGTGGGAGGCCACCCGGGTCGTGCCGCCGTGGGCGGCCGACCACACCGTGCCCCCCAGGACGGCCGATCACAGTGCGCCGCCGCGCGCGGCCGACCACGATGTGCCGCCGTGGGCGGCTGATCGTGCCGTGCCACCCTGGGAAACCGGCCGCATCGTGCCGCCCTGGGAGACGAGCCGTGCCGTGCCGCCCTGGGAGACCGGCCGTTCCGGAGACACGGGCGGCTCGGGGGATGCGGAGGTCACCGGCCAGGCCCCGGTGCCGCCATGGCCCGGCGCGGGCGGCTCCCCGGCCGAGGCGCCGGACGGATCCGGGAACAGGCAGGCTGCGCCGCCATGGCCGCCCGCTTCCCCGCCCCGTCGGCCAGCTTCCCCGCCGTGGCCGCCAGCCGCCCCGCCCCGGCCGTGACCGGGGCTCGCCCGGTGGCCGGTTCCTGCCCCGGCCCGGTGTGCGGCGTGTGCCCCGGAATCCATCGCTTACGGTGCCTATCCCACCACTGATGGTCACATGTATCACTATGGGTGACCCGGTAAAGCCTGGGTCAAGGAGCTTGTGATATCTTTCACGAGCACCCAGGTAAGGGCTAGCGATGGGGCTCGTGATACGTTTTCGCTCACCCGGCGGCGCGCAGGCGCTGCTCGTGTGGCGCGGCGGCCCCCGCGGCCGGCGCCAGGGCAAGGATGGCCATGCTCTCCCGCTGGCCGTTCGTCCGACAGTCGACCCCTCGGACCCTCGGAGTTTGGCAGATGGCAAGTTACGCCGTGATCCTCCGGCGTTCTGCCATGGTTACTGCCGTTGCGGCGCTGGTCATGATCGTGCTGAGTGCCATTCTCGGCGGCGGCAAGGGCCTGGTGGGCGCGGCACTCGGGGTCGGGCTCGTCATCGTCTTCTTCGGCATCAGCGCCGCCGCGATGAGCTGGGCCTCCCGGAAAAGCCCGCAGGTCACGATGGTGACCGCCGTATCCACCTACCTGGTCAAGATCCTCGCGCTGTTCTTCCTCGTCGTCAGGTACAGCGGCACCACGGCGTTCAACGGCAAGCTCTTCGGCTTCACCGTGGTCGTCTGCGTCGTCGTCTACACGACCGCCCAGGCCCTGGTCTCGGCACGGCTCAAGGTTCCGTACGTCGAACCGGACGGGAAACGGTGACCGGTGGTGGCGACCAGGAGTCCGGACGGCGTAGCGCGGCCCGTGGGCCAGCCTGCCCGCGTGCCGGTGGCCCGCGAGCCGGCCGCCCGCCGGGGTCCGGTGCCAGCCTCGCCTGTGCGTCATGAACGGCAAGCGTCCGCCGTCGGGCGATGGCGGGCAGAACGTCGGGATGACCGTGTTCAGCTACCTGCTCGCGGGCATGCTGGCCTACGGAGGGCTTGGCTGGCTGATCGCGCACTGGACGGGGCTTCCGCTGTTCTTCCCGCTGGGCATGCTGTTCGGCCTCGCCCTGACCATCTGGCTGGTGATCTACCGGTACGGCCGGTCCTGATCCGCACCGCCCGGAGCCGCGGCCCCGCATACGCGGCGCCCGGCCCGGGTAGTGCAGGCCGTCCGGGCCACGCGCACGCTTAAGGAGTCAAAGGGTGACTTTCACGTCCCGGGTGCCGGTGGCAGCAGGATGCCACCTCGGCTCCGGCTGCGGGTACCCTGCCCCCGGGTATCCGAGTAGCTTCGAGTTCCAGCCGCTCTTCAGCATCGGCTCGTTCCACTTCATCATGCCGATGCTGCAGGCCATTCTCTGCGCCGGGCTGGTGATCGCGTTCTTCTGGGCCGCGTTCGCCAAGCCGAAGCTGGTGCCAAGGGGGGCACAGAACCTCGGCGAGCTGGGCATGCTGTTCGTCCGGGACCAGATCCTGCGGCCGATGATGGGCAAGCGGGGGGATGGCTACCTGCCGTTCCTGGTGGGGCTGTTCTTCTTCATCTGGATCATGAACCTGATGGAGATCGTCCCGGTGCTCCAGTTCCCGGCGATGTCGCACATCGCGTTCCCGATATCGCTGATGCTCATGGTCTACATCACCTACAACTTCGTGAGCATCAAGAACCTGGGCCTCGGCGGCTATTTCAAGAGCATGATCCCGTCCGGCGTGCCCGCGCCGATCCTGCTCATCCTCGCGCCGGTGGAGATCCTGCAGTACATCATCGTCCGGCCGTTCACGCTGGCGATCCGGCTCTTCGGGAACATGTTCGCCGGGCACATCCTGGTGGCGGTGTTCACGATCGCGACCTGGTACCTGGTCAGCGCCAGCATCGGGCTGGTGTTTGCCACGGCGTCGTTCGTGATGACGGTCGTGCTCACCGGTTTCGAGATGCTGATCCAGGCGCTGCAGGCGTACATCTTCACGATCCTGACCGCCCAGTACATCGGGGGTGCCTACGAGGCCGCGCACTGACATGACCAGCGACCGGGTGCCGCGGGCAGCCGCCGGTGCGGACCGCCACTCCGGTCGCCCCTTCCGATCGCCGGGGAGAAAGCCGCCGGCCTAATCGCAAAGGAAAGCAAGGATGCTTCACCTGATTCACTTCCTGGCAGCCGCTGGCACCACGAAGAGCATCATCAGCATCAACATCGGTGCGGTGGCGTACGGCCTCGCGGCCATCGGCCCCGGCGTCGGCATCGGCCTGATCTTCGGCCACGGCGTGGAGGCCATGGCCAGGCAGCCGGAGGCCGCGGGCATGATCCGCGCCAACATGTACATCGGGTTCGCACTGACCGAGGCGCTCGCGCTCATCGGCTTCGTGGTGCCTTACGTCTTCCACTACTCCTGATCGCGCGCGGATCATGAGATGCGAGTAAGGCAGAAAGGCTGACGGTCATGTACCTTGCCGATTCGTCCCTCGGGCCACTATCACCGAGCCTCTCCGAACTGATCATCGGCACGATCGCGTTCCTCATCGTGTTCGGGGTCCTGTGGCGGATCCTGCTGCCGCGGATCCAGCAGACCCTGGAGGAGCGGACCGACCAGATCGAAGGCGGCCTGCAGCGGGCCGAGGAGGCCCAGGCCGAGGCGAAGCAGACGCTCGAGCAGTATCAGGCCCAGCTCGCCGATGCCCGGCACGAGGCGTCCCGGCTGCGCCAGGAGGCGCAGGAAGAGGGCGCCCGGATCCTCGCCGAGCTGCGCGAGCGCGGCGAGGCCGAGCGGCAGCGCCTGGTGGCCGCGGCACACGAGCAGATCGAGACCGAGCGTGCCCAGGCGATCCAGGCCCTGCGGGCCGAGATGGGCGCGCTCGCGGTCGAACTGGCCGGCCGGGTCGTGGGCGAGTCGCTCGACGAGGACGCGCGCCAGCGCCGGGTCGTGGACCGGTTCCTGGAAGAGCTGGAAGCCGAACAGGTGCCGGAGTCGGCCCCATGAGGTGTGCGCTCCGGGCCGCGGGCCGGGCCCGCGTGAGCCAGGCGGCCACGGAATCATCCGGGCGAGCCGGGGCAGGAGGCGGGCATGCGCGGCGCTAGCCGGGTCGCCTTCGCCGAGGCGCGCGACCGGCTGTCCGAGGTGGTCAGCGACGCGGGAGTCGCCGCTACCGTGGCGGACGAGCTGTTCGCGGTCGTGGGCCTGCTGGACCGCGAGCCGAGCCTGCGGCGTGCGCTCGCCGACTACACCAGCTCGCCGGAGGCCCGCACCGGGCTGGTGCGCGGCCTGCTCGGCGAGCGGGTGTCCGCGCCCACGCTCGACGTGGTCCTGGGGCTGGCCGGCGCGCGCTGGTCGGTGCCCAGGGACCTGGCCGACGCGGCCGAGGAGCTCGCCGTCCTGGCCGCGGCCGCATCCGCCGAGGGCGCCGGCAACCTGGACGAGGTCGAGGACGAACTGTTCCGGTTCGGCCGGATCGCCAGCGGTGAGCCCGAGCTTCTCGCCGCCCTGTCCGATCAGCGGATGCCGGACGACCGCAAGCGCGGCCTGCTCGGGGAACTGCTCGCTGGCAAGGTCGCACCGGCCTCGCTGCGGCTGATCACCCAGGCCGCGATCAATCCCCGGGGGCGTAACCTGGAGGCGAACCTGGCGGACTATGCAAGGCTCGTCGCGGAATGGCGGCAGCGCCTGATCGCTGTCGTGCGGGTCGCCACCGAGCTCAGCGACCGCCAGCGCCAGCGGTTGACAACGGCGCTCTCGGCCATCTACGGCCACGGCATTCAACTGAATGTCGTCATCGATCCCCACGTGGTGGGCGGAGTGTCCGTTCAGATCGGGGATGAGCTCATCGACGGAACGCTAAGCAGCCGGCTCGCCGCGCTCAGGCGGCACTGGGCGGCATGAGGCCAGCGCCGCGAGCGGAAACAGACCAGAAAGAGAGAACCATGGCGGAGCTGACAATCCGGCCCGACGAGATCCGCGACGCGCTGGCGAACTTCGTCCAGGCGTACGAGCCGGGCGAGGCCTCCAGGCAGGAGGTTGGCACGGTCGCCGAGTGCGGCGACGGCATCGCCCGGGTCGAAGGGCTCCCCTCGGCGATGGCGAACGAACTGCTCGAGTTCCCCGGGGGGATCCGCGGCCTCGCGCTCAACCTGGACGTGCGCGAGATCGGCGTGGTCATCCTCGGTGACTTCGCCAAGGTGGAAGAGGGCCAGCAGGTGCGGCGCACCGGCGAGGTACTGTCCGTGCCGGTGGGGGACGGGTTCCTCGGCCGGGTGGTCGACCCGCTCGGCATCCCGATGGACGGCAAGGGCGAGATCGAGGGCACCGAGCATCGCGCCCTGGAACTGCAGGCCCCGTCGGTGGTGCAGCGCCAGAAGGTCAAGGAGCCACTGCAGACCGGGATCAAGGCCATCGACGCCATGACCCCGATCGGGCGCGGCCAGCGGGAGCTGATCATCGGCGACCGGCAGACCGGCAAGACCGCGATCGCCATCGACACGATCATCAACCAGCGCGCGAACTGGGAGTCCGGGGATCCGGCGCGCCAGGTCAAGTGCATCTACGTCGCGGTCGGCCAGAAGGGCTCCACCACCGCCCAGGTCCGCCAGGCCCTGGACGACGCCGGCGCGATGGAGTACACGGTGATCGTCGCGGCGCCCGCCTCCGACCCGGCCGGGTTCAAGTACATCGCCCCCTACACCGGGTCGGCCATCGGCCAGCACTGGATGTACCAGGGCCAGCATGTGCTGATCATCTTCGACGACCTGTCCAAGCAGGCCGAGGCCTACCGCGCGGTCTCGCTGCTGCTGCGCCGCCCGCCGGGCCGGGAGGCCTACCCCGGGGACGTGTTCTACCTGCACTCCCGGCTGCTGGAGCGGTGCGCCAAGCTGTCCGATGACCTGGGCGGCGGGTCGCTGACCGGGCTGCCGATCATCGAGACCAAGGCCAACGACATCTCCGCCTACATCCCGACCAACGTCATCTCCATCACCGACGGGCAGATCTACCTGGAGACCGACCTGTTCAACGCAGGTGTCCGGCCCGCCATCAACGTCGGCCGCTCTGTCTCCCGGGTCGGCGGCGACGCGCAGATCAAGGCGATGAAGAAGGTCGCCGGCGGGCTCAAGCTGGTCCTGTCGCAGTACCGCGACCTGGAAGCCTTCGCCGCCTTCGCCTCCGACCTGGACGCCGTCTCGCGCGCCCAGCTCGACCGCGGCGCGCGCCTGGTCGAGCTGCTCAAGCAGCCGCAGTACGCGCCGTCGGCGGTGGAGCGGCAGGTGGTCTCGGTGTGGGCCGGTACCTCCGGCTACCTCGACGACGTGCCGATCGAGGACATCAGCCGGTTCGAGGACGAGTTCCTCGGCACGCTGGGGCGCAAGCACCCCGGCGTGTACCAGTCGATCAGCGAGACCGGGGAACTGTCCGAGGACACCGCGACCGCGCTGAAGGACGCGATCGAGGACTTCCGGCGCGGCTTCGAGATGACCGGTGGCGGGATGCTGGTGTCCGACGAGGGGGCCGAGCCCATGGACGAGGACGAGGTCAGCCACGAAGCGGTCACCAGGCGCGTCCCGGCGCCGCCGAAGCCGTCGGAGTAGGCGGGGAAGGCAGAGCATGGGAGCACAGCTTCGCGCGGTCAGGCAGCGGATCCGGGCGATCCAGTCCACTGCCAAGATCACTCGTGCCCAGGAGCTCATCGCGTCCTCCCGGATCATCCAGGCACAGCAGCGGGTCCGGGCCTCGGCGCCCTACGCGGAGGAACTCACCCGCGCGATCGAGGCGGTGGTCAGCCGCTCCGCGCAGATCGATCATCCGCTGGTGCGCGAGCACGCCAGCGCCGAGCGAGTGGCCGTGCTGATCCTTACCAGCGATCGGGGCTTCGCCGGCGGCTACAACGCCAACGTGCTGCGCGAGGCGCAGCGGCTGCGGGCGCTGCTCGAGGAGGAGCGCGGCGTGGCGGTGCAGACCTACGTGAGCGGGACCAAGGGCATCACCTGGCACCGGTTCCGCGAGCGTGAGCTGTCGGGGGACTGGAGCGGTTTCTCCGAGCGGCCCGCGCCGGGAGACGCCGCCAAGATCGCCGAGGCGCTGCTCGAGGCGTTCAGCCGCCCGGCCGCCGAAGGCGGCGTGGACGAGATCCACCTCGTGTACACGCAGTTCGTGTCGATGCTCACCCAGCGGCCCGCGGTCCGCCGCATCCTGCCGCTGGAGGTGCGGGAATCGCAGGAGGAGCCGCCAGAGGGCCCGATCCCGCTGTATGAGTTCGAGCCGTCACCGCAGGCAGTGCTGGATGCCCTTCTTCCCTGGTATGTGGAGAACAGGATCTACCACGCGCTGCTGGAGAGCGCGGCCGCCGAGATCGCGGCGCGGCGGCGGGCCATGAAGTCGGCCACCGACAACGCCAACGACCTGCTTGAGCAGTTCACGCGCGAGGCCAACAAGGCCCGCCAGGCCGAGATCACCCAGGAAATCAGCGAGATCGTCGGGGGCGCCAACGCGCTGGCCGAGACGCTCGCAGGGAGCGAATGAGGGTCGAGATGACCGCAACCACACAGAACGCAGCCACCGGCGGCGGCACCGGCCTGGTCGGCCAGGTCGCACGGGTCACCGGGCCCGTGGTGGACGTGGAGTTCGGCGCCGAGCAGATGCCCGACATCTACAACGCGCTGCACGTCGATGTGACCCTGGGCGATTCGGCCAGGACGCTGACCCTGGAGGTGGCGCTGCACATCGGGGACAACATGGTGCGGGCGATCTCCATGCAGCCCACCGACGGCCTGGTCCGCGGGGCCACGGTCACCGACACCGGCGGCCCGATCACGGTGCCGGTGGGCGACGTGACCAAGGGCCACGTGTTCAACGTGCTCGGCGAGACGCTGGACGTGCCCACGGCGAGCCTGAAGATCGAGGAGCGCTGGGGGATCCACCGCGACGCGCCGGCGTTCGACCAGCTCGAGCCCAGAACGGAGATCCTGGAGACCGGGATCAAGGTCCTCGACCTGCTCACCCCGTACGTCAAGGGCGGCAAGGTCGGCCTGTTCGGCGGCGCCGGCGTCGGCAAGACCGTGCTCATCCAGGAGATGATCACCCGGGTCGCCAAGAACTTCGGTGGCGTCTCTGTGTTCGCCGGGGTCGGCGAGCGCACCCGTGAGGGCAACGACCTGTTCATCGAGATGACCGAGTCGAATGTCATCAAGGACACCGCCCTGGTGTTCGGCCAGATGGACGAGCCCCCGGGCACCCGGCTCCGGGTCGGGCTGGCCGCGCTGACCATGGCCGAGTACTTCCGCGATGTGCAGGGCCAGGACGTGCTGCTGTTCATCGACAACATCTTCCGCTTCACCCAGGCCGGCTCCGAGGTGTCCACCCTGCTCGGCCGGATGCCCTCGGCGGTGGGCTACCAGCCCACGCTCGCCGACGAGATGGGCCAGCTCCAGGAGCGGATCACCTCCACCCGGGGGCACGCGATCACCTCGATGCAGGCCATCTACGTGCCCGCCGACGACATCACCGACCCGGCCCCGCACACCACCTTCGCGCACCTGGACGCGACCACGGTGCTGTCCCGGTCGATCACCGAGAAGGGCATCTTCCCGGCGGTCGACCCGCTCGACTCCACCTCGCGCATCCTGGACGCCAAGTACGTCGGGGACGAGCACTACGAGGTGGCCCGCGAGGTGCAGCGGATCCTGCAGCGATACAAGGAACTGCAGGACATCATCGCCATCCTCGGCATCGACGAGCTGTCAGAAGAGGACCAGGTCACGGTCAAGCGGGCCCGGCGGATCGAGCGGTTCCTGTCGCACCCGATGTTCGTCGCCGAGCAGTTCACCGGCCAGCCGGGCGTGTTCGTGTCGCTGACCGAGACGGTGTCCTCGTTCAAGGCGCTGTGCGAGGGCAAGTACGACAACATCCCGGAGCAGGCCTTCTTCATGTGCGGCGGGATCGAGGACGTCGAGCGCAAGGCCGCGGAGCTGGAGCGGCAGTGAGCGGGGCGACCGGACTAGCGGACGGGCCGGCGACGTGACGGTACGAGTGGCGCTGGTGGCCCCGGACGGCGAGATCTGGACCGGGATGGCCCGGATGGTGATCGCCAAGACCCTCGACGGCGACCTGGGCATCCTCACCGGGCACCCGCCCGTGGTGGGCATCCTGGCCGATGCCAGCCTGGTCCGCATCCTGGACGTCGAGGACGGCGCGGCCGAGGACCGGGGCGAGGTCCGCGCGGCGGTCAGCAGCGGCTTTCTCTCCGTCGCCGACGACAGGGTCTCGATCCTGGTGCGCCAGGCCGAACTCGGCTCCCGGGTGGAGGTCTCCGCCGCCCGGGCCCGGCTCGACGCCGCGCTGTCCGAAGCCGGGCAGCTGCCACCTGGCGAGGCCGAGCCCCTCGAGGTGCGATACTCCCGCGCCGTGCTGCGGGCCGCTGGCGACCAGTCCTGACGGGCGCCAGCAGCCGGGCCGGGGATGAGCAAAGCTATTGCGCTCGACGCGGCCTGGATCTTCGCCGCGTTCCTGGTCATCATCGTGCTCGGCGCGATCGGCCTGGCCATCCGCCGGATGCTGCTCGATCGCGGCGGCGGCACGGTGGCGTGCGGCCTGCGCAGGCCGGGCGGCACCTGGCGGCTGGGCGTCGCCGCCTACAAAGAGGATGAGCTGCGCTGGTACTACGCGGTCGGCGTGCTGCTCACCCCGGAGGAGGTACTGGCCCGGCGGACCCTGTCGGTCGCGTCCCGGCGCGATGTCTACCCCGCCGAGGCGCCGCTGCTGGGTCAGCAGGGCATGGTCGTGGTGTCCTGCACCGCAGGGGAGCCGCCGGAGACCGTGGAACTGGCCATGGCGGAGGGCGCGCTGACCGGCTTCCTGGCCTGGCTGGAGTCCGCCCCGCCCGGCTCCTACCCGCTCAACCCGTAACGCCGGCCGCTTGACCGGTATCGCCGGCCGGGGCGGGGCGCGGCCGTGCGGCGCTCAGCGCTCGCCGCCCGGCTTCCACAGCACGTCGCCGCGCTCGGCGTTGGCCGCCCGGGCCAGGATGAACAACAGGTCGGAGAGCCGGTTCAGGTAGCGGGCAGTGGCCGGGTTCACCGAGTCCGGGCGGGCCTCCAGGGCCGCCCACGCGCTGCGCTCCGCCCGGCGCACCACGGTCCGGGCCGTGTGCAGCAGCGCCGCCCCCGGCGTGCCGCCGGGCAGCACGAAGCTGCGCAGCGTGGGCAGGCCCTCGTTGTGCTCGTCGCAGGCCCGCTCCAGGTCGGCCACGTAGCTGTCGTCCACCCGCAGCGGCGGGTACTCCGGATCCGGGACGACCGGGTTGCACAGGTCCGCGCCGACATCGAACAGCTCGTTCTGGATCCGGGTGAGCAGCGCGGTGATGCCCGGGCCGAGCTGGCCGAGCGCCAGCGCGGTGCCGATCGCGCAGTTGGCCTCGTCCACGTCCGCGTAGGCGGCCAGCCGCGGGTCACCCTTGCCCACCCGGCTGCCGTCCCCGAGCGCGGTGGTCCCGCCGTCACCGGTCCTGGTGTAGATGCGGGAGAGCACCACGGGCTTGTCGCGGGCGTCGCTGCCGTCTGCTGACATGGACTCACCGTAGCGGGCACGGCCCGGTGCCGGGCACGCCGGACGCCGTATGGCACGGATCTGCCCACCCTGAGGCAATGTGATCAATGGCCTGACCTGGGGTATTCACATCCTGACAACGTTGTGGCATCGTATAAATGCGAAGAGTCACGACTGACTCAACGTAACGACCTGAACCCTGCTGGCCATCCGCCCGGCGGATCTCGGGGGCCCGCCGGAGCGAGCGGTGGCAGGCAGGACGGAGGGGTGAGCCCCGGCCGCAAAGCGGCCGGGGCTCACCCATTGCCAAGGGGACGCGCAAGGGGATCCGGCGCCGGACGGCTACACGCGGCAGCCCCGGGACCGGGAGAAGGGGTGAGACCCCTTTCCCGGCGACACAGCGGTCCGTAACTGGCTACGGTGCTACTAAGGTGGTGCCTTCACACGCGTTCCGCGGTCATGAGGTGGCTGTGTACGACTATGTCATCGTCGGTGCCGGTAGCGCCGGTTGTGTCCTGGCGCTGCGGCTCACCGAGAACCCCTCGACACGTGTCCTGCTGCTCGAGGCGGGCCCCCCGGACGACGCCGACGAGATCCACATCCCGGCGGCGCTGAACCTGCTGTTCCAGAGCACCTACGACTGGGACTTCCGCACCGTCCCCCAGGAGCGGGCGGCGGGGCGGGAGATCTACTGGCCCCGCGGCCGCATGCTCGGCGGTTCTTCGTCGATGAACGCCATGATCTACATCCGGGGCAACAGGCACGACTACGACACCTGGCGGGACGACTACGGCTGCAGCGGCTGGGGTTACGCCGACCTGATGCCGTACTTCCGCCGGGCGGAGAGCAACTCCCGCGGCGCCGACGCCTACCACGGCGGGACCGGCCCGTTGTCCGTCTCCGACCTGGGCTTCCAGTCGGCGATGACCAAGACGTGGGTCGCCGCCGCCCAGGAGTGCGGGCTGCCCGCCAACGACGACTTCAACGGCGCACAGCAGGACGGCAGCGGCTTCTACCAGGTCACCCAGAAGGAGGGGCGGCGGTGCTCGGCCGCGGACGCCTACCTGCGGCCGGCCATGGCGCGGCCCAACCTCGAGGTGAAGACCGACACCCGGGTCACCAAGGTCGTGGTGGAGGGCGGCCGGGCCGCCGGGGTGCGGTACCTGCAGCGCGGCACCGAGGAGACCGCCTACGCCCAGGGCGAGGTCATCCTGAGCGCCGGTGCCGTCGGGAGCCCGCAACTGCTCATGCTGTCCGGCATCGGCCCGGCCGACCACCTGCGCGACGTCGGCGTCGGCGTGGTCGTGGACAGCCCCGGCGTGGGCGCGAACCTGTCCGATCACCCGGTCGTGCCGGCCATCTGGCGGACCCCGAAGGTGCCCGCGCTGTGGGAGAAGGCCGGCCCGAAGAACCTGTTCCGCTGGCAACTGCGCCACTCCGGCCCGTTCACCTCGAACGTCGCCGAGTCCGGCGGGTTCAGCCGGACCCGGCCCTCGCTGGCCGCCCCGGACCTGCAGTGGCACGCGCTGCCCACCCCGTTCCTGAACCAGGGCCTGGCCGACCCGGCGACCCGGGCGTTCACGCTGCTCATCACGCTGGTCGACGTCGGCAGCCGGGGCCGGATCTGGCTGCGCAGCACCGACCCGCGGCACAAGCCCGCGATCGACCCGGCCTACCTGTCGGACGGCACGGACATCGCCCCGATGGTGGAAGGCGTCCGGATGGCGCGCGAGTTCGCGGTGGCGAGCCCGCTGGCCAAGGTCTGCACCGAGGAACTGGCCCCGGGCCCCGAGGTGCACACCGACGCCGAGGTGCGCGACTGGATCCGGCGTGACCTGGGCACCCTGTACCACCCGGTGGGCACCTGCGCCATGGGCGGTGACTCCAAGCTGGCCGTCGCCAAGATCATCAGTGTGGTGGACCCGGAACTGCGGGTGCGCGGCGTCGAGGGCCTGCGGGTGGTGGACGCCTCGGTGATGCCGGCCGTGCCCCGGGGCAACACCAACGCCCCCACCATCGCCATCGCCGAGCGCGCCGCGGACCTGATCATCGGCCGGGCGCCGCTGGAGCCGGCCGACCCGGCGCTGGAAAGCGAGCCCCTGCCCGCCGAACTGGCCTGACCCAGACCGGCCCGCGCAATCACGGCTCAATATTCGCTACATCGGCCGCTGGCATGCTTCGAGCATGCCGGCGGCCAGCCGCGGGGGCCTAGCCGCCGGGAGCTATCGCTGAGTGGGGCCCCGTGGGGAGCGGGGTTCCACTCAGCGATAGCGCTTGCCGTGCAGCAGGGTGGTCAGCGCCAGCAGCCGGTTCATGTCCTTGTCGGTGCGCGCCAGCGTGGTCAGGTTCAGCGGCGGCTTCATCCGCTGCCGGGTGATCGACTTCGGCCGGGTGAACTCCCGCAGGCCGTCCGCGCCGTGGATCCGGCCGAAACCGGAGTCACCGACCCCGCCGAACGGGAGCGAGGGCACGGTCGCGTACGCGATCACCGAGTTGATCGAGGTCATGCCGCTGCGCAGCGCCCGGGCGGTGGCCATGGCCTTCTTCGCGTTCCCCGCGAACACCGCCGAGCCCAGCCCGAACCTGCTCGCGTTCGCCAGCTCCACCGCCTCGGCCAGGTCGCCCACCCTGGTCACGGTGACGGTGGGCCCGAACGTCTCGTCCTGCACCGCCATGCTCTGCTCCGGCACATCGGCCAGCAGCACCGGGTCCACGTACGGCCGGCGGATGCTCTGCATCCCGCCGAGCACCGCCCGCCCGCCCCGGGCCAGGGCGTCGGCGATGTGGTCCTCCACCACGTCGAGCTGATCCGGCATGGTCATCGGCCCGTAGCTGGCCTCCCGGTCGTCGCCGGCCCGCGCCGCGCCCATCCGCTCGGACAGCTTCTCCACGAACGAGTGGTAGACCGCGTCCACCACGTAGACGCGCTCCACCCCGATGCAGGTCTGCCCGGCGTTGGACACCGCGCCCCACGCGGCGGCGTCGGCGGCCGCGTCCAGGTTCGCGTCCGGGCCGACCAGGAGCGCGTCCTTGCCGCCGCACTCGGCGATCATCGGCGTCAGGTTCTGCGCGCACGTGGCCATCACCTTGCGCGCCGTCGGGCTGGACCCGGTGAACGCGATCTTGTTGACCGGGCTCAGCGCGAGCGCCTCGCCGGTCGTGCCCGCCCCGGTGATCAGTTGCAGCACCGGCTTCTCCGGCACGATCTCGGCGAACGAGCTGACCAGCCAGCCGCCGACGGCGGGGGTGAACTCGCTCGGCTTGAACACCACGGCGTTGCCCGCCGCGAGCGCGTAGGCGAGCGAGCCCATCGGGGTGAACACCGGGTAGTTCCACGGGCCGATCACGCCGATCACGCCGAGCGGCTGGTACTCGACGTAGGAGGCCTGGTTGAGCGCGGTGAGCCCGCTGCGCACCCGGCGCGGGCCCAGCACCTTGCGTGCGTTCTTGGCCGCCCAGTCGATGTGCACGATCGCCAGGACGATCTCCAGCCTGGCGTCGTCCAGCGGCTTGCCGGTCTCGTTGTGCACGAGCTCGGCGAGACGGCCGATGTACCGGGTCAGGTGCGACTTCCAGGCGAGCAGCCGGGCCTGCCGCGCCTTCCAGCCCAGGCCCGCCCACCAGCCGGCGGCCTCGTGCGCCCGCTCCACGGCGGCGTTCACCTCGGCCTGGCCGAACACCGGGAAGGTGGCGATCACCTCGGAGGTCGCCGGGTTGACCGAATCGAAGGTCTCCGGTGCCTGGGTCTGTCCTGCTGTCTGCAGCGTGTCCATCGGTCCTCACCATCGCCCGTGCCGGCCGCTACGCGCTAGTAAACCATCGCCCGCGGCCGCGCAGATACCGGCGCCGAACCTCACCGGCCCGGCGCCCGCGATCTGGTTGACTGGGCTACCGTGCACACCGAGCCGCCCCAGCCGCCGCAGCGGCCATATGTGCTGCTGAGCTGCGCAATGTCCGTGGACGGCTGCCTGGACGCGCCAGGCCCGCAGCGGCTTGTCCTGTCCGGCCACGCCGACCTCGACCGGGTGGACGCCGAGCGGGCCGAGGCGGACGCGATCATGGTGGGCGCGGGCACCATCCGCCGCGACAACCCGCGCCTGGTGATCCGTTCCGCGGGCCGCCGGGCCAGCCGGGCCGGCCGCGGCCTCCCGGAGAACCCGGCCAGGGTGACCCTGACCGCCACCGGTGACCTGGATCCGGCGGCCCGGTTCTTCGACAGCACCGGGGGCGCCGGTCCCCTGGTCTATTGCGCTGCCGCCGAGGCGCCCAAGTTGCAGGACCGGCTGGACGATGCGGCCCCGGTCATCGCCGTCCCGCCGCCGATGGGGCTCGGGGCCATCCTCGCCGACCTGACCCGCCGCGGCGTGCACCGCCTGCTGGTCGAGGGCGGGGCGCGGCTGGGGCGCGAGTTCCTCGCGGATGGCCTCGTGGACGAGCTGGCCCTGACGGTGGCCCCGTTCTTCGTCGGCGCGGCGGCGGCGCCCCGGTTCGCCGGGCCCGCCGCCTATCCACATGACCCCGCACGGCCGATGCACCTGGCGGAGGTACGCCAGCTCGACGATGTCGTATTGCTGCGATACCTGCTCGGCGGGGACGGCCCGGCGGCGCGCGAACAGGGCGGGACGCCCGCGCGTGCCGGGCGGGACGCGGCGGTCACCTGGGCCCGTGGCGGGGCGGGCGCGCGGGGCGCGGGGCCGCCGGGGGCCGGCGCGCCGGGCACCGGGGCGGAGGCGACCGGCGCCGACTGGGCGTGGCTCGCGCAGGCGATCGACCTGTCCCGCCGCTCCCCGCCGTCCCCGTCGGCGTTCGCGGTCGGCGCCGTCGTCGTGGCGGCCGACGGCACGGTCCTGGCCACCGGGTACTCCCGGGAGACCAGCCCGCACAACCACGCGGAGGAGGCGGCGCTGGCCAAGCTCCAGCCGGGCGACCCCCGGCTGGACGGTGCCACCCTGTACAGCTCGCTGGAGCCGTGCCGGGCCCGGGCCTCCCGGCCCACGCCGTGCGCGGAACTGATCATCGCGGCGGGCCTGCGCCGCGTGGTGATCGCCTGGCTGGAGCCGCCGGTGTTCGCCGCCGGGGGAGGGGCCGCCCTGCTCCGCGAGGCGGGCATTACCGTGGTGGAGATCCCCGGCCTGGCCGCCGAGGCCCGCGCCGTCAACGCCGCGGTGCTCAGCGAGCAGGACCCGGGCGCCCCTGCTTGATGAGCGGCCGTCTTCCCGCGGAGGACGGCCCGCTCGCCTATCGCGGAAGGGATGAGGGCATGGCTCACGGCGGCGTGGTGGACCTTCGCTCGGACACGGTGGCCCGGCCCACGGCGGCGATGCGGCGTGCCATGGCCGGCGCCGAGGTGGGTGACGACCTGTTCGGCGACGACCCGACGGTCATCCGGCTGGAGGAGCAGGCCGCCGGGCTGACCGGCATGCAGGCCGCGCTGTACCTGCCCACCGGCACGCTGTGCAACCAGATCGCGATGCACGCGTTCGTGCGCTCCGGTCACGTCGTGGTGTGCGAGGAGACGGCGCACGTCGGCACGCACGAGCTGATCTCCTCGGCGGTACTGTCCGGGATCACCTTCCGCACCATCCCGGGCCGGCCGCACGGCCTGATCACCGCGGCCCAGGTGGCGGCCGCGCTGGAGCCGGTGCCCTATGACGTCGCCGTGGTGGACCTGGTCACCGTGGAGAACACCCACCAGGTCGGCGGCGGCACGGTCATGACGGCGGGCGCGCTGGCGGAGATCGCGGCGGTCTGCGCGGGCCGGGGCATACCGCTGTACCTGGACGGCGCGCGCATCTTCAACGCGTCCGCGGTGACCGGCACGCCGGTGCCGCGGTACGCGGCGCATGCCAGCGCGATGATGTTCTGCCTGTCCAAGGGGCTCGGTGCGCCGATCGGCTCGGTGCTGGCCGGGGACGCCGCGTTCATCGAGGAGGCGCGGCGGCTGAAGATCCTGTTCGGCGCGGGGTGGCGGCAGGCCGGGATCATGGCGGCGGCCGGGCTGATCGCCCTGGCCGAGGGGCCGGGGCGGCTGGCCGAGGACCACGCGAACGCGCGCAGGCTGGCCGAGGGGGTCGCCGCGATCCTGCCCGCGCACATCGACCTGGACGCGGTGCGGACCAACATCGTGTTCGTGGACGTGGCGGGCACCGGCCAGCCGCTGGACGCCTGGGCCGCCGGCCTGGCCGGCGAGGGCGTGCTGGTGACGATCGTCGCGGGCAAGATCCGGATGCTCACCCACCCGGACGTGACCGCCGGTGACATCGACACCGCCGTGGCCGCCTGGCGCCGGGTGGCGGCCGAATTCGGCCTGGTGCCCACCGCACCGGCCCGCTAGCGGGCTCGGGCTACTTGGCGCTTGAGCCGGCGGGCGGAGCGGGCACCGACGGTGCCTCGCCGTTCCCGGCCGGGGCCGCGGGCTCCGCGGCCGCCTCGCCGTTCGCGGCGGGCGGAGCGTCCGCCGATGAGGCCTGGCCAGCGTCTGGGGCCTCGCCGTCGTCGGCGTGCGCGCCGCCGTTGCTGGCGCGCGCGGGTGATGACCCGCTCTTGGCCCGCGCCACCATGGTCGCCACCTGCGGATCCGCCAGGGCGGCGCCGTAGCGCATCGCAACGAGCTGGCCCACGGCGGCGTGGCTGCCCAGCGGCGGGGCACAGTCGGTGCTGGTCAGCGCGGCGATCGCCTCCAGGGTGCCCGAGGTCAGCTCCGGGCCGACCATGCACGGCGCCAGGGCGACCCGCGGGACCGCCTGGCGCAACCGGGCGGCCGCGTCCTTGATGCTGCCCGGGTCGGTGAGCGACGCGGCGGCCACCGGGGTGGTGAGCCGGGACGCGAGCAGCACCGCGACCACCTCGGCGGCCTGCACGGCTTCCTCGCCGCCCACGGCTCCCACGATGACCCCGTCCGCGGCGGTCTCGGTCACGATGCTGATCCGGCCGACCCGGGCGGCCCGCGCCAGGCCGACGTCGGCCAGCCGCGCGTGCAGCGCCTCGGCGAGCAGCGGGTGCGGGCCCAGGTGGTCGGCGATGAGCAGCGGCGCCTCGGCCGCGGCCACGGCGTCGGAGATGGCCTGGTCCGCCTCCGGGTTCGGGAACGGCAGCAGCGGCACCACCACGCCGGCCAGGCTCCCTTCCCGGCTGGCCAGGCTGTCCAGCACGTCCTCGAGATGGTCCTGACCGCCGCGCAGGTAGCCGATCAGCACCTCGGCGCCGTGGCAGGAGGCGGCCGCCATGTCGGCGACCCGGATCGCGATCTCGTCGCTCTCCGCCCTGGCCGACCCGGGGACGGCGATCACCAGCGCGGGGCTGTCGGAGGGCAGCGATAGCTGGTGCGGGCTGGAATGCCGCCCGGTCCGGCGGTATCGGGAGGTCCGGACCGGAAGGGCCGAGCCTGAGTCCTGGTCAGCACTCATATCAGCGCATCGTAACCAAGCAGGCCACCTCAGTGCGGACAATTCGGGTCACAGCTCATTATCGGGCTCACCGTGTTCACCTCCGGCCAGCCGCGCGGCCTGCGAACGGCGCCGGAGGGTCGGCCATAGGACAAGCAGTCCCGTCGATGCTTGCCGAGCCGGACTGGAGGTAAACAAAGCATTGACTTCCGCCCCGGCATGGAGGCCGGGGTTCCCGTCTGTCACGCGACTTCCCAGCGTGAGATCGGGTGGGTTCCTGCTTCGCCGCGCTGTGCCGGGACGGGGCCCGGCCTTACCTGCGCTCTGCAGGCTGTCACCGCCAGCCCGGCGGCCTTGGCGACGTTGACCGCCGCGTTGATGTCCCGGTCCAGCCACGCCCCGCACCCCCGGCATTGCCAGGTGCGAACGTGCAACGGCTTGGGCCCATCCCTGGCCCCGCACGCCGAGCACGTCTGCGAGGTGGGCACGAACCGGTCCGCCAGCGCCTGCTGCAGCACCACCGCCGAGACCTCGGCTAACCAGGCGCGCTCCGGGGTCCGCTTGGTCGCGGTCAGCCGGGCCGACAGCTCGGCATCGGTGATGAAAAGCTGCCCGGCTGCGTGCGCCTGCTGCCGGGCGCGCAGTGCGTCGTTGAACACCAGCCGTGCGCACCCGAACGCCTGGGCTAGCGCCATGCGATGTCGGGGGGCCGGGTCTAAGCGGTAGTTGTACCGGAGCTGCACGGGTGCGGCCGTGCGCCGCTGGTCTGTGCTCGCCACCCGGCCATGCTGTCACGGGGCACCGACAGGGCGCCTCCGCATAACGGCGGCCCCGGCGTGCGGCCTTGGTCCTACGACCTGACGTCTGAGCAGCGGCACCGCGCACATAGCGCAGTCGGCATCTCGTGACTATAATTCAGGTCATGACGGTGATTCCGCTGGCGGACGCGAAAGCCCGCCTGTCTGCGGTACTGGATGAGGTGCGGGACACCCATGACCGGGTGGTTATCACCCGCAATGGCCGCCCCGAGGCGGTGATCCTCTCCGTCTCGGATCTGGAGGCCCTGGAGGAGACCCTGGATCTGCTGTCAACGCCGGGTGCGCTGGATGAGATCCGGGCGGCGGAGGCCGAGATCGCCCGTGGCGAAGCCATCGGCGCCGAGGAGCTACGGCGGCAGCTGGAGCAGCGCATGCGAGCTGAGCAGAGTGGCGAGTGAGCGATGAGGCATATGCCCTGTCTCTGGCTTCCTCCGCTCGCCGCGTCCTCGTTGAAGGGCCGCCTCGTGGCCTGCCGTTGGCAGTCGCGGCGGCGGTCACCGAATTCCTGACCGGTCCGCTACGGGACAACCCGCACCGGGTCGGCAATCGGCTCACCCGCGAACTGGGCGGCTACCATTGGGCGCGTCGTGGCGCTTACCGCGTGATCTACCGCATCGATGAGACCGAACGAATCGTGCACGTCGTCCGAATTGACCACCGCGCTGACGTCTACCGGACCCGATAAGTCGATACAGCTAGAACAGCCGCAGCGAGTCGTCCACGGCGCCCCGCATGGTGTCGTAGTCCAGGGTCACGCACCGGATGCCGCGGTCCTCGGCGAGCACCCGGGCCTGGGGCCTGATCTCCTGGGCGGCGAACACGCCGCGCACCGGGGACAGCGCCGGGTCCCGGTTGAGCAGTTCGAGGTATCGGGTGAGCTGCTCGACCCCGTCGATGTCGCCCCTGCGCTTGATTTCCACGGCCACGGCCGCCGATCCTCCGTCCCGGCACATCAGGTCGACCGGGCCGATCGCGGTCGGATACTCCCTGCGGACCAGCCGCCAGCCCTCGCCGAGCAGGTGCACCTGCTCGGCGAGCAGTTCCTGCAGGTGCGCCTCGACACCGTCCTTCCGCAGCCCGGGGTCGATGCCAAGCTCATGGCGGGAGTCGTGCAGCACCTCTTCCAGCGTGATGCGCAGCTCCTCGCCGCCCTTGTTCACCACCCGCCAGGTGCCCGGTGACTCCTCCAGCCGGCACGGCGGCGACATCCAGTTGAGCGGCTTGTAGGAGCCGCCGTCGGAATGGACCAGCACCGAGCCGTCCGCCTTGACGATGAGCAGCCGCGTCGCCATCGGCAGATGCGCGCTGAGCCGTCCCACGTAGTCCACGCTGCACCGCGCAATGACAAGCCGCACGGAAGCCAACCTTACCCAGCGGGGCACCTGGCCCGGCTGTTCTCCGCCGGACCTCAGCGAGCCTCGCTGAGCGAGCGCGCGACTTCGAAGTGACCGGGTAGTCCTGTCTTCAGGCGATCTTGACGGGGACCGTCCGGCAGGGCCGACGGTGCACGGCGGAGCCGTGCAGGACGATCGCCGGGGCGGCCGCCACGGGCTGGGCCGGCGCCTGGGCCGCGCTGGTCAGTACGGTGACGAGAGGACCGGCGACCAGCAGGGAGCCCAGGATCAGAGCGGATCGGCGCACGTTCTTCGCGAGAGTGGCCATGGCTGACGCCACATCCGCCGGGGAAGGCCGCCCGGGCCCGGAATTCGTGACACCGGATGTCGATACCACGCGGGGACGTTCGTGTAGCAGGTGAGAAGACACCCGCGCTCACGAGGAGGAGCACGCGATGAAGCAGTACCTGATCAGCGTCTACCAGCCCGACGGCCCGCCCCCGCCACCGGAGATACTGGGCAAGATCATGGCCGAGCTCGACGTGCTGCGTGCCGAACTCCAGGACGCGGGCTCCTGGGTGTTCAGCGGCGGGCTGCACGCCCCGAGCACCGCGACCGTGCTGCGGCCCAAGGACGGCGACGTGCTCGTCACCGACGGCCCGTTCGCCGAGGGCAAGGAGCACCTGGGCGGCTTCACCATCATCAAGGCCCCGGACCTGGACGCGGCGCTGGCGTGGGGCCGCCGCTACGCGCTGGTGACCGGCCTGCCCATCGAGGTGCGCCCGTTCCAGGGCGAAACCGAAGGCTGATGCCCGGCACGCCGGCCCCGTCGGCCGCGGAGATCGAGGACATCTTCCGCGCCGAGTACGGCCGCGCGGTGGCCGTCCTGACCCGCGGCTTCGGCGACCTGGACACCGCCGAAGACGCGGTGCAGGACGCGTTCGCCGTGGCCGTGCAGCGGTGGCCGGCCGACGGGCTGCCGCCCCGCCCGGCCGGGTGGATCATCACCACCGCCCGCAACCGGGCCATCGACCGCCTCCGCAGGGAGGCATCCCGCGAGGACCGGCACGCCCAGGCTGCCCTGCTGCACGCCGGTAGCGAGCCCGCCGAGGAGGGCCCCGTGCGCGACGACCGGCTGCGCCTGATCTTCACCTGCTGTCACCCGGCGCTCGCGCGGGCCGCCCAGGTCGCGCTGACCCTGCGGCTGCTTGGCGGGCTCACCACGGCCCAGATCGCCCATGCCTTCCTTGTCCCGGAGCCGACCATGGCGCAGCGGCTGGTCCGGGCCAAGGGCAAGATCCGCGACGCGCGGATCCCGTACCGGGTGCCGGACGAGGCCGATCTTCCCGACCGGCTGCGCGCCGTGCTGGCCGTCCTGTATCTCATTTTCAACGAGGGCTATACGGCAAGCTCGGGGCCGGCGCTCGTCCGCGACGACCTGTGCGCCGAGGCGATCCGGCTGGAGCGGCTGCTGGCCGAGCTAATGCCGGACGAGCCCGAGGTCCTGGGCCTGCTCGCGCTGATGCTGCTCACCGACGCGCGCAGGCCGGCGCGCAGCAACGCCGCGGGCGAGCTGATCCTGCTCGCCGACCAGGACCGGGGTCGCTGGGACCGGGACCTCATCGCCGAGGGCCAGGCCCTGGTGCGCCGGTGCCTGCGGCGGGACCAGCCAGGCCCGTACCAGATCCAGGCGGCGATCCAGGCCGTGCACAGCGACGCGGCGACCGCGGCGGACACCGACTGGCGGCAGATCTTGATGCTGTACGACCAGCTCCTGGCCATCACGCCGAGCCCGGTGGTGGCCCTCAACAGAGCCGTAGCGGTGGCCGAGGTTGACGGCCCGGAGGTCGCACTGGCCCTGGCGGATCGTATTGCACTAGAAGACTTTTACCTCTTTCATGCCATCCGCGCCGACCTGCTGCGCCGGCTCGGCCGCGGCGCCGAGGCGGCGCGGGCGTACCAGGCGGCCATCGCGCTGAACGACAACGCTGCCGAGCGGGACTTCCTTGAGCGCCGCCTGCGGGCGGTCTCCGCGCGCTGACCGGCCGGGCGGCCGCCTTCTTGGCTGGGCCGCGGTCAGCCGCCGGAGGACGACTGCTGCGCCCAGGCCCGGGCCAGTTCGCTGCGGGAGCGGATGCCGAGCTTGCGGTAGACGGCGGACAGGTGTGCCTCCACGGTCCGCAGCCCCATGTACAGTTCGGCGGCCGCTTCCCGGTTCGTGTGCCCGGCCGCGACCAGGCCCGCCACCTGGCGGCGCGGCCGTGTATGCCAACGTCAGCGCCGGCGGAACGCTCCACGCCACACCCCCAGGCTCACCCGGGCCGGGGCCATCCCGGTTTTGCCATTATGTGAGTGAAACTTGGCATTTCAGATACATACGCCGCGGCGTGCCCGACGGTGCGGGCCGCCGCCGCAGGCCAGGCATGCGGCCACGGGCGCCACGGCGCCCGGGCCCGATCAGGAAAACCCCTTGACATGCCCTACAGTGACGGCCGTGAGCCCTCGCAGAGCCCGGCGCCTGCCGCCCGGCCTGCCGCGCCGGCCGCGCGGCGGCCTGGTCCCGGCGCGCCCCGCCGGCGAGGCGGGCGACGAGGCGGAGGTCCCGGCGCTGCGGCTCGGCCCGGAACAGATCGAGTCGGGGCCGGACGGGGACTGGGTGGTCCGGGCCATGCCGGGCGAGGCCACCGTGAAGGCCTACCGGTGCCCGGGCTGCGACCAGGAGATCCAGCCCGGAACGGCACACCTGGTGGTGTGGCCCGCGTACACGCCCGGGCTGGCCGAGCGCAGGCACTGGCACCGCCCGTGCTGGGACCGGCGGCTGCGCCGCCACGCCCGCGGCCGGCCCGGCCGGTAAGGAGCACCGTGACAGAGATCAGGGCCGCCACCGTGCTGCCCGCCCGGCGGGAGGACATCACCCTGCACACCGCCGACGGCCTTGCCCTGGTCGGGGAGATCGCCCGCCCGCCGGCCGGGGACCCGGTGGCCACCCTGCTGTGCCTGCACCCGCTGCCCACCCACGGCGGGATGATGGACAGCCATATCCTCCGCAAGGCGTCCTACCGGCTGCCCGCGCTGGCCGGCCTGGCCGTGGTCCGGTTCAACACCCGGGGCACCGAGTCGGCGCGCGGCCGCAGCGACGGGGAATTCGGCGGAGGGCTCGCGGAACGCTACGACGTGGCCGCCGCGATCGCCTGGTGCGTGGCCGCCGGGCTGCCCGGGCTGTGGCTGCTTGGCTGGTCGTTCGGTGCCGAGCTGGCGCTGCTGTGGGGGAACGACCCGGCGGTGGAGGGCGCGATCCTGCTGTCCCCGCCGCTGCGCCGGGCCGGCGACGCCGAACTGGACGCCTGGGCGGCCTCGGGCAAGCCGCTGCTGGTGCTGGTGCCCGAACTCGATGACTACCTCCGGCCCGACGCGGCACGGCCCCGGTTCGCCCGGGTGCCGAAGGCCGAGCTGATCGTGGGCGAGCGGGCCAAGCACCTGTGGGTGGGAGAGCCTGCTGTGCGTACTGTTCTGGGCGAGATCGTGCGCCGGGTGAATCCGGCGGCGTGGCCGCTGCCAACCGAGTGGGAGGACCTACGGTGACCCTTTTCAATCTGAGCGGCAAGAAGGCATTCATCACCGGGGCCTCACGAGGCATCGGGCAGGAGATCGCGGTGGCCTTCGCCGAGGCGGGCGCCGACCTCGCGCTGGTGGCGCGCAGCGAGGACGGGCTCGCGGCCACCGCGGAGAAGGCGGCCGGGTACGGGCGCGAGGCGTTCGTGATCCGGGCGGACGTGACCGACCAGGAAGCCGTGGAAGGCGCGGTTGCCGCGGCGGTCGAGCGGCTCGGGCACGTGGACATCGTGGTCAACAACGCCGGCGGGTCCAACTTCGTGGTCCCGTTCCTTGACCTGCGGGTGCCGGGCTGGGACAAGCTGATGCGGCTCAACCTGACGTCCGCCGTGTACGTGTGCCACGCGGTCGGGCCGCACCTGGCCGAGCGCGGGCAGGGCTCGGTGATCAACGTGGCCTCGGTCGCCGGCCTGGCCGCCTCGCCGCTGCTGTCGCCCTACGGGGCGGCGAAGGCCGGGCTGATCTCGCTCACCAAGTCGCTGGCCGTCGAGTGGGCGCCGCTGGGCGTCCGGGTCAACGCGCTGTGCCCCGGCTGGACCGCGACCGAGCTCAACCGCAACCTGTGGGAGGACGAGACGACGGGGAAGGCCACCATCGCGACGGTGCCCATGCAGCGGTGGGGCCGCGCGGCCGAGATGGCCGGCCCGGCGGTCTTCCTGGCCAGCGACGCGTCGTCCTACATGACCGGCCAGGCCCTCGTCGTCGACGGCGGCCAGACCACCATGGCCTGAGGCTCCCGGCCCGGAACGCGCGAAGGGGCGGCGCGAAACGCGCCGCCCGTTCGCTGTTGCCTGCGGTGGGTTACTCGGTCCACCACTCCTCTTCGTTGGACTTGGCCGCCGCCTTGGCCGAGACCGGCTGCTTCGGGCCGTTGGCCGGTGGCTGGCCGGGCGGCTGGGCCTGGGCCGGTGGCCGCGACTCCTGCCGGGGCGCGGGCGGCGGCGGCCCGGCAACGGCCTTGGGCGCGGCCGGGGCGACCGCGCCCCGCGCGCCGGGCTGCTTGAGCGCCTCGGACAGGCCCGGCATCTGGGTGCCAAGCAGCTGGCTGATCTGGGCCAGGTGGGAGGAGATGCTCTCCTTCTGCCTGGTCAGCTCGTCGACCTCGCGCTGGGCCATGGCCCGGTGCCGCTCGATCTCGTTCTTGGCGTCCGCCGTGAGCTGGTCGGCCTGGGCCTTGGCCTGGGCGACGATCTGGTCGGCGTTCTTCTTGGCGTTGGACACGAGCTGCTTGGAGTGCTGGTCGGCCTCGCGCCGGGTGTGGTCTGCCTGCGCGCTGGCCTTGGCGGCCCGCTGCTCGGCGCTGGCGGCGCGCTGCTCGCCCTCGGTGACCAGCTTCTGCGTCGCGGCCTGCGCGGCCGACAGGCGCTCGGACTCCTGGCGCTCGGACTCCTCGCGGCGCGAGGCGAGCTGGATCTCGAACTCGGCCTCGGCCTGCGCCCGCTGCGCCTCGCTCTCCTCCAGGATGCGCTGCGCCTGGCTGCGCATCTCGTCCGCCTGCCGCTTGGAGGTGGTGAGGATCTCGTCCCGCTCCCGCTTGGACGACGCCTTGAGCTGGGCGACCTCCCGCTCGGTCGTGGTGCGGAGCTTGGCGATGTCGCGCTCCACCGCGGCCCGCTTCTCCGCCACCTCGTGGTCGGCCACGGCGCGGAGCTTGGCGGCCTCGCGCTCGGTGGTGGAGGTCAGCTCGTCGGCCTCACGGCGCGCCCCGGTGCGGATCGCGTCCGCTTCCCGCTCGGCCGAGCCGCGCTGGTCGTCGGTTTCCCGCTTGGCGCTGGCCCGCAGTTCGGCCGCCTCGTTCTCGGCGCCGGCGCGCAGTTCGGCCGCGTCGACCTTGGCGGCCGCCAGCAGCTCGTTGGCCGCGGAACGGGATTCTCCGACGATCTCCGTCGCCTGCTCCTCCGCGAGGCGGAGCAGTTGCTCGATCCGGGAGCCGAGGCCCGCGTAGGTGGGGCGTTCCTGCTCGCGGAGCTGACGATGCGCCTCGGTCAGCTCCTGCTGCAGCGCGCCGACCTGCTCGCGGTGCTGCCGGATCTCCAGATCGGTCTGCTTGAGGTATTCATCGACCTGGTGCTGGTCGTACCCGCGCATGACCTTGGCGAAGTCGCGGGCCGGGGCGTCTTCGAAGAAATTGCTGAGCTGAGCGTCAATTTCAGGCTGCATGTGGCTTGATCCTGGCTAGACGAGGGGGGGCATGCCGGGGGACAGACGAGTTCCGCGCACCCGCACGTCAGGGATTGATGCCACATTCCGGCAACCCCTCCAGTGCGGGCACGAAAGACCGCTCGCCCGATCCATCGCAGCGTACTCCCGTTACGCAGGTGATGACGGCGGCTTACTGCTTCCCGCCGGCCAAGATTCACAATTCCCCGCAACATCGGATGCCACGGTGCGGATGCGGACGGTGGCTCAGGGCTCCGGCGGCTGGACCAGCTCGGTCAGCACTCCGCCCAGATCCGCCGGGTGCAGGAAGGCGATCGACGCCCCCATCGAGCCGTGCCGGGGGCGCTGGTCGAGCAGCCGCACGCCCCGCGCGCCGATGGCGGCGAGCGCCTCGGTGATGTTCGTCACCCGGTACCCGATGTGGTGGATGCCCGGCCCGCGGCGGGCAAGGAATTTCCCCACCGGCGTGTCCGGGCCGGTGGGCTCGAGCAACTGGATCCAGGAACTGCCGGGCCCCTCGCCCAGGCGGAGCATGGCCTCGCGGACCCCCTGGTCCTCATGGACCTCCCGGCTGGCCACGGTCAGGTCGAAGACGGCCTGGTAGCGGGCGATCGCGGTGTCCAGATCGTGGCAGGCGATCCCCACGTGGTCGATCCGGTCAAGCACCGCTGCCCTCCTGCGTCCCGGACGGGCCCCGGGCGGCCTGGCCGCCGGGGGCCACGGAAATGTCATCGGGGTGGTCCCTCGGTATCGTGGCAGACGTTCCGCCCGCGCGGCACCTGAGCGGGGGAGCAGCGGAGGAAACCATGCCAGAAGCGGTGATCACCGGCGGGGCGCGGACGGCCAACGGCCGCCTGCTCGGCTCGCTCAAGGATCTGGCCGCCACCGACCTGGGCGGCATCGTCATCAAGGCCGCGCTGGAGCGCTCGGGCATCACCGGCGGCGACGTCCAGTACGTGATCATGGGGCAGGTTCTCCAGGCCGGCGCGGGACAGATCCCGTCCCGCCAGGCCGCGGTCGCGGCGGGCATCCCGATGACGGTGCCGTCGATCACCGTCAACAAGGTGTGCCTGTCCGGCCTGGACGCCATCGCGCTCGCGGCCCAGCTCATCAGGGCTGGCGAGTTCGACATCGTGGTCGCGGGCGGCATGGAGTCGATGACCCGCGCCCCGCACCTGCTGCCCGGCGCCCGCGCCGGGCACAAGTACGGCGCCATGGAACTGCTCGACGCCATGGCCCTCGACGGGCTGACCGACCCGTTCGAGCACAGGCCGATGGGCGAATTGACCGACGCGCACAACAAGCGGCTCGGGCTCGGCCGCGCCGAGCAGGACGAGATCGCCGCGTTGTCGCACCAGCGCGCCGCCGCGGCCATCAAGGATGGTTTGCTGGACGATGAGATCGTGGCCGTCCCGGTGCCGCAGCGGCGCGGGGATCCGGTGTTGTTCGACACCGACGAGGGGGTCCGGGGCGAGACCACGGCGCAGGCGCTGGCCAGGCTGCGCCCGGCCTTCGGGGCCGACGGGACGATCACCGCGGGCTCGGCGTCGCAGATCTCCGACGGGGCCTGCGCCGTGGTGGTCATGTCGGCCGAGGCGGCGGCCGCCCGTGATGCCCCGGTGCTCGCCGAGATCGGCGCGCACGGCAACGTGGCCGGCCCGGACAACTCGCTCCAGTCCCAGCCGTCCCGGGCGATCCGCCATGCGCTGGGCAAGGCCGGGCTCGGGGTGGGCGACCTGGACCTGATCGAGATCAACGAGGCGTTCGCGGCCGTGGTGCTGCAGTCCATGCGCGATCTCGGCGTCGGCCCGGACAAGGTCAACGTCAACGGTGGCGCGATCGCCATCGGCCATCCCATCGGCGCCTCCGGCGCGCGGATCGCCCTGCACCTGGTCCATGAGCTGCGGCGGCGCGGCGGCGGGCTGGGCGCGGCGGCGCTGTGCGGCGGCGGCGGGCAGGGCAGCGCGCTGCTGCTCCGGGTGCCGTCGGCTTGAGCGCCGCGGACCGGGCCCGCGAGGCGATCGGGAAGGCCAGGGCCGGGGACGCGCGGGCGCTGGCCCGGCTGATCTCGCTGGTCGAGAACGCCGCGCCGGAACTGCGCCCGGTCGCCAGGGCGCTCGCCCCGCTGTCCGGGCAGGCCCGGGTCGTCGGGCTCACCGGGGCGCCGGGAGTGGGCAAGTCCACCCTCACCGCCGCCCTGGTGACGGCCTACCGGGAGCGCGGCCAGCGGGTGGCCGTCCTCGCCGTGGATCCCACGTCCCCGTTCAGCGGCGGCGCGCTGCTCGGTGACCGGGTCCGGATGCAGGAGCACGCCACCGACCCGGACGTGTTCATCAGGTCCATGGCCACCCGGGGCCACCTCGGCGGCCTGTCCGAGGCGGCGCCCCAGGCACTCCGTGTACTTGACGCCGCCGGGTTCGCGGTGCTGCTGGTGGAGACGGTGGGCGTGGGCCAGGCCGAGGTCGCGGTCGCCTCGCTCGCCGACACCACGCTGGTGACCGTGGCGCCAGGGATGGGCGACGCCGTCCAGGCGGCCAAGGCGGGCATCCTCGAGGTCGGGGACGTGTTCGTGGTGAACAAGGCCGACAAGCCCGGTGCCCAGGAAACGGTCAGGGACCTGCGCGGCATGATCGCCATGGCCCGTCACGGTGCGGCGGACTGGAAACCGCCGATCGTGACCACGGTCGCGGTCAACGGGGAGGGCATCGGCGACCTGGCCGCGAAGGTGGACGCGCACTGGGCCTGGCTGGACTCCTCGGGCCAGGGCGGGGAACGGCGGCGGGCCCGGGCCCGGGAGGAGATCACCGCGATCGCCCTCGCCGGGCTGCGCCGCCGGGTGGGCGGGCTGCCCGGTGACTCACGGCTGGACGACCTGGCCGCCCAGGTCGCCGAGGGCAAGCTGGACCCCTTCACCGCCGCCGACGAGCTCGTGGGCGCAGCCGTGCCGCCCGAGCGGCGGCAGTAGCAAGCCGGCGGAGCACGCCGGGACTACTTGCGAACGCGGAAGCGCAGGATGGTGACAGTTCCCGACGGCGTGACGCTGACCGGTTCCAGGTCTATCCTCGCGAGGCCCGGGGACGAGAAGAACCGAATGCCGTCGCCGAGCAGCACCGGCAGGACGTACACCAGGATCTCGTCGACGAGCCCGCGCCGCAGGCACTGACCCGTCACGTCAGCCCCGAGGATCTCAAGGTTCTTGCCGCCCGCGGCGCTGCGCGCCGTGGCGACGGCTTCCCCGATATCACCGGTGAGGAACGTGACCGCCGGGTCCGGCGGGTCCGGCGGCTCATGGGTAAGGACGAACTCGGGCCCACCGTCGTAGGCCGGCTCGCTGCCCGGTTCGCCGGCCAGCCTCTTGCCCACCTCGTAGGTCCGCCGTCCGCAGAGCATGGCACCGGTGGCCGCCATGATCTCCGGGAACTGCTCCTCGACGCCGCCCCTCATGTAGTCGAAGATCCAGTCCATCGCGTCGCCCGGGCCTGCGGTGAAGCCGTCAAGCGACATCGCCCTGTTGACGACCACCTTGCCGTTTCCCGTGCTCGTGTCTTGCACCATGCTCCTCCGAACGACCGTCGCGGGCTGTCATCCACGCTGTGAGCGATGACGTTACGCGCGCCCGGAACTCATCGGCTCGCCCGGCTACCGGTTGCGGCGCGCCGGGGTGAGTGGGGCGCTACGGGCGGGGGTGGGCGCCTAGGAGGGCGGGTGGCGGCGGGGGAGCGGGGGAAGCGCGGGCACGCTGGCCTCGTCCGTCTCTGGAGCCTCACTGGCCGCCGGGCTCGGCGGATCGGCAGGCGCCTCGTCCGCGGGGGCCGCCGCCGCGGCCGGGGCTGGCTCGGCGGGAACCGGTTCCGTGGCGGGGCCCGGCGCTCCGATCGGGGCCGCCGCCGCGGCCGGGGCTGGCTCGCCAGCGGTGAAGGGTTCCGTGGCGGGGCCCGGCGCACCGGCGGGGGGCGCCGCCGTGGCCTGCGCTAGCTCGCCGGAGGTGAACGGTTCCGCGGCCGGGCCTGGTTCGGTGTGGCGCTCGGCGGCCAGGGCGGCTACCTCGGCGTCCATGATCGACTCGCTGCTCAGCTTCGCCTCGTAGGCCTTCCTGCCGCCGCGCACCCCGAACAGGCGCTTGGTCAGCACCAGGTAGAGGACCAGGCCCAGGTTGATCAGGAAGGCCACCACCCGCAGCACGGTGACCCTGTTCGCCAGGTCGTAGATCTCGTAGGGCAGGCCCAGTGAGGTGACGATCATGGCGAAGTACTCGCCCCAGCGCTTGACCAGCCACAGCCCCACGCCCTCGATGACCTCGACCACCGCGTACGCGCCCAGGCCGATCGCGATGTAGCCCAGCTTGCGCGGGTCCACCGTGAAGGCCTCGTGGAGCAGGCCGAGCAGCTTGGAGTGATCCACGCGGAAGCCGAGATCACTCAGCAGTGCCTTGAGCGGTGGCAGTGCCTGGTCGTAGGCCTGCTCGAAGGAAAGCCGGGATACCGAGAAGCGCCACACCGCGATGGCCAGCGCGGCGAAGATCAGCGCCCGGATGAACCGCTCGACCGCGAAGATGCGCAGGATGAGCGCGCTGCGTACCTGTTCGGCGCGCCGCACCCGGGGCGCGCTGGCCGCCGGGCCGCTGGCGGTGGGCTGCCCGATGACGAAGGTGCCGCAGCGCAGGCAGCGCCAGGTCTGGCCCTCCGGCGTGGCGACACCAAGCCGGTCGCGCAGCCTGGGCTCGTCGGGGGCAAACGTGACGTGGCCCCCGGCACCGCAGCCAAGCAGGCTCCAGTCCATGTCAGGCAGCCTAGTGCCAGCCGGGCGCAGCGGTAGCGTGTGCCTGTGGCCAAGCCCCTGGACCTGCCGTTCGACCCGATCGAGCGCGCCGCCGAAATCTGGGCGGAACGGTTCGGCCCGGCCGACGCGATGGCTGCGGTCACCTCGATCATGCGGGCCCAGCAGATCCTGCTGGGCGGGCTCGACGGGCTGCTCCGGCCGCACCGCCTCACCTTCGCCCGGTACGAGGCCCTGGTCCTGCTGGCGTTCAGCCGCCGCGGCGCGCTGCCGCTGCGGGTGATCGGCGAGCGGCTGATGGTGCACCCGACCAGCGTCACCAACACGGTGGACCGGCTGGAGCGGGACGGCCTGGTCCGGCGCCGCCCCAACCCCCGCGACGGCCGGGGCACCCTCGCCGAGATCACGCCAAGCGGCCGCGAGGTGGTGACCCGCGCGACCGCCGACCTGATGGCCGCGCGGTTCGGGATGCCCGGCTACGACTCCCTCGAACTCGGGGAGATCTTCACGCTGCTGCGCGGGCTGCGGGTATCCGCCGGCGACTTCCGGACCGAACCCGGCCCGGCGGCCGTCAGCGCACCGGGGACCGCCCCCAGTGCCGGCCGCCGTCGTAGGTGAACCACACGGCGTGCTGGCTGGTGTCCGCGGGGATCGCGACACCCTGCTGCGACGTGGTCATCCCGACGAAGGTGAAGCCGCCGGGCACCGCGGTGCCCTGGACGCCGGTACGCCAGCGCAGGCCGTACGGTGCCAGTCCCGCCACGTTGCCTGACACGTCGATGCCCCTGGTGGTCGCCACCAGGACCTGGCCGGTCGGCGTGCCGCACAGCGAGGTCGCCTGGCCGCCCCCGGGCGCGTAACCGGCCGGCGTCCAGGTGCGCCCGCCGTCCGCCGAGTACGCGAGGTACTTGCGGCCCGGCGCCTGGGTGCGGCACAGCTCCACCAGGCCGGCGCCGGTCGAGGCGAGCATCGTGTCCGCGGGCACGCCGTCGGCCTGGGCCGGGCCCGGCTTGCCGCAGCCGGGCAGCACGGTGCCGTTCGCCGCCAGCGCCGGGCTCCAGGCCGCGCCCGCCGTGACCGGGCCGGAGTAGACGTCCCCGTCCGGGGCGAGCAGGTAGCCGCGTGCCCCGGTCAGGACGAGCTGCGCGGAGGAGGGCTGGCCCTGCTGGCCGGGCACCGGGCTGGTGGACAGGCCGGTCATCCCCGGCACGGGCGCCCACGCGTCGGCGTTCGCGACCGACGAGTACAGCGAGAAGCTGGTGCAGTCCGCCGCGAAGTCCGGGCCCGTGCCGGTGCACCGGGCCCATATCGAGAAGACGAGGCCGCTCACCGTCTCCAGGCCGGTGACCCGCATCCCGTGGGTCGGGATCCTGGCCCACGTCTTGCCGCCGTCGTGGGTGGCGTACAACTGCGGGCCGAAGGCCCACGCGTTGACGGCGTCGAGGGACCGGACCTGGCTGACCCCGGTGCCGCCGTCCGGCGCGCCGGACACCGGCGCCGGCACGCCGTGCCAGGTCGCGCCGCCGTTGCTGGTGGCCGCGACCGAGGTGCAGATGATGGCGCTGGGCGGGCCGCAGTGCCCGGGCACCCCGGCCTGGCCGAGCGCCCAGCCGGTGCCGGTGGACACGAACGTGATCGACGAAGGGGCGAAGTTGACCGGCACCGCGGGCGCCGTGGGCACGGGCGTCCTTGAGGTGGAGTCTGGCCCCGAGGTGCCGGTGGCCGTCGGCTGCCCCGGGCTGGGCGAGGTACCGCGCACCGGTGCCGTGGTGCGGGACTGTGCGATGGGCGTGCCGCCAACCGGGTTCAGGATCAGCCGGGGGACGGTGATCGCGCCCGCCACCACGATGACCGCGCCGACGGCGGCCAGCCCCGCCTGTCCCAGCTTCCGGCGGCGGGCCCGCCGCCTGATGTGCTCGAACGCGCCGGGGTGCGGCAGCAAGGGGGTCACCCGTTCCTGGAGCCAGGTGTCGATGTCGTCGCGGGGCTCATCCATGGGCTTCCCCCAGGACCGCGCGGAGCCTGGCCCGCGCGTGGTGCAGGTCGGCCTTGACCGTGCCCTCCGGCCGCCCGAGCATCTCGGCCACGTCCCTGATCGGGAACCCGGCGTAGTAGTGCAGCAGGAACGGCTGGCGCAGCCGGTCGGGCAGGCCCTGGATGAGGGCGCGCACGTCCACGTCCTGCGCCGGGTAGTGGACGGCCTCGGCCGGGATGGTGGCGCTCACCGCGCGCAGCGCGCGGCGCTCCCGGCCGACCTTGCGCCAGTGGTCCCTGATCAGGTTCGTCGCGATCATGTAGAGATAACTCTGTGGATTGTCCAGGGACGACCACCGGGCGAGCAGCCTGGTGAAGGCCTCGGACGCGATCTCGTGGGCGGTGTCGTCATCGTCCACCAGGCGGCGGACCCAGCCGGCCAGCCGCGGATAGCAGGCATGGAACAGTTCCTCGGCGGCTAGCCGGTCGCTGGCGCGGAACGTGCCCACATGCTCTCCCCGGCTTGAGGTGCCCGAGGGGGTGAGCCACGCCCCTGCCAAGGTCATCATTCTTGGTGCAGGCGCGGCCACCTCAGCAGGTCCGGTTTGCACAGGTCTACCACACCCTTCGTGCGGCTTCCGGCTCGCGGGCCCGGGCACGTCCCCGTATTGCCCGGGCATTACCTGAGACGGCGGAGTAGCCGCTCCGGTTGCGGGAGATACACTGGCAACCGAGATAGTAGGACGTCCTACTATCTCGGCTACCGGGCCCGGAGGATCTCCATGGACGAACCGACCGCACCCGACGCGCGCGCGGCCGAGGACGGCAGGCGCCGCTGGCAGCGCCGCTACGACTCGGCGCGGCGGCGCGAGGCGGATTTCACCACCCTGTCCGGCCTGGAGCTGGATCCGGTGTACGGGCCGCCGCCCGGTGCCGTGGTGCCCGGTTTCGAGCGGATCGGCTGGCCGGGGGAGTACCCGTTCACCCGGGGCCTGTACCCGGCGGGATACCGGGGCAAGACCTGGACGATCCGCCAGTTCTCCGGGTTCGGGAACGCGCGGCAGACCAACGAGCGGTACAAGATGCTGCTGAACGCGGGCGGCGCGGGGCTGTCGGTCGCCTTCGACATGCCGACGCTGATGGGGCGTGACTCCGACGAGCCGCGCGCCGCGGGAGAGGTGGGCCACTGCGGGGTGGCCATCGACTCGGCCCGCGACATGGAGGCCCTGTTCGAGGGGATACCGCTGGCCGAGGTCACCACCTCGATGACGATCAGCGGGCCCGCGATCCCGGTGTTCTGCATGTACCTCACGGCCGCGCAGCGCCAGGGCGCGCAGATCTCCGTGCTGAACGGCACGCTGCAGACCGACATCTTCAAGGAGTACATCGCGCAGAAGGAGTGGCTGTTCCCGCCGCAGCCGCACCTGCGCCTGATCGGCGACCTCATGGAGTTCTGTGCCGCCGAGATCCCCGACTACAAGCCGCTTTCGGTGTCGGGCTATCACATCAGGGAAGCGGGCGCGACGGCCGCGCAGGAGCTCGCGTTCACCCTGGCGGACGGGTTCGGCTATGCCGAGCTCGGGCTCTCCCGCGGGCTCGACGTGGACACCTTCACGCCCGGCCTGTCGTTCTTCTTCGACGCCCACATCGACTTCTTCGAGGAGATCGCCAAGTTCCGCGCCGCGCGGCGGATCTGGGCCCGGTGGATGCGGGACACCTACGGCGCGCGGACCGAGCGCGCCCAGTGGCTGCGGTTCCACACCCAGACCGCCGGGGTGTCGCTGACCGCGCAGCAGCCCGACAACAACGTGGTGCGGACCGCCATCGAGGCACTGGCCGCGGTCCTGGGCGGGACCAACTCGCTGCACACCAACGCGCTCGACGAGGTGCTCGCCCTGCCCAGCGAGCGGGCCGCGGAGATCGCGCTGCGCACCCAGCAGGTGATCATGGAAGAGACCGGCGTGGTCAACGTGGCCGACCCGCTCGGCGGCTCGTGGTACCTGGAGGCGCTCACCGACCGCCTGGAGCAGGAGGCGGAAGAGATCTTCGCGCGGATCCGGGCGCTCGGCCCGGACGGCACCATGATGAGCGGGATCCTGCACGGCATCGAGACCGGCTGGTTCTCCGCCGAGATCGCCGAGGCCGCCTTCGCCTACCAGCAGAAGCTCGAGAAGGGGGACAAGAAGGTCGTCGGCGTGAACTGCTACCCCGACACGGTGGGCCAGCCGGTGGAGATCCTGCGGGTCAGCCACCAGGTGGAGCGCGACCAGGTGGCAGCACTGGCGCGGCGCCGGGCGGAGCGCGACGGCGCCGCCGTGGACCGGGCCCTTGCCGGGGTGGTCGCGGCGGCCAGGGCCTCGGACAACATGATCCCGCCCATCCTCGCGGCGGCCCAGGCGGAGGCCACTCTGGGCGAGATCTGCGGGGTACTGCGGGGCGAATGGGGCATTTACTCCGAAAATCCCGTATTCTGACCGGGCTCACCGTGGCCTCGGGGATCGTTCTGTAGCGAACATTTGCAGCCAGGGGGATGGACCTGACGTGCGGGAATCTGCCACGCTGAACCGGAGGCGGTTGGCGACCGTGAAAGGGGAGTCTCGCCCGGAATCGGCGGACAGCCGGTACCGCGGTGGGCTTCCGAAGGGGGACCACGGGCCGTCCGGGTCTGCGGCCGCAGAATCGAAGATGAGATGCCATGCGCTTCGTTGCGTTGATTGTCTGGTTTGTCACTGCCCTTTGGGGGCTGTACATGCTCGCCGTGTGGCTGATCGAGAACGACGCCACCCGGCAGGGCAACTCGGCCAGCCGGCTGCCACTGCCGGTGATCCTGGCCCATGTGACGTTCGCGGTGACCGGCCTGGCGGTCTGGGTGGCCTACCTGCTGCTCGACCAGCGCGTCCTGGCCTGGACCGCCGTGGGCATCCTGGTGGCCATCGCGCTGCTCGGGCTGTCCATGTTCGCCCGGTGGATCCCGGTGTACCGGATGGCCGACGATGAGGTCAGCGTGCCGGTGGGAGCCGGGGCGGGAGCTACGCCGGGAGACGTGCCGGGAATCCCGTCGCTGCGGGAACGGCCACCGGAAAGCAGCTTCCCGCTGCTCATCGTGCTGGCGCACGGGACGTTCGCTGTTTCCACGGTGATCCTGGTCCTGCTCACCGCGATCGGCGTCGGCGGGAGCTGACCCGGCCCGGGGCACTGACCGGCGCGCGGGGGTTCTGGGCGGGCCCGGCCGGGTATCGTCCCTAGGTGACTCTACTCACGTAGCGTGAGACTATGAATACATAGCGCAGTCGCCATGTAGCCCGCGCACCGGGACGCCAGCCCCGGGGCTCGCGGCGGCCGGGCGTGCCACCGGGAGTGAGGTGAGGGCGTGACCAGTGTCCTCGTGGTTGACGACGATCCCGACGTGTGTGATCTCGTCACCTACAAGCTGGAGCAGTCGGGGTTCGACGTGCGCCGGGCGTCCGACGGGGACGCGGCGCTCCGCGAGGTCGCCAAGAAGGTTCCCGACCTGGTGCTTCTCGACGTGATGATGCCGGGCGTCTCGGGTCTCGAGGTACTGGAGCGGTGGCGGTCGGATGAGGCGACCGCCGGGATGCCGGTGATCATGCTCACCGCCAAGGCGCAGGAGAACGACGTCGAGCGGGGATTCGAACTCGGCGCCGACGACTACGTGATCAAGCCGTTCAGCCCTCGTGAGCTGGTCCGCCGGGTCACCGCCGTGCTCTCCCGCCGGCAGTCGGTATGACACCCGGGGGCGGCAGGGGGCCGGGGTGAGCCCATGCCGTCCTCCCTTCCCGCGGGCTTCCTGCTCGGGACCGTCCTGGCCGGTTCGGCGCTCGCCGCCGGCCTGGTGCTCGGCGCGGTGGCCGCCCGGCTGCTCCGGATCCTGCTGAGCGGCCGCCGGACGCGCGCGGAGGCGCAGATGCGGCCGATGGTGCTGGCCGCGGCCAGCGGCGAGGACGTCCCGCCGGAACTCATAGCGGCTCGCGGCGGGCTGGGCCGGGCGGCGGAGCGGATCGTGTTCGCCTACCTGGCCCGGGTGCGCGGTGAGTCCGCGGCGTTCCTGGCGGAGGTGCTGGCCCGGCGCGGGACGGTAGCCCGGCTGGTGCGCCAGACCCATTCACCGCGCGCCCACCGCAGGGCCCGGGCCGCCGAGCGGCTCGGCCTCATCGCCTCAGCTGAGGCCGAGCGCAGGCTGGCGGAACTGGTGACCGGCGACCAGAACCCGGAGGTGCGGATCGTGGCCACCCGCGCCCTGGGCAAGACGGGGTCCGCGGCCGCCGCCAGGACGCTGCTGCACTCGCTGAGCAGGCCATCCCCGGTGCCCGAGGGCATCGTGGCGTCCGCGCTGCTTGAACTGGGGCCGGAGGCGGTGCCCGGGCTGCGGGCGGAACTGGCCGGCGGCCGCCGCCAGCGGGCGATGGCGGCCAACGTGCTCGGCCTGCTCGACGAGCTTCCGGCCTGGCAGGGCCTGGTGGAGAACGCTTCCGGCGGCAGCGTCGAGGTCCGGTCCAGCGCGGTCCGTGCGCTGGGGCGGCTCGGCCTGCCGCAGGCCATCGGCCCGGTCACCGCGTGCCTGCACCCCAGCGAGGACCCGGTGCTGCGCGCCGCCGCGGCGCGCGCGCTTGGCCGGATCGGTGACCCGCGCAGCGCCCGGCCGCTGGCCGCCTGCCTGGACGATCCGCACTACTGGGTGGCGCACAACGCGGCCATGGCGCTGGCCGACATCGGCGGGGCGGGCCTGACCGAGCTGACCCTGGCCGCGGCCGGCCTGGGCGGCGCGGCCGCGCACGCGCGGGAGGCGCTCGCCCGGCGGGCGCTCGCCCGGGGGGAACGGCCGGCCGCCCCGGCGCCCGCCGCGGTCCCGGCCGGCCAGCCACCGGCCGGCCACGCCGCCCACGCCGGCCCGGCTGCCGGGCGGGGCGGCCGGTAGTGACGGTGGCGGCCGCCGCGGTCCGCGGCCTCGCCTGGCTCGCCATCGGTTACTTCCTGGTCCTCAACTCCGGGTACCTGGTGCTCCTCGCGCTGGCCGCGGGCTCCGCGGCCAGGAGCCGGAGCCGCGGGCGGTTCGCCGGGCTGGTGGAGATCTTCGCCAGCCCGCTGGCGCCCCCGATCAGCCTGGTCGTGCCGGTGCGCGACATGGCGGACCTGATCGTCGGGAGCACCCGGGGGCTGCTGGGCCTCCGGTATCCCGAGTTCGAGGTGATCGTCGTGGACGACGGCTCCACCGACGCCACCTTCGACCGCCTGCGGGCGGAGTTCGGGCTGGTCCCGATCGACAAGGTGATGCGGGACGGGCTCGCCACGACCGGCCGGGTGCTCTCCGTGCACGCGCCGCGCGATGGCGGGAACCTGCTCGTGATCCGCAAACAGGGCGCGGACCGCACCGCGGACGCCGTCAATGTGGGCGTCAACGCCGCCAGGTACCCGCTGGTCTGCCGCATCGGCGCCGACACCTACCTGGACGAGGATGCCCTGCTGACGGTGGCCAAGCCGTTCATCGAGGACCCGGCCCGGATGGTCGCGGCCGCCGCGGCGATCCGCGTCGCCAACGGGTGCGAGATCAGGGGCGGGCGGGTGACCCGGGCGCGCGTCGCCGGAGGGTGGCTGCTGCCCATTCAGGCGGCCGAGTACCTGCGCTCGGTCCTGCTCGGCCGGGCCGGCTGGTCGCGGCTCGGGGGCATGCTGTTCCTCCCGGGCGCGCTGGCCATCTACCGGCGGGACATCTACGAGCGGGCCGCTGGCCCCGGCCCATGCAGCGACCTCGAGATGACCCTGCGCATCCACCGGCGGCTGCGCGACGAAGGGCAGCCCTACCGCATCGGGTTCGTTCCCGAGCCGTGCTGCTGGACGATGGTGCCGGACAGCTACCGGCGGCTCGCGCGGCAGCGGGCGGGCTGGTCCCGGTCCCTCGCCCGGGCACTGTGGGCGCACCGGGCGATGCTGTTCAACCCCGGGTACGGCGAGGCCAGCCTGCTCCTGCTGCCGTTCTACCTGGCCTTCGAGCTGATCAGCGCGGTGGTGGAACTGCTCGCGGTGGCCGCCATCGCGGCCGGGGCAGCCGCGGGCCTCATCGGCCCGGGGATGGCGCTGCTGTTCGCCGTCGCCGGGCCCGGTTACGGCGCGCTGCTGACCGTGATCAGCGTGATCGCCGAGGAAATCACCTACCACCGGTACCACTCCTGGCGGGACTTCGCGCTGCTCGTCTACGCCGCGGTCGCGGAAAGCGCCGGTTTCCGGCAGGCCCATGCCTGGTGGCGGCTGCGCGGGATGGCCGGTGCCGGGCTGCGGCGCGGGGCGAGCTGGGCCGGGGAACCCGGCGCACGGGCCGAGAGCGGGCCCGCGTTCGGCGTGCCCGCGGGGGAACGGCGGGTGCGAGTGCCGTGACCCGGCCAGAGAACACGCGCGGTGGGGCGGTCAGCCGGCGAAATCGCGGCTAGCCTCGACTGGACAGCCCGCGGCACGGCGCGACAAGGGAGTTGCCCATGGAATCCGACATGCCTGCCGAGGTGGATCAGGCGATGATGGACGTGGCCCTGGCCGAGGCCAGGGCCGGCCTCGCCGCCGGCGGAGTCCCGGTGGGTGCCGCGCTGGCCGCTGGCGGCCGCCTGATCGCCTCCGGGCACAACGAGCGGGTCCAGTCGGGTGACCCGATCGCCCATGGTGAGATGTCCTGCCTGCGCAACGCCGGGCGGCAGCCCTCCTACCGCGACATGACGCTGTACACCACGCTCTCCCCGTGCCAGATGTGCACCGGGGCGATCCTGCTGTTCCAGATCCCGCGGGTGGTCGTCGGGGAGGCCACCACCTTCGCCGGGGACCTGGACTTCCTCGGCAGCCGCGGGGTCTCGGTAGCGCTGCTCGACGACGACCAGTGCAAGGCCGTCATGCGGGAATTCCAGGAACGATTCCCCGAGGTATGGAGTGAGGACATCGGCGGGCGTTAGGCAACCGGCGCTGTGATCGGCGAGGAATTCGCGGGCCTGCTGGCCGCCGCGCAGGGCGGCAGCGAGGCCGAGTTCTCCCGGCTGTGGCGGGACGCCAACCCCGCGCTGCTGCGCTACCTGCGGGTGATCGCGCCGGGGGCCGAGGAGGACATCGCGGCGGAGACCTGGGTCCAGGTGGTCCGCGGCCTGTCGGCGTTCCGCGGGGATGAGCAGGCCTGGCGGGCCTGGCTGTTCACCACGGCCCGCCGCCGTGCGATCGACCTGGCCAGGCGGCGCTCGCGCCGCCCCGAGGCACCGCTGGACGACGTCACCGCGGCGCAGTTGCCCGGCGCCGGGGATTCCGCCGAGGCGGCGCTGGAGAACCTCGGCACGGCGGCGGCGATCGCCCTGGTGTCCGCGCTGCCGCGGCTGCAGGCGGAGGTGATCCTGCTGCGGGTCGTCGCGGGCCTGGACACCGAATCGGTGGCGCGGCTGTTGCGCAAGAGCCCCGGCGCGGTCCGTGTTGCCGCGCACCGCGGCCTGCGCCGGCTTGCCGAAACCACTGCGGAGGCAGGTGTAACGCTGTGACCGGTAACGACGTTCCGGTTGGTGACATGCCGAACATCCCGCAGCCACAGCGCCAGGATGCGTCCGAGCTGACGGACGCCGACCTGGCCGTGCTGCTTGCCGGGAAGGCGGGCACCGCGCCGGTGCCGCGGCCGGTGGCCGACATCCTGGCCGCGCTGACCGCCGAGGCCACCACCGGGGAACTGGCCGGCGAGGCGCGCGCCCTGGCCGAGTTCCGGCGCCGGAGTGCCGCGCCGGTACCGGGCCGGCGCGCCAGCCGCCGGGCGGCCAGGCCGGGCTCCCGGCTCGGGACCAAGGTCGCCGCGGCCGCGACCGGCGTCGCCGTCGTGCTCGCGGGCGCCGCGACCGCGGCGTTCGCGGATGTGCTCCCCGCGCCGTTCCAGCGCTTCGCCCATGAGGTCATCGGCGCGCCGAACGCGCCAGCGCCGCGGCAACCTTCGCCCGCCCACGGCCAGCCCGCCGCGCCCGGGAGCGGCGCGGCTCACGGCCGGCCCGGGGCGCACGGGGCGCCTCCGGCCAAGGGGAAGCACCGGGCCTCGCAAGGCCAGGGCCAGCAGGGCAACGGCACCGGCCAGCAGGGCAACGGCCAGGGGCAGCAGGGCAACGGCGGCGGGCAGGGCCAAGGCAACCCGCACGGCAAGGGGAAGCACGGCAAGCCCCATGGCTCCGGGCCGCACGGCAACGGCCAGGGCCAGGGGGGCAACGGCCAAGGGCAGGGCGGCGGCCCGTATGCGACCAGCCAGCCGGTAAGCCCGCAACTAAAGGAAATGCGCGGCAATTCGCATCAGCGGCGGCCGGCGGGGCACCCACGCCGGCCCGCCCGCATCAGGCCAGCCACGGATCCCTGAGACCTCAAGACCCGTCCCACGCCCAGGGTGCGGTGTGGCGGCGGCGCGGTGGGCCGGGTGGCCGGCCTAGCTATTCCCGGCCCACCGCTCAAGCCTTCGGGGACCGGGCGGGGCGCGCGACCGCCCCGCCCGGCCGGGCTTTCCGGCTAGGGGCCGGCGGCCCCGGTGCCGGGCCCGAAGTCGACCGCGGTGGTGTTCGCGCCGCTGATCACCACGGCGACGGTCTCGCCCGGCGCGGGCTCGCAGCGCCCGGACACCAGGGCGGCCAGGGCCGCGCACCCGCCGGGCTCGGCCACCACGCGCAGCGTCTCCCAGAGCAGCCGCTGGGCACGGAGGATCGCCTCGTCGTCCACCAGCAGCACCTGGGCCGCGTTCTGGCTGATGACCGCGAAGGTCAGCTCGCCGACCTGGCGCGGTGCCAGCGAATCGACCGCCACGCTGCCCGCTTCCGCGTCCACCGGGCGGCCGGCCCGCATCGCCGCGGTGAGGGTCGGCGCGCCCTCGGGTTCGACGCCCACGACCTGGGCCTGGCCGGCGTACCAGGCGGCCACCCCGGCGAGCAGCCCGCCGCCGCCCACGCTGGCCAGCACCTGGGTGGCGCCGGGTGCCTGGGCGGCGAGTTCCATGCCGAGGGTGCCCGCGCCGAGCATGGTCTCGGCCTGGTCGTAGGCGTGGATGGGGAGCGCACCGGACCCGGCCGTCCACTCCTGGCTCGCGGCCAGGGCGTCGGAGTAGGTGCCGCCCGCCACGACCAGGTCCGCGCCGTAACCCCGGATCCGGGCGATCTTGGCCGGCGAGGACACGTGCGGGACGTAGATGCGCGCCGGGATGCCCAGGGCGCGGGCCGCGAACGCGACGGCGGCGCCGTGGTTGCCCCCGGATGCCGCGACGACCCCGGCCGCGGGCATGTCGCGGAGCAGCAGGTTCGCGAACGCGCCGCGCGCCTTGAAGGACCCGGCGTGCTGGAGTTGCTCGAGCTTGAGCACCAGCGGCCCGGGCGGCAGCCCGAAGTCCGCCCGGTCGACCGTGATCGCGGGCGTGTAGCGCAGGTACGGCCGGATCAGCGGTTCCACCGTGCGGATGCCGTGGCGGGTGACGACGGTCCCGACATCGGCCGCGGTGAGGTCGCGGTGCTGCGCTGGCGGCGCCTGGCCGGTGCTGTGCGGCGTGGTCATGCGCTCAGCCAAGCAGCCGCCCGCCGGCGGCGGCAACCTGGTTGCCCGGCACGGGCGGTACCGTGTGGCCATGTCCGGTTTGGCTGAGCACGGGGCGATGTGCCCCTCTCCCCGGCTGTGGCGGATGCGCTGCGCCGAAGTGATCGCAGGCGGCGGGGTGCTCGCCGTGGCCGCGGGCGCGGCGGCCGGGTTAACGCTCGGCGGGGCGGCGGCCGCGATCGGCGTCGCCGTGGTGCTGGCCGGGACGCTGGCGGCGCTGTGGTTCGCGCGCAACCGGTTCCGGTCCTGGGTGTATCAGGAGCGCGACGAGGACCTCATCGTCGAGCGCGGGGTGCTGATCCACCGGCTGTCGGTGGTCCCCTACGGTCGGATGCAGTTCGTGGACGTCAGCGCGGGGCCCATCGACCGCGCCTTCCGCCTGGCCACGGTGAAGCTGCACACGGCGGCCGCGGCCAGCGACGCGCGGATCCCCGGCCTGGAGCGGGACGAGGCGGCCCGGCTGCGCGACCGGCTGGCCGCCCTGGGCGAAGCCAAGGCCGCGGGCCTGTGACCGAGCCCGGCGGCAGCGGCGCGCCCCCGGGCAAGGGCAGCGCGCCCGTGGCGGGAGGCGGCCCGCCCGTGGCGGGAGGCGGCGCGCCGCGGCCGCCGGCCCGGGCGCCCGCGAGCGGGGACCGGCCGGCCTACGCGGGCTGGCGCCGGCTGCATCCGTTGTCGCCGGTGGTCCGCTCCGGCCGCGGGCTGCTCGCGGTGCTGGCCCTGGCCGGGCTGTCCACCTCGGGGGTGGTCGGCGGCACCGGGACCCGCTGGTACGACCTGGCGCTGCCGGTGGTCGTCGCGGCGGCGGCGGTCGTCAACTGGCTCGTCACCCGGTGGAAGGTGGACGGGGCCACCCTCCGGATCGAGACGGGGCTGCTGCGCCGGGACTCGCGGCAGTTGCCCGTCGCCCGGATCCAGGCGGTGGACCTGGTGCGCCCGTTCCTCGCCCGGATGCTCGGCCTCGCCGAGATCAGGGTCCGGCTGGCCGGGTCCGGTGACGCCGACGGGCGGCTGGCCTACCTGACCGAGGCGGCGGCCGTGGCGCTGCGGGCGCGCCTGCTCGCGGCGCACCACGGCCTGGATCCCGCCACCCCCGAGCCCGCGGAAAGCGTGGTCGCCTCGGTCCCCACCGGGCGGCTGGCCGGCTCGGCCCTGATCCCCGCCGTCCAGCTGGCCGCGGTCGCCGTCGCGGTGGGCGGGGTGATCGTGGCGGTCGCCCCCGGCGGCCTGCTCGCCGTGGGCGCCCCGCTGGCCTGGTGGCTGGTCATCTGCGGCACGATCGCCTGGCAGCGCGTCTCCGCCCAGTACGGCTTCACCGTGGCGGTCTCACCGGACGGCGTCCGGATTCGCCGCGGGCTGCTCGGCACGGTGGCCGAGACCATCCCGGTGCCGCGGATCCAGGCGGTACGGATGGTCGAGCCGCTGCTGTGGCGGCCGTTGCACTGGTGCCACCTCGAAGTCGACGTGGCCGGCCACCTCGGCCGTGACCGCCCGGAGGGCAGCGGAGCGGTCCGCAAGGCGCTGTTGCCGGTGGGCACCCCGCAGGAGGCGATGCGGCTGCTCTCGGTCGCGCTCCCCGTCGCGGCAGGCTGGCCCCCGCTGGCGCGGCCACCGCGCCGCGCCTGGTGGAAGGCACCGCTGAGCTACCACTACCTCGCGGCCGGGCACAACGACACGCTGGCCGTGGCCGTCGTCGGGCGGCTCCGCCGGGAAACGACCTGGGTGCCGCTGGCCAAGACGCAAAGCGTGCGGCTGGTGCAGGGCCCGCTGCAGCGCCGCCTCGGGCTGGCCACCGTGCACCTCGACGCCGCGGGCCGGCGGGTCCGCGCCGAGTTCAGGGAACGGCGGCAGGAGGAGGCCAGGTCCCTGGTCGACGACCTGGCCGCGCGCAGCCGCAGCGCCCGCAGGCAGGCATCGCGGGCGGCGGGCGGCCCCGGCGCGGCCGGCGAGGCTGGTCAGGCGGCCAGCGTGGTATCGCCGGTGAACGCGTCCCAGAGCGAGGCGTAGGCGCCACCCGCCGCGAGCAGTTCGTCGTGGGTCCCGGCCTCGACGATCCGGCCCTGGTCGAGCACCACGATCCGGTCGGCGCGCGCGGCGGTGGTCAGCCGGTGCGCCACCACCAGCGTGGTCCGCGAGGCCAGCAGCCGCTCCGCGGCCCGGGCCACGGCCGCCTCGCTGGCCAGGTCCAGCGCGGCCGTCGCCTCGTCGAGCAGGAGGATGTCCGGATCGACCAGGTAGGCCCGGGCCAGCGCGATGAGCTGCCGCTGCCCGGCGGACAGATTGCGGCCGCGCTCGGACACCTCATGGTCGAAGCCACCGGCCAGCCGGGTGATCATGTCCACCGCGCCCACGGCGCCGGCCGCCGCCCGGACCTCGGCATCGCTGGCGCCGGGCCGCCCGTAGGCGATCGCGTCGCGCACCGTGCCCGCGAACAGGAACGCCTCCTGCGGCACCACGCCCAGCCGGTGCCGGTAGCTGGCCAGGTCAAGCTCGCGGATGTCGGTGCCGTCCACCAGGACGGCGCCGCTGGTCGCGTCGTAGTAGCGTGCCACCAGCTTGACCAGCGTGGACTTGCCGGCACCGGTCTGCCCGACCAGGGCGACCGTCTCGCCGGGCGCCACGGTCAGGGTGACCCCGGCAAGGGCCTCCTGGCTGGCCCCGGTGTAGCGGAAGTGGACGTCCCGCAGCTCGATGCGGCCCCGGCCGCGCGGTGCGGGCCGGGGATGGGCGGCCTGCGGCGTGGAGGTGGGGGTGTGCAGCAGTTCGCGGATCCGGCGCAGCCCCACGGCGGCCTGCTGGTAGCCGTCGAAGACCTGGGAGATCTGCTGGACCGGCGAGAACAGCATGTCGATGTACAGCAGGTAGGCGATGAGCGCCCCGGCGGTCAGCGCGCCGCTGCGCATCTGGCCCGCCGCGACCAGCAGCACCAGGGCACTGGCCAGGGTGGACAGGGACTGGACGAACGGGAAGTACAGCGCGATGTAGCGCTGTGCCCGCAGCCGCGACCGGCGGTAGGCGTCGCTGCGCCCGGCGAACCGCTCCAGGTTCCGCTCCTCGCGGCGGTAGGCCTGGGAGACGCGCAGGCCGGCCACGTTCTCCTGCAGGTCGGCGTTGACCGAGCTGACCTTCTCCCGCGCGTCCTGGTAGGCCACCGACACCTTGCTGCGGAAGACCACCGAGGCCACGACCGCGACCGGCATGATCGCCAGCACGGTCAGCCCCAGGGTCAGGTTGATGATCAGCAGTACGGCGAGCACCCCGAAGACCAGCAGCACCGAGTTCACCATGGTGATGAGCCCGGTTTGCAGGAACGAGGAGAGCGCCTCCACGTCGGTGGTCATCCGGGTCATGATCCGGCCGGACAGCTCGCGCTCGTAGTAGTCCAGGCCGAGGCGCTGCAGGTGCGCGAAGATCTTCACGCGCAGGGTGTAGAGCAGCCGCTCGCTGTTCCGGCCCACCACGGTGGTCTGCACCGCGTTGATCACCCAGTCGGCACCGGTGATCAGCAGCGCCACCAGCGAGACGGCGAAGATCGCCGCCGGCACTCCGGTCTCGATGCCGTGGTCGATGCCACCGCGGACCAGGGCCGGCATGGCCAGGTTGGCCAGCGCGTCGAGGCCGTCGAGGACCAGTCCCACGGCGAACGCGACGAGGAACGGCCGCAGCAGCCGGCGCAGCGTGAAGTGCGGATCCGGGGCCCGTGCCGCCGCGGCGTCCACGCCGGGCTGCTCGGTCGCGGGCGGCAGCGCGTCCACCTTGGCCAGCAGTTCCGGGGAGGCGGGGATCCCGGCGAGGAAGCCGCCCGAGGCGCTGGCGCGGAGCCTGCCGGACGTGGACCTGGCCGGCACGGGGGCGGCAGGTTCCCCGGCGGCGGCGCGCGGGACGGCCGCCCGGCCCGGTGCCGCGGGTTCCCCGGCGGTGGTTCGCGCGGGAGCCGCGGGTTCCCCGGCTGCCGTTCCCAGGACGGCCCCGGTGGCCCGGGCCGGCGCCGCGCGGCCCGGGTTCTGCCCGGCAGGATCGTTTTGATAGGAGCCAAGCTCGCCGGCGTCGACGCCTTCCGCGTCGTCACCCGGCCCGGCCAGCAGCAGCCGGTAGAGCGGGCAGGTCGCGAGCAGCTCCTCGTGGCTGCCCTCGGCGACCAGCCGTCCCGAGTCCAGCACCGCGATCCGGTCGGCGAGCCGCAGCGTGGACCGCCGGTGCGCGATCAGCAGCGTGGTCCTGCCGCGCATGACCCGGCGCAGGGTCTGGTGGATCTCGGCCTCGACCCGTGGGTCCACCGCCGAGGTGGCGTCGTCGAGCACCAGGATGCGCGGGTCGGTGAGCAGCGCGCGGGCCAGCGCCACCCGCTGCCGCTGGCCGCCGGACAAGGTGAGCCCCTGCTCACCCACCACGGTGTCGTAGCCCTGCGGCAGGCCGGTGATGAACTCGTCCGCCTCGGCCGCCCGGGCGGCGGCCACGACCTGCTCCCTGGTCGCGTCCGGCCGGCCGAACGCGATGTTGGCGGCGACGCTGTCGGAGAACAGGAAGCTGTCCTCCAGGACCAGCCCGATCGCGGCGCGCAGCGAATCCTGGGTGATGTCCCTGACGTCGCGGCCGCCGACCCCGATGTGCCCGCCGCGCACGTCGTAGAAGCGGGGGAGCAGCAGCGAGATCGTGGACTTCCCGGAGCCCGCGGTGCCGACCAGCGCCAGTGTCTCGCCCGGCGGCACCCGCAGCGACAGGCCGCGCAGTACCGGCTGCGACGGCACGTAGCCGAAACTGACGTCGTCGAACTCCACGCTGGGGGTCTGCGGCGGCAGCACCGAGGCGCCCGGGCGGTCGGTGACCACCGGGCGGGCGTCGATCACCTCGAACACCCGGATCACGCTGGCCCGGGCTTCCTGCCCGAGGGTGACGAGCATTGCCAGGGACCGGACCGGCCAGACCATCGCCATCAGGTACGAGGAGAAGGCCAGAAACGTGCCGAGCGTGATCCACCCGCGCAGCGCCATCCAGCCGCCCAGCGCGAGCACACCTACCTGGCCGAGCGCCGGGACCGCCTGCAGCGCCGGATTGTACTTGGCCGTCAGCCGGACGGTGCGCACCCGGGAGCCGTACAGCGCGGCGCCGGCCTGTTCCAGCCGCGCCACTTCCTGGCCCTCCTGACCGAACCCCTTCACCACGCGCACGCCGGTCACCGCGGCCTCGACCACTTCCGCGACGGCCGCCGCGCGCTGCTGTGCGTCCCAGCTCGCCGGGAACAGGGTCTGGCGGGACCGCAGCGAGATGAACCACAGGGCCGGGGCGACGGCGAGGGCGACCAGGGTGAGCGGCGGCGACAGCACCGCCATGGCGATCAGCGAGCCGGCGAACAGGACCGCGTTGCCCATCAGCATCGGCACCATGGACAGCAGGCTCTGCACCATGCTGATGTCGGAGATCGACCGGCTCACGATCTGGCCGGTGTGCAGCTCGTCCTGGCGGGTGCCGTCCAGCCGGGACAGCGAGGCCAGGATCTCCGTGCGCAGGTCGTGCTGCACGTCCAGGGAGAGCTGGCCGGCCCGGTAGCGCCGCAGGTACAGCGCGCCGAAGTTGGCCAGCGCGGCACCGAGCAGGGCCAGCGCCAGCGGCCAGATCGCGGTCCGGGCGGGGGAGGTGAGGTTGTCCACGATGTCCCGCTGGATCAGCGGGATGGTGATCCCCACCGCGCTGACCACCAGGGTCCCGGCGAGGGCGAGCATGACGTTGCGGGGGTAGCGCCAGCAGTACCCCGTCAGCCGTGCCATCCAGCCGCGCTCGCGGGGGCTGGCTTGCGGTGCGCCGGCTTGCGGCGCGCCGGCTCCCGGTGCGCCTGCTCCCCGTGCGCCGGCTGGGCCGTGCGCGCGATCAATGGTCGTGTTCTGGTCCGTGCTCTCCCGCGTGTTCCCGTCCGTCGCCGCTTCCTTCCGTCCCCGAGCAGGCAGGCACTGCCCCCAGCGAATGCCAACGTCATTCGGGCAAGCGGCATTTCCGCCCCGCCGGGCCGGGGCCCGTTCCCGGGCGGTCTCAGGCCCGGGCGGAGGCCTTCGCGGTGCTGGCGGCCGCGGTGCCGTACCCGGCGGCGGCGCTGAACACGATCAGCACGAACAGGATGAACGTGATCACATGGACGCTGGTGCACCACAGGCAGATGGAGCGGATCGTGAACAGTTCTGTGTAGATCAGGTAGAGCACGAACACGATGCCGGCCACGATCGAGCCCACCCGCGCCCACCGCAGCGGTGGCCAGGCCATCCGCCACGCCCAGGGGGAGGTGGCGACCGCGAGGAACACGTAGAACGCCAGGCCGAGCACGGCGACCGGGATGCCGAAAACGACCGACTGCGGGCTAGTGATCACCTTCTCGCAGTTGATCGTGCTGGTGGCCGGGCAGGCCAGGGTGACCGAGGAGTTGTAGTGCACGATGGTGAGCCAGATGGACACCCCGAGGCCGGCCAGCGACAGGATCCAGGTGGTCCACTGCAGCCAGTTCGGCGGCCCGGCCGGGCCTGCCTGCTCGGGGACCGCCTCGGCCTGCGCGGCGGCCCGGGCCGTCCCGGGCTGGCCGCTCCCGGTGCGCCCGTTGCCGGGCCGGGTGCCCCGGCGCTGGCCGGTGGTGGCGACCGGCTCCGGGCGCCCGCCGCGGGTGCCCTTGTCCCGGGACCTGGTGCCGCTGGCCCCCGGCCGGGCGGCCGTGCCGGGCTTGCGGGCGGCCATCAGAGCCCGCTCGACACGGCGGTGACGGCCGGCGTGGTGCAGACGCTGGCGGGCTGGTTGTTCGTCATCTTGCAGATGGCGCCGGTGACGTAGTTGGCCGCGCCGTCCACGCCCTGGGCGATCGGCGAGGACGAGTCCTTCAGCGCGGCGGCGATCTGGCTCCAGGTCTTGCCCGCCAGCACGCCCGGGTCGTAGATGGGGGTCTTGAGCAGCAGCTTGTTACCGAAACTGATGAACGGATAGCCGCGGGTGTTCGGGTCGGGCTCGTACTTGGCCCAGATCGCATTCTGCGCGCTGGTGGGGTTCTGCAGCGGGGCCCGGCTGACGGTCTGCACCTCCACGGGCGTGAAGGTCAGGTAGTTGCTGGTGTAACTGGTCTTGTAGAACGTCAGCGTCGCGGTGTTCGGGTCGGTGTCCGTGGGGGAGGAGCGGATGGCGTGCAACGGGCTCAGCGTGCCGAACCGGCTCAGCGCGATCGCCATGGACCAGCGCATGGCCGCGCAGTAGGGACAGAACTCGGCGCCGATGTAGAGCATCTCCGGCTTGCCGCCGCTGGTCAGCGCGGCACCCGAGGCCGGGCTGAGCGGGGTCGATGAGTAGGACGGGACCGTGCCCTTGCCCACCTTGTCCAGCGTGGCGGGCGGCACCTTGGTGACCTGGCTGGCCACGCTGGCCGGGAGCAAGGCGCCGGTGGTCGAGTTGCTGCTGCCGCTGGACGACGGCGAGCCCTGGGTGAGCTTGATGACGATGAACGCGAGCACGACCACCAGCACGACAACCGTGCTGCCGCCGGTGATCAGAATCCGGTTGCGCCGCTCTTGCCGGCGCGCCGCCTCACGCTGCGCCGCGATCTTCTCGCGCGCGCTCTGCTGCTTGATCCTGCTCGCCTTACCCATCGCCTGTCCTCATGAAAGGGTCCGCAAACAATCCCCCGGCCGCCCTCCATCGTAGGGCGTAAACCGGCCGCTGCCGGCCCGGCCCGGACAGTAGTCGGCCGGCCGCCGGCCCGGAGCAGGCGCGCAGGCGCGCCGGGTGCTGGACCGGGAGGCGGCCCGGCTGCGCACCGCCCCGAGACCCTGCCGGGCCACGACACCAAGGTCACCGGGCACCCGCAGGCCGCGGCCGGCCCGGCGCGCCGCGCCGGCCGGGGTCGCGTCCTGGTAGCCCGGTCAGTGCCCGAAGACCGGGACCATGGTGGCCCGGGCGATGGTGTGGAAGCGCAGGTTGAACCCGGCGACGGCGGGCGACACGTCGGCGTCGACCCCCTGGCTGGCCAGGTCGTCCACGTCCAGCGCGTGCACCGCGAACACGTACCGGTGCGCCGGGTCGCCCGCGGGCGGCGCGGCGCCGCCGAACGCCTTGACGCCGTAGTCATTACGCACGCAGAACGCGCCCGCGGGCAGCCCGGAGAGGTCGCCGCTGATGGCGCCCGCGGCCAGCTCGGTGACCGACGCGGGCACATCGAGCAGCACCAGGTGCCAGAACCCGGACCCGGTGGGGGCGTCGGGGTCGAAGCAGGTCACCGCGAAGCTCTTGGTCTCCGCGGGGAAGCCATGCCAGCTCAGCTGCGGGGAGATGTTCTGCCCGGTCATGCCGAAGCCGTCGAAGACCTGGGCGTCGGACATCTGCTGGCCGTCGGCCACATCGGTGCTCTGCAGCGTGAACGAGGGCACGGCCGGCATGAAGTCATAAGGCAAGGGCGGGCGCGCGGTCATGGGTCATCTCCGTCGGGTCGGTCCGTCAGGCCGGGCCGCCCGCCCGTCCGCGGGCGGGCTTGCGCGGCCACGCCTACGCTATCCACAGCCGCGCCCGTCACGGGCGGCAAACCCTGTCACGCCCGCGGCCGCGCCGCTATGCTCCAGCCAACTCTCAGGCGGCGGCGCTACGGTGGGTGCCGCGGGCGCGGATCTGGGCCGGGAAGGCGCGGAGCGAGGCGTGAAGGATAGCCGGGGCTGGCCGAGGTGGGGTCGCCGCCTGTCCTTCGCGGCCATCCTGCTGGTCGCCGCGGCCACCCCGGGCATGGCGGCGGGCTGGTCGTCGTCCGGCTGCCCGCAGGCCCACTGCGAAAGAGCGGGCAGCGTGCGCTGGATCCGGCCGATGCCCGGGTCGTGGACCGTGCGGAACGGCCAGGTCGGCACCACCCCGGCCAGCGGCCTGGCGTACGCCGCGCTGGGCTCCCAGGTCGCGGTGGTCGGTGCCGGGCTCACCGTGTCCGCCTACCAGGCCAGCACCGGCGAGCGGCTGTGGACCACGGTGCTGACCGGTTTCCCGGCCGGGTCGGCGATCACCGCGGTCCGGGTGTGGCCGGGTGTCGTGACGGTCGGGGTCGTGCCGCCGGCCGTGCCCGTACATGGCGGTGGCGGCCGGGGGGTACCTGGGGGGCGGGGAAATCAGGGCGCTGCGCCGGATCAACCTGGCCAGTGGCGCGCAGAAACTGGTCCACGCTGGCGGGCCGTCCTTCACCGGCGCGCTCAGCCTCGCCTACCACGGCGTCGTCGTGTTCTCCTCGGCCCGGTGGGCCAGGGGCTACAGCGGCAGCACGGGACGGCAGTTGTGGCGCTACGCCGGTGCGCTGCCCGACACGATCGACGCGACCGCCGGCCGGCTCTACCTGATCTCCGGAAACACGCTGATCGGGGTGAACCCGCAGACCGGCGAAACCCTGGCCCGGGTCACCGCGGCCGAGTCGTCCGGGCTTTACGGGGTCCGCGAGGGTGCCGTGCTCGGCATCGACCACGGCGCGCTCGGCAAGGCCTGGGCGTATGACATCGCGGCACAGCAGGTGCGCTGGACGAGCCGGCCGCTGCCCTGGCCGCACTACTTCGTGGACCTCTCCGGCATCGGCGGCAGCGCCCCGCCCGGCCAGGACGCGGTGCTGCTGGCGATCTGCGGCCAGGTCGGTGCCCAGCCGGACGGGGCCGCGGCGCCGCGGTGCGCCCGCCCCGAACTGGCCGTGCTGAACCGCTGACCCCGTGCCGGGCCAGCGGCCGGGACCAGGCTGGCGCGCCGCGCGTAACGCCTGCAAAGCCGGGGTACCGGAGCAGGCCCGGCCCGCTCAGGAAAGGGCCGCGAGCCCGGGCCGGCGGGGCATGTTTGCGCGGCCGGCCTGGTTGCCCTAGTAGGGGCGGGTACGTGACCACCGGCACCCATAAGGAGGCTTGCGATGAGAGCGCGGCGCCGCCGCCGTCCGCCGGAACACGCGCCCCGGGTGATCGTCGTCGGGGCCGGCTTCGCCGGCCTGGCGGCCGTGGCCGAACTGCACCGCGCGGGGGCGCGGGTCATGCTGATCGACCGGAACATCTACAGCACCTTCCAGCCGCTGCTGTACCAGGTGGCGACCGGCGGGCTGAACCCGGGTGACGTGGCCTACCCGCTGCGGCCGCTCGCGGCCAAGCGGACCGCCAGGTTCCGGCCCGGGGAACTGGCCGGCATCGACCCGGCGGGCCGCCGGATCACGCTCACCGACGGCACCGTGCTCGACTACGACTACCTGGTGCTCGGCACCGGGGTGTCGGCCGCCTACTACGGCGTGACCGGCGCCGCCGAGCACACCTTCGCCCTGTACACCCGGCGCGACGCGGTCATCCTGCGGGACCACGTCATGGCCCGGCTGGAACGGCAGGACATCGAGGGCCCGGGCAAGACCGTCAACTTCACCGTGGCCGGCGGCGGGGCCACCGGCGTGGAACTGGCCGGGGCCCTGGCCGAGCTGCGCGCGCTGGATGACGCCTTCCCCGAGGTGGACCGCGCGGACGTGCACATCAGGCTGGTCGAGATGGCCCCGACGCTGCTCGGGCCGTTCCACCCCAAGCTGCGGGCCTACGCCCTCGCCGAACTGCGCCGCCGGGGGGTGGACGTGCACCTGGACACCAAGATCAAGGAGATCACCGATGACCAGGTGATCCTGGAGAACGGGGACCGGCTGCCCAGCGACGTCACCGTGTGGGCGGCCGGGGTGTCCGCGCCCGCCGAGGTGACCGGCTGGGGCCTGCCGCAGGGCCGCGGCGGCCGCATCGAGGTCGGCCCGGACCTGCGGGTCACCGGCCAGGACCGGATCTTCGCCACCGGGGACATCGCGCTGATCGAGGGCCAGCCGCTGCCCCAGGTCGCCCAGCCGGCTATCCAGACCGGCCGGCACGCGGGGAAGCAGATCGCGGCGCTGGTGGCCGGCCGCCCGGCGCGGCCGTTCCGCTACCACGACAAGGGCATCATGGCGACGATCGGCCGCCGCAGCGCGGTGGTCGAGCTGGCGCACGGGGCGCGGATCCACGGCACGCCTGCCTGGCTGGCCTGGCTCGGGCTGCACCTGTTCTACCTGCTCGGCGGGCGTAACCGGCTGTCCGCCCTGCTCAACCTGTCCTACCGGTATCTGGTCTGGGGGCACGGCGGCGGCGTGATCGTCGGCGACGACCCGCCCGCGGCCATCCCGGGCGGCCCGCCGCAGGCGGTCCCCGGTGCCACGGCGGGTTCCGCGCAACCCTCCCGGTGAGGGCTGCTTAACTAGGACCTATGCCCGCAGCCGCCGAAAGGCCGTTCCCGTCCGCGCGCCCGCCCGGCGAGCCCGCCAGCCCGCCCGAGCGGGTCGCGGCCGGGCCGCTGGTGCTGCGCCGGGTGCACGCCGACGACGCGGGCGCGATCGCGGTGGCGGTGGGCGCGAGCCTGGATCACCTGCGGCCGTGGATGCCGTGGGCCATCCCGGAAGCGGCCGACCTGCGCAGCCAGCTCGTCCGGGTGGCCGAGGCCGACGAGCTGTGGGAGTCCGGCACCGGGTTCATCTACGTGATGATCGCCACCGGCGGCGGCCGGCCCGAGGGCCCCGGCGCGGTGAAGGACCCGGACGGCGAGTTCGTCGGGACCATCGGGCTGCACCGCAGGCTCGCCGACGAGACCGTGGAGATCGGCTACTGGACCGTCGCGGCGCGGACCCGGCGCGGCTACGCGACCGCGGCGGCGCAGGCCCTCACCCAGGTGGCGCTGGCGCTGCCCGGCACCCGGCGGGCGGAGATCCACTGCGACGAGGCCAACACCGCGAGTGCCGGCATCCCGCGCAAGCTGGGCTACCGGCTGGACCGGGTGGAGGCGCACGAGCGGGAGGCGCCGGGGGAGCGGGGCCGCCGGATGATCTGGGTCTGGGACCCGGCCGAGGGGCCACGGGCTACCGGGGGGACCGCCGGGCGCGCGGCACGGGACGGTGCCCGGTGACGGCCGGCAATCTGGCCAGGGGAGTGGCCGCGGCGGCGTGCGGGCTGGTCCTGGCCGCCTGCGTGGCCGGCGCGGCGGGGTCGCCCGCGGCGGACAGCGGTGCCGGGCACCAGGGCGGCGTGCGGGCCACGGCCAACCCGGTGCTGGACACCGGCAGCACGCTGGGCGGCCGGCAGGCCCCGGACATCCGGCTGGAGAACCAGTTCGGCCAGCGGATGGCGCTGAGCCAGTTCCGCGGCAAGGCGGTGGTCCTGGCGTTCGTCGACTCGCAGTGCACCAACGTGTGCCCGCTGACCACGGTGAGCATGGTGGCGGCCAGGCAGCTCCTCGGCGCGGCGGGCAGCAAGGTCCAGTTGCTGGGCGTGGACGCCAACCCGCAGGCCACCAGCGTGCCCGACGTGCTGGCCTACTCCCGGGTGCACGGCATGGTGAACCAGTGGGACTTCCTGACCGGGACCCTGCCCCAGCTCCAGGCGACCTGGCGGGCCTACCACATCGCGGTGCAGATCCAGCAGGGGATGATCGACCACACCCCGGCCCTGTTCGTCATCGACCCGCAGGGCCGCGAGCGCACCGTGTACCTCACCCAGATGAACTACGCCAGCATCACCCAGGCCGCGCAGGTCCTCGCCCAGCGGGTGGCCAGCCTGCTGCCCGGCCACCCGCGGCTGGCGAGCACCCGCTCGCTGAACTACATCTCCGGCACCACCCCGGCCGCGCGGGTCACGCTGCCCGGCGTGCCGTCCGGCTCGGTGACCCTCGGGCCGGGGCAGCCCAGGCTGGTGATGTTCTTCGCCACCTGGGTGGCCGAGACCTCGGACCTGCGGGCCCACCTGCTCGCCCTCAACTCCTACGCGCGCGCCGCGGGTGAAGGGGGAAGGGGAGGCGGGCGGGGGCTGCCCGGGCTCGTCGCGGTGGACGAGCAGACCACCGAGCCGTCGGCCGCCGCGGCCGCTGCGTACCTGAGGAACCTGGATACGCCGCTGCGTTACCCGGTGGCGGCCGACGCCACCGGCCGGCTCGCGGACGGGTACGGGGTGGCCGACCAGCCGTGGTTCGTGCTCGTCTCGGCCACCGGGAAGATCATCTGGAAGCACGCCGGCTGGCTGAGCGTGCGGGCGCTGGAGGCCGCGGCACACAAGGCGTGACCGGCCCGCCGGCCGGCGCCGCCGGGGGCAGGTCAGCAGCTTGCGAAGGCTGGCATCCGTATCATCGCCCGGCACAGCCGGGACTTGGCCACCAGGTCACGGGACTTGACGACAAGCTCGCGGGCGGCGGGGGCCTTGGCGCCTGGCACGTGCCGCTGGCTGCCGGGGAAGCCGAACGCGATAGTGAGGGCGCAGGCGACGGCGGTCAGGGCGGCGGGCAGCAGCACCATCGCGCGGACCCGGGCGGCCGGGCGGCGGGCGATCCACCGGAACCAGTGCGCGATGCTGGCCAGCCGGTCCGCGATCGGCCGCACCGCGACCTGCTCGATCCATGGCATCTTCTCCGCCAGGGTGAGCCTGGTGAAGAGCGAGAACAGCGAGACGAGACGGGGATCGGATTCGGCGAGCTTGCCCTCGATCGACTCCAAAACGCGCTGTTGACCGGTGGGTAGGCCCATTTCGAACATCTCCGCTCTGCTGTCTATCGCCTGGGTTGCCGCTGCCGTAGGTGTTCTACGTTACCGGCCGGGAATGCACGGTGACCGGCGGGTTCGGGTAGTCGTGCCCGGCGGGTCGCCCGCCCGGCTGATTACCCAGGGAAACGGGGTTCATCCACGCTGCAACCCCCCTCGCCGCGCCGCCGGGTGGCGGCGCCGGGGTAGTTTTTCTGCTCTCGGTGAGATACGCCTACACCGGGATCGCGGCGCCCGACACCAGATGTGCCCCCGGGGAGGCCAGGAACAGGTAGGCCCGGGCGATGTCCGCGACCTTGGGCCAGGACTCGTGGTCGGCATCCGGCATGGCGGCCCGGTTGGCCGGGGTGTCGATGATGCTCGGCACCACGCAGTTGACGGTGATCCCGGTGCCCCGGGCCTCGTCCGCGGCCATCGCCACCAGGTGCAGCACGCCCAGCTTGCTCACCGAGTAGGCGTAGCCCTGGCCCTTGGTCACCTGGGCGGCCCGGCTCGCCGTGTGCACGATCCGGCCCTGGCCGGCCCGCCGCAGCGCCGCCAGCGCGTGCTTGTTCACCAGGGCGGCGCTGACCAGGTTCAGGCTGAGCTGGGCGGTCAGCTCGCCGGGGTCGAGGGCGTCCAGCGGCGCGCGCGGCGCGTAGCCGCCGATGGTGTTGATCACCGCCCACGGCGGCGGTCCCGCGCGGAACAGGCCGCCGAGCGCGGCGTCGTCCAGCACGTCCACCGCGTGGTAGCCGACCCCGTCCAGGCGATGGGCGGCCGAGGGCAGGTGCCTGTCCGCGCCGGCCACCGACGCCCCCGCGGCCGCGAACGCCGCGGCCAGCCCGCCGCCCAGGGCTCCCGCCGCGCCGAACACCAGCACGGTCCGGCCCGCGTACCCGGTCTCTGCCATGGTCACCCCTTCTTCGCCTGCCCGGGGCCGGCCGCCTGCCCGGCGCCAGGATCGGCGTTCTTCAGCTCAGGTACCGGCCCCCGGCTGCTGTGCCGCGCGGCGGCGCCGCCGCAGGACGGTGCGCGCGATCCAGGCCGCGACCAGCACCGCCAGCGCGATGAGCAGGTACAGCGAATAGCGGACCATGTCGGCGTAGACGGTGCCGATGTGGTTGCCGGCCAGGTAGCCGAGCGGCGCCCAGAGCGCGACCCACAGGACGGCGCCGACCGTGGTGAAGGCCACGAAGCGCCGCCAGGGCATCTCGGCGATGCCCGCGATGATGCCCGCCGCCTGGCGCAGCCCCTCGAAGAACCGCGCCGCCACGACCACCGAGCCGCCGTGGCGCTCGAAGAACCGCTCGGTCTTCTCCAGCCGCTCGCTGGTGAGGAACACGTATTTGCCGAAACGCAGCGCGAGCGCGTGGCCGCCGAAGTACCCGATCGCGTAGCCGATGCAGTTGCCCGCGACCGCCGCGAGCACCGCGATGACGCCGACCGCGACGATGTTGAGCCTGCCGGTGCCCGCGTAGACCGAGGCCGCGACCAGGATCGTCTCCCCGGGCGCGGGCACCCCGAAGTTCTCCACCAGGATCAGCGCGGCGACCGCCAGGTACCCGTAGTTCTCGAGTACCGGTGCCACGGTCCCGAGGAGCCCTGGCAGGGGTGTCGCGGACATGGCGCGCCTTTCGGTGTCGGCGGCCCGCGCCCGGGGCCGGTGCCCGTGCGCGGTGCCTGGATGCCGAAGTTACCGGATCCCGCCCTACCAGCCCGTTACGGCTGCGGTGTGTAATGGCCCGATCAGGCCGTGACGTGCGGAAGGACGGCACCATGCAGGCTCCGGGAGCGTTCGCCGACATGACCGCGCTGCGTGAATGCTGGCATCCGGCCGCGTTCGCCAGCGAACTCGGCGGCCGGCCGGCGCACGCCGACCTGCTCGGCCAGCCGCTGGTCCTGTGGCGCGGCCCGGACGGCCAGCCACGGGCCAACTCCGACTTGTGCGTGCACCGGGGCACGGCGCTGTCCCTCGGCTGGGTCAGCGGGGACGAACTGGTCTGCCCCTACCACGGCTGGCGCTACCGCGCCGACGGGCGCTGTGCCGCGATACCCCAGCTCGAAGACCCCGCCCGGGTCCCGGCCAAGGCGCGTATCGGCGCGTTCGGCTGCCAGGAGCGGTACGGGCTGGTGTGGGTGGCGCTGGCGGAGCCGCGCTGGCCGCTGCCCGAGGTGCCGGAACTGGAGAACGGGGACTGGGCCCTGGTGCCGGCCGGGCCGTACCGCTGGCGCTGCGACGCGGCCCGCCAGGTGGAGAACTTCACCGACTTCGGGCACTTCCCCTGGGTGCACCCGGGACTGCTGGGCGACCCGGACCGGCCGGTGGTGCCGCGCCACGAGGTCGCCGTCGAGGGCAACGTGCTGCACTACTCGATCGTCCGGCCGGAGGCGGAGAACACCGAGGACTTCCCGGTGTTCGGCAACGAGGAGGCCGGCCCGCCGGAGCGGCGCAGCCGCTACGAACTGCACCTGCCGTACACGATCGTGCTGCGCCTGGGCTGGGGCGGGGAGCGCGGCATGGTGTACTTCTTCGCCTCCCAGCCGCTCGCCGCCGACCGCTGCGCCGGTTACGTGGTGATCGGCCGCAACTACAACCTTGACCAGCCGGAACGGGTGATCCAGGAGTTCGAGGACACGATCTTCGGCCAGGACCAGGTGGTGGTGGAGTCGCAGCGCCCCGAGCAGGTGCCGTTCGACCTGGCGGCCGAACTGCACCTCAAGTTCGACGCGGTGGCGGTCGCCTACCGCAAGGCGATGCGCGCACTGGGCCTGGCCACCAGCGGCCCGGTGAGCCGGGCCGCTGGTGGGCGCCAGGAGGCCGGCACCGGGCGCTGAGTGGCCGGTGCCGGGCGCTGGGAGCCGGCCCCCGGGTTCAGGAGCCGGCCCGGGCTTCCTCGATGGTGAGTTCCGCCGCGGGGTCGGCCTCCAGCCGTTCCGCCGGGATCTGCGCGCCGCTGCGGACCGAGCGGCCGTAGGTGCCGTCCTCCAGCCGCTTCAGTGCCCGGTCGAGGGCCGCGAGCCGGTCCCGCAGGCTCTCGGCCACGGCGTCGTCCATGCCCTCGGCGGTCAGCGGCTGCGCGGCGTCGGCGATGTCGCCGGTCTCGCCCGCGGTCTCCCGGTCCCGCTGGCCTGCCAGCTCGGTGTCCCGGAGCAGCCCGGCCACCTCGTCGCGCTCGGCGAGCAGCCGCGCCCGCGCTTGCTCGTTCTCCATGACCCGCAAGACTAACCGGGCCACCCCCGCCACCCGCCGCCGTCCCCAGCCCGCCGCGCCGAGTATTTGCCGTCATCATCACGAGGTGGCGGGCGGAGCTGGGTCCGGTTCGTCCGGGTTCAGGGTCTTTTCGAACCAGTGGTGGGCGTAGGGCTCGTCGTTGAACGGTGCCACCTCGCGGTAACCCGACGCCCGGTACAGGCCGATCGCCTCGGCCAGGGTGCGGTTGGTCTCCAGCCGGACGGTGCGCGCCCCGCTGTCCGCCGCCTCGGCTTCCAGGCTGGCGAGCAGGCGCCGGCCGAGGCCGAGCCCGCGCGCGGACGGGGCCACCCACATCCGCTTGAGTTCGGCCGGGGCACCGTCGTGGAACTTCAGCGCGCCGCACCCGACCGGCTCGCCGTGCAGGGTGGCGACCAGGATCAGGCCGGCCGGCGGGGTCAGTTCGGCGTCGCTGGCCGGAATGCTGCGGCCGGGGTCGAAACCGCTGTCGAACCGGCCGGCCAGTTCGGCGAAGTAGGCGCGCACGCAGAACCGGGCGGCCGGGTGCCGGGGGTCGCGCCTGGCGATGCGGACCGCCGAGGCCGCAAGGAGCCGTTCCACCTCGGCCATGGCGGTGATCAGCCGGGCGCGCTGCCCGGGGCTGAGCGGCTCAAGGATGGCCACGGCCGCGGCGTCGGACCGCTGGTCGAGCACGTCCCGCTCGGCGGCCCCCCGGGTGGTGAGCCGCGCCGTCCGGACCCGGCCGTCGGTGCCGCTGCGCTGCACCGCGACGAGCCCGTCCCGCTCCAGCGAGCGCAGCAGCCGGCTCAGGTAGCCCGAGTCCAGGTCCAGCCGCGCTCGCAGTTCCCGGACGTCGCACCCGTCCGGGCCGGCCTCCCACAGCACCCGGGCCTGCCCGAGCGGGCGGCCACGGGACAAGAACGCGTCGTCGAGCGCCCCGGCCCGTTGCGTCACGGCCCGGTTGAACCGCCGGACCTGGCCCACCATCTCCCCATCCATTCTCTGACTATAGTCAGAGAATTGCCCCGGCGGTGCGAGAAACCAGCGTGGGCGTGGCAGGCTGGGGGGATGCGGTTCAGTTCCGAAGATCTTGACTGGGCGGCCGGCGTCGTGGGGCGCTGGGTGCCGCCGACCCCGCAGTACGTGTGGCCACTGCTCGCCGAGTACGCCGGTGCGGAGGTCTGGGTCAAGCACGAGAATCACACCCCGACCGGGGCCTTCAAGGTGCGCGGCGGGCTGGTCTACGCCGAGCGCCTGAGATCCGGGCGGCCCGAGGTCAAGGGCATCGTGTCCGCGACCCGCGGCAACCACGGCCAGAGCCTGGCCTTCGCCGGCCGGGCGGCGGGCATCGGCGTCACGATCGTGGTCCCCGAGGGCAACAGCCCGGACAAGAACGCGGCCATGCGCGGCTTCGGCGCGGAACTGATCGTGCACGGCCGCGACTACCAGTCCTCCCGGGAGCACGCCAGCGAACTGGGCGCCCAGCGCGGGCTGGAGGCCGTTCCGCCGTTCCACCCGGACCTGGTGCTCGGCGTGGCCACCTACGCGCGGGAACTGTTCGGCGCGGCGGGGGAGCTTGACGCCGTCTACGTGCCGGTCGGCATGGGCTCGGGCATCTGCGGTGTCATCGGCGTGCGCGACCTGCTCGGCCTGCGCACCGAGGTGATCGGGGTGGTCGCCGCCGAGGCACCGGCCACGGCCCTGTCGTTCGAGGCCGGCCGGGTGGTCGCCACCGAGACCTCGCACACGTTCGTGGACGGCGTCGCGACCAGGGTCCCGGACCCGGGCGCGGTCGCGGCCATCAACGCCGGCGCCGCCCGCGTGCTGACCATCAGCGAGGACGACGCGGCCCAGGCGATGCGGGTCCTGTTCACCACCACGCACAACGTCCCCGAGCCCGCGGGCGCGCTGGCCCTGGCGGGCCTGCTCGCCGAGCGCTCCCAGGCGGCGGGCAAGCGCGTGGCCGTGATCCAGACCGGCGGGAACGCGGACACCGGGCTGCTGCTCCAGGTCTTCGCCGGGCAGACGCCGACGGTCTGAGCGCCGCCACCCCGCACCGGCGGCCGCGTCCCCGGGGCCGGCTGCCGGCGGACGACCGAGGGGACCGCCCGGAGGCGGTCCCCTCGGTGGGCGCCGGTGTCACCGGTGCCCGAGTCCCTCAGCCCAGGGGCATCGCCCCGGGAGTAGCAGGTGCTACGACTGCGGGCATGGGTTGGGGATGATGTTGCGGAAGTCCTCGAAGAAATTCGAGGAGCTGCCGCCCGGGTTGGTGTAGTCCAACGAGATCAGCGAGCCCCACTGGCCGTTCTGCCCGAAGTTGCTGATCTCACCGGGGATGTCGTTGCCGAACTGCCAGATACAGCCGCCCCCGCCCTTCTTGGTGTCGGAGAAGAAGGGGTAGAACGTGGCCGGCCCGCCCGCGTCGGTCTGCGGGATGAGCGTGCAGCCGGCCCCGGTGACCGTGTCACAGGTCGCTTCCACCGCCGGCAAGTCGGCCTCGAACACGGCCTGACTGTATTGCTCGCTGAAGCCCGGGCCCGTCTTCGGGCTGCTGAACTGGAACGGCGTCGGGTGCATCGTGGTGTTGCCGTCCGGCCAGAGCCGCTGATACGAGGCACCGTCAAACCCTGCGTTGGTGAACGTGCAGCCGGCCACCTTGATGAGCGGCGGCTCGCTGGCCGGGAAGCAGAAAGCGTCCTCCCCGTCCGCCGGTGTCGCATTCAGCCCGCGCCCCTCGTTGTCGCCCTTGGGGCACACGGTGGGCTTGCCGTTAGGCAAGGAACCGAACTGAGTGGCCGGGATCTTCACCGGGCCGGTGCAGAACTGGAAGTGGCCGATCTCGCTGTCGAAGCCGATGTTGAACGCGTGCGCGGCCCAAGTCACCCGGGTCTTCGTGGACGACGTGTTGTACATCGGGTGGAAGTTGTACGGGATGGCCGTGCAGGACGTGCCGCTGGGGTCGAACTTCACCATGGCGAACCCGTTGGACTTGCTGGCCGTCATGGATCCGCTCTGGCCCGTGCTCAGGTCGTTGATCGTGACCTTCAGGCCGTTCGGGGTGTCGCCGAAGGCCACCTTCAGGTGGTCTCCGGAGCTCATGAACAGGTCCTTGGCGGGGCTCGGCGTGAACGTCCCGCCGATCGTGGAGTCGAGCGGGTTCGCCGGACCGGTGGACTTGCCGTTCTTGGTGATAAAGGCGAAGTTGAGGTACTCAACACCGGCCTTCGCCTGGCAGGTCGGGTTGTTCAGCTGGTTGGTCACCGGGTTCAGCGAGAGGCTGTCGATGTTCAGCGCGGCGCACCACATGTGCGGGTCGCAGGAGCTGGCGCCCACGGCCTTCGCCCAGGTCGGCCACTGGACCCAGCCGGGCGGGTAGAACTGCATCTCCATAAAGGCCGTGCCCGCGTGGCGAGGGCTGGTGGAGGGACTGAGGATGTTGCTGTCGCTGTCCGGCGTGCACGTCGACTTCTGCTCGGGCCAGGACTGCGTGTCGCACATGGTCATGCCGAACCAGTCAGCCCCGGCAAGTTCGGTCTGGAACGACTTGTTCACGTTGTTCGGGTTGCTCGTCGACGGGTCGGCCGGCAGCGTCACGTTGTAGCTCATGTGATTGCCCGAGCCGGACTTGTGCGAGTAGAAGGCCAGCGACGGCTCGTCGTGGCCCACGTAGTGGCCGAACACCTCATCGGAGTTCGCGACCTCGGTGCACATGCCCGCGGCCGTCGAGCAGTTGATGTGCATGTGCTGGCTCATGTTCACGTGCTTGGCGGCTGCGGCCGCGTGCGTCATGTGCGTCGCGGCCTGCGACGCGGTGCCGCTGCTTACCGCGACGGGCGCGATCGCCACCGCGGCCGACGCGACCACATACATCCAGGACCTGACGGGTTTTTTCATACCCCCACCTCCTTGTGGATGAAGCCCGGGTGACATCCGCCAAGCCTTTGCACCACCTGCCAGCCCTGGGCACTTTGCCTAGAATCGCACTCCGCTTTGCCCGAGTCCATAGGTCACTTCCGCCCCGGCGGCTCCGGATCCCCGGACTGATCTCGGGCATTGCGCCGACGGCGGAGGTGCCGTTCCCGCCGGGCCCGCGTCCCCCAAAAAGGGGACGCGGCATGCCGCATGGCACCCCGGAACCGGGTAGCGGGGAAGGCCCAGGCTCTCTCATTAGGAGATGGGCCGACATGACCGTGTTCGGTCGCGAGTACCACAGAAGGCTCCGGACGCTGGCGGGCGCAGCCTGCGGGTTAAGCCTCGTCCTCGGCGGTGGTGCCGCGGGCCTCGTCCCCGGCGGTGGCGCGGTGGCCGCCCAGGCGGCGGTCACCCCGGGTTTCGACGACCAGGCCTCGCTGTTCAACATCTTCTACGACTGCCATCCGGTGCAGACCCCGTGTCCCGGCCATGCCCAGGTGTCGGACGTGGCCGCGCCGAGCGAGGACGGCGATGCGCTGAAGATCAACTACGAGAGCGGCAACCCCGCGTACATGGGCGCGGACGCGTACATCAGGCTGGGGACCGACGACGCCGCCACGCGTTACCAGGTCAACTACGACTTCTACTTCCCGAACCGGGCGCCGGTCCAGGCCCTTGAGCTCTGCATGAACAACTACATCCAGAACAAGCGCTATCAGCGGGCCATGCAGTGGGGGAACATCGGTTCCGGCGCGCCGCAGTGGCGGCTGTGGAACGGCAGCACCTGGCAGCCCATCGGCATTTCCGACAACAACATCAGGGCCGGGACCTGGTACACCCTGACAATCGACGGCAACATCGTCAACAGCAAGGTGCATTACCTGGACTTCATCATCCACGGCACCACGCACTCACTCACGCAGTACTCGTTCAGCCCCACGTCGGAGACCGGTGACGGGCTGGTAGCCGCCGTCCAGGTGGACGGGGACGCACACGCCGACCCCTACCCGCTCTACCTCGACAACTCGCACTTCTACTGGAAGTAGCCCCTCACCGGGCACGCCCCGCCGGCCACCGCCATTCCCTGGCGGTGGCCGGCCCGTGCTGAACCGGTCGGGCGCGGTATCCGTGGGTCTGGGCGGAGGAGGTGCGCCCGGCATACGGCGGCAGTGCGGGCGAACGCATGACTAATCTCGTCGAGATCGCTGCCATCGTGGACAACAAGATGCTGGCCGACAGCCTCCGGGCATGGGCCACCGGCGCGCCGGACATCTGGTTAGCGGCGGTGGTCGGCAGTGTCGGCGCGCTGCTGGAAACCCCGCCCGGGCATGTCGACGCCGTCGTGCTCGACGCCGGCCTGCGGGCGGAGCCCGATCCCGCGGCCAACGTCGGCCGGCTCATCGGCGCCGGCCACCGCGTCGTGGTGTTCGACGCGTCGGCCGAGCTCAACTCCGCCGCCCCGGCCCTCGCCGCCGGTGCCCACGGCTACCTGACCCGCGACCACGGCCTCGCCGCGCTGGCGGCGACCCTGCACGGCATCGCGGCCGGCGGGACGGCATGGTCCATGGGCCCGGCCGCGGCGGCCGGGCCGGCCGGCGGCCCGCCGCGCCCGCCGTTGTCCGCCAGGGAGCACGCCGTGCTGATGGCCTACGCGTCCGGCCAGACGCTGCACGCGACCGCCCGGCAACTGGGGATCAGCGTGGAAACCGCCAGGACCTACCTCAAGCGCGTCAAGGCCAAGTACCAGCGGGCGGGGCTCCCCGTCTACACCAAGCTTGACCTGGCCGAACAGGTCCGCTCCGACTGCACGGGGGGAACCTGCCCGCGGTAGGCCCGGCCCCCCGCCCGGCCGAGTCCGGCGACCCCGGGGCGAGCGCTGGCCCCGGGGCAAGATCCACGACGACGCGACCGCTGTCTTCTGGGCGATCCCGGCTGAGTTCGACGGCCCCGTGGGGCCACGGTGCCACGGGGCGTCGTATGTCAGCAAAATCGTGCCTGTGCCGGAGCCGCCGTGCCCGGCCGGGCAACCTCCGGTCAGCACGACGCCCAGGCGTCGTGACCCGTCGCCTTACCCGACTACCTGGGCGCCGCCATTGGTTCCCGGCTACCGGGAACCGTCCGCACCCGGTGCGGAGCGGGCCCCGGAACCTGGTCGCCGGCCCGGGCCCTAGCCTGGAGCCGTGGCTGTCCACGAGCTTTCTCGTGCGGACGCGCGGCGTATCGCCGTGCGCGCGCAACTGCTGGCCGGTGCCCGGCCGGTCGGGCTGCTGGACACGGTGCGTCATCTGACCCTGCTTCAGATCGACCCGACCGCGGCCATCGCGCCGAATGCCGATCTGGTGGCCTGGAGCCGCCTCGGGTCACCGTACTCACCTGGCGAGCTGGAGACCGCGCTGGCGGACCGGGCGCTGCTCGAACTCCAGGCGATGATCCGGCCCAGCGAAGACCTGGCGCTCTACCGCGCGGAGATGGCCGAATGGTGCCAGGGCGCGGAGTTGCGCGATTGGCAGCGGTTCCGGGTCGACTGGGTGCGGGCCAACGATGCCTGCCGCCAGGACATCCTCGACCGGCTTGGTTCGTCTGGGCCGCTGCCGTCGCGCGATATCCCGGACACGTGCAAGGTGCCCTGGGCATCCACGGGGTGGACGGACAACCGCAACGTCACGCAGATGCTGGAGATCATGGTGCGGCGCGGCGAGGTCGCGATCGCCGGGCGCAAGGGCCGGGACCGGTTGTGGGATCTGGCGGACCGCGTCTACCCCGATGAGCCGGTCGTCCCCGTGGACGAGGCGCTGCGCATCCGTAACGAGCGGCGGCTGCGCTCCCTGGGCATCGCCCGCGCCCGGGGAGCGGAGTCCCCGGTCGAGCCATGGGACGTCGGCGAGGTCGGCGAGCCGGCCGTCGTCGAGGGCGTCAAGGGCACGTGGCGGGTCGATCCTTCGCTGCTGGGCCAGCCGTTCTCGGGACGGGCGGCGCTGTTGTCGCCGTTCGACCGGCTCATCCACGACCGCAAGCGGACGATCGAGCTGTTCGAGTTCGACTACCAGCTGGAGATGTACAAGCCGGCCGCCAAGCGCCGCTGGGGGTACTTCGCGCTGCCGGTCCTCCACGGCGACCGGCTGGTCGGAAAGCTGGACGCCACTGCCGACCGCAAGGCCGGCGTGCTCCGGGTCAACGCGATCCACCAGGACGTGGCCTTCGACAAGACCATGACCGCCGCCGTGGATCGCGAGATCGAGGACCTGGCTCGCTGGCTTGGCCTGGACCCGAGCGGTGGCCAGCCGGGATCTGGTCGCGCTATCGCGGGGCCAGCACACAGAACTCATGGCCATCGGGATCGGCCATGACTACCCAGCTGACCTCACCCTGGCCGATATCGATGCGAGTAGCCCCGAGGGAGACCAGACGGCCGACCTCCGCTTGCTGATCACCGTGGACGGGTGGAGCGAGGTCGAAATGCAGCCGGTTCTTCCCGGTCTTCGGCATCAGTGGCGGACCGCCCCAGGTGATCTTCGGACCGCCGCGCGGCGAGCGAATCGCGGTCTCTTGGTCCTGATCCCAGACCAACGGCCAGCCCAGCGCTTCGCTCCAGAAGTACCCGGCCTGCTGCGAACCTTCGCACGCAAGCGCTCCGATGAATCCGCAGTCGGCGAGGAAGTTGTTGCCCGGCTCGATGACGCAGAACTCGTTGCCTTCGGGGTCTGCGAGCACAACATGACCCTCCTCCGGGCGCTGGCCAATGTCGATGTGCCGGGCGCCGAGCCCGAGCGACCTCGCCACCGTCTGCTGCTGGTCCTCTAGGGACGTGCTCGTCAGATCGAAGTGCATCCGGTTCTGGCCGGCCTTCCGCTCCTGAGTTGGCAGAAACCGGATCCGGAACCCGGTGTCATCGCCCGGCAGGAGCGCAATGCCGTCTTGGGGGTCGTCGGTCATCTCCCAGCCCAGGACGCCGGCCCAGAAGCGCGCGAGACCGAGCGGGTCGTTCGCATCGAAGCAGAGCGCGAGGAGCTGACAAGTCATTCCGCTCCGCACCTCCGATCTGCCGGCCCAAAGGCCTCTACGCCGCACTTATGTGGCTTGCCCGATCCTCCTGGCGGCGTGCGGCCGGCACCAATCCCTGATGCAGCATGACGCACGACCTACCGGAGCACGGCGCGAGCGCTTCCCACGTCGTCGGTGGCAATCACGATCTTCCCGCCCGTGAACGTGGTGTAGGCGAGGTCGACGTTGATGTTAGCCTCGGCGAGCTGGCGGGTCAGCTCGCCGAGGGCTGCGGGCCTGTCCTCCACGTCGATCACGAAGACCGCGCGCTCGTCGGCGATCCCCATTCCGGCGCGCTCAAGGGCCGCCCGGCACCCGGCCACGGCCTCGTCGTCGAGGAGCACGTGCACCACACCCCTGCCCTCACCGGTGAAGGCCGCAACGCCATGGACAGTAACCCCCGCTTCGCCAGTAATCTCCGCCAGCCGGGCCAGCTCGCCCGGCCGGTGCTCGAGAATCACTGTCAGGTCCGTGGGCATCGCATCTTCGATCTTTCCACCGCGTCCAGCACCAGGCAATCCGGTCATCCCCGACCAGTTCGGCGCCACGCTCGCGGCCTCTTCCTTGGCACGGTCCAGCCCGGCGGGCGCCCGCACGCCGCGGGATCGGCGCGGTACGGCACGACGGCGACCTCTGTGGGGCAGCTATCGCTGGTGGGCGGCGGCGGGCTGGTGCGGCGAAGCTGGCAGACTTGGCCGATGACGCCGTGGCGCATCCGTGACTTTCATGAAGATGACCTCGACGCGGCGGTCCGGTTGTGGGATGACCCCGCGGCCGGTAGCGCGGTGCCGGTGTTTGGGGTCTCCGATCTGATTTCTGCCGTCCGCGCGGGCGCGCCTGCCGTCGTGGCGGTGGTGGGGGAGGACCTTGTCGGTGCGGTGGTGGCGACCAGCAGCGGTGCCCGGGCGCAGGTGATGCGCATCAGCCTGGCGCCGGGCTGGCGGCGCCGGGGCATTGGCAGCGCGATGCTGACCGAGCTGGAACGGCGGCTGGTGGCCGCGGGGGTGCACCGGATCACGTGCCTGCTGGCGGATGAGGGCGAGATGGGCGCGGTCGCGCTGGAGCATTGCGGGTACACGGCCCGCCGCGGCGTGAGCCTGTACGAGAAGCTGGAGCCGGTCGGGCCGGCCGACGTCGGCATCCTGGGGCAATTGGGTGGGCGCATGATCCGCGCGGGCTCCTGGGAGCAGCTGGGCGGGATGGCCCGGGAGAAGGAACTGATCGAACGCCGCGTCATTCTTCCGTTGGCCAACTCCCAGCTGGCCGGCCGGCTGGGGCTTGTCCCGCCGCAGGCGGTCATCTTGTTCGGGCCCCCGGGGACGGGAAAGACCACCTTCGCCAAGGGTGTGGCCTCCCGGCTGGGCTGGCCGTTTGTGGAACTGTTCCCTTCCCGGCTCGCCGGAGACTCACCGGCCGGCTTGGCCGCCGCGCTGCGGGAGGCGTTCACGCTGGTGGCCGAGCTGGACAAGGTGGTGGTGTTCATCGATGAGGTGGAAGAGATCGCGGGGTTGCGCCAGCCGCGGACGGTCTCGGTTGCCCAGGGCGTCACCAACGAGATGCTCAAGCTGATCCCGCCGTTCCGGGAACGGGATGAGCGGCTGCTGATCTGTGCGACCAACTCGGTGCGTGACCTGGACACCGCGTTCTTGCGCCATGGCCGGTTTGACTACCTCATCCCGGTCGGGCCGCCCGACGAGCAGGCCAGGCAGGCGATCTGGGACCGGTACCTGGCCGCGATGCCGCACGCGGACGAGGACGTGGACATGGCGGCGATCGTCGACCGGTCCAGGTTGTTCACCCCCGCCGACATCGAGTTCGCCGCCCGCAGGACCGCGCAACTGGTGTTCGAGCGGGTCCTGTTCGAGCATGGCGAGGATCTCACCACGACGACGGACGTCCTGCGCGGGATCGCGCAAACCCGCCGCACACTGACCGAGGATATGGTTCTCCAATTCGAGCAGGACATAAAGGATTACGCCCGGCTGTAGGCCGCAAGCTAGCCAGCCGCGGGCGGAGCCAGCCCCGGAAGGTAAATACGCTCGGGTCGGTGTAACCACGACCCGCCGTGATAGCGGCAAGGTATCTGCTATCCCATGCGGGCGGACGGGCTGTTATGGCTCGATCAGGTCGGCCGGTGGCCGGCGGGCGGTGGCGTGGGTGGTGTGGGCGAGGCCCAGTTGCAGCAGCATCTGCGGGGCCCCCGGCAGAGCCAGGCGGTCCCGGATCAGGGCGCGGATCGCGGCTGCCTCCAGCGGCTGCGTGTATAGGCCCGCGAACACCCACTTGGTCGCGGCGTGTGCCAGCAGCCGGTGCAGGGCCTGGCCAGCGCGGAGCCAGTCGGCCCGGCCGTCACCGGGCGTGAGCAGCACCGCGGTGGCGGCGGGCGGCGGCCCGCCGGTGGCCAGCAGCCCGAGGCCGCGGCCCAGGTCGAAGTCACGCTGCGGCAGCCGCCTGGGCTGGCGGCTGGCCTGCGCGGGGAACGCGTGCGCGGGGATGCCGTCGCGGGCGGGATCGGCCGGGCCCCGGCTCCACCGGCGCACCTCTGCCCGGGCGAGGGGGTCGAGGTCTTGCCTGCGGCCGGCCGCGCCGACGATGTCCGCCAGCTCCTGGTAGGCGAGGGCCGGGTCGACGAGCGCGAGCGTGGCCCCCTCGGCCAGCGCGTCGTGCTGGAGTCCGGCAAGGAGCCCGGCGGGCAGCGGGCCGGGGGCGAACGGGCCACGGTGGGTGTGCCGGTGCGGCAGCGCTTCCAGCATCTGGCGCTCCCTGGCGGTCATCGGTTCGGCGGCGCCGAGTCTGACCCGGGCGAGCAGCCGCAGCCGGGCCGGGTCTGGGAGCAGTTTGACGACGGGCAGGTACCCGAGCGACCGCACCGCTAGCCGCAGCCCGAACAGGGCGGCGCCGCAGCTGATGAGCATCTCCCGGCCGGCCGGATCAATGCGCAGCTTGCGCCGCTGGTCGGCATACAACTCGATCACATACTGGCCAGCCCGGAACCGCCACGGCTGCGTGTTGTGCACCGACGGCGCGCGGGCCGCCGTGGCGATGAGGTAGCCGGCCTGACCGGCTGGGATCGGCACCCGCCCCTGGCTGGCTTCCTCGGTCATGCTGCTCACCTGCCCTGGTTGCAGGTCAGGATCTCTCACCCGGAATGGGACGGTAAGGGCCCTTAGGCGGCCCGGCGCGGTGACCAAGGTCCTGCAGCGCCGAGGCCGGCCAGCCCGGCACGGCCGCTGCTGTGTTCCGCTGATTTCCTGCCTGTGGTGCCCGGCGGCAGAACGCCGGGACTAGGGCTGAGGGTGCGCCGCGTATGGTGCCGCCCACGCCGGGGAACCCGAGCATGACATCACCGTGGACCTGGCCGCTGATCGCCGCCCGACCCCCGGGGTTGTTGCCGAAGAAGACCACCGCCGGGGACCCGGTGAGGCCGGTGAGCCGGGCGCATGCTGCGGCCAGCTGATCGCTGCGGACCGCGACCAGGACAAGGTCGAACGGGGTGCCTGCCGCGTCAGGAACGACACTGACCCGGGCGGCGGCCCGGCTGCCTTCGAGCACGTCATGCGCAACCAGCCCGTTCCGCGCCACATCCTCTGTCCTGGGCGGGTGGCTCAAGACCGAAACCGCATGCCCCGCGCCAGCGAGGTGCGCGCCGTAGACCGTGCCGATCACGCCTGCCCCGGCAATCAGAACTCGCATCGAGCGCTCCATATGTTTACGCCACTTAGTTTTCTAAACGCTGTTAACTAGAATAGTTATGGGCGCGGCGGCGGCTGGCCAGGGACGAAGGTCCCGCTCATGCCTGAGGAGCGCCCCGAGCGGGCGGGCATCACAGACCCACGGCGACCCGCGGGCGGGCCGCCGGCTCATCGACGTCAGCCAGCACGGCTGGGCGTAGGCGCGCGCCCGCAGCGATCGCCGGGTTCCCGCGTCGACGCTCGCCTGAGAACTGATCGGGTACCCCAGCCGTAGCTGCGTGTGTCCGGCCAGCAGTCGCCGCTGGTTGCCGATCGCGGACGAAGGTCCCGCCGAGCGCAGACCTTCGGACCTGCGCGCTGGCCTCGGCCGGGGGTCGGCTGGTGGCATCGGCGATACTGCCCGCTGGGACCTGGGAGGAGCCATGGACATTCTCCCGTTGCCCGGCGAGAGCCTGGTTGGGCCGGAGCCACTTACCGCGGAGGAAATGGCGAGGTACGTCGTAGGGGCGGCGGTGTGGGCACCGTCGGTGCATAACACCCAGCCGTGGTGGTTCAGCGCCGGCAGGCAGGAGATCAGCCTGCACGCCGACGCCGGGCGGCAGTTGGTGGTGGCCGACCCGGGCGGCCGCGAGATGATGATCAGCTGCGGCGCCGCGCTGTTTACTGCCAGGCTCGCCCTGCGGTCACTGGGCTACATCCCCGAGACTTGCGTTTTGCCCGATCCGGGTCGGCCTTTCCTGGTCGCCCGGGTGGGCTGGCAGCGGCGGGCGGCTACGGCCGAGTATGAACGGCGGCTGTTCAGCCAGGTGCTGCGGCGGCGGACGCACCGCGGCGGGTTCGATCCCCTGCCGCTTGCGCCGGAGCTCCTGACCGTATTGGACGAGGGTGCCAAGCGGGATGGGGCAATGCTGCGCATCGTCGACGGCGAGGGGAGACGGGCGGTGCTCGCCGCGGTGGTCGAGACAGCCGAGCACGCGCTGCGGCTCGACAGCGCCTACGCCCGGGAACTGGCCAGCTGGGCGTCGCCGCCGGGCAGCACCCGGCGCGACGGGGTGCCGCACACCGCCTACCCGGCGCGCTGCGAGCGCACCGTCCCGCACTTCCCCAGCCGGGACTTCGCCCATGGCCGCCGATGGGGTGCCTCCTGGTCCAACCCGTCGGCGGCGCCCCGGTCCGCCGGCCTCGTCTGCCTGCTGACGACCACCGGTGACCGCCCGGTGGACTGGGTGAATGCCGGGCAGGCGCTGCAACGGGTGCTGCTGACCGCCGCCACCTGCGGGGTGGCGGCAGCGCTGCACAGCCAGCCGCTTGAGCGTGCCCGGCTGCGCGAATTCATCCGCACCCAGCTGAGTGACGGCAGCTACCCGCAGCTGGTGCTCCGGCTGGGGACCGTCATCCAGGCCGCGATCAGCGTCCGGCGCCCGGCCGCTAGCGTCCTGTTCGCCAGCGGCGGCGAACATCTCGGCGCCAGCCATGAATGAAAGACCGAGGCGCTGGCAGGAGCTAACCAAATCCGAGTGCTTCCAGCTGCTGGCCCGAGAGCATCTGGGCCGGGTGGCTGTCGTGGACGACCGCGGGCCAGTCGTGTTTCCCGTCAACTTCATCCTCGACCGCCACATGGTGGTGTTCCGCACCGCTGAAGGAACGAAGCTGGACGCTGCCAGCCGTGGCAGCAGGGTCGCTTTCGAGGTCGATGGGACCGACGCCGCGACTCACACTGGCTGGAGCGTCGTGGTCCGCGGTGAGGCCGTGGAGGTCACCGATCCGGCGGAGCTGGCGCGGCTGCGCAAGCTGCCGCTGGACCCGTGGGCACCAGGCGCCAAGAGCCGTTACGTGCGCATCCTGCCCGCGGTGCTGACAGGCCGGCGGATCTCGGTATCCGACGGCCCCGCGAGCGGGTCCGGCTAGCCGCAGCTCGGCGGCAGCAGCCTGTCCAAGACGGTGAGGTCCGGCACATGGGAACGGAGATAGATAAAGAAGAGTTCGACGAGCGTGATTACCCGCGCTTCCGGGAACGGCTCGGGGAATGCCTGTCCACCCTCGGGCAGCTGCTTGAACGGCCTGGCTTCGGCGTTGGCCCCGCCACTGTAGGTGCCGAGCTGGAGTTGTTCCTTATTGACGGCGCGGCCCGGCCGCTGCCGCACAACCAGGCCATCCGCGCCGCGGCGGCCGATCCGCGGGTCACCGTCGAGCTGAACCGCTTCAACCTGGAACTCAACACCTCTCCGGCCCTGCTGGCCGGCCGGCCATTCTCCGCGCTCGGGGGCGAGCTGAACGTGCTGCTTGACCACGTGGCCGACGCCGCCAGAGACCACGCAGGCCGGCTCGCGCTCATTGGCATTCTGCCCACCCTCAGCCAGGCTGACCTCGGCCCCGGCGTCATGACGGATATGCCGCGTTACCGGGCGCTGAACAGCAGCCTGCGACGGCTCCGCCAGGACCCGTTCCGTATCCAGATCGCAGGCGAGGACCCGCTCGAGCTGGCCAGCGAGGATGTCACACTGGAAGGGGCGAACAGCTCGTTCCAGGTGCACCTTCGGGTCGATCCGGCCGACTTCACGCGCACCTACAACGCGGTCCAGCTGGCCACGGCACCGGTGCTGGCCGTGTCCGGCAACTCACCCACGTTCCTGGGCCACCGGCTCTGGGACGAGACACGGATCGCCCTGTTCAAGCAGTCGGTTGACGATCGGCAGAGCCACGGACCACGCCGCCGGCTGGCCCGCACGGCACTGGGAACGGGCTGGCTGCGGGGCGGGGCGCTGGAGCTGTTCACCGAGAGCATCCGGCTGCACCAGCCGCTGCTGCCGGCCTTGCGCCAGCCGCTGCCGCCGGTGGTGGGCGGCTCGGGCCTGCTGCCCGGCTGCGCCGGGTGGCAGGCACCACCCCTGGACGAGCTCCGGCTGCACCAGGGCACCGTGTGGCGCTGGAACCGGGCCATCTACGACCCCGCGTCGGGCGGGCATCTGCGGATTGAGATGCGGGCCCTGCCCGCTGGCCCCACCGTGATTGACATGCTGGCCAACGCCGCCTTCCTGACCGGGCTGTCCCTGTGGCTGGCGGGGCAGGACCAGCAGTGGACCTACGCGCTGCCGTTCGAGCGTGCCGATCATGGTTTCTACCGTGCTGCCCAGCAAGGCCTGTCCGCCCAGCTGAGCTGGCCAGCCGGGCACCGAGATCAAATACGGACGGTTGCCGCTGCCAAGCTCGTGGCCGAGCTGGTGCCGGCGGCACGGCAAGGGCTGCTCCAGGCCGGCGTGGCAGCGGAAGAGGCGGACGGGCTGCTCGAGGTGATTTCCGGGCGGGTGGCCTCGGGACAGACCGGCGCCGTGTGGCAGCGCGCCACGCTGGCCGCCGCCAAGCGACGTCATGACCCGGAGCGCGCGCAAGCCGTCATGCTCGACCGCTACCTCCAGCACGCGGAGACCGGGCGGCCAGTCCACACCTGGCCCGTCGCCAGCTAGCCGGGGGTGGCCCGCCACCCCCGGACCCCGGGCCAGCACCGGGTGCAGAAGCCTAAGTGTGATGCCCGGGCAGTGCACGCTGGAGGGCAGCCATCGCTGCCGCGGGCCAGCACCTGCTAAGGATGGGCGCGGGCCTTTTCGCCATGGCCCCTCCGACCGCGCGGCGGCAAGGGAGGCCCTTGGCGCGGGGCCGCCTCGTCGGGCGCCACTTCACCCGAGCCTCACTGATGCCTCAGTCGGAGGCGGTCTGCGGTCCGGTGTCCCGCCGCCACGGGGCGGGTTTCTCCTCGGCGGCCTGTGCTGTGCCCTCCAGGGCGCTGGCGAGGCGGGTCAGCAGAGACCTCAGGGTCAAGCTGGCCACCGTGTGCATGAGCATCCTGTCCAGCCTGGCGCCCAGCGCGCCGAACGGGGGCCGGTAGCAGCCGGTGAGCGCCACCCGGGTGCCCTGGCTGCCCTCGGCGCTGAGCTTGATATCTGCGTCCAGCACCGGGAACAGGCCACCGGTCACGCCCACGGTTTCCCAGCGCACGCCCACGGTTATAGCGTCCTCCCGGTACACCGGATCCAGGAACTGGACCCGCACCAGCCGGGATGCGCCCGGCAGGTCACCCAGCGGCCCGACCCGCAGCAGGTGATCCATGCCGCCCCGAAAGGCGGAGTGCGAGGCTCCGGTGAGCCAGCCGTCGTGAACCAGGTTCGCCAGCCGCACTTGCGCGGCGCCGACACCGACACCGAGCACCCGGTCCTCGGAGAGGAACATAACATCAGGCAAGCGCGCAGCCGACCGTCCGCTCAAGGGACCAACGTCACCGGCGTGATGCCGAAAGATCCCGGGCATGCCAGCACGCGACAGAAGGCCGACGGCGGGCGGGCTCGATTGCTCGCAGTCCTTTGCCCGGGCGCTCACGAGCCTGCCGCAGGAGCTTGCGTGAGTTAGTGAAGGGATCTTTGGAGCGGAGCGCTCCATCCTTACCGCGCTATGGCACCGCGGCCGCCGGGGAACAGGTGACTGAAGTCCCACGGCGCAGGGCCGAACCGCCCTGCCCTCGGCCGTCCGGCCGGAGAAACAGTGGGCCATGCTCAGGCACCATGCCGGAGCGGGTGGCCTGCCGCACGGCCTTGAGGGTGGCCGGCGCGGCGAGCGATTCCCGCTCCTCCGCCGGGTCGGCAGGTCTGTCAGCCGGCCTGGCCTTTGGCGCGCACGCGCGCGAAGCGCGTATGAGGTCTGGTGGCTGAGGCTGACAAGGGAGGCAGGTCATGACTAACACCGAAGACGTGCAGCGCTACGCCGACGCCATCATGGCCATGATCGAGGAGGATCAGGACACCGGGCAGGTTCCGCGCGACGTTTGTTCCTGGGACGAACTCGATGACACTGTGGACGCTGGCGATTATTACCGGCTGGCCCAGATGCCATCGGGGACCCGCGATGCGATCGGCCTGCGGAGTGCTGTCAATGAGGAGGTCGGCCGGCGCCTTGCCAGCGCAACGGTGGCCCGGAGCGAGGCCTCCACTCCGCGTAGCTGATCGGGGGTGGCGGTCAGTGGCTTCTGGCTGCCGCGTGGCGTGACGGCCGGGCAACAACGCTGGTGAGGAGGCTGAGTGGGTGAAACCGCGGTCACGGATCCCCCGTGGCGGGCTGATCGCCGCCGGAGCGGTTGGGCTGGTCGTCGCCGGGATTGCGGGCTACCTGAGCTTTGGCTATTCGCCGTGGGCGGCGGTGGCCATGACTCTGCTTACGCTGACCACGGTCGGGTTTGCGTCCAGCAGTCATCTCTCAACTGGTGTGCTGGTTTTCACCGCCGGGCTGGCCTTCCTCGGCGTCGGCCTGTTTTTCGTCATCCTGGGCCTGGCCGCGACCGCGGTCGTGGAAGGCCGGGTGAGCCTGTTTTCGCGGAGCCGCCGGATGCGCCGACGCCTTGATGAACTACGCGGACACTTCATCGTCTGCGCCTACGGCCGGGTCGGCCGGTCCATCGCCCGGGAGCTGGAGGCCGAAGGTGTGCTGTTCATCGTCGTGGACAGCAAAGCCGAACTGGCACCGGACCTGGAACGCAACGGGCAGTGCTACCTCATCGGCGATGCGTCGGACGAGGCGGTGCTGCACAAGGCGGGGATCAAACGGGCACGAGGGCTGATCTGCGCCGTGGACTCCGACGCCGAGAACGTCTTCATCACCATCGTCGCCCGCTCGCTCAGCCCCGATCTGCTCATCGTGGCCCGGGCCGCGCGGGAGCAGTCGGCCGACCGCTTGTACCGGGCGGGCGCTACCCATGTCGTCTCACCGTATGTGACCAGTGGACGGCGGATGGCGAATCTGGCCGTCCGGCCCCATGTGGTGGAGTTCTTCGATGTCGCAGGCGCCGGCCAGCCCGGCCTGCGGCTGGAGGAACTGGCGATCACCGAAGGGTCCCCGCTGGCAGGCCGGAGCTTGCAGGAGCTGCGCGGGCCAGCGGTGCCATTGCTGGTCCGCCACCCCGACGGGCAGCTGATCGTCAACCCTGCCCGCGAGCTCCAGCTCCAGGCCGGCGATGTGCTTGTCGTCTTTGGTGAGGTCAGCGACTTGAACCCGCTCGACCGTGACTAGGACACCGGCACTTCACCAGGACTCGTCGCCTTCGCCTGGCCGCCACTCACGTCACCGTGCCTGACATGCCAGGCTGCTTCCAGCAGATGCCCTGATTCCAGTGGCCTGCCACCGCAGGCCCGCTGGGCCAGGTGACCCCAAGCCCGGCACCCGGCGGCCGGCCCCGTGCGCGAACCCCATCGGCGAAGGTCATCGCGCCGAGGAACAGCTGTGACACGCGAAGCCCGCTGGCGCCCAGCGGCCGGTAGCGCATCAGCCGAACACCCTGGCCGCCGCCGCGACGATCTCCTCTTGCGGCACATCCCGCAGATGCTGGCCGATGTTCCAACGGTGTCCGAACGGGTCATCGAGCTGGCCATGCCGATCACCCCAGAACATGTCCGCCAGCGGCTGGCGCACCATCGCCCCAGCAGTGAGCGCCTGAGCGAACACCGCCTCGGCGTCGTCCACCTCCAGGGCCAGCACGACCGGTGTGCCGCCGATCGTGGGCGGGGCGAGCACGCCCATCTCGGGGAACTCGTCCGCGACGTGCAGCAGCCCGTCGCCGATGCGAAGCTGAACGGACATTAGCCGCCCGTCCGGCACCGGTATCCTGCTTACCTCCTCGGCGCCGAACGCCTCGGCGTAAAAGGCGGCGGCGCGCTCGGCGCCCTGTACCACGATGTGAGCAGTGATAGGCATACTCCGACAGTAGGACGGAGCGCAGGATACGGATTGAACGTTCTTGCCCCCACGTTGCCCGCGGCGACGGTCGCCCCCAAATCGGCGGTGAACCGGCCCAAGAACTCCTCCAGCTTGCCGATGTCGATGGCCATCACGATCTCCCCTGAAGGTGCAGGTCCTGGCGTGCCGGATGGTCATGCTCCGGGGCGGCCGCTGCGGTCGCCGGCCGCCGCGCCGCCCATGCCCGGTCGGCGAGCACCGCCACCACCGCGGCCACCAGTGCGGCCGCGGCCGCGATCAGTGCGATCTGCCGCGATCGGGTACGGGTCAACGGTGGCAGCGGCAGGTCTGCGGTTGATCTGAGAGCCGCTGCGGGACGGCTCCGACCAGCTATGTGCGCTGGTATTCCTGGACCGCCCACATGTTTCCGTCAGGGTCTTGGAAAAAGCAGTAGCGTGAGCCGGGCGTGCCTTCGGGGCCCATCTGCTGCACCTCGCTGATAGCTACGCCCCGCCCGGCCAGTTCGCCGCGGACCGCGTCGAGATTCTCGACCACGAGCTGGACTCCTTTGACCGAGCCGGGCTCGCCCAGTGGCAGTCCCTCGCCGATCACCACCGAGCATGCCGAGCCAGGCGGGGTCATTTGCACCACCCGCATGGTCTCGCTTGGCCTGATGTCGTGGTCGAGGTGGAAGCCGACTTGCCGGATATAGAAGTCCTTCGCGGTATCGACATCACCGACCGGGACGGGGACGACCTCGAGCTTCATATCCATGACGTCACGCTAGCCAGCCCGGTAACCCAGGCGTCATGCGGGCACCCCAGTTGGGCATCCGGCAAGGCGATACCGCGCATCCGCTTCTGCAGCAGGTGGCGTACCTGCCGGGCTTGGGGTCCTGCCTCTAGCGTTGCGGTATGCGCGGTGATGAGAAGAGAGTGATCGACGCCTATGTGACCTGGCTCGAGCGGAGCAACTGGACAGTCCGACGCGAGGTGGACTTCGTCGACGTCTATGCCGAGCGCGGAGAAGAACGGCTTTACGCCGAGGCCAAGGAGCAGACCACAGCACCAGGCCTGGACGTTGACACGCTCTATGGACACTTGCTCCGGCGAATGAGGGACCCGGAGCCGGGTGCCCATACGCCGTTGTGGTACCCACAGCGCTTAAGCCATCTCGGAGGTGTCCCTGCCGAATACGAGCGGCTCGGTCCTGGTCAGCTTGCGTGAGTTCGGCTGCCCGTGCGCAGGGCGCACGCGGTCTGGCCACCCGGGCGAGGACGAGCAGGCTGGCCGCGACGCCGGTCGCGCCGAGAACGATCAGCCGCGGGTCGGACTCGGAGATGCCGAAGACGCCCCAGCAGAGCAGTTCGCCGAAGATGAGCAGCCAGGTGCCCTTGGAGATGCCTGTGGTGTGGTCGGCTCGGTACGCCGTCCAGACCGAGGGCGTGACCTGGAGCAGGAAGGCGACCGTCAGGGCGGTGCCCAGACCCGCGCGGCCGAACAGGCTGGCAGCGGTGATGAGCAGTGCGGTCCACACGAGTGCGAGCGCCGCGGGGCGGCGCGGGAATCCAGCGCCACGGCGGGCGAGCATCACGGCCAGTGTGCCGGCGAGCACCGTCGCCGAGATGGCGGGCACGAGCGCAGTCCAAAAACCCGACAGCGCGAAGTAGCCGGCCCAGGCGGCGTTGTTGATGCTCGTCAGCGCTGCCCACGACCAGGACACCCCGGCCGTCTCGCCGGTGCGCGCCAGGCGTGCCAGCTGGGGCAGGAACTGCGGCACGGCAAGGATCGCGGCCACGAGGGGCAGCAAGCTGAAGACGGCGCGCATCCGATGACCCCTCTGTCGCTCGGCAGGAAAGCTTCGCGGCGAAAGTCTATTGCGACATTAGCCGGAGATTTTTGCGAATATCCCGAGTCATCAGCGTTCTATTGAAATATTCTGTGTGCGTGGACGATATTGACCGCAAGATTCTTGCTGAGCTTCAGGAGGACGGCCGCCTGACGGTGACGGCGCTGGCCGATAGGGTGCGACTCACTCCTGCGCCCTGTCACCGGCGGCTGCGCGAACTGGAGCGCAACGGCGTCATCGCCGGCTACCACGCCATCCTCGACCCGGCCGCTGTCGGCCTCGGCTTCGAAGCGCTCGTCAACGTCACGATGGACCGTGAGGACGCCGGCACCATTGCCGCCTTCGAAGCCGCGCTCGTCGCGGTACCGGAGATCCGGCATGCCGAGCGGTTGTTCGGCGACCCCGACTACTTGCTGCGCGTCGTCGCGATAGACCTGAATGACTATGCGACGCTGCGGGACCAGAAGCTCGCCACCTTGCCGGGCGTCCAGCGCATCACCTCGACGATCGTGATGAAACGCATCGTCAACAACCGGCCGCTCCCACTGCTGGGAACCCACAGCCGCACGGCGCGCGGCGCGGCCACCACCCCAGACCGGCAGCGCACCAGTTCACCAGGCAGGCGCGCCTAGCTTGTCCCGGCGAACCTCGCCCACCCCGCCCGGCTCGCGTCACGGCCTCAGCGCGGCTCCCAGGCGGACCCGGGACCCGACGAGCGCGCCTCCCGCCACGGCGCGGACTCCGCGGCTGAGCCGACTGCGTCCGAACCGGCGGCGAGCACATTCGATGAGCAGCGGACCGCGTCGTAAACCAGATTTAGGCCAAGACTTGGCCGCCCCTCAGGCCGTGGCCATCACCCGAGGTTAAGCCTCAGACGACGCGCAGAATGACCATTCGGAACGCAGCGGAAGCAGCAATTGACGGAGAACCGGCCGATACAGGTAAGGCGGCTCGGTGAGCGCACAGTAAGCGTCGGGCCAGGGAGTGATCGAAGGCTGCCTGGCCCGACCTGAGCCGCATGAATATTCATGAGCCGCCCCCGCGAGAACGCGCTGTCCTATGCCGCAGTCCGTGAACAGGTGATCGCGCCAGCTGGACAGGTGCAAGTCGTCGCCGTGTGCGCCGGGCCGCGCTGGGCAGGGGTGATCAGCCCTCGCGGCCGGGATCTGCCGGCGGCGCCACGTAGCCCTGCATGACCAGGCGCTGCGCGCCGGCGGCGTACAGGGCAGGGTCGTCAGGAGCCGTCGTGGCCAGACCGTCGACGTACCTGTTGAACATGCAAAACGCGGCCGCGATCAAGACCGTGTCGTGAATCTCCACATCCGTCGCGCCCGCCGCGCGGGCCTCGGCGACCTGCTCCCCGGTGACGGCGTGGCCGCTTTCCCGTACCGCCGAGGCGATCGTCAGCAAGGCTTTCAGCTTGGCCGGCACCGGCGCGGTGCCAGGGTCGGCGCGCACCTGCTCCACCAGCGTCATGCCCCCGGGCAACTGGGCCGCGGCGCAGGCAGAGTGGGACGACGAGCAATACCGGCAGTCGTTGAGCGCCGACACATAGGCCGCTATCAGTTCCCGCTCGCCCCGGGTCAGGGTGCTCGGCCCGCGCAGCAGCACCTCCGCCAGCTCGCTCAGCGGGCCAGCGGTCTCCGGCCGGTAGCGGAGCAAGCCACGGATACCCGGTTCGGCGGAGTTCAGGGCGATGTGCGGCATGACAGCTCACCTCCGCGGGGACGACCACGCCTAGCATGCAGCATCGGTGCCAGCACAACCCCCGGTCAATCCCGGCGCCACCGCCCGGCAAACCCGAAGAACCCAAGTGCATGTTGCCGCCAACCAACGCCCGCTCATGGCTAGCCGCTAGGGGAGTGCAGCGTGGTGGAGCATTCGGCCGGTTCTGTGGGGCGCCCGCAGACTTGGGCGATCGTGGGGCACCCTGTTCGGCGGGCAGTCGCCCAAGATAGCAGCAGCCGAGCGGGCCATAACTGGTCAGCCGCTCGCCCTCAGCCGGATCCGACCAGTAAGGGTCCTTGTCAGGAACTCCTCAGCTCCTGCAGTCACGGAGCCGAGAGCATGGAAGCCGCCTGGGTCGGCCGACGCCTAGAGCGCAAACTGATCGCCAGGGAGGATGGCCATCCGATGGCGCGCGACGGTCCAGAAGCGAAGGCTGTCAGGGTCGGCCAGTGCTACCAGATGGAGAGGGTGCTACGTTGCCTAGACTTAGGCACGATCGCCTCGGAGGACCTATGCAGCGAGGGCGGACGCTCTTCTGGACGATTATCGGAAGCGTCGTAGCTGCAGTAGCGGTAGTAATAGCATTGATCCTTGTCAACTCTGGCACGCCGCCAAAAGCAGCCTCTTCGCCCGTGGCTCACACTTCGGCCAGTGCAAGCTCTCCAGCTGGCAAGTCTGCCCCAGTGGTAATTCCGAAGAATTCCAGCACGTCCTCGTTCTCATATCTCGCAGATCTGACCCCTTCCGGGAACCTCGGCGAGCTGGTAAACCGGGGCCCGGTCAAGATATCCGGATCAATTTACCCCAAGAGCATCTCATTCTATTGTAACGTAGGTGACCCAACTGCTTTTCCTGCATATAAGCTGAAGCAGAACGCTCGCCGGTTCCAAGCCACTGTTGGACTTGCGGCCAAGTTGCCCCCCCATTTCGAAGCGGGCGTAGTAGTACATGGCGATGGGCGCACCCTCCGGACCTTTACTGTCAGCGCCCTTAGGCCAAAAACCGTCAATGTCAATGTAACAGGGGTCCATATCCTCCAACTCGAATGCTTCGGCTCCGGTGGGAGTTCGACAGCCGGTTTTGCCATTGCCGTAGCGTGGGGCAACGCACGTGTCACAGAAGGACATTGACCGCGGAACGGCGGGTCGTGCTCGCCGGTCTTCGACCGAATGATCGGTGCGGCGGCAAGCGCCATTCCCGTGGCGGGGAAGGCGGGCCGCGGCGAGGACGCCGACGTGGCGGGTGCAGGCGCCGCGGAGCCGGCTGGGACGACCAATCAGGGTTTAGTGCCGTGTCGTGCTCGTCGTAGGCGCACGCCGCTCGCCCGCATTTGCCGGGGAGGAGCGTGATGCCTGGCGCCCTCCGTAACCGGCGGCCAATTGGTGTCACATCGGTGTCAACGCTCTGCCGGTGACTGAGCAGCGGGTTGTTTGTGCAGGTCAGAGCGCGCCTGGAGGGACTCGAACCCCCGGCCGGCTGCTTAGAAGGCAGCTGCTCTATCCGGCTGAGCTACAGGCGCCTACTGAACGTATTGTGCAGGATCCAGGTCACGCAGAGGACACATCGCCTGGATACGGCCGTGATCACGTCGGCAAGGGCCCGGACAACTTTCGCCTGACCGGCCCCGCGCGGCGCACAGCGTGGCTGGTGGTGTACCCCGGGCCTGGCGTTCGGCATGATGAAAGTGCACGGAGCGCAAGGCCGGTGCTTTCCCGGCCACCTGGCGCCGCGCAGTGCCCGAGGAGGTCACCATGCACCAGCCGCCCATTCCGCATGTCGAGAGCACGGATCCGGAGATCGCGGCCCTGATCCACGCGGAGGCGCGCCGGCAGTTCGAGAAGATCCGGCTGATCCCGTCGGAGAACTATGTGTCCACGGCGGTCCTCGAGGCCGCGGGCTCGGTGCTGACCAACAAGTACTCCGAGGGCTATCCGGGACGGCGCTACTACGAGGGCCAGCAGGTCATCGACCCGATCGAGGAACTGGCGGCACGGCGGGCGGAGGCGCTGTTCGACGTGGACCACGCCAACGTGCAGCCGTACTCGGGCTCGCCCGCCAACCTGGCGGTCTACCTGGCGTTCCTGCAGCCCGGCGACACGGTGATGGGCATGGCGCTGCCGGCCGGCGGCCACCTCACCCACGGCTGGAAGGTCTCCGCTACCGGCAAGTGGTTCCGCTCGGTCCAGTACGGCGTGCGGGCCGACACCGGCCGCGTCGACTTCGATGAGGTCCGCGACCTGGCCCTGGCAGAGCGGCCGAAGATCATTTATTGCGGAGGTACGGCCATACCCCGGACGATCGATTTCCCGGCGTTCGCCGCCATCGCCGAAGAGGTGGGCGCGGTCCTGGTAGCGGACATCGCGCACATCGCGGGGCTGATCGCGGGCGGGGCACACCCGTCCCCGGTCGGCCACGCACCGGTGATCACCACGACGACCCACAAGACGCTGCGCGGTCCCAGGGGCGCGATGGTCATGTCCACGGCCGAGTACGCGTCGGCGCTGGACAAGGCCGTGTTCCCCGGGCTGCAGGGCGGCCCGCACAACCACACCACGGCCGCGATCGCCGTCGCGCTGCACGAGGCCGCCCGGCCGGAGTTCCGCGCGTACGCCCATCAGGTGGTGGCCAACGCGAAGGCGCTGGCCGAGGCGCTGGCGGCGCGCGGGTTCGACCTGGTGTCCGGCGGTACCGACAACCACCTGATTCTGATGGACCTGACACCCAAGGGCATCCCCGGGAAGCCGGCCGCGAAGGCCATGGACCGGGCCGGGATCGAGACGAACTACAACACCGTGCCGTTCGACCCGCGCAAGCCGTTCGACCCGTCCGGGGTCCGGATCGGCACCCCGGCGATCACCACGCGCGGGCTCAAGGAAGAGCACATGCCGCAGATCGCCGCCTGGATGGACGAGGCGGTCAGCGCCGCGCTCAAGGAGGATGAGCAGGTCATCGAGCGGATCGCGGGGGAGATACGGGACCTGCTCGCCGGGTTCCCCATGGACGGCTGGTCCGAGGGCTGAGGCCCGGCCGAGCTGCTCCCAAGTCGTGATCATGACTTTGGTGGCGCTAGAGCCCCACCAAAGTCATGATCACGACGGCGGGATCGCGCGAGAGGCGTTGATCACGAGTTCGGATAACTGCGAGCGGCGCTCTCGTATGGAGAGCAGTGCTCTGATACGCTGTTGTCCGTGAACGCGGGGCGCACGGCACGTGAGCGAGTCCGTGCCGAGCTGATCAGGGAGATCACCGAGATCGCCCGGCGGCAGCTTGCCACCGAAGGCGCGGCCGGGCTGTCGCTGCGCGCGGTCGCCCGGGAGATGGGGATGGTCTCCTCGGCCATCTACCGCTACTTCCCGAACCGGGACGACCTGCTCACCACGCTGATCATCGACGGTTACAACGCGGTCGGCACGGTCGTGGAGAAGGCCGAGGCGGCCTGTCCACGGGAGGACTACGCCGGCCGTTGGCTGGCGGCCTGCCGTGCCGTGCGTGGCTGGGCACTGGCCCATCCGCACGAGTACGCCCTGGTCTACGGCTCGCCGGTGCCCGGGTACCAGGCACCCGAACGGACGATCGGGCCGGCGGCGCGGGCGGCGGCGGTGTTCGGGAAGGTTATCGGGGATGCGTACCGTGCCGGAGGCTCCGGCGCTCCCGGGCTAGCCCCGGGCCAGGCCGGCCCGACGGATCCCGTGCCGCCGGTGCCCGAGTCGTTCGCCCCGGATGCCGCCCGGCTGCGGGAGGCCATCATGGAGGGGGTGCCCGACCACATCGCCGCCGGGGCCCTGATCGCCTGGTCGGGCCTGTTCGGCCTGGTGAGCTTCGAGTTGTTCGGGCAGTTCGAGAACGTCGTCACCGACCGGGCCGCGTTCTTCGACCACGCGGTGGCATCCCTCGGCCGCCTGACCGGCCTCCCCGCCTGACCGGCCTCCCCGCCTGGCCGGCCTCCCCCGCCTGACCGGCCTCTCGCTAGACGAGCGTCCCCTGACGGGCCTCCCGCCGGCCGCGCCGTCACGGAAACCCTTTCAAGCGTGCGCGCTGCCGCGTCCCCGCTATCGCAAATCCTCTTAATACGGACGGCAAAGGGACCGGAACGCAGGAAATGTCATGCGGGTTGCGTAAAGGGGTATCACTTCGGGATGGAAGTGCTGTTGTGGGCACGCGGCCCGGGATGGGACGCCATGGGCAGGCCACGTTCCGCCACCGGCGGCAGTGGCGGGGAAGGAGGACGGGCCCGGGGATCGGGGCGGCCGGGGACGCGGGCCGGTGTGGCCACGAGATCGGGGCACGGCGGCACGTCATCCACGACGAACGCACTGCTCAAGGCGTGCGCGAGCGAGGACGGGGCGCGTGCGGGCCACCGCCGCGATACGACGCCACGCCAGCCGTCCTTCGCACGGCCGGAGGGTTCCGGTAGGGCGCCGGGCGGCACCCGAAGGCCGTATTTCAGAAAAATCGGGTAATCGAGGCGTAGCCGGCTGGTTCAGCAGAAACGCTGCCGCGTCAAAGCCGGTGCAAGCTGTCCAGAATCGGCAATGTATGCTGCTCCGGGGATATTGAATGGTTAGCAGCACATCATTGCTACATACCGCTGACCGGGGGAATTACGTGAGCCTGCACCGGCTGCGTACTGCTTAACGTCACTGGCGAGAGTTGCCCGTGGCCGGCGGGCTCGGGGGAGCCCCGGCCGGCGGGCGGCGCCAGGACCGCGAGGAAAGGCACAAACGGGGGGAGAGCCGATCATGGTCTTCGCGATCATCTGGCACAAGCGGGCACTTGCCGCCGGGGCGGTGCTCGCTGCTACGACCCTGTCGGCGGCGGGCGCCGCCGCCGCGGCCGGACAGCAGTCGCCCGGGGACCGTAGCGGCCGGGGGCCTCAAGCGGGCGCCCCGGCGACGCTGCGGCAGGTCACCTACCTGGGGTACACCTTCGATGTCCCGGCGGACTGGCCAGTGATCAACCTGGCGGCCGACCCGGGCACCTGCGTGCGATTCGACCGGCACGCCTTCTACGTGGGCCAGCCGGGCTCCGACCAGTTGTGCCCGAGCGGGCTGATCGGATCCACCGAAGCGGTGCTCCTCGCGCCCGCCCCGGCCGGGGCCCAGGCGTCCTCGGCCACCGAGGACCCGGTCGCGCACCGAATCGTGGTCAACGCGCCCAGGATCGCGGTGACCGCCGCCTACCGGAACGACCAGCCGCAGGTCCTGGCGATCCTCGAGTCCGCCGGGCTGCCGCCGCCGGTCGTCGAGAACCCGGCCGACATCCGGCTGGGCAGCCTGGCCGCGGCGCGCGCCGTTCCGGCCAGCGCCACCAACAGCACCGGCCTGGGCTTCGACGCCTGCGCCGCTCCGGGGCCGAACGTCATGAGCGCCTGGCTGGCCCACTCCAGCTACCAGGCGATCGGCATCTACATCGGCGGCTCGGACCGCGCCTGCGCGCAGCAGAACCTGACCGCCGCCTGGGTGAGCCAGGAGGCGGCGGCCGGCTGGCACTTCATCCCGCTGTACGTGGGGCCGCAGGTGGCGTTCAAGGGCGAGGTCACCGACGCGGCAAGCCAGGCGATTAGTGCCGCGCAGGACGCCGCGGTGCAGGCCAGGACGCTCGGCTTCGGGCCGGGGACGCCGATCTACTACGACATGGAGGCCTACTCACCGAGCCGGAGCCGGGCCGCGCTGAGGTTCTTCGCCGCGTGGACCACGGAACTGCACTCGCTGGGCTACAAGTCCGCGGTGTACAGCAGTTCTGACTCCGGCATCAGCGACCTGGCCAGCAAGTACACCACCATGGCCAGGCCGGACGTGATCTACGACGCGCTGTGGAACGGCCTCGCCGACACCAGCGACGCCAACGTCCCGGCCGGCGACTGGGCAAACCACCAGCGGGTCCACCAGTTCTCCGGCAACATCAACGAGCGCCACGGCGGCTACAAGATCAACATCGACCAGGACTACCTCGACGTCCAGCTCGGCGGCGGCAGCGGTGGCGGCGGTGGGGGTGGCGGCGGTGGCGGCCACGGCAACGGCCGGCCCACCCGGCAGGCGTCCCGGGCGGTGAGCAGCACCGGCCGCGTGGTCGACTCGTTCTTCGCCGGCCGCGACCGGGCGCTCTGGGCCACCGTCTACCAGCCCGGGCGGGGCTGGTCCGCGCCGGTCAGCCTGGGCGGGACCGTGCAGGGGCAGCCATCGGCGGTGACCACGGCCACCGGGATGATGGTGTTGTTCCGCGGCGCCCACGGCGGCCGGCTGCACTACGCGACCGCCAGTGGCGGCAACTGGTCGGCGGTGCAGGAACTGTCCATGGGCCCGCTGGGCACCGCACCGCGCGCCGTGTCCACCGACCGCGGCGGCGTCTACGTGTTCTGGCGCGGCGTGAACCCGCAGCAGCTGTGGAGCGCCCGCTACGCGCCGGCCAGCGGCTGGCACGGCCCGACGCTGCTGGCCAGCGGGCTCGGCTCGCAGCCGTCGCCGGCCGTGTCCGGCGCGGGGACGGTCAACGTGTTCTGGAAGGGCACCGACGGGCAGTTGAGGCAGATGTCCCGTGGCTCCAACAGCTCCTGGAGCTCGCCATCGCCGGTGAGCATGGGCCAGATCGGCGCGGCACCGCACGCGACCGCGCAGCACAGCGGCGAGATCGACGTGTTCTGGGGCGGGGCCACACCGGGCAGCGTCTGGCACGGCACCTACACCCCGGGCAGCGGGTGGGGCAGGCCGCAGCGCGCCGGTGGCGGCATGGACGGGCAGCTCATCGTGGTGGGCTCCACGCCAAGTACGGAGAGCGCGTTCTGGAAGGGCCGGGGCGGCGAACTCTGGCGCTCCATCAGCCAAGGGACGGGCTGGGGCCCGGCCGCCGCGATGCCGCTGGGCGTGATCGGGACCAAGCTGGCCGCGGTCGGCCAGAGCAACGGCGTGGTCGATGTGTTCTGGCGGGGATCGCACCATCACCTGTGGCACTCCCGCTTCTATCCGCATACCTCGTCGTGGACCCGCCCGCATGACCTCGGGGGGAGTGTGCGCTGAGGCCTGGCGTCCCGGCCGGGGACGGCCCCGCGCGGCCCCGGCCGGGCGCGGCTCCGCCCGGCCCGGCGCGCGGCGGCGGGCCGTCCGGGTGACGTTTGCGCCCGGATCGGGCGGGTAACCTGGGCCGGTACGGCCGGTAAAGGCCGGCCCCTGACGGCGCGCTTTGGCTGCGGCAGGCACGCGGCCGCGATAGCGTGGCCAGGATCGCAGCCCGGAGGCCGCCCGCTTCCGCCACCGGGGCTCCACAGTCCAAGGCCGCCGGCCACCGAACGGCCGGCCTCCCGCAATGAGGATGCTGCATGAGTTTCGGATCGTCTGGGATCGGCGCGGCTCTACAGCGCAGGCTGCAAACCTCCGTCGGCAAGCGGTTCAGCAGGTTCATCCTGGTCGCGGCGGGAGCGGTCATCGCCAGCCAGATCACGCTGACGGTGTGCCTGGGGCCGGTGGGCTGGACCGCCGGGCGCTCGGCGGTCGCGGCCTGGCTGGCCGGGGCGGCCGTGAGCTACGTCCTGTCGCGGTGGGCCTGGGAGCGCAAGGGCAAGCCGAACCTGCTCAAGGAGACGCTGCCGTTCTGGATCGTGGCCGTGGGCACCGCGATCGTGCTGACCCTCACCACCAAGTGGGCCAACCAGCAGGCCATCTCGATGAACCTGAGCCACGCCCAGCGGGTGCTGTTCGCCGACGCCGCCTACTTCGTAGCGAACTGCGGGACCTTCCTGACCCGGTTCCTGATCTTCCACTACATCCTCTTCAAGGATCGCGGATCCAAGGTCTCCGAGCTGGTGTCGGAACTGCCTGCCTCAGAACGGCCCGGCGCGAGGACCGAGTCAGCCAACGGCAGTCAGTCGACCGCCGGTGACGGCGTGGTCGCCTCGGAGCCGTTCGCGGCCGCGGGCTCTGCGGCCGGGGCCGGGGTGAACGGCTCGTCCGCCTGGGCGGGCAACGCCGCCGAGCGCTCGCCGGGCCGACGGCCGGCCCGTGACGACGCGGCCCTGCCGGAGCCCGGCGCCCGGCGCTGACGCTCGCGCCACCAGGTGCCGAGCACGACGCCCGCATACTTCAGCCCGTAGATGGCGTTGTGCCCCTTCTTGCTCTCGCCGACCTTGCGCTTGTGGATCGTGGCCGGTACCTCCGTCACCCGGAACCCATGCGTGAGCACGGCGATGAGCAGCTCGGAGGACTGGTACTGGGGCTGCGCCAGGCGGATCGTCCCGGTCACCTCCGCGCGCATGGCACGCAGGCCGAACGAGGAGTCGGTGATCCGCTGGCCGGTCAGCACGCTGATGGTCACCGCGAACACCCAGGTGCCCAGGCGGCGCACCAGGTCCTTGGTCTCCTGGCTGCCGAGCCTGCGTGACCCGGTGACGAAATCGGCCTTGCCCTCTACCACGGGGCGCAGCACCGCGTCCATCTCGGCCGGGTTGTACTGACCGTCGGCGTCGGTCGTCACGATGTACTGGGCACCGCCCTCGCGGGCCAGCCGGTAGCCGAGCCGCAGTGCGGCGCCCTGCCCGCGGTTCTGCGGCACGTCACAGACCAGCGCGCCGTGCGCGCGTGCCTCCTCGACCGTGCCGTCCCTGGACCCGTCCGACACGACGATCGCCATGGTGCCCAGCCCGCACAGGGTGTTGGGCAGCGCGTCCACGACCGAGCCGACCACGCCTTCTTCGTTGTAGGCGGCGATGACGATGGCCACCGGGGGGAGCGCGGTCGCCTGTTCACCGTTCCGGGTGAAGAACGCGGTCGCCGCGGCGTTGTCGATCGCCGCGCCTTGAGGGGTGCTGGTCACGGTGCAGCCCTTCCATCCGGGGCCTGTGCCCCTGTACCGGAGGCCGGCACCCCGCCCGCCGGCGCGAACTCTGGCCACACTGTGGCGATCCCCGACTTCAGGTCGTGCGTGGGCCGGTAGCCCAGGGCACGGGCGGCGGAGATGTCGACGATGACCGCCGGCATCTCGCCTGGCTTAGGGGCGACGTTCTCGACCGGGATGGGCGCACCGGTGACACTCCGCGCGGCGGCGATGATGTCGTTCACGGTGACGGACTCGCCGGCCCCGATGATGATCGAGCCGGTGCTGCGGCTGCGCCAGGCCAGGAGCAGGGCCGACACGATGTCGTCCACGTGGATCAGGTCGCGGACCTGGGTGCCGTCGCCGAACACCTGGACCCCGTGGCCGTCGCGCGCCGCGCGCATCAGCCGGGGCACGAAGCTGTCCTTGTGCTGCATGCCCGGGCCGTAGACATTGGAGAACCGCAGCGCGCAGCCGGCGATCCCGTACGCCGCGGTGTAGCAGCTCACCAGCATCTCCCCGGCCGCCTTGGTGGCTCCGTACGGAGTCAGCGGGTGGAGTGTGGCCTGCTCGGTGATGACGTTCTTGCCGACGTCGCCGACCACGGCGTTGGTGGACGCCAGGATGAAGCTGCCGACGCCCCGGGTCCGGGCAAGCTCCAGCAGCGTGGCGGTCGCGTGGACGTTGGTCTGGTACGTGTCAACGGGATCCTCGAGCGAACGGAGCACCGACGTCACCGCGGCGAGGTGGAAGATCGTATCCGTGCCCGGGCTGACGGCCTGGGCGGCGACAGACTCATCGCGCAGGTCGCCGACCACCGCGTGAACTCCCGGCTCGGCCGGCTCGCGCAGGTCTGCCACGGTGACCTCGGCGCCGGAGTCGAGCAGGGCCCGCACCAGCCGCCGCCCGATGAATCCGCCGCCGCCGGTCACCAGCACCCGGGAACGCTGTTCGGCCGTCATATGTTCTCCGTTCGCGGTAACGACATCACGTTGTGCCTCACCCGGTTCTACCGGGATCCTGCGGGCGTTGTGGCCCGGTCGGGTGAAGCGCCCCCGGCCGTTGCGAGCCTGATGATCCTTGGAGCCCTGCCACGGCCCTGTGCTGAGGACGAGGAATCCGGGCGCCCAGTACTGCCGAGGATCCCGATGCCCCGCCCTGGCAGCCGGGCTAGGCTGCCCGCCCCGGGCGCCGCAGCCTCGCTGCGTCCGCACGGCGCGTGGGACAGTGTAGCCGCAGGCTGTCAGTGCTTCCCCGGGGAAGCCACGGGTGATTCGTGCTCTGGGCTACTCTCGATGCGCCGGTCTGGAGCTGCGCCGGGCGCCGTGGCGGGGGTGCGACAGGGGGAACGTGTCAGGGCCCGGACGACCCGGTTTCTTCCATCGTGATGGGTACCCTGCCCAGTCGGTACATAATGACCACAGCAGGTAACACGGCTACGCGGAAGGACGGTTGTCACTAAGAGTGACCCCGCGATGTCAGTTACCCGGGGGGCGGATCTGGCGCGGAGCAGTGTGACGTGTGCCACGGCCTGGTGACCAGGGGGAACCAGGATGACCTGTGGGGCAACGGCCGGGAGCAGATGATGGAAGGGCGATGAGCGAGGGCCACAGAGTAACGGCTGCCGCGGCACGCGACCCGGGGGTGGGCGCGAGTGCGGGGCCGGTTGCCGACGCCCATCCCGCGCCGGCCGACCCTGCGACGGTTCCGCCCTCGGCCGCGCCCGCCCCGGGCGCGCCCGCCCCGGCCCAGCCAGGGCCGGCCCCAGCCCAGCCTGCCTCAGCGCAGCCCACGCCGGCCCAGCCCGCGTCAGCGCAGCCCTCGCCCCCCCGGTCCACGGCCCAGGGCCCAGGGCAGGCTCACAAGCCACGGCACAGCCAGAGCAGCTCGCGGACCGCGGCGCCGCCACCCGGGCCGCAGCCACCGCAAGCGCAGGAGCCACCACAAGCCCAGGAGCCGCCGCCCGGCCCCGAGGCCCCCCGAGCCCAGGAGCCGCCGGTCGGCCCCGAGACGCCCCAAGGCCAGGCGGCGCCACAGGGCCCCGAGGCGCCGCAGGGCCCCGACGCGCCGCGAGACCCCGGGCCGTCACGGAGCCAGGAGCCTGAGCAAGGGCCGGTGCCGGCCGCCGAGCCGGAGATCGAGCCTCATGTCCGGGTAGACGGCCGGCTCCTCGAATCCGCGATCCTCGCGCTGCGCAAGCCGATCGTCGCGGCCTCGCTTCCGCTGGAAGCGCCCGGCGTGGACGAGGCGCGGCAGGAACGGCGCAAGCTGCTCAGCCAGATCGACGACTACCTCCTGCCACGGTTGCGCGAGTCCGGTGCCCCGATCCTGGTAGCCCTGGTCGGCTCGACCGGCGCGGGCAAGTCGACGCTGGTGAACAGCATCGTGGGAACCCACGTCAGCATGACCGGCATCCGCAGGCCCACGACAAACAGCCCGGTCCTTGCCTGTCATCCCGATGACGTCGGCTGGTTCGCCGAGAACGTCTTCTTGCCCACCGTGCCGCGGGTGCGCCAGGAGGGGCTCGCCCGGTCCGGCAAGGACGGCCTGCTCGTGCTCGCGGCCAACGAAGGGATGCCCAAGGGCGTGGCGCTGCTGGACACGCCCGACATCGACTCGGTGGTGCAGGCACACCGCGAATTCGCCTATCAGTTCCTCGATGCGTCTGACCTGTGGCTGTTCATGACCACGGCAAGCCGTTATGCCGATGCCATGGTGTGGGAACTACTCCAGCACGCCAGGGACCGGGGTGCCGCGCTTGGAATCGTTTTGTCTCGTGTTCTTCCTGCCGTCGGGACCGAGGTGGTCGGGCACTTCCACGCCATGCTGGAAGCCAATGGCCTGAGCGGCAATCAGCGGTTCGTCATACCGGAGACCGTTCTCATCGACGGCAAGCTGCCGCCCGAGATCTGCGCGCCGGTGCGGGAGTGGCTCGCGGAGACGGCGGAACAGCCCGACCGGCGGGTGGCCGTGCTCACCCGCACCATGTCCGGGGTCCTCGATACCTTCCGCACCCGGGTGCCCGCCCTGGCCGCCCAGGTGGAGGATCAGGTCGCCCTGCGGGCGGGGCTGACCGGCGCGGTCGCCGGCGCATATCAGGCGGGCCTGGACGAGTTCGACCGGCGGCTGCAGGACGGCTCGCTGATGAGCGGGGAGGTGCTCGCCCGCTGGCAGGACTTCGCCGGCGCGGGGGACCTCCTGCAGACGCTGCAGTCACGGCGGGGCAGCCGGCAGCGGCGCCACCGTGCTCCGGCCCGGGCCCAGGCGCTGAAGACCGCGGCGCGCGCCGCCGTCGAGTCGCTGATCACCTCGGCCGCTGACCGGGCGGCGGAGGACTGCCTGGCCCGCTGGCGTGATCATCCGGCGGGCGCGACCCTGCTCGACCACCTCGGTTCCGGCGGCGGCACCGCGGCCTGGCAGTCGGAGTTCGCCGCGGAGGCGGGCCTGATCTTCGGGTGGGAGTCGGAAGAGTCCGGCGCGGCCGCGGGCGAGCGCGCCAGCGATCCGGAGGCGCGGGTCACCGCGCTGGGCAGGTCCTCAACCGGCCTGTCGACCCACGCGGCCCGGGCGGTGAGCGCCTGGCAGGACCAGGTGACCCGCCTCGTGCAGGCGGAGAACGTCACCAAGCGGTCCATCGCCAAGGCCGTGTCCCTGGACAACGACTCGCTGGCCACCGTGCTCATCGTCAGCCTGTTCGGGTCCGGCGAGGACGACACGAGCACGGCCGCGATTCCGCGCCGCCTGCTCACCTCGCTGTTCGGGTCGGGCCCGTTGCGGGACATCACCACGCGGACCCGGGACGACCTGCGCCACCGGATCACGCTGCTCCTCGACGAGGAGATGCGCCGGTTCGCCGACGTGATCGACCTGGTCGGCACCCCCGACGCGGTCGCCAGCCTGCACCTGTACCAGGCGACCTACGCCCTTGAGGTGGCACGGTGACCGAGGCGGAGGCGCCGGCCGCCGGGCCGGCCATCCCCGGCGGGCCACGTTCCGGCACGCACCGCCGGGCTGGGGCGGCGTTCACCGGCGGGGTGTATACGGGTGAGCTGCGCACCAGCGGGGTGAGCCTGTCCGAGCGCCTGAGCGCGCTGGCACGGCTGGTCCAGATCGGCTCGGCGCGGGTGGGCCCGGACGGCTTCAACGCCGGCCTGCTGGCCGACGCCGAGGCGCTGCTGGCCCGGGCGGGGGAGCGGCTGCGGCTGTCGTCCCAGCACACGATCGCGGTGCTGGCCGGCGGGACCGGCAGTGGCAAGTCGTCGCTGTTCAACCAGCTCGCCGGGGCGCAGTTCTCGCCGGTCGGCGTGCTCCGCCCGGTGACCAGGGAGCCGCACGCCTGCGTCTGGGGCATGGAGGGAGCCGGTCCGCTGCTGGACTGGCTGGGCATCGAACCGCGCCGCCGCTATGCCCGCTCCAGCGCCCTGGCGGAGGGCGAGCGCGCCCTGACCGGCCTGCTCCTGGTGGACCTGCCCGACCACGACTCGGTCATGGCCGGCGGTTCCGCCGAGGTGAACCGGCTGGTGTCGCAGGCCGATCTGATGATCTGGGTGCTTGACCCGCAGAAGTACGCGGACGCCGCGGTGCACAGCCGGTACCTGGTACCGATGGCCGGGCATGCGTCGGTGATCGCGGCCGCGCTGAACCAGGCCGACCTGCTGACCCCCGAGCAGGCCGAAGACTGCGTCGCGGACCTGCGCCGCCTGCTTGACGCGGAGGGGCTGCACGACGCCAGGGTCCTGGTGACCTCGGCCACCAGCACGGCGGGCGTCGCCGACCTGCGGCGAGCGCTGATCGAGACGGTGCTCGCCAGGCAGGCGGCGCTGCGGCGGATCAGCGCTGACGTGGATACCGTGGCCGCGCGATTCGTGCCTTACGCGGGTGACACGGAGGTGCGCGCGCGGGTGAGCCCGCACGCGCCCTGGGCGGCCGCGCCCGAGCCCGGCACCCAGAACGGGCCGGGGAGCGCCGCCGCGGAACCGGCCCCCGGCTCACCGGCCGTCCCGGCGGATGCCCCGGGCCGCGACGCCGTGGGCGACGACGGCGGCGGCGAGGCCAGCGCCGCTGGTGACGCGGCTGAGGCGGCGAGATCCGTACTGCCCGCGGCGGCCACCGAGACTCTGGTCGGCGCGTTCGCCACGGCCGCCGGGGTGAGCGGTGTCGGCCGGGCCCTGCAAAGCGCGCGGGAACTGAAGGCCGTTGACTACGTGGGCTGGCCGGTGGCCTGGCTGGCCGACCGGGTGGCGCGCCGCGATCCGGTCCGCAAGATCCGGCTGGGCACGCTCTGGAACGAACTGCGCGAGGTGTCGGCGGGCGCGGCCGGCGCGCAGCAGGCGGACATCAGCAACGCGATCACCGTGCTCGCCGACGAGGCGGGCCGTGGCCTGCCCGGGCCCTGGCAGGCCAGCGTCCGCCGGGCCGCCAGGTCCAGGACCGGTGAGATCCCGGCCGCCCTCGGCAACGCCATCGCCGGGTCCCTGCCGAAGGAGAACAGCGTGGCGCCGTGGTGGCGGGCGGTGGCCGCGTGGCAGGGCCTGCTGCTCGGTGCCGGTGCCGTGGGCCTGGCCTGGATGCTGGCGATCATCATCCTGGGCGGGTTCGGGGCGGCGCCGCACGCCTCGCTGCTGCTGCGCGACGTCGGCCTGCTGCCCTGGGTCGCGCTGATGGTGGCGGCGATCCTGCTGCTCGGCTGGCTGACCGCCAACGGCTGCATGGCCCTGGCCATCCGCGAGGCCGACCAGGAGCGGGAACAGGTACAGCAGCGAATGCGCGCCGGGATCGCCGATGTCGCGCACCAGTACGTGGTGGCGCCGGTGGACCGGGAACTGTCGGAGTTCGCCAGGTTCCACGACGAGCTGCTGGTCGCCCGCGCCGCGGCCTGAGCCGCCGTCCGCACTACGACCTGAGACGCCGCCTGCCCCAGCGGTGACCTGAGACGTGCCCGAGCCCGCGCCGCGCGTCCGCCTTACCGTCGGGAAGCAATCTCTCGGGGAGGCCGCCGGGCGTCCCCATGCCGGCGGCGGGGAGGAATCTCTCCCGAGCCCGCGCCGCGCATCTCCCTCACCGGCGGCGGGAAGCAATTTCCCCTTCCTGAGGTTCATTTGTAATGATGTAATCCCAGCAACGGAGATGACGTTTGCCCATGCAGTCCCCGCTTGATCCGTACTCCCAGATTGTCGCCGGGGTGGCGGCCGAACTCACCGGCAAGGTGGCCAGCCTGCGCGTGCCCAGGCAGGGCTCGGGGCGGGCCGGTGAGAGCCTCGGTTCCGCGGTCGTCTTCACCAGCGACGGCTTCCTTCTGACCAACGCGCACGTGGTGGGCGGCGCGCAGTCCGGTACCGCCTCCTTCGGCGACGGAACCTCGGTCCCCTTCACCACGGTCGGCGCTGACGCGCTCTCTGACCTGGCGGTGCTGCGGGCCGCCGGGCCGACGCCCCCGCCCGCAAAGCTTGGCGAGGCCGACGAGCTCGTCGTCGGCCAGCTCGTGGTCGCCGTGGGCAACCCGCTCGGCCTGGCCGGCTCGGTGACGGCGGGCGTGGTGAGCGCCCTGGGCCGGTCGCTGCCCACCCGCAGCGGGTCGGCGGCCCGGCTGGTCGAGGACGTGATCCAGACCGACGCCGCGCTGAACCCCGGCAACTCCGGCGGAGCCCTCGCCGACAGTCAGGCCCAGGTGGTGGGGATCAACACCGCGGTCGCCGGTGTGGGCCTGGGCCTCGCGGTCCCGGTCAACGCCACATCGCGCCGGATCATCTCCGCCCTGATGCAGCACGGCCGGGTGCGGCGCGCCTACCTCGGCCTGGTCAGCGCGCCCGGGCCGCTGCCTGCCCAGCAGCAGAAACGCTGGGGCCGGATCAACGGGCTCCGGGTGGTGGAGGTCGTCCCCGGCGGACCGGCGGCGCGCGCCGGGCTGCGGACCGGCGACCTGCTGCTGACGGCCGCGGGCCAGCCGGTTGAGAAGGCCCAGGACCTGCAGCGGCTCATGTTCGCCGAGGCGATCGGCCGCCCGCTGGCCATGACGGTGTTCCGCAACGGCGCGCTGGTCGACGTCATCGCGGAACCGTCCGAGCTCGTCGCCGCCTGACCCGCGGCCCAGCCGCTGCGCGGCCGCTGGCCCGCGCCCGGCAGGACGGCGGCTGGTGCCTAGCGCGCCGCTCACCCAGCCCTCGGGTGCGCCGGGCAGGCCGGCGGCCGGTGTCCCATTGCGGCCTGTCGCCCAGCCCTCGGCTCGCGAATTTTCTCACATAACGATGACGCCCTCGCCGACTTATCCACAGGCGTCGGCCTTTCGCGTGGCTGTCCACAGGCAACGGGTGCCCGATGGCCCGTGACGCCCCAGTGCGTGAACGTGGGTTCGCAGCCGGCGCCAGTGCCAAGGCCGCCGGCCCGGAACGGGCGCCTGTCACCGCGCTCTTCCGGCCACGACAGGGAGGACCGAGAGATGATCCACGACGCACAGGTGAACCTGGCCGGTTACGTGGCCACGGAGCCCAAGTTCAGGAAGGTCGCCGGCGATACCTCGTCCGTGAAGCTGCGGGTCGCTTACACGTCTCGCCGCCGGGACCGGGAAACCGGCGAGTGGACGGATGGGCCCACGTCGTTTGTGAACATCCAGTGCTGGCGGACGCTGGCCGACAACGTGCAAATGTCCGTGCACAAGGGAGAGCCTGTGCTGGTCATGGGGCGCCTGCAGATCAGGCGTTTCGAGGACGCCGAGGGCGCTCAGCGGACCGCGGTGGAGATCGAGGCGATGTCCGTCGGTCACGACCTGACCCGCGGGGTTGCCAAGTTCTCGCGGACTCGGTGGCCGATGGTGGTCGACGCCGCGGTACCTGCCGATGCTCCCGGGTCCGGGGACGGCATGGAGAACGGAGACGCCGCGCCCGGAGACGGGGCGCACGGAGACGGCGCGCACGGGAACGGCGCGGAATCCGCGAGCGGGCTGGAGCCCGGCACGCGATCGGCCACGGGCGGGGCCGCGCCGGACGGGGATGGAGTGATCGACGAGCGTGCCGTGGCCGAGTTCGCCAGGGAACTCAGCGAGTCGCTCGGTGCGGGCGCCCCGGCAACTCCGGTAGCGGGTGCCGATGGGGACGCGGGGGCGGATGCTGAGGCGGTGGCCGTGCCTGCCTAGCTACCGCCCGCGTGGCGAACGGGATCGCGGGCCGTTAGCCGGGCTCGTCCCGCGACGGCAAAGCGGGCGAGGGCTGCGCTGACGCGGGCTGGGCCGGCCCGGGCCGCTGGCCAGGCTCCGCCCCGACGGCGTGGCCGAACTTGGCCTGCCCTGGGTGGCGTAGCGGAGCGCGGCGCATGGCGTGGTCTGCGCAGCGCATGGCGTGGTCTGCGCGGCGCATGGCGTGGTCTGCGCGGCGCATGGCGTGGTCTGCGCGGCGCATGGCGTGGTCTGCGCGGCGCATGGCGTGGTCTGCGCGGCGTGGCCGCGCAGGCCTTGGCGGTCCGCGCGACCAAGGCGAGGTGTCCGGCCGGGCCGTTCCGGCCGGGCCGGGTACCCGCCTGGCCAGGTGAGCCTGGCCGCGCAGCCTTCCGGTTCGTCCGATCCGGGCGGCGAGAACGCCTACCCTGGAGGCATGCCCGAGTTCATCTACCAGATGCGTGCTGTCCGGAAGGCCCACGGCGACAAGGTCGTCCTGGACAGCGTCACGCTGGCGTTCCTGCCCGGCGCGAAGATCGGCGTCGTGGGGCCCAACGGCATGGGGAAATCGACCCTGCTGCGCATGATGGCAGGTGTGGAGCAGCCTTCCAACGGAGAGGCGAGGCTGATGCCTGGCTTCACGGTCGGGCTGCTGGCCCAGGAGCCCGAACTGGACAACAGCCTCACGGTGCTCGGCAACGTGGAAAAGGGCGTTGCCGACGTCAAGGCGTTGCTGGAGGAGTACAACCTGGTCGCCGAGAAGATGGCCACCGACTACTCCGACCAACTGCTCGCCGAGATGGGCAGGCTCCAGGAGCAACTCGACCATCGGGACGCCTGGGACCTGGACAGCCAGGTCGAGCAGGCCATGGACGCGTTGCGATGCCCGCCGCCCGACGCCGAGGTAGACGTGCTGTCCGGCGGTGAACGGCGCCGGGTGGCGCTCTGCGCGCTGCTGCTCGCCCAGCCGGACCTGCTGCTACTGGACGAGCCGACCAACCACCTGGACGCGGAGAGCGTGCTCTGGCTGGAGCAGCACCTGGAGAAGTACGCGGGCACGGTGGTGGCCGTCACCCACGACCGGTACTTCCTGGACAACGTGGCGCAGTGGATCCTCGAGCTTGACCGTGGCCACGCCTACCCCTACGAGGGCAACTACTCGACCTACCTGGAGACGAAGGCCGCCCGGCTCAAGGTCGAGGGGCAGAAGGACGCCAAGCGCCGCAAGCTGCTCGAAGACGAACTGGAGTGGGTCAGGTCGAACCCACGGGCGCGCCAGGCCAAGAGCCGGGCCAGGCTGCAGCGTTACGACGAGATGGCGGCCGAGGCCGACGCCCGCCGCAAGGTCGACTTCGAGGAGATCCAGATCCCGCCGGGGCCCCGGCTCGGCCGCCTGGTGGTCGAGACCAACGGGCTGACCAAGGGGTTCGAGGACCGGGTCCTGATCGAGGGCCTGAGCTTCTCCCTGCCGCAGGGCGGCATCGTCGGAATCATCGGCCCGAACGGCGTGGGCAAGACCACCCTGATGAAGATGATCATGGGGGACGAGCAGCCGGACTCGGGCACGATCACCGTCGGCGATACGGTTCGGATCTCCTATGTGGACCAGAACAGGTCACGCATCGACCCGGGCAAGAACGTCTGGGAGGTGATCTCCGACGGCGAGACCTCGATCCGGGCCGGCAAGACCGAGATCCCCAGCCGCGCCTACGTGGCCGCGTTCGGGTTCAAGGGTTCCGACCAGCAAAAGCCGGCCGGGGTGCTGTCCGGCGGCGAGCGCAACCGGGTGAACCTCGCGCTCACCCTGAAGCAGGGCGGCAACCTGCTGCTGCTGGACGAGCCCACCAACGACCTCGACGTGGAGACGCTGTCGTCGCTGGAGAACGCCCTCCTCGACTTCCCCGGCTGCGCGGTGATCACCAGCCACGACCGGTGGTTCCTGGACCGGGTCGCCACCCACATCCTGGCCTGGGAAGGCGGGGCGTCGTGGTTCTGGTTCGAGGGCAACTTCGAGGGTTACGAGAAGAACAAGATCGAGCGGCTCGGCGCCGAGGCCGCCCGGCCGCACCGGGTCACCTACCGCAAGCTCACCCGCGGTTGAAGAGGGCCCGAGGCGGCTGACCATGCTCGTCGGCCTTCGGCCGCCTTCGCCGTAGCCCGCGGTACCGGCCCGGGGGCCCGCGCCCCCGGACCCCCACGGCCCTGGCCGAGGCCGGCCGTCCGCTCTCCGTCTTGCCCGGGGGCCGGGCACCCGGATCCCACGGTTCGCGGTAGCGGTCGACTGGTCAGCCTCGCCTCTGGCGGTGGTTGCCGGGCGGCTGGCCGTGTTCGTCTGGGCACGGCTGGCCCGCGCTCCCTTGGCGGGTTAGGCGGGGGCCAGGCCGAGGTCGGGGCCACCGGACTCGCGGGGCCGGTTGACCAGGCTGTGCGCGGCCATGACGAGGTAGTCCCACAACTGGGCGTCGAGCGCTGGGTCAAGACCCAGCTCGTCCAGGGCGGCGCGCATGTGGCGCAGCCACGCGTCCCGCTCCGCCTCCCCGATGGTGAAGTGCGCGTGACGCATGCGCAGCCTCGGATGGCCGCGCCGCTCGTCGTAGGTGCGCGGGCCGCCCCAGTACTGGATGAGGAACAGGCGCAAATGTTCCTCGGCCGGGCCGAGATCCTTGCTCGGGTATACCGGCCGGAGCTCAGGATCAGCGGCCACGCCCCGGTAGAACGCATGCACCAGGCGCCGGAAGGTCTCCTCGCCGCCGACCGCTTCGTAGAAGCTGGCCGGTTCTGCAGTCGTGTCCATACTGGCGTCCAGGGTACGGGGCCCCGGCGCCTGCGGGTGCTTCGGCGACCGCAGTTACTAAGGGTGATAGTTACCAGACGGACACAGTTTTGGCCTAGCATTGCAGGCCCGGCCGTCCTATATGCAGCATGCACTAAGGATTTGCGCCTTCTGTGCATGTCGCACACCAACCAGCGCAATGTCGATTTCACAGATTCCGATTCTCGCTGAGCGACTCTCAAGTTACATTGAGTCGGTATCACCCGGCCGGGGGACGGGCCAGCGCCTAACGAGAGGGGCCCGGGATGTTGCAAGGCGCCGATGAGCTCTCACGTGCTGACGAGCACACCGATCAGACAAATCTGTCTTCCCGGCAGTCGCTTGTGCCATCGTCACCCCCGGTGACGTCATCCCCCGAATGGCCATCCCCGACACCACCGTCCCCGCCGGACTCATCCGTGCCGTTGTCATCACCGCCACCGGCGCCGCCAGCGGCCGATCTGGTCGCGCGGCTGGCCGGCGGCGAGGCGCGGCAGGAGTTCGTGGTCGCCCGGGAGACCCGCGCTGCGGGGCTGGTCGGCGGGCTCAACACCGCGCAGATCGCGGCCGAGATCCACGACCGGTGCGCCCCGCTCACCGGAACCAGCCGGATCCGCGCCTACCGCCTGGCGCTCGGCGTCTCGCTCGCCGATGTGGTCGCGCAGATACGCGCGTGGTACGCGAGCGAGGGGCGGCCAGCCCCACGGTTCAGCGAGACCCTGCTGTCTGCCTACGAGAGCGGGCAGAAGCGTCCTGGCCCGGAGTACCTGCACTACCTCTGTGCCGTGTACCGGACCGAGCCCTCCGACCTGGGGTACCCCGGCCAGTGCTTCTGCGGGCGGCCGCACCGCGCCGGGCCGAGAGCCCGGCCTGCCCAGGTGCCCGCACAGCCAACGGCCACGCTCGGCGCTTCCCATGACCGGGACACGGCGGGCTCGCCGGAGGCGGGCTACCCGCGGGGCCGGTCGGTGCCGGGGCTCTCCCCGGTGCTCCTCCCGGAAGAGGGCTTCGGTCTCCCGGCGGACCCGCGTGAGGCCGAGGACGACGACGACGTGCTCCGCCGGGCGCAACTGCGCATGATCGCGGACGCGGCGGCCGGGGTGGACAGCCAGTTCCTGGGTGCGGTGGAACGCGTCCGGCGCCGGATGGATGACGCGCTGGTGGGCGGGACGGTCTCGGCCACGATGCTGGACCAGTGGGAGGAGACGACCGCTGACTACGGCATCCAGTACCTGACCGTGCCGCCGCTGCGGCTGCTCTGCGACGTGCTGCTTGACTTCGGCGACGTGCGCAGGATGTGCGAGCACCGGCAGCCGCTCGATTTCAGCGAGCGGCTGTGCCGGCTCGCCGCACAGCTCGCCGGGCTGGCCGGCATGATCATGATCGATGTGGGCCACCAGCGGCTGGCCAGGTCGTTCTTCCGGACGGCGCGCACCGCGGGAGACGAGACCGGTGACCGCCAGCTCCGCGCCTGGATCGCGGTGCGGGAGGCGCTCGTGCCGCTCTACTACGGCGACCCGGCCGAGGCGGTCGCGCTGGCCCGGGCCGGGGCGGGCCTGGCCGGGCGCAACGTGTGCGTCGCAGCGGCGATGGCTCCGGTCATCGAGGCCCGGGCGCTCGCCAGGGTGGCCGCCCGGCGCGGCGGCACCGCCAAGCCCCAGGGGCTGCGGCGCGCGTCCGGCCTGCTCGACAGCGCTCATGAGGCGCTGTCCCGGCTGCCCGCCACCGACCGCGGCGACACCGCCTTCGGCTACACCGAGCGCCAGTTGCTGTTCCATGAGGGCGACACGCTGGTCACGCTGGCCCATCACCAGGGCGCGGAGAGGGCCCTGAAGCACGCCCTGCGGCTGTACTCCACGGAGGAGGTCCTGGACCGGTCGCTGGCCTCGCTGGGCCTGGCCAGGTGCCGGCTGGAGGCCGACGAGCCGGAGGAGGCGCTGCGCCTGAGCAGGGAGACCTTGTTCGCCGTGCCGCGCGAGCACCGGTCCGAGATCATGGTGCGGACGGCACGCTCGCTGGGGGACTGCGTGGCCGGGCGGCACGGTGAGGTCAGCGCGGTGCGCGAGTACCGCGAGGCCCTTGCCACGGCTTGAAGAGGTCCCGGCCGGGCACCGAGGCGCAGGAGGGCGACGGCTGGGGGCCGCCGGGGCGACGCCCCCCACGCCGTTGGCCCCGCGGCCCCCGCCCCGCCCCCGCTTTCCCGGGACTCACGCGATCCGTAATCGGAAAATATAACAAACCAGACATAAATACCGCCGAATCTCACAACACGTCACCAGCCGCGGCGGACACCCCGACTCAGGGCGCAGGCAGGGCGCGCTCGCTGGGCGGTGATCCGGGGGGGCCGATGCCGCACCCGCGCAGGATTTGAACGCGCTGGGCCGGCGGCACGGGGGGCCGCTGAGGCTCCCGGATGGTCGGCCGCTGGAACGCAGGATTGCGGGGGAGGGAACGGCAGCCGGCCGAGGGGCGGGCCGGGATGAGCGGCGCGACCGGCGCCGTCCCGGGTGTTAGAGCGTTCGGGCCGCGCCCGTTAGGCTGTGCTTGGCTAAGCACCCGGGCGGGAGCAGGCGGGAGGCGGCGTGCGACGGGTATTGCTGCTCAACGTGACGTATGAACCGCTGACCACGGTTGGCCTGCGCCGTGCGGTGTGCCTGGTCCTGGGGGACAAAGCCGAGGTTGTGCACGATGATTCGGAGGGCGCCTTGCTGCGCTCTACCTCCCTTGTGCTCGCCATGCCTTCGGTCATCCGGCTGCGCCGGTACGTCCGGGTGCCGCACCGGAGCCGGATCCCGCTGACCCGTGGTGCGCTCATGCGCCGGGACAACTACCAGTGCGCTTACTGCAGCCACCGGGCCGAGACCATCGACCATGTGGTGCCGCGGAGCAGGGGCGGCCCGCACACCTGGGAGAACTGCGTGGCCTCGTGCATGCGGTGCAATCACAGCAAGGGCGACCGGCTGGTCGAGGAACTCGGCTGGACGATGCGCTGCGCCCCCGCCGCGCCGCGCGGCCCGCACTGGCGGCTGATCGGGGCCATGTACGACGGTGACCCTCAGTGGGCCGCGTACCTGGTCGAGCCGAGCGCCGCCTGAACCTCCCGGGACCCAGGCCAGCCTCCCGCAACCAGGCTGCCCCGGAACCACCTAATGCGTTTTCTCTCCCCCGTCCGTTGCCCGCGGCCAGGTGCCGACGCCCGTCGCCTCGTCGCCCTCAGTCCCGTGGCCCCTCGGCGGCCGCCTCCCACCTCTGCTCGATCTTGCCGAAGTGCCATATCGCCAGCGCGACGGCCCACGTCACGACGAACACGCCAACGATCACGAACCCGGCCTTGTTGATGTCGAAGTTGCCCATGAAGGACCAGAACCCGCCGCCGAGCCGGTACTCCTGGCTGATGAGGCTGAGGATCTCCACGGTGCCGATGAAGAACGCCACGAACACCGACAGCCCGGTGATGGTCAGGTTGTAGTAGACCTTGCGGATCGGGCGCGCGAACGCCCAGTCGTAGGCGAAGTTCATGAAGCACCCGTCGGCGGTGTCGAACAGGCACATGCCGGCGGCGAACAGGATCGGCAGCGACAGGATCGCGTAGAACGGCAGGCCGCTGACGACCGCCGAACCGGCCAGCACCAGCAGCGCGACCTCGGTGGCGGTGTCGAAACCGAGCCCGAACAGCACGCCGACCGGGTAGATCTTCCAGGGGGTGTCCACCCGGCGCGCCAGCGGGCCGAGGATCCGGTTCATCAGGCCGCGCTTGGCGAGCTGCTCTTCGAGCTCCTCGTCGTCGTAGGCGCCCCGGCGCATCTCGCGGAACACCTTCACGATGCCGGCCAGCACGATCACGTTGAGCGCGGCGATGAGGTAGAGGAAGGTGCCCGACACCCCGGTGCCGATGATCCCGGTCACGTTGTGCAGCCCGGAGTTGTTGTTGCGCACCTGGCCGTCCAGGGCCCGGATGCCGAAGTTCAGCAGCACGGCGAGGGCGAACACCACCGACGAGTGGCCCAGGGAGAAGAAGAACCCGACCGACAGCGGCCGCTTGCCCTCGCCCACCAGCTTGCGGGTGGTGTTGTCGATGGCCGCGATGTGGTCGGCGTCGAAGGCGTGCCGCATGCCCAGGGTGTAGGCGAGGAACCCGGTGCCCAGCCCGAAGATCTCGGTCTTGCTGATGTGGTAGTGCCCGCTCAAGGCCAGGGCCAGCATCCCCCAGCCGAGCACGTGCAACCCGGCCACGGCCCCGGCCATGCCGCCCACCCGGCTCCACTCGCCCGGGGTCAGTGCTGCCCTGATGCGCCTGGCCCGGGCTCGCACAGTGGCCATCGACCGATCAACCCCCTCAGTACCAGCGGATAAGAGGCACTCTAGGGAAGATGCAAATCAGTCGCAATAGCAACAGGTGTGTAGCTGACCTGGCGGGCGGGCCGGGGTGTTACGTTCACATTCAGGCGGCTGCCTGCGCCAGCACGCGGCCGGCCCGGCCCGGGCCCCGGGGAAGCAGCAGCAGGAGGGCACCGCATGCGGCGCGACATCTTCACCAGCGAGCACGACGACTTCCGGGAAATGGTCCGTGCCTTCATCGCCAAGGAGGTCACGCCCTACCACGACAAGTGGGAGGCGGACCAGATGGTCTCCCGGGACGTGTGGCTGGCGGCCGGGCGCGCCGGGCTGCTCGGCATCGAGATCGACGAGAAGTACGGCGGCGGCGGGTCCAAGGACTACCGCTACTACCTGATCCTCGATGAGGAGCTGGCGAGGGCGGGCGCCAACGGCCCCGGGTTCGCCGTGCACAACGACATCAACGGCCCCTACCTGCAGCGCCTGGCCACGCCGGAGCAATGTGAACGCTGGCTGCCCGGCTACTGCACCGGCGAGCTGATCACGGCCATCGCCATGACCGAGCCGGGCGCGGGCAGCGACCTGCAGGGGATGCGCACCACGGCGGTCCGCGACGGCGGCCACTACGTGCTCAACGGGTCGAAGACGTTCATCTCCAACGGCCAGCTCTGCGACCTGGTGATCGTCGCGGCCCGGACCGACCCGGAGGCCGGCTACCGGGGGATCAGCCTGCTCATGGTGGAGCGCGGGATGCCCGGCTTCGAGCGCGGCCGCAACCTGGACAAGGTCGGCATGCACGCCCAGGACACCTCGGAACTGTTCTTCACCGACGTCCGCGTCCCCGCCGGCAACCTGCTCGGCGAGGAAGGCGGAGGGTTCGTGGCGCTGATGCAGAACCTGCCCAGGGAACGCCTCGCCATCGGCGCCACGGCTCTGGCCGGCGCCGAGGAGGTGTTCGCCACGACGCTTGCGTATTGCAAAGAACGAGAGGCCTTCGGGAGGCCGATCGGCAAGTTCCAGCACAACAGGTTCGTGCTCGCCGAGATCGCGACCGAGGTCGCGGTGGCGCGGGCGTTCACCGACAAGGCGGTGCTCGAGCACAACGCGGGCAACCTCTCGGTCGCGGACGCCGCGATGGTCAAGTGGTGGAACACCGAGCTGTGCAACCGCGTCGTGGACCGGTGCGTTCAACTGCACGGGGGGTACGGGTACATGCGTGAATTCCCGGTGGCCCGGGCGTTCACCGACAGCAGGGCACAGACGATCTTCGGCGGCACGACCGAGATCATGAAGGAGATCATCGGCCGCGATCTCGGGCTCTGACAGGGGCCCGTATGACGGTCTGCCGCAGAAACGGCCGTACCCTGTCATAGAGCGCTGTTCAGTGGGCGCGCCGGAGCGCAGGACGGAGCACGCAGGTGGCAGAGCCGGATCGTGAGCTGGTCATCCCGGAAGGCGGGTTCTGGCCTGCCCCGGAAGTTCCCCAGCCGAACATCTATCCCATGGAATGGCGGGTGGAGACCGACAAGCTCGCCGCCATCTACGAGAAGTCCAAGCGCGTCGCCTGGAACCCCGCCGACCTCCCGTGGGACGGGCTGCGGGCCGAGGACTTCACCCCCGAGCAGCGGCTCGGCATCATGTACTGGTTCTCCGTGCTGGCCAACTTCGACGCCTCCGGGCCGGCCGTGTTCGCCCGCGCCACCATCCACGCGTTCGAGCAGCACGAGGAGGACCCGGTCCGCAAGTGCTTCTTCTCGATCACCCGTGACGAGATGAACCACGAGGAGTGCTGCCAGCGCACCATCGCCAGGCTGTGGCCGGGCGGGCCGCTGGACTGGCAGCCGGCCACGCCGCTTGAGCAGGCCGCGCACAACAACATCGCCTGGCTCTACCACAACGGCGGCCGGTACTGGAACGGCTACAACAAGGCCGTCGGCAAGTACCCGCTGGCCGTGCTGTTCACCAGCTTCATGATGGGGGAGATGGCCGCGTCCACGCTGTTCCGCGGCATGTCGTCGGGCACCACGCACCCGGTGTTCTCTGAGATGTTCCAGCGGATCGGCCGGGATGAGTCGCGCCACCTGCAGATCTGCATGACGATCCTGGAGAACGAGTGGCCGGGCCTCACCGAGGACGTCAAGGACCTGATTACCCGGCAGCTGCGGGCCGGCTTCGTGTTCCTCTCGATGATCCTCTGGGAGCCGCCGGAAGGGTTCTGGGAGCTTCCGCCGTACTTCATGGCCAACCACCGGATCCTGATGAGGCACGCCCGCGATGGCGGCCTCGGCGTGCTGTCCTACGCGGAGCAGGCGGAGAACTGGCGGGTCGCCATCGCCCGGGTCCGCGCGATCGTCACCCGGTGGGGCATCGCGTTCCCGGCCATCCCGGAGCTGGACATCGAGGGCGTGGACGTGGCCGACGACATCAACCCCGAGGACATCATCCCGGTTTTCTGACGCCCGGGGCCGCGGCAAGCACACATTCTGTGAACCGTTGGTAACGCGGCGGCGCCTGTCCGCGATTCACGAGGTAGACGCGGCCGACGTGGGTACCCCCGAGCTCACGTCGTCCGCGTCTTCGCGTGCCCGGGCGGGCACGCACCGGTAGTTTGCATCTATGACCGACACTCAGCAGGCGTCCGCGGGCCTGCCCGGCAGCGCGCCCCGGGACGGGGCGCCCTTCGGCCGGATGCTGACCGCGATGATCACGCCGTTCACCGCCGACGGCGCACTCGACACCGACGGGGCCGCGCGCCTCGCCACCCACCTGGTCGACGACATGCGTAACGACGGCCTGGTCATCAGCGGCACCACCGGCGAATCGCCGACCACGACCAACGCGGAGAAGGACCGCCTGCTGCGGGCGGTCATCGAAGCGGTCGGCGACCGCGCCACGATCGTGGCCGGGGTCGGCACCTACGACACCGCGCACACCTGCGAACTGGCCAGGCAGGCGGAACGGGCGGGCGCGGGCGCGCTGCTGCTCGTCACGCCGTACTACAACAAGCCGCCCCAGGAAGGCCTGGTGGCCCACTTCACCGCCGCCGCGGACGCGACCGGGCTGCCGTGCATGCTCTACGACATTCCCGGGCGCACCGGCACGCCGATCAAGACGGAGACCCTGATCCGGCTGGCCCAGCACCCGCGGATCGTCGCGGTCAAGGACGCCAAGGCGGACTTCGGCGCGACCTCCCAGGTGATGCTCGCGACGGACCTGGCGTTCTACAGCGGCGACGACATCCTCAACCTGCCGTGGCTGTCGGTCGGCGCGGCCGGGTTCGTCAGCGTGGTCGGCCACGTGGTCGGCGACCGGCTGCACGACATGATCGACGCCTACCGGGCGGGACGGGCCGGCGAGGCCCGCCAGATCCACCTGGAGGTGCTGCCGGTCATTATCGGGATCATGACCCGCACCCAGGGCGCCATCATGGCGAAGGCCGCGCTCGGGCTGCTCGGGCTGCCCGGCGGGATCACCCGGCTGCCGCTGGTCGACGCCACGCCGGCGCAGATCGAGCAGTTGCGCACCGACCTGCTGGCGGGCGGCGTCAAGCTGCCGGGAACCGCGGCATGAGGGCCAGCCCTGGCGCCGGCGGGGCGGCCTGGTGAGCCACCCGCACCCCGACCTCGGCCTGCCGCCCCGCCTGGCCCGTAACGGCCTGCGCATCACCGGGCTCGGCGGTCTCGGCGAGATCGGCCGGAACATGACGGTGTTCGAGCACGCCGGGCGCCTGCTGATCGTGGACTGCGGCGTGCTGTTCCCCGAGCCCGACCAGCCCGGAGTGGACCTGATCCTGCCCGACTTCACCAGCCTGGAGGGGCGCTACCACCTCATCGAGGCCGTGGTGATCACCCACGCCCACGAGGACCACATCGGCGCCATCCCCTATCTGTTGCGGGAACGGCCGGACATCCCGCTGGCCGGCTCCAAGCTGACCCTCGGCTTCATCGGCGGCAAGCTCGCCGAGCACCGGATCACGCCGCAGACCGTCGAGGTCGGCGCCGGGACACGTCAGTCGTTCGGCCCGTTCAACTGCGAGTTCCTGGCGGTGAACCACTCGATACCTGATGCGCTCGCGGTCGCCATCCGGACCAAGGCAGGCATGGTCCTGCACACCGGGGACTTCAAGATGGACCAGCTGCCGCTGGACGGGCGGCTGACCGACCTCGGCGGGATCGCGCGGCTCGGGACCGAGGGCGTCGACCTGCTCATGTCGGACTCCACCAACGCCGAGGTACCCGGGATCGTGACCCCGGAGCGCGACATCGCCCCGGTGCTTGCCGACATCTTCGCCTCCGCCACGCAGCGGATCATCGTGGCCTGCTTCGCCAGCCACGTGCACCGGGTCCAGCAGGTCCTCGACACCGCCGCCGCGCACGGGCGCAAGGTGGCGCTGGTCGGCCGGTCCATGGTCCGCAACATGGGCGTCGCCAGGGACCTGGGCTATCTGCGCATCCCGGTGGTGCCCGGCGGCCTCATGGTGGACCTCAAGGAGGCGGAGGAACTGCCGCCCGAGCGGATCGTGCTCATCTCCACCGGATCCCAGGGCGAGCCGATGTCGGCGCTGTCCCGGATGGCCGGGCGGGACCACCCCATCCGGGTGGCCGAGGGCGACACGGTGATCCTGGCGTCCTCGCTGATCCCCGGCAACGAGACCGCGGTGTACCGGGTGATCAACGCGCTGACCCGGTGGGGGGCCAAGGTCGTGCACCGGGGCAACGCGATGGTCCACGTGTCCGGTCACGCGTCCGCGGGCGAACTGCTCTACGTGCTGAACCTGGCCCGGCCGCGGAACTTCATGCCGGTGCACGGGGAATGGCGGCACCTGCGGGCGCACGCCCGGCTCGCGTCGCTGACCGGGGTGAGCGACGACCGCATCGTGATCGCGGAGAACGGCCTGGTCGTCGACCTGGTGGACGGGAAGGCCTCGGTCACCGGCGCGGTCCCGTGCGGCTACGTGTACGTGGACGGCCTGTCCGTCGGCGAGGTGACCGAGACCTCGCTGAAGGACCGGCGCATCCTCGGTGACGAGGGTTTCGTCTCGATCGTCGTGGTGGTCGACAACACCACCGGCAAGCTGGCCGCCCCGCCGGAGATCCACGCCCGGGGCTCCGGGATCGACGACGCGGCGTTCGGCGCGGTGATCCCGCGGATCGAGGAGGCGCTGGCCGCCGCCGCGGCCGATGGCATCAGCGACTCCCGCCAGCTCGGCCAGCTGGTACGGCGGACCGTCGGCCGGTGGGTGAACGAGAACTACCGGCGCCGGCCCATGATCATCCCGGTGGTGGTGGACGTCTGACCGGCCGCCGGGTCCGGCGGTGACCGGTTGGTGACCGTTTGGTGACCGGTTAAGCCGGGGGCGAGACGCACGGCGTGTCTTTCGCCCGGATCCGGGGGTACTCGTTACCGTGGTCATCATGGCGACCCGTGTCCCCAAGACTGGTGGGTCAAAGGGCGGTGTGTCGCAGGGCGGCACCCGCCCGCAGGGCAGGACGGCCACGCGCCCACGGCCCGCGGGTACCTCGCCGCGCACCCGGACCAGCAACAACAGCCGGGGACCTGCCCGGGGCAAGGGCCAGGCGCGGAAGGGCCGGGGCGGAAACCAGCGCGGCAAGGGGCGCGGGCCGCGGCGGCCGCAGCCGGCCAGCAACGGGTTCCTGATCCTGTTCGAGTGGATCGCCCGCGCCGTCGCCGCCGCGTGGATGCTGGTCGCGCACGCGGCCGGCTTCGCCGCGCGGGGCCTGGGCCGCAGCGCGGCCGACCTGGACCCGATGCACCGCAGGGACGGGCTGGGCCTCGCTTTCCTCGGCGCGGCCCTGGTGGTCGCCGCCACCACCTGGTGGCACATGAGCAACGTCGCCGGCAAGGTGATGACCGACGTGGTCCGCGGCGGGTTCGGCTCCATGGCCTGGCTCCTGCCGATCCTGCTCGGCCTGCTGGCCTGGCGCTATCTGAGGCATCCCGACCGGAACGCGGAGACGGGGCGGATCGTCATCGGCGGGCTGGCGCTGACCGTGGGCGTGCTCGGCCTGGTGCACATCGCGCACGGCACGCCGTCGCCGACCGCGGGCACGGGCGCCATGCGGGCCGCTGGGGGCTTCGTCGGCTTCTTCGCCTCGGCGCCGCTGGTCGCTGCGGTCACCCCCTGGGTCGCGGCGCCGCTGCTCGCGCTGGTCTGCGGGTTCGGCCTGCTGGTGATCACCGGCACCCCGCTGCACCGGGTCCCGGAGCGCCTCGCCGGGCTGCGCGGCGCCGCGCCGGAGGGCGACGCGGCCGGCGAGGGCGACAAGAAGGCCGCTACCGGCCGGGCTGGGCGGAAGCGGCTCGCGGCCATTGAGGCTGGCGATCACAACAGGCCATACGACACTCCGCTGCTGGGCGGGACCCGCGGCGCACCGGGTGCCGGCGGACCCGGGAGAACCGGCGGACCCGGGAGAAAAGGCCCGGTACTGGAGGAACCGTCCCGCCCGGCGGGCGCGGTCGCCGCCGAACTGGAGGGTGCCGGGGACACCGAGGGCCTGCTGGACGCGCTGGGGTTCGGGCCGCCCGGGCCCGGGCGCAAGCCGGGGCAGGGACCCGAGCACCTGGGGCCGGCCAAGGGCGAGCAGCTCACCCTCACCGGGGCCAGCGACTCCAGCTACACGCTGCCGCCCGCCGCGCTGCTGAGGCCCGGGACCGCGCCCAAGGCCCGGACCGGGGCCAATGACGCGATGGTCAAGGCCCTGACCGAGGTGCTCGACCAGTTCGACGTGGACGCCCGGGTCACCGGCTTCACCCGCGGGCCGACGGTGACCAGGTACGAGATCGAACTGGGCCCGGCCGTCAAGGTGGAGCGGGTCACCCAGCTCACCAGGAACATCGCCTACGCGGTGAAGAGCGCGGACGTGCGGATCGTGTCGCCGATCCCCGGCAAGTCGGCGATCGGGGTGGAGATCCCCAATGCCGACCGGGAGATCGTGAGCCTGGGAGACGTGCTGCGCTCACCGGTCGCGCTGACCGACCACCACCCGATGGTGGTGGGCCTCGGCAAGGACGTCGAAGGCACCACGGTCGTGGCCAACCTCGCGAAGATGCCTCATATCCTCATTGCCGGCGCCACCGGGGCGGGGAAGGCGCTTGCCCTCGACACGCCGATTCCGACTCCGGGCGGCTGGACGACCATGGGTGAAGTCCAGGTGGGCGAGCGCGTCTTCGACGAGAACGGCGAGCCGTGCCTGGTGATCGGTGCCACCCCTGTGATGCACGCCCGGCCGTGTTACGAGGTCGAGTTCTCCGACGGTACCGTCATTGTGGCGGATGCTGAGCACCTGTGGCAGACCAACACGGCGGCGGGGCGTCAACAGCGTGCCAGGCCGCCCCGGGGCGCTCCGTACTGGCCCTTGACGGATGTTGCCCGGGCTGCCGATCGGGCGGCCGAGGTTCTCGGCGAACCGGACCGGCTCATCGGCACCGCCGAGGTGATAGCCGATGTCGGTGATCAGTTCCGCACTGCGGTTTACCGGGCCGCCGGGTCGCTGCCCAAGGAGGGGCGTGTTATCCGGCCGACGTATCGGCGAGCGGGGCGCGAGGTCGGGTTCTGGGCGCCGGCCTACTCCCGTCACCTCCTCTACAAGGCGCTCGTGGAACGCATCAGTGCGCCCGTCGGCGCAAGCCGCGTTCAGGCAGCCGATGCCGAGCCGGTAACGACCGCCGAGATCGCAGCGTCGCTCCGCCGTTGGGGGCGGTTCAATCATTCTGTGGCGCTGTGTGGGCCGCTCCACTACCCGGAGCGAGACCTGCCCGTGGCTCCTTACACCTTTGGTTGCTGGCTTGGCGACGGGGTCACGATGACCGCTGGGTTCACATGTGCCGACAAGGAGATCCTGGAACATATCCGCGGCGACGGGTACGTGATCACCCATCACGCCAGCACCCGCCTGCAGTACACGATTTCAAACCGTCCCGAACGTGAGCGCCGCATCGCTGAAGCGCTCGAATTGGCAGCCCAGGGGATGAGCGTGGAACGAGCCGCGTGCCACGCTGGCGTCGGCCTCTCCGCCGTGCTGCGCGCGGCGGGTGGCCGCTTCCCGCAAGGACGACGCGGCGGGTTCGTCCCGTGCGGACCGCCCCGCGAGCGCTACCAGACGCTCAGCAGAATCTTCCGGGAGCTAGGGCCCAAGCACATTCCGGAGCCGTATCTGCACGCATCTGTTCCGCAGCGCCGCGCCTTGCTCGCCGGACTGCTCGATACGGATGGCTACTGCAATCCCCGCGGAACAGTCGAATACGCGGCCACCAACCGGGATCTCGCACATGGAGTACTGGAATTGGTGCTCGGCCTCGGGTACAAGGCGACGCTGCGAACCAGGCGCTGCAAGGGGCGCTATGAGAGCACGTCAACTGTTTACATAGTCAGCTTCACGCCGCACGAGCCGGTGTTCCGGCTCAGCCGTAAGCTGGCCCGGCAGGCCCCGGCCAACCCAGGTAGCACTGCACGGCATCGATACATCGTCGATGTCCGGCCTATCGAGTCGGTTCCGGTCCGCTGCATCGCGGTGAACAGCCCTCGCCGGATGTACCTGGTGGGCCGCTCATGTGTTCCGACGCACAATTCCACCTGCGTGAATGGGCTGATCACGTCGATTTTGCTGCGGGCCACCCCGGACGATGTGCGGATGATCCTGATCGACCCCAAGCGGGTGGAGCTGTCGCACTACCAGGGCATCCCGCACCTGATCACGCCGATCATCACCAGCCCGAAGAAGGCCGCCGAGGCGCTGGGCTGGGTGGTCGGGGAGATGGACCGGCGCTACGACGACCTGGCCGCGTCCGGGTTCCGGCACATCGACGACTTCAACAAGGCGGTGCGGGCGGGCAAGCTGATCCCGCCGCCGGGCAGCGAGCGCGTCTTCCTGCCCTACCCGTACCTGCTGGTGATCGTGGACGAGCTTGCCGACCTGATGATGATCGCGCCGCGGGACGTGGAAGACGCCGTGGTCCGCATCACCCAGCTCGCCCGGGCCGCCGGCATCCACCTGGTGCTCGCCACCCAGCGCCCGTCGGTGGATGTGGTGACGGGGCTGATCAAGGCGAACGTGCCGTCCCGGCTGGCGTTCGCCGCCGCGAGCGCCACCGACAGCCGGGTCATCCTGGACCAGGTCGGGGCGGAGAAGCTCATCGGCCAGGGCGACTCGCTGTTCCTGCCGATGGGGGCGAGCAAGCCGCTGCGGCTGCAGAACGCGTTCGTCTCGGAGAAGGAGATCCGGGAGATCGTCGCGCACTGCCGGAAGCAGGCACAGCCGGATTACCGGGAGGACGTCGCTGCGGCCGAGGGACGGCCGCGCGAGGTGGACGCGGATATCGGTGACGACCTCGAACTGCTGCTGCAGGCCGCCGAACAGGTGGTCAACACCCAGTTCGGGTCCACCTCGATGCTGCAGCGGAAGCTGCGGGTGGGCTTCGCCAAGGCCGGGCGCCTTATGGACCTGCTGGAGAGCCGGGGGGTCGTCGGCCCGAGCGAGGGCTCCAAGGCGCGGGACGTATTGGTCCGCCCGGAAGATTTGCCCGGTTTGCTGGCATCTTTGCGGGGCGCGCCGGACGACTGACCTGCCGGTGTCCGCGTCCCTGATCGCGGGCATGTCTACACTTGGTGACTGCTCCCGCACACCAGGAGCGCAGGCATTTCGGCCACTGCGCCGCGACCCCCGGCGGCCCGCAGTGCTAGCAATCGTTGGAGGCGCCGCGTGAGCGTTGGTGATGCCCTGGCGCAGGCGCGCAGCCAGGCCGGTCTCACCATTGCGCAGGTCAGTCAGCAGACCTGCATCCGGGAGACGATCATCCGGGGGATCGAGCGCGGTGATTTCTCGGCCTGCGGCGGCGACTTCTACGCGCGGGGGCATATCCGCAGCATCGCGCGGGTCGTCGGACTCGATCCCGAGGAACTGGTCCGCGAGTACGACGCGATCCACGGCGCGCCGCACGCGATCACCGCCGCCGACGTGTTCGAGCCCTCCACCCCGATCAAGCTGAAGGAACGGCGCTCCGCGAACTGGAGCGTGTTGCTGGTCATCGTGCTGGCCGTGGTGCTCGGCTACGGCGTGTTCCGGCTGGTCGATCACGGGTCCTCGTCCCGGCCGCTGGCGGCCGCCGGGACGCACCCCAAGGCGTCCAAGTCACCGGCCAGCACCCCGTCACCGACCCCGGCCGCGGTGCACCCCCGCCGCCTGACGATCCGGCTCACCGCCACCCAGGACTGCTGGGTGCAGTTCACCAAACCGCACGGGCAGTTCCTGTTCCAGGTCTATGTGCTGAGCGGCAGCACCCGCACCTGGCACTTCCGGCACGCGGTGTCCATGCAGATCGGCAACCCCGGCGGGATCGTGCTCACGGTCAACGGCAAGGACCTGGGCCATCCCGGCAGCTACGGCCAGCCGGTGACGCTCAACTTCGGCCCGGGCCAGAAGCTGCCCGGCGCCGCGACCGGCTAGCGAGCGGGCCGGCGGCCAGCGAGCCCGCGGCCGGTCAGGTAGCGGGCCGGCGGCCGGTGGTCCCGGCCGGCCCACGGGCGCGGTTACCGTAGTCTGCCGGTGTGCCTTCGAGTCATGCTTCCAGCCCCGGGCGGCGCACCGTCAACCTGGTCACTCTCGGCTGCGCGCGCAACGAGGTGGATTCCGAGGAGCTCGCGGGCAGGCTCGAAGCCGCCGGCTGGACGCTGACCGACCGGGACGAGGCCGCCGTGGTGCTCGTCAACACCTGCGGCTTCATCGAGGCCGCGAAGCAGGAGTCCATCGCCGAACTGCTGGACGCGAGCGGCTCGGAGGCGAAGGTCGTGGCGGCCGGCTGCCTGGCCGAGCGGTACGGCTCCGAACTCGCCGGGGACCTGCCGGAGGCGCAGGTTCTCAGCTTCGACGACTACGGCGACATCGGTGCCCGCCTTGACGCGGTCCTGGCCGGCCAGAAGCGGCCCGCGCACGAGCCGCGGGACCGGCGCGGGCTGCTCCCCATCGCCCCGGCCGGGCGGCGCGGGGCGGCGGCGGGTCACGTGCCCGGGCACGGCATGCCCGGTGCGGCCCCGGCCGCTCTGGACGTGCCCGACCTGCCGCCGGGTGTTGCTCCCGCGTCCGGTCCCCGGGTGCTGCGGCGCCGCCTGGACGGCGGCCCGGTGGCCCCGGTGAAGATCGCCTCGGGCTGTGACCGCCGCTGCTCGTTCTGTGCGATACCGGCCTTCCGTGGCGCCTTCCTGTCCCGGCCGCCGGCCGACGTCATCGCCGAGGCGGAGTGGCTGGCCGGCCAGGGGGTCCACGAGCTGCTGCTGGTCAGCGAGAACTCCACGTCCTACGGCAAGGACCTGGGGAACCTGCGGCTGCTTGACGAGCTGCTCCCCGGCCTTGCGGCGGTTCCCGGCATCACCAGGATCCGGGTCAGCTACCTGCAGCCCGCGGAGCTGCGCCCCGGGCTCGTCGACGTGATGACCTCCACCCCGGGCGTGGCGCCCTACTTCGATCTGTCGTTCCAGCATGCCAGCGGCCGGGTGCTGCGGGCCATGCGCAGGTTCGGGGACGGCCGCAGGTTCTGCGCACTGCTCGACCAGATCCGCGAGCGGTGCCCGGAGGCGGGCGTCCGGTCCAACTTCATCGTCGGCTTCCCCGGTGAGACGCCAGAGGATGTCGCGGAGCTCGAGCGGTTCCTCGGCGACGCCCGCCTGGACGCCATCGGCATCTTCGGCTACTCCGACGAGGACGGCACCGAAGCCGCCTCGCTGGACGGGCAGGTCGGCCCGGCGGAAGTCGCCCGCCGGGCCGACGACCTCTCCGACCTGGCCGAGGAACTCATGGCCCAGCGCGCCGCCGAGCGGTGCGGGGAGGCCGTCGGCGTGCTCATCGAGGAGCCGCTCGGGCCTGGTCTCCACCAGGGCCGGGCCGCACACCAGGCGCCCGAGGTGGACGGGGTGACCATGGTGCGGTCACCGGCGCCCCTGGCCGTCGGCGACATCGTCAGCGCCGTGGTCGTCGGGTCCGAGGGGGTGGACCTGGTGGCCGAGGCCCGCCTCAGCGCCCCGGCCGGGGCGTCGGCCCAGGCGGGGATCCGGTGACCCGGCGGGGCACCCGCCGCCGGACCCGGCGGGGCGCCGGTGACTGCGGGAGCTGAGCCGCCGTCCCGCGAGGCGGCCGTGCCGGTGGTGCCGCCGCAGCCGGGGCTCGTCAACCTGGCCAACGGGCTGACGGTGGCCCGGCTGATTCTCGTCCCCGCGGTGGTGGCCTGCCTGCTCGCCGGTGGCACCACCTGGCGGGTGGTGGCGTTCGCCGCGTTCGCCACGGCCTCCGTCACCGACCTGCTGGACGGCCGCGTCGCCCGCAGCAGGGGCCTGATCACCGACTTCGGCAAGATCGCCGACCCGATCGCGGACAAGGCGCTCACCGGCGCGGCGCTGGTGACCCTGTCCTACCTGGGCTGGCTGGCCTGGTGGGTGACCGCCCTGATTCTCGTCAGGGAGGTCGCCGTGACCGCGCTGCGGTTCTGGGTCATCCGGCATGGCGTGATCGCCGCCAGCCGGGGCGGCAAGCTCAAGACCCTCCTCCAGGTGCTGGCGATCTCGCTGTACATGCTGCCGGAGGTCCCGCAGTGGCTGCGAGCGGTGGTGATGGCCGCGGCGGTCGTGGTCACCGTCGCCACCGGCGGCGACTACGCGATACGGGCCGCGCGGCTGCGCCGCCGGCCGATCCCCGGCCGGGTGCGCGAGGCGCCGTGACGCATCCGCGGCGTGGCGTACCCGCGGCGTGGCGCGCGCCGCGCCGGGCCATGATGGTGCCGTGGAGCCACACGGGGAACTCGCGGCCCGCATCGTGAGCGTGCTGACCGAGCGGAAGCAGACCCTCGCCACCGCCGAGTCGCTCACCGGCGGCCAACTCGGCGCGGCCATCACCGCCGTCCCCGGAGCCTCCGCCGTGTACCGCGGCGGGATCATCGCCTACGCCACCGAACTCAAAGCGGTGCTCCTCGGCGTCCCCGTCGGCCTGCTGGACCGGCACGGCCCGGTGCATCCCGGCGTGGCGGCGGCCATGGCCGCGGGGGCCCGTGACCGGCTCGGTGCCACCTGGGCCATGGCCACGACCGGCGTGGCGGGGCCCGATCCGGTGGACGGGCATCCCCCCGGCACCGTGCACATCGCGGCCGGCTCGGGGGCGCCGGTCACGCGCGATCTGACCCTGGCCGGCGGGCGCGATGAGGTCCGGCGGGAGACCGTCGGAGAGGCCCTAAGACTCCTGTGGAGCCTGCTACGGGAAGAAGGTCCCTGATTACAGCGTTACGTCATCAGCGAACACGGCTCCGTCTGCTCTCCCCGAGTGTCGGTGAGGCCAGGTACCGTGGGGACTGCGAGACTCACTTCACGAAGGGAGCGCGACATGGTCCTGCTTCGTCACTTGCTCGGTGACGCGCTGCGGCGGCTACGCCTGCGCCAGGGTCGTACCCTCCGTGAGGTGTCCGCCGCGGCCAGAGTGTCCCTGGGCTACCTGTCTGAGGTCGAGCGCGGTCAGAAGGAGGCATCCTCGGAGCTTCTCGCGGCGATCTGCGGAGCGCTGGAAACCCCGCTGTCCCAGGTCTTCCGCGAGGTGTCGGACAACTTCGCGCTCGCGGAACTGCAGAGCGAGCCGGTCCTTTCCGGTACGAGGCAGCCGTCACTGCCAGCGGCCGGCGACCCCGCGCTCGCGACGCCCGTGGTGCACTCGTTCGGCGGTGCCGTGCCCGCGGCGCTCAACCTGGCCGCCGCGCCCGAACTCGGCGATGGCGCCAAGCTGGGCGACGGGGCCAAGCTCGGCGACGGCGCGGACCAGGTCATCGGCACCATCAAGTTGCCGGCCGGCCACCAGGCTGGCTATGACGACGTGGCCAGGCGGATCCGCGACATCACGGACATGGTGCCGGTGTAGGCGCGACGGGCTAGGTGTGCTCATCGGCCTTCGGGCGGGGCGGTTGCTGCTGCTTGTTGGCCGTTGGCCAACTGCGCCGAAGCCCGCAGTGTTGACCCCGGGGGGCCGAGCCCCCCGGAACCCCCACGATTGACGGTTACCATTGGCTGTTACGGTCCCGTGATCGCATCAGCCGCTGACGTACGGCAGCCCAGGACTTGCCCCGCCTCAGGCTCAGGACCCCCCAGACCTCATTCCTCCGCCCGGTCGGCTCCTGCATGATCACGGGGACTTCTCCATCGTATGGATGAACAGACTCACATGATCATGGGGTGGAGCAGTGGGAGCCGATCGGATGTGGTGCCGGGGTCAGGCCCAGGCGCGGGGGTCGTTGGTCAGCTCGCGGACCCGGGCGGGGAGTTCGCCGGTGACGATGTGCTCCAGGGTGACTTCGTCGAGGATGGCCCGCTCGTTGGCGCGCAGCGCGATCCAGACGCTTTGCAGGGGCTCCGCCGCGCCGATGTAGCCGAGGTTCTCCGGGCGCTCACCGCGCACCCCGACGAGCTGGCCGTCCACGGCGCGGATGATGTCGGCGAGCGAGATCTCGTTGGCGGGCTTCGCCAGCCAGAAACCTCCCTCGGGGCCGCGCTGGCTGCGCACCAGTCCCGCACGCCGCAACTGGGTGAGGATCGCTTCCAGGAACTTCGCCGGGATGTGCTGCGCCCGTGCCAGCTGCTCGGCCGTGGTGTGATCGCCGGTCGACGCGGCAAGCTCCACGGCTGCACGCAGAGCGTAGTCAGCGCGGGCAGACAGTCTCATGACCAGCATTATGGCCCTTATGACGGGGTGGATGGTGCACTGGGCGGTCCGGCACGCCGTCGGCGGGCGGCTGGGAACGGTCGGATAGCGTGGTCAAAGTGACCTTCCGTGACCAGAATCGGGGGGCTCGACCCGCTTCCGGCCCGGGCGAGTTCCCGCTGGGTGCGGCCATCACCCTGGCGGATCTCGACCATGACCCGCATCCCTGGCTGGCCCGCCTGCGGGACAGCGAACCGGTCTCCTGGCTGCCCGCCCTGAACGGCTGGCTGGTCACCCGGCACGACCTCGCGATCGCGGTCATGCGGGACAGCGCCGCGTTCACCGTGGACGACCCGAGGTTCTCCACGGCCCGCGTCGTCGGGCCGAGCATGCTCTCCCTGGACGGTGCCGCGCACGGCCGCCACCGGGCCGCGTTCACCAAGGGCTTCGGGCGTGGCGAGATCCAGGCCCGGCTGGCCCCGTTCGTGGTGGCGGAGGCCGATCGCCTGGTGGCGGCCATGCGGCCCGCCGGCGCCGCTGATGTGCGGCGTGGCCTGTCCGGCCCGCTGGCCGTCGCGGTCGTCGCCGAGGCCCTCGGCCTGGGTGACACCGATCCCGCGGCCGTGCTCGGCTGGTACGCCGCGATCGTCGGCTCCGTGTCGGCCCTGACGGGTGAGCATGGCTCGGCCGGGGCCGGGGCGGGCGGCCTCGATCGGGCCGTCACGGCGGGGGCCGGGGCATTCGGATCGCTGAGCGCCCGGCTCTCGGCAGTGATCGGCTCGGCGGACGACCCGCCCTCGCTCCTGGCCGCCGCCGCGCGGACCAGCCAGGACGATGCAGCGGCGGGGCTGAGCACTGGCGAGGCCATCTCCAACGCGGCAGTGATCATGTTCGGCGGCATCGAGACCACCGAGGGCATGATCAGCAACGTCATCCTCCACCTGCTCCGCGATCCGGCCCAGCTGGCCCTGGTCCGTGAGGAGCCCGGCCTGGTGCCTAACGCAGTGGAAGAATCGTTGCGGCTGGAGCCCGCGGCCGCCGTGGTGGACCGTTACGCCACCCGCGACGTCGCGCTCGGCGGGGCCACGATCCGGGCGGGTGACCTGGTCACCGTCTCGCTCGCGGGCGCGGGCCGCGACCCGGCCGTGTTCGCGGAGCCCGGCAGGTTCGACGTGCGCAGGCCCAACGCCCGGCTCAACCTCGCCTTCGCCCACGGCCCGCACTTCTGCCTGGGCGCTCACCTGGCCAGGCAGGAGGCGCAGGCGGCCGTCCGCGCCATGCTGACCCTGCCGGGCCTGCGCCTCGATCCCGGGCACCCGGCCGCGCCCCGTGGCCTGGTGTTCCGCAAGCCGCCGTCGTTGCGCGTGCTGTGGGACACCTGATCACGGCCGCGGCCAGTCGAGTGCCAGCCGCCGGGCCGTGGGGAGGAGGGCAGGCTGCTAGGAGTGAGGCGGAATCCTGCGCGGGTCAAGAGCCCGAGTGCCAGGCGCGCCGTAGCTGCCGTCCCTTCGGGACGCTCCGGAGTGAGGGCCGCCGTTGGCGTGCGGGCCCTGGCTCAGCCGCGCAGCCGCAGGCCGCGGGGGGTGGGGCGAAACCCCGCGTCGGCCAGGGCCTGCGCCAGCGGTGTGTCGTATACGCCGGTGCCGTCGGCCCGCTCCACGGTGAGGCGGCCCAGCGCGCCGCCGCGGACCGCCTCGGCCAGCCCAGCGGCCGCCGGGACGAGGATCTCGGGGTTGCTGGTCCAGGACAGCAGGGTCTTGCCACCGCGCTCCACGTAGAGCACGAGCTTCCCGCCGGACAACACCACCAGCGCGCCCGCCTTGCGGCCGGGCCGGTGCGCCCCGGGGACCTCGCCCGGGCGCGGCGGCCACGGCAGGGCCGCGCCGAACGCGTTCGCCGGATCCGCCGCCGCCAGCACGGTGATCTGCGGCCCGGCCGCTGTCGTTCCGGCGCCCCCGGTGCCGGCCGCTCCGCCAGCCAGGTTCCCAGCACCCCCACCCGGGCTCCCGGAACTCGCGCCGCGCCAGGCCGCCGCATCCTGTGCGGCAGAGCCCCGGGCCGCCCGGCCGGTTCCGGCGCTGTCGACCCGGGTTCCGTCATCAGCCCTGGTGCCCTCGCCGGCCCCGGCTCCCTCCTCGGCCCCGGCTCCCTCGCCGGCCCCGGCTCCCTCCTCGGCCCAGATGGCGCCCTCGGGCCAGGCGACACCGTCCGGCCACGGGCCGGCACCGGCCCGCGGCTGGCCGGCCGCCGGCCGGCCCGCCGGAAGCGCGCCAGCCGGCCGTGGCCCGGCCGGCGGTGGCTGGCCGGGCCAGCGCGGCCGTTCACTCTCGTTAGGGGGACCGGCCGCTGCCGCCTCCTGCGCGGCGGCGATCGCGCGCATCCGGTCCACCGCACCGGGCAGGGCGAACTGCGCCGCGCCGAGCCCCTCCACGAAGTACCCGCGACGGCACTGCCCGGCCTCCTCCATCGCCCGCAGCACCGGGTACAGCGCCCCGAACCCGCCGGGTATCCGCTCGGCCACCACGGTGCCGCGGGTCACGATGCCATGCCGGTCGAGCAGCGCCTGGGCGGTCGCGTGCGAGCGCCGGGTGAGGTCGGCATCCCGGTCGGGCAGCAGCGACCACCGCCCGGTCACGGTCGGCGGGCCGGTCCTCGTCGGCACCACCGGCCGGCCGTAACGGCCCCGGCGGGCACCCATCCGGCCGCGCCCGGCCATGCGCGGTCCGCCCGGGACCGCGCCGGGGCCGCCCGGGACCGCGCCGGGGCCGCCCGGGCCCGCACTGCGGCCGCCCAGCCCCGCGGCACCCGGGCCGTGACCACGGGCCCCGCCGTTCATCCCGGAACCCGTTCCGGCCATCGGATCCGGCGCCGCCGGGATCGCCTGCCGCCCCGGCGGAACCCCGTCGAACACCGGCCGGCCCGTGCCCAGGACCGTGCGCAGCGGCGCCAGCGTGTCGTTGGTCAGCCGTCCGGCCCAGACGAGGTCCCAGATCGCCGCCGCCACGGCGGTGTCGGACAGCCCGCGCCAGTCATGGTCCTTGAGCATCCCGGCGACCCGGTCGGCCAGCATCCGGAAGAACAGCGCGCCGCCGCCCGCCAGGATCTCCAGGATCGCGTCGTGCACCGGAGTCATGGTGATCTCGGCCGGCGGGGGCAGCAGCAACGGCACCGCCTGCGCGGGCGCGAGCACCACCCAGCCGTCCCCGCCGGGCAGCCCGCCCGCACCGGACCAGACGACCTCCCCGGCCGCGGTCAGCTCGTCGAGCACGGCGGGCTGGTACCCGGGAACCCGGCCCGGGAGCACCAGCGTCTCCAGCGCCGAGGCAGGCAGCGCCGCCCCGGCGAGCTGATCGACCGCGTCGAAGACCGCGTCCGCGCTGGCCGGGCGCCAGCCCCGGGCGGTCCGCCCGGCCGTGCCGCGGCGGGGGCCGTCGGCGGGCTGGCCCGCGTTCTGCCAGGCGGGCAGGAATGCCGCCAGCGCCTCCGGCGGTGCGGGCTCGACCTCCTTGCGGAGCTTGGCCAGGCAGCGGCGGCGCAGCATGCGCAGCACCTCGGCGTCGCACCATTCGGTGCCCCGGCCGCCGGGCACGAACTCGCCCTCGACCACGCGGTGCTCCGCGGCCAGCCGCTGCAGCGTCCCGGTGATCACGGCCACGCCCAGCCCGTAGCGCCTGGCCACCGCCTGCGCGGTGAACGGCCCGTGGCCGCGCGCGTACCGGGCTACCAGGTCACCGAGCGGGTCGGGCACCGGCTCGGTGAACGCCACCGGCACCCCGGGTGGCAGCGGCACGCCGAGCGCGTCCCGCAGCCGGCCCGCGTCCTCGATGGCCGCCCACCGGGCCTCGCCGCCGACCCGCACCTCGATGGCCCGCCTGGAGGCGTCCAGTTCCGTCAGCCAGGCCGCCGCCGCGCCCGGCTCGGCGCAGCGCTCCGCGACCTCGGCCGCGGACAGCGGCCCGATCACCCGGAGCAGGTCGGCCACGCCCTCCAGGCCGCGGCAGGCGCGGCCGGCGGTGAGCCGTTGTAGTTCCGCCTCCACCTGGGCGACCACCGCCGGGTCGAGCAGTTCCCGTAGGTCCGCCTGGCCGAGCAGCTCGGCGAGCAGGGAGGAGTCGAGGGCCAGCGCCTGGGCCCGGCGCTCGGCGAGCGGCGAGTCGCCCTCGTACATGAACGCGCCGACGTAGCTGAACAGCAGCGACTTGGCGAAGGGCGACGGTGCCGGGGTCTCCACCTCGACCAGCCGGACCTTGCGGCTGGCCAGGTCGCCCATCAGGCCGGCTAGGGCCGGGACGTCGAAGGTGTCCTGCAGGCACTCCCTGACCGTCTCCAGCACGACGGGGAACGTGCCGTACTTGGACGCCACGGCGAGCAGTTGCGCGGAGCGCTGCCGCTGCTGCCACAGCGGCGACCGGTGGCCCGGCCGGCGGCGGGGCAGCAGTAGCGCACGGGCCGCGCACTCGCGGAATCGGGACGCGAACAGCGCCGACCCGCCCAGCTCCGCGGTGACGATCTGTTCCACCTCTTCGGCCGCCAGCTCCGCGATGCCGGCCGGCGGCGGCTCGTCGGTGTCCGGTACCCGCAGCACGATCCCGTCGTCGGTGTGCAGCGCCTGCACGTCCATGCCCTCGTAACGGTCCCGCAGCCGCGCGGCGATCGCCAGCGCCCACGGCGCGTGCACCCGGGCCCCGTACGGGCTGTGCAGCACCAGCCGCCAGTCGCCGAGTTCGTCGCGGAACCGCTCCATCACCAGCGTGCGGTCGTCGGGCAGGTAGCCGGTGGCCTCGCGCTGCCCCTCCAGGTACCGGATCAGGTTCTGCGCGGCCAGATCGTCCAATCCTGAGTTACGCAGCCTCGTGGCAGCCTCGTCCCGGCCCGCGGCGGAAATTTCCCGGCAGAACGCGCCTACCGCCCGGCCCAGCTCCGCGGGGCGGCCCATCGTGTCCCCGTGCCAGAACGGGAGCCTGCCCGGCTGCCCGGGCGCGGGGGAGACGAGCACCTGGTCTGCGGTGATGTCCTCGATCCGCCAGGAACTGGCGCCGAGCACGAACACGTCACCGACCCGCGACTCGTAGACCATCTCCTCGTCGAGTTCGCCGACGCGGTGCGAGTTCTTGCCCTGGCGCTGCGGGCCGGCCAGGAACACCCCGAACAGGCCCCGGTCGGGAATGGTGCCCCCGCTGGTGACGGCGAGCCGCTGCGCGCCGGGCCGGCCGCGCAGGGTGCCCGAGGTGCGGTCCCAGATCAGCCGGGGGCGCAGCTCCGCGAACTCCTCGCTCGGGTACCGGCCGGCCAGCATGTCGAGCACTGCGTCCAGCACGCCCCTGGTCAGCCCGCTGAACGGGGCCGCCCGCCGGACCAGTCGCTCCACGTCCCCGACCTGCCAGTCGTCCATCGCCACCATGGCGACGATCTGCTGGGCGAGCACGTCGAGCGGGTTGCGCGGCACCCGCAGCTCCTCGATCTCGCCGTCCCGCATCCGCTGCGTGACCACGGTCGCCTCGACCAGGTCTCCCGGGTACTTCGGGAAGATCACGCTGCGGGACACGTCGCCCACCCGGTGCCCGGCCCGGCCGGTGCGCTGCAGCCCGCTGGCCACCGATGGCGCGGACTCGACCTGGATCACCAGGTCCACGGCGCCCATGTCGATGCCGAGTTCCAGGCTGGAAGTGGCCACCACGGCGGGCAGCCGTCCCGCCTTCAGCGCCTCCTCGATCTGCGCCCGCTCCTGCCTGGACACCGAGCCGTGATGCGCGCGGGCCACCTCGGCCGGGGCGCCCGCCGAGGCGCCGGACTGCGCCATGATCTGGGCCGGCGGCCCGCCCGGCCCGGGCCCGCCCGGCCCGTCCAGGCCGGCGGCGGCCTCGTCGCGGGCCTGCGCCCGGTCGGCGGCCAGTTCGTTCAGCCGGCCGCACAGCCGCTCCGCCAGCCGGCGCGAGTTGGCGAACACGATCGTCGACCGGTGCGCCTCGATCAGGTCGAGCACCCGTTCCTCGACGTGCGGCCAAATGGACCGCTGGCCCTGCGCGGCCTCGCGCAGGCCGGGTTCCCCGGCTGGCGCGCCATCGCCGGGCGCACCGGACGCCGGGCGGAGGCTGGCAGGCGGCGGATCCGGGTCGGTCATGTCCTCGACCGGGACGACGATCCGCAATTCCATCTGCTTGACGTAGGGCGGCGCCGCGATCGTCACCGGCCGGGCGCCGCCGAGGAACGTGGCCACCTCCTCCGGCGGCCGGACCGTGGCCGACAGCCCGATCCGCTGGGCCGGCCCGGCGGAACCGCCGCCGTCCTGGCCGGGCTCGTCCGGCCCGGCGGCGTCCCGCAGCGCGTCCAGCCGTTCCAGCGAGATGGCCAGGTGCGCGCCGCGCTTGTTGCCGGCCAGGGCGTGCACCTCGTCCACGATGACGGTGTCCACGCCGCGCAGCGAGTCGCGCGCCTTGGAGGTCAGAATGAGGAACAGCGACTCCGGGGTCGTGATCAGGATGTCCGGCGGCTTGGTGGACAGCCGCCGCCGCTCGTCGGCGCCGGTGTCGCCGGTGCGCACCGCCACCCGGATGTCCGGCTCGGGCAGCCCGCGGCGCTGCGCGATCTGGCGGATCCCGGCCAGCGGGGCGCGCAGGTTCCGCTCGATGTCCACGGCCAGGGCCTTGAGCGGGGAGATGTACAGCACCCGGCAGCGCAGCTTCGGGTCGGCCGGCAGCGGGCCGCCGGCCAGCCGGTCCAGTGCCCACAGGAACGCCGCCAGCGTCTTGCCGGATCCGGTGGGCGCGATGACCAGGGTGTTGTCGCCGCCCGCGATGGACGCCCAGGCGCCCGCCTGCGCCGCGGTGGGCTCGGCGAACGCGCCGGTGAACCACTCCCTGGTGAGCGCGCTGAACCCGGCCAGGGGATCGTTGCCCGCGCTCGCCTCTGCCGCAGGGCCGCTGGGCGTGCCGGCGCCGCCGGCCGCGCGCGCCCGTGGCGGCGCTCCGCTCCTGGCTGAGGTCCTGGCGGGCATCCCTCCATCCTGCCCTGCCCCACGGACATTTCCGCCCGCTGCCCGTGATCGCATGCGGTGCCCTGCCCACACCGGCCTCGCCGCGCCGTGGCCCTGCCCGCGAACTTTACGTCATAAAGTTCTTGGGTCCAAGCCCTTGACTTTACGCCATAAAGCAGAGTCTACTTTATGGCATAAAGTCGATTGAGGGAGACGCCATGAACCACACATCTGACACCACGGCCGCCGGCAACGGCGGCACCTTCGGCCCCGAGCAGGCCGCCGCCCTGCTGGACCAGACCACTCAGCAGGCCCGCCGCAAGTTTCAGCCCTCGCCGCCGTGGCTGCTGGTGACCAGGGCGGTCATGGTCCTGGCTGCCCTCGGCGCGATCTGGCTCTCGGTGCGCGGACAGCACCCCTACCGGGGCCCGACCGCCGCGGACATCCCCGTCCTGGTTGCGTTCATTGTCGTCAACTTCGCCGCAACGGTCGCTGTCCGCAGGCGCGCGACCGCCGGGCTAAGCGGGCGATCCCGGTTTAGTCGGGGCGAGATCACCGTGCTGGTGCTGGCCTTTGCCGCCACGGTCGTGGCCATGGTGGGGCTGGGTGCCGCCGGAGTGAGCTTCGCCTATTACCCGACCTCGGTGCTGGTAATCCCCGGCCTGGCCTGGGCGGTCCTCATGGCGGCACGGGCAAACTGGCGCGAGTTCGCTACCGGCCTCGCGATCGTCGTCATCGGCATCGTGGGCGCGTTCGCCGGACCGGCCGGGGCGTGGGCGGTCGCCGCCGTGGGCCTGTGCGTCATGCTCCTGGGCAGCGCCGCCGCCATCGCCTGGCAGCAGCGCGCCTGACGGTACGCCATGAACGACGACGGACTTGACCCGCTGATCCACGTCCCCACCCGGCTGAAGATCGTCGCGACACTGGCGGCACTGCCCGACGGCGACACGCTGTCCTTCACCCGGCTGCAGGACATGATCGGGCTAACCCCCGGCAACCTGATCATCCACCTGCGCAAGCTCGAAGAAGCCGATTACATCAGTAGCGAGAAGACCAGGAACGGGGCCGCACCCCAAACCACGGTGGCCCTGACCAGCCACGGCCGCGCCGCGCTCGATAGCTACACCCAGGCGCTGCGCGACCTGCTCGGCGGGCTCTAGCGGCCATGAGTCCCGGTCCCGGAGGACAGCCCCTCGGCGAGGGGCTGTCAGCCGTTGCCCGGGAGGCACCGGGAAACACCATCTAAGGAGCGCGGCCGGGCATCCCGGCAGCGCAACCTGGGACGGCCGGATCGCCCTCGGTCCGGCCCCGTTAGCTGCCGAAGGCGCGGACAGAACCGGTGAGCTTGCCCCCGGTGCCACGGATCTCGCAGATGACCGTGTGCTCGCCCGCCGCCCAGGCCCCCGCGTTGGGATAGGCGTAGGACTCCGCCAGGCCGCTGGTGTCCAGTTGCGGGTTCAGGTAACCGGCCAGCCTGCGCTGACAGCCCAGCCGGGCCTGGTTGCCGAGCGCGGCGGCGCCCGGCCAGCGGTGGCCCGCCACGGAGAATGCGCCGTAGATCTCCGCGTCATGCGGTTGCGCGCAGGGCACCGCATGAGCCCCGGCGATTCCGTTTGGCAAAGAATCGAAGCACTGGCCTGGCCGCAACAGAAACACCGTGGCGCGCAGCGGATGGGCGGCGGCGCGGGCGCGGTGCGGGCGGTGCGTCAGCAGTACGGCGGTCACCGCCGCGGCGGCGACCGCCACCGCGCAGGAGACCGCGAACAGGATGACGAGCAGGCGCTTCCCGCGCCGGCGAGGACCGCCGGGGGACCGGCCGGCTGGAGCCCCGCCGCCGGGCGGCGTGGCCGTGGCCGCCGGGGCGGGCGAGGGCGCCGGCCCCGGGGAGTGCGGCGGCCCGGGGGAGGGCGGCGGGGCTGCCCGGGCCTTGTCCGCCACGCCCGTGCCGCCCGCGCCGGATTCCGGCGTCTCGATCATCGCGCCCCCGTCCCGGAAGCTTCTGTCCGAGAAACTTCCCCCTGATATGTCGTACCCGGCCATGCATCAGACATTCGCGGACATTTCTTGGCCGGGCCTGTGCCGCGCCTGAAACTCCGCTGCGCGGCCGGAACGCCGGGGAATAGCGTCGGTCCGTGAGGCTCACCTGGCGCCCCGCCATCGCCGCCGCGGTGCTGGCCTTGGCGCTGGCGGCCTGTACCCCCGGCGCCCCGCACCGGGCCCCGCGAACCGCACCGGCCAGCCGCGCGGTGTCCGCCCTGGCCGTTACGAGCCTGCCGGGACGGGTGGCAGGTGTCCTGGGGCCGCGCGGGCCCGCGCCGCCGGTACCCTGGCGCCGTGCGGCTCACGGTGTTCTGGGAAAAGATGCGCGGGCAGTTCGGCGAGGCCTACGCCGCCAGCGTTGCCAAGGACTTTGTGCTGACCGGGCTGGGCGGCGCCACGGTGAACCAGGCCCTGGCCGCGGGGAAGGAACCGAAGACCGTGTGGCTCGCGGTGTGCGAGGCCTTCGAGATACCGGAAGAAGCGCGCTGACGCCATTCCCAGCGCCCCGGACGGCCCGGCCCGGCAGCCGGCGGGACGGCCGGATGTTTCTTTCGAACGTGTGCGTGTCCTGCCTCTGATCGAACAGTTGTTCGCCTAGAGTGGGAACCTGCGTGGGTGGCCGCCACGGTGGCTGCGGCGCGATCTCGATGGTGTTCACCGCGCGGGAGAGTTTTGTCGGTGGCGGCGCGTAGCGTCGGCGCGGACAAGAAGCCCTTTATCCAATGGGAGTACTCATGGCAGGCATCGACAGGCCGGGCGGGAAAGCCGGCGACAGGGACAAGGCCCTGGAAACCGCCCTCGCCCAGATCGAGCGGCAGTTCGGCAGAGGCTCCATCATGCGGCTCGGCGACGAGGCCCGCCCGCCGATCGGGGTGATCCCGACCGGGGCGATCTCGCTGGACGTCGCGCTGGGCATCGGCGGCTTTCCCCGCGGCCGGGTCGTGGAGATCTTCGGTCCCGAGGGATCGGGCAAGGCGCTTGCGCTGGACACGCCCATCCCGACACCCAAGGGCTGGACCACCATGGGTGAACTGTCGCCCGGCCAAGAGGTGTTCGCCGGTGACGGTTCACCGACTAGCGTGACCTTCGCCACCCCGGTCATGGCAGACCATGAGTGCTTCCGGGTCAAGTTCTCCGACGGTGCTGAGGTCATCGCCGACGCGGACCATCAGTGGGTGACGACCACACTGTGGGGGCGCACCGACCGGTGGTCTCCCGCCGTGGTGACCACCCGGGACATGGAGGCCACTCTCCGGACGCGGGACGGTCATACGCTCAATCACGCTATCCAGGTCTGCGGGCCGCTCGAATACCCTGCGCAGGAACTCCCGGTGTCGCCGTACACCCTGGGCGCCTGGCTGGGTGACGGGACGACGGATGCCGCATCCATCACCTGTGTGGATCCAGAGATCCTGGACGAGATCCGGCGTGACGGGTACGTGGTCCACCGCAACAATGCAGGGCAGCCCGACCGTGCTCCCCGATACCGTATCGCCAGGCTGCCAGAGAAGCCGGTGTGCCTGCTGGCCGGCCCGCGCTGCTCGACTGGTGGGGCCGTCCTTGCCCGAGGCTTGTGCAAGAACCACTACGAGAGTGAGCGGCGGAACGGCCGGACCAGTGAATGGCCGGCGCGCCCCCCGGTTTCGCTGCACACGCAGTTGCGTGAGCTGGGCGTTCTCGGAGGCAAGCACATCCCGGAACGGTACCTGCATGCCTCCGTCGCGCAGCGGCTCGCGCTCCTCCAGGGGCTGATGGACACAGATGGGACCGTGAGCGCCGGCGGATCGGGTACCGGGCGCGGCTCAGGCGTTGCTGCATGTGAGTTCTCCGTAGTGAGCGAGCGGCTGGCCAAGGACGTGCATGAACTGCTGCTCGGCCTTGGCATCAAGGTCACCCTTCGGGAGAGCCCTGCAGTTCTTTACGGGCGCGTGACTGGGACCAGGTACCGGCTGGGCTTCCAGACGGATCTGCCGGTGTTCCGGTTGCCCCGTAAGGCCGCGCGGCTAGCGCCGCTGCGCACACGCCGGGCAAAGCTCCGTTACGTGACGGCTATCGAGCCTGTCGCACCGGTGCCCGTCCGTTGTATTCAAGTGGATCATCCCGGTCACACTTACCTGGCCGGGCATGAATGCATCCCGACACACAACACGACCGTGGCCTTGCATGCGGCCGCCAACGCGCAGAAGGGCGGCGGGATCGCGGCGTTCATCGACGCCGAGCACGCCCTCGACCCGGACTACGCCAAGAAGCTCGGGGTGGACACTGACGCGCTGCTGGTCTCCCAGCCGGACACGGGCGAGCAGGCGCTGGAGATCGCGGACATGCTGATCCGCTCCAGTGCCATCGACGTCGTCATCATCGACTCGGTCGCCGCGCTGGTGCCACGGGCCGAGATCGAGGGCGAGATGGGGGACAGCCACGTCGGCCTGCAGGCCCGGCTCATGTCCCAGGCACTGCGCAAGCTCGCGGGCGCGCTGAACCAGACCAAGACCACGGCGATCTTCATCAACCAGCTACGGGAAAAGGTAGGTGTTCTTTTTGGCTCGCCCGAGACCACCTCCGGTGGGCGGGCGCTGAAGTTCTACTCCTCTGTGCGGCTCGACGTGCGCCGGATCGAAACGCTCAAGGACGGCACCGATGCCGTCGGCAACCGCACCAGGGTGAAGGTCGTCAAGAACAAAGTGGCGCCTCCTTTCAAAACCGCGGAGTTTGACATCCTTTTTGGGTTCGGCATCAGCCGGGAGGGCGGCCTGATCGACCTTGGGGTGGAGCAGAGCATCGTGCGCAAGTCCGGTGCCTGGTACACCTACGAGGGCGATCAGCTCGGCCAGGGCAAGGAGAACGCGCGTAACTTCCTGAAGGACAACCCCGACCTCGCCAACGAGATCGAGAAGAAGATCAAGGAGAAGCTCGGTGTCGGCGCCCGCCTGGACGCGGACTCGGCGGACAAGGAGCCGGCGGCGGGCGCGGGCGGCCTGCGCGCGGTCCCGGCCGCGGACGCGGCGGGCGCGGCCGGCGGCCGGGGTGTCGCCAGGCTCGCTGGAGGGCCCGGTGGTGCGGGCTAGTCTTCGTGGCCCGGGATAGCGGCCTGCCCGGGCCGCGCGGCGCATCCGGCCGGGGCAGCCGGAGAGGCCGGGGCGGGGCATCCGGACGGAAGCGGGGCATCGGGCACCTGACCGTGGTGCCTGATCCCGATGATGAGCATTCCAGCGAGAGCCCCACCGCCGCGGGTTCCGCCGGGGAGGGCCCCGCTGCGGAGCCTGGCGGCCCGGGCCGGGGTGAGCGCCGTGGCGGCGCCGTGGCCCCCGGCGATGCGGGCCCCGGTGCCGCGAGTTCGGGCGGCGTGAGCCCTGCTGACGCGGATCCTGGCAGTGCTGACCCGGATCCTGGTAGCGAGGAGGCGGCGCGGGCGATCTGCCTGCGGCTGCTCACCAGCGGGCTACGCACCCGCGCGCAACTGGCCACCGCCCTGCGCAAACGAAAGGTACCGGACGAGGTCGCGGAATCGGTGCTGAGCCGGTTCACCGAGGTGGGCCTGATCGACGACGCGGCCTTCGCCCGGGCGTGGGTGGAGAGCCGGCACCACGGCCGCGGCCTCGCCCGCCGCGCGCTCAGCGCGGAACTGCGGCAGCGCGGGATCCCCGACGGAGAGGTGCGCTCAGCGGTTGGCTTGCTGGGGCCGCAGGACGAACTGGCCACCGCCCGGCGGCTGGTCGCCAAGCGGGTAGCGGCCAGCCGGGGGAAGCCGATGCCGGCCCGGGCCCGGCAGCTCATGGGCATGCTGGCCCGCAGGGGATACCCGGCGGGCCTGGCCGCGCAGGTGGTGCGGGAAGCGCTGGAACAAGACCAGCAGGACGGCGCGGGCCACGGCGAGGATCTGGCCTGGATTTGCGAAGACACCACTGGTGACGATTGGGCGTGAGCGGGCCACGGTGCGTGGAGTAACGGAAGCGTCACTAAGCCGAACTTGCCCAAATTGTTATCAGCGCTTAACCTCACGGCAGCGAGGTGTTAGTCCATAACAGGCGATTGGGAACATACGACATGCTCGGCAACCGGTTGCGCCCGGTTGCCGGTAAACGACACAGATCCGGCCCGTAGCCGGTTCCGTCGAGTGGCTGACCAGCCAGGCCAGCACTCGGCCGGGGCTGGCTAGGCAGTGGCCACGGCCCCGCGCGAGCGGTGGCCGATAGGGGGGCGGACAGGGCTTGACGCGGTGCCTGGAGACCGGCCCGCGGGGCTCGCGATGCGAGCCTGCGCGGGACAGCCGGCCCGGGCGCCGGGTGCGCGGCATCGCGCCTAGCGGGCTCTGGCCGCGGCCGGGCCCGCGGCGGCGGCACCATGCCGCCCCGCAGGCAACAGCTGGGCTGCCAGCGGCCGCGGGGGACGGCGTTCACGCCGGAAGGCTGACGGCGTTCACGCCGGAAGGCTGGCGGTGGCATCGGTCGCCGGTGCGGGTCACCGGCGGCAGGCCGGTGCCTGGGTGCCTGTCGTTGTCCCAGTCAGGTGCCGGGTGCCACCGGGCCCGAGGCCCACTGGCACACCCGGTCCCGCGGGCGGCGCCCCATAGGCGGCGCCTCAGCGGGTAGTAATCCTGCGGGCGGCGGTCCCGTGGGTGCGGCCTCCGGGCACGGTCTCGCGGGCGGCGGTGCAGCCGCTGGCCGCGTGGCCAGGCCATGAGTGGCCGGTACGGCTGCCGGAACCACCGGCGGCCGTGCGGGCTCGGCTGGCCGGTTCACCGGCGGCCGTCATCCGCGCGACAGCACGCCGCGCATGGCGCGCCTAACCCCTCGCCACAGGGATCAGCCCTGGCGCCGTACCCCGGAGCCCGGGCCCGCGAGCAGGATTGGGGTGCGCGATGAGCAACACAATCGCTGTAGCGATCGCGGTCCGGAACCGTCCGCCGAGGCGGGACGGCGGACCGCCGAAGCCGTCCGCGCCGCGGAACGGCGCCTGGAAGAGGCCGGCCGGGCCGCCGACCAGATCAGGGCCAGCGCGGAATCCGACGCCGCGGCCGTCATGCGCCGGGCCGAGGAATCGGCGCGCCAGGTCACCCAGGCACAGCGGGCGGCCGAGGAGCAGATCCAGGCCACCCGGGAGGAAGCCGGCCAGCTGCGCGCCGACCTCGAGCGCAGGGAGGCGCGGCTCGCCGAGCGCGAAGGCAGGCTGGACGACGAGCTGCGCAAGCTGGAACAGCGGTCCTCGGTGCTGGAGGAGGCCCGGGCCGAGCTCGACGCCCAGCGTGCCGAGCTGGCGCGCCTCGACGACGAGCGCCGCGAGGTGCTGGAACGGGCCGCCGGGCTGACCGCGGAACAGGCCAAGGCCGAGCTCGTCGCCTCCATCGAGAACCAGGCCAAGCGCGAGGCCGCGCTGATCGTCCGGGAGGCCGAGACCCAGGCCCGCCGGGACGGGGAGGAACGGGCCAGGCGGATCGTGACGCTCGCCATCCAGCGGGTCGCGAGCGAGCAGACCAGCGAGTCCGTGGTCTCCGTGCTGCACCTGCCCGGCGAGGAGATGAAGGGCCGGATCATCGGCCGGGAAGGGCGCAACATCCGCGCCTTCGAATCGGTGACCGGGGTCAACCTGATCATCGACGACACCCCCGAGGCGGTCCTGCTGTCCTGCTTCGACCCGGTCCGCCGGGAGGTGGGCAGGCTCGCCCTGGAGAAGCTGGTGCTCGACGGGCGGATCCACCCGCAGCGGATCGAGGAGGCCTACGACCGCAGCAAGGCCGAGGTGGAGCAGTTGTGCGTGCGCGCCGGTGAGGACGCCATGGTCGAACTGGCCATCACCGACATGCACCCGGAACTGGTGACGCTGCTCGGCCAGCTCCGCTACCGCACCTCCTACGGCCAGAACGTGCTCGCCCACCTGATCGAGTCCGCGCACATCGCCGGCATGATGGCCAGCGAGCTGGGCCTCGACCCGGCGCTGCTCAAGCGGTGCACCGTGCTGCACGACATCGGCAAGGCGCTGACCCACGAGGTCGAAGGCAGCCACGCCCTCATCGGCGCCGAGATCGCGCACAAGTACGGCGAGCCCGCCGACGTGGTCCACGCCATCGAGGCACACCACAACGAGGTCGAGGTCCGTACCGTCGAGGCGGTGCTCACCCAGGCCGCGGACGCGATCAGCGGCAGCAGGCCAGGCGCCCGGCGCGAGTCGTTGGAGGCCTACGTCAAGCGGCTGGAGCGGCTCGAGGAGATCGCCACGGCGCACGACGGCGTGGACAAGGTGTTCGCGATGCAGGCCGGGCGGGAGATCCGGGTCATGGTCAAGCCGGACCGGGTCGATGACATTCAGGCGCAGGTCATTGCGCGGGATGTGGCCAAGCAGGTCGAAGAGGAGCTGACTTATCCGGGGCAGATCCGGGTCACGGTCGTGCGGGAGTCGCGCGCTACCGAGTTCGCGCGCTGACGCGCGGGTGGCTCCGATTCGCTGCCGCCGCGGGGTTGGGGCGGCACCGGGATTGCTCTGGACAGCGGAGAAAAACGCTGTCCAGAGCAACCCCGGCACCGCTGAGATGAGCGCGCCCGCGCCTGGCCGGCCCGGATTACGCGCGCGAAGCCCGCTCTTGGGCGACCGCCTCACGGGGAGCTGGCGGGGCTGGTGACGCCTGCTTCGGGGAGGGGGAAGCGAGAGGTGGTTCCAGGGCTGAAGGGGGAGCGGGGTCTAGGTCGGGGGCGGTGGTGTGGAGGCGGAGCATGGGGGTGTCGGGGTGGGGGAAGTTGAGGGCCTGGGCGTAGAGGGAGAGTTCGGCCTCGATGGCGGCGATGATCGTTTCGGGACGGCGGAAGCCGTGGGACTCTTCCTTGAACTCCAGCAGGGCGTGCGGGACGCCCTTGTGGGTGAGCTGGGCGGCCAGGGCGTGGGCCTGGGCCGGCGGGACGATCGGGTCGTCCCGGCCGTGTAGCTGGAGGATGGGGCAGGTCTTGCTGGTGACCTGCTGGGCGGGGGAGCGCTCGGCGTACGTGGCCCCGAAACCGGGCAGCGGGCCGATCAGGCCATCGGCGTACCGCGACTCGAAATCGTGGGTGGTCGCGGCGAAGCTCCGCGCGTCGGTGATGCCGTAGTAGGACGTGGCGGCCCGGAACGGGCTGTCGCCGGCGTGCGCGGTGACCGCGGCCAGCGCGGTCCACCCGCCGGCCGAGCCGCCGCGGATCACCAGCCGGCCGGCGTCCGCGTCGCCGGAGGAGACCAGGGCTCGCGCCGCCGCGATCACGTCCTCCACGTCGACCACGCCCCACTGGCGGCGCAGCCGCTCCCGGTACACCCGGCCGTAGCCGGCCGAGCCGCCGTAGTTCACGTCGATCACGCCGATGCCGCGGCTGGTGAAGTACGCCTTCTCCAGGTCCGCCCGGCGGTCCGTCATGGACGCCGGGCCGCCATGTGCCCAGACCACGTACGGCGGAAGCTCCCCCTCCGGGACCGCCGCCTCCGGGTTGGCGGGCGGGTACACCCAGGCGTGCACCGTCTGGCCGAACTTCCCCTCGAACTCCAGCTTGCGCGCCTTGGGCAGGTACCCGGACGCGGGCGGCCGGCCAGCGGCGGAGTAGAGCTTCTTCGCCTTCCCGGTGGTCATGTCCACCCGGATCACCGACATCGGCGTGGACGGGCCGCCGGCCACCGTGACCACGGACATGCCGTCGACCGACAATCCGGACGAGAAGATCCGGTAGGGGATGTCCAGGTCGGTCAGTTCCCCCGTGGCCGGGTCGAGCAGGCCGAGCCGCGTGCCGCCGCAGCCGTGCAGCACCGCGAGCTGGCCGTCGGCGAGCACCCCGTACGGGGACTCGCCGAGCCGCCACAGCGGGCCGGCGAACTCCTCCTCTGCCGGGTACATGGCCTGGGCCGGCCCGGCGGCCAGGCCCAGGGTGTACAGGTTCCACCAGCCGGGCCAGTCGGAGATCAGGTACAGGCTCGTGTCGTCGTTCCAAGCCGGCGCCAGGACGGACTCCCCGGTGCCGCCCTTGACCAGCGCGCCCTTGCCGGGCATCCCGTCGTCCACCCGGGCCACCCGCAGCTCGGTGCCGTCCCACGGCAGCCGCGGATGGTTCCAGCACACCCAGGCCAGGCGGCGGCCGTCGGGGGACGGCGTCGGGAACGCGTAGAAGTCGGACCCGCTGGCCAGTTCACGGACCGCGCCCGCATGCTCCGCCGCCGACCCGTCGAGCGGTACCGCGACGATCGCGCGGGTCACCTTTCCCGCTTCGTGCCGCTCCCGCACGCACCACACTTCCGCGCCGCCCGGCGACACGGCGAAGTCGGCATAACGAAGGGCCGGGGTGCCCGGTTCCCCCGGCGGCGCGGGGGTGAGCGGCCGGGGCGTGGTGCCGGCGCCGTCCGGGCCCGGCTGGTCGGTGAGGTAAAGCCGCTGGTCGGCGAAGTTCGCGAAGACGATTGCCCAGGACCGCTTGCCGCCCGGCCGCGCGGCGCGCACCGGAAGGTAGGACCGCCCCCCGTACTCGTGCACCCGGGTCCGGGCGTCCCACGGAGCAGACAGCACCTGCCTGGGCTTTCCTTCCGTGCCCAGGTGCATCACCGTGGTCCGGCCCAGTTCGCCCGGCAGGGTTTCCTGCCACCAGACCTCGCCATCGATCGCCACGGGGAAGGAGACCTGGCGGTACTGGCCGGCGACATCCGCCGCGGTGATCGGCGAAGGCCATGTACCGCACGGGAGGGGCCGCGCGGTAGTGCTGTCTGTCATGCCAACATGGTCCACCAAGGGCGGGCTGGCCACGGGAGATTCCGGATATGCCGATGGGTGCGCGTACCCTCGTTTGTTGACATGAACACGGTCCGCACCTATGAGATCCGCACCTACGGGTGCCAGATGAACTTCCACGACTCCGAGCGCCTCGCCGGGCTGCTCGAGGAGTCGGGTTACCAGCGCGCCGGCCAGGGCGCCCTGCCCGACGTGGTCGTATTCAACACCTGCGCGGTGCGGGAGAACGCGGACAACCGGCTGTACGGGAACCTCGGCCACCTCATGCCGGTGAAGGCCGCGCACCCGGGCATGCAGATCGCCGTGGGCGGGTGCCTGGCGCAGAAGGACCGGGCCGGCATCGCCGAGCGGGCCCCGTGGGTGGACGTGGTGTTCGGCACGCACAACATCGGCTCGCTCCCGGCGCTGCTCGAGCGGGCCCGGGTGCAGGCCGAGGCGCAGGTCGAGATCCTGGAATCGCTGGAGCGATTCCCCTCGGTGCTGCCCGTCCGCCGCGAGTCCCCGTACGCGGCCTGGGTTGCCATCTCCGTGGGCTGCAACAACACCTGCACCTTCTGCATCGTGCCGAGCCTGCGCGGCCGGGAGGAGGACCGCCGGCCCGGCGACGTCCTCGCCGAGGTCACCGCGCTCGTCGGCGACGGCGTGCTCGAAGTGACGTTGCTCGGGCAGAACGTCAACTCTTACGGGGCCGCGTTCGGTGACCGGCAGGCGTTCGGCAAACTGCTGCGGGCCTGCGGGGAAATCGACGGGCTGGAGCGGGTGCGGTTCACCTCACCGCACCCGCGCGACTTCACCGCCGACGTGATCGCGGCGATGGCGGAGACGCCCAACGTCATGCCGAGCCTGCACATGCCGCTGCAGTCCGGCTCGGACGCGGTGCTCCGGGCGATGCGCAGGTCCTACCGCCAGGAGAGGTACCTGGGCATCCTGGAGCGGGTGCGGGCCGCCATCCCGGACGCGGCCATCACCACCGACATCATCGTGGGCTTCCCGGGCGAGACCGAGCGCGACTTCGCCGCCACCCTGGACACCGTGCGGCAGGCCCGGTTCGCCGGGGCGTTCACGTTCCAGTACTCGACGCGGCCCGGTACCCCCGCCGCGACCATGCCCGGCCAGGTTCCCCCCGACGTGGTCGCCGAGCGGTACGGGCGGCTCACCGCGCTGGTCGCGGAGATCGCGGGCGCGGAGAACGAGGCGCTCATCGGGCGTGAGGTGGAGGTACTGGTCGCCGAGGGGGAGGGGCGCAAGGACGCCGCCACGCACCGCGCGAGCGGGCGGGCGCGGGACAACCGGCTGGTCCACTTCGCGCCGTCGGGGACCGAACCGCGCCCCGGCGACGTGGTGACCACGGTGGTGACCGAGGCGGCCCCGCACTACCTGATCGCGGACGGCACGCCACTGGCGGTGCGGCGGACCCGGGGCGGGGATGCCTGGCAGGCCCGCCGGGACGGCCGGGCGGCCGCCACGGCCCCTGCCGCGGGCCCGGGCGGCGCGGGCGCGGGCGGCGCGGGCGCGGGCGGCGCGGGCGCGGGCGGCGGTGCGGCACCGGTGCTGCTCGGCATGCCCGCGGTCGGCCGCCCCGGCTCCTGACCCGCCCCGGCTCCTGACCTGCCCCGGCTCCTGACCTGCCCCGGCAGGGCCATCCGTCAGGTCGGCCCCGGCATGGCCGGCGCGGCCATTGCTGCGGCAGACTGACGCCATGCTCATCGCTGGGGCCGTGTGCCCGCACCCGCCCCTGCTCATCCCTGCCGCGCTCGGCGCGGCGGGCAGCGACCCCCCCGGTGAACTGCGCAAGGTCTCCGACGCCACGGCACGAGCGGTCGCCGGGCTTGCCGCGGCACGGCCGGACCTGCTCGTCGTGGTCGGCGGCGGTGCCGCGGAACGCGAGTACGGCGCGGACGCGGCCGGCGGGCTGCACGCGTTCGGGGTGGAGGTCACCATCGGGGCGGGCGAGCCGGTGCTGCCACTGTCCCTGACCGTGGGCCGCTGGCTGCTGGAGCGCGGCAGGCTCCTTGGTCACCCCGGGAGCCCGGCGGGCGCCGCGCCGGTGGTGTTCCAGGAGGTGGCCAGGCGGGCCGCCGCGGGTGACTGCCTCAAGCTCGGCAGGATTCTCGCCGACCGTGCCCCCCGGGTCGCGCTGCTCGCCATGGGCGACTCCTGCGCGCGGCCGGCCCGGGAGGCGCCCGGCGTGCCGGACCCCGAGGCGCAGGACTACGACGAGGAGGTCGCCGAGGCGCTCGCCGCCGCGGATGCCCGCTGGCTCGCCCGGCTCGACCCGGCGCTGGACGAGGAACTGCTGGTGGCCGGCCGGGCGGCGTGGCAGGTGCTGGCGGGCGCGGCCCGTGGCCGCCGCATGGACGGGCGGCTGCTGTGCATGACGGCGCCCTACGGGGTCACCTACCTGGTCGCCTGCTGGGAGGAATCCCGGACGGACTGACGCCATGCCCGAACCAGTGATCGCCGTCGTGGGGCCGACCGCGGCCGGGAAGTCCGACCTTGCCCTCGGGCTCGCCCGCGCCCTCGGCGGCGAGGTCGTGAACGCCGACTCGATGCAGCTCTACACCGGCATGGACATCGGCACGGCCAAGCTCGCCCCCGCGCAGCGCCGCGGCGTGCCGCACCACCTGCTGGACATCTGGGATGTCAGGCAGACCGCGAGCGTCGCCGAGTACCAGCGCCTCGCCAGGGCCGCGATCGGGGACATCCAGCGGCGCGGGCGGGTCCCGGTGCTGGCCGGCGGCTCGGGGCTGTACGTGCGCGCGGCCCTGGACCCGCTGGAGTTCCCCGGCACCGACCCGGAGCTGCGGGCCCGGCTGGAGGCGGAGCTGGCCCGGTCCGGTCCCGAGCCGCTGTACGCCCGGCTGACCAGCGCGGACCCGGCGGCCGCGGCCGCGATCCTGCCGTCCAACGGGCGCCGCATCGTCCGCGCGCTCGAAGTCATCGAGGTGTCCGGCCAGCCGTTCAGCGCCACCATGCCCCGGTATGAGTCGGTGTACCCGGCGATCCAGATCGGCCTGGCCGTGGACCGCGCGGAACTCGACGCCCGGGTCGCCGGCCGGACCGCACGGATGTTCGCCGCCGGGCTGGTCGAGGAGGTTCGCGCGCTGGAACGGGCCGGGCTGCGGGAGGGGAGGACGGCCAGCCGCGCGCTGGGTTACGCGCAGGTGCTGCGGTTCCTCGCCGGGGAGTGCTCGCAGGAGGAAGCGCTCGCGCAGACCGTCCTGGCCACCAAGCGGTTCGTGCGGCGGCAGGAGTCCTGGTTCCGCCGCGACCCCCGGGTCACCTGGCTGCCGGCCGGCGCCGCAGACGCCGGTGACCTGCTGGAGCGCGCACTGGCTACGATCGGGCCATGCGGTTCGCGAAGGGGCACGGCACCGAGAACGACTTCGTGATCCTGCTCGACCCCGGGGACGACACCGGGCTCACGGCCGAGCTCGCGGCCCGGCTGTGCGACCGCCGCGCGGGAATCGGCGGCGACGGTGTGCTCCGGGTGGTGCGGTCCGCTGCGTACGCCGCCGGGGGCACGGGCGGGCCGGCGGGGCACGGAAACGGTGCGGGCGGGGAGCCCGGACGGCCCGCGGGGCCTGCCGCCGGCGCGGCCGGGCCGGAATGGTTCATGGATTACCGCAACTCCGACGGCAGCCCGGCCGAGATGTGCGGCAACGGCATCCGGGTGTTCGCGCGCTACCTGATGCGCCATGGCCTGGCGCCGGGCCCGCAGTTCACCGTGGCGACCCGGTCCGGGCCGCGCCAGGTCCGGATCGGCGCCGGCGGCGAGGTCACCGCGGAGCTGGGCGCCGTGGCGGTGCTGGGCCCGGGCAGCGCCGTGGTCGCCGGGCGGACCCGCCGGGGCCTGCGGATGTCGGTGGGAAACCCGCACCTGGCCTGCCTGGTCGACGAGCCCCTTGCCGGGCTGGACCTGTCCCGGGCGCCGGACCTGGATCCGGCGGAGTTCCCCGAGGGCGCCAACGTGGAACTGGTCCGGGTGACCGGTCCCCGGAGCGTGGCCATGCGGGTATACGAGCGCGGCTCCGGCGAAACGCGCTCGTGCGGCACCGGCGCCGTGGCGGCCGCCGCCGCGGCGGCGGAGGCGAGCGGGGACGGCGACGGCACCTGGGCCGTCCGGGTGCCGGGCGGCGGCCTCACGGTCACCCTGGAAGCGGGCCGGGCGTGGCTCACCGGCCCGGCCGTCATCGTCGCCGAGGGCGACCTCGACCCGGCCTGGCTCACCGCCCCCGGTTCTGCCCCCACGAGCCCGAGTGATCATGGTGATATGGCTGCCCGGACAGCCCAAGCACCATGATCATGACTGGCCGGCGCCGGCCGGGGGCAGCCGGCGGCTACCCGGCGGGCGCGACGCCCAGGGCGGACGCCGGCAGGCCGCGGAACGAGGCGTCGAGCACCTCGGCGATGTGCGCCACGGCCACCGGCTCGCCGCCGTCGGCGGCCAGGGCGGCGGCGATCTGCAGGCTGCAGCCCGGGTTGGCGGACACCACCAGCCGCGCCCCGGTGCCCCGGAGGGCCGCGGCCTTGCGCTGGCCGAGTTCGGCGGCCGCCTCCGGCTGCAGCAGGTTGTAGACGCCGGCCGACCCGCAGCAGGTCCCGCCGTCGCCGGCCTCGACCAGGTCCAGGCCGGGGATGCCGCGCAGCAGGTCCCGCGGCTGCTGCCGGATCCGCTGTGCGTGCGCGAGGTGGCAGGCGTCGTGGTAGGCGGTGATCGCGTTCAGCTCGTGCCGGGCCGCCCGCGGGCCGCCGTGCTCGCGGTACAGCTCGACGAGGAACTCGCTGAAGTCGCGCACCCGGCCGCTGAACGCCGCCGCCCGGTCGGCCAGGGCGCCGCGCTCGCCGCCGGCCGCGTGGGCGAAGAAGCCGCCGTACTCCTTCATGGCCGAGCCGCAGCCCGCCGAGTTGACCACGATCGCGTCCACGCCCGCGCTCTCGAACTCGGCGATCGTGCGCTCGGCGAACCGGGCGGCCTCGGCGGACCGGCCCGAGTGCAGCGACAGCGCGCCGCAGCAGCCCTGGCCGGGGGGCACGATGACGTCGCAGCCCTCGGCGGCGAGCACGCGCGCGGTGGCGGTATTGACCCCGCCGAAGAACACCTGCTGCACGCAGCCGGTGAGCATGCCCACCACCGCCCGCCGCGGGCCCCGGGCCGGAACCCGGGCCGGCAGCCTGCCCTGGCGCCCGGATGAGCGCGGCGCCAGCCGCAGCGACCCGGCCAGCTCGGGCGCGTAGCGGGCGGCGGGGCCGCGCTGGGCCAGGCGGTCCAGCCCGGCGCGCTGCGCCGCGCGCAGCGGCCCGGTCAGCGCACGGAGCCGCTTCGGGTAGGGGAACGTCGCGAAGATCGCGGCGCGCATGGCCCGCTCGCGGGCCGAGCGGGCCGCACCCGGCTGTACCGGGCCACCCCCGGTGCCGGCCTCCTCCGGCCAGCTCCGGGCGGCCTCGATCAGCTCGTTGTAGCGCACCCCGGACGGGCAGGCCGGCATGCAGGCCATGCAGCCCAGGCACCGGTCCATGTGCGTGATCACCTTCTCGGTGACCGGCGCCCCGTCCAGGACCTGCGAGATCAGGTGGATCCGCCCGCGCGGGGAGTCCATCTCCTCGCCCCAGAGCTGGTAGGTCGGGCAGGCCGGCAGGCAGAAGCCGCAGTGGACGCAGTCGGCCGCCGCCTCGGCCAGGTGCCCGTCGGGGTCGAGCGGGCCGGCCTGGTCGTCCATCAGATGCCTCCCGCAAACCGGCCCGGCGCCATCCGGTGGCTCGGGTCGAACTGGTCCTTGACCGCGCGCATCAGCGGCAGCGAGGGCACCGGGCCCCACACGTCCATCAGCTCCCTGGCCCCGGCCGGGGCGTCCACGACCACGGCGCTGGCGAGCACCGGCGGGCCGTCGGGCAGCGGGGCGGACGCCGGCCTGGCGTCACCGTCGCCGCGGGCCAGCGCGGCCCGCAGCCCGGACACGAACGCCGCGACAGCGGCCGGGTCCGCGCCCGGCCCGGCCGCTGCGTAGATCACCCCGGCCGCGGCGGACCCGCCGACGGCCGGGTCCAGCCCGGCGGCCCGGGCCGCGTCGTCGATCACCCGCAGCACACGGGGCAGGCCCGCGGCCCAGAACCCGATCCGGATCAGCGTGCCGGCCTGCCCGGCGCCACCCGCGCCATCCGGCCGCGGGGCCCCGGGCCCGCCATCGGCCCCGGACTCCGGGCCGGGTCCGGGCTCCGGGCCGGGTCCGGGCTGCTCGTTTCCGCTCGCGGGCCAGCCCCACCAGGCGGGCGGGGATGGCTGCGCGCTGGCGCCGCTGCCGAGCAGCGCGCACAGCAGGCCGGCCCGTTCCGCGGTGCCCTCCGGATCCCCCTCCACCAGCACGGCCACCCGCACCAGCTGGTCCCGCGCCGGGCGGTCGAGTTCCACGGCCGACGGGGCCAGCTCACTGCCCGCCGCGGCGGCGACCGCCCGGTAGGCCTCCTCCGGGCCGGCGCAGTCCACCGTGACGTAGGCGGCTGCGGCGGGCCGCGGATGCAGCCGGAACACCGCCTCCACGATCAGCCCGAGCGTCCCGAACGACCCGGTGAACAGTTTGCCCAGGTCATAGCCCGCCACGTTCTTGACCACCTTGCCGCCGGAGGAGGCTATGGTCCCGTCGGCGCGGATCACAGTGATCCCGATCAGCAGGTCCCGCGGCGTGCCGTAGCGCAGGCGGCGCGGGCCCGCAGCCCCCGTGGCGAGGGTCCCGCCAACGGTCGCGCCCCGCCACGCCGGTGTGGCCGCACCGTCCGCCAGGGGCGGCGCGGGACTCGGTGTGGCCCCGGTGGCGAGGGTCCCGCCAACGGTCGCATCCCGCCACGCCGGTGTGGCCGCGCCGCCCGCCAGGGGCGGCGCGGGACTCGGTGTGGCCCCGGTGGCGAGGGTCCCGCCAACGGTGGCGAGGGTCCCGGCAACGGCCGCGCCCGGCCCCGGCCCGGCCGCCGGGGACAGCGGCGCGGGGCAGGGCGGGAGGTCCAGCGCGAGCTGCTGCCCGGCCCCGGCGAGCACCTCGGCCAGCCGGGCCAGGCTCACCCCGGCCTGGACCCGGACGACCAGGTCCCCGGCGGCGTGCTCGAGTATCTGGTCCAGTGCCGTGGTGTCCACCACGAGGTCACAGCGGCGGGGCGGGGTGCCCCAGCCGAGCTTGCTGCCACCGCCGCGCGGAACCACGGCCAGGTCGTGCGCGGCGGCCGCGCGCAGCAGCTCGCTGGCCTCCGCGACGGTGGCCGGGGCGGCGGCGAAGCGCGGCATCACCCCGGCGACGGCGTCCTCGGGCCGCGCCGGTCGGGCCGCCGGGCAGGCCGCGGCCAGGGCGCTCAGGACCGGGTCAGCGGCCACGGCGCGCCCGCGGGGTGCCCGCCTCAGGGCTACCCCGGCCGGGGGCCGGCCGGGCCGGCCCGGGGAAGCACGGGCCCTGTCCTGCCGGGCCACGAGCGGTGGCCGGCGTCACGGGCCCCGGGAAGCACGGCTGGGACCCGCCACGAGCGGTGGCCGGCGTCACGGGCCCCGGGAAGCACGGGCGCGGTCCCTGGCCCCCGGTCACGGCCGGCAGGCCGGACGGCGGGTCTGGGCGGCCTGGCGTAATGCTGGTCAAAATTGATCCACCTGCCCGGAAGCCACCAGCGGATGCGGAGCGCGCCGCGGCCCGGGGACCTCTCCGCACAGCCGTGGCGTCGGGAAAATCTTGCCCGGGTTGCACAGGCTGGCCGGGTCGAACGCGCAGCGCAGCAACTGCATCGTGTCGAGGTCGTCCGCGCCGAACATCTTGGGCATGTACCGGGACTTGTCGATGCCCACGCCGTGCTCGCCGGTGATCGACCCGCCGTGCTCGATGCACAGGTCGAGGATCGCCCCGGACAGGGTCTCCGCGGCCTCGGTGGCGCCAGGTGAGCTGTCGTCGTAGAGCACCAGCGGGTGCAGGTTCCCGTCGCCCGCGTGGAACACGTTGGCCACCCGGATGCCCGACTCCGCCGACAGCTCGGCGATCCTGTCGAGCACCGGGCCGAGCGCGCTGCGCGGCACCACCCCGTCCTGGACGATGTAGGCGGGCGCGATCCGGCCGACCGCCGCGAACGCGGACCGGCGGCCCACCCAGATCGCGGCCCGCTCGGCCGGGTCGTCGGCCTCCCTGATCTCGGTCGCGCCGGCCTGCTCGCACAGCGCGCGGACGGCGGCGCACTCCCGCTCCGCCTCGGCCTGCGGGCCGTCCAGCTCCACGATCAGCACCGCGCCGGCGCCCTCGGGGTAGCGGCAGCTCACCGCCGCCTCGGCGGCCTCGATCGCGAGCGCGTCCATCATCTCGATCGCCGCCGGGACGATGCCGGCCCCGATGATCGCCGACACCGCGTTCCCGCCGGCGCCGGTGGTCTCGAACGCGGCAAGCAGGCACTTGACCAGTTGCGGGATCTTCGTCAGCTTGACCACGATCTTGGTGACGATGCCCAGCGTGCCCTCCGAGCCGGTGAACGCGCCCAGCAGGTCGTAGCCGGGGGCCGCGCCGGTGCCGTCGCCGAGCCAGGTCAGCTCCCCGGCGGGGGTGACGATCTCCAGCCCGGTGATGTGGTGCACGGTGAACCCGTGCTTGAGGCAGTGCGCCCCGCCCGAGTTCTCCGCCACGTTGCCCCCCACCGAGCAGACCACCTGGCTGGAGGGGTCGGGGGCGTAGAAGTAGCCGAACGGCCGGGCCGCCTCGCTCACCGCCAGGTTGGTCACCCCCGGCTCCACGATCGCGCGCCGGCTGGCCGGGTCGATCGCGATGATGCGGCGCATCTTCGAGGTCACGATCAGCACGCCCTCGGCGTGCGGGAGCGCGCCGCCGGACAGGCCCGTGCCGGAGCCCCTGGCCACGAACGGCACCTTGGCCGCGGCGCACTCGGCCACCACCGCGGCGACCTCCGCGGCGGTGCGGGGCAGCGCCACCAGCGCCGGGGTGACCCGGTGCGAGGTGAGGCCGTCACACTCGTAGGTGCGCAGTTCGGCGGGATCGGTGATCACGCCTTCGGGCCCGCAGATCTCGGTCATCCGGGGGATGAGCTGCTTGATCATCGTCTCCCCTCGGGGCGCGGCACCGTTCCCTCCAGGGTGCCCCCGCGGCGGGCCGCCCGCAACGCCCCGGCCCGGTCCGGCCGGGGACACCCGGCCGGCTCGTCAGGGCATGCGCTCGTACGCGGGCAACGTGAGGAACTCGGCGTAGTCGTCGGCCAGCGCCACCTCGGTGAACAGGGCGGCCGCCTGCTCGTACAGGGCGGGGTCGAACGCCCCGCCCAGGGACGCGGCGATCTTGCCCAGCTCCTCGGCGATGATCTGCTCGACCAGGGCCCTGGTCACCTCCGGGCCGTCGTCGAGGGTGATGCCGTTGTGCACCCACTGCCAGATCTGCGAGCGGGAGATCTCCGCGGTGGCCGCGTCCTCCATCAGGTTGAAGATCGCCACGGCACCGTTACCGCCGAGCCAGTTGGCCAGGTACTGCAGCGCCACGCTGACGTTGTTCCGCAGCCCGCCCTCGGTGATCGGGCCGCTGGTCTTGGCGACCGCGAGCAGGTCCGGTGCGGTCACGCTGACCTCCTCGCGGAGCCGGCCGAGCTGGTTGGGCGCCGAGCCGAGCGCCGCGTCGAACACCTCCTTGCAGAGCGGGACCAGGTCGGGGTGCGCCACCCAGGAGCCGTCGAAGCCGTCCGCCGACTCGCGGGTCTTGTCGTCGCGCACCTTGGCCATTGCGGTGGCGTTCACCTCGGGGTCGCGCCGGCTCGGGATGAACGCGGCCATCCCGCCCATGGCGTGCGCGCCGCGGCCGTGGCAGGTCTTCACCAGCAGTTCGGTGTAGGCGCGCATGAACGGCGCCGTCATGGTCACCGCGTTGCGCTCGGGCAGCACGAACTCACGGCCGCGGGAGCGGAACTTCTTGATGATGCTGAACAGGTAGTCCCACCGGCCCGCGTTCAGCCCCGCGCTGTGGTCGCGCAGCTCGTAGAGGATTTCCTCCATCTCGAACGCGGCCGGGATCGTCTCGATCAGCACGGTCGCCCTGATCGTCCCGCCGGGGAGGCCGAGAGCGGCCTGGGCGACGCCGAAGACGTCGTTCCACAGCCGCGCCTCCAGGTGGCTCTCAATCTTGGCCAGGTAGAAGTAGGGCCCCTTGCCCTTGTCGAGCTGGCGCTGCGCACAGTGGAAGAAGTACAGCGCGAAGTCGAACAGGCTGCCAGAGACCCGCTGGCCGTCCACCAGCACGTGCTTCTCATCCAGGTGCCAGCCCCGCGGGCGGACCACGATCGTGGCCAGCTCGTCCTCCGGCCGGAGCTGGTAGGACTTGCCCTCGCCGCTGGTGAAGTCGATGGTGCGGTCCAGCGCGTCGCACAGGTTGAGCTGGCCGGTGATCATGTTCTCCCAGAGCGGGGTGTTCGCGTCCTCGAAGTCGGCCAGCCAGACGTTCGCGCCCGAGTTGAGCGCGTTGATGGTCATCTTCCGCTCGGTCGGCCCGGTGATCTCCACCCGGCGGTCCACCAGGCCCGGTGCGGGCGATGCCACCCGCCAGAGCGTGTCGTCCCTGATGTGCCGGGTAGCGGGCAGGAAGTCCAGCGTGCCGCCGGCGAGCAGCTCCTTCTGGCGGGCCGCGCGCGCGGCCAGCAACTCCGCCCGCCTGGCGCCGAAGTCACGCTGCAGCATGGCGACCAGGTTCAGCGCATCGGGGGTGAGGATCTCCTCGAACCGGTCCCCGGGCGGGCCAATGATCTCGATGCCGTTGCCAGCCGCCATCTCGCACCCCTTCTCTGCCCTGGACTGTGAAATTGACGCTAGCCCGCCGCCGCGACGATGGTCAAAGCCAGCGTTCCGGTAAACCTACCCGTCGGTAACTCGGGCACAACCAGCGCCCCCGCGGCGTTTATTGAAATGACCGGGTCACCCCGGCGTGGCAGCATTGACCAACCAAGGCGCGGTGGCGCCTCCGCCAGCTCAGCGGGGCGGGACGCTCCGTGCGGACACCGACCCTAGGCAGCGATGACTTCTTCACCCGAGGCCGACCGGGAGTTGCTCAGCCAGTTCAGCCCGGGTGCCGCCGGCCCGGGTGCCGCGCCCGGGGCCGCCGGCACCGGGCAGCCCGGAGACCTTGATCTCGCCGACCGGCACGCCCTGCGCCGGGTGGCCGGCCTGTCCACCGAGCTTGCCGACGTCACCGAGGTCGAGTACCGGGCGCTGCGGCTCGAGCGGGTGGTCCTGGTCGGGGTGTGGACCGAGGGCACGCTGGCCGGCGCCGAGAACTCGCTGCGGGAGCTGTCCGCGCTGGCCGAGACGGCGGGCTCGGTGGTGCTGGCCGGCCTGATGCAGCGCCGGGGCAAGCCCGACCCGGCGACCTACATCGGCGCGGGCAAGGCGCGGGAACTGGCGGACGTGGTCACCGAGACCGGCGCGGACACGGTGATCTGCGACGGCGAGCTCACCCCCGGCCAGCTCCGCAGCCTGGAGGGCGTGGTGCGGGTCAAGGTCGTCGACCGCACCGCGCTGATCCTGGACATCTTCGCCCAGCACGCGCGCACCAAGGCCGGCAAGGCCCAGGTGGAACTGGCCCAGCTCGAATACCTGCTGCCGCGGCTGCGCGGCTGGGGCGAGTCGCTGACCCGCCAGGCCGGCGGCCGCGTCGCGGCCGGTGGCGGCATCGGCGGCCGCGGGCCCGGCGAGACCAAGATCGAGACGGACCGGCGCCGGATCCGGGCCCGGGCCGCCAAGCTGCGCCGGGAGATCGCCGAGATAGCCGCCGGCCGCGAGGTGCAGCGCCGCCGGCGCCGCCGCAAGAACGTCCCGTCGGTCGCCATCGCCGGGTACACCAACGCCGGGAAATCGACGCTGCTGAACGCCCTGACCGGGGCCGGCGTGCTCGTCGACGACTCCCTGTTCGCCACCCTGGACCCCGCCGTGCGCCGGGCGCGCACCCCGTCCGGCCGCTGGTTCACCCTGACCGACACCGTCGGCTTCGTCCGCCACCTGCCACACCAGCTCGTCGAGGCGTTCCGGTCCACGCTCGAGGAGGTCGCCGACGCCGACCTGATCCTGCATGTCGTGGACGGCAGCGACGCCGACCCCCGGGCGCAGATCAGCGCGGTCCGCGAGGTGCTCGGCCAGATCGGCGCCGCCAAGGTGCCCGAGATCGTGGTGGTGAACAAGGCCGACTCGGCCGATCCCCTCGAGGTCAAGGGCCTGTGCCTGGCCGAGCGCGGGACCGTGGTGGTGTCCGCGAAGACCGGTCAGGGGCTGCCGGACCTGCTCGCTGCCGTCGAGGCAGCCCTGCCCGACCGCGACACCGAGGTCAGCGCGCTCGTCCCCTACGGCCGCGGTGACCTTGTCGCCCGGGCGCACGAGGAGGGCGAGGTGCTGGCCGTCGCGCACTGCGCGGGCGGCACTCAGCTCACCGCGCGGGTACCGCCGGAACTGGCCGCGCAACTGGCCGGCGCGGGCGCGGGCGGCGCGGGCGCGGGCGGCGCGGGCGCGGGCGGCGCGGGCGCGGGCGGCGCGGGCGGGTCCGGCCCGGAATCACCCCGTGTGGCCGGATCCCGGCCGGCCGGCGAGACCTCCTGATCCCAGCGGCATGGCCGCTGCCTGCGCTAATGGCATCCGGTATGGTCGTATTGCCCGGGACACGCCGGTGCCGCACAGGTGCGCGCGGAAGGCGCTTGCGTGGGCCACTTCGCCGATCGGCAGTGAATCTGGCCGGCCTTCTTCCGATTCGGCCTGTACACGCACCCTCTCGTGCAATACCGTGACTGAACCGATATTGTTGGTTGCCTCATCTTCGCCAGCACTCGGGCGGCTCCACACGCGTTTCGCGGCCGCGAGTGCGGGGTGGTGTTCCACCACGAGGCACGAACCATGGCAGGTGACCGCTTGACGACGCAGGGGACCCACCTTCTGGGTGTACCCGCGTTGGAGCGTGCGCCATGGTGAACATGAACGTGCGCCTCCTCACGAACATCGGCCGGCTGTGGACCGGTTCCGAGGTGTGGAGCAACGCGGCGATCCTCACCCACGGGGACCAGATCGCCTGGGTCGGCCCGGCGTCAGAACTGCCGCGCAGCCTGCCCGGTGTCATCGACGACATCGTCGACGTCGACGACGTGCAGAACCTGAACGGCGGCCTGGTCACGCCCGGCCTGATCGACGCGCACACCCACCCGGTCTACGCGGGCAACAGGTGGGCCGAGATCGCGATGCGCACCGGCGGTTCCTCGCCGAATGAGATCGCGGCGGCCGGCGGCGGCATGGCATCGACCGTCACGGTGACCCGCGGAACGGATCCCTGGACGCTGTGCAATGGCGTGCGGACCCGGCTGCGGGAATGGCTGCTGTCCGGCACCACGACCATCGAGGCGAAGACCGGCTACCACCTCACCAGGGACGGGGAGCTTGCCGACGTCAGGCTGCTCCGGTCGCTGGAGAACGAGCCGGGGATGCCCCGGGTGCACGTGACCTTCCTCGCCGCCCACGCGGTGCCGCCGGAGTTCTTCGGCCGCCGCCACGACTACGTGGACGCGGTGGGCTCCTGGTGCGCGGATGCGGCCGCCGCCGGGGCCGACAGCGTGGACGTGTACTGCGAGGAGGGGCGGTTCACCGAGCGCGAGGCACGCTGGGTGCTCGGCGCGGGCCGGGCGGCAGGCCTGCTGCCCCGGCTGCACGCCTGCGGGCAGTCCCGCACCGGTGCGGCCACGCTCGCCGCGGAACTCGGCTGCGCGTCGGCCGACCTGCTGCACGAGGCCTGCGAGGAGGACGTGATCGTCCTGGCCACGGCGGGAGTCGCCGCGGTGCTCTGCCCGGGCACGGCGCTGCAGGTCGGCAAGGTCCCGCCGGTCCGTTCGCTGCTCGACAAGGGCGTGGCGGTCGCGCTCGGCTCCGACCACTCGCCCGGCGTCAACGGCATCACCAACATGTCGCTGGTGGTCTCGCTCGCGATCACGCACTTCGGCATGAGCGTGGCTGAGGCGCTGCGCGCGGCCACCCTGGGCGGTGCCCAGGCGCTGCGCAGCCCGGAACTGGGCACCATGGCCCCGGGCCGGTACGCCGACATCGTCGCCTGGGACGCCGACCACGAGGGCGCCTTCGCCTGGTCGTACGGCCTGCGCCCGCTCCGCGTGTGGCGCGGCGGCGAGCCCGTCCTGGCGTAACCGGACGACGCGGTCTCTCATGTTCGCCGAGCTTCGCTCGGCTTCCCTCTGGCGCGCCGGCAGTATCTTCCCGGGGGCACGAGCCCCCGGACCCCCACGCCCCGGTGCGGGCTGGTGGCTCCATTAAGGTCGCGGCCCCCGGCCCGTGTCATGGGATGCCGCCACCCGGCCGGTTCGTGGGATGCTGCTGGCATGCCCGTGCGTGAAGCCAAGGGTGCCGCCGCGCCCGCTGCCGGGGGCCCGCGGGTCAGCGTGGTCACCGGGGAAGAGGAACTGCTCGTCGAGCGGGCCGTCGCCCGCCTGGTCGCGGCGGCCGGGGACGGCGGCGCGGCGAGGGAGGTGCGCGCGGGCGCACTCGCGCCGGGCGAACTGGCCGTCGTCACCGCCCCCTCGCTGTTCGACGCCGTGCCGGTCGTGGTCATCCGGGACGCCCAGGACGCGGGCAAGGAGGTCGCCGAGGAACTGGCTGCGCTGGCCGCCGACCCGCCGCCCGATGTGGTGCTGGTGATAACGCACGCGGGCGGCGCGAAGGGCAAGGCGCTGCTCGGCAAGCTCACCGGGAGCGGGGCCCAGGTCGCCCAGTACCCGAAGATCACCCGGATCGGCGACCGGATGACGTTCATCCGCGAGGAGTTCCGCGCGGAAGGCCGCAGGATCGACGACGGCGGCCTGCGGGCGCTGATCGACGCCCTCGGCTCGGACCTGCGCGAGATCGCCTCAGCGTGCGCCCAGCTCGCCGCGGACACCACCGGCATGATCGACCAGCCCACCGTGGCCAGGTATTACCGGGGGCGGGCGGAGGCCGGCGGGTTCGCCGTGGCCGACCGGGCGGTGGAGGGGCGCCTCGCCGAGGCCCTCGAGCACCTGCGCTGGGCCCTGGCCGTCGGCGTGTCACCGGTCCTGATCACCAGCGCCCTGGCGCAGGGAGTCCGCCTGATCGGGCGGGTGGGGGCCGCGTCCCGGTCCCAGCCGGCCGCCGCGCTCGCCGCCGAGCTCGGCGCCCCGCCCTGGCGGATCGACAAGGTGCGCCAGCAGCTGCGCGGCTGGACGGCCGACGGGATCGCCCGGGCGCTCACCGCCGTCGCGGAGGCCGACGCGCGGGTGAAGGGGGAGGGCGCGAACCCGGGTTATGCCCTGGAGGTGGCCGTCCGCACCATCGTGGCCTGCCGCGCCGGCCGCTGAGGAGCCCCGGGAAAGCGATGATCGTGACGTTCATCGCCATCTTTGCTCATGAACGTCACGATCATCACGAAACGGAGGCGCCGGGCGCGACGGCATGCCGCGGCCACCAGGCACCCGCTGGTTTGGGCCTGGCCCCCGGGTTGGGATATCCTTCCTCGTCGGAGTTACGCCCCGCTGTGGATGTGTGGGGCTGCCGCGGGCAGGCCATCCGCCCGTACCCACCGACGAGAACCAGAACCTGAGCGAGGCTTCCGCGTGGCGAATATCAAGTCCCAGATCAAGCGCAACAAGCAGAACGAGAAGGCCAGGCAGCGCAACAAGGCCGTCAAGTCCTCGCTGAAGACCGCGGTGCGCAAGTTCCGCGAGGCGGCCGACACGGGCGACGCCGAGGCCGCGACCGTGGCGATGCGCGTGGCGTCGCAGAGCCTGGACAAGGCCGCGAGCAAGGGCGTCATCCACAAGAACCAGGCCGCGAACCGCAAGTCCGCGATCGCCAAGCGCTGCGCGGAACTGAGCAAGAGCTGACGCGCGCGGCAGCGCCCCCAGATACCACCGCAGCGCCCGGGCGCAGGGCTCGGGACCAGGCAGTCCCCGCGGCATGCGACCATGGACGCCGCAGCCTTAGTCAACCTTGGCGGATCTCCTGTGTCCTCGCCTGAGCAGGCCCTGTCGGCCGGCCGACGCCGCGCGTCCCCGGCCGGGCCCGCGCCTGCCATCGGGCGGACGCCCATGGACATCATCAGGAACTTCTGCATCATCGCGCATATCGATCATGGGAAGTCCACCCTGGCGGACCGGATGCTGCAGCTCACCGGGGTCGTCGGCGAGCGGGAGATGCGGGCCCAGTACCTGGACCGGATGGACATCGAGCGCGAGCGCGGCATCACCATCAAGAGCCAGGCGGTCCGGCTGCCCTGGACCGGCCCCGACGGCCGCCAGTACGTGCTGAACCTCATCGACACGCCCGGCCACGTGGACTTCTCCTACGAGGTGTCCCGCTCCCTGGCCGCGTGCGAGGGGGCGATCCTGCTGGTGGACGCCGCGCAGGGCATCGAGGCCCAGACCCTGGCCAACCTCTACCTGGCCCTGGGCGCCGACCTGCACCTGATCCCGGTGCTGAACAAGATCGACCTGCCCGCCGCCCAGCCGGCCAAGTACGCCGAGGAACTGGCCCGGGTGATCGGCTGCGATCCAGGCGATGTCATGCAGGTCTCGGCGAAGACCGGCACCGGCGTGGCCGACCTGCTCAACGCGGTCGTGGCCCAGGTGCCGCCGCCCAGCGGTGACCCGGATGCCCCGGCCCGGGCGCTGATCTTCGACTCGATCTACGACACCTACCGGGGCGTGGTCACCTACGTCCGGGTGATGGACGGCAGGCTGTCCCGGCGCGAGAAGAGCCTGATGATGTCCACCGGCGCCGCGCACGACACGCTGGAGGTGGGCGTCATCTCGCCGGAGCCGATCCCGGCCGAGGGCCTGGCCGCGGGCGAGGTCGGCTACCTCATCACCGGCGTCAAGGACGTCCGGCAGGCCCGGGTCGGCGACACGGTGACCAGCGCCGCCCGGCAGGCGGCCCAGCCCCTGGCGGGTTACGCGCACCCGAAGCCGATGGTGTTCTCCGGCCTGTACCCGCTGGACGGGGACGACTACCCGGAACTGCGGGACGCCCTGGACAAGCTCGGGCTGAACGACGCCGCGCTGGTCTACGAGCCGGAGACCAGCCTCGCGCTCGGCTTCGGCTTCCGGTGCGGGTTCCTCGGCCTGCTGCACATGGAGATCGTCAGGGAACGGCTGGAGCGGGAGTCCGGCCTGTCGCTCATCTCCACCGCGCCGAACGTGGTCTACCGGGTCGTCCTGGAGGGCGGCGGCGAGGTGATCGTCACCAACCCGAGCGAGTTCCCCGAGGGAAGGGTGGCGCAGATCTTCGAGCCCGTGGTCAGGGCCACGGTGCTGGCGCCCGCCGAGTACATCGGCGCGATCATGGAACTCTGCCAGGGCCGGCGGGGGGCGCTCGGCGGCATGGAGTACCTGTCCGAGGACCGGGTGGAGATCCGCTACACGATGCCGCTCGCGGAGATCATCTTCGACTTCTTCGACCAGCTCAAGTCGCGGACGCGCGGCTACGCCTCGCTGGACTACGAGCCCGCGGGCGAGCAGGAGGCCAGCCTGGTCAAGGTGGACATCCTGCTCCAGGGCCAGCCGGTGGACGCGTTCAGCCAGATCGTGCACTCCGACAAGGCACGCGACTACGGGGTGGCGATGACCTCCAAGCTGCGCGAGCTGATCCCGCGCCAGCAGTTCGAGGTGCCGATCCAGGCGGCCATCGGATCCAAGGTCATCGCCCGGGAGAACATCCGGGCGCTGCGCAAGGACGTGCTGGCCAAGTGCTACGGCGGCGACATCACCCGGAAGCGCAAGCTGCTGGAGAAGCAGAAGGAAGGCAAGCGCCGGATGAAGGTGATCGGCCGGGTCGAGGTCCCGCAGGAGGCCTTCATCGCCGCGCTGTCCACCCAGCCGGACAAGCAGCGCTGATCAGGGCGCGGGCGCCGGCGGCGGTGCCCCCGGATTGATCTGCACGTTGCGGAGGCCCGCCTGGCCGGTGTGCGTCACGACGAGCAGCGTGATGGCGAGAATGGCCAGGATGCCCAGGGCGACCGCGGCCCAGCCGAGCAGCAGCCCGGCCAGCGCCATCCCGGCGCCCTGCTCCCCGGTGCGCTTGATCTGGTGCCTGGCCACATGGCCGAGAACGATGGCCGGGATGGTCGGCAGCGGCCCGAACGCGAACTGCGCCACCCCGCAGGCCAGGCTGGCGATCGCCAGCCCGTTGGTGGGGCTGGGGGCGCGCCTGGGCACCGGGCCGACCCGTGCTCCCGGCAGGTCGGTCACGACCTGGTCCAGGTCGGCGTAGGTGCGCGCGGACAGGGCGACCTCCAGGCGGGAGTCGTACTCGTCCTTGGCCAGCCGGCCCTCGGTGTAGGCGCTGGTGAGGTAGTTCACCGCACGGTCACGATCCGCGTCGGCGGCGCGCATCTGGCCGCGCCCGCCGCCCGGTGCCGGATAGCCCTGCCCGACCGCCATAGGTCCCTCCATCCCCCGGAGCTGCCCTTCGGTGCCGTCCAGCATAATCCGGCTTGTCCGGGCCCGGACCGTCCCGGAAGCCCGCACTTCCGCCCATGCGGCACCCCGGCCGGGCGCCCGGCGCCCGCGGGTTTATGGTTCGACCCGTTCCGGTGGCTGCGCTAGCGTCGGGAAACGTGACGAACGCGCGCGTGGTCTCGGTGAACGCCGGCCGTGGCAAGGACGCGGACTGGGCAGGCAAGCTCGGCCGGACCGCGATCGACAAGCGCCCGGTAGCGGGCCGCGTCGAGGTGGGCAGGCTCGGCCTCGGCGGCGACGAGCAGGTGGACAAGCCCGCCCACGGCGGCCTCGAGGCGGCGGTCTACGCCTACGCCAGGGAGGACCTGGACTGGTGGGTGGAACGGCTCGGCCGCGAGCTGGCCAGCGGCCTGTTCGGCGAGAACGTCACCACCGCGGGCCTGGACGTCACCGGGGCGCTGATCGGGGAGGTCTGGCAGCTTGGCAGCGCCACGGTCCAGGTCACCGCGCCGCGGATCCCCTGCGTGGTGTTCGCCGGCTGGATGGGCGAGCGGTACTGGGTCAAGCGGTTCGCCGACGCGCGCCGGCCCGGTGCGTATCTGCGCGTGCTGCGCGAGGGCAGGGTCGCCGCCGGCGACCCGGTCGAGGTGCTGTCCCGGCCGGATGAGCGGGTCACGATCGCGGAGTCGATGTCCGCGTACTACGGCGACGCCGCACTGATGGCGCGGCTGCTGCGCGTCGAGGGCCGGGGCGTGTCCTGGGACGAGATCGCGCCCGGCGTGCTCCAGCAGGCCGCCGCGGGCTCATGAGCGGCCCCCCGGCGCCCCTGCTCATGAGCGGGGGCCCGGCGCCCCCGCCCGGGTGGCCCGCGCGGGAGGAGAGCCGTGCCCGGCCTGCCGCCCCCCGGTGAGCCCGCGCCCCGCGACGGGCGGCTGCCCGACGGGGCGGCCGAGAGCCTGGGGCACCGGCCGTTCGGCGTCTACGTGCACGTGCCGTTCTGCCAGGCCCGGTGCGGTTACTGCGACTTCAACACCTACACCGCCGCGGAACTCGGCGGCGGGGCCAGCCGTGAGTCCTACGCCGGCCAGGCGGCCGCCGAGATCAGGTTCGCCCGGAAGGTGCTCGGGCCGGACGTGCCGTCGGCGGCGACCGTGTTCCTCGGCGGCGGCACGCCCACGCTGCTGCCGCCCGCTCGGCTCGGCGGGATCCTGGCCGCGATCCGCGAGGAGTTCGGGCTCGCGCCGGACTGTGAGGTGACCGCCGAGGCCAACCCGGAGACCGTGGACGAACGGTCGCTGGCCGAGCTGCGCGCCGCCGGGGTGACCCGGATCTCGCTGGGCATGCAGAGCGCGGTCCCGCACGTGCTGGCCGTCCTGGACCGGGTGCACCAGCCCGGCCGGCCCGCCCGGTGCGCCCGCTGGGCCCGCGCGGCCGGGTTCGAGCACGTCAGCCTGGACCTGATCTACGGGACCCCGGGGGAGAGCGACGCGGACTGGCGGGAGTCGGTGCGGGCGGCCCTGGCGGCGGGCCCCGACCACATCTCCGCCTACGCGCTCATCGTGGAGGAGGGCACCCGGCTGGCCGCCCGGATCCGCCGGGGCGAGATCCCCGCGCCCGACGACGACGCGATGGCCGACCGGTACCTGGCCGCCGATGACCTGCTGGCCGCGGCCGGCCTGCACTGGTACGAGATCTCCAACTGGGCCGCCGGGCCGGGCGCGCAATGCCGGCACAACCTGCTCTACTGGACCGGCGGGAACTGGTGGGGCATCGGGCCGGGCGCGCACAGCCACGTGGGCGGGACCCGGTGGTGGAACGTGCGGCACCCGTCCGCGTACGCCGCGCGCGTGTCGGCCGGCGACAGCGCCGCGCAGGCCCGGGAGATTTTGACGGGACGAGAGCAGCGCCTGGAACGGATCCTCCTGCTCACCCGCCTCTCGGGGGGCTGTCCGGTAACCGAGCTGGATCCGGCCGGAGCCGATGCCGCGCGGATGGCCGTGGCGGACGGACTGGCCGACCCGGAGGCCCATGCCGGGGGACATGTGGTGCTCACCCGGCGCGGCCGCCTGCTCGCCGACGCCGTGGTCCGGGGCCTGACCGGCTGAGCCCGGGCCTGACCGGCTGAGCCCGGGGCTCCCTGGCCCGTAACGAACCGGGTCCCGGGGCTGGCCGGGCCCGGAGCCAGCCGGCTACCGGGCGACGCGCACGCACAGCCAGGCGGGGAAGGTGAACGCCGCGCCCCGGCTGGCCGCGTGGGCGGCCCGGACCAGGTATGCCAGCGTGACCAGCCAGCGCGCCGCGACCAGCGGCGCGAACACGATCAGCGCGACCCTGGGCGAGTCGAGCGCCAGCATCGCGCCCATGATCACCGCGGACAGGTCGTAGAGGGCCCCGGTGAACCACACGTTCAGCGCCTGTGCCGCGTGCCGCCGCGCCGGGCGGCGGCCGCGCCGCTCGCTCAGGTAGATCACCAGCGGCACCACGAACACGGGCACGGTCAGGTAGCCCAGCGCGGCTGCCCTGCGCCCGTCCGTTCCGGTCGGCCGCCGGTTCCGTGGCACGAGCCCGGCTGCCCTGCGCCCGTCCGTTCCGGTCGCCCGCGGGTTCCGTGGCACGAGCCCGGCTGCCCTGCGCCCGTCCGTTCCGGTCGCCCGCGGGTTCCGTGGCACGAGCCCGGCCAGGCGCCGCGGCAGGGCGCGCGGGCCGCCCGCGGGCACGGCCGGCCAGTCCGGCACCGGCGGATGGTCCCGGACCGACAGGTAAGGCGGCAGCGCCGGGTAGTCAGGCACCGGCGGGCGGTCCCCCACCGGGGGAAGCCGCGCTGCCCGGGGACGCTGCGCGGCCGGGGGCAGGCGGCCGGGCCCCGCCTGCCAGTCCGGCAGCGGGCAGTCGCCGGGCCGTTCGGCGGGCACCGGCCGGTAGCCGGGCGCCGGCGGATGGCCGGGCAGCGGCGGATACTCCGGCTGCGGCCGGTCGTGCGGCATGGCCCGATCGTGCGGCACGGGCCGGCCCGCCGGCCTGGGCAAGCCGCCCCTCATCACACCCCCCACGTGTGGTCTTCTGCCTGCTCAACACCTAAGCCCAGGAGGGAAACTACCGGATCGGCATGACTAACGTGGCCTACCGCTGGCACGCTGGTGTCCTCGCCACGGTGCTCTTGAGGCCCAGTCCGCCATAGAATTGGCACTCTGGATGATGGAGTGCCAGGGAGGTGGGCAGGTGCTGGACGACAGGAAGCTCGCGGTCCTGCGCGCCATCGTCCGCGACTATGTCTCCACGATGGAGCCGGTGGGCTCGAAGTCGCTGGTGGACCGCCACCACCTGGACGTCTCGCCGGCGACGATCCGCAACGACATGGCCGTGCTCGAGGAGCAGGGCTACATCTCCCAGCCGCACACCAGCGCGGGCCGCATCCCGACCGACAAGGGATACCGGCTGTTCGTGGACCGGCTTTCCGGGATCAAGCCGCTGTCGGCGGCCGAGCGGCGGGCGATCGAGACCTTCCTGGCCGGCGCCTACGACCTCGACGACGTGGTGATGCGCACCGTGCGGCTGCTCGCGCAGCTCACCCGGCAGGTGGCGCTGGTCCAGTACCCGTCGCTGACCAGGTCGGCGGTCCGGCACATCGAGCTGGTGCCGATGGCGCCGCAGCGGCTGCTGCTCGTGCTCATCACCGATTCCGGGCGGGTCGAACAGCGCGCGGTGGAACTGCCCGAGCCCATCGACGACGCGGCCGTCGCGCACCTGCGCGCGGTGCTCAACGCGTGCCTGGACGGCCGGCGGCTGTCCGAGGCGGCGTCGGTCGTCACCGAACTCCCCGAGCAGGTGCAGTCCGCCGACCGTCACAACGCCGCCGCGGTGTTCTCGGTGATCCTGGACACGCTGGTCGAGCATCACGAGGAGCGGGTGGTGGTGAGCGGGGCCGCGAACCTCACCGCTGCCGACTTCTCCCAGGGCCTGCGGGAGGTCCTTGAGTCACTGGAGGAGCAGGTGGTGCTGATGCGGTTGCTCGGCGAGTCCGTCGGCGAGGCCTCGGTGACCATCAGGATCGGCGCGGAGAACGAGGTCGAAGGGCTGCGCAGTACGTCGCTGGTGGCCGCCGCCTACGGCGGGCCGGGGGAGCGGTCGCTCGCCAGGCTCGGCGTGATCGGCCCGACGCGGATGGACTACCCGACGGCGATTGGAGCGGTGCGCGCGGTGGCACGGTATGTAGGCCAGATTCTGGCGGGGTCATAGTGGCCAACGACTACTACGCCACGCTGGGCGTGTCGCGGGACGCCAGCCCGGACGATATCAAGAAGGCGTACCGCAGGCTCGCCCGCGAGCTGCACCCGGACGTCAACCCCGACGTCCGCACGCAGGAGCGGTTCAAGGAGATCACCCAGGCTTACGAGGTGCTCTCCGACGCCGAGAAGCGCCAGATGTACGACCTCGGCGCCGATCCGTTCGCCCGGCCGGGCGCGCCTGGCGCGGGCGGCTTCGGGGCCGGGTTCCCGTTCAGCGACATCATGGACGCCTTCTTCGGCGCCGGCGCGGCCTCGCGCGGCCCGCGCAGCCGGGCAAGGCGGGGCCGGAACGCGACCGTCCGGGTGGACCTCGACCTGTCCGAATGCGCGTTCGGCGCGACCAGGGACCTGGCCGTGGACACCGCCGTGGTCTGCCCGACCTGCTCCGGCGAGGGCACGGCGCCGGGCACCCACCCGGAGACCTGTGACGTGTGCGGCGGCCGCGGTGAGGTCAGCCACGTGACCCGGTCGTTCCTCGGCCAGGTGATGACCTCGCGGCCGTGCCCGGCCTGCGGCGGGTTCGGCACCGTCATCCGGCGGCCCTGCCCGGAATGTGACGCCGACGGCCGGGTGCGCACCCGGCGCAGCATCAAGGTGCGGATCCCCGCCGGCGTCGAGGACGGGACGCACATCCAGCTGGCCGGCGAGGGGGAGATCGGGCCGGGCGGCGGCCCGCCGGGTGACCTCTTCCTCGAGATCGTCCAGCGCCCGCACGCGATTTTCGAGCGCCAGGCCGACGACCTGCACTGCACGGTGACCATCCCGATGACCGCGGCCGCCCTGGGCGCCGCCCTGAGCGTGGAGACCCTGGACGGCACCAGGGAACTGGACATCCGCCCGGGCACCCAGTCCGGCCAGGTCATCCCCATGTACGGGCTGGGGGTGCGGCACCTGAACTCCTCCGGCCGGGGCGACCTGATCATCCATGTGACCGTGGAAACGCCGACCAAGCTCGACGACGAGCAGGAGGCCCTGGTCAAGCAACTGGCCAAGCTCCGGGCCGAGGAGACGCCGCCGGGCAGGTTCGCGCCCGGCCAGCAGGGCTTCTTCTCCAGGCTGCGGGATGCCTTCAACGGCCGCTGAGCCGGATTCCCGCCCGCCGGTCTTCCTGAGCGACCCGGCCGCCCTGGCCGGTGACGTGGTCACCCTGACCGGTCCGGAGGGGCGGCACGCGGCCACGGTGCGGCGCCTGGTGGCGGGGGAGCGGGCGGACCTGACCGACGGCGCCGGGCTGGTCGCCGAGTGCGTCGTCACCGCCGCCGGGGCCGGGAGCCTGGAGCTGAGCGTCCTGGCCCGGCGCCGCGAGCCGCGCCCCGACCCGGCCCTGGTGGTCGCGCAGGCCCTGCCCAAGGGGGAGCACGGCCCGCTGGCGGTGGACCTGATGACCGAGGGCGGCGTGGACGTCATCGTGCCCTGGGCGGCGCGGCGCTGCGTGGCCCGCTGGGAGGGCGCGCGCGGCGACCGTGCCCTGGCCCGCTGGCGCGCCGCCGCGGCGCAGGCCGCCAAGCAGTCCCGCCGGGCCTGGCTGCCCGAGGTGACCGCGCTGGCCAGCACCGGGGACCTCGTGCGGCGCGTGGCCGCGGCGAGCCTGGCCGTGCTGCTCGACCCGGCCGGGCCGGTGGCATTGAGCGGGCTTGACCTCCCCGGCGGCGGCGAGATCATGCTCATCGTCGGCCCGGAAGGCGGGATCAGCCCGGACGAATCCGCGCAACTGGCCCGGGCCGGCGCCGTGCCCGCCCGGCTGGGCCCGCACGTGCTGCGGGCCTCCTCGGCCGGGCTGGTGGCGGCCGCCATCGTGGCGAGCCGTTCCGGGCGCTGGGGCTGACCTTCCCGCCCCCGCGGGCCGGCCCGCCGGCTCCCGCGGGAGAGCGGCGCCAGGCGGGACGGCTCGTCAGGCCGGCGAGGCCTGGTTCGACGGCGACGCGTTGACCGGCCCGCAGACCAGGGCGGTCGTCCTGGTGCCGTCCGCGGCCCGGTCCTTGACGGCCCGCAGCGCGCTCAGCGGTGCCTGGGAGGCACTTGCCGTCGGGCTCGACGTGGGCGTCGGGCTGGAGGTCGGGCTGGTGGTCGGCGACGACGTCGGGCTGGGCGGCGGCGGCGACGGGCTGGGCGTCGGCGGCCCCGCCGGGGAGGAGCTCGGGGACGCGCACGGCGACGACGACGCACGCGGGCCGATGCGATGGCTAACGCCCCGCTTCGGTACGGGGTGGTGCCCGGCCGACGGAGCCCCGCCCCCCTGGACCGATCTGCCGCCCCCGTTGGGAAGAACACCGTTCGCGCCGTCCTGGCCGGAGTTGCCGTGCGTGTACCCGCCGCCGCCCGTGCTCAGGCCGACGAAGCCCGCCCGGATCTGCCCGAGGGCGAACACCCCGACCACGACGAGGACCACGGCCCCGGCTACCGCCATGGCGGGCCGCAGCCAGTTCATCACCGGTCCGGGCGACCTGCGCGAGCCGTCTGCCCGGCCGCCCCTGGCCGAGGCCCGGGCGATGATGCCGCCAAGGACCGGCAGGTCGGAATGGGAGCGAACGGTGCCGAAGAAGGACTCACATCGGACGACGACGAACCAGCGGAGCATCATGAGCTCACTGCGCAGCAGCCACCACTGCCGCTTGAGCCACGGCTCGGCGAGCCGTCCACGGATCTTCGTCAAGCCGTCTCCGACCGGCTCGACCTGATCCGTCGTCGTGTGGAATACGCGGCTGAGGACTTCCTCAACGTCGCGTCGCTGTCCCGTCATGCCCCTCGCTCCAGGCCGCTGCTCTCGGCCCCCCGGACCCTTCTCACGTCTCCAACTCCAGGACGACCCGCAGTGCCGCCACGCCCCGGGCGGTATGGCTTTTGACCGCGCCCCGGCTGATCCCCATCGAGGCGGCGATCTGCGCCTCGGAGAGGTCGGCGTAGAACTTCAGCACCAGCGCCTCCCGCTGCCGAGGCGGCAGCGTGCGCAACGCCGCGATCACCGCCGAACGCTCCAGCAGGGAGATCGCCCCTTGCTCCGCGCTGGGCATGTCCGGTGCAGGCTTAGGTGCGTTCTTGTCCACCACCACCCGGTGCCGCAGCACCGACCGGGACCGGTTCACCACCGATTGGCGCAGGTAAGACAGCGCCTTCTCGGTGTCCCGGAGCCGGCGCCATGCGGCATGCATGGCGATGAACGAGTCCTGCACTACTTCCTCCGCCGTGGCGACATCGCGTACCAGCAGGACCGCCAGGCGGACCAGCGAACGATAGTGCGTCGTGTAGATCGCGGTGACTGCCCTGGCGGCGTCCCATTCTGCGGGGACCGACTCCAGCGGAGCATCAGCCAGCAGGGTGTCGGTCGTCACGGTTATGGGACGCGCCGGTCCCCCATCTGGTTCACCTGTGGTCATGCTGGAATTGCGAGAAGTTTCCACGGCCGCAGCCTGACCTCAACGATTCCGACCCCCAACACCGAACCTTGCGTGTCGCGCGTTGCCATGGCCCCGTCCAGACGTCACGCCGTGAGTGCACAGGCAAAACACACTATGCCGGGCCATGCGTCTCGGAGGCGTGCGACACAAACTTCGCAACGAGTCAACGATATAGGTCGAGAGCCGGTCATGGTAGCCATATGCGGAGAGTCAACGGGGGGCCCAGGGCCGGTCGCAGGCTAAGATCCGGGGGTGGCTGACTGCCTGTTCTGCAAGATCGTAGCGGGCGACATCCCGGCCGGGCTGGTGGCCGAGAGCGCCCGGACCATCGCCTTCAGGGACATCAACCCGCAGGCCCCGACCCATGTCCTGGTCATCCCCAGGGACCACCACCCAGGCCTGGCCGCTCTCGCCGCCGCGGACAGCGGACTGCTGGCCGAGATGGTGGCCCAGGCGCACCGGGTGGCGGAAGCCGAGGGCATCGCCGGCGACGGCTACCGTGTCGTGTTCAACACCGGGCCCAGGGCGGGACAGACGGTGTTCCATGTGCACGCCCACGTGCTGGGCGGCCGGGACATGACCTGGCCGCCGGGCTGACCCCGCAGACCGGGGTTCCGGCGGATAGCATGGGCTCAGCGATGCGCGGGCGGGGGCCCGCGCCAGGCGGAGACAAGGAATTGACGGACACTTCCCGCGAGCCCAGGCGGCGCGCCCAGGGCGGGGCACCGGCTGACGAGCCGGCCGCAGGCAGTACCCAGGTCAAGGTCGTGATCCCCGACGACCACTCGATGGTCAGCCTGCTCGGGTCCCGTGACGAACTGCTCCACGTGATCGAGAGTTCTTTCCGTGCCGATATTCATGTCCGGGGAAACGAAATCACCATTACCGGAACGGCCGCCGAGACGGCTCTGGTAGCGGAGTTGTTCGAGGAAATGACCGCGCTGGTAGGCGGCGGAGCGGAACTCACGCCGGCCGTTGTGGAGCGAATCATCCCGATGCTCCGCCGCAAGTCGGGAGTTCGCCCCGCCGAGGTGTTGTCCCTCGACATCCTGTCCTCGCGCGGGCGGACAATCCGCCCCAAAACGCTCAACCAGAAACGTTATGTGGACGCGATCGACGAGCACACGATCGTGTTCTGCATCGGCCCGGCCGGCACCGGGAAGACCTACCTGGCCATGGCCAAGGCGGTCAAGGCGCTGCAGGCCAAGGAGGTCAACCGGATCATCCTCACCCGGCCCGCGGTGGAGGCCGGCGAGCGCCTGGGATTCCTGCCCGGCACGCTGTACGAGAAGATCGACCCGTACCTGCGCCCGTTGTACGACGCGCTGCACGACATGCTGGACCCCGACTCGATACCGCGGCTCATGGCGGCGGGCACGATCGAGGTCGCGCCGCTGGCCTACATGCGCGGGCGCACCCTGAATGACTCGTTCATCATCCTGGACGAGGCGCAGAACACCTCCGCCGAGCAGATGAAGATGTTCCTCACCCGGCTTGGGTTCGGCTCCCGGATGGTAGTCACCGGCGACGTTACCCAGGTGGACCTGCCGGCCGGGCAGGCCAGCGGCCTGCGACAGGTGCAGGAGATCCTCGAAGGCGTGGAGGACATCCAGTTCGCCAGGCTGACCAGCCATGACGTGGTCCGGCACCGGCTGGTGGGGGACATCGTGAACGCCTACGCCGCCTACGAGGCGCGCACCGGCGGCGTGGCCGGCCCGGTGCGGGACGGCGGCCTGCGGGGCCGGCCCGCGGAGCGCGGTGACGGCCGGGCGGGCTCGCGGGGACCCCGCAAGCGGGCCCAGTGACCGGGCCGGGCGCATGAGCATCGAGATCCGCAACGAGTCGGGTTGCCGCGTCGACGAGCCCGCGCTGGCGGCGCTGGCCCGGCATGTGCTCGACGAGATGCGGATACATCCCTTGGCGGAACTATCCGTCTTGCTGGTGGATGCCCCGACCATCACCGATCTGCACCAGCGCTGGATGGGTGAGGAAGGCCCCACGGACGTCCTGTCCTTCCCCATGGATGAGCTGCGCCCGCCGCCACCGGGCGGCGACCGCGCGGACCGCGCCGGGTCCGCGGGCGGCGACTCGGGGCCGGCCACCGTGCTCGGCGACATCGTGCTCTGCCCGGAGGTGGCCACCGCGCAGGCCCGCGAGGCGCAGCGGCCGGTCACCGACGAACTGGAGATGCTGTGCACCCACGGCATCCTCCACCTGCTCGGTTTCGATCACGCCGAGCCGGGCGAGCATGCCACCATGTTCGGGCTGCAGGACCGGCTGCTTGACTCGTGGCGCGCCGAGCGCGGGCCGGGCCGGGACGCAGCGCAGCGGGACGGCGTGGAGCGGGACGGCGTGGAGCAGGACGGCGTGGAGCAGGACGGCGTGGAGCAGGACGGGGAGGCGGGCGTGCAATCCGGATGATGCGATGGCGTGGCTTTTTGCGGCCGCACTAGCGCTCGCGCTGGCGGCCGGCCTGT
>WNGM01000034.1_pt1 | contig 186870 bp, 164 predicted proteins | sample 5400571 | NCBI WGS metagenome assembly WNGM01 (sample SAMN13153378, study PRJNA577476) | soil metagenome | isolation source: 100 cm soil or saprolite under Garry oak tree replicate 2 | place: USA:California | collected 2016-06-15
TGGCCGGGGACCTCGGGTATGACTACGGCACCCGGCTGGAGTCCCCGTACGTGTTCCTCATGAACGAGTACCAGCACATCGTGTTCCTGCCGGGCCCGGTGTTCGCGCTCATCATGCTCACCGGGCTGGCCGGCCTCATCCTGCCGCGCCGCCGGACGGCGGTCGCGGCGCTGCTGTGGGCCTGCACCGTGATCCTCATGGTGCTGCCGATCGCGGAGCACGAGTACACCTACCGGTACGTGCTGCCCGCGGTGCCGCTGGCCTGCATCGCGGCCGCGCTCGCGCTCCGCAAGCCCGGCCGGGAGGCCGCCCAGACCTGAACCGCGGCCGGTGCGCGCGGCCGCCCGCCAGGGCTGCTCAGCCGGCCGGGGGCGCTCAGCCGCCGACGTGGGGCAGCCCGGTGGTCAGCGTGATCGTGCTGCCCTTCGGGGCCTGCCCCTTCGGGTTGTAGTCGAACACCACGTTGAACGGCCCGACCTGGTTGATCTGGACCACGAAGCCGGCGGCACGCAGGACGCCCACCGCCTTGGGCACCCGCAGGCCGTCGACGTTCGGGATGTCCACCATCGGCGGGCCGGGCGAGATCTCGATCGTGATGACCTCGCCGTTGGTGAACGCGCTGCCCGGGGCGACCGACTGCTTGACGACCGTGTTGACCGGCTGGTCGCTGTGCGCGGCGGGCACCTCGTTGAGCTTCACGCCGTTGGCGCCCGCCCATTGCTCGGCCACGGACTTGTCCTGGCCGACGAAGTTGGGCAGCGGCGGCCCCGCGCTCAGCACGATGGACACCGGCTTGGGCTGCGGCCAGGACGTGCCCGCGCTGGGGTCGGTGGAGATGACGATCCCGGCGGCGATCGTGGCGGACGTGACCGTCTTCACCTTGCCGGGGACCAGCCCCGCGTCCTTGATCGCGGCCTGGGCGTCGGTCAGGCTCTTCCCGGTCACCTGCGGCATGGTGATCATATGCGGGCCGGCCGACACGACGAGGCTGACCGTGCCGCCGCGCGCTATCCGGGACCCGTTCGCCGGGGTGGTCCGGATGACCAGGCCCTTGGCGATGCCGTTGTCCAGCACCGTCGTGGTCTCGCCCGGGGTGAGGCCCACGTCGCGCAGGTCGGCCCGGGCCGTGGCCGCGGTGACCCCGGTGACCTTCGGCACGATCGTGTACCGGCCCTCGAACATCCACCAGCCGAGCAGGCCGAAGACGAGCAGCACGGCGAGGCCGGCCGCGAGGTAGGCGAGCCTGCGGCTGAACAGCAGCCGCTGCAGCCGGGGCTCCCGCGCGGTGCCGGGAGCCGTGATGCCGTACGGGGGGTCGGACGCGGACACGACCAGGGTCTTGTGGACGGCCGGGCGGTAAGGATCCGCCGCGCCGTAGCGCTCCACCGCCGTCCCCGCCGCCATGCCGGGAATCATGTCCACGTCGCTGCCGCTCTGCGGGGGATCCGGCCAGCCCGCGCCGGGCATTTCCGGCCAGCCGCCGGACGGCCCGCCGGGCTGCGCGCCCGGCCATCCGCTGGGCGGCGGGGCGGGCCAGACCGGCGCGACGACCGCGCGCGGCGGTGCGGTGTCCGCGATGGACGCGTCACCCGCCGGTCCGGGTGCGCCACCGGTCACGGCCCCGGGCGGCGCGGCGGGACCGGGGAAGACGCCGGCGCCCGGGAGGGCGGCGGACCCGGGGAACGCACCGTGCGGCGCGGGCGGCGGTACGTCGAGCGGCAGGCCGTGCCGGGCGCCGGTGATGGCACGCAGGAACTGCCCGGCATCGGCCGGGCGGCGGTCCGGGTCCCTGCTCGTGGCCAGCGCCACCAGCGAGTCCAGTGCGGGCGGCAGCCCGGGGACCAGGCTGGAGGGTGCCGGGACGACCTCGTTGACATGCCGGTACGCCACCGCGAGGGGCGTGTCGCCGGTGTACGGCTGGCGGCCGGTGAGCAGCTCGAAAAGCATGATCCCGGCGGCGTACACATCGGTGCGGAAGTCGGCACGGCCGCCGGCCACCTGCTCCGGCGCGAGGTAGGCGGCGGTGCCGATGAGCAGGCCGCTCTTGGTGTGCGGCGCGTCGGAAAGCAGCCTGGCCAGGCCGAAGTCCGCGACCTTGATCGCGTTGGCGTCGCCGAGCAGCACGTTCTCCGGCTTGACGTCCCGGTGCGCGATCCCGGCCGCGTGCGCGGCGGCCAGCCCGGACAGCACGCCCTCGATGATGTCGAGCGCCTCGCGCGGGCGCAGCGTGGTGCGCTCGTGCAGCAGGTCCCGCAGGGTCCTGCCGGGCACGTACTCCATGGCCAGGTACAGGGTGCGCCCGTCCGCGCCCTGGTCGTAGACGGCCACCACGTTCGGGTGGGAAAGCCGGGCGACCGACCTGGCCTCGGCCACGAACCGCCGGACGAAGTCCTCGTCGCTGGCCAGCTCCGCGTGCATGATCTTCAGCGCGACCGTGCGGTCGAGCCGGGTATCGGTGCCCAGGTAGACGGTGGCCATCCCGCCGTGGGCGAGATGGGCCTCCACCCGGTAGCGGCCATCGAGGAGCTGGCCGACGGGCATGCGGGCCAGGGTCGTATCCATTGCGACGATTCTAAAGGTGGCACCTGGTTTCAGCCCGGGAACAGCACGAACGCGACGAGCCGGCCACAGTCGGTGACGATGCTGGCCCGGGGGAGCGACCTCCCGGAACCCCCCGGTGGCCTCAAGGCCCCGTTCCTTCGTCACGGGGCCTTGGCCCTGCTGGCCCGGGGGAGCGACCCCCCGGGCCCCCCGGTGGCTCAAGGCCCCGTTCCTTCGTCACGGGGCCTTGGCCCTGCTGGCCCGGGCGGGCGGCCCCCGGTGGCCGGCTGCTGCTCCTACCCTTGTGGCCTATGCGGATCGGGCAGGTCGTGATAGCTGGCGCGGGCCTGGCCGGGCTGCGCACCGCGGAGGAACTGCGGGCCCGGGGGTACCAGGGCGGCATCACGATGATCGGTGCGGAGCCCCGGCCGCCCTACGACCGCCCGCCGCTGACCAAGAAGTTCATGACCGGCGAGATCGACGACACCTCGCTGCGGGCCGACCCGGCCGCGCTCGGCATGGACCTGCGGCTGGGGGAGGCGGCCACCGGCCTCGATGACGGCGTGCTCCGCACGGACCAGGCGGAATACCGGTTCGACGCCCTGGTGGCGGCTACCGGGGCGACCCCGGTGCGGCTGCCCGGCACGGGCCCGCAGCGGGTGCTGCGCACGTTCGAGCACGCCGCCGCGCTGCGCTCGGTGCTGCGGCCCGGGCTCAAGCTGGCGGTGGTCGGCGCGGGCTGGATCGGTGCCGAGCTGGCCACCAGCGCCGCCGCGAAGGGCTGCCAGGTCACCGTGGTGGAGGCGGCGCCCGCCCCGCTCGCCGGCGCGCTCGGCGCCGAGGCAGGCGCGCGGACCGTGCCGTGGTACGCGGCCGCCGGGGTGGACCTGCGGCTGGGCCAGCCGGTGGCGTCCGTGGAGCCGGGCGGCCTGGCCCTGCCCGGCGGCGGCTGGCTGGCCGCGGACGAGGTCGTCACCGCGGTCGGCGTCCGGCCGGAGGCGGGCTGGCTGGCCGGGTCGGGGGTGCTGCTGGAGAACGGGGTGGCCGTGGACGAGGGGCTGCGGTCCTCGGTGCCCGGCGTCTTCGCCGCGGGTGACTGCGCCGCGTTCCTGTCGCGCCGTTTCGGGCGCCGGCTGAGAGTGGAGCACTGGGACTCCGCGATCCACGCCCCCGAGGTCGTGGCCGCGAACATCCTGGGCGGCGACGAGCGTTACGACCCGGTGCCGTATTTCTGGTCGGAGCAGTTCGGCCGGATGGTCCAGTACTGCGGGCAGCACGCGCCCGCGGACAAGCTGGTCTGGCGCGGCGACACCGAAGGCCGGGACTGGTCGGCGTGCTGGCTCGCCGGCGAGCGGCTGACCGCTGTGCTGGCCGTGTCGCGGCCGCGGGACCTGCTCCAGGGGCGCCGGCTGATCGCGGCCGGCGGCCTGGTCGATCCCGGGCGGCTGGCCGATCCGGCCGTTCCGCTCCGCGAGGCCGCGGCCGGCTGGGGAACCGGCGGGTGAGCCGTAAACGTCTGCGGCGATCTTCCAGGTTTGGCCGGGTGCGCAGATGGCAACATCGGGGGTGTGGCACAGAACGACCCCCAGCCGGCCTCAGTCGTCGGCATCTGTCTCAGCCTGCCCGAGGTCGCTGACCGCCTCGGCATCCCACGCGGCCGGATCAAGCAACTGCTCCGCGACCGCAAACTGATAGCGGTCCGTCAGCCGGACGGCACGATGGGCGTGCCTGCCGCGTTTCTGGACGGCCATCAGATCATCAAGGGACTGCACGGCACGCTCACCCTGCTGTTCGACTGCGGCTTCGATGAGCCGGAGGCGGTTCGCTGGCTGTTCACGGCCGACGACACGCTGCCCGGCACCCCCATCCAGGCCATCGCGGAGCACCGTGGCACCGAGGTGAACAGGCGGGCGCAGGCGCTGGCGTATTGAGCGCCGGGCCGGTGGCTGGGTGACCGGCGGGCGCGACCGCCCGCTGTGGCATCCTGGCGTGTGTGACGCGCGCTCTATACCAGGTCGATGTCTTCACCTCCGACCCCTACCGGGGGAACCCGGTCGCCGTGGTACTCGACGGGGCGGGACTCTCCACCGAGGAGATGCAGCGCTTCGCGCACTGGATGAACCTGTCCGAGACCACGTTCGTGCTCCCGCCGTCCGAGGCGGGCGCGGACTACCAGGTGCGGATCTTCACGCCGGTCGCCGAGCTGCCTTTCGCCGGTCACCCCACGCTGGGCACCTGCCACGCGTGGCTGGAGGCCGGCGGGACGCCCCGGCAGGCCGGGACCGTGGTGCAGCAGTGCAAGGCCGGGCTGGTGACCCTGCGCAAGACCGGGGACGGCCTCGCCTTCGCCGCACCGCCGGTGCTGCGTGACGGCCCGGTCGAGGAGGAACTGCTCGGCCGGATCGCCTCGGTCCTTGGCATCGACCGGGCGGACATCGTCGACGCGTCCTGGGCGGACAACGGCCCCGGCTGGGTGGCGGTGCTGCTCGCCAGCGCGGAGGCTGTGTTGGCGGTCAAGCCCGCGAACTCGGACCTGGATCTCGGCCTGGTCGGCCCGTACCCGCCCGGATCGCCGCAGGCGTTCGAGGTCCGGGCGTTCTTCCCCAAGGACGGCGTGACCACTGAGGACCCGGTCACCGGGAGCCTGAACGCCTCCCTGGCGCCGTGGCTGCTTGGCACCGGCCGGGCCCAGGCACCCTACGTGGTGAGCCAGGGCACCGCCCTGGGCCGCGCGGGCCGGGTGCACCTCTCCCGCGACGACGAGGGAACCATCTGGGTGGCGGGCGGCACCGTCACCTGCGTCCGCGGCCAGGCCGAACTCTGACCCGCTGTCGCTACCGCCGGGGGCTGGCGTATGTGCCCCCTGATGCACGGGCGCTAGCCGCTGGTCTGGCGCCGCGGTGCGCCGCAACCGTAATCCTTGATACCGGCAGGTCACGAATCCTTGATACCGGCAGGTCACGTTTCCCGGCGCTCAGTCGTCCCGGGCGGTGGCGGCGACGGCCAGCTCGGCCAGCGCGTCCCGTGCCTCGGTGGTGATCGGGGCGCCCGCCAGCGCGCCGATCGCCTCGCCGACGTGGCGGCCGATCATCCGCTCGCACTCCGCCACGGCGCCCGTGCCGGTGATCGCCGCGCGGATCTCCGCCGTCCCGGCCTCGTCGAGCGCCGGGTCGCCCAGGTACCTGTCGATGACCTGGGCCTGGCCGGGCGTGGCCCGGTCCCTGGCGATCGCCAGCAGCACCGTGCGCTTGCCCTCCCTGACGTCATCACCGGCGGGCTTGCCGGTCTGGGCCGGATCACCGAACACCCCGAGGATGTCGTCGCGGAGCTGGAACGCCACCCCGAGCGGGAGGCCGTAGCCGGTGTACGCGGCGGCAAGGCCTGCCTCGCACCCGGACGGGCCCGGGTGCCCGCCCGCCAGGGCGGCACCGAGGTGCAGCGGCCGCTCGATGGTGTACTTGGCCGTCTTGAACTCCACCACGCGCAGCGCGCTGTCCAGCGTCTCGTCGCCGGACGCCTGTCCCAGCAGGTCGAGGTACTGCCCGGCGAACACCTCGGTGCGCATCCGGTCGAGCACCGGCCGGCCGCGGCGCAGCGCCTCGGCCGGCAGGCCGCTGGCGTGGAACATTTCGTCGGTCCAGCACAGCAGCAGGTCACCCATGAGGATGGCGGCGCCCATGCCGAACGCGGCGGCGGAGCCGTGCCAGCGGGCGCGGGCGTGCCGCACCTCGAACTGCCGGTGCAGGGAGGGCTGGCCGCGCCGGGTGTCGCTGGCGTCCATGAGGTCATCGTGGATGAGCGCGCCGGCGTGCAGCAGTTCCAGTGACGCCGCGGCCTGGAAGATCTCCGGGCAGTCCGGCCCGCCCGCGCCGCGCCATCCCCCGTAGCAGAAGGCGGGCCGCAGCCGCTTGCCCCCGGCCAGCAGCCCGGCGATCGACTCGGCCCCCGGGAGCAGGTCCGGCCCGCCCGCCGCGAGCAGCACCTCGTGCTGCTGGCCGAGGAACGCCTGCAGCGCGTGGTCCACCCGGTCACGGACGTGACCCAGCGCCGCGGAGCCCGATGTCATGGTGGCGAGACTAGATGATCCCCGAGGCCACGGGCGCCGCGGCCGGAGCCGGTAACGTGGGCACATGCCGCTGGGCCCTGATCACCAAGCGCCGGCCATCCGCGACCTGCTGGCGGGGCGCGGCCGCTCGTTCTCCTTCGAGTTCATGCCGCCCAAGACCGAGATGGGGGAGCGGCAGCTCTGGCGGGCGATCCGGCGGCTGGAGCCGCTGCGGCCGACCTTCGTCTCCGTGACCTACGGGGCGGGCGGTTCCACCAGGGAGCGCACGGTCAGGGTCACCGGGCGGATCGCCGCCGAGACCACGCTGATCCCGGCCGGGCATATCACCGCGGTCGACCACACGGTCGCCGAACTGCGGCGCCTGGTCGGGTCGTACGCCGCCGTCGGGGTGCGGAACATGGTGGCGCTGCGGGGCGACCCGCCGGGCGACCCGAACGGTGAGTGGCACGCGCATCCGGAGGGCCTGCGGCATGCCGAGGAACTGGTCCGCCTGATCAAGGCCTCCGGCGACTTCTGCGTCGGGGTAGCGGCCTTTCCCGAGGGGCACCCGCGGTCCCCGGACCCCGACTCTGACCTGGAGTTCTTCGTCCGGAAGTGCCGCGCGGGCGCGGACTTCGCGATCACCCAGATGTTCTTTTACGCCGAGGACTACCTGCGGCTGCGGGACCGGGTGTCGGCGGCCGGGTGTGACGTGCCGATCATCCCCGGCGTCATGCCGGTCACGAGCATCGCCACGCTGGAGCGCATCGTGCTGCTGTCCGGCGCGAAGGTCCCGCCGAGCCTGGTGGAACGGCTGAACGCGGTAGCGGAGGACAAGGCCGCCGTGCGCGAGATCGGCGTGGACTTCGCCGCCGGCCTGTGCGAGCGGCTGCTCGCCGAACAGGCCCCCGGCCTGCACTTCTGCACGCTGAACGGGTCCCGCGCGACGCTGGACATCTACCAGCGGCTCGGCCTGGCCGGCCGGGCCGAGCGCGGCGAGGCGCCCCGCAGCGGCAGCGGTGCCCCCATGATCGCGTAGGGCAGGTCCGTGCCGGGGAACACGAAACCGGTTAGCAGGTCGGTGAAGCCGAGCCCGTGGTACAGCCGCCTGGCCCGCGTGTTGGCGTCCATGGTGGAGAGCACGGCGGCCCGTTCCGGCCGCCCGGCGGTCAGCCCCAGCATCATCGCCAGCCCGGTTCCCCGGCCCTGGTGGCCGGGGAGCACATGCACCTCGGCGATCTCCAGCGAGTCCCCGAACCAGTCCTCGGCGGCGTCTGCGCCCAGGGCGCTGGCGGCCGCGCGACTGACCACGTCATGCCACCACTGCCCGCCCGCGCCGTGGAAGCCGTAGGCGAACCCCACGAGCCGCGGCGCTTCGCCGTCCCCGCCAGCCCTGGCCTCGCCAGCCCCAGTCCCGCCTGCTCTGGCCCCGCCAGCCCTGGCCGGGCCAGCCCTGGCCGGGCCAGCCCTGGCCGGGGCGGCGCCGGGGTCCTGCTCGCCGTCCGCGGGCAGCATGATCGCGGCGATCGCGCGGAACGCGGCGTAGCCCGCGTGGCGCTCCATGATGGTGTGCCGTCCGGGCAGTTGTTCGGCCGGCGGGTTCATCGCCGCCGCGTAGACGGCCGCGCACGCCTCCAGGCTCGCCAGGAACTGGTTCCCGTCGAGTTCCCGCAGGGTGAGCACGCGCGTAGCGTACTCCGGCCCGGTGGCGGCCGCCCGCGCCGAAGCGCGTTTTGTCAGAGCCAGGGGGTAGCTTCGAACTCAGATCTGAGAGCGGTGGACAGCTAGCCGAACTTATGTTCGAATAGATGTCAGTGAGGCCGCCCGGCAGTTTGCCCCTGCTGCCGGGTCCGGGCCGGGCGGAGCGGGGGACGTGCCCCGCCCGGCCCCGGCTTTGCGGAAGGAGGAGCAGCCATGGACACGCTTAGCCAGGCGCGGCCCGGACGGACCCGGTGCCGGGTCGCCCCTGCCGCGCTCACGTTGCTGCAGTCGGCCAGGCAGGGCCTGGCCGAGGCGGCGGAGGAAGGCAGCGCTGGCTCGCGGTACGTGGCCGCCCACCTCGCGGCGCTGCGGGCCGCGGCCGCCGTCGTGGCCGCCCGCCCGGAGGCGGGGACCGGCCCGCGCCGGAAGGCGCCGAAGAGCGTGTGGGAGCTCCTGCCCAGGGTGGAGCCCGCCCTGGCGGAGTGGGCGGCGTTTTTCGCGGCCGGTGCGCGCAAGCGGGCCGCCGCCGAAGCGGGCCTGGCCCGGGCCGTGTCCAGCACCGAGGCGGATGACCTGCTCAGGGACGTGGAGACGTTCCTGTCGCTGGTCGAGGATGCGCTGGGGGTGACCGTTCAGCCGGTGCTGCCGCTTCGGAGCGTGGGATAGCGCCCGAGAGCGTTAGCGAGGGTCGCCAACGGGCCTGGCGAGCCCATGGAAGCGCCACCGTGGAACCGGCACCGTGGAACCGGCTCGCAGGGACGGACCGTGGAACCGGCTCGCAGGGACGGACCGTGGAACCGGCTCGCAGGGACGCACCGTGGAACCGGCTTGCGGGGAACGGACCGGCAGCCGGTCGCGCGGCAGACCTACTGACGCCTGGGCTGGCCGCGTGCGGGCAGCCCGGCCTGCGTGCGGCGCAGGCTGTCCGGTTGTGCGGGGCTGTGCGGGCTTGGCTGCCACAGAGCCCATAAACCGTGCGAGCCCGCCATCCGTGGGAGTCCGTGGGCTGCGAGGAGCCGGTGGGCCATGCGGAACCCCGTAGGCTGTGCGAACCCCCGTGGGGCCATGAGAAACCGGTGGGCCGTGCGGATCCCCGTGGGCCGTGCGGACCCCCCTGGGCCGCGTCGTGCAGGTGATGCGTCGTGCGGGACCGCATAGGTGCCGGGGAGCCGTCGGCCCCGCCACGACGCCTTGCCTGGACGCCGCTACCGGTAGCGCGCCGCTACCGGCGGGCGCGGTGCTAGAACGCCTCGACCGCGCTGCGGGCTTCCGAGTCAAGCACGCCCCAGCCGATCAGCTCTTCGGTGAGGTCGGCCGGTGACTTGTCATAGATGACCGCAAGCGAGCGCAGGTCTTCCTGCCGGATGGACAGCACCCGGCCGTTGTAGTCGCCGCGCTGGCTCTGGATGGTCGCCACGTAGCGGGCAAGCGGGCCAGCCTTCTCCCGCGGCAGCTGGGACATGCGCTCCAGGTCGATGACGAGCTTCGGCGACGGGGCCATCGCCGTGGGCGCCGCATCGCCGGGCAGCAGCTCGGAAACTGGCACCCCGTAGAAGTCGGCAAGCTCGGCCAGCTTCTGCACGGTCACGGAACGGTCGCCGCGCTCATACGAGCCCACGACCACCGCCTTCCAGCGGCCACGGGACTTCTCCTCAACGCCGTGAAGGGAGAGCCCTTGCTGGGTACGGATGGCGCGCAGGCGCGCTCCGAGGGTCTTGGCGTACTCAGATGGCATGGTCTCGGCTCCCTGGCCAGTCGTCGCTTTGAGTGATGGTTACGCACAGTGACGGTAGGCCGCAACCACGACGAGGTCAAGCCGAATGGCAAAAAGTGGGTGAACTTACGCGCGTTGCGCGGACCGCCCTCGAAGCTTCCGGCGCCCCGTTCAGCGGCCGACAACCCTTACGCCGGCGGGGTTACAGCCGGTTGGACCGGCGGATACGCCCGGCCGGCCCCGGCGCGGCCGGTCCGGCCCGGTGGCGGTGAGCTAGGTCACATACGGTGACGCGGGACCGGGCCCGCCCAACGGCACCCCCAGCCGCCCGGACCCAGCCCGGCGGGCCCGGCCCGGCGGGACCCCGCCCCGGTGGGACCCCGCATTCCCGGCCAAATCCAGCCCGGCGAGACGGGGAGCACGGGTCGCCCGGATCGCACCTGGACGCCCCGATTTACCCAGGCGGGACGGTTTACCCAGGCGGGACGGTGCGGCGATCCCCGAAGGCGAACCGCCCGGCTGGTACGGTGTGTCGGAACTGGCGTCCTTTAAAGGCCCGTCCCGTGAGGCGGGAAAGGAGGTCCTCGTGGCGCATGCCGCGCACCCGGCCGGCGGCCAGCCCGGCACCCCAGGTGACAGCGTCACCGCTCCCGGCCCGATAGGCCCGACAGGCGGCCCGCCCGCCCCCGGCCCGCAAGCACATCCCAAAACCGTCCTGGAAGCGGCGGAGATCAACCGCGCGCTGACCCGGATCGCGCACGAGATCATCGAACGGACCCACGGAGCCGAACAGGTCGTGCTCCTGGGCATCCCCACTCGTGGCGTGCCGCTGGCCGGGCGCCTGGCCGGCCGGATCAGCCAGGTCGAGGGCCGGGCCGTGCCGCACGGCTCGCTGGACATCACGATGTACCGGGACGACCTGCGGCTGCGCCCCGCCCGGCGGCTCGGTCCCACCCAGGTGCCCGCCGAGGGCATCGACGGCAAGACCGTGATCCTCGTGGACGACGTGCTCTACTCCGGGCGCACCGTGCGGGCCGCCTTGGACGCCCTCAACGACCTCGGCCGCCCGCTCGCCGTGCAACTGGCCGTGCTGGTTGACCGCGGGCACCGCGAGCTGCCGATCCGGGCCGACTACGTGGGCAAGAACCTGCCGACCTCGCAGCAGGAGGTGATCAGCGTCCTGCTCACCGAGACCGACGGCGAGGACGCGGTGCTGCTCGAACCCGTCGGCACCGCGGCGCGGCCGCGGCGCGGCGGGGTCACCGGGAGGAAACGATGAACCGCCATCTCATCTCGGCCGCCGACCTGAGCAAACAGGACGCCCTGCTGATCCTGGACACCGCCGAAGAACTCGCCCGGGTGGCGGACCGGCCCATCAAGAAGCTGCCCACACTGCGCGGGCGCACCGTCGTCAACCTCTTCTTCGAGGACTCCACCAGGACCCGGATCTCCTTCGAAGCCGCGGCCAAGCGGCTGTCCGCGGACGTGATCAACTTCACCGTCAAGGGCTCCAGCGTGGCTAAGGGCGAGAGCCTCAAGGACACCGCCCTGACCCTCGAGGCGATGGGTGCCGACGCCGTGGTCGTCCGGCACAGCGCCTCGGGCGCGCCGCACCGGCTGGCGGGCTGGGTCCGGGGCAGCGTGATCAACGCCGGGGACGGCGCCCACGAGCACCCGACCCAGGCGCTGCTCGACGCGTTCACGATCCGGCGCCGGTTCGGCCGTGGCAACGGCGAGGCGCTGGACGGGCTGCGGGTCACCATCGTGGGCGACGTGCTGCACAGCCGGGTCGCCCGGTCCAACATCTGGCTGCTGCACCTGCTCGGGGCCGAGGTCGCGCTGGTCGCGCCGCCCACGCTGCTGCCCGTGGCGATCGGTGACTGGCCCTGCTCGGTGAGCTACGACCTGGACGCGGCGCTGCCCAAGAGCGACGTGGTGATGATGCTGCGGATCCAGCAGGAGCGGATGAACGCCGCCTACTTCCCCAGCGTGCGCGAGTACAGCCGCCGCTACGGGCTGGACACCGCCCGGCTGGCGCAGCTTCCCGAGGATGCCATCGTGATGCATCCCGGCCCGATGAACCGGGGGGTCGAAATCGCGGCCGAGGTCGCCGACTCGCACCGGTCCACGATCGTCGAGCAGGTCGCCAACGGCGTCAGCGTCCGGATGGCCGTGCTGTACCTGCTGCTCGGCGGGCTGGAGGTGGCCCAGTGACCGCGGCGAACACCAACTGGGTGATCAGGGGAGCGCGGCCGCTGGGCGGCGAGCCGGCCGACATCTCCCTGGCCGGCGGGACGATCGCCGCGGCCGGTGCCGGAGCGGGCACCCCGCCCGGCGCGCAGGTCCTCGACGCGACCGGGCTGATCGCGCTGCCCGGGCTCGTGGACCTGCACACCCACCTGCGCGAGCCGGGCCGGGAGGACGCCGAGACCATCGAGACCGGCACCCTGGCCGCGGCGCTCGGCGGGTTCACCGCGGTGCACGCGATGGCCAACACCGACCCGGTTGCCGACACCGCCGGGGTCACCGAGCAGATCTGGCGGCTCGGCCGGGCGGCCGGCCACTGCGACGTGCAGCCGGTCGGCGCGGTCACCGTGGGCCTGGCCGGGTCACGGCTCGCCGAGTTCGGCGCCATGGCCGACTCCGCCGCCCGGGTCCGGGTGTTCTCCGACGACGGGCGCTGCGTGTCCGACGCCGTGCTGATGCGGCGGGCGCTGGAATACGTCAAGGCCTTCGGCGGGGTCATCGCGCAGCACGCGCAGGAGCCCAGGCTCACCGAGGGCGCGCAGATGAATGAGGGGGTCGCCTCCGCGCGGCTGGGCCTGGCCGGCTGGCCGGCCGTGGCCGAGGAGGCGGTCATCGCCCGGGACTGCCTGCTCGCCGCGCACGTCGGCTCCGCGCTGCACATCTGCCACGTGTCCACCGCGGGCTCGGTGGAGATCATCCGCTGGGCGAAGTCCAAGGGCTGGCGGGTCACCGCCGAGGTCACCCCGCATCACCTGCTGCTCACCGACGACCTGGTGGCCGGCTACGACCCGGTCTACAAGGTCAACCCGCCGCTGCGCACCGCCGCCGACGTGGCCGCGCTGCGGGAGGCGCTCGCCGACGGGACCATCGACTGCGTGGCCACCGACCACGCGCCCCACCCGGTCGAGGACAAGGAGACCGAGTGGGCCGTGGCGGCGCACGGCATGACCGGGCTTGAGACCGCGCTGCGGGTGGTGCAGGAGGCGATGGTGGACACCGGCCTGCTCGGCTGGGCACAGGTCGCCGACCGGATGTCCGCCCGGCCCGCCGCCATCGGCCGGCTGGCTCGTCACGGGCAGCCGCTCGCCCCCGGCTCACCGGCGAACCTGGTGCTGTACGACCCGGCCGCCCGCGAGGTCGTCGATCCGGCCGCGCACGCCTCCCGCAGCCGGAACTCGCCGTTCGCGGGCATGGTGCTGCCCGGCCGGGTGGTGGCCACGTTCCTGCGCGGCCGCCCCACCGTGCTCGACGGGAAGCCCGCCTGATGGCGGGCCCCGTGACTTCGTCACGCGGCCTGGGCCAGCCCGGGGCCCCGCAGCGGGACTGGCCAGCGGTCCTGGTGCTGGAGGACGGCACCACGTTCCGCGGGACCGGGTTCGGCGCGCACGGCGAGGCGTTCGGCGAGATGGTGTTCAACACCGGGATGACCGGCTACCAGGAGACGCTGACCGACCCCTCGTACTGCCGGCAGATCGTCGCGATGACCGCGCCGCACATCGGCAACACCGGGGTGAACGACACCGACCCCGAATCCCGGCGGATCTGGGTGAGCGGGTATGTGGTCCGCGAGCCGTCCCGGATCACCTCGAGCTGGCGGGCCCAGCGCAGCCTGGACGCCGAGCTCGCGGCCCAGGGCGTCCCCGGCATCGCGATCACCGGGACCCGGGCGCTCACCCGGCGGCTGCGCGACCGGGGCGTGATGCGCGCCGCGATCAGCGCCACCGGGCACGCCAGCCCCGGCGCACTCCTGGACCGGGTCCTGGCCAGCCCGCAGATGGCCGGCGCGGACCTGGCCCGCGAGGTGTCCACCGCCGAGCCCTACCAGGTCGGCCCGCCCGGCGGCGGCCAGCCACGCTACCGGGTCGCCGCAGTGGACCTGGGCATCAAGGCCGCGACCCCCGCGGCGATGGCCGCCCGCGGCTGCCTGGTGCACGTGCTGCCCGCCACGGCCACCGCCGCGCAGATCCTGGCCACCGGCCCGGACGGGGTGTTCTTCTCCAACGGCCCCGGGGACCCGGCCGCCGCCGGGTACGCGGTCGAGGCCATGCGCGGCGTGCTGGCCGAGGGCATCCCGGTGTTCGGCATCTGCCTCGGCAGCCAGATCCTCGGCCGCGCCCTCGGCCTGGGCACCTACAAGCTGCGGTTCGGGCACCGGGGCGTCAACCAGCCGGTCAAGGACCTGGCCTCGGGACAGGTCCAGATCACCAGCCACAACCACGGTTTCGCGGTGGCGCCGCCCGGCGCCGACGGGACCGGCCCGGTGTCCCTCGCGCCCTTCGGCACCCCGTTCGGCCGCGGCCAGGTCAGCCATGTCAACCTCAACGACGGCGTGGTGGAGGGGATCCGGCTGCTGGACGCGCCCGCGTTCAGCGTCCAGTACCACCCCGAGGCCGCGCCGGGCCCGCACGACGCTTCGGGTGAGTTCGACGCGTTCTGCGCGCTGATGGAGGGGGCGGGCGCAGAGCGGGGGCGGGCGCGGAGCGCGGGGGCGGGACAAGCAGAGCGCGGGGGCGGGACAAGCAGAGCGGGGGCGCGCCGTGCCCAGGCGTGAGGACCTGCGCTCGGTGCTTGTCATCGGCTCCGGGCCGATCGTGATCGGCCAGGCCTGCGAGTTCGACTACTCCGGCACCCAGGCCTGCCGGGTGCTGCGCGACGAGGGGATCCGGGTCAGCCTGGTCAACTCCAACCCGGCGACGATCATGACGGACCCGGAGTTCGCCGACGCCACCTACGTGGAGCCGATCACCACCGAGGTGCTGGAGAAGGTCATCGCGATCGAGCGGCCCGACGCGGTGCTGCCCACGCTGGGCGGGCAGACCGCGCTGAACGCCGCCGTCGCGCTGCACGAGGCCGGCGTGCTGGCCAGATACGGGGTGGAGCTGATCGGGGCCACCATCGACACGATCCAGGCCGGGGAGGACCGCAGCAGGTTCAAGCAGATCGTGACCGGCCTCGGGGCGGAGGTGCCGGCCAGCCGGATCTGCCACAGCCTGGCGGAGTGCGAGCGGGCCGCGGCCGAGCTGAGCTACCCGGTGGTGATCCGGCCGTCGTTCACCCTGGGCGGCGCGGGCTCGGGCATCGCGCACGGCGCGGCGGACCTGCGCCGCCTCGCCGGGGCCGGGCTGGACGCCAGCCCGGTCACCGAGGTGCTGCTCGAGGAGTCCATCCTCGGCTGGAAGGAGTTCGAGCTCGAGCTGATGCGCGACCGGCACGACAACGTGGTGGTCGTCTGCTCGATCGAGAACATCGACCCGATGGGCGTGCACACCGGCGACTCGGTGACGATCGCCCCGGCGATGACCCTCACCGACCGCGAGTACCAGCACATGCGGGACGTGGCCATCGCCGTGGTCCGCGCCGTCGGCGTGGACACCGGCGGCTGCAACATCCAGTTCGCCGTGCACCCGGGCACCGGGCGGATGGTGGTCATCGAGATGAACCCGCGGGTGTCCCGGTCCTCGGCGCTGGCGTCCAAGGCCACCGGGTTCCCGATCGCCAAGATCGCCGCCCGGCTGGCCATCGGCTACACCCTGGACGAGATCCGCAACGACATCACCGGGCAGACCCCGGCCTGCTTCGAGCCCGCCCTCGACTACGTCGTGGTCAAGGTGCCCAGGTTCGCGTTCGAGAAGTTCCCCGGCGCGAACCCGGCGCTCACCACGCACATGAAGTCGGTGGGGGAGGCCATGGCGATCGGCCGCAGCTTCCCCGAGGCGCTGGGCAAGGCGCTGCGCTCGCTGGAGAGCCCCGGCGCGCCGCTGCACTGGCGCGGCCCGCCCGGGGACCGCGCGGCGCTGCTGGCCGCGGCCGCCGTCCCGCACGACGGCCGGCTGTCCACGGTGCACCAGGCGCTGCGGGCCGGCGCCAGCACCGCCGAGGTCGCCGCGGCGACCGGTATCGACCCGTGGTTCATCGACCAGGTCGCCAGCGTTGAAGAACATGCAAAACGCCTTGCGGGCGGCTGGCCCGCCGCCCCGGACACCCTCCGCGCGGCGAAACGGGCGGGCTTGTCTGACGCCCAGATCGCCGAGATCGCCGGCACGGACGAGGACGCGGTCCGGCGGCGGCGGCACGAGCTGGGCATCCGCCCGGTGTTCCACACCGTGGACACCTGCGCGGCCGAGTTCGAGGCGCGCACCCCGTACCTGTACTCCACCTACGACGAACAGAGCGAGGTGCCCGCCGGGGACGCGGCCAAGGTGATCATCCTGGGCAGCGGGCCGAACCGGATCGGCCAGGGCATCGAGTTCGACTACGCCTGCGTGCACGCCTCCTTCGCGCTGGCCGCGGCCGGATACGAGACCGTGATGGTCAACTGCAACCCGGAGACCGTGTCCACCGACTACGACACCTCCGGCCGGCTCTACTTCGAGCCGCTCACCCTGGAGGACGTGCTGGAGGTGCTGCGCGCCGAGCGGGCCAGCGGGCCGGTCGCCGGGATGATCGTCCAGCTCGGCGGGCAGACGCCGCTGCGGCTGGCGCGGGGCCTGGCCGCCGCGGGCGCGCCGGTGGTGGGCACCAGCCCGGAGGCGATCCACCTGGCCGAGGACCGCGGGGAGTTCGGCGCGCTGCTGGCCGCCGCCGGGCTGACCGCGCCCAGGCACGGCACCGCCACCTCGTTCGGCCAGGCCAAGGCGGTCGCCGCACAGATCGGCTACCCGGTGCTGGTGCGGCCCTCCTACGTGCTGGGCGGCCGGGGCATGGAGATCGTCTACGACGACGCCACCCTGGAGTCCTATGTCGCCAGGGCGACCGAGGCCAGCCCGGAGCACCCGGTGCTGATCGACCGGTTCCTCGACGACGCGATCGAGATCGACGTGGACGCGCTGTTCGACGGCACCGAGCTGTACCTGGCCGGGGTGATGGAGCACATCGAGGAGGCCGGCATCCACTCCGGCGACTCGGCCTGCGCGCTGCCGCCGATCACGCTGGGCGCCAGCGACATCGACCGGATCCGGGAGTCCACCGAGGTCATCGCGCGCGGGGTCGGGGTGCGCGGGCTGATCAACATCCAGTACGCGCTGGCCGCCGGGGTGCTGTACGTGCTTGAGGCGAACCCGCGGGCCTCGCGGACCGTCCCGTTCGTGTCCAAGGCGACCGCGGTGCCGGTGGCCAAGGCGGCCGCGCGGATCATGCTCGGCGCCACCGTCGCGGAACTGCGGGCCGAGGGGCTGCTGCCCGCCGCCGGGGACGGCGGGGCGCTGCCCGGGCACGCGCCGATCGCGGTCAAGGAGGTGGTGCTGCCGTTCAACCGGTTCCGCGACGAGCAGGGCCGCGGGGTGGACACGGTGCTCGGGCCGGAGATGCGGTCCACCGGCGAGGTCATGGGCATCGACGAGGTGTTCGGCAACGCCTACGCGAAGTCCCAGGCGGCCGCGTACGGCACCCTGCCGGTCAAGGGCCGGGCGTTCGTGTCGGTGGCCAACGTGGACAAGCGGTCCATGATCTTCCCGGTCAAACGGCTCGCCGACCTGGGTTTCGAGATCTGGGCGACGCGCGGAACGGGTGAGGTGCTGCGGCGCCACGGAGTTCGTGCCACGATCGTGCGCAAGCACAGCGAGGGTGCGGGTCCCGGCGGCGAGCCGGACATCGTCGCCCAGATCCTGGACGGCCAGGTCGACCTGATCGTGAACACGCCGTTCGGCAGCCCCGGGCAGTCCGGGCCGCGGCTGGACGGGTACGAGATCCGCACCGCGGCGGTCCGGCGCGGGATTCCGTGTGTGACCACGATCCAGGGCCTGGCCGCGGCCGTGCAGGGCATCGAGGCGATCACGCGTGGTGAGGTGGGTGTGCGGTCGCTGCAAGAACACGCGAGGGCGCTGCGTGGGCCCGGGCCGCGCGACGAAGCCGCGGGGCCTGATGGCCAGCGGGGGGTTCCGGGGGGTCGCCCCCCCGGGCTAGGGCCCAGGCCGCGCGACGAAGTCGCGGGGCCTGATGGCCAGCGGGGGGTTCCGGGGGGTCGCCCCCCCGGGCTAGCAGGTGACGCGGCTTTGCGCCCGGGAACCACGCCATGACGGCTGAGCGGGCCGAGCTGGTCCCGGCCCAGGTCAAGGGGACCGTGCTGACCGTGCGCCGGGTAGACGCGTACTACGCGATGACGGTGATCGCGCCGGGGGTGGCGGCCCGGTTCCGGCCCGGCCAGTTCGTCGCCGTGGCGGTCGGCGGGCCCGAGACGTCGATGCTGCTGCGCCGGGCGTTCTCCATTCACGAGGTGCGCCCCGACCACGGCGGCACGGTGGAGTTCGTGTTCGCGGTGACCGGGCCGGGCACCCGGTGGCTGTCCGAGCGCCGGACCAGGGACACCCTCGACGTGGCGGGACCACTGGGCCGGCCGTTCCCGGTCCCGCGGGATCCGGTGAACGCGCTGCTCGTGGGCGGCGGGTACGGCAGCGCGCCGCTGTTCGCGCTCGGCGGCAAGCTGCGCGCCCGCGGCTGCCAGGTGGACTACCTGCTGGGCGCGGCCAGCGCGGACCGGGTGTTCGGGGCGCTCACCGCGCGGCGCAGCGGGCGCAGCGCGGTGATTACCACCGAGGACGGCTCGCTGGGCGCCCGCGGCCAGGTGACCGACCTGCTCACCCAGGTCATCCACGAGGCCAGGACCGACGTGATCTACGCCTGCGGGCCGATGGGAATGCTCCGCGCGGTGACCGTGCTGGCCGGCCGGTACGACATCCCGGTGCAGGCCCTGGTGGAGGAGTCGATGGCCTGCGGGACCGGGGTGTGCATGACCTGCGTGCTGCCGGTGGTGGGGGAGGATGGCGTGACCCGGATGTCCCGGTCCTGCGTGGACGGCCCGGTGTTCCGTGGCGACCTGGTCCGCTGGGACGACATCGGGACCATCCCGTTCGACGCGCTTGGCGCGCCGGGGTGGAAGCCGCGCCCGCAGGCCGGGCCGCCGGCCAGGCCGCCCGCCCGGCCGCAGGCCGGCGGGCGGCAGCCGGGCAGGCAGGCTTCCGGCCGGGCGCAGCCGGACCGGTCGCGGGCCGGCCCGGCGACCGGGCCCGCGGCGGGACGGTCCGGTCATGGCCGTTGACATGACGAGCCGGCTGGCCCATGTGGAGCTGCCGAACCCGATCCTGGCCGCGTCCGGGTGCGCCGGCGCGGGGCGTGAGCTGGCCCAGTTCTTCGACGTGGCCAAGATCGGCGCGGTCGTCACCAAGTCGGTGATGCTCGCCCCGCGCAGCGGGCGGCCCACCCCGCGGATGGCCGAGACGCCGAGCGGCATGCTCAACTCGATCGGGCTGCAGGGCCCGGGGATCGGCGCCTTCCTGCAGCGTGACCTGCCCTGGCTGCTGTCCAGGGGGGCACGCGCCGTGGTATCGATCGCCGGCGGCACCGTGGACGAGTACGCCGAGCTGGCCGCCCGGCTGTCCGACGCCTCCGGGGTGACCGCCGTCGAGGTGAACATCTCCTGCCCGAACGTGGAGGACCGCGGCCAGGTCTTCGCCTGCGACCCCGGCGCCTCGGCGGCGGTGATCGAGGCGGTGCGGGCCCGGATCCGCTATGACATCCCGGTATTCGCGAAACTTTCACCGGACGTCACCGACATTGTGGCGATCGCCGGGGCCTGCGTGGCCGCGGGCGCGGACGGGCTCTCCATGATCAACACGCTGCTCGGCATGGCGATCGACACCAAGACGCTCCGGCCCGCGCTGGCGGGCGTCACCGGCGGGCTGTCCGGCCCGGCCATCAGGCCGGTCGCGGTGCGCTGCATCTGGCAGGTGCACGAGGCGTTCCCCGACATCCCGATCATCGGCATGGGCGGGGTGCGGACCGGCCGGGACGCGCTGGAGCTGATGCTGGCCGGCGCCGCCACGGTGAGCGTGGGCACGGCGATATTCCACGACCCGTCCGCATGCCCGCGCATCGTCAGGGAACTGGAAGAGGAGCTGGCCAGCCGGGGCATCGAGCGCGCCGCGGACGTGGTCGGCCTGGCCCACGAGCCGGGCCAGCTCGCGGGCCACAGGAGGCCGTGGAACGTCTTGTAACGTGAGGCCCAGCCACGAGGAGGATCGTTGACCCAGCCTGCGCCGATCGCCGTCGCACTCGACGCGCCAGACCTGGAGACCGCCGCCCGGTGGGCCGGTCTGGTCACGCCGCACGTGAGCACCGTCAAGGTGGGGCTGGAACTGTACCTGCGGTACGGGCCGGGCATCGTGGCGTCGATCCGCGGGGCCAGCGGGGTGAAGATCTTCCTCGACCTGAAGCTGCACGACATCCCGGCCACGGTGGCGGGCGCGGCCCGTGCGGTGGCACGGCTGCACCCGGACGTGCTCACCGTGCACGCGGCCGGCGGGCCCGAGCTGATCCGGGCCGCCGTGGACGCGGCACCGGCCACCATGATCGCCGCGGTCACCCTGCTCACCTCCCTGGGCCCGGCCGACCTGGAACGCATCGGCGTGACCGGCTCGCTGAGCGACGCGGTGCGCCGGCTGGCCGTGCTCGCGGTCGAGGCCGGGGCCCGCGGCCTGGTCTGCTCGCCGCGGGAGGTCGCCGAGGTGCGGGCCGAGGTGGGCCCGGACGTCAAGCTGATCACGCCCGGGATCCGGCCGGCGGGTGCGGCGGCGCACGACCAGGCGCGGACCGCGACGCCGGAGGAGGCCCTGCGGGCCGGGGCGGACCTGCTCGTCATCGGGCGGCCCATTACCGGCGCCCCGGACCCCGGCGCGGCCGCCGCGGCGATCGCGGCCCCGCTGCGCCGGTTCCAGCCCGCGCAGGGCTGAGCCCGCCGCCGGGGCCCAGGGGTCGTCATCGGGCCGCCAGACGGTATACGATCGGTACAAAAGCTGGCCGTCAGCAGGCGCGACCTGTCTCTCCGGCCTCAAGTCCAGGGGACAGCGCGAGGCCGGGCGCTGCCCTTGACGATCGGGCAACCACCCCAGTTAACTACCCTGAGCAACCAGGCGCTTTCGTGGAGTAGCACCAGTCAATTTATAGCGTGTTAAACGGGCATTCGCGTTGCCCCGGAGAGCCGAACTCGCTACTTTCCCATCCCGAACCAATGTTTTCTATTCGAAACCCGAGGTGACACGGAGTGGCTCTTCCTCCCCTCACTCCCGCTCAGCGCGCTGCTGCCCTGGAGAAGGCGGCTAAGGCACGTAAGGATCGTGCCGAGGTCAAGAACAACCTGAAGCGTGGCGCCATCACGCTCCCGGCTGTCCTCAAGCAGGGGCAGTCCGATGACACGGTGGGCAAGATGAAGGTCTCGGCTTTGCTTGAGGCTATGCCCGGGGTCGGCAAGGTGCGGGCGCGGCAGATCATGGAGCGGCTCGGCATCGCGGAATCGCGCCGGGTCCGCGGCCTGGGTGCCAATCAGCGCACCGCGCTTGAGAACGAGTTCGGCGGTGATATCTGACCGAGGCTAACGACCTCCGGGGCGAGCGCGGGGAACAAGGCTCCGCGGCCGATTCGGCGGTTCATCGCGTAAGCGATGCCGCGCTTGTCCGGGAGGGAACCCATGAAGCCCGGCTGACGGTCCTTTCCGGCCCTTCCGGCGTTGGGAAGAGCACCGTCGTCGCGCGCTTGCGGGCGCAGCGCCCGGACATCTGGCTCTCGGTTTCCGTCACAACACGGACACCGCGGCCGGGTGAAGTTGACGGTCGTGAATACCATTTTGTGAACGATGCGTCTTTCGACGCGATGGTGGCCCGCGGCGAGTTGCTGGAGTGGGCAACGTTCGCCGGCCAGAAGTACGGCACCCCGAAGGCGCCCGTCGCACAGCGGGCCGCCGACGGGGTGCCGACACTGCTCGAGATCGACATCGAAGGCGCCCGGCAGGTGCGCCGGACCGTTCCGGGTGCCTTGCTTGTCTTCCTGGCCCCCCCGTCCCGCGAGGAACTGGCCCGCAGGCTCACCGGCCGGGGCACCGAGCCGCCGGACGTGATCGCCCGCCGCCTGGAGGTGGCGCGGCAGGAGATCGAAGCCGGCCGCGAGTTCGATATCACGCTGGTGAACACATCGGTCCAGGACGTGTGCAGGCAACTGGTAACCTTGATGACGGCCTGAGGGCCCTATCTGGCGCCAGTCGGCGCGCAACGACGGAAGGAACCCGGTGGCAGGCATTACCACTGCGGATGGCATCACCAACCCGCCCATCGACGACCTGCTCGATGTGGTGGACAGCAAGTACCGCCTCGTGATCATGGCGGCCAAGCGGGCGCGGCAGATCAACGCTTACTACGCCCAGCTGGGCGAGGGCCTGCTGGAGTACGTGGGCCCGCTGGTCGAGACCAGGGTCCAGGAGAAGCCGCTGTCGATCGCGCTGCGCGAGATCCGCGAGGGCCTCCTGTCCGCCGTGGAGACGGCGGAGCCGACCTGACCGGCTGAGGCACATGCCGGCGCGCGTCGTCCTCGGCGTGGGTGCCGGGATCGCTGCCTACAAAGCCTGTGAGCTGCTGCGGCGGCTGACCGAATCCGGGCACCGGGTCCGGGTCGTGCCGACCGCGGATTCCTTGCGCTTCGTCGGCGCGGCCACCTGGGCCGCGCTGTCCGGCCAGCCGGTGACCACCACCCCCTGGGAAGACGTCCACGAGGTGCCGCACGTGCGCCTCGGCCGGGAAGCCAGCCTGGTGTTCGTCGCCCCGGCCACCGCCGACCTGCTCGCCCGCGCCGCGGCCGGGCGGGCCGACGACCTGCTCACCGCGGTGCTGCTCACCGCGCGCTGCCCGGTGGTATTCGCCCCGGCCATGCACACCGAGATGTGGGAGCACCCGGCCACCCAGGCCAACGTCACGACCCTGCGCGAGCGCGGCTGCCTGGTGCTGGAGCCCGCCTCGGGCCGGCTCACCGGCGCCGACACCGGGCCCGGGCGCCTTCCCGAGCCCGCCGAGCTCTTCGGGGTGGCCGTCCGGGTGCTGGCCCGGGGCACCGCCGGGATGGCCCCGGACCTGCGCGGCCGCCGGGTGGTGGTGAGCGCCGGCGGCACCAGGGAGGAAATCGACCCGGTCCGGTTCATCGGCAACTGGTCGTCCGGGCGGCAGGGCTACGCGCTCGCCGAGGCGGCGGTCGCCCGCGGCGCGGCGGTGACCGTGGTCGCGGCCAACGTCGGGCTGGCCGACCCCGCCGGGGCCACGGTGATCCCGGTGACCTCGGCCTGCCAGATGCGCTCGGCGGTGCTGTCCGCCGCCGCGGGCGCCGACGCGGTCGTCATGGCCGCCGCGGTGGCCGACTACCGGCCCGCCGCCCGCAGCGAGCACAAGGTCAAGAGGGCCGGCGCCGCCCCGCCGCCGCTCGACCTGGTGGAGAACCCCGACATCCTGAGGGAACTGGCCGCCCGGCGGCACCCCGGCCAGATACTCACCGGGTTCGCCGCGGAGACCGAGAACCTCGCCGAGAACGGCCGCGCCAAGCTCGCCGCCAAGGGCTGCGACCTGCTCGTGGTGAACCAGGTCGGCTCCGGCCTCGCGTTCGGCACCAGCGACAACGCCGCCCTGGTGCTCGCCGCCGACGGCAGCGTGACCGAGGTGCCGCGCGGCCCCAAGACGGCGCTGGCCGACGTGATCTGGGATCTTGTCGCCGCCCGGCTGCCCGCGCCGGCCTGACGCAGGCACGCCGGCGGGTGCCCGCCGGCCGGGCCGGGCGCCCCGGTACAATTCGGCGGAGCCCCAGCACTCGCCAAGCCCCAGCACTCGCCAATAGAGCGCACCCGGCAACAGGACTGCCGGGCTCGCGGTGCCCGTTTTGCCGGGGCGCCACCCCAAGCGCAGCAGAAAAGGATCTCAGGTGGCCCGTCGACTCTTCACCTCCGAATCGGTCACGGAGGGCCATCCCGACAAGATGGCGGACCAGATCAGCGATGCCATTCTCGACGCGATGATCAAGGATGACCCGGGCAGCCATGTCGCGGTGGAAACCCTGATCACCACCGGCCAGGTGCACGTGGCCGGCGAGGTGACCACGGAGACCTACGTCGATATCCCGACGATCATCCGCGAGAAGATCCTGGACATCGGTTACGACTCCTCCGCCAAGGGTTACGACGGCGCCTCCTGCGGGGTGTCGGTCTCCATCGGCGCCCAGTCCCCGGACATCGCCCAGGGCGTCCTGGACGCGTTCGAGTACCGGGAGGGCGAGGGAGCGTCCGAGTTCGACCGCCAGGGCGCCGGTGACCAGGGCCTGATGTTCGGGTACGCCTGCCGGGAAACCCCGGAATTCATGCCCCTGCCGATCATGCTGGCGCACCGGCTGGCCCGGCGGCTGTCCCAGGTGCGGCGCAGCGGCGACGTGCCCTACCTGCGCCCCGACGGCAAGACGCAGGTCACCATCGAGTACTCCGGCGACGAGCCGGTCCGCCTCGACACCGTCGTGGTCTCCGCCCAGCACGCGCCGGACATCGACCTGAACGAGCTGCTCGCCCCCGACGTGCGCGACCACGTGGTCGAGCCGGTCATGGCCGCCCTCGACCTGGACACGGCCGGCTACCGGCTGCTGGTCAACCCGACCGGGCGGTTCGAGATCGGCGGACCGATGGGCGACGCCGGCCTCACCGGCCGCAAGATCATCATCGACACCTACGGCGGCATGGCCAGGCACGGCGGCGGCGCGTTCTCCGGCAAGGACCCGTCCAAGGTGGACCGCAGCGCCGCCTACGCGGTCCGCTGGGTGGCCAAGAACGTGGTCGCCGCCGGCCTCGCCGACCGCTGCGAGGCGCAGGTCGCCTACGCCATCGGCAAGGCCAAGCCGGTCGGCCTGTTCGTCGAGTGCTTCGGTACCGAGAAGGTGCCCGTCACCCGGATCCAGGACGCCGTCCTCGAAGTCTTCGACCTGCGCCCGGCGGCCATCGTCAAGGCCCTGGACCTGCTCCGGCCGATCTACGCCCAGACCGCCGCGTTCGGGCACTTCGGCCGGGAGGAGCCCGACTTCTCCTGGGAGCGGACCGACCGGGTCGACGAGCTCCGCCGCGCCGCCGGCATCTGACCCGCCCGGCCGGGCGGCTGGGTACCGGGGCTAACCGGCCGGGCGCGGGGCTGCGGCGGGGTCGGGCGGGTCTGGTAGGACAGGAGCGTGGCAGGGGATCAGCGGCAGGCGGGGTCGCCGGGGACCGCCGCGCCGGCGCGGCGGGCAGGCAGGCCGGGGCGGGCCCGGGCGCCGCGGCGGCGGTCACCGGCCGCGCAGACCGCGGCGGCGGAACTGCCGGTCGCCCGCGTGCTGGTGGATGTGCCGCTGGCACATCTGGACCGGCCCTTCGACTACCTGGTGCCGGAACGGCTGGCGGAGGCCGCGGTGCCCGGGTGCCGGGTCCGGGTGCGGTTCGCGGGCCAGTTGACCGGTGGTTACCTGCTGGACCGGGCGGCCGTCAGCGAGCATCAGGGCCGGCTGGCGGCGCTGGAGCGGGTCGTCTCGCCGGAGCCGGTGCTCACCCCGGAGATCGCGGCGCTGGCCCGGGAGGTGGCGGACCGGTATGCGGGCACGATGGCGGATGTGCTCCGGTTGGCGATCCCGCCGCGGCACGCGGCGGCAGAAGCGGCGGCGCGGCCGGATCCAGGAGGGCGGCCGGATCCGGGAGGCGGGCCGGGCGGACCGGGGGCGGGGACGGCGCGGCCAGTGCCTCCTGAGCGGCCCGGGGCGGGCCCGTGGGGGCGCTACCCGGCCGGGGCGGCGTTCCTGGCCGCCGTGGCAGGCCGGCGGGCGCCGCGGGCCGTCTGGGCCGCCCTGCCGGGGCAGGACTGGCCGGAGGAGATCGCGCGCGCCGCGGGGACCGCCGCGGCCACCGGGCAGGGCGCGCTTATCGTGGTCCCGGACGCGCGGGACCTGGGCCTGGTCGATGCCGCGCTGGCCCGGATCCTCGGGCCGGGGCGGCACGTCAGCCTCGCCGCCGGGCTCGGGCCGGCCGAAAGGTACCGCCGGTGGCTGGCGGTGTCCCGCGGCGAGATCCGCGTGGTGGCCGGCACGCGGGCCGCGATGTTCGCCCCCGTCGCCGGGCTCGGCCTCGTCGTGGTCTGGGACGACGGCGACGACCTGCACGCCGAGCCGCGCGCCCCGTATCCGCACGCCAGGGAGGTGCTCGCGCTGCGGGCGCACCGGGCCCGCGCCGCCGCCCTCATCGGCGGTTTCGCCCGCACCGCCGAGGCGACCAGCCTGGTCGCGAGCGGCTGGGCACGCGACATGGCGGCGCCCCGGGAGGTAGTGCGCCGGTTCGCCCCGGACGTCCGGCCGGCCGGGGACGATGCCGAGCTCGCCAGGGACGAGGCGGCCAGGTCCGCCCGGATGCCGAGCCTCGCGCTGCGCACCGCCCGCGCCGCCCTGGACCGGGGGCCGGTGCTTGTCCAGGTGCCCCGGCGCGGCTACCTGACCGCCGTGGCCTGCGAGCGGTGCCGTGCCGCGGCCCGGTGCGCCAGCTGCGGCGGGCCGCTCGCGGTGGAAGCCAGCGGCGCCGCGGCCCGGTGCCGCTGGTGTGGCCGTGACGACGCGGACTGGCGGTGCCCGGCCTGCGGCCACGACAAGGTGCGCGCCGTCGTCACGGGGTTCCGGCGCACCGCCGAGGAACTCGCCCGGGCCTTTCCCGGCACGCCGGTCGTGGTCTCCGGCGGCGCCGCCACGCTGGCCTCGGTGCCGCGCCGGCCCGCGCTGGTGGTCGCCACGCCCGGGGCCGAGCCCCAGGTGGCCGGGGGGTACGCGGCGGCGGTGCTGCTGGACGGCTGGGTGCTGCTCGGCCGCCCCAGCCTGGCCGCGGCGCAGGAGGCGCTGCGCCGGTGGATGAACGCCGCGGCGCTCGTCGTTCCCCGCGGGGCGGGCGGCACGGTGGTCCTGGTGGCCGAGGCGGCGCTGCCGGTCGCGCAGGCGCTGATCCGCTGGGATCCGGTCACCCACGCCGAACGGGAACTGGCCGAACGGGAGGCGCTCGGTTTCCCGCCCGCGGTGCGGATGGCCGCCGTGACCGGCTCCGCCGAGTCGGTGGCCGGGTTCCTCGCCGGCACCGAGCTGCCGGCCCAGGCCGAGGTGATCGGCACGGTGCCGGCCGGCCCGGACAAGGTCCGGGCGCTGATCAGGATTCCCCGGCCCGGCGGGCTGGCCCTGGCGGCCGCGCTGCGGCAGGCCCAGGCGGCGCGCACCGCACGCAAGGAGGCGGGCCAGGTCCGGATCCAGCTCGACCCGGCCGACCTGATCTGAGTCGGCCATCCGGCCGCCGAGCGGCCCCGATGCCCGGCGAGCCCCCGGTGCTGCGAGCGCACCCGACACTCTCACCCGCCCGACGTCGTAGGGTGCTGGGGTGGCCACGTCACGACGGAACGCGCGCACCGAGCGCGGCGCATCCGCGCCGCCCGCAGCTACCGGCGACGGCGCAACCGGCGGTACCGGCTCTCCGGCCGCGGGTCAGGCAGGGGGCGGGCCAGCCAGCGGCGGCCCAGGGCCGGGCACAGGGAGCCGGGGCCGCCCGCCCAAGCTGCCACCGGTCAGGCTCGCGCCCCGGGAGGAACTGGCCGCTGCGGCACGGGTGGCGCCGCTGCTGCGCGCCGCCCGGCTGGTCGGCTGCTGGGCCGCGGCGGGCCAGCAGCCAGGGACCGCTGACGGGCTCTCGCCCGTCCCCGCGGCCGCGGCCATGACCGAACTGGAGCTCACCCCCGCCGAACTCGACGTGGCGTGGCGGGTAGCCGCCGGCACGGGCATGGTGGCGGTGCCGGCCGGCCAGGCCGCCCCCGGGCCCCGGGTCGACGTGCTGGCCAGCGGCGACGCCGGTGACGTGCTCACCGTGTGGGAGGACGCGCTCAGCGTGATGCTCCGCGCGGAAGACCTCGACGGCATGGCCACCGCGCTGTACACCGTCGGCGGCCCGGTGAAGATGGACGCGCTGTTCGAGGCGTACATGGCGGCGGCCGGCAGCCGGGACCGGGCGGGGCGGCCCGCCCGCCCCGGCGAGGACCTGGCCGCCGGCCTGTCCTCGGCCCTGGAGACCCTGGCCGACCTCGGCGTGGTGGAACTGGGCACCGACGACAGCGCGGGCGGGCTGACCGTCACCCTGTCGCGGCTCGGGGTCTGGGGGATGCACCGGCACCTGCGCGCCCAGGGCTGGCACGTGCCGGTCCTTGGCGGCGCCGCCAAGGACGGTGCCGCCGCCCTGCTCACCACGCTGGCCAGCTGCGACGCGGAAGACGGGGAGGCGGAAATCGCCATCTGGCTGGCCGCGCGTGCCCCGGTGCAGGCGGCGCGGGAACTGATCGACGCGGCCCGGCGCGGGACGCCCGGCCTGCGCGGCGCCGGCTTCGCCGTGCTCGACCGCGTCGGCGACCAGGCCGTCCCGGCGGTACGGGCCGCGCTCGAGGATCCCGTGCTGCGCGCCCACGCCGCGGTGTGGCTGCACGAGCACGGCGAAGAGGCCGAACTGGGCCCGGGCGAACGGGCCTGGCTGCTCGTGGACCTCGGGGCCGGGCTGCTGGAGGAGGCCGACCCCAGGGATGTGGTCGTGGAACTGCTCCCCGACCTCCCGCCGAAGGCCCAGGCCGACATGGTGGCCGGGCTGTGGGAGGTGGACCACCCGGCGGTGACCGACCTGCTCACCGCGCTCAGCGAGCACCACCCGGACCCGGCGGTGGCCCGGGCCGCGCGCAAGGCCGCGTTCAAGGCGCGCTCGCCCTCACCTGGGGCGCGCGGCAAGCGCCCGTAACCTGCCGGACCCCCTAGACTTGACCCGCCGAGCCGGACGGGGCCAGGGCCGGCCCGCGGCTCCCCCCGGCAACCCACCCGAAGGGACGGTGCGCCATCAGCATCAAGCCGATCCGGCTGTTCAGCGATCCGGTGCTGCGCACCCCGGCCGATCCGGTGAAGGTGTTCGACGCGGAGCTCCGCAGGCTGGTCAAGGACCTCACGGAAACCATGCTGGACGCGCCGGGCGTGGGCCTGGCCGCGCCCCAGATCGGGGTGAGCCTGCGCGTGTTCACTTTCCACGTCGACGACCAGCTCGGTCACCTGATCAACCCGTCGCTGAGCCTGTCCGGCGAGGAGGAGACCGACGACGAGGGCTGCCTGTCCTTCCCCGGCCTGGTCTACCCCACCAGGCGTGCCTACGGCGTGGTCGCCAAGGGCTTCAACATGCACGGGGAGCCGGTCACGCTGGAGGGAACCGGGCAGCTCGCGCGGTGTGTCCAGCACGAGACCGACCACCTGGACGGCGTGCTGTTCATCGACCGGCTGGACCCGGCGGCGCGCAAGCTGGCGATGAAGGAGATCCGCGAGTCCGACTGGTGGGGGGACGCCGTGCCCAAGGTGAAGATCTCCCCGCACCCGACCTGGGGCAAGGCGCTCTGAGCGGGGCCATGCGCCTGGTTTTCGCTGGCACCCCGCAGACGGCGGTGCCCTCGCTGGAGGAACTGCTGCGGTCCAAGCACGAGGTCGTGGCGGTGCTCACCCGCCCCGACGCGCCCGCCGGGCGGGGCCGGCACGTTGGGCCCAGCCCCGTCGCCGAGTGCGCCGCCAGCGCGGGCATCGAGGTGCTCAAGCCCGCCTCGCCGCGCGATCCGGCCTTCCTGGACCGGCTGCGGGCACTCGCGCCCGACTGCTGCCCGGTCACCGCGTACGGCGCCCTGATCCCGCGGGCGGCGCTTGAGGTACCCGCGCACGGCTGGGTGAACCTGCACTTCTCGCTGCTGCCCGCGTGGCGGGGCGCCGCGCCGGTGCCGCACGCCATCTGGCACGGCGACGACATGACCGGGGCCACCACGTTCCGGCTCGTGGCCGAACTGGACGCCGGGCCGGTGTACGGGGTGATGACGGAGCCGATCGGGCCCGAGGACACCGCCGGTGACCTGCTGGCCCGGCTCGCCATCGCCGGGGCGGGCCTGCTGGCCCAGACCCTGGACGGCATCGAGTCCGGTGGCCTGCGCGCCGAGCCGCAGCCTGCCGAGGGCATCAGCTACGCGCCCAAGCTGACCACCGGCGACGCGCGGGTGCGCTGGGACCACCCGGCGCTCGCCGTCGGGCGGCAGATCCGCGCCTGCACTCCTGCCCCCGGAGCCTGGACCATGCTGGGGGACGCCAGGCTGAAGCTCTGGCCGGTGCGGGACCCCGCCGGGGACCCCGAAGGGGAGCCGCTGCGGCCCGGGGAACTGCGGGTCACCAGGTCCGGCGTGCTGGTCGGCACCGCCACCCACCCGGTGGAACTCGGCGACGTCCAGCCGGGCGGCAAGCGGAGAATGCCCGGCACCGAATGGGCACGGGGGCTGCGGGCCGGCCAGGGGCGGCCCGATGGCGGGCGGCCCGGCGCCGGGGCACCTGCTACCGGGGCACCTGCTACCGGGGCACCTGCTACCGGGGCACCTGCCACCGGGGCACCCGCTACCGGGGCACCTGCCACCGGGGCACCTGGCGCGGCCGGCCCCGGCGCCGCGAGCCTGGTCCTGCACTGACATGTCCGCCCGCCGTCCCGCCGCGCCCGCCCGCCGTCCCGCCAGGCCGGCCCGCCGCACCGCGCCGACCCCGGCCCGTGAGGTCGCGCTGGCCGTGCTGCGCGCGGTCACCGACCGGGACGCCTACGCCAACCTGCTGCTCCCGGCCCTGCTGGCCGAGCGCGGGCTGCACGGCCGCGAAGCGGCGCTCGCCACCGAACTGGCCTACGGAACGCTCCGAGGCCGCGGCAGCTACGACGCCGTGCTCGCCGCGTGCAGCACCCGCGCGCTCGCCGACATCGACCCCCCGCTGCTTGACGTGCTCCGGCTCGGCGCCCACCAGTTGCTGGCGACCAGGATCGGCCCGCACGCCGCGGTGGCCACGTCGGTCGCGCTGGCCCGGTCCGAGGCCGGTGCGGGCGCGGCGGGCTTCGCCAACGCGGTGCTCCGCCGGGTCGCGACCCGCGACCTGGACTCCTGGATCGCCGCGGTCGCGCCGGACCGCGTGGTCAACCCGGTCGGCTACCTCGCGGTCAAGACCAGCCACCCGGGCTGGATCGTCGCCGCGTTCAGCGAAGCGCTGGGCGAGGAACCGGTCACCGGGCTGCCGCTGACCGAGGCCGCCCTCGCCGCGAACAACACGCGCCCCCTGGTCACCCTGTGCGCGATCCCCGGCCTGACGGACCCTGCCGATCTCACCGCCCGGGGCGGCCGGGCCGCCCGGTGGTCCCCGTTCGGCGTGTACCTGGACGGCGGCGACCCGGCCGGCATCCCCGAGGTGGCGCGGGGCCGCGCGGCCGTGCAGGACGAGGCCAGCCAGCTCGCCGCGCTCGCGCTGGCTCGCGCGGACCTGGGCACCGCGGGCCCGGGCACCACGGGCAGCGGCGCAACAGGCAGCGGAGCCGCGGAGGCGGCCGGCGGTGGCCGCTGGCTCGACCTGTGCGCCGGGCCCGGGGGGAAGGCGCGGCTGCTCGCCGGGCTGGCGGCGGGCCGCGGTGCCCGCCTGCTCGCCGCCGACGTCAGGGAGCACCGGGCCGCGCTGGTGCGCGGCGCCACGGGCCCGGCCGCCGCCGCGGTGATCGTGGCCGACGGCACCCGGCCCGCGTGGCGGGCCGGCTCGTTCGGCCGGGTGATCGCCGATGTGCCCTGCTCCGGCCTCGGGGCCTTGCGGCGGCGCCCGGACGCACGCTGGCGCAAGACGCCCGCCGACGTGGTGGCGCTCGGGCCGCTGCAGCGCTCCCTGCTCCGCAACGCGATCAACGCCGCCAGGCCCGGCGGGGTGATCGCCTACGTCACCTGCTCACCGCACGTCGCCGAGTCCCGTGCGGTGGTCGGCGAGGTCACCGCCGCCCGCGACGACGTCCTCGTGCTCGATGCCCCCGCCCTGCTGAGCGAGGTGCCGGACCTGGCCTGCCCCGGGCCGGGCGGGCGGTACGCGCAGTTCTGGCCGCACCTGCACGGCACCGACGCCATCTTCCTGGCCCTGCTGCGTCGGTGCTAGCCCAGGGGGGCGACCCCCTGGAACCCCCGATGGCTCAAGGCCCCGTTCCTTCGTCACGGGGCCTTGGCCCTGTCGGCTGAGGTCTGGGGCCCGGGTGGCTTGCGGCCCCGTTCGTTCGTCACGGGGCCTTGGCCCTGTCGGCTGAGGTCTGGGGCCCGGGTGGCTTGCGGCCCCGTTCCTTTCCTCACGGAGCCTTGGCCCTGCCGGCTGAGGTCTGGGTGGCCGGTGGCTTGCGGCCCCGTGCCTTTGCCGCGGGGCCTTCCCTTATTTGGTCAGGGCGCGGCTGGGGGTCCGGCCCAGGCGCGACGTGCCGATATCGGCGCGCTGGCCCTTGGCGTACCCGTTGCCGTAACCGGTGCCGCTGTAGGTCACCCGGGACGTGCGGGTGACCGGGTAGGCCTGCCGCAGGGTGCGCTCGATGATCTCGGTCCGGTCCGCGAGCACCAGGGCGGCCGTGGCCCCGTTGCCGGCCGGCACGTCCGCGGCGCGCGTGGCGGCCGCCTGCTCGGCCGCGCGGACCCTGGCCACCACGGCGGTCGCGAACCCCAGCAGCCAGCTCCGGCGCCAGGCCCGGGTGCTCCGCGCCCAGGCCGGCGGCTCGGCGGCCGACAGGCCCTGCCACATCTGCAGCAGCAGCGACGTGTACAGGACGTCGGTTCGCTCGATGTCGGAGGCGAACCCGAACAGGTGAATCCGCGATCCCGGGCCGGTGCGGGGCAGGATGACGCACTGGCAGCGCAGCGCGGCCGCCAGCCCGCACAACAGGTGCGCCTGGACCCGGGCCCACGGGTTCCCGATGTCGATGACCCGGTCGGCCGGGCGGTCGGTCTCCGGCCGCGCCGCCGCGAGCAGCGCCCGGTCGATGCCGTACTTCGCCATCAGCTCCGCGGCCTTGGCGGTCAGCGCCTGCGCCTCGGCCTGCGTCACCCCGTCCGCCTCGGCCTTGACCAGCAGCTTGCGAACCCGGTCGAGCAGCGCGTCCGGCCTCTCGGAGTTCACTGACTGCTCCTCCTGGTCCCCGGGAGATCTGTCGGATACACGACCGAAGGCTAGCCGTCGGCGGCGACACTCTCGCCGCGCCCACGGGGCGCACCAGAACCCTACCGGGGGAGCCCGGTACCACCCAGGGCGCCACCCGCGCGGGGCCCGTCCCGGCGTCTAGACTCGGCGTCATGGCCGTCCAGATGGCGCCCAGCATCCTGGCCGCCGACTTCGCCAGGCTCGCCGACGAGGCGGCGGCGGTCGCCGGAGTGGCCGACTGGCTGCACGTGGACGTCATGGACAACCACTTCGTGCCGAACCTCACCATCGGGCTGCCCGTGGTCGAGTCGCTGCTCAAGCACACCGAGCTGCCGCTGGACTGCCACCTGATGATCGCCGAGCCGGACCGTTGGGCCGCCGGGTACGCCGAGGCGGGGGCCCGCAACGTCACCGTGCACGCCGAGGCGCTCCGGGCCCCGACCCGCACCCTGCGGCTGATCCGGGCCGCGGGCGCCCGCGCCGGGCTCGCGGTCAACCCCGCCACGCCCGTGGAGCCCTATGAGGACCTGCTGCCCGAACTCGACATGCTGCTGCTGATGACCATCGAGCCGGGATTCGGCGGCCAGGACTTCCTTGACATCGTGCTGCCCAAGCTGCGCCGGGCGCGGGCGCTCGTGCAGCGGCACGGCGCATCGGTGTGGCTGCAGGTGGACGGCGGGGTGGGCGAGGATACCATCGCCCGGTGCGCGGAGGCCGGGGCAGACGTGTTCGTGGCGGGCACGGCGGTCTACGGGGCGGACAACCCCGCGGCCGCCGTCGAGGCGCTGCGGCGCCGCGCGGAACAGGCCACCGCCGGCGCCCCCTGGCACTACTGATCCCGGCGCCCGGGGGCGGCGGCCGCAGGAAACGGGGCGGCGGCTTGTCGATTCCGGGGCAGGCCGCTCGTCGGGATAGATGGCAGACCATCTAGGACCGGAAGGATGATCAGCATGGCCGAATACATGATCCTCATCTTCGAGGACGAGAGCGGATACGCCACCGCCACCGAGGATGTGCTCCGGCAGGTGATGGAGGCGCACAACCGGTTCTCCGAGCAGGTCGCCGAGAAGGGCGGCAAGGTCGTCGAGGGCCGGGCCCTGCAGCCGACCGCCACCGCCACCACGATCCGCGGGGACGTGGTGACCGACGGCCCGTTCATCGAGACCAAGGAGGCGATCGGCGGTTACTACCTGGTCGAGGCCCGTGACCTCGACCACGCGCTGGAGATCGGGAAGCTGTGCCCGGCCTTGTTCGGCGGCGTCGAGGTGCGGCCGATCATGGTCTTCGGCTGAGGTGACCGGATCCCCCCGGCCCGGGCCCGGCGCCGAGGGCGGTGCCGGGCCCGGGCCGGGCGAGGTATCCGCCGCGATCGCGGACGCGCACCGTCGCGAATGGGCCTTCGTGCTCGCCGCGACGGCGCGCGTGGCGGGCGATTTCGACCTGGCCGAGGAGTGCGTCCAGGACGCCTACGCCGCCGCGCTCACCGCCTGGACCCGGCAGGGCGTGCCACGCAACCCGGGCGCCTGGCTCACCACCGCGGCCCGCCGCCGCGCGATCGACGCGAAACGCCGGGACCGGGTGCTGCGCGCCAAACTGCCGCTGCTGATCGAGCCGGATCCGCCGGTCGCGGCGTCCGCGCCGCCCGGCCCCGGCCAGCCGGAGGGGGATGAGGACCAGGTGATCCCCGACGATAGGCTCCGGCTGATCTTCACCTGCTGCCACCCGGCGCTGGCCAGGGAGGCGCAGGTGGCGCTGACCCTGCGGCTGGTGTGCGGGCTGACCACGGTCGAGATCGCGCAGGCGTTCCTGGTGCCGGAGCCGACCATGGCCGCCCGGGTGACCCGCGCCAAGAAGAAGATCTCCGCGGCACGGATCGCCTACCGGGTCCCGGCGCCCGCCGAACTGCCCGACCGGCTGGACGCGGTGCTCACCGTCGTGCACCTGCTCTACACCACCGGGCACACCGCCCCCGGCGGCGAGAACCTGGTGCGGGCCGACCTGGTCGACCGGGCGATCGGGCTGGCGCGGATGCTCCGCGCCCTGATGCCCGACGAGCGGGAGGCGGCCGGCCTGCTCGCGCTCATCCTGCTGACCGACGCCCGCCGGGCCACCCGGGCCGACGCACACGGCCGGCTGCTGCTGCTCGAGGCGCAGGACCGGTCCCGGTGGGACCGCGCGGTGATCGCCGAGGGCACCGCGCTGGTCCCGTGGGCACTGCGCGGCGGGCGGCCGGGCCGGTTCGCGCTGCAGGCCGCGATCGCGGCGCTGCACGCCGAGGCGCCCAGCTACGCCCGGACCGACTGGCCGCAGATCGTCGCGCTCTACGACGCGCTGCTGCGGGTCTGGAGTTCTCCGGTGGTGGCGCTCAACCGCGCGGTCGCGGTGGCCATGGCGCAGGGCCCGGCGGCGGGGCTGGCCCAGATCGGGGAACTGGAGGCGGACGGGCGGCTGGACGCCTACCGCTACCTGCCCGCCGCCAAGGCGGACCTGCTGCGCCGCCTGGGCCGGTGGGAGGCCGCGGCACAGGCCTACCGGGACGCCCTGGCCCTGACCGACAACGCCGCCGAGCGCGAGTTCCTCGCCCGCCGCCTCAGCGAGGTGACCGAGGCGCCTGCCTGAGCCGCCGGCGGCGCCGGCATTGTCTATCCTCGACGCGGTCCGTGAGCCCCGCCGGCGGCGGCCGGGGCCCGCGGCACATCCAGCCAGCTTCCCCGGCCATGTGAGGTGCCAGCGGCGGGCCAGGCGGCCCGGCTGACCCCCGCCCGGTCAGGGCGGAATAGCCGCCGTGGCACACTGGTTACCGAAGTGACAGCGTGCTCCGGGGTCGGTGAAACTCCGAGCCGGCGGTGACAGTCCGCGACCCGGCCCAGGCCCAGTGCCTGGACGGTTGACCCGGTGGAATCCCGGGACCGACGGTGAAAGCCCGGATGGGAGGCAGCACGCTCGCGGTGTGGCGTTGCGGGCTAGCGCCAGGCCGCGCTGGCGCGTTCGCGCGTACCCCGGAGCCGGCAAGAGGACGGCCCGGAGGAGGCAAGGCGCGGATGTTCACCGGAATCGTGGAAGAACTCGGCGAGGTCGTATCCGTCGAGCATCTCGACGGTGCGGCCCGGATCACCGTGCGCGGACCGCGGGTCACCGCCGACGCGCGGCCCGGCGACTCCATCGCCGTCAACGGCACCTGCTTGACCGTCACCGGCCTGTCCGGCGGCGACTTCACCGCCGACGTCATGGCCGAGACGCTGCACCGCACCGGCCTCGGAGACCTGGCCCCCGGCTCGCCGGTCAACCTGGAGCGCTCGCTGCGGGTCGGCGACCGCCTCGGCGGTCACCTGGTGCAGGGCCACGTGGACGGGGTGGGCACGGTCGTCTCCCGGGTCCCCGGCGAGCGCTGGGACGTGGTCCGGATCACCGTCCCGCCCGGCCTCGCCCGCTACCTGGTGGAGAAGGGCTCGATCGCGGTGGACGGCGTCAGCCTCACCGTGTCCGCCCTCGGCGGCGGCTCCGCGGATCCGCCCTGGTTCGAGGTGAGCCTCATCCCGGCCACGCTGGCGGCGACCACCCTGGGCCGGGTCCAGCCGGGCGGCGGCGTCAACCTGGAGGCCGATGTGATCGGCAAGTACGTGGAGCGGATGCTGCACGGCGAGGCCACGGCGGTGCGGTCATGACCGCGGCGCAGCCGCGGGCCCCCGTCGCCCTGGACAGCGTGGAGCGGGCCGTCGCCGACATCGCGGCCGGCCGCGCGGTCGTGGTGGTAGACGACGCGAACCGGGAGAACGAGGGGGACATCGTCTTCGCGGCCAGCAAGGCCACGCCGGAGCTGATGGCGTTCACGATCAGGTACGCCCGCGGCCTGATCTGCGCGCCGATGCTGGGCGAGGACCTGGACCGGCTGCGGCTGCCGCCGATGACCAGCGACAACCAGGAGCACATGGGCACCGCGTTCGCGATCAGCGTCGATGCCCGCGACGGCATCACCACCGGCATCTCCGCCGCGGACCGGGCCAGGACCGTGCGGGTGCTGGTGGACTCCGCGACCGAGCCCTACGAGATCGTCCGTCCCGGGCATATCTTCCCGCTGCGGTACGCCGAAGGCGGGGTGCTCCGCCGTGCCGGGCACACCGAGGCGGCGGTGGACCTGGCCAGGCTGGCCGGGCTCACCCCGGCGGGCGTGGTGGCCGAGATCTTCAACGACGACGGCACCATGGCCAGGCTGCCCGAGCTGCGCGCGTTCGCGGACCGGCACGGCCTGGCGATGATCACCATCGCCCAGCTCATCGAGTTCCGGCGGCACTCCGAGCGGCAGGTCCGCCGGGTGGTGGAGACCCGGCTGCCCAACGCGCACGGCGAATGGCGGGCGCTGGGCTACCTGGACTCGGTCGACGGCACCGAGCACATCGCGCTGGTGTTCGGCGACCTGGGCGAGGGAACCGGCGTCCTGGCCCGGGTGCACTCCGAATGCCTGACCGGGGACGTGCTCGGCTCCCGGCGCTGCGACTGCGGCGCGCAGCTTGACGCCGCCATGGCGGCCGTCGCGGCGGAGGGCCGCGGCGTGGTCTGCTACCTGCGCGGCCACGAGGGCCGCGGCATCGGCCTGCTCAGCAAGCTGCGCGCCTACCTGCTGCAGGACGGCGGCGCGGACACCGTGGACGCCAACCTGGAACTCGGCCTGCCCGCCGACGCCAGGGACTACTCCATCGGCGCGCAGATACTCGCCGACCTCGGCGTCCGCTCGGTGCGGCTGCTCACCAACAACCCGGCGAAGGTGGCCGGGCTGGCCGCCTGCGGGATCGAGGTGACCGGCATGGTCCCGCTCCCGGTCGAGCCGACCAGGGAAAACCTGCGCTACCTCACCGCCAAGCGGGACCGCCTCGGTCACCGGATCGACGGGCTGTCCGGCCCGGACGGCGAGGCTCACGCCGGCCACGCCACCGGGCTCGCGGAGGCGCGGTGAGCGGGGCCGGGCGGCCCGGCGACACCACGGTCGACGCGGCCGGGCTCAGCCTGGCCATCGCGGCGACCCGGTGGCACGCGGAGATCACCGACACCCTGGTGCACCGCGCCGTGGCCGCGGCGCACGCCTGCGGGATCGGCGAGCCGCTGGTCGTCCGGGTGGCCGGGGCGGTGGAGCTGCCCGTGGTGGCGGCCGAACTCGCCGCCGCCCACGACGCCGTGGCCTGCCTCGGCGCGGTGATCCGCGGCGGGACCCCGCACTTCGAGTACGTCTGCGACGCGGTGACCGCCGGGCTGACCAGGGTCGCCCTCGACGCCAGAACCCCGGTGGGCAACGGGGTACTGACCTGTGACACGCTGGAGCAGGCCCGGGACCGGTGCGGGCTGGACGGCAGCCATGAGGACAAGGGCTGGGAGGCGGTCGTGGCGGCACTCGACACCGCGCTTGTGCTGCGCTTGGTGCGCGAGGCCGCGCGTTCCGGCCAGCCACGACATTGACCCGCGGGCGGTGTACGGTACCCCGGGTCGTCGTATGGCAATGAAAGGCTTTTTCCTTGCTTTCCCTGGTCCTGCCCAAGGGCTCGCTCGAGCGGGCCACCCTTGACCTGTTCGATGCCGCGGACCTGACCGTCCGCCGCTCCTCCGACCGCGACTACCACGCGTCCATCGACGACCCGCGGGTCGAGCGGGTCCGGTTCCTGCGGCCCCAGGAGATCCCGTCCTACCTGGAGCGCGGGCTGTTCGACCTCGGCATCACCGGCCGGGACTGGATCGCCGAGACCGGCGCCGGCCTGGTCTCGCTCTGCGAGCTGAGGTACTCCAAGGCGACCGCCAACCCGGTGCGGGTGGTGCTCGCCGTGCCGGAGTCCTCGCCCTGGCGGTCGGTGTCCGACCTGCCCGAGGGCATCCGGATCTCCACCGAGCTTCCGGCGCTGACCAGCAGGTACCTGGAAGCGCACGGGATCAGCGCCATGGTGGTGCCCTCCTACGGGGCGACCGAGGCCAAGGTCCCCGACATCGTGGACGCGATCGTGGACCTCACCGAGACCGGGTCCTCGCTGCGCCGCAACGGCCTGCGGATCCTGGACACCCTGCTCACCAGCTACACCGAGCTGGTCGCGAATATCGACGCGTACGGCGACCCGGACAAGCGTGCCGCGATGGAGGACATCGAGCTGCTGCTCCGCGGCGCCATCGAGGCCCGGGGCAACGTGCTGCTCAAGCTGAACGTGGCCGCGGCCGAGCTGGAGGTGGTGACGAAGATGCTGCCCGCGCTGTCCTCGCCGACCATCACCACGCTGGCCCGCGGCGACATGAACGCGGTGGAGACCGTGGTGCCCAAGCACAGCGTGAACACCCTGATCCCGGCGCTGAAGGCGGCCGGGGCACGGGACATCCTGGAGATCCCGATTTCCAAGATCGTCCAGTAGCGCTGCTGGCCCAGGGGGGCGACCCCCTGGAACCCCCGCTGGCCTCAGGCCCCGTTCCTTCGTCACGGGCCTGGGCCCCGCTGGCCCAGGGGGGCGACCCCCTGGAACCCTCGCTGGCCTCAGGCCCTGTGGTCCGGTCGTGGTGCGACGTACTGTTGGGGCAGGGCTACCGGGGCTGCCCGGCATAACCGCTGGCCGGAACCTGTTAGGACCAGCAGGCGAGTTTCGTGGAGGGATGCTGGCGTGCGCGACATCCTGGGCCAGATCGAGAAGTGGTGGGACGCCGGGGAGACGTTCGGCCTCGCCACGGTCGTGCGGACGTTTCACAGCGCGCCACGCGAGCCGGGTGCCGCGCTGGCCGTGTCCGCGGGCGGGGAAGTCACCGGCAGCGTGTCCGGCGGGTGCGTCGAGGGCGCGGTCTACGAGCTGGCGCAGCAGGTGCTGCAGAGCGGAGAACCGGTGCTGCAGCGCTACGGCGTCAGCGACGACACCGCGCTGTCCGTGGGGCTCACCTGCGGCGGCATCATCGACATCTTCGTCGAGCCGGTCAGCAAGGCGCGCTATCCGCGGCTCGGTGAGGTGGCCGCCGCGATCAGGGCCGGCCGGCCCGTGGCCGTCGCCACCGTGATCGCCGGCCCGGGCGTGGCCGGGGCGCGCCGGGTCATTTCCGGGAGCGCGGAGGACGGCACGCTGGCCGCCGGGGAGCGCCTCGACCAGGCCGTGGACGACGACGCGCGCGGGATGCTGGCCCAGGGGCTGACCGGCGTGCGGCACTATGGCGAGCACGGCGAGCGGCGCCTGGACGAGCTGTCGGTGTTCGTCCAGTCGTTCGCGCCGCCGCCGCGGATGCTCGTCTTCGGCGCCATCGACTTCGCGGCCGCCGTCGCCCGCGCCGGGAAGTTCCTCGGCTACCACGTCACCGTGTGCGACGCCCGGCCGGTGTTCGCGACCCGCGCCAGGTTCCCCGACGCCGACGAGGTCGTCGTGCAGTGGCCGCACCGGTACCTGGCCAGCACGCCGGTGGACGAGCGGACGGTGATCTGCGTGCTCACCCACGACCCCAAGTTCGACGTGCCGGTGCTCGAGGTCGCGCTGCGCACCCCGGCCGGCTACATCGGGGCCATGGGCAGCAGGCGGACCCACGAGGACCGGCTCGCCCGGCTCCGCGAGGCCGGCCTCGACGACGCGGAACTCGCCAGGCTCCGGTCCCCGATCGGGCTGGACCTCGGCGCCCGGACGCCGGAGGAGACCGCGGTCTCGGTGGCCGCCGAGCTGATCCAGCTCCGCTGGGGCGGATCCGGCCGCCCGCTCACCGACACCGCCGGCCGCATCCACCACAGCTGACCGGGGCGGCGGGCGCCCCCCGGGCCGGCTGGGGCCAAGGCCCAGTGACGAAGGAACGGGGCCTTGAGCCAGCGGGGGGCTCCGGGGGTCGTCCCCCGGGCCAGCAGGGCCCAGACCCAGTGACGAAGGAACGGGGCCTGAGGCCAGCGGGGGTTCCAGGGGGTCGCCCCCCTGGGCCAGCAGCGCCCCGTAGGCTGGCCGACTGTGGGCAACCGGGTGGCTGGCGTGCTGCTCGCGGCGGGCCAGGGGACGCGGCTGGGCACGCCCAAGGCGCTGGTCGAACTGGGCGGCCGCCGGCTCGTCGACCGGGCGGCTCGCCTGCTGCGCGACGCGGGGACGGCGCCGGTGCTCGTGGTGACGGGGGCGGCGCCGGTCAGCGTGCCCGGCGCGGTCGGCGTGCCGAACCCGGACTGGCGCACCGGCATGGGCTCCTCGCTGGCGGCCGGGCTGCGCGCGCTGCCCGGTGACTGCGCCGCGGCGGTGGTCGCCCTGGTGGACCAGCCGCTGATCGGCCCGGACGTGGTCCGGCGGCTGCTGGCGGCGCACCTGGCCGGTGCGGAACTGGCGGTGGCCGGCTATCACGGCCGGGCGCGCAACCCGGTGCTGCTGGCCCGCGGCCACTGGGCCGGGGTGCTCGCGGCGGCGGACGGTGACACCGGCGCGCGGCCCTACCTGCGCGCCCATCCCGGCCTGGTGACGCTGGTCGAGTGCGCGGACATCGGCCGCCCCGACGACGTGGACACCCCGGAGGACCTGGCCCGGGTCGGCGCGCTGCTGTCCGCCTGCCCGGCCGGTCCGTGGCCCACGCCCCGGCCCTAAATGACCCGGACCCCCCACTGGTGCGTGACCGTCTCACCGGGCTCCAGGGTGAGCAGGTCGGTGCCGCTGGCGAAGGCGTTCGGCGGGCAGGTCATCGGTTCGACGGCCACCGCGCGGCGCCGGTGGCCGGGGCCGAGCGTGTCCCCGGTGAAGACCTGCAGCCACCGGTAGCCCGGGCCGGCCCACAGCGCGGCCCCGGCCCCGTCGCTGGTCAGCCGGGCCCAGGCCAGGCCCGCCTCGTCACGCTGCAGCCCGGTGAACGCGTGGTCCAGCGTCACCGTCCCGACCGGCCGTGCGGCCCGGAAGTCGAGCTGCGTCCCGGCCACGTCCCGTTCCGGGCCCGAGGGGATGCCGCGCTGGTCCACGGGCAGCCAGCGGGTGACGGGCAGGGTGAGCTCGCATCCGTCCACGGCCGGCGCGCCGGCGGTCAGGTACGGGTGCGATCCGGTGCCGTACGGGGCCGGCCTGGTGCCCGCGTTCCGCGCCGTCACGCTGACCGTCAGGCCCGCCTCGCCGCTGAGCCGGTACTCCGCCGCCAGGTCCAGGCGGAACGGGTAGCCGCCGCGGCCGAGCAGATCCAGGCGCAGCGTCACGGCGTCCGGGTCGTGCCGGGCCGGTGACCACGCGGACCAGCGGGTCAGGCCGTGGATGGCGTTCCCGGCGGCGGGCTCGCTCAGGTCCAGCTGGTGGCCGGTGCCCGCCACCTGGTAGCGGCCGCCGTCGATGCGGTTCGGCCAGGGCAGCAGCAACTGGCCCGCCGCCCCCGGCGGAAGCTCGTCGGCCTCGAACCCGGCGATCAGCGGCCGGCCACGATGGCGCAGTTCGCGCAGCCCAGCGCCCAGTTCGGTGGCCACGGCGGAGTAGTCGCCAGCGGCGATCTGGAATTGCGTTCCGGTGAGCGGGCTCATGGCAGGCGTCATGACAGACATTGTCGCTGCGTTACGGGGAGATTTTCGGCGGAGGTTGCCCAGTGCCGGCGGGGCTGCTTGGGGAGCGGGGGGACCGTCAGCCCCGCCGGCAATTGCACGATAGCCGTACCGGGGAGGAATGCGTGCCAAGTTCATCAACGATGCTGGTGAAGGGGCCGCCGCGGGCGGGCGCGCGGGCTAGCTCAGCTCGTGCCTGGCGGCCGCTGCGGTCACGGCGGGCAGCAGGGCCCCGTTGCGCACCGCCTCGGCGGCGAGGACACCGAACAGGTAGAAGTAGGCGGCCTCCTCATCGGGGAACGAGCGCGCCTCGTGCCGTGCGCCGTCCATCGCCATGAACACCTCGAAGCCGGCGGTGCCCCGCATCAGGCACAGCGCGCCCTCGATCTCGGCTTCCAGCGCGTAAGCCGCGCGCGGGATGGCCGCCAGGTCCGCCAGCTCGCAGAAGATGTCCCTGGTCTGCACCCGCTGCCGCCGGGCGGCCCGGCCGCCCACGTCGGGGATGGGCTCGGGCGCGGCCGGGGCGCTGGCCGCGGGGACCGGGGCCGCCGGGACCGGGGGCGGCGGCGGGGCCGGGATCGGCTGGTACGGGTAGCTCGCCTCGGGCGCCCCCGGGCCCTCGGACGGGCCCCACCTGAGCGGCTTTTCCACCCGCTCCTCGATCAGCCCGGTGACCTCCTCCCGGGGGGTGAGCAGCTCGAAGACACCCCGGTCCACCTGCCAGTACCCGAGGCTGGCCGCGTGGGCCGCGTCCTCGCCCAGGTAGGCGATGTGCAGCCGGTCGCCAAGGTCGTCAAGGACGATGCACGGCTCGTTGCGGAAGGTGCCGACCGGCCGGGATTCCCAGAGCGCGTCGACCTCGGCGCGGATCACCCGCTTGCGCCAGTGCCCGGTGGCCGGCTCGAAGCCGAGTTCCTCCGGGGGCGGGCAGGCGGCGAAGAGCACCACGTCGGCCCCGGACGGCCCCACCCCCGCCTCGTAGGGCACGCCACGGTAGGTCGCCATCAGCCGGAATCTCATTTCAGGCCTCCCTCTGCGGGCGCAGCCACACCTGGCCGTCGTACCGGCCGATGAACTCCTCGGCACCGAACGTGACCCGGCTCATCTCGGTCCCGACGGGGATGGGCACTGGCAGCGTGAAGAACTCGGGAATGGCACTGACCGGGCCCGCGGGCGCGGCGCGGGGCCCGGCCACGAGTGAGGCCGACATGTCCAGCGCGATCCAGCGCAGCAGGAACAGCTCGGCCATGCCGGCGGAGAACTCGGAGCCCTCGTAGCCCAGCGCCAGCGACTGGTAGTAATCGGCCGGCGTGTGGAACGTGCAGTCACTGGCCCGGTACACATAGCCGGCGATCACCGAGCGCTGCCCGGCCAGGTAAGGCTCGACGAGGCGCGGGGGAATGACCTTCACCATGGGGGTGCCAGGTTCTAGGGATCTCGTCGGCAGCTCAGCCTGAATCACACGGTCCTCTGGGGCGGTGGATTGACCTGCGATGCAGTTCCAAAGACTCTCATATGGGAATTTACCGCCTCAACCGCCTTGGCCGAGGCTGTATCGATAGCGGGGAAAGAGCAGGCCAACGGGATGGGCGCGACGGGCGGTGCGCCAGCGACGGATTGTGAGCGGGGGCACGCCGCCGTACGGGACCCGGATTCCATGATCACGAACCGGGCGCCTGGCCGTGCGGCCAGCCGCGGCGGCCCGTGCGGCCAGGCCGGCCCGGCGGCCCGGGCGGCTGGGGCGGCCCGGCGGCTAGGGTGAAGCCGTGGCGGGGCGAACTCTGGCCGGGCCGCGCTTTCCCGGGGACGACGGCTCGGCCGGCCCGCAGGTGACCGCGGCGCTGGCCGCCTACGCGGCGGGCAGCGGCAGCGAGCACGCGGTCCTCGCGGCGCTGGACGCCGCCCGGCTGATGGTTCCCGTGGTGGCGGTGCTCACCGAGGCGGGCGAACCGGGCCCCGGCGGGCTGCGCCGGGACAAGGCCAGCGAGATGGCCCTGCCGACGGTGATCGGCCACGACGGCCGGGCCGCCCTGCCCGCGTTCACCGGTGCCGCCTCGCTGGCCCGGTGGCGCCCCGAGGCCCGGCCGGTCCCGGTGCCCGCGGCCCAGGTCTGGCAGTCCGGCGCCAGGGACGCGAGCGCCGTGGTCATCGACATCGCCGGGCCGGTGCCGTTCGCCGTCGACGGGGCCAGGCTGGCCGCGCTGGCGCGGGGCGGCCCGGCCCCGCTGCCCTGCCAGGACCCCGACGTGCTGGCGCTGGCCAGCAAGGCGCTGGCGGCCGAGCCGGTGGTCGCCGGATTCCGGCTGCTGCCCGGCGAGGACGGTACCGACCTGACGTTGTTCCTGGTCCCGGCGCCCGGCCAGGATCCCGGGGGCGCCGTGGTGGCGGACGCCGCGCGGCGCGCGGTGCGGCGGCTGGCGGCCGGCGCCGGCGGCCGGGTGCGCCGCGGCGTCCAGGTCGCGGTCGGCGGGACCGCCGCTGCGCCGTGATCACGCCCCGCCGCTTCGTGGGAGGATCGGCATCATGCTGCGCTGGCTGACCGCGGGAGAGTCGCACGGGCGGGCGCTCGTCGCGATCTGCGAGGGCCTGCCCGCGGGCATCGAGGTCAGCACCGCCGACGTGGCCGCGGCACTGGCCCGCCGCCGGGCCGGGTACGGCCGGGGCGCGCGGATGAAGTTCGAGCAGGACGAGACGGAGATCACCGGCGGCGTGCGGCACGGCGTGACGCTCGGCAGCCCGGTCGCGATCCGCATCGGCAACACCGAATGGCCCAAGTGGGACACGGTGATGTCGCCCGACCCGGTGCCAGTTGGCGCGCTCGATGACCTGGCCAGGGCCGTGCCGCTAACACGGCCACGGCCCGGCCACGCGGACCTGGCCGGGATGCAGAAGTACGGCCACCACGACGCCCGGCCGGTGCTGGAGCGGGCCAGCGCCCGGGAGACCGCCGCCCGGGTCGCGCTCGGCGAACTGGCCCGGCGGTACCTGCGCCAGGCGTTCGGCATCGAGATCGTGAGCCACGTCGTGGCGATCGGCCCGGTGTCCGCGCCGGACGGGGTGGTGCCCCGGCCACAGGACGCGCAGCGGGTCGACGCGGACCCGGTGCGCTGCCTGGACCCGGCCGCGAGCGCGGCGATGCAGGCCGAGATCGACGCCGCCCGCAAGGACGGCGACACGCTCGGCGGTGTGGTCGAGGTGCTGGGCTATGGGCTGCCGCCCGGCCTGGGCAGCCACGTGCACTGGGACCGCAGGCTGGACGGCCGCCTGGCGGCGGCGCTGATGAGCATCCACGCGATCAAGGGCGTCGAGGCGGGGGACGGGTTCGCGACCGCGCGCCGCCGCGGCTCGTGCGCGCACGACGAGATCGAGGGCTCCGGGGACGGGGTGCGGCGGCGGACCAACCGGGCGGGCGGAATCGAGGGCGGAATGACCACAGGGGAGCCGCTGCGGCTGCGCGCGGCGATGAAGCCGATCTCCACGGTGCCGCGCGCGCTGGACACCGTGGACGTGCTGACCGGCGAGCCGGCCAAGGCCATCAACCAGCGCAGCGACGTCACCGCGGTGCCCGCGGCCGGGGTGGTGGCCGAGGCCATGGTGGCGCTGGTCCTCGCCGAGGCGGCCGCCGAGAAGTTCGGCGGCGACTCGGTGCAAGAGGCCCGGCGGAACCTGCGCGGCTACCTGGACTCGCTGGTGATCGCATGAGCCCGGTGGCCGTGCTCATCGGCCCGCCCGGCGCGGGCAAGTCCACCGTCGGGCCGCTGCTCGCCGCCCTGCTCGGGGCCGGGTTCGCCGAGACCGACGCGCTGGTCGAGCAGGCCGCGGGCAAGCCGGTCAGCGACATCTTCATCGCCGACGGCGAGCCCGCCTTCCGCGCCATGGAGCGCACCGCCGTGGCCCGGGCCCTGGACGAGCACCACGGGATCATCGCGCTCGGCGGCGGGGCGGTGATGGATCCGCGGACCAGGCAGCGGCTGGCCGGGCACCGCGTGGTGTACCTGCGGACCGGGTTCGCCGCGGCGGTGCACCGGGTGGGCCTGGACACGCCCCGCCCGCTGCTGCTCGGCAACCCGCGCGGCCGGATGCGGGAACTGCTCGCCGAGCGGCTGCCCGTCTACGAGGAGCTGGCCCGGATCACCGTGGTCACCGATGACCGCGACCCGCAGGAGATCGCGGACGAGATCGCGGCCGCGATCACCGCCCGGATCGCCGCGGCGGCGGGCGAGGGCGCCGGGACCGGAGCCGCGGACGGCGACTGGGCAGGCGAAGAGGAGACCGGTGACGGCGCCTGACCGCGCGCCCGGGCCGCCCGCGGCGGCGCCGTGAGCGCGACCAGGATCGACGTCGGCGGGGAGCGCCCGTACCAGGTGGTGATCGGCACCGGGGTGCTCGGCGAGCTGCCCGGGCTGACCGGGGACACGGCGCGCACCGTGGTCGTGATCAGCCCGGACGGCCTGGAGGCCATCGCCGGGCCGGTGTGCGGGGCGCTGCGGGCGGCCGGATACCTGGTGCACGCGGAGACGGTCCCCGCGGGCGAGGCGGCCAAGGAGATCGGCGAGGCCGCACGGCTGTGGTCCCGGCTGGCCGCGCACGGGGTCACCCGCAGCGACGCGATCGTCGGCGTGGGCGGCGGGGCGGCCACCGACCTGGCCGGCTTCGTGGCCGCGACCTGGCTGCGCGGCGTCCGCCTGGTCCTGGTGCCGACCACCCTGCTGGCGATCGCCGACGCGGCGGTCGGCGGCAAGACCGCCATCAACACCGCCGAGGGCAAGAACCTGGTCGGCGCGTTCTACCCGCCCGCCGGGGTGCTCGCCGACCTGGCCGTGCTCGAGTCCCTGCCCGCCAGCGACTACGCCAGCGGCCTGGCCGAGGTGATCAAGGCGGGCTTCATCGCCGACCCGGTGATCCTCGACCTGATCGAGGCGGATCCGGACGGCGCGCTGGTACCGCACGGCCGGCACGCCAGGGAACTGGTCGAGCGGGCCGTCCGGATGAAGGCCGACGTGGTCACCGGTGACCTGCGGGAGGCGGGGCGGCGGGAGATCCTGAATTACGGCCACACGCTCGGCCACGCCATCGAGCGGGTGGAGGACTACCGGATCCGGCACGGGGAGGCGGTCTCGGTGGGCATGGTGTTCGCGGCGGAACTGGGCCGCCTGGCGGGCCGGCTGGACGCCGCCACGCTGCACCGGCACCGCCGGATCCTGGCCGGCGCGGGCCTGCCGACCAGCTACCGGCCCGGCGCCTGGCCCGCCCTGCGCAAGGCGATGGCGGTGGACAAGAAGGCGCGCGGGGCGGCGCTGCGCTTCGTGGTGCTCGAGGGCCAGGCGCGGCCGGTCATCATCGCCGACCCGCCCGAGGGCCTGCTGGAACAGGCGTATGCGGAGGTGACATCCCGGTGAGGCCGGTGCTGGTGCTCAATGGCCCTAACCTCGGGCGGCTCGGTTCCCGGGAGCCCGACGTGTACGGCACGGTGGATTTTGCCGGCCTCGCCGAACGGTGCCGTGCCGCCGGGCGCGAGCTGGGCCTGCACGTCGAGGTCCGGCAGACCGACGACGAGGCCGAGCTGATCGGCTGGGTGCACGAGGCGGCCGACCAGCGGCTGCCGGTGGTGCTGAACCCGGCCGCGTTCACCCACTACTCCTACGCCCTGCGCGACGCGCTGGCGCAGCGCACCGCGCCGCTGATCGAGGTGCACATCTCCAACCCCGCGGCGCGCGAGTCGTTCCGGCACACCTCGGTGGTGGCCGGGGTGGCGGACGGCACGATCGCCGGGTTCGGCCTGCTGTCCTACCGGCTCGCGCTGCAGGCGATCGCGGAACTTGGCGCCCCGGCGCAGGACGCCGGCTGAGGCCGGCCGGCGACGCAGCGATGGGTTGCGGCTAGCGTCGACGCACCACGGGCAAAAACGATCCTGGCGGCCCGGACGTGGCAGCGGAAGGCGGGACATGATGCGCATCGGGATGTCGCTGAACTACGCGGGCGGTTTCGCCGAGACGGTGGAGGAACTCGCTGACTACGAGAAGGCCGGGCTGGAGATCGTCTTCGTGCCGGAGGCGTACAGCTTCGACGCGGTCAGCCAGCTTGGCTTCATCGCCGCGAAAACCGAGCGGCTGCAGATCGCCTCTGGCATCTTCCAGCTCTACTCGCGCACGCCCGCGCTGACCGCGATGACCGCGGCGGGGCTCGACTACGTGTCGGGCGGCCGGTTCACCCTCGGCATCGGCGCGTCCGGGCCGCAGGTGATCGAGGGCTGGCACGGGGTGCCCTACGACGCGCCGGTCGGCCGCACCAGGGAGATCATCGAGATCTGCCGGATGGTGTGGCGCCGCGAGCGGCTGGTCTACGACGGCAGGCACTACACGCTGCCGCTGCCGGCCGGCCGGGGGACCGGCCTCGGCAAGCCGCTGAAGCTGATCAACTACCCGGTGCGCGAGCGGATCCCGGTCTTCGTGGCCGGGATGGGCCCGAAGAACGTGGCGATGATCGCCGAGCTGGCCGAGGGCTGGGAGCCGATCTTCTACCTCCCCGAGCGGGCCGCCGGGGTGTGGGACGGGCCGCTGGCGGCCGGCCGCGCCCGCCGGGACCCCACGCTGCCGCCGCTGGACGTGGTGGCGCAGGCGGGCCTGGCCATCGGCGAGGACGTGGGCGGCTACCTGGACCTGGCCCGGCCGATGCTGGCGCTGTACATCGGCGGCATGGGCCCGCACCGGGACAAGGGCAGCAACTTCTACTACGAGCTCGCGGTGCGCTACGGCTTCGGCGAGCAGGCGGCCAGGATCCAGGACGCCTACCTGGGCGGGCGGAAGGACGAGGCTGCCGCGCTGGTCCCCGCCGAGCTGCTGGCCGGGACCTCGCTGGTCGGGCCGGAGGGTTACGTGGCGGACCGGATCGCCGCGCTGAGGGAGTCCGGGGTGACCACACTCAACGTGAGCCCGATCGCGCCCACCCACGCCGACCGGGTCCGTCTCATCGAGAAGGTCCGCGACCTGGCCTCCTGACCGTCTGCCCGCACGCTGCCCCGGGCCGTGGCTAACCAGCGTTAGTGATGAATGTGACATTCATCAGCAAAGATGGTTATGAACGTCACATTCATCACTTTTGAACCGGTGCGCGGCGGCAACGGGTGGCTGCCGGGCGCCTCAGCGGCCCCGGCAGCCACTCCCGTCACACGGATTTCTGGTAGGCGCGGAACATCAGCACGGACAGCGCGGTGACCGCGATGGCGAGCACCGCCAGGCCGCCGCCCTGCAGGCCCACCCGGGCCCAGTCGGGGTTCGCGGTCATCGCCGAGCGGCCCGCCTCCAGCGCCCAGTTGACCGGGTTGCAGTTCGCCACCACGCGCATCCAGTGCGGCATCAGCGACTCGGCCATGAACGCGGTGGACAGGAACGTGAGCGGGAGCAGCAGGAACGAGTTGATCCCGATGATCGTCTCCCGCTGGCGGGCCAGCATGCCGACGGTGTTGGAGAACGCGCTGAACACGATCGCGACCAGCACCGCGGTGAAGACCAGCACGACAAGCCCGGTGATGCCGCCGGCGTAGTGCGCCCCGCCCGCCCAGCCGAGCAGGATGATGATGACCGACTGGACCGCGCAGATCAGCGCCTGCATCACGGCGGAGGCGTTGATGATGGCCGAGCGGTGCAGCGGCAGCACCAGGAACCGGTCCATGATGCCCCGGTCGATCTCCTCGAGCACCGTCATGCCGCTCCACATGCTGGCCGACAGCGCGCTCATGATCACCACGCCGGGGACCAGGTAGTCCAGGTAGGACGCGGTCCCGAAGCCGGGCAGCTCGACGACCTTGCGGAACAGCGAGCCGAACAGGAACAGCCAGATCACCGGCTGGATCAGCATGATGACCAGGTATGCGGGCTGGCGGGCGATCGCCCGGATCTGCCGCCCGGTCATCCAGGTGGTGTGCGACGCGATCGCGGTCATTTGGATCCTCCAGAGGTGGCAGGCGTGGCGTGGGACTGGTCGGCCTCGGTGAACCGGCGGCCGGAGTACCGCAGGTACACGTCATCGAGGGAGGGGCGGGCAACGGTGGCGGCGCGCACGGTGACCCCGGCGCCCTCCAGCGCGGCGAGCACGCCGGGCAGGGCGGTGGCGCCCTCGTCGGCCCGGGCGCTCAGGCTGGTCCCCTCGACCCGCGGCTCGCGGACGCCCGGGACCCGCGCCAGCGCGGCGAGCGCGTGGTCAGCGGCCATGTCGCTGGCCAGTTCGAGGTGCACGGCGTCACCGTGCAGCTCGCCCTTGAGCTCGTCGGGCGTGCCCTCGGTCACCACCCGGCCGCGGTCCACGATGGCCAGCCGGCCGGCCAGGTTGTCCGCCTCCTCCAGGTAGTGGGTGGTGAGCAGGATGGTCAGTCCCTCGGCCGCGGCGAGCCGGCCGATCTCCGCCCACATGGCCGCGCGGGACTCCGGGTCAAGGCCGGCCGTGGGCTCGTCGAGGAACAGCACCCGTGGCCGGTTGATCAGGCCCATCGCCACGTCGAGCCGGCGCCGCATGCCGCCCGAGTAGGTGCGCACCCGGCGGCCGGCCGCGTCGGCCAGGCCGAACCGGCCGAGCAGTTCGTCGGTCCGGCGCGCCAGGTCCGGGCCGCGCAGGCCCTGGATCCGGCCCGTCAGCATGATGTTCTCCCGCCCGGTGGCCACCGGGTCGGCGCCGCTGAGCTGGGCGACCACCCCGATGAGGTGGCGCACCCTGGCGGGCTTGGCCCGGACGTCCAGCCCGGCCACCCTGGCGGTGCCCGAGCCGGCCTGGGCCAGCGTGGTCAGGATCTTGACGGTGGTGGACTTGCCGGCCCCGTTCGGGCCGAGCAGGGCGAAGACCGTCCCGGCCGGGACGGCGAAGCTGAGCCCGTCGAGGGCCCGGATGTCCTTGGGGTAGGTCTTGACGAGGTCGTGCGCCTCGATCGCGAAGGCCGCGCCGGCGGTCGCGCGGGCGGGTGCCGGCATGGCTGTATCCATGGTCATGATGGCGTTTCTCCCTGGTGGTTGGGTGTGCACCGGTCCACGGGGAGCAGCCAAGTACTCTTGGGGATGCTCACTCGATCTGGTCTCGCTCCCGCGGGACCGGTTCGGGGATCACGGCCCCCGGCCAGGTGCTGGCGCACCGTGCCGGGGGCCGGCTTGATCGGTCAGCCTGGCCCGGCACCCCCCTCCGTGCCTGCTTCGCGCAGCTTTTCCAGGGCGGCGACATCCACGTCCCACGTGGGTGCCTCGCCGGTCTCGTAAACGTGACGCCAGCCGTCCTGGCCTTCCAGGGTCCCCGCTTCGAGTTCGCTGGCCAGCCGCTGCACCCAGGAAAGCTCGGTCTCCTGCAGGGCCAGGTGGTACTCGCTCTCGATCAGCAGCAACCGGGGCAGGCCCGCCTTGCTCGCGGCGCTGAGCATGAGGCGCTCCATGGTGATCCCCTTCTCCAGGGCGCGGGTCCGCTCGCGCAGCAGGGTGAGGACATGGTCGGGGTGCAGCACCGGCAGCAGCGACAGCGCCGCCTCGAACTGTGGGTACTCCTTGACCGGCTCGGCGATCAGCTGCGACATCCAGGCGTCGAGCTTCACCTGGCCGCTCTCGGTCAGCCGGTACACGGTGCGCTCGGGCCGCCGGCCCTCGCGGCGTGGGGCCATCGCCTCGATGAGGCCGTGCTTGGCGAGGCTGTCCACGACCGTGTACAGCGAGCCGTAGTTCAGCTTGATGCTCTGCTCCTTGCCGCGCTCCCGCATGGTCGAGGCCATCTCGTAGGGATGCATCGGCCGCTCATGCAGGCAGGCGAGCACGGCAAGCGCCAGCGGGTTGGAGATCGATCTCCGCCGGTCAGCCATCGCGTGCTCCTTCCGTTCGTGCCCGAGTGCTCGTTAACGTATATCCGAGTACGAGTATACGGTGACGAGCATCCGTGCGCAAGCATGTGGCGGCGGGCAATCGTGCGGGGCGAATGCACGCGATTGCGGCCAGGTGCGGACGCCGGAGCGGAACCGTCATACAGTCGGGGAATGCCCGAGTCTCATGCCCTGCGCCGCGATCGCCTGCGGCCCGCGGTCGCCGCCAGCGGTGCGGACGCAGCGCTCATCACCTCGCTGGTCAACGTCCGCTACCTCACCGGCCTGGCCAGCTCCAACGCGGCGCTGCTGCTGCCCGCCGACGGGCCGCCCGTGCTCGCCACCGACTCCAGGTACGCGCTCGCCGCGGAACGCGACTGTCCCGGCGTGCAGCTGCTCAACGTGCGCCCGGTGGAGACGGCCCTCGCCGAACTGGCCGTCGCCCGGGGCATGGGCCGGCTGGCGTTCGAGGCACAGGAGACGACCGTCGCCCGGCACGAAGCGCTCGCGGCCACCGAGGGCCTGATCCTCCTGGTGCCGCTCGGCCAGGCGGTGGAAGAGCTCCGGGTGACCAAGGACGAGGAGGAGCTTGCCCTGCTCGCCCGGGCCTGCGCGATCACCGGCCAGGCCTTCGACGACGCGGTGGCCCGGATCGGGGCCGGGATGACCGAGCGGGAGCTGGCGGTGCTGATCGAGCGCGCCATGGTGGACGCCGGCGCCGAGAAACCGGCGTTCGACACGATCGTGGCCAGCGGGCCGAACGGTGCCATCCCGCACCACTCACCGGGCGGCCGCCGCTTCGAGGCCGGCGACCTGATCACCATCGACTGCGGCGCCCGGTACGGCGGCTACCACGCGGACATGACCCGCACCGTCATGCTCGGCCAGCCCGCCGCCTGGCAGCGCGACATCTACGCCCTGGTGGCCACGGCCCAGCGGGCCGGGATCGAGGCGGCCGTGCCCGGCGCCGCCACCGAGGAGGTGGACGCGGCCGCCCGGGACGTCATCGGCGCGGCCGGTCACGGTGAGCACTTCACCCATGGCCTCGGCCACGGGGTGGGGCTGGAGATCCACGAGGCCCCGGCGCTGGGCGTGGCCAGGCCGGGTACACTCGGGGACCGGGTTCCCATCACCGTCGAGCCGGGTGTCTACCTGCCCGGCATGGGCGGCGTCAGGATTGAGGACACCCTGGTGGTACGTTCCGGGGCCGGGCCCGCGGCCTCCCGTGACCTGCTCACCACGACCAAGACCGTGACCCCAGGGGAGTTGCTCGTCCTCGAACCCTGAAGGTCGGCCCCCCGGTAACGAGGAGACAACAGACGTGGCCACCACGAACGACCTCAAGAACGGCATGACGCTGAACCTCGACGGCCAGCTCTGGAACGTGGTGGATTTCCAGCACGTCAAGCCCGGCAAGGGCGGCGCGTTCGTGCGTACCAAGCTCAAGAACATCCTGTCCGGCAAGGTCGTCGACCGGACCTTCAACGCGGGAGTCAAGGTCGACGTGGCCACGGTGGACCGGCGGGAGATGCAGTACCTCTACCGCGAGGGCGACGACTTCGTCTTCATGGACACCGAGGACTACGACCAGCCCCGGATCCCGGCGGACACGGTCGGCGGCGCCGCCAGCTACCTGCTCGAGGACCAGACCGCGGTGATCGCCTTCAACGAGGGCACGCCGCTGTACGTGGAACTGCCCGCCGCGGTGGAGCTGACCGTCAGCCAGACCGACCCCGGCGTCCAGGGGGACCGGTCCACCGGCGGCACCAAGCCCGCCACGCTGGAGACCGGCGTCCAGATCCAGGTGCCGCTGTTCATCACCACCGGCGAGAAGATCAAGGTGGACACGCGCACCGGCGAGTACCTGAGCCGCGCGTGACCAGCCGCGTCACGCCGCAGGCGCCGGGCCGAACGCCGCATAAGGCGCCCCAGGCGCCGTTGCGGGGTCCCGGCGCCGAGGACACGCCTCCCGAAGCCAGCGAAGCGCCCGCGAGGGAGGCAAAGAAACACCGTGCCCGCGCGTAGCAAGGCCCGCAAGCGCGCGCTCGACGTGCTGTTCGAGGCGGAACTGCGCGGCGAGCCGGTCCTGGACATCCTGAACGAGCGCGCCGCGGAGCAGGAGCGGCCGGTGCCCGCCTACGCCACGGAGCTGGTCGAAGGGGTGCAGGCGCACCGCCCGCGCATCGACGAGCTGCTCGCCGCCCACGCCCTGGGATGGGCGCTTGACCGGATGCCGGCGGTGGACCGGAATATCCTCCGCATCGGCACCTACGAGCTGCTGTGGCAGGACCAGGTGCCCGACGCGGTGGCGATCAACGAGGCGGTCCAGCTCGCTAGGGACCTGTCCACCGAGGGCTCACCGGCCTTCGTGAACGGGCTGCTCGCCCGGCTGCTCGAGCTCAAGCCCACGCTCAGCCTGTGACCAGCCGGCTCCTGGCCGGCCCCGGGCCGCGGCGCGCGGCCGGGCAGGCGGCGGGCCACGCCGGAGCGTAACTCAGCGAAATGCGGTGCCGGTGCGGGGCGGTGGCGCCGCGCCCGCTCAGCCGGCGGCGAACCGGACCCGCAGGCCGGAGCGGCGCAGCACGGACCGGAACCACAGTGCCGAGATGGCGATGCCGGCCACCGTGAGCGCCACGGTGGCCACCGTCGAGGCGACCATGAACGCGCGGAGCGGCTCGGTCACCATCAGCACCGCCAGGCCGGCCGTGAGCAGCAGGAAGATCCCCGCCCACAGCCAGGTCGCGCCCTGGAAGAACCGGTGCAGGCCGGGGTGGTGCCGCGCGGGCTGCCGCAGCGCCACGACCTCGGCGGCGAGCCGGGCGACCAGCGGGCGCGGGCCGCGCGCGGTCCGCGCGAACAGGAACGACATGACGAGGTTGGCCGCGGGGAACTGGAGCAGGTAGATCCACAGTTGCCCGGTCGCCAGCACCATCGCCGTCTGCAGGGTCAGCACCACCGCCGTGATCGTGAGCAGGCTCGGCACGCTGCCCGTGGCGATCTTGCGGATCAGCGCCACCAGCCAGGTGGCGGCGAGCCCCGCGAGCAGGCCCCCGTCGCGGCCGTAGAGCCAGGCGCCCAGGGCGAGCGCGCCGATCGGGAGCCCGGCCGACTCGGTCAGGCTCCAGGCAATCGTCGCCAGCAGCCGCAACGGCCTGGGGAACTCGACGTGGTCCGGCATGCGCCGAGCCTAGGCGGTCCCGGCCGGCCCGGGCACCCGAAGCGGGCAAGAGACAGCTTTGTCACCTTTAGGGCGACGAAGGTCGCTCCCTCCCGGGCCAGCGGGGGTTCCGGGGGTCGCCCCCCGGGCCAGCGGGGCCAAGGCCCCGTGACAGAAGAACGGGGCCCTGAGCCAGCGGGGGTTCCGGGGGTCGCCCCCCGGGCCGGCGGGGCCAAGGCCCCGTGACGGAGGAACGGGGCCTTGAGCCAGCGGGGGGTTCCGGGGGGTCGCCCCCCCGGGCCAGCACTGCCGGGAAATGTCAGGTCGCGGCACTACAGTGGGACACGCCGGGCGTGGCACGGGCCCGAGCCGGCGCGGCGGCGGGTGGTTGAGGAGACAAGCGTGGCAGGGAACCCGGTGGTGCTCGGCGTGCTGCAGACCGTGGTTTCCGGGCTGGCCGGGCAGACCGGCCGGGCCGCCCTCGACATCGTGGACGCGGGCGGCGGGACCGGCGGCTTCGCCGTGCCGCTGGCGAGCCTGGGGCACCACGTCACGGTCGTCGACCCCAGCCCGGACTCGCTGGCCGCCGCGCAGCGCCGCGCCGCCGAGCAGGACGTGCCGCTGCGCGCCGTCCAGGGCGACGCGGCCGACCTGGCCAGCCTCGCCGGGGAGCAGAGCGCCGACCTGGTGCTGTGCCACAGCGTGCTGGAGTACGTGGACTCCCCGGCCGCCGCGATGGCGGCGATCGCGGCGGTGCTGCGGCCCGGCGGCGCGGTCAGCGTGCTGACCGCGAGCGCGGTCGCCGCGGTCATCCACCGCGCCCTGGCGGGCCGGTTCGACGAGGCACGCCGGCTGCTCACCGGCATCGGCGCGGCGGCCCCGAACGGCGACGGCAGCGGCCCGGCGGACGGCGGCCTGCCGCAGCCGGGCCCCGGCCCGCGCAGGTTCACCCTGGCCGGTGTCACCGGCCTGATCGAGCAGGCCGGGCTCCGCCCTGGCCCGGCCCAGGGGGTGCGGGTCTTCGCGGACCTGGTGCCCCGGGTCGTCGCCGACGCCGACCCCGGCGCGGCCCAGGCGCTGCAGGGGCTGGAACTGGCGGTCTCCGTGCACCCGGCCTTCCACGACTTCGCCGCCCAGTTCCACGTCCTGGGGTACCGGTAACGATGCGTCCCGGCGCGGTGCAGGGGGACGGGGAGGCGGGCAGGCAGCCCGACGACTCCGGCTGCCGCATCCTGCACGTGGACATGGACGCCTTCTACGCCAGCGTGGAAGTGCGTGACCAGCCGGAACTGGCCGGGAAACCGGTGATCGTGGGCGCCGTCGGCGGCCGCGGCGTGGTCCTCTCCGCCAGCTACGAGGCGCGCGCGTTCGGGGTGCGGTCGGCCATGCCGGTGAACCGGGCGCAGCGGCTGTGCCCGCAGGCGGTGTTCGTGGCACCCCGCCACGGCGTCTACGGCGCCGTGTCCAAGGAGATCATGGCCCTGTTCCGCGGGGTGACCCCGGAGGTGGAGCCGCTGTCCCTGGACGAGGCGTTCCTTGACGTCGGCGGGGCCATCCGGCGGCTCGGGCCGCCGGCCGCCATCGCCCGGCGGATCCGGGCCAGCGTCCGCGGCCAGTACGGGCTGACCTGCTCGGTCGGCGTGGCCAGCACCAAGTTCGTCGCCAAGCTCGCGTCCACGGTGAGCAAGCCGGACGGGCTGCGGGTGGTCCCGGCCGCCGAGGTCCTCGCGTTCCTGCACCCGCTGCCGGTCGCCGCCCTGTGGGGGGTGGGGGAGCGGACCGGGGAGGTCCTGGCCCGGTTCGGGCTGCGCACCGTGGGGGACATCGCGCGCACCCCGCTGGACACCCTGCAGCGGGAACTGGGCACCGCCGCCGGTGCCCACCTGGCCGCCCTGGCCTGGGGGCGGGACCCGCGCCCGGTCCAGCCGCGGCCGGACAAGAGCATCGGGGCCGAGGAGACCTTCGCCACGGACGTGGCGGATCCCGTGGTGATCCGCAGGGAGCTGCTGCGGCTTTCCGAGCGGACCGCGCGCGGGCTGCGGGCCGGCGGGTCCGTGGCCAGGACCGTGGTGGTCAAGCTGCGCCTGGCCAATTTCAAGACGATAACCCGGTCCAAGACCCTGCCCGAGCCCACCGACGTGGCCAGGAAGATCTACGACACCGCGTGCGCCCTGTACGCCGGGTCCGGGCTGGATGCCCAGGCCCGGCTGCGCCTGGTCGGAGTGCGGGCGACCGGCCTGCTCCCGGCGGGCACCGCCGCGACCCAGCTCGCCTTCGGCGAGGAGCCGGCCGCCTGGCGGGACGCGGAGCAGGCCATGGACAAGATCGCCGGGCGGTTCGGGACCGGGACGGTGCGCCCGGCCGCGCTGGTCCGCCACGGTGAGCCCGGCGGCCCGCGCGGCGCCAGGGAGAGCGCGTGAGGTCCCGCCGGGGCGGCGGGCGGCCCGGGCGGGCACCGGCCCGGGCGGCGGAACCGCGCCCGGTGCGGCGATCCCGGACCGGCCCGCGCCCCGGGCCTCGCCGGGGCAGCCAACCCTCTCTTTGCCTCCGGCTGCTCTTTCCCCGACCTGGCTGCCCTCGTATTGTGGAGGGGTACGCACGCCGTGAGGCCATGGTCGTCGCACCCGTCCCCGCGGAAAAGGTTCATGGGAGGCGCAGTGCCGCTCTCTGAGCACGAGCAGCGTCAGCTCGAGCAGATCGAGCAGGCGCTCTATTCCGATTACCCGAAGCTTGCCCAGTCCGTGCGGTCGCAGGACCCCAAGGTCCACTACAAGCGCCGCGTGGTCGAGGCAGCGATCGGGTTCGTGATCGGTGTCGGGCTGCTCCTGGCCGGGGTGATCTCGAAGATCATCTTCGTCGGCGTCGGCGGGTTCCTCGTCATGCTGGCGTGTGCGATGTGGGCGCTGACCAGCTGGCGGCACATGGGCGGCATCGTGAGCGGCAAGGGGCTCGGCGTGGCCCGCCCGCAGGGGAGCACCGCTCGCGGCTCGCGTGGCCGCCGCCCGGCCGCCAAGGGCCGCCGGGGCACGCGGGAGAAGTCCGGGCTCAGCTTCATGGAGCGGCTCGAGGAACGCTGGCGCCGCCGCCAGGAGGGCGGCAGGTAACGCCGCGTTACGCCGGGCAGGCGTTACGCCAGGCACACCCGGGAGAGGCTCAGCCGCCCCGGGCCCATGGCCGGGCAGGGGCACAGGGTAACCGGGACTGCCCGCCACCGGGCTGGGGCAGGAATCCTGTGGCTGCTACGCCGGCGCGGGCTCGTCGCCCCGCCGCACCGGTGTGCTGCCGCGCGGAGCGAAGCGGCGGCGGGCCCCGGTCGTGACCAGTTCCATCCAGCCGAACACGTCGAGCACCTGCTGGGCGCCCGCCCGCACCGGAATCAGCGCCGACGGCGGCGCGAGGATGGCCAGCCAGCGCGCCGACGCCGGGCAGGTGCGCGCGACCGCGCGCCGCACCAGGGCCTCGTCCGCCTGGAGCCGGGCCGAATCGGCCGGGCTGGCCGCGTAGCTGGCCCGTTCCTCGGCCAGGGCGATGCGGGCCAGGGCGTCCCGCTCGGCGCCCGCCAGGCCAAGCGACGTGGCGATCCGGCGGGTCAGGGCGCGGGGCGATTCGCTGCCCCGGTAGGCGATCCGGTGGTCGGTGAGGTCGTTCCGCAGCTCGTGCCAGGCGACGTGCGCCCTGGTCACATCGTCCTTGGCGCGCCACCACCGCCACCGCCGGGCCAGCGCCCGCGTCGTGGCGGGTGCGATCAGCAGCAGCGCGAGCAGCGCGAGGGCCACCGGCACGATCGGCGGCGTGCCGCCGTGCCGGCGCGCCCCGGCGCCGCCGGCGCCGCCGGGAGCGGTCTTCTTCAGCTTGTTCAGGCCCGACTGGGCGCCGCTTGACGCGGTGGGCCCCGGGTTGGGGTTGTTCTGGTTTTGCAGCCCGTTCTGCGGGTTGACGGAGCCCGGCTGGTCGCTCAGCGGGATCGAGTACGGCGGGGGCGACGCGGTCGCCTGCCCGGGCTGCCCGGCCTGCCCGGCGGTGATCGGCGGGGTCGGCTCGAAGCGCAGCCAGCCGGCCCCGGGGAAGTACAGCTCCGGCCAGGCGTGCGCGTCGCTGGTCTTCACCTGCCAGGTGTTGTTCCCGATGAAGCTGCCCTGGGTGTAGCCCACGACCACGCGGGCCGGGATGTGCTCCAGGCGGGCGAGCACCGCCATGGCGAAGGCGAACTGCTGGCAGTACCCCTTGCGGGACTTGGTCAGGAAGTGGATCAGCGCGGACGAGCTCTGCGTCGACGACACCTGCAGCGAGTACGTGAAGTGACCGGGGGCGGTGAACCACTGCTGGATGGCCACCGCCTTGCCGTAGGCGGTGTTCCGGTCCTTGGTGATCCGCCCCAGCAGGTTCATGATCTTCTTGGTCCGGTAGGCGGCCGGGACGCTCAGGTACCCGAACCCGGCGGACGGGTTGGGGGTCAGGCGCAGCTGCTGCGGCAGCGGGTTCACGTCCTTGGCGAGCACCGAGTAGCGCAGCCCGGCCAGCCGGGCGCTGGCGGAGAGCACCGACAGCGAGCTCCCGTCGGCCCGCCAGGAGGAGCCGGCGACCTTCACCTGGCGGGCCGCGTAGGGCAACGGCAGATAGCTGACGTTGCCCCGGTTCGCCAGGTTTTTGCCCAGGTAGACGGTCTCGCGCAGGACGGGCCCCGGCGTGATCTTGGCCAGGCCGGGCACCGGGGGCAGCAGGCCCCGGCTCGCCAGGGCCCTTGTGGCGGACGGCGGGCCCATCGTCCACGCGTTGGTGGTGAGGTTGCCCAGCACATAGACCTGCATGTAGGGCGGTGTCGTATCGGTGGTGCGGTAGCTCAGCACGGCCACCGGCCGGGACTCGTGCAGGTCGGTGTTCAGCAGGTCCAGCGGCTTGGGGAAGGCGATCCGGCCGTGGCTGCCCCCGCCGCCGTTCTTCCCGGTGCCCTCCCCGGGGAACAGCCGGTGCGCCTTCAGCCCCGGGACCAGCAGCGGCAGCGCGAGCGCCAGCACCACGGCGGCCGAGCCGATCCGGCGGCCCGCGGCGGCCAGCGGCCTGACGTCCGGGCCCTGGCTGTCCGCATCGTCCTGCCACGGGTGGATGAGCCGCCCCCACAGCCGCAGCCGGTGCCTGCCGTCGGCGGAAAGCAGCCCCAGGTAGCCCACCATGCCCGCGCAGAAGACCAGCGTCCCGCCCACGGCCCCGGGCCGGGCGTCGGTGGTCAGCGGCACGCAGAACAGCACGAGCAGGGGCAGGCCGGCGATGGCCGGCCGGTGCAGGCGCACCGCGAGCACGTCGGTCAGCACGGCGACCAGGCCGATCCCGCCGACGGTGAGCAGCACGATGCCGGGCCGGGGCGGTACCGGCGGTGCGTACTTGGACGTCTCGGCCATCGCCTGGTTGAGCAGCACCTTCAGGTGGTGCAGCGACGCGCCCGTGGGAGCCAGGCCCGCCCAGGACTGGCGGCCGGCGAACGCCGCGTTGAGGTACAGGAACAGCCCGCCGATCGCGGCGAGGAAGCACAGCACGGCGGGAATCGCCCGCCGCCGGGTCGCGGCGCCGACCGCCGCCACCACGATGACCGCGCCGATCCCGTACCAGAACCACATCCCGCCGGCCAGCAGCGGGTAGAGGGCGATCGATGCCAGCACGGTGGCGACGGCCGCGGCGACGGTCAGGCGCGTGTTCACCGGTTCGCTCCCGCGGGCGTGGTGGCGCCGTCGGCGGCCGGGCCGCCGTCTCCCGCGCCCGGTCTGCCGCCGCCCGCACCCGGTACGGCGCCCGCACTGGCCGCCCCGGGCTCACCTCGGGCAGAGTGACCGCGGCTGAGCATGTCCCAGGTCACGGTGAGCGGCGTGTCGGCGGTCACCGTGGCCACCCGCCAGCCGGCCGCGGTGAGAACGCCCGACGCCTCGTCCGTTTCGCCGCCCGCCGCGGCGCCCGGCCGTTCGGTGGTCCAGGTGGACACGGCGAGCAGCAGGGCCATCGCCGGCCCGGACGCCCGGCGCGCGGCGGCGAGTTCCCGGGCCTGGCCGCCGGTCAGGTGCCCGGCGATCACGATGAACAGCCCGCTGGTGTCCGCGGGCAGCTGCGCCAGGCCGGGGCCGAGCGAGGAGTTGCGGGAGGGGCGGATGACGGCGAGCGTGTCCAGGAGCACGTCCTCGAACGAGCCGGGCGCGGTCACCTTGCCGCCGTCGGTGACGAACTCGGTGTCCATCTCCTCGCGGGCCAGGTGCACCCCGATGGACGCGGCGGCGCTGACCGCGTATTCGAAGGACGAGGCCGGGCCGCGGCCGCCGTGGCCGCCCAGGCGGGTGTCCAGGAACAGCACCGCGCGATTCCGCCAGCGCTGCTCCTCACGGCGCACCATCAGCTCCCCGTACCGGGCCGTGGAGCGCCAGTGCACCCGGCGCAGCTCGTCGCCGTCCCGGTAGGCGCGCGGCACGACGTCGTCTTCCCCCGCGGCCGCGGCCGTGCTGGCCCGGGCGTCGCCCTCGCCGAGCCAGGACCCGGCGAGGGAGGTGTGCGGGAGCGCGGTGACCGCCGGGGTGACCACCAGGGTGCACGGCGGTGCCGCCACGCTCCCGACCTTCGCCAGGCCGAACGCGTCGGCGACCCGGACGTGCAGCGGGCCGATGGCGTACTTACCCCGGTGATCGGGCTGGATGGGGTAGCTCAGCCGGCGCGAGCCGCCCGGCTCGATCCGATCCAGGATGAACCGCGGCCTGCTGCCGATCGAGTAAGGGACGGTGTCCTCGGCCAGCAGCAGCCCGGTCGGCAGCCGGGACACGTTGTCGAGCTGGATGGACACCGCGGAGGTGTGCCCGGCCGGCACGCGGGCCGGGCTGATGGTCCTGACCCAGCTGATCCGGTACCTGGTCCGGCTGGCGGCCAGGACGGACAGCACCGGCAGGATGATCAGCACGCCCCCGATGCTCAGCAGGGTACGCTGGCCGAGCCCTAGGCCGAGCACGCCCGCGGCTGCTCCGGCGGCAACAAATGCCCTGCCGCGGGTGGTGAATCCGGCCAACATCGACCGCATGCGGCGCCCTTCCTCGAGCCTGCTTTTCTCAACTTACGGACGGGCTGGAGTCCATGCCAAGTGATGGTCCTCTTTTTCCCTGGTACCTGGGCCTCCGCCGCGCTCAGCGCAACTGGGGCAGTGGCAGGTGCTCGACGATCGCGGCCAGCACCCGTTCCGGCGACTGCCGGGTGACCACCGCCTCGGCGCTGGGCAGCAGCCGGTGCGCCAGCACCGGCAGGGCCAGCCCCTGCATGTCGTCGGGGATGACGAAGTCGCGGCCGTCCAGCGCGGCCCGGGCCCGGCCCGCCCGCAGCAGGTGGAGCGTGGCCCGCGGCGAGGCGCCCAGCCGCAGCTCCGGGGAGGCGCGGGTCGCGGCGACCAGCCTGATCACGTACTGCTTCAGCGGCTCGGCCACGTGCACCGTCCGCACCGCGGCGATCAGCTCCCTGATGTCCTCGGCCTGGCCCACGGGCTCCAGCGTGTCCAGCGGCGAGGACGAGCCGTGCGCGTCCAGCATCGCCAGCTCGGACTCGGCGCTCGGGTAGCCCATCGAGATCCGGGCCGTGAACCGGTCCCGCTGCGCCTCGGGCAGCGGGTAGGTGCCCTCCATCTCGATCGGGTTCTGGGTCGCGATCACCATGAACGGCGGGGTGAGCGGGTAGGTGCGGCCGTCCACCGTCACCTGCCGCTCCTCCATGCACTCCAGCAGCGCGGACTGGGTCTTCGGCGAGGCCCGGTTGATCTCGTCGCCGACCACGATGTTCGCGAAGACCGGTCCCGGCTTGAACTCGAACTCGCGCCGCTCCTGGTTGTAGGCGCTCACCCCGGTGATGTCGCTGGGCAGCAGGTCCGGGGTGAACTGGATGCGCCGGACCGAACAGCCGGTGGACCGCGCCAGCGCCTTGGCCAGCATCGTCTTCCCCACCCCGGGGACGTCCTCGATCAGGACGTGCCCCTCGGCGAGCAGGACGGTCAGCGCGAGGCGGACGGCCTCGGACTTCCCCTCGATGACGGACTCCACGGCCTCGCCGACCCGGTGCGCCACCCGCACCAGCTCGTCAAGGGTGCGGTTGCTGCCTTGCCCGGTATCAAGAACCAACGTGTCCCTCTCCCTCGGCTGCCCAACCCCGAGCGCGGGCTTTCCGGCTCTCCACCCGCCCGTGGTGCCCGACTGACCGTGCTAACAGACAGTACGTCCTGCAGTGGAATACGCGCGATGTCGCGGTCAGGTTCAGCCGGGCCATGCCCGGTCACGCTCGCCGGTCCCTCCTCGCCTGGGCTCTCTTGTTCTGCCCGGCTCGTGCTTGTTACCTGGCCCGCGCCCCCGGGTTGCTCTGCTCGCGCGTCCCGGCCCCGCCCGCGCGTCCCGGCACGGTACTGCGTGCCCGCCCGCCGGGCGCCATCCCGGCTGTGACGCTTTCCCGCCCGGCCGCGAGCGCTCCTTCTCTTTCCCCATCGGCTTTCCCGCCTCCGCACCGCCGCTCCGGCGGGCGCCTGCGGGGCTCGCGGCGGGCGTCCGGGGGAGCGGGTGGGGCGCTGTGGGGAGCAAACGGCATTGACCGTGGGGGATTGTGGAGTACAGTGGAGCGCAGTGGGGTGCACAGGCATCTAGATGGGCCCACGGGTGCGGTGCGGGGAGTGGAGGTGAGCGCTGATGTTTCTCGGCACTCACTCACCACGCCTGGACGACAAGGGACGGATGTTCCTGCCGGCCAAGTACCGCGAAGACCTCGCCGGCGGGGTCGTGATCACCAAGGGCCAGGAGCGTTGCCTCTACGTGTTCCCGGCGGCCGAGTTCGCCCGGATCACCGAGGCCCTGCGCACCGCCCCGGTCACCGCCAAGGCGGTGCGGGACTACAGCCGGGTGCTGTTCGCCAGCGCCTCGGACGAGATCCCGGACAAGCAGGGACGGGTGACGATCCCGCAGGGGCTGCGCGACTACGCGGGGCTGCAGCGGGAGTGTGTCGTGATCGGTGCCAACACCAGGCTGGAGATCTGGGACAACGCGGCGTGGATCGCCTACCTGGCTGACCAGGAGGATGCGTTCTCCGACGCGTCGGAGGAGGTGCTGCCCGGCGTCTTGTGACTGACGCCGAGGGCGGCATCAGTCGTGCACGGCGAGGTCTCCACCCGCGGCAGGGCGGCCTGCCGGCTGGCGTCACTTCCCCGGCGCCAGGCGGCGCAGGGGCCGCCTGCCCGTCGCGCGGATGGAGACCTGGCCGGGCACGGATGCGGGGCGCACCGGCTGGCAGGCGGTGCGGCGGATGGGACGGGGCGCACCGCCAGCCGGCGGGGGCGCGGCGGCTCGGAGAGGGGCTTCGATGAGCACACCGGGAGGCGGTCACCGGCCGGTCCTCCTCGAACGTGTGCTCGAACTCCTCGGGCCCGCCCTGGACCGGGCCGGTGCGGTGCTGGTGGATGCCACCCTCGGCCGGGCCGGTCATGCCCAGGCGCTGCTGGACGCCCATCCGGGGCTGGTGCTGATCGGGCTGGACACCGACGCGGCCGCGGTCGAGGCGTCGGGGCGCCTGCTCGCCAGGTACGGGGACCGGGTCACCGTCATCCGCGCCGTCTACGACCAGGTGGCGGACGTGCTGAGCAGCCACGGCCGCGACACCGTGGACGGGTTCCTTTTCGACCTGGGCGTGTCCTCGCCGCAACTCGACGAGCCGGAGCGGGGATTCGCCTATTCCTACGATGCTCCGCTGGACATGCGGATGGACCGGGGCCAGTCGCTGACCGCCGCCGAGGTGCTGAACACCTACCCGGCGGCCCGCCTGCGCCAGGTGCTGCGTGACTACGGCGAGGAGAAGTTCGCGCGCCAGATCGCCGACGCCGTCGTCCGAGCGCGGTCCCGGGCGCCGCTGACCTCCACGGCCGAGCTCACCGGCATCATCCGTGCCTCGATTCCCGCGCCGGCCCGCCGCAGCGGCGGTAACCCGGCCAAGCGCACCTTCCAGGCGCTGCGGATCGAGGTGAACGGCGAGCTTGACGCGCTGGAGCGGGCCCTGCCAGCGGCGGTGGACGCCCTCGCCCTGGGCGGCCGGATCGTCGTGCTGGCCTACCACTCGCTGGAGGACCGGCTGGTCAAGCGGGCACTGGCGGCCCGTGCGGTGGATACCACGCCGCCCGGCCTGCCGGTGACGCTGGCGGCGGCCGGGCCGCAGCTCCGGCTGCTCACCAGGGGCGCGGAGCGCCCCTCCGCTGCCGAGGTGGCAGCCAATCCACGGGCCGCCTCTGCCCGGCTGCGGGCAGCGATGCGGATCAGGGAAGCCGCATGAGCGGGGGACGGGGGACCACGACCAATGAGACCAGGGGGAACGCGGTGAACGGGCGCACGGAACTGACAGAGCGAAAGCAGCCACCGGGCACTCAGCCGCGCCGCGGCGCGCCCGGCCCGCGCCGGGCAGCGGCCGGGCCGCGGCGCGCGGTGGCCGCCGGGCCGGCCGTCGGCGGCCCGCCCCGCCCGGCCGGCTCCCGGCCGGGTGACGCCCGCGCCGCTGACGCCCGCGCCGCTGACGCCGCGCCCGTGGGCAGCCGGCCCCGTCCGGCCGGCGCCCGCCCGTCTGACGCTATGCCCGTGGGCAGCCGGCCCCGTCCGGCCGGCGCCCGCGTGGCCGGCGCCCGCCCGGCTGACGCCCCGCCCGCGAGCGGGCAGCCTCGCCTGGGCGGTGCCCGCCCGTCCGGCACGCGCCCGGCTGGCGAACGTCCGGCCGGCACGCGCCCGGCAGCCGCTCCGCCGGTTCCGCGCCGCGGCCGCCGCACCACGCCGTCCGGCGCGGTGCGCACCGCCCGCCCGCCGCAGCCCGGTCCGCGGCCGACGCCGGAGTCGCGCACCCGCTTCGTGTTCCTCGTGGTGGGGCTGCTCGGCGGCGGGCTGCTGTGCCTGCTGATGATCAACACGATCCTCGCCACCGGCGCCTTCCAGATCACCGCGCTCCAGCAGGGCAACGTATCGCTCGCCCAGCGGGTCCAGTCGCTCCAGGCGCAGAACGCGGCCGAGGAGTCGCCCGCCTCGCTGGCGCACCGGGCCGCCGCGCTCGGCATGCGGATCCAGCCGCGGCTGCATTTCCTCAACCTCAAGACGGGGCGCCTGCAGAGCGAGCCCGATCACATGCCCGGGATCCCCGCGGTTCCCGGGTATACGCCGTGACCGCACCGGGTGGCGGCAAGGACGGCCGGAACCGCCCGCGCGGGCCGGCCCGCCCACCCGGGTCGTCCGGCCCGCGCCGCCCGGGCCCGGGCCGCGCCCGGGAGGCCGGCCCGGGGAACCGGCGCGGCGATCCGGGCGACGACGGCACGACCGCGGCCGGGCCGGCGCCGGGCGGCCGGGCACCCGGCCAGGGCGCCCCGCCGCGGCCCGGACGGCCCGAATCTGGCCCCGGCCGGCCTGCGCCTGGCCCTGGCAAGCCTGCACCCAGCCGTGCCCGGCCTGCGCCAGGCCGTGCCCGGCCCGCGGCCGGGCCCGGCCTGGCGGGGGAGCGGAGCCGGGGCGAGCGGGGCCGGGGCGAGCGCCGCCCCGGTGGCAATGGCCCGCGCGGCAGCGCCCCCGGTGGCAGTGCCCCCGGCGGCCGCGGCCCCGGCGGCCGCGGCCCGGCCCGGCGCCGCGCCGAACCGCGGCGGGCGAAGCTCCGCCGGGCCAGCCCGGCCCGGCGGCTGCACGCCAGCCTGCTGTGCGTCGGGTTCGCGCTCTCCCTGATCGCGGGCAGGCTCGTCCAGTTGCAGGGCCTGCAGGGGGCCAGCTTCAGCAAGACGGCCGCGAACTACCGGCTGAAGATCATTACCATCCCGGCCGAGCGCGGCGCCATCACGACGGCGGACGGCACGACCCTGGCGATGACCGTGCAGGAAGACCAGGTGACCGCCGATCCGCCGCAGATCACCGGGAACACCCCGAAGGCCACCCTGGCGCTGCGGGAGCGGGTCGCCGGGCTCCTGGCCGGCCCGCTGCACATGACCCGGGCCGCCATCATCGGCAAGCTCTACCACCACTTCTCCACGGATTACGCCCTGATCGCCCAGGGCGTGCCCGCCCCGGTCGGCGACCACATCGAGACGATGCTGACCGCGCACAACCTGGCCGGCGTCTACCTCAGGCCCACGTACGTCCGCGCCTATCCCAACGGCGACCTGGCGGCCGGCCTGGTGGGCTTCGCCACCGCCCCGCCCGGGCGCGACCTGCGCGGGCAGGCGGGCATCGAGCAGTCGTTCAACTCGCTGCTGTCCGGGCGCGACGGCCGGGAGCAGGTGGAGACCGGGATCAGCGGGCAGCCGATCCCGTTCACCTCGGAGAAGGTCCGCCCGCTTGTGCCCGGCGGCGGCGTGCGGCTGACCATCCTCGCCTCCTTGCAGTGGGAGGCGCAGCAAGCCTGCGCCCAGCGGGTGAAGGTGACCAAGGCGGATTCGTGCACGATCGTGGTGATGCAGCCCTCGACCGGGCGGATCCTGGCGCTGGCCCAGTACCCGACGTTCCGGCCCGCGCACGTGACCAACCTGGCCTCGACGGTGGACCTGCCGGTCTCCGGGATCTTCCCGCCGGGCAGCACCGCCAAGGTGATCACCGCGGCCGCGGCCCTGGAGCACGGCGAGACGCCGATGACCGGTTATTCGGTGCCCGAACAGATCGTGGTCAACGGGTTCGCGTTCCACGACGCGGACCCGCACCCCACCGAACGGCTCACCCTGGCCGGCATCGTGGCGCACTCGAGCAACGTCGGCATGGTGCAGGTCGCCGAACACGTCAGCCCCCAGGTCCAGTACGACTACTACCGGAACTTCGGCGTCGGGGTGCCGACCGGCCTGCCGCTGCCCGCCGCCGGCCAGGGCCAGCTTGCGCCGCCGTCGAAGTGGTGGGGCGACCAGCGGTACACCCTGGCGTTCGGCCAGGGGGTGGCGGCCACCGCGGTGCAGATGGCCGGGGTCTACGCGACCATCGCCAACCACGGTGTCCGGGTATCGCCGAGCATCGTGGCGGGCACCACCGGGCCCAACGGGCGGTTCCACCCGGCGCCGCGCCCGCACCGGCAGCGGGTGATCCAGGCCACGACCGCGTCCGAGCTCATCCACATCCTGCAGCAGGTCCCTTACCTCGATGCCACGCTCGCCTACCAGCCCTGGGGCGAGATCCCCGGGTATTCGGTCGCGGCCAAGACCGGCACCGCCCAGGTCTGGGATCCCAAGGCGAAATGCCTGTGCCGGTACGGGTCCAGTTACATCGGCATCGCGCCAGCCAGCAACCCCAAGCTCGTCGTGGCGGTGAACATCCAGAACCCCAAGCAGGCCGACTATTTCGGCAACTACGTGGCCGGCCCGGCCTTCTACCAGGTCATGAAATTCGCGCTCGCGTCGCTGAAGATCCCCCCGGATGGCGGCAAGCGCCCGAACGTGCCGCTCACCGCAGGGTGAACAGCGGTAGCCTCTGCGCGTGCCTGCGGATCCGCGTCCCCTTAGCGCGCAGGGGCGGCCTCTGTCCGGCCTCGCCGCGCTGCTTGGGGTCGTCCTGGCCGGGGACGCGGGCCCCGGCGCGGACCCGTTCACCGGGCCCGGCGGCCCGCTCCTGGTCCGGGGGGTGACCCACGACTCGCGCCGGGTCCGCCCCGGCGACCTGTACGCCGCGCTGCCCGGCGGCAACCACCACGGCGCCGAGTTCTGCCCGGACGCGGTGGCGGCCGGGGCGGTCGCCGTGCTCACCGACCCGGCCGGCCGGGAATCCGCGCGGGACTGCGGGGTGCCGGTGTTCGTGGTCGCCGACCCCCGGGCCCGGCTGGGCGAGGTGGCGTCCTGGGTCTACCGCCACCCCTCGGCCCGGCTGCTGCTCATCGGCGTGACCGGCACCAGCGGCAAGACCACCTCCACCTACCTGCTGGAATCCGCGCTGCGCCGGGCCGGTCACCTGACCGGCCTGATCGGCGGGGTGGAGACCCGGATCGCGGGGGAGACCACGGCCAGCCAGCTCACCACCCCGGAGGCGACCGACCTGCAGGCGCTGTTCGCCACCATGGCCGAGCGCGGCGTCACCGCGGCGGCGATGGAGGTGTCCAGCCACGCTCTCGCGCTCGGGCGGGTGTCCGGCACCTTCTATGAGGTGGCCGTGTTCACCAACCTGTCCCAGGACCACCTGGACTTCCACGGCAACTTCGAGAAGTACTTCGCCGCGAAGTCCCTCCTGTTCTCACCCGGCTACGCGCGGGTCGGGGTGGTGAACATCGATGATGCGCACGGCAGGCGCCTCGCCGACGGCGCGCGCATCCCGGTCGTCACGTTCTCCTCCGGCGGCGACCCGGACGCGGACTGGCGGGCCACCGACGTGCGCGGCGGAGCGGACGGAAGCACGTTCCGCATCGTCGGGCCCGGCGGGGTCGAGGCCGACGCCAGCGTGGCCCTCCCCGGGCCGTACAACGTCGCCAACGCCCTCGGGGCGATCGTCGCGCTGGTCGAGGCCGGCGTGCACCTGGCCACCGCGGTGGCCGGGGTCGCCGCCTGCCCGGGCGTGCCGGGACGGCTGGAGCGAGTCGACGCCGGCCAGGATTTCACCGTGCTCGTTGACTATTCTCACAAGCCGGGAGCGGTGGAAGCGGTGCTGCGCGGGCTGCGCCCGGTGACCGGCGGCCGCCTGGCCATCGTGCTGGGCTGCGGCGGTGACCGGGACAGCGCCAAACGGCCGCTGATGGGCGCCGCCGCCGCCCGCCTTGCCGACCTGGCCATCCTGACCAGTGACAACCCCCGCTCGGAGGACCCCCTGGCGATACTCGCGGAAATGCTGGAGGGGGTGCTCACCATCGGCGAGCCGGAGCGGGCGCGGATCATCGTGGAGCCCGACCGGGCCGCCGCCATCGGCTTGGCCGTCGCCATGGCTGACAAGGGAGACGTCATCGTAGTGGCTGGCAAGGGACACGAGCGCGGGCAGTACATCGGGCAGCAGGTGGTCCCGTTCGACGACCGCGAGGTGGCGGCGGGCGCGCTGGCCCGGCGGCGCTCCGGCAGGCCGGGCGAGGGGATGCTGTGATCCCGCTGTCCCTGGCCGCCATCGCGGAGGTCACCGGGGCCAGCGCGGGCCCGGGCACCGACACGGCCGCCGTCGCCCGCTCGGTCGTCATCGACTCACGGCAGGCGGGCCCCGGGGCTTTGTTCGCGGCCCTGCCCGGCGAGCGCGCGGACGGGCACGACTTCGCGGCCGCCGCGGTCGAGCGCGGCGCGGTGGCGGTGCTCGCCAGCCGGCCGGTCGGCGTGCCGGCGCTGGTCACCCCCGATGTGCCCGGCGCGCTGGGCGCCCTGGCCCGGGCGGTCACCGGCGCCCTGCCCGGCCTCACCATCGCCGGCATCACCGGCTCCATGGGCAAGACCACCGCCAAGGACCTGGCCGCCCAGCTCATCGAGCGGCTCGGGCCGACGGTCGCGCCGTACGGATCCTTCAACAACGAGATCGGCCACCCGCTGACGGTGCTGCGGGTCACCGCGGAAACCAGGTACCTGGTGCTGGAACTGTCGGCCCGCGGCGCCGGGCACATCGCCGAGCTGTGCGAGATCGCCCCGCCCAGGCTCGGCGCCGTGCTGTGCGTGGGGCACGCCCACACCGGGGAGTTCGGCGGGCTGGCGGCGGTGGCCCAGGCCAAGGGAGAACTGCCCGCCGCCCTGCCGCCCGACGGCGTCGCGCTGCTGAACGCCGACGACCCGCTGGTGCTGGCCATGGCGGAGCGGACGGCGGCCCGGGTGGTGACGTTCGGCCAGGACCCGGGGGCCACGGTGCGGGCGGCGGGCGTGACCCTGGACGGCCGGGGCCGGGCCGGGTTCACCCTGGTGACTCCGCAGGGGTCCGCGCCGGTGCGGCTGCGGCTGCTCGGCGCGCACAACGTGGTGAACGCGCTCGCCGCCGCGGCGCTCGCGGGCGAACTCGGGCTCGGCGTGGCGGAGGCGGCCGACGGCCTGTCCGCGGCCACCGCCCGCAGCAAATGGCGGATGGAGGTCACCGAGCGCCCGGACGGGGTCACCGTCATCAACGACGCCTACAACGCCAGCCCCGAGGCGGTGGCGGCCGCCCTGGAAACCCTCGCCGCCGTGGCCCGGGGGCGGCGGGCCTTCGCGGTGCTCGGCTCCATGAACGAGCTTGGCGGCGAGTCCCGGCAGTGGCACGAGCAGGCCGGCGGCCTCGCCGCGCGGTCCGGCCTGGCGGGCCTCATCGTGGTGGGCGAGGACGCCGCGCCGATGCTGTCCGGCGCCAAGGCCGAGCGGTCCTGGCACGGCGAGCTGATCGGCGTGCCGGACGCCGGCAGCGCGGTGGCCGCGCTGGGGAACCTCCTGGCTCCCGGAGACGTGGTACTGGTCAAAGCCTCACGCGCCGCGGGACTGGAACGCGTGGCGCTTGCCCTGACCGGGGAGGCGGCTCAGTGAAGACCATCCTGGTGGCTGGCGCGGTCTCGCTGCTGCTGGCGCTGCTCGGCACGCCACTGGCGATCAAGGTGTTCTCCCGGCGCGGCTACGGGCAGCTGATCAGGGAAGAGGGCCCGGCGGCGCACGTCACCAAGCGCGGCACGCCCACCATGGGCGGCACCGTCATCGTCATCGCGTCGGTGACCGGGTACTTCGTCGGGAACGTGGCCACCGGCCAGGTCCCCTCGGTGTCCGGGCTGCTGGTGATGATGCTGATGGCGGGCCTGGGCCTGGTCGGCTTCATCGACGACTTCATCAAGATCTACAAGCAGCGGAGCCTGGGCCTGCGCAGCAGCGCCAAGCTGGCCGGGCAGGCCGTGGTGGGCGCCGTGTTCGCCCTGCTGGTGCTGCAGCAGCGGTTCGCCGACGGGTACGACATCACCCCGGCCGACGCGCACCTGTCGTTCCTGCGGGACTTCGGCCCGGCGCTGGGCCTGGCGCCGTTCGTGCTGTGGATCGTCTTCCTGATCGCCGGCAGCTCCAACGCGGTGAACCTCACCGACGGCCTGGACGGCCTGGCCACCGGGTCCGCCTGCCTGGTCCTCGCCGCCTACGTGCTGATCGGCAACTGGCAGCTCCGCAACGACTGCACGACCTTCCTCGCCCCGCGCTGCTACCCGGTGCGCGACCCGCTGGACCTGGCGGTGGTGGCCGCCGCGGTGCTCGCGGCCTGTTTCGGGTTCCTGTGGTGGAACGCCCCGCCGGCCCGCATCTTCATGGGAGACACCGGGTCGCTCGCCCTGGGCGGGGTGCTGGCCGGCCTGGCCGTGTGCACCAAGACCCAGCTGCTCCTGGCAATACTCGGCGGGCTGTTCGTGGTGATCGCGCTGTCCGTGATCATCCAGGTGGGCTCGTTCAAGATGACCGGGCGCCGGGTCTTCCGGATGGCGCCGCTGCAGCATCATTTCGAGCTGCGCGGCTGGGCGGAAACCACCATTGTCATCAGGTTCTGGCTGATCAGCGGCCTGTTCGTGGCGCTCGGCCTGGGCGTCTTCTACGTGGAGTGGATGCCCAGGTAGCCCGGCCGAATCCGGGCGCGGGTGCGCGACACGCGGCGGATTTCCCGCTGATACCGCGTTTCACGCCGGAGACTGGGATGATGGAGCAAGTCCAGGAGGCTTCCAGGCCGGGTGCGCGCGAACCGGGCGGGGTGGTCGTGACCGACCCGCCCGGTATCGTGCCCGGGGAACCGGCCCCCGCCTCACGGCGCGGCATGCTGCTCGCCCTGCTCGACCGGCCGCTCACCTCCTACTACCTGATCCTCGGCATCACCACGCTGCTGGTGGCCCTGGGCCTGGTCATGGTGCTGTCCACCTCCTCGGTGCTGAACCTGGGCCAGGGCGGCTCACCGTACTCCGGGCTCCAGCACCAGTTGCTCGGCGTCATCCTCGGCCTGCCGTGCATGTGGCTGGCGGCCCGGTGCTCGCCCACGATGTTCCGGGCCGCCGCCTACCCGGTGATGTTCGTCGCGGTCCTGGGCCTGCTGCTCACCCCGCTGATCGGGACCACGTACCAGGGCGCCACCCGTGAGCTGGTCTTCGGCCCGGTCGTGTTCCAGGCGTCGGAGCTGGCCAAGCTGGCGTTCCTGCTGTGGGGCGCGGACCTGCTGGCCCGCAAGGAGAAGCTGTCCCAGCTGGACGACTGGCGCTACCTGCTGATCCCGCTGCTGCCCGGGGCCGGCATCCTGGCCATGCTGGTCATGCTCGGCGACGACCTCGGCACCACGTTCATCCTGCTGCTGATCTTCCTGGCGCTGCTGTGGGTGGTGGGCACCCCGCTGCGCCTGTACCTGGGGATGCTCGGGCTGATCCTGCTGGCGCTGCTGATGCTGGTGGTGGTCGCCAAGTACCGCTTCACCCGGCTGAATGAGTTCCTCAACCCGCAGGGCGGCCCGGTCGGCCCGGACCAGCAGCCCATCCAGGGCAAGTGGGCGGTCGGCTCGGGCGGCTGGTTCGGCGTGGGGCTCGGTGCCAGCAGCCAGAAGTGGGGCTGGGTGCCAGACGACACCACCGACTTCATCTTCGCCATCCTCGGCGAGGAACTCGGGCTGGTCGGGACGCTGTGCGTGTCGCTGCTCTACGGCGGCCTCGCGTTCGCGGGGCTGCGGATCGCCCGGCGGGCGGAGGACACGTTCGTGCGCCTCGCCGCGGCCGGTGCCACGGTCTGGATCGTGGGCCAGGCGATCGTGAACATCGCGGCGGTCATCGGCCTGATCCCGATCACCGGAGTGCCGCTGCCGCTGGTCTCCGCCGGCCTGTCGTCGCTGCTGACAACCATGATCGCGCTCGGCATGCTGATGTCGTTCGCCCGGCGCGAGCCGGGTGCCGCCCAGGCGCTTGCCGAGGCCGGCCCCGGCCCGGCGCGGCGCGTCCTAAGCTGGCTGGGCCTGGACCGTAGGCGGGAATGAGCACGGCCGAGGCGGCCCCGGCTGCTCGTGGCATGGGCCACCTTCGCCAATGCCCCGCAGTATTGTCCGGGGGGACGAACCCCCCGGAGCCCGCCGGGGGGCGAGGCGCCGCGAACAGGAGGCCTGGCGATGAGCGTGGTACTCGCCGGTGGGGGCACCGCTGGCCATATCGAGCCCGCCCTGGCGGTCGCCGACGCGCTGCGCCGGCTCGACCCCCGCATCCCGCTCACCTGCCTCGGCACCGAGCGCGGCCTGGAAACGAGGCTGGTCCCGTTGCGCGGCTATGATCTCGCGCTGATCCCGCCGGTGCCGCTGCCCCGCAAGCCGACCACGGAACTGCTGAGCGTGCCGGGGCGGCTGTCCCAGGCGGTGCGCAGCGCGGGGGAGGTGCTGGACCGGACCAGGGCCCAGGTCGTCGTCGGCTTCGGCGGCTACGTCGCCACCCCCGCCTACCTCGCGGCGCGGCGCCGTCACGTGCCGATCGTGGTCCACGACGCGAACGTCCGGGCGGGCCTGGCGAACCGCATCGGCGCGCTGTTCACCCGGCACGTGTTCACCGCCCATCCGGGCACCAAGCTGCCGCACGCCACCTGCGTCGGGATCCCGATCCGCAAGGAGATCTCCGGGCTGAACCGGCTGGCCCTGGCGGACAAGGCGCGCGAGCACTTCGGCCTGCGGCCCGACCTGCCGGTGCTGCTGGTCACCGGCGGCTCGCAGGGCGCCAGGTCCGTCAACCTCGCGGTGCTCGACGCCGCCGCCGAGATCCGTGCCGCCGGCGTCCAGGTGCTGCACCTGCTCGGCCCGCGCAGCGGCCTGGAGGTCCACCTGCCCCTGGCCGGGCCGCCCTACGTCACGCTGCCCTACGTGGACCGGATGGACCTCGCCTACGCCGCGGCCGACTTCGCGCTGTGCCGCAGCGGGGCCCTGACCTGCGCCGAGCTCACCACGGTGGGGCTTCCCGCGGCGTACGTCCCGCTGCCGCACGGCAACGGCGAGCAGCGGCTGAACGCCCTGCCCATCGAGCGGGCCGGCGGCGGGCTCATCGTGGACGACGCGGTGCTGAGCCCGCAGTGGATCTGCGAGGTGCTGCTGCCGGTCATGCTGGACACCCCGCTCGTGGCGGGCATGTCGGCGGCGGCGGCGCGGCTGGGCAGCCGGGACACCGACGACCGGCTGGCCGCCGAGGTCATGAACATCATCGCGGGCCGGCCGGCCCGCAGCCACGCGGCCCGCGGACGGTGAGCTGAGGTGGGAAACCTGGTCAGCCCGGTGGCCCCGGTGCCCCTGGCGGAACTGGGCCGGGTGCACTTCACCGGCATCGGCGGCGCGGGCATGTCGGGCATCGCCCGGATCATGATCCGCCGGGGGGTGAAGGTCTCCGGCAGCGACGCCGCGGCCAGCGACCTGCTCACCGCCCTCGCTGGCGAGGGCGCGGACGTGCATGTCGGGCACGCCGCGGAGAACATCGACGGCGCCGACACCCTCGTGGTGTCCACCGCGATCCGCGAGGACAACCCGGAACTGGCCGAAGCGCGCCGCCGCGGCCTGCGCGTCCTGCACCGGTCCGCCGCGCTGGCCAGCCTGATGCTGGGCCGGTGCGGGATCGCGGTGGCGGGCACCCACGGCAAGACGACCACCACCGGCATGCTCACCACGATCCTGCGGCACAGCGGCGCCCGCCCCGGGTACGTGATCGGCGGGATCCTGGCCGATACCGGGCTGGGCGCGGGCGACGACGGCGGCGAGATGTTCGTGGCCGAGGCCGACGAGAGCGACGGCTCATTCCTGATGCTCGCCCCCGAACTGGCCATCGTCACCTGCGTGGAAGCCGACCACCTGGACAACTACGCCGACCTGGGCCAGATCCAGGCGGCGTTCGCGGAGTTCGCCCGGCGGATCACGCCGGGCGGCGTGCTGGTCGCCTGTGCCGACGACCCCGGCGCCCGGGCGCTCGCCGCCACGGCGGCACAGGCCGGGGTGCGGGTCCGCAGCTACGGCACGGGCCCGGGCGCCGACTACCGGCTCACCGGCGTGCGCCCGCACGGCATGGCCGTGGGCTTCGGTGTGCTGTCCGGGCCGCCGCAGGGCGCCGGCGCGCCGTCACCCGCCCTGCTGGAGGTCGGCGTGCCCGGCCGTCATAACGCGCTGAACGCAACGGCCGCCTACGCCGCCGCCCTGGAACTCGGACTGAGCCCGGGGCAGGCCGCCGCGGGGCTGGCCGCCTACCGTGGTGTGCGCCGCCGGATGGAGCCGAAGGGGGAGGCGGCCGGGGTGCTGGTGCTCGACAGCTACGCGCACCACCCCACCGAACTGGCCGCCGACCTGCGCACGGCCCACGAGATCCGGCCCTCGGGGCGGGTCCTGGCCGCCTTCCAGCCGCACCTGTACAGCCGGACCAGGATCTTCGCGGCGGAGTTCGGCGCCGCGCTCGGCCTGGCCGACGAGGCGTTCGTGCTGGATGTGTACGCGGCCCGCGAGGACCCGGAGCCTGGCGTCAGCGGGCTGCTCATCGTGCACGAGGTGCCGGGCGGGCGGGCGCACTTCGTCCCGGAGCGGGCGGACCTGCCCGCAGCCGTGGCGGCGGCCGCCCGGCCCGGGGACCTCGTCCTGACCATGGGCGCCGGGGATGTGACGGCGCTCGGCCCGCTGATCGTGGCGGCATTGCGGCAACGGGGGGAGCCGCCTGATGGCTAGAACTGTTTCCGGGCCGCCCCGGCGCCCGGGCGGACCAGGCCCCGGCGGCGGCAATGGTGCCCGCCCGGGGCAGCGCAAGCCCCGCCTGCCCCGGCCGCCGCGCCGGGTCGGGTGGCCCTGGCGCGGCCGCGAACTGCCCAGACCGCACTGGAAGGCGGTGTGGTTCGCGCTCACCGCGGTCGTGATCGTCGGGGTGATGGCCTGGGCGCTGCTCGGCTCGACGCTGTTCGTGGTGCGCTCGGTCCGGGTCGCCGGAACCGGCGAGGCGGTCTCCGCCGGGCAAGTGCTCGCCGCCGCCCGCGTCGCCCACGGCCAGCCGCTGATCTGGGTGGACACCGGCGCCATCGCACGCCGGGTGGAACGGCTCAGGCGGGTGCGGTCCGCCGAGGTCAGCAAGCACTGGCCGACCACGCTGGTGATCACGATCCAGTTGCGCAAGCCGGTCTTCGCGCTGGCCGTGCACGGCGGGTACGCCCTGGTGGACCCGTTCGGGGTGAGCGTCCGTGACGTCACCCGGCGGCCGCCCGGCCTGCCGCTGCTCACGATCAACATCACCAGCCGGAGCCTGCGCGGCAGCCCGGCGGTGGCCGCCGCCGCGGCGGTACTCGGCGAACTGCCGCGCCAGGTCGCCAGGCAGGTCCGCGGCGTGACGACCGGCGGGCCGAACGACGTGTCGGTGCAGCTGGCCGGCGGATCGATCGTCGTCTGGGGCGGGGACGAGCGGGGGCGGATCAAGGCCAAGGAACTGAGGATCCTGATGCGGCGGCATGCGCGGGTGTACGACGTGAGCGGTGTCGGGACGGCGATGACCAAGGGCTGACTTGGCCTGGCATTCGGGTAGGAGACGGGCGAAGGCGGGCGAAGATCAGCGAGCGGGGTTAGGCGCCCCGGGCGTGGCGAGTTGACCCGGGATCTGGGCAACCCTACTGTCCGTATCAATCGGCACCATAGCATAACTCTAAATCTCAGGTTGAGAGTGAGGGTTTTGACTCTCGGAAATTCGTGGAAATGCCTGGCCGCCGCTGCGGGGGCGCACTTCGGCGGCCCGCGTGAGGCCGGTTCTCGGTGGGAGCGGATTAACCGGCCGCACAGGTGAAGGCAGGAACACGATAGAGGCAGACAAGCGGAAAGGGCCCTCCTCGTGGCAGCACCGCAGAACTATTTGGCGGTCATCAAGGTCGTCGGTATCGGTGGGGGCGGCGTCAATGCCGTAAACCGGATGATCGAAGAGGGGCTCAAGGGCGTTGAGTTCATCGCGATCAACACGGATGCGCAAGCGCTGCTCATGAGCGACGCCGACGTCAAGCTGGACGTCGGCCGCGAACTGACCCGTGGGCTCGGTGCCGGTGCCAACCCCGACGTCGGGGCCAAGGCGGCCGAGGACCACCGCGAAGAGATCGAGGAAGTCCTCAAGGGTGCGGACATGGTCTTCGTGACCGCGGGCGAGGGCGGCGGCACGGGCACCGGCGGCGCGCCCGTCGTGGCCAGCGTGGCCCGCTCCCTCGGTGCCCTCACGATCGGCGTGGTGACCAGGCCGTTCGGCTTCGAGGGCAAGCGCAGGGCGGCCCAGGCCGAGATCGGCATCGAGCGGCTGCGCAGCGAGGTGGACACGCTCATCGTGATCCCGAACGACCGGCTGCTTTCCATCTCCGACCGCCACGTCAGCGTGCTCGACGCCTTCAAGGCGGCCGACCAGGTGCTGCTGTCCGGTGTCCAGGGCATCACCGACCTGATCACCACCCCCGGCCTGATCAACCTGGACTTCGCCGACGTGAAGTCGGTCATGTCCGGGGCCGGCTCGGCCCTGATGGGCATCGGCTCGGCCCGCGGCGATGACCGCTCCGTGGCCGCCGCGGAAATGGCCATCTCCAGCCCGCTTCTCGAGGCGAGCATCGACGGCGCGCACGGCGTGCTGCTGTCCATCCAGGGCGGCTCGGACCTCGGGCTTTTCGAGATCAACGAGGCGGCCCAGCTGGTCGCCAACTCGGCGGCACCCGACGCCAACATCATCTTCGGCGCCGTGATCGACGACGCGCTCGGCGACGAGGTGCGGGTGACCGTCATCGCGGCCGGGTTCGACGAGGCGGGCACGCGCCACGTGCTGCCCGCGCAGCCGGCCCTGGCCCGCCCGGGGATGGACGCCCGTGGCACCGAACCGGGAGCCGCCTCCTTTTCCGGTGGCGGCTTCGGCAATGGCAACGGCCACCCCGCTGGCAGCCCTGCGCGCGATGCTGCGCCGGGTGACCGGCTGGTGGAGGACGGCGCTGCCGTGGAGCCGGCCGCCAGCGTGACAGCAGCGGCGGCCACGTCGGCGCCGCCGGTGTCCGAGCCGGAGCCCGGCCGCCCGTCCGGGGAAGGCACGTGGCCCGCCGCGCCCGCCGGTGACTCCGGTTCCGCTGACGGCGCCGATGCGGAGGCAGCCGGGCCGGTTCCCGCGGCCACGGCCGCGGCGGTGCCCGCCCGGCACCGGGCCGACCCCGGAGCCGCGGCCCGCATGTTCGACGCGGCTACCACGCGCCGTCGCAGCGTCGTCTTCGAAGAGGACGACGAGCTGGATGTGCCTGATTTCCTGAAATAACGGGTCGGCGCGGTTCACCATGCTCGCTGAGCTTCGCTCAGCTTCGCGCGGGCGCCGCCCCTATTTCGCCCGGAGGGCCCGAGCCCCCGGACCCCCACGCCCCGGCTTGCGTCGGCGGTCCCACTCCCCGTTCCCCCGCCAGGCATCTGGAACATCCCGGCTGCTGGACTGGGTGATGATGTGGGTGTGACGGATGTGGAGGGGCGGCGGGCGGAACTCGCGGTGCGGCTGAAAGCCGTGCGGGGGCGGATCGCGGACGCGTGTGTTGCGGCGGGGCGGGATCCGGGCGAGGTGACGCTGGTCGCGGTGACCAAGACGTTCCCGGCCTCGGACGTGCGGCTGCTCAGCGAACTCGGCGTGCGGGACGTGGGGGAGAACCGCGACCAGGAGGCGGCACCCAAGGCGGCCGAATGCGCGGACCTCGCATCCGAGCTGACCTGGCATTTCATCGGGCAGCTCCAGACCAACAAGGCCACCAGCGTGGTCCGGTACGCCGGGGTGGTGCACTCGGTGGACCGGCTCCGCCTGGTGCGTGCGCTTGGGTCAGCGGCCAGGAAGGCCGGCCGGGTCATCACCTGCCTGGTTCAGGTGAGCCTGGACCAGGATGAGGATCGCGGTGGCGTGCCAGAGCCCGATCTGCCCGCTCTCGCCGCTGCCGTGGTCGGCGAAGAAGGACTGGGGCTGGGCGGGGTGATGGCGATGGCGCCGCTCGGCATGCCGCCGGCCAAGGCATTCGCGCCGCTCCCGCGAATCGCCGGCGCGGTGCGTGCGGCCTATCCGGAAGCCGTCATAGTGTCGGCGGGAATGAGCGGCGATTTGGAAGACGCCATTGCGGCCGGCGCGACACACGTTCGCGTCGGTACGGCGTTGCTCGGCGGCCGGCCGGGCTTCGTCAGGTAATGTCCGTCGCAGCAAATGGCAGGCCAGGGACGACGGAGGGCTGACGGATGGCCGGCGCGATCCACAAGATGGCGGTCTATCTCGGCCTCGTCGAGGACGAGGTGGCCTACGACGACGGCTATGACTCCTTCGAGGAGGAGTATGCCGGCTACGAGGACGAGGAAAGCGCCGAGCCTGGTTCCGCCCGGCAGGTCACCTCGGGCCGCGGGGGTTACGAGACCGACCCCGCCGAGCCCGCCCCGGTGCGCCAGACCGCCGATCTCACCCGGATCACGACCCTCCATCCGCGCACATACAATGAGGCGCGGACGATCGGTGAGCACTTCCGCGAGGGCACCCCGGTCATCATGAACCTGTCGGAAATGGTCGACAGCGACGCCAAGCGACTCGTTGACTTCGCCGCCGGCCTGATTTTCGGGCTTCGCGGAAGCATCGACCGGGTGACCAACAGGGTCTTCCTGCTGTCACCCGCGTCCATAGAGGTCACGGCCGAGGACAAGGCCCGGATAGCCGAGAGGGGCTTCTTCAACCAGAGCTAGGCGGCTCAGGGGAAGGCGCTCAACGCCAGCCGGATGGGCCGGTCCCCGGTTCGCCGTCGCGTCGTCGTGAGAGCAGGACAGGGTTGTGGGGCTAGTAAAGATCGTTTTGACATACGTCCTGTGGGTCTACCTGCTGCTGCTCATCGGGAGACTGATCTTCAGCTGGATCCAGGCGTTCTCCCGGTCCTGGTCGCCACGCGGCCCGGTACTGGTGGTCGCCGAAACCGTGTTCACCGCAACCGACCCGCCGCTGAAATTCCTAAGCCGGTTCATCCCCGTGCTGAGGCTCGGTAGTGTGGCCTTGGACCTCAGCTTCATGGTTCTGTTCTTCGTGGTACTTCTCCTGATCAACGCCGTGGGGCTGTTGTGATCAGGTACGGTCCCATAGGAACAGACTTGCAGCGCACCAAGGAGACGAGATGCCGCTGACGCCCGCCGACGTGCGGAACAAGCAGTTCAGTACCACCAGGCTGCGCCCCGGCTACGACGAGGAAGAAGTAGACGCCTTCCTCGACGAGGTCGAGGTTGAGCTGGACCGGCTGATCCAGGAGAACGAGGAGCTCCGGTCAAAGCTGGCTGAGTGCTTGCGCGGGGGCAAGACGGCCGTGTCGGCGCTCAGTTCCCCGCTGGCGGACCCCGAGCCGGAGATGCTCGCTCCCGAGCCGATGATGCCCGAGCCGGAGCGCCGGCCCGAGCCGGTCCATGCGAGCATGCCGGCCGAGGACAACATGGACACGGCTGCCCGCGTCCTTGCCCTTGCCCAGCAGACCGCCGACCAGGCCATCGCCGACGCGCGCCGGGAGGCCGACGAGACGATCGGCCGGGCCCGCCGCGAGGCGGACGATATCCTCGGCAAGGCCAGGCGGCAGGCGGAGCAGATCACCAGCGACGCGCGGGCCCGGGCGGAGAGCCTGGAGCGCGACGCGCAGGAGCGGCACCGCCAGGCCATGGGTTCCCTGGTCCAGCAGCGGGAAGAGCTCGAGCGCCGGGTCGACGACCTGCGTGCGTTCGAGCGCGAGTACCGCAGCAGGCTCAAGGCGTACCTGGAGGGCCAGCTCCGCGACCTGGAGGCGGGTGCCGCGGACAGCGGTACCTTCCCCGCGGTCGCCGGGCCGCAGTCCCCGGTGGGCGGCGGCATGCCGTCCCGCATGGAGCGCAATGGCCAGCCGGCGGTTACCGGCGCCTACGTCGGCTCGCCGGAGCCCGGAGGGCACAACGGGGGCTTCCACCCCTCGGACGGCCCTTCCCACGACCGCCGCTAGCCAGCTACCCGGCCTGCCGCGCCGGGTCGTGGGAGGGCGCACGTGATCCGGTCCAGCGCCCTCCTCACCGTCGTGGCGATGGCGATGCTGGTGGCCGGGGTGTTCTCGGCCAGCCTGGGACTGATCTACGCTGCGATCGCCGTGAGCATTCTCGCGATGATCACCCTCGGCGCCGGAGTTCTGCTCCGGCGCCGAGAGCTTTTCGGGGGAGCCGGAGCGGCGGATGCCCCGCCCGGCTGGGCCGCCGCTGACACGGCCCGGGCCTGGCCGGCCGGAGCCCGGCCCGCCGGAGTCACCGCCGGGGCCCGCGCCGCCGAGCCAGGCACCGGGAAGGCTGGAGCCAGGACGGCAGCGGGTGACCGGGCGCGGCCCGGGCGTGACGGCTCGGGTGAGGACCGCCGATCCGATGGCGACCGGAAGGCCGGGGGCGACCGGAGGGCGGATGGCGACCGGAATGGCGACCTCGCCGAACGGCTGCGGAAAGCGACGACCGGCGCCGCGGGCTCGGGTTCCGGCCGATGGCCGGGGTCGATAGCGGCCAAGGGCGGCCCGGCGCCCGGCCGCCGTGGCGAGCACTCGGCGGGGCGCGCGGCCGGCCGGGGCCGCTCGGCGAGATCTGGCTCAGGAGGCGAGCCCGGCGCCCGGGATCCGGCGGCACATGCCCCCGCTCCCCGCGACCCGGCCCGCGGTGACCGGGCCAGGCCGGAACGGGGCCGGTCCGATCGTGACCGGGGCGACCGCGACCGGGGCGACATAACCGCAAGCCCGTGGGGTGACCGGGAACGGGCTGGGCGCGAACCAGGGAGGACCGGCCAGGATCAGAAGCGCGGGCGCCCGGGCCGGGACCGCGATCAAGCTGCCGCGCGGGCGGGCCGCGGGCAGGCGCCCGGCGAGCAGGACCAGCGCGAGGCGCCGGCGCGGGCCGGGCACGAGCGGCCAGCAGCGGGAACCGAGGCTGCCCGCGGCCCGGACCGGGATCAGGCGGCCGCGTGGCCGGTCCACGAGCAGGCAGGGGCAGGACCGGAGCCCGCGCGCGGCCGGGACCGGGCAGAGGCGGGGGCGGACCGCGGGCTCGCAGGCGGGGGGCGCGGCCGGGATCGTGCCGCGGCGGCGCGGGCGGACCGGGAGCAGCCGGAACCGGAGCGGCAGGCGGCGGCCCGGGGAGACCAGGCGGCGCGCCACCGGGACCCGGCCGGTGACCGGGGCCAGGCGGGCCGGCGGGAAGCCGATGCGTTCCGGCTGCCCTCACCCGGTGAACGCGCGGCCCGGGGTGAGGCAGCCCGGCGCGGAGCTTCGGGTGAGCCGGCCACCGGCGACGAGTTCTGGGACCGGGTCAGCGGCGGAATCGCCGGCGGTGGGAGCCAGGACCCGGTGCGGCCCGCGTGGCCGGCCACGGCGGGGCCGCGGGCCATGGGGTCCGGTTCAGCGGCCGGTCACGGTGGTGCCGGGACCGCGGACGAGCTGGAACCGGCCGGGCCCGCGCCGTGGGAGCGTGCCGGGACCTCCCGGTCACGAGGCGGGCCTGAGGGCCAGGAGGCGGACCAGCGTCCCGGTGCCGAGGAAGACGACTCCCGGTGGGACCGGATGGTCCCCCGGTACGTGGCGGACCTGGCCAGGCCCAGGCATGGGCAGGGAGAGCCGGCCGGGGCGGGCCGCCCGGCCGGCGCGGGCGAGGGCAGCGCTTCCGCCGGGGCTATCGGGGGCACGGCCCGCCAGGACACGGGCGGCCAGAAACCGGGCGGCCAGGACGCGGGCAGCGCATGGAGCGCGTGGTCCAGTGCCCGCACCGCCCGCACCGAGGGCGCGCCCGGCGGCGCCGCTGACCGTCGCGGGCCCGGTGACGAGGCGGACAGCGGGCTGGCCGAGGGCAGCCCGGCAGAGAGCGACCGGCCCGGAAGCCGTGCAACCGGCGGTCCCGGTCCGGACGGCGAGACCGCCGGGGAACTGACCGGTGGCGGGAGCCGCGCCGCGGACCTGGCCGAAGACGAGCGAGCCGAAGACCAGCGAGCCGGCGCGGGAGCCGTCGCGGCCGGGCCCGCCACGGCCGGATCCGCCACGGCCACCGCCGGGGCGGATGAGGCCGCCGGGGAGGAGACGGAGCCCGGCGAGCCTGAGCCGGGCAAGTCCGGACCGGCCTGGGCCGAGCCGGGCCTGGCCGAGACGGACGGCGCCGGGACAGGCAGCGCCGGGACGGACGGCGCCGGGGCGGACCAGGCGGAACCGGACCGCACCGACGAGCCGGGCCTGGCTGCGGCGGCTGACCGTGCCGTGCAGGACCGTGCCGTGCAGGACCGTGCCGGGGATGAAGACGGCGCCGCGGCGGGGACCGGCGGCACCGGTCCCTCCGGTGCCGCGAAGGGCCCCGGTGACGCGGGGGGCCTCAGCGACGCGGAGGGCTCCCGGGACGCGGGAGGCGCCGCCGACGTCGGCCAGCCGGGCGACGACGCCTCGGCATCCCTGGATGACGAGGTGACCGTGGTGCCGGGCGTTGCCAGGTATCACCGGAGGGGTTGCATCCTGATCCGCTTCCTGAGCGACGGTGACCTGGAGACCATGACCCGCCGGGCAGCGGAGGCCGCCGGCTCTGTGCCGTGCAAGGCCTGCCAGCCGGACAAGCCGGACCCCTCGGCCTGACGCGTGTCCGGCTGACACGTCCCGGGGCCGGGATGCTGCCGCCCGCCGAGGTCCGGCCCGGCGGAGTCACATGTGGCCGAGGACCCAGGCGATGGCCGCGCCGCGGTTGTTCTCCTCGACGTTGGCATGATCCTCGTCCGCCGGGAAGCGGGCGGTGGCGTCCGGGAGGTGCTCGGCGAGCCAGCGGGAGTGGGCGGCCGGGGGCGAGGTGTCCCGCAGTCCGTGCCACAGCGCCACCGGCGCCCGGACGGCGGCGAGGTCGAAGCCCCACGGCAGGAACGATGCGCTCCAGTCCTGCCACCAGCCCTCGTCGCCGCCCGCGTACCCGTCCCGGTTCACCAGGGCCAGGTAATCGGCCCACTCCTGGCTATGCGCGGCATCCTGGCCGGCGAGCTCACCCCATCGGTCCATCCACCAGGCGGGTGAGGATGCCAGCGGCGCGAACTCCGCCGACTGGGCACGGAAATCGGCCCGGGCCCGGTCCGGTTCGGCGAAGAAGACCCTGATCTCTTCGCGGAAACCGTCTCCCATGCCCGCCGCGAAGTCCAGGCCGGGCTGGCCGTAGGGGCCGAGCGAGGCGAACAGGCACACCGAGGCGACCACCTCTGGCAACAGTGCGGCCGTGGCCAGGGCGTACGGGCCCCCGGCCGACGTCCCCCACACCGCCGCCCGGCCGACGCCCAGGCTCGCGAAGATCGCCCGGACGTCCTCGGCGCAGTCGGCGACCACCCGGCCCGGCCGCGGATCCGATCCGCCCTGGCCCGGCCGGTCGTATCCGATCAGCCGCAAGCCGCTCGCCCGGGCGTCGCGCACCGCGCCGGGGAACAGGTGCCGGGTCCCGCCGTGATGCACCAGGACGGGGAAGCCGGATTCCGGCCCCGCGTCATCGACCGCGATCCGCCGGCCACCGGAGGCGACCAGCCGGGGTGCCGTGTCCACGGCGGAACCTTAGCCAGCGTGGCGACGTCGGCCAAGCGGATTACCGGCCCGCCGTCAGCCGCGGCCCCGCGGGCCGGCGCATCCGGCCCGCGGCGCCAGTGGTCCCGGCCAGCGGGCCAGGAGGTTCGGTCCTCAGGACCGGCGAAGCCAGAAGGCCAGGCCCAGGCCCGCGTCGTCGTGCTCGGTGCCCGCGTCGGCGTCCGGGGTACTCGCGTCCGCGGCACGGGGGCCGAACTCGGTGGCCAGGACCTCGCCCGCGATCAGCGCCCCGTGCTCGGTCAGCGCCGCCGCGAGTTCCGGGCCCGCCGCCGCCCAGCGCAGCGTGATCCGGTCGCTGACGTCCAGGCCGTCCGCCTTGCGGGCATCCTGGACCAGCCGGATCACCTCCCTGGCCAGCCCCTCGCGGCGCAGTTCCGGCGTGATGTCGAGGTCCAGGGCGACCGTCTCGCCGGCCTCGGCGGCCACCGACCAGCCCTCCCGGGGCGTCTGGGTCACGATCACGTCATCCGGGCCGATCGCCACCGGCTCACCGTCCACCACGACGGACACCTCGTCGGCCGCCCGCAGTTGCCCGGCCAGCGTGCCGGGGTCCGCCGCGGTGATGGCCGCCGCGACCGCCTGGGTGCGGCTGCCGAACCGGCGGCCGAGCGCGCGGAAGTTCGGCTTCACGACGTGGTCGACCAGGTCGCCGGCGACCGTGCCGAGCGCGTCGAGCACCCGGACGTTCAGCTCACCTGCCACCTGGCCGCGCAGTTCGGCGGGCAGCTCCGCGAAGCCGGCCGCGCCCGCCAGCGCGCGGGGGAGCGGCTGGCGGATGCCCAGCGACGCCGCGGCACGGGCCGACCTGCCCAGCTCCACCAGCCGCCGGACCAGGCCCATCTGCTCGGACAGCCGCTGGTCCACCAGGCCGGGATCCGCGACCGGCCAGGTGGTGAGGTGCACCGAGTCCGGGTCCTCGTGCCCGCGCAGTATCCCCCAGACGTAGTCGGTGAGGAACGGCACGATCGGCGCCATCAGCCTGGTCAGGGTCTCCAGGCACCGGTACAGGGTGGCGAAGGCCGCGGCCCCGTCCGGCGTGCCCGGCCCCTCCCAGAACCGGCGCCGGGACCGGCGCACGTACCAGTTGGACAGGTCGTCCACGAACGTGGCGAGCCGGCGCCCGGCGGCGGCCGTGTCGAACTCCTCGAGCGCGGCCGTGACCTCGGACGTCACGATGTTCAGCTCGCTCAGCACCCACCGGTCCAGCACCGGCCTGGCGGCGGGCGGCGGGGCACTGGCCAGCATCGCCGGATGCCACGCCGTCCCCTGCGCGGCCCCCGCGTTCGCGTACAGGGCCAGGAAGGAGACCGTGTTCCAGTAGGTCAGCAGCACCTTGCGGACGATCTCGTCGAGCGTCGCCGACCCGATCCGCCGGGTCGACCACGGCGAGCCGGACGCGGCGAAGAACCACCGGACCGCGTCGGCGCCGTGCGCCTCCATCAGCGAGATCGGCTCGAGCACGTTGCCGAGGTGCTTACTCATCTTGCGCCCGCGCTCGTCCACCACCAGGCCGAGGCACACCACGTTCTCGTAGGACGACCGGTCGAAGACGAGCGTGCCGACCGCCATGAGCGAGTAGAACCAGCCGCGGGTCTGGTCGATCGCCTCACAGATGAACTGCGCCGGGTACGCGCGGCGGAAGTCCTCCTCGTTGCGCCACGGGGCGCCGAGCCGGGCGAACGGCATCGAGCCAGAGTCGTACCAGGCGTCGATGACTTCCGGCACCCGCTGCGCGGGCCCGCCGCAGTCGGGGCAGGCGATCACCACGGCGTCCACGTACGGCCGGTGCGGGTCCAGCTCCGACAGGTCGCGCCCGGCCAGTTCGCCCAGCTCGGCCAGCGACCCGACGCAGGTCAGATGGTGCTCGCCGCACTCCCACAACGGCAGCGGCGTGCCCCAGTACCTGGTGCGGGACAGGGCCCAGTCGACGTTGTTGCGCAGCCACTCACCGTACCGGCCCTCCTTGATCGTGGGCGGCTGCCAGTTGGTCCGCTCGTTCTCGGCCAGCAGCCGGTCCTTGATCTGCGTGGTCCGGATGAACCAGGACGGCAGCGCGTAGTAGAGCAGCGGCGTGTGGCACCGCCAGCAGTGCGGGTAGCTGTGCTGGTACGGCTCGCTGCGGAACAGCAGCCCGCGCTCGGTGAGGTCCCGGACCAGGGGCTCGTCGGCGTCCTTGAAGAACAGCCCGCCGACCAGCGGCACCTGCTCCTCGAACCGCCCGTCCGGGCGGACCGGGTTGACCACGGGCAGGCCGTGCACCCGGCTCGCCTCCATGTCGTCCGCGCCGAACGCGGGCGCCATGTGCACCAGGCCGGTCCCGTCTTCGGTGGTCACGAACGTCCCGGGCACCACCCGGTGCGCGCCGGGGATGTCCACCAGGGTGAACGGCGGCTGGTAGGCCGCCCCGACCAGGTCGGACCCGCGCAGCCTGGCCGCGGTGTGCCAGCCCTCGCCGAGCACGCGCGGCATGAGCTGCTCGGCCACCACCACGGCCTCCTGGCCGCCGGACCGGCGGGCCACCACGTAACCCTCGTCCGGGTGCACGGCCACGGCTGTGTTGGACACCAGCGTCCACGGGGTGGTGGTCCAGACCAGCAGGTCCGCACCGGCCAGCAGCGGCGTGGCGCCGGGCGGCACGGTCAGCAGCGGGAACCGCACCGTCACCCCGGGATCGGTCACCGCGCGGTAGACGTCCGGCTGGCCCATCTCGTGGTCCGACAGGGCCGTCTCGCAGCGCGGGCAGTACGGGCTGATCCGGTAGTCCTTGACCAGCAGGCCCTTGCGGAAGATCTCCTTCAGCGACCACCAGACGGACTCGACGTAGTGGGCGTCCATCGTCCGGTACGCGCTGGACAGGTCGATCCAGTAGCCGAGCCGGTTGGTCAGTTCCTCGAAGGCGTCCACATGCAGCAGCACCGACTCCCGGCAGCGCTGGTTGAACGCGGCGATCCCGTACGCCTCGATGTCCTTCTTCCCGGACAGCCCGAGTTCCTTCTCGACCGCGACCTCCACCGGCAGCCCATGGCAGTCCCAGCCGGCCTGGCGGGGCACGTGAAACCCCTGCATGGTCTTGAACCGGGGGAAGACGTCCTTGAAGACCCGGGCCTCGATGTGATGCACGCCGGGCATGCCGTTGGCGGTCGGCGGCCCCTCGTAGAAGGTCCAGATCGGGCCCGCGGCCGTCCGGTCCAGGGAGCGGTCGAACAGCTTGCCGTCCTGCCAGCGCTGGAGGACCTCATGTTCCACCGCGGGCAGGTCGACCGCCGCGGGCACGGCCGGGAAATAGGCAGCGCCTGGGGCGCCTGAGGGAGACATCTGACTCCTCCAACGGTCGTGGCACGGCCGGGATGGCTGGCTTGTGCTCGGATCGCTGGAGGGACGGGACGTGGCCGGCGGCTGTCCCGCGGTACCACCCTCCTTGACCGCGATCCGCCCTCGGGGCAGGTCGCGGCCCGCTCAATTCGCCCACGGCCGGTTCTACTGAGCCGCTCCCGCCGGGCCTGGCCGGCAGGAGAACCGTTCTTCCGGCGGCTCCGGGGTGATCTGGTCCGCTGGGCGCGCCCCCGGGCTCACACCATCCCCGGGTCGCTCCTGGCCGTACCGGCGGCAGCTGTCCCCATCAATGCCTTCGCAGACTGACACGATATCCGATGCGCCGCGCCGGGGGCACTGGGCGGGGTGGTGGGGTCGGAGTTACGGAGTGCGGGGTGGCGGGGCCGGAAGTACACAGCGTTTGCGGAGCCCCGCGGTGGCGAAATATCCTCCGGAGACTGCCCGAATGCAAGATCGATTCACCGGGGCCGGGCACCCGTTTCGGCAAGGGAGGCAGACCATGGCCGCAGCCGCAGCCGCAGCCGCCGGCGCCAGCGCCGCCGCCCTTCCGGTGCGCCCCGGGGAAAAGCCCTGGACCGAGGCGGAACTGAAGAAGGTGCGCCAGCAGCTTCAAGAGGACATCGCCGGGCTCATCGCCGACATCGGCGAGGCCGAGTCGGCGATCGCCGAGCGGCTCGGCGATGCGGTCGGGGACGCGGGCGACGACCCCGCCGACGCCGGCGCCAAGACGTTCCAGCGCGAGCACGAACTCGCGCTGACGCAGAACGCCCGGGACCTGCTGGCACTGAGCGAGCGTGCGCTCGCCCGCATGGATGACGGTACCTTTGGCGTGTGTGATGATCACGAAGATCGTCGTGGTGGCCAACCTCACCCCGGACCAGCAGGTCAAGGTGATCGGCACGCTGCTCACCCTGGACCTGGTGCGCAACAGCGGGGCCGCGTTCAGCTTCGGCCCGGGGATGACGATCGGGTTCACCCTGATCGCCGTGGGGGTCATCTTCTTCATCGTGCGCACCTCGCGGCGGCTGGTCAGCATGGCCTGGGCGGTGACGCTCGGCCTGCTGCTGGGCGGCGCGGCCGGGAACCTCACCGACCGCCTGCTGCGCTCGCCAGGGGTGTTCCGCGGCGAGGTGGTGGACTGGATACAACTGCCGCACTGGCCGGTCTTCAACGTGGCCGACTCGTGCATCGTGTGCGGCGGGTTCCTCGCCGTGGTGCTGGCCGCCCGCGGGATCCGGCTGGACGGCAGCAGGGAGGCCCGGGTCACCAGCGGTGAGGACACCGCCCGCGGACCGGCCGGCGGAGCCCAGGCGGGGGACAGCCAGACGTGACGGCCGGTGGCCCGCGCCGGGTGGCCGTCCCCGAGGGGCTGGACGGTGAGCGGCTCGACGCCGCGCTGGCGCGCATGTTCGGCCTGTCCCGTGCCACCGCGGCGGACCTGGTGACGAGCGGCAACGTCCTGGTGGCCGGCCGCCCGGCGGCCAAGTCGGAGCGGGTGCCGGCCGGCGAGTGGCTGGAGGTGACCCTGCCCCCGCCCGCCTCGCCCCCCTTCACTGCCGCCCGGGCCCCGGAACCGGTGCCGGGCCTGGCCATCGTCGCCGAGGACGACGACATCGTCGTGGTGGACAAGCCGGCCGGGGTCGCCGCGCACCCCACGCCCGGCTGGTCCGGGCCCACCGTGCTTGACGGCCTGCGGGCCACCGGGCACACCATCGCCAGCTCCGGGGCCGCGGAGCGGCAGGGTATCGTCCACCGCCTGGACGCCGGCACGTCCGGGCTGATGGTGGTGGCCAAGAGCGAGCCCGCCTACTCCGCGCTGAAGCGCGCGTTCCGCGAGCACGAGGTGGACAAGCGCTACCACGCCCTGGTCCAAGGCCATCCCGACCCGCTGCGCGGCACCGTGGACGCGCCCATCGGCCGGCACCCCGCCGGGGACGGGCGTTTCGCGGTGATCACCGGAGGCCGGCCCAGCGTGACCCACTACGACACCCTCGAGGCGTTCCGGGCCGCCAGCCTGGTCGAGGTCAAGCTGGAGACCGGGCGGACCCACCAGATCCGGGTGCACATGGCGGCGCTGCGCCATCCGTGCGCCGGGGACCGGCTGTACGGCGCCGACCCGGTGCTCGCCGAGCGGCTGGGCCTCACCCGGCAATGGCTGCACGCGGTGCAACTGGGCTTCGCCCACCCGGCCGACGGCAGGCGGGCCGAGTTCCACAGTGCCTATCCGCCAGACCTGGCGCACGCGCTCGAGGTGCTCCGCTCGGACAATTGACGCGAGCCCGGCATCCCCACGGAGTGGGAACCACGGACTGTCCGCGAACTCGGTTAGAGTCGTCCTGCCGGACCGGTGTGGCCCTCGGCGGGAGCACTGGCCACTTCCCCCCGGCCCTGGTTCACTGCGCCCGCGAGGGCGTATAGGCGCATGCCCGAAGGAGGCGGTTCACTCGTGACGGCGGCGGGAACCAGGAGAGACGGCTTCGTGCATCTCCATGTGCACACCGAGTACTCCATGCTGGACGGCGCCGCCCGGCTCAAGGACATGTTCGCCGCCTGCCAGCGCGCGGAGATGCCGGCCATCGCCATCACCGACCACGGCAACGTGTACGGCGCCTACGACTTCTGGTCCAAGGCGAGCGCCGCCGGCATCAAGCCGGTCATCGGGGTCGAGGCCTACGTGGCGCCCGAGCACCGGCGGTTCCGGCAGCCGGTGCGATGGGGGACCCCGGCGCAGAAGGACGACGATGTGTCCGGCGCCGGGGCGTACACCCACATGACGCTGCTCGCCGAGACCACCGAGGGCATGCACAACCTGTTCCGGCTGTCCTCGCTGGCCTCGCTCGAAGGCCATTTCCGCAAGCCCCGGATGGACCGCGAGCTGCTGGCGGCGCACGCCAAGGGCCTCATCGCCACCACCGGCTGCCCCTCCGGCGAGGTGCAGACCAGGCTCCGGCTCGGCCAGTACAACGAGGCGGTCGCGGCGGCCGCCGCCTACCGGGACATCTTCGGCCCGGACAACTTCTTCGTCGAGATCATGGACCACGGCCTGGCCATCGAGCAGCGGGTACGGGACGGCCTGGCCCGCGTCGCCCGGGACCTGTCCCTGCCATTCGTGGTCACCAACGACTCGCACTACACCACGCCGGGCGACGCCACCGCGCACGAGGTGCTGCTCGCCGTGCAGACCGGCACCACCCTCGCCGACCCGTCCAGATTCCGGTTCGAGGGCACCGGCTACTACCTCAAGAGCCCGCAGGAGATGCGGGCGGTCAGCTCCGACGAGGGGTGGCAGGCGGGCTGTGACGCCACGCTGTTGATCGCCGAGCGCGCCGACGTCAAGTTCGCCAAGTCCAACCTGATGCCCAACTTCCCCGTGCCGGAGGGGGAGACCGAGGAAAGCTGGTTCCGCCAGGAGGTCTGGCGGGGGATGGACTGGCGCTACCCGGACGGCTTCGACGACCGCCGCCGCGAGCAGGCCAGCTTCGAGATGGACGTCATGGTGTCCATGGGGTTCTGCTCGTACTTCCTGGTGGTCGCCGACTTCATCATGTGGGCCAAGCGGAACGGGATCCGGGTTGGCCCTGGCCGCGGTTCGGCAGCGGGCAGCCTGGTGTCCTACGCGCTGGGCATCACCGACCTCGACCCGCTCAACCACGGGCTGGTGTTCGAGCGGTTCCTCAACCCCGAGCGCGTGTCCATGCCCGACATCGACATCGACTTCGACGAGCGCCGGCGGGGCGATGTCATCCGCTACGTGACCGAGAAGTACGGCGATGACCGGGTCGCCCAGATCATCACCTACGGCACCATCAAGGCCAAGGCCGCGGTGAAGGACTCCACCCGGGTGCTCGGGTTCCCCTACGCGCTCGGGGACCGGATCACCAAGGCCTTCCCGCCCGCGGTCATGGGCAAGGACATCCCGCTGGCCGGCATCTTCGACGCCGACCACCCCCGCCACGGCGAGGCCGGCGAGATCCGCGGGCTGTACGAGGCCGAGCAGGAGGTCCGCCAGGTCATCGACACCGCGCGCGGGCTGGAGGGGCTGATCCGCCAGGCCGGCGTGCACGCGGCCGGCGTGATCATGAGCAGCGAGCCGATCATCGACCACATCCCGGTCTGGAAGCGGGAAGCCGACGGCGCGGTCATCACCCAGTTCGACTACCCCGCGTGCGAAGACCTGGGCCTGCTCAAGATGGACTTCCTGGGCCTGCGGAACCTCACCGTCCTGGACGACGCGGTGGCGGGGATCAAGGCCAACCGGGGCACCGAGGTCAGCCTGGAAACCCTGCCGCTGGGCGACCAGCCCACCTACGAACTGCTGGCCCGCGGGGACACCCTGGGGATCTTCCAGTTCGACGGCGGGCCGATGCGGGCACTGCTGCGCAGCATGCGGCCGGACAACTTCGAGGACATCTCCGCGGTCGGCGCGCTCTACCGGCCCGGCCCGATGGGCGCGAACGCGCACAACGACTACGCCGACCGCAAGAACGGCCGCAAGCCGGTAGTGCCGCTACATCCCGAGCTGGCCGAGCCGCTCGCCGACATCCTGGGCGACACCTACGGGCTGATCGTCTACCAGGAGCAGGTGATGGCGATCGCCCAGCGGCTGGCCGGCTACTCGCCCGGCAAGGCCGACCTGCTCCGGCGGGCCATGGGCAAGAAGAAGAAGGAGATCCTGGACAAGGAGTTCGAGCCGTTCGCCGCCGGGATGCGGGAGAACGGGTACTCGGACTCGGCGATCAAGACGCTGTGGGACATCCTGGTCCCGTTCTCCGACTACGCCTTCAACAAGGCCCACAGCGCCGCCTACGGGCTGGTCTCGTACTGGACCGCCTACCTCAAGGCCAACTACCCGGCCGAGTACATGGCGGCGCTGCTTACCTCGGTCGCCGGGGACAAGGACAAGAGCGCGCTGTACCTGAACGAGTGCCGCCGGATGGGGATCACCGTGCTGCCGCCGGACGTGAACGCCTCGGCCGCCACGTTCACCCCGGTGGGCGGCGACATCCGGTTCGGCCTGGCCGCGGTGCGCAACGTCGGCACCGCGGTGGTGGACGCCATCGTCGCGTCACGCGCCACCGAGGGCGCGTTCACCAGCTTCTCCGACTTCCTGAACAAGGTGCCGGTCAACGTCTGCAACAAGCGGGTCATCGAGTCCCTGGTCAAGGCCGGTGCCTTCGACTCGCTGGGGCACCCGCGCAAGGGGCTGGTGCTGATCCACGAGCAGGCGATCGACACGGTGATCGACGTCAAGCGCAACGAGGCCATCGGCCAGGACTCGCTCTTCGGGCCGGACACCGAGGCCGAGGCGACGTTCGAGGTCCCGGTGCCCGACGGCGAATGGGACAAGGCCACCCTGCTCGGCTTCGAGCGGGAGATGCTCGGCCTGTACGTCTCGGACCATCCGCTGCTCGGTGTCGAGCACCTGCTCGCCAACGGAACCGACTGCTCGGTCGCGCAACTGCTGTCCTCCGCCGCCGAGGAAGCCGAGCGCGGCGCCGCCGAGCGCGGCGCACGGGGCGGCCGCGGCGACAGCCAGCCGGTCACCGTCGGCGGGATCCTGTCCGGGGTGCTGCGCAAGGTCACCAGGGACGGCAAGCCGTGGGCGGCGGCCACGCTGGAGGACCTCGAAGGCGCGATCGAGGTGCTGTTCTTCCCCGCCACCTACGCGGGCTGCGCCCCCCATCTCACCGACGACGCGATCCTGCTGGTCAAGGGCCGGCTCGACCGCCGGGAGGACTCACCGAAGCTCATCGCGATGGAGGTGAGCGTGCCGGACCTGTCGGCGACCGGCAGCGGCCCTTTCGTCGTGTCGCTCCCGGTGCAGCGGTGCGTGCCGGTCGTGGTGGAGCGCCTCCAGGAGGTGCTGCGCGGTCACCCCGGGCTCAATGAGGTGCACCTGCGGCTGTGCAACGGGCGCCGCACCACCGTGGTGAAGCTCGACGACAAGCTGCGGGTGAGGCCCTCGCCCAGCCTGGTCGCCGACCTGAAACAACTCCTCGGCGCCGCCTGCGTCGGTTAACTAGGCGTCCCGCCTCTGGAGCAGGAAGATCGCGGCGGCCAGGAGCAGGGCGGTCCAGGCGCAGAACACGCCAAAGCCCTGCCAGGCCGACAAGAGCTGGCCTGCCGCGGGCTTGTCCTGGGTGATCAGCTGCCCGGCCACGGTCGGCAGGTAGGCGTGGACGTGCGCGCCCCAGCTGTCCGGCAGCAGCCCGGCCAGCGGGAAGATGACCAGCACCATGCCGATCACCGCGGTGATGGCGCCCGCGGTGTGCCGGATCAGGCCGCCGATGGCCAGGGCGAACAGGCCGAGCACCGTCAGGTACAGGCCGGACCCGGCGACCGCCTGCAGCACCCCGGGCTGGCTCAGCGACACCGTGATCGTCCGGTGCACGATGACGTGATGGCCCGCGACCGTCAGGCGCCCCGTGATGACGTGCCCGTTCACCAGGACCTTGCCGATGAAGAACGACAGGAACGCGACGATCTCGCCGACGACGATCACCAGCGCCGCGAAGACCAGGCCCTTGGCGAGGAGCACCGGGTAGCGGCGCGGCACGGCGAGCAGCGCGGACCTGATCGCGCCCGAGGAGTACTCGCTGGTGATCACCAGCGCGCCCAGCACGCAGATGGCGAGCTGGCCCAGGCCCAGCCCGGTGCCGAGGATGAAGCTGACCGGGTCGGTGACGATGCTGGAGGCGGCCTCGCCGCGCCTGCCGTTGTTCAGCGCGTTCAGGGTCAGCCAGGTGAACAGGGCGGTCAGCCCCAGGCTGACGACGACGAAGATGGCCAGCGTCCAGACCGTGGACCGGACCGAGCGGATCTTCGTCCACTCGGCCAGCAGATAGCCGCCGAAGCCCGACCGGTGAGCCGGGACCGGGGCCGGGGGCGCTGTGGCCGTCACGGGGGATGGGGGGCTGACGGAGGTCATTGGCTGCTCCCCGGGGAGGCGGTGCTGGCGGCCGGCTCCTGCGGCACCGCGGACGTGTCGCCGCCGTACTCGACGCTGTCGGCCGTCATCTCGATGAATGCCTCCTCCAGCGAGCCGAGCTGCGGGGCGAGTTCGTGCAGGACGATCCGGTTCGCGGCGGCGATCTCCCCGATCCGGGGTGCGTCCAGCCCGGTCACCCTCAGCGCCGCCGTCTGGCTCCGGGCCGGGTCCTGTCGTATGGCCTTGCCGCCCTCGGCGGCGATCAGGTCGGCGAGGGCACCTGAATCCGGCGAGCGCACCAGCACAGACTTTTCCGAACTCCGCTCGATGAACTCCTGCGTCGAGCTTTCGGCGATCAGCTTTCCCTTGCCGATCACGATCAGGTGGTCCGCGGTCACCGCCATCTCGTTCATCAGGTGGCTGGACACGAAGATCGTGCGCTGCTCCGAGGCCAGGTGCTTCATCAGGTTCCTGATCCACAGGATCCCCTCCGGGTCGAGCCCGTTGACCGGCTCGTCCAGCAGCAGCACCGACGGGTTGCCCAGCATCGCCGCCGCGATGCCCACCCGCTGGCTCATGCCCAGCGAGTAGCCGCGGATCCGCTGGCGTGCCACATCGCGCAGCCCCACCAGTTCGAGCACCTCGTCCACCCGGCGCCTGGGCAGGCCCTGGGTCTGCGCCAGGAACAGCAGGTGGTTGCGCGCGCTGCGGCCCGGGTGCATCGCCTTGGCCTCGAGCAGCGCGCCGACCGTGCGCAGCGGCTGGGCAAGCTCGGCATACGGCCTGCCGTCGATCGTCGCGGTTCCCGTGTTCGGCCGGTCCAGGCCGAGCACCAGCCGCATCGTGGTCGACTTGCCCGCGCCGTTCGGCCCCAGGAACCCGGTCACCCGGCCGGGCTCGACCGTGAAGGACAGGTGGTCGACCGCGAGCTTGTCCCCGTAGCGCTTGGTGAGATCCTGTGCCTCGATCACGTCGTTTCCTCGTCTTGGCCGACGGCCGCACGCTGACTTGCAATTCGGACGAGCGGTACCCAATCGCGCACCACACCGTAGCAAGGTTTGCGGCCTCCCTCGAAAGCGCCTGGCGTGCCCGGCCCGCCGCGTGTCGCGTACGCTGCTGCCGACCATGTCTGTGCCAATCCCCTTCCCCGACCCGGCCCGCGGCGACGAGGCCGTGCGCTCGTGGCGGTTGCGGCTGCGCGCCGGGGTGCCCGCCGTGCTCGCGGCCCTGGCGGTCGCCGCGGGAACCGCGGTGCTCGGGGTGGCCGCCGGGCTCGGCTGGGCGGCGGTGGCGCCGCGCCCGCTGCTGGTGATGGCCTCGCCGGGGGCGGCCACCCTGCTCAACACCGAGACCAGCGCCTTCATCGCGGCCGACGCCGCGTTCTGCCTGATGTGCCTGGCCGGCGGCGTGATATCCGGCGTGCTCGGCTACCTGTTCGCCGTGCGCAGGCACGGGCCGCTGGCGATGGCCGGGCTGCTCGCCGGGGCGGTCGCCGCCGCCTTCGTGGCCCGCTGGGTGGGGGAGCAGTCCGGGCTGGCCGGGTTCCAGCACCTGCTCGCCACGCTGCCGCGCGGGGCCCGGTTGCGCGATTCGCTGACGCTCGGCGCGACCGGGGTGGTCAGCGCCTGGCCACTGGCCGCCGCGGTGGCCGCGGGCGGCCTGGAGCTGCTGGTAAGCCCCGGCCGCCACCGGAGGCGGTACTAGCCCGGGGGAGCGACCCCCCGGTGGCCTGCGGCCCCGTTCCTTCGTCACGGGGCCTTGGCCCGGCCGGCTGGGCCCCTCGGCATGTGGACGCGTCCGGCGGGCGGAACGGCTGGCTTCATAGACTGGGCGGGTGCTCTCAGTCATCGATCTTCGCGGGCAGCCAGCGATCACCATGACCAGGGAGAAACTCGCCGGCGTGCTGCCGCGCGCGGCGCTGGACACCGGGGCCGCCCTGGAGCAGATCCGGCCGGTCTGCGAGGACGTGCGGGACCGCGGCGCGGCCGCGGTCCGGGAGTACACCGCCCGCTTCGACGGGGTCGACCTGGCCACCAGCCGGGTCCCGGCGCGGGCCCTGGCCGACGCCCTGGCCGGGCTCGACCCGCGGCTCCGGGCCGCGCTAGAGGAGATGGTGCGCCGGGTACGGCCGGTGCACCAGGCGCAGCGGCCCGCCGACCACGTCACCAGGCTCGGTGACGGCGCGCAGGTCACCGAGCGGTACGTCCCGGTGAGCCGGGCCGGGGTCTACGTGCCGGCCGGCCTGGTCCCGCTGCCCTCCTCGGTGATCATGAACGTGATCCCGGCGCAGGTCGCCGGCGTCGGCCAGATCGCCGTGGCATCCCCGCCCCAGCCCGGCCACGGTGGCCTGCCCGCCCCGGCCATCCTGGCCGCCTGCGCGCTGCTCGGCATCGAGGAGGTCCACGCGGCCGGCGGCGCCCAGGCGGTCGCCATGTTCGCCTACGGCACCGCCGACTGCGCCCCGGTGGATGTGATCACCGGCCCCGGCAACGCCTACGTGACCGCGGCCAAGCGGCTGGTGGCCGGCACGGTCGGGGTGGACGCCGAGGCAGGCCCGACCGAGATCGCGATCATCGCCGACCACACCGCGGACCCGCGGTTCCTCGCGGCCGACCTGGTCGCCCAGGCCGAGCACGGCCCGCTGGCCGCATGCCTGCTCATCACCACCGACCCCGGCCTGGCCGAGCGCACCGGGGCCGAACTGCGGCCGCAGGTGGCCGCGGCCCGGCACCGCGACACGGTGCGGGCCGCCCTCGCCGGGCAGTCCGCCTGCGTGCTGGTGGACGACACCGCGGTCGCGCTCGCCGTCTCCGACGTGTGGGCGCCCGAGCACCTGGAGATCCAGGCGGAGGACGCCGCCGGCCTGGCGGCGCGGGTCCGCAACGCCGGCGCCGTCTTCGTCGGCCCCTACGCCCCCGTCTCGCTGGGCGACTACCTGGCCGGCTCGAACCACGTGCTGCCCACCGGCGGCACCGCCCGGCACACCGCCGGCCTGTCGGTGCTCGCCTTCATGCGCGGCATCCACGTGGTCGACTGCACCGTCACCGCGCTGGCCGCGGCGGCACCGCACATCGACGCCCTCGGCGAAGCCGAGGACCTCGCCGCCCACGTGGCCGCGGTCCGGATCCGCGTGCCCGGTGCTGACCTGGGGGAGCACTCCGCCTCCCTGGGGGCAAGCCCCCGGACCCCACGGCCCTGGAACCCCCCGGTGGCCCAAGGCCGTGTCGGCCAGGCGCCGGCCGAGCAGGCGACAGGCCAGCGAGACGCGACCGGGCCGCCGATCCGGCCCGACCTGGCCGGCCGGTCCCCGTACGGGGCGCCGCAACTGGACGTGCCGGTGCGGCTCAACACCAACGAGAACCCGTTCCCGCCGCCCCCGGCACTGGTCCAGGCGATCACCGAGGCCGTCGCCGGCGTGGCGGGCTCGCTCAACCGCTACCCCGACAGGGACGCGATGGGCCTGCGCGCCGAACTCGCCGCGTATCTCGGGCACGGGCTGACCGCGCGGCAGGTGTGGGCGGCCAACGGCTCCAACGAGATCATCCAGCAACTGCTGCAGGTGTTCGGCGGCCACGGCCGGGCCGCGCTCGGTTTCGAGCCGTCCTACGCCATGCACCCGCTGATCGCGGGGGCCACCGGCACCCGGTGGATCAGCGGCGCCCGGGAAGACGACTTCGGCCTGGATCGGGACCGGACCGTGCGCGCGGTCCGGGAGCACCGGCCCGACCTGGTGTTCCTCACCTCACCGAACAACCCGACCGGCACCGGGCTGCCGCTGGCCGTGATCGAGGCGGTCTGCGGGGCCGCGCCGGGCATGGTCGTGGTGGACGAGGCCTACGCCGAGTTCGCCAGGGAAGGCACCGGCACCGCGCTGGCGCTGCTGCCCCGCTACCCGCGGCTGGTGGTCACCAGGACCATGTCCAAGGCGTTCGCGCTGGCCGGCGCCAGGGTCGGGTATCTCGCCGCGGACCCGGGCGTGATCGACGCGCTGCTGCTGGTCCGGCTGCCCTACCACCTGTCCGCACAGACCCAGGCGACGGCGCGGGCCGCGCTGGCGCACGCCGGGACGCTGCTCGCCGCCGTGGCCGACCTGCGCGCCGAGCGGGACGGCGTGGTGGACTGGCTGCGCGGGCGCGGGCTCGCCGCGGCGGACTCGGACGCCAACTTCGTCCTGTTCGGCAGGTTCGGCGACTCGCACGCGATCTGGCGGGGCCTGCTGGACCGCGGCGTGCTCGTCCGCGAGGTCGGCCCGCCCGGCTGGCTGCGGGTGAGCATCGGCACCCCGGCCGAGATGGCCGCCTTCCGCATCGCCCTGACCGAGGTTCTCGACAGCACGCAAGGTGGTGCCGCCCAGTGAACAGAACCGCCCGGGTTGAGCGGGAGACCAAGGAGACCAAGATCCTCGTCGAGCTGGGGCTGGACGGCACCGGCAGGTCCGCGGTGCGCACCGGCGTGCCGTTCTTCGACCACATGCTCGCCCAGCTCGCCAGGCACGGCCTGCTCGACCTGACGGTCCAGGCCGAGGGGGACACCGAGATCGACGCGCACCACACCGTCGAGGACACCGCGCTGGCCCTCGGCCAGGCCCTGCGCAAGGCGCTCGGCGACAAGGCCGGCATCACCAGGTTCGGCGACGCCGTGGTCCCGCTGGACGAGACGCTGGCCCGGGCGGCCGTGGACCTGTCCGGGCGCCCGTACTGCGTGCACCACGAGCCGGACGGCATGGCGCCGCTGATCGGCAGCTATGACACCACGCTGACCCGGCACTTCTTCGAATCCCTGACCGCGGCGGCCGGCATCTGCCTGCACCTGTCGGTGACCGGCCGCAACCCGCATCACCTGGTCGAGGCCCAGTTCAAGGCGGTGGGCAGGGCGCTGCGCGCCGCCGCGGCACCCGACCCGCGCTCGCCCGGCGTGCCCAGCACGAAAGGCGTTCTGTGACCGATCACCGGCCCAGCGTCGCCGTGCTGGACTACGGTTCCGGGAACCTTCGTTCGGCAGAAAGAGCCCTTGCCCGTGCCGGAGCGGACGTGGCGGTGACCGCGGATCCGCAGGCGGCGCTGGCCGCCGACGGCCTGGTGGTGCCGGGCGTGGGCGCGTTCGCCGCGTGCATGGCGGGGCTGCGGGCGGTCGGCGGCGAGCGGGTCATCGACCGGCGGCTCGCGGGCGGCCGCCCGGTCCTCGGGATCTGCGTGGGGATGCAGATCCTGTTCGCCGAGGGCATCGAGCACGGGGTGCGGACCGGCGGCTGCGGCCAGTGGCCCGGGCGGGTGGAGCGGCTGGCCGCGCCGGTGCTGCCGCACATGGGCTGGAACACCGTGCAGGCGCCGCCGGGCTCCGTGCTGTTCGCCGGGATCGGGGCGGAGGAGCGGTTCTACTTCGTGCACTCCTACGCGGCCACGGCGCTGCCGATGCCCGCCTGGGACCGGGTGAAGCCGCCACGGTGCGCGTGGGCCACGCACGGCACCACCTTCCTCGCCGCGGTGGAGAACGGCCCGCTGATGGCGACGCAGTTCCACCCGGAGAAATCCGGCGACACCGGCGCGAAGCTGCTGTCCAACTGGCTGGGGACATTGTCATGAGCCTTGTGCTGCTGCCAGCCGTGGACGTGGCGGGCGGCCGGGCGGTGCGGCTTGTGCAGGGCGCCGCCGGCACCGAGACCAGCTACGGCGACCCGCTGGCGGCGGCGCTGGCCTGGCAGTCCGCCGGGGCCGAGTGGATCCACCTGGTGGACCTGGACGCGGCGTTCGGCCGCGGGTCCAACGCCGCGCTGCTCGCCGAGGTGGTCGGCCGCCTGGACGTCGCGGTCGAGCTGTCCGGCGGGATCCGGGACGACTCCTCGCTCGCCGCGGCCCTGGCCACCGGGTGCGCCCGGGTGAACATCGGGACCGCGGCGCTGGAGCGGCCCGGCTGGGTGCGGGCCATCATCGCCGAGCACGGCGAGCGGATCGCCGTCGGGCTCGACGTGCGGGGCACCAGGCTCGCCGCGCGCGGCTGGACCCGCGAGGGCGGCGAGCTGGCCGGGACGCTGGCCCGGCTGGACGCGGACGGCTGCCGCCGGTTCGTGGTCACCGACGTGACCAAGGACGGCACGCTGACCGGGCCGAACCTGGACCTGCTGCGGACCGTGTGCGCGGGCACCGGCCGGCCGGTCATCGCCAGCGGCGGCGTGTCCAGCCTGGACGACCTGCGGGCCATCGCCGCGCTGGCCCCGGCAGGGGTGGAGGGCGCGATCGTGGGCAAGGCACTCTACGCGGGGGCGTTCACCCTGGAACAGGCGCTGGAGGCGGTCAAGTCGTGACTCGGAAGGTCTCCACCCGGACCACATGGGAGCCGGTGGTCGGGTACAGCAGGGCGGTCGCGGCGGGCGACTTCATCTTCGTGTCCGGCTGCACCTCCGTGGCGGACGGGGTGTTCGTGCACGAGGGCGACGCGCGGGCGCAGACCGCGCAGTGCATCGCCAACGTGGCGAACGCGCTGGAACAGCTCGGCGCGAGCCTGGCCGACGTGGTGCGCACCCGGATGTTCGTCACCGACATCTCCCGCTGGGAGGAGTACGGCCTGGCACACGGCGCCGCGTTCGGCGAGACCATGCCCGCCACCTCCATGATCGGCATCGCCGCGCTGGTGGACCCCAGGATGCTCATCGAGCTGGAGGCCGTCGCCTACAAGCCAGGGGCCGGCGGGTGACCGTAGCCACCAGGGTGATCCCGTGCCTGGACGTGGACGCCGGGCGTGTGGTCAAGGGGGTCAACTTCGCCGGCCTGCGCGACGCCGGGGATCCGGTGGAACTCGCCGCCGCCTATGACGCCCAGGGTGCCGACGAACTCGTGTTCCTCGACATCACCGCCTCCAGCGGCGGCCGGGAGACCACCTACGAGGTGGTGCGGCGCACCGCCGAGCAGGTGTTCATCCCGCTCACCGTCGGCGGCGGCGTGCGCAGCACCGGCGACGTGGACCGGCTGCTGCGGGCGGGCGCGGACAAGGTGTCGCTGAACACCGCCGCGGTGGCCCGGCCGGAACTGCTGGCCGAGGCGGCGCGGCGGTTCGGCTCGCAGTGCGTGGTGCTCTCGGTGGACGCCCGCCGCGCGCCGGGCGCGGCCGGCCTGCCCAGCGGGTTCGAGGTGACCACGCACGGCGGCCGCCGCGGCACCGGCATCGACGCGGTGGCCTGGGCCGCCCGCGCCGTCCGCCTCGGCGTCGGGGAGATCCTGCTCAACTCCATGGACGCGGACGGCACCAAGTCGGGCTTCGATCTGGAGATGATCCGGGCCGTCCGGGCCGCGGTGACCGTCCCGGTCATCGCCAGCGGCGGTGCCGGGGAACTGGCCCACTTCGCGCCCGCGGTCGGCGCCGGCGCGGACGCGGTGCTGGCGGCCAGCGTGTTCCACTTCGGGCAGCTCGCGATCGGCGACGTGAAGGCCGCGCTGCGCGCCGCCGGGCACTGCGTGCGCTGACCGGGGCCGGGGCGGCCGGCCGGGGCTGGCTACCGCCGGTCAGGAGCCGATCAGGGCCGCGCCCACGATGCCGGCGTCGTTGTGCAACTTGGCCGGGACGACGCGGGCGCGCAGGCCTTCGAGCAGCGGCAGGAACTTGTCCGACTTGCGGCTCACGCCGCCGCCCACGATGAACAGCTCCGGCCAGACCAGCCCCTCCAGGTGGCTCATGTACTCGTCGACCCGGCCCGCCCAGTGCTCCCAGTCCAGGTCGTGCACCTCCCTGGCCCGCTCCGAGGCGCGCTTCTCCGCGTCCTTGCCGCGGATCTCGATATGGCCGAACTCGGTGTTGGGCACCAGCACCCCGTCGGTGAACAGCGCGCTGCCGATGCCGGTGCCGAACGTCAGCATGACCACGGTGCCGCGCTGCCCGGCCCCGGCGCCGAACCGCATCTCCGCCAGGCCGGCCGCGTCGGCGTCGTTGATGACCTGGACCTCCAGCCCGGTCGCCGAGCCGAACAGGTCGCGGGCGTCTGCCCCGATCCAGGCCGGGTCGAGGTTGGCGGCCGTGCGGATGACCCCGTTGGTCACCACCCCCGGGAAGGTGATCCCGGCCTTGCCGGACCAGCCGAACTGCTCCACCAGGCCACGGACCGCCTCCGCGACGGCCTTGGGCTTGGCCGGCTGCGGGGTGAGCACCTTGATCCGCTCCCGGGTCAGGGTGCCCTTGGTCACATCGACAGGGGCCGCCTTGATCCCCGAGCCGCCGATGTCGATACCCAGAATCTCCACCGCGCCCTCCGTCCCCTCCTCCTCCGCGCCGCGGGCACCGCGGCGGCCGGGCCGCCGGGCGCCTACAGGCCCCTGCGTGCCGTGCTGAGCTGGCGGACGGCGTCGCCGTTGCCGTCCAGCCGGACCCGGGCGGCGCCGGTGCGCCCGAGAGCCCACATCATCAGCTCCGCCGGGTGACCGGTCACCGTGACCACCGGGGTCCGAGCCCGTGCCGTCATTCTCACCTGCCGTTCGCCGGCGTCGGCGGCCAGGTCGTCCCTGGCCAGTTCCACCCCGACCGGCGAGCGGCGGAACAGCAGCCTGCTGCCGCGCAACCGCTGCCAGAGCGCGTCGGTCAGGCCGTCCTTCAGCTCGCGGGGCTGCCATCCGTCCGCCCCGCGCCGTACGTCCTCGTGGTGGACGAAGAACTCCACCAGGTTGAGCCGGGCGTCCGCGCCAGGGAGCCGGTAGACCGACACCGGCGGCGGCCCGCCGCGGATCATCTCCACCAGGCGCGGGAACGGGACCCGGCCGGCCAGCGTCGCGTTCACCCGCCGGGTATGGCCCGCCAGCGGCCCGCCGAGCAGGCCGGCCGCGGCGTCCGGCCTGCGCTCCCTGAGCACCAGGTGCGCGGCCAGGTCGGCGGTGCGCCAGCCCTCGCACAGCGTGGGCGCGTCCGGCCCCGTCCGTTCGAACAGGTCGCACAACGCCGTACGCTCGTCGCTGGCATAGCTCACCCCGCGATGGTACGCCCTTGCCCGGCAGGCGATCCGCCGCCGCTTTCGTAGGATCGGGGGATGGCGAAAGGAGACCCGGCATGACCCAGGGCGCCGTCCGCCCGTCGGCACTGGACCCCGCGATCGCCGCCCGGCTCAAGCGTGACGCGAACGGGCTGGTCGCCGCGATCGCCCAGCAGTACGACACCGGCGAGGTGCTCATGCTGGCCTGGATGGACGACGAGGCGCTGCACCGGACGCTCACCACCGGCCGGTGCACCTACTGGTCCCGCAGCCGCGGTGAGTACTGGGTCAAGGGCGAGACCTCGGGGCACGTGCAGCGGGTCGTTTCCGTGGCGATCGACTGCGACGGCGACGCCGTGCTTGTCAAGGTGGACCAGTCGCAGGGCGCCTGCCATACCGGCGACCGGACCTGTTTCGACGCGGGCCCGCTGGAGCTGAGCGCGCCGTGACCGGCCTGGCCGCGCCGCCCGCCGGGCCGCCGGCGGGGCCGCTGCCGGGGTCCCGCCGGGAGTACGCGCTCGGGCTGGCCCTCGGCGCGGCAGGCGCGGGCGTGGTACTGCTGGCCGCCCGGCAGGGCTGGGCGCGGGTGGCCACGCCCGCCCCGGCGCCGCTGCCCGCCAGCGTGGTGTCGGTCAGCGGCCAGGATCTGGTCCCGCTGGCCGGCGCGCTGGCCCTGGCCGCGCTGGCCAGCCTGGCGGCGGTCATCGCCACCAGGCGCCTGGCCCGCCGGCTGGCCGGGCTGCTGATGGCCGCCTTCGGGGTGATCATCGCCGTGGCGGTGAGCCTGCCGCTGGCCGCCGCCGATGTGCTCGGCGCTGCCCGGGTGACCGCCGTCTCGCAGGCGGGGTCGGCCACGGCGGGCGGCGCCGCCGGGGTTTCGCCGGGCGCCGTTCCCGGCGGGGGCGCGGCTCCGGGGGTCACCGCCGTGGGCCACGTCACGATGACGGCCGCGCTGTGGCGGCCCGCCGCGGTGGCCGGCGCCCTGATCATCGTCGCCGCGGGCCTGCTCGTGTCCTGGCGCGGGCCGCGGTGGCCGGTCATGTCCAGCCGGTACGAGCCGCCTGAGCAGGCCGAACGCCGGCCGTCCGCGGACAGCGCGGCGCTGTGGGACGCGCTGAGCAGCGGCGCGGATCCCACCGACCGCACCGGGGAAGGCGCCGCCCGGCGTGGCCCGGACTGAAGCCCGCGTGCGCCTCGCGTTACGCTCGTAGGTGTTACTGGCTGGCGGAAGCACGAGCGGCCCCGGCTTACGGGGGCGTGCCCGGCCCGGAGGTGAGCGGTGAGCGCATCGGAACCTGGCAGGCCCGGGCGCCGTCCGCGCAGCCGCCCAGCGGCGGGCCGGCCGGCACCGGTGCGCCCGGCTCCGGTGCGCCTGGTGACCCGGCTCATGGTGGCGCAGGCGGCCGCCGCCGCCGCGGTGGGCCTGGCGTTCAGCCGCCGCCACCTGCCCTCGGTGCTCATCACCCTGGCGCTGGTGGTCTCGCTGTGCCTGCTCGCGTTGCTGGTCAGGTCCGGCACCCGGGCCGCGTGGCTGACCGCGGTGACCTTCGAAAGCGTGTTCTTCGCCTACGGGGTGTCCAGGTTCGTGTTCGCCCGCTATGTCGGCGGCACGCTGCTCGCGCTCGTCATCGCCGGCACTTTGCTCCATCCCGCCGTGGCGCGGGCTTACTCGGCCGTGCCAGGGACACTGCCCGGCCATGATCGTGGTGAGGTGGGCTTTGGTGATGCCACAGGGGAGACGTTCGGGGAACACGCCGCAAGCTGACCGGCGGGGAGGGTGCGTGCCGAACGGCGGCACCGGCCTCGCTACCATCACCCGAAGCAAGGCAGCCGACCCGAGGGGATAGCGGAACCGCGTGAGCGTGCTCAACGAGATCCTGGAAGGCGTGCGCACCGATCTCGCCGCCCGCCAGCGGCACACGCCGCTGGAGCGGCTCAAGGACCTGGCGAAGCGGGCGGCGTCGCCCCGGGATGCCGTCGCCGCCCTCAGCGGCCAGGACGTGGCCGTGATCGCCGAGGTCAAGCGGGCCAGCCCGTCCAAGGGCACGATGGCGCCGATCACCGACCCGGCCGCGCTGGCCTGCGACTACGAGGCGGGCGGGGCGAGCGTCATCAGCGTCCTCACCGAGCCGCGGCACTTCGGCGGCAGCCTGGAGGACCTGGCCGCGGTCCGCGAGCGGGTGTCCGTTCCCGTGCTGCGCAAGGACTTCATCGTCAGCTCCTACCAGCTCTGGGAGGCGCGCGCGCACGGTGCGGACATGGTGCTGCTCATCGTGGCCGCGCTGGAGCAGAACGCCCTGGTCTCACTGGTGGAGCGGGCCATGTCGATCGGGCTCGTGCCGCTGGTGGAGGTGCACACCGACGCCGAGGTCGTCCGCGCGGTCGAGGCCGGCGCCAAGATCATCGGCGTCAACGCGCGCGACCTGGCCACGCTGGAGGTGGACCGCGGCGTGTTCGCGCGCCTCGCCCCGCTGATCCCCGCGCACATCGTCAAGATCGCCGAGTCGGGCATCCGCGGCCCGCGGGACCTGTTCGCCTACGCGGCCGCCGGGGCGGACGCCGTGCTGGTGGGGGAGAGCCTGGTCACCGGCAAGGACCCGCGCTCGGCCGTGGCCGACCTGGTCACCGCCGGATCGCACCCAGCGCTGCGCGGCGACCGCCCATGACCGGTGGTACAGCGGCGCCCGGCGCCGCCGCACTGGCGCCGCTGCCGGACGCGGGCGGCCATTTCGGCGGCTACGGCGGGCGGTTCGTGCCCGAGTCGCTCATCGCCACCCTGAACGAACTCGACGCCCACTACGCGGCGGCCAAGGCGGACCCGGCGTTCGCCGCCGAGCTTGAGGCCCTGCTCCGCGGCTACGCCGCCCGGCCCACGCTGCTCACCCGGGCGGCCCGGTTCTCCGCCACGGCCGGCTGCGAGATCTGGTTCAAGCGCGAGGACCTGACCCACACCGGCTCGCACAAGATCAACAATGTGCTCGGCCAGGTCCTGCTGGCCAGGCGGATGGGCAAGACCCGGGTGATCGCCGAGACCGGGGCCGGGCAGCACGGGGTCGCCGCCGCCACCGCCTGTGCGCTGTTCGGCCTGGAATGCGCCGTGTACATGGGCGAGGAGGACACCCGGCGGCAGGCGCTGAACGTGGCCAGGATGCGGATGCTCGGCGCGGAGGTCATCCCGGTCACGATCGGCAGCCGTACCCTCAAGGACGCCATGAACGAGGCGTTCCGTGACTGGGTCACCACGGTCGCCACCACCCACTACTGCATCGGCTCGGTCGGCGGCCCGCACCCGTTCCCGATGATGGTCAGGGACTTCCAGCGGGTCATCGGGATCGAAGCGCGCCAGCAGATCCTGGACCAGGCGGGGCGGCTGCCGGACGCGGTGATCGCCTGCGTCGGCGGCGGTTCCAACGCGATGGGCATCTTCCACGCCTTCCTCCCGGACACCTCAGTCGCCCTGATCGGCTGCGAGGCGGGCGGCGACGGGCTGGGCACAGGCCGGCACGCCGCGACCCTGGTGGCGGGCTCGGACGGGGTGCTGCACGGGATGCGGACCCGGGTCCTGCAGGACCCGGACGGCCAGACGCTGGCCACCCACTCGATCTCCGCGGGCCTGGACTATCCCGGCGTCGGCCCCGAGCACGCCTGGCTCGCCGAGACCGGCCGGGCCAGCTACCGCGCGCTCACCGACGCCCAGGCCATGGAGGCGTTCTCGCTGCTGTGCCGGACCGAGGGGATCATCCCGGCGCTGGAGTCCGCGCACGCGCTGGCCGGGGCGCTACAGGTGGCGCGGGAGGCCGGCCCGGGCGCGCTGCTGCTGGTGAACCTGTCCGGCCGGGGTGACAAGGATGTCGCCACCGCGTCGAAATGGTTCGGGCACGCCACGGCCGAGGCGCTGGACGCGGCGGTCAGCCAGTGACCGGGGTCTCCGGCGCGTTCGCCGGGGCCGCGGGCGAGGGCCGGGCGGTCGTGGTCGGGTACCTGCCGGCCGGTTTCCCCACCGTGGACGGGGCGATCGAGGCCGCCCGGGCGATGGCCGAATCCGGCGCGGACGTGATCGAGATCGGCCTGCCCTACACCGACCCGCTGCTGGACGGCCCGGTCGTCCAGGCGGCCGTGGACCGGGCCCTGGCCGGCGGGACCAGGGTCACCGACGTGCTGCACACGGTCGAGGCGGTCGCCGCCACCGGCGTGCCGGTGCTCGTCATGACCTACTGGAACCCGGTGGACCACTACGGCGTGCACCGGTTCGCCCGCGACCTGGCCGCGGCCGGCGGGAGCGGGCTCATCACCCCCGACCTGACGCCGGAGGAGGCCGGGCCCTGGCTGGACGCCGCCGCCGCGCACGGCCTCGACCGGGTGTTCCTGGTGGCGCCCAGCTCCACCCCGGAACGCGTCGAGCTGATCACCAAGGTGTGCGCGGGGTTCGTCTACGCGGTGTCGATCATGGGCATCACCGGCGCCAGGGACCAGGTAAGCGACGCCGCGGCCGGCGTGGTGAGCCGGATCCGGGCCTGTACCGACCTGCCCGTCGCGGTCGGCCTCGGCGTGCGGGACGGTGCCCAGGCCGCCCAGGTCGCCGGTTTCGCGGACGGCGTGATCGTCGGCTCCGCGTTCGTGCAGCGCCTGCTGGACGCGCCGGACCTGGCGGCGGGCATCCGGGGAGTCCGTGACCTGGCCGGGGACCTCGCGGCGGGCGTGCGCCGCCCGGTCCGGGCCGGGCACTGACCTCACTCGCTGCGACGGCGCGTTCTGGTACCTGTGACGAGCAGGAATTTGTCTGTCTCCCCGGGTTTCGCCCCCCGGCCCGCGCGGGCAAGAACGCACGGGTGGCGTAATCTGGTTTTAACCTTTGGGGTGCCAGCTCACGGGGCCACGAGCTCACGGAGCCACCAAGCCGCACTACCGGCGCCGCCCCGCGGCAGGGCCAATGTTGTCCCGATCCGCAACGCGACAACGCGAATACGGACGAGACGACAGGAGCATGAATGCCCGCTGCCGCTTCTGCACGTACCCCTGCTCGCCGCCCTTCTGGCGGCTCCGCACAAGGCCCCGGCCTGTATGACAGCCAGTACGAGCACGACGCCTGCGGCGTCGGGTTCGTCGCGGACCTGTCCGGGCGGCGCACCCACGAGACCGTCGCCCAGGCGCTCACCGTGCTGCGGAACCTGGACCACCGGGGCGCCAAGGGCAGCGACCCGGACACCGGTGACGGGGCCGGCATCCTGACCCAGATCCCTGACGCCCTGTTCCGCGCCTCCTGCGGGTTCGGCCTGCCCGCCGCGGGCAGCTACGCGGCCGGGCTGGTCTTCCTGCCCGGTGACCCCGCGGCGGCCGCGACGGCGCAGGCTCATGTCGCCCGGCTGGCGGACGAGGAAGGCCTGGCGGTCCTGGGCTGGCGCGAGGTACCGCACGACCCCGCGCACTGCGGCAAGGGCGCGCTGGCCACGATGCCGCGGCTCGCCCAGCTTTTCGTCGCCGCGCCCGGCGGCGACGCGGGGCTGGCCCTGGACCGGCGCGCGTTCTGCCTGCGCAAGCGGATCGAGCACGAGGCCGGCCTGTACCTGGCCAGCCTGTCCAGCGCGACGATCGTCTACAAGGGCATGCTCACCGCGCTGCAACTGCTGCCGTTCTACCCGGACCTGTCCGACCCGGCCTACACCTCGGCGCTGGCCCTGGTGCACTCCCGGTTCTCCACCAACACGATGCCGTCCTGGCCGCGCTCGCACCCCTACCGGTTCATCGCGCACAACGGCGAGATCAACACGATCCGGGGCAACCGCAACTGGATGCGGGCCCGGGAGGCGATGCTGTCCTCCGGCCTGTTCCCGGAGTCACAGGACGGGCGAGGCCTCGACCGGCTGCTGCCGATCCTCAGCGAGGCCGCCAGCGACTCGGCCAGCTTCGACGAATGCCTGGAACTGCTCTACCTCGGCGGCCGGTCGGTCCCGCACGCCATCCTCATGATGATCCCCGAGCCGTGGGAGAACCACGAGGAGATGGACCCGGCGCGGCGCGCGTTCTACCGGTTCCACGCCACGCTCATGGAGCCCTGGGACGGCCCCGCCTGCGTCGCGTTCACCGACGGCACGGTGGTCGGCGCGGTGCTCGACCGCAACGGCCTGCGCCCGGGCCGGTACTGGGTGACCCAGGACGGCCTGGTCATCCTGGCCAGCGAGGTGGGGGTGGTCGACCTCGACCCGGCCACCGTGGTGCGCAAGGGCCGGCTGCAGCCGGGGCGGATCTTCCTCGCCGACACCGGCAGCCACCGCATCCTCGAGGACGCCGACGTGAAGGCGGCGCTGGCCGCCGAGCACCCGTACGCCGAGTGGCTGCACGCCGGCCTCACGCACCTCGACGACCTGCCGGACCGGCACCGCGCCCTGCCCGGCACCGCGGAGCTCACCACCCGGCAGCGGGCCAGCGGCTATGCCGAGGAGGAACTGCGGCTGCTGCTCGGGCCGATGGCCGCCGCGGGCGTCGAACCGATCGGGTCGATGGGCACCGACACCCCGATCGCCGTGCTGTCCGACCGGCCCCGGCTGCTTTTCGACTACTTCTCCCAGTTGTTCGCCCAGGTCACCAACCCGCCGCTGGACGCGATCAGGGAGGAGCTGGTCACCTCGCTGGAGACCTCCACCGGCGCCGAGCAGAACCTGCTCGACCCCGGCCCGGCCTCCTGCCGGCAGATCGTGCTGCCCTACCCGGTGATCAGCGACAACGACCTCGCCAAGATCATCCACATCAACCACGACGGCAACCTGCCCGGGTTCGCCGTGCACGTGGCGGACGGCCGCTACCCGGTGGCCGGCGGCGGCGCGGCGCTGCGCGGGCGGCTGGCCGAGATCTGTGCCGAGGTGACGGAGGCGATCGAGGACGGCGCCCGGATCGTGGTGCTGTCCGACCGGGGCTCGTGCGACCCGGCGGGCGAGGTGGACCCGGCGCTCGCGCCGATCCCGTCGCTGCTGCTGTGCGGCGCGGTGCACCACCACCTGATCAGGGAGCGGACCCGGACCCGGGTGGGACTCGTGGTGGAGTGCGCGGACGCCCGCGAGGCGCACCACATCGCGCTGCTCGTCGGCTACGGCGCGGCCCTGGTCAACCCGTACCTGGCGCTGGAGTCGGTGCAGGACATGGTGCGCCGCGGCGTGCTGGAGGGCGTGCCGGCGGACAAGGCCGCGGCCAACCTGGTCAGGGCGCTCGGCAAGGGCCTGCTGAAGATCATGTCGAAGATGGGCGTGTCCACCGCCGCCTCCTACCACGGTGCCCAGATCTTCGAGGCGATCGGCCTGGGCGAGGAGGTGATCGGCACCTGCTTCACCGGCACCACATCCCGGCTGGGCGGCGCCGGGTTCGACGTGCTGGCCGCCGAGGTGGCCCGCCGCCACGAGCGGGCGTTCGGCGGCCGCGACGCCGGGCTGGCCCACCAGCGGCTGGAGACCGGCGGTGAGTACCAGTGGCGCCGGGACGGGGAGCGGCACCTGTTCAACCCGGAGACCGTGTTCAAGCTCCAGCACGCCACCCGGACCAGGCGGTACGAGATCTTCAAGGAGTACACCCGCCTGGTCGACGACTCCGCCACCCAGCTGATGACGCTGCGCGGGCTGCTGCGGATCCGGGGCGTGGACGTGCCCGAGGCCCGCCCGCCGGTCCCGGTCGAGGAGGTCGAGCCGGTCTCGGCGATCGTGCGCCGGTTCGCCACCGGCGCCATGTCCTACGGCTCCATCTCCGCCGAGGCGCACGAGACCCTGGCCATCGCGATGAATCGGCTCGGCGGCAAGTCCAACACCGGGGAGGGCGGCGAGGACCCGCGGCGGTTCATCCCGGACCGGAACGGCGACCTGCGCAGGTCGGCGGTCAAGCAGGTGGCCAGCGGCCGGTTCGGGGTGACCAGCGAGTACCTGGTCAACGCCGACGACCTGCAGATCAAGATGGCGCAGGGAGCCAAGCCGGGGGAGGGCGGCCAGTTGCCCGGGCACAAGGTGTACCCGTGGATCGCGCGGACCCGCTACTCCACCCCGGGCGTCGGGCTGATCTCGCCGCCGCCGCACCACGACATCTACTCGATCGAGGACCTCGCCCAGCTCATCCACGACCTGAAGAACGCCAACCCGGCCGCCCGGGTGCACGTCAAGCTGGTCGCCGAGGTCGGCGTCGGCACCGTCGCCGCCGGGGTGTCCAAGGCGCACGCCGACGTGGTGCTCATCTCCGGCCACGACGGCGGCACCGGCGCCGCGCCGCTGACCAGCATCAAGCACGCGGGCGCGCCGTGGGAGATCGGCCTGGCCGAGACCCAGCAGACGCTGCTGCGCAACGGGCTGCGGGACCGGATCGTGGTCCAGGCCGACGGCCAGCTCAAGACCGGCCGCGACGTGATCATCGCCGCGCTGCTCGGCGCCGAGGAGTTCGGCTTCGCCAGCGCGCCGCTGGTGGTGTCCGGCTGCGTCATGATGCGGGTCTGCCACCTGGACACCTGCCCGGTCGGGGTGGCCACCCAGAACCCGGAGCTGCGCAAGCGCTTCACCGGCCGGCCCGAGTTCGTGGTCAACTTCTTCGAGTTCATCGCCGAGGAGGTCAGGGAGTACCTGGCCGCGCTGGGCTGCCGGACCCTGGACGAGGCCGTGGGCCGTGCCGACCTGTTGGATACGGCCAAAGCGGTGACCCATTGGAAAGCCGTGGGACTCGACCTCACCCCCGTGCTGCACATGCCGGACCTGCCGCCGGGCGCCGCCCGGTGCCACCGGACGAGCCAGGATCACGGCCTGGACCAGGCGCTGGACAACACCCTGATCCAGCTCGCCGAGGGTGCCCTCGCCGACGGCACCCCGGTCACCCTGGACCTGCCCGTCCGTAACGTGAACCGGACCGTCGGGACGATGCTCGGCTACGAGGTGACCAGGCGGTGGGGCGGCGAGGGCCTGCCGGCCGACACGATCAGCGTCGCCTTCACCGGGTCCGCGGGCCAGTCGTTCGGCGCGTTCCTGCCCCGCGGGATCACCCTGCGCCTGGCCGGGGACGCCAACGACTACCTGGGCAAGGGGCTGTCCGGCGGGCGGATCGTGGTCGCCCCGGATCCGGCGGCTCCCTACCCCGCGGAGACCCAGATCATCGCGGGCAACGTGATCGGCTACGGCGCGACCGGCGGGGAGATCTTCCTGCGCGGCATCGTCGGCGAGCGGTTCTGCGTGCGCAACTCCGGCGCGGTCGCGGTCGCCGAGGGCACCGGGGACCACGGCTGCGAGTACATGACCGGCGGCACCGTGGTGGTGCTCGGCAGGACCGGGCGGAACTTCGCCGCGGGCATGTCCGGCGGCACCGCGTACCTGCTGGATCCGGACCCGCGCCGGGTGAACACCGGCATGGCCGACCTGGAGCCGGTGGACGCCGCCGGCGCCGACCTGCTCCGCCGCCTGCTCGAGCGGCACCACGCGGAGACGGGGTCCGCCGTGGCGGCGCGGCTGCTGACCGACTGGGACGCGGCGCTGCCCCGGTTCGCCAGGGTCATGCCGCACGACTACAAGCGGGTGCAGGAGGCCGCGCGCCGCGCCGAGCGCGAGGGCCTGGACGTCAACGAGGCCGTCATGGCCGCCGCGCACGGGTGAGGGGGACGTCATGGCGGATCCCAAGGGCTTCCTGACCACGCCCCGGGTGACCCCGGCCCGGCGCCCGGTGAGCGTGCGCATCTCGGACTGGCGCGAGGTCTACACCGAGTTCGGCACCGCCCGGCTGGAACTCCAGGCGGGCCGGTGCATGGACTGTGGCATCCCGTTCTGCCACCAGGGCTGCCCGCTGGGCAACCTCATCCCGGAGTGGAACGACCTGGTCTGGCGCGAGGACTGGGAGGAGGCCGCCAGGCGGCTGCACGCCACCAACAACTTCCCCGAGTTCACCGGGCGGCTGTGCCCGGCGCCGTGCGAGAGCGCCTGCGTGCTCGGCATCAACTCGGATCCGGTCACGATCAAGCAGGTCGAGGTGGAGATCGCGGACCGGGCGCTGGCGTCCGGCTGGGCGGCGCCCGAGCCGCCGGCCACGCTGACCGGCCGCACGGTGGCCGTGGTGGGCTCCGGGCCGGCCGGCCTGGCCGCCGCGCAGCAGCTCACCCGGGCCGGGCACACGGTGACGGTGTACGAGCGCGCCGAAGCGCCCGGCGGCCTGCTGCGGTTCGGCATCCCCGAGTTCAAGCTGGAGAAACGGCACCTGGACCGCCGCCTGGACCAGATGCGCGCCGAGGGCACGACGTTCGCCTGCGGTATCGACGTGGGCCGCGACGTGACGGCCGCGCAACTGCGGGCCGAGCACGACGCGGTGGTGCTGGCCGGCGGCGCGACGATCGCGCGCGGCCTGCCGGTGCCCGGCGCCGACCTGGACGGCATCCACCAGGCGATGGAGTTCCTGCCGGCGGCCAACCGGGCGGTCGCACACGGCACCGGGCCGGCCATCAGCGCGCACGGGCGGCACGTGGTGATCATCGGTGGCGGCGACACCGGCGCCGACTGCCTCGGCACCGTGCACCGGCAGGGCGCCGCGTCGGTGACCCAGCTCGAGATCATGCCCCGCCCGCCCGGCCAGCGCCCGGACGCCCACCCGTGGCCGACGTACCCGATGATCTACCGGGTGTCCAGCGCCCACGAGGAGGGCGGCGAGCGGGTGTTCTCCGTGTCCACGCAGGCGTTCCTCGGCGATGACCTGGGGCGGGTGCGGGCGCTGCGGCTGGTGGAGGTGGAAGGTCCGGCCGGCAGGTTCTCGCCCGTTCCCGGGACGGGACGAGATCTCCGCGCTGACCTGGTCCTGCTCGCGATGGGGTTCACCGGGGCGGACCGGGCGGGGCTGCTCGACGACCTGGGCGTGGACATGGACGCCCGGGGCAACGTGGCGCGGGACGGCGGCTACGCGACGTCCGTGCCCGGCGTGTTCGTGGCCGGCGACATGGGGCGGGGGCAGTCGCTGATCGTGTGGGCCATCGCCGAGGGCCGCAGCGCGGCGGCCGCCGTGGACGCCTACCTGATGGGTTCCTCGGCGCTGCCCGCGCCCATCCCGCCCACCGCCCGCCCGCTGGCCTGACCCGGCCGCCAGCCTGGTTCCGTGGCTGGCCCCGAGCCCACGGCCCGCCCGCTGACCTGACCCGGCCGCCAGCCTGGTTCCGTGGCTGGCCTCGAGCCACCGGCCCCGAAAGTGATGATTGCCGCATTCATCGCCTTCTTTGCTGATGACTGTCACATTCATCAGCAACGGGATGCACATCGGGTGAACGCGGCGCGCCCGCTCTCGCCACGACGCCCCAGGTCGGCCCATAATGGTATAGACCACTGGCGGTTTCCGGAAGCTCACCCTGGTGGGCGGCATGGTGCGGGACTCGCCGAGGCAGCGACGGCGAAGGAGCACCGCCATGGGCCGCCGAGCGAAGATCGTCTGCACCCTGGGCCCGGCGACGTCAGGCGCGGACCAGATCGCCGCGCTGGTAGCCGCCGGGCTCGATGTGGCCCGGCTCAACATGAGCCATGGCAGCCAGGACGGCCACCGCGAGGCGTATCTCAATGTCCGTGCCGCCGGTGACGCAAGCGGCCGCAGCGTGGGCGTGCTTGTCGACCTGCAGGGGCCCAAGATCCGGCTGGGACGGTTCGCGGCCGGCCCGGTGACGCTGGCGCCGGGCGCGGAGTTCACCATCACCGGCGAGGACGTGCCGGGCGACGAGACCGAGGCGTCCACCACCTACGCCGGCCTGGCCGGCGACGTCCGCCCCGGGACCCAGATCCTGGTGGACGACGGCCGCGTGATGCTCGAAGTCACCGGGGTGGCCGGGCCGCGGGTACGGACGAGGGTGCTGACCGGCGGCCGGGTCTCCGACCACAAGGGGCTCAACCTGCCCGGGGTCCGGGTCGGTGTCCCCGCCCTGACCAGCAAGGACGCCGACGACCTGCGCTGGGCGCTCGGGCTGCGCGCGGACCTGATCGCGCTGTCGTTCGTGCAGGGCGCCGGCGACGCCGCGCCGGCCCGCCGGATCATGGAGGAGCTGGGCGCCCCGCTGCCGCTGATCGCGAAGATCGAGAAGCCGCAGGCGGTGGCGGCGCTGCCGGAGATCGTGGACGCCTTCGACGGGATCATGGTCGCCCGCGGCGACCTGGGCGTGGAGTTCCCGCTCGAGCAGGTGCCGCTGGTGCAAAAGCGCGCGATCGGGCTGGCCCGGCGGGCCGCCAAGCCGGTCATCGTGGCGACCCAGATGCTCGAATCCATGGTCAGCGCGCCGCGGCCGACCCGGGCCGAGGCGTCGGACGTGGCCAACGCCGTGCTGGACGGCGCGGACGCGCTGATGCTGTCCGCCGAGACCAGCGTCGGGTCCTACCCGGTGGAGGCCGTGGCCACCATGGCGAAGATCATCGTGGCCGCCGAGGGCGAATGGCCGGACTACGCCGCGCCGTCCGCGGGCGAGCCGGCCAGCATCGGCTGCGCCATCGCCCGTGCCGCGGCCGAGGTGGGGTCCATCGTGGGCGCGAAGGCGCTGGTGGCCTTCACCATGACCGGGGAGACGGCGCGGCGGCTGGCCAGGCACCGGTCGCCGATCCCGCTGCTCGCGTTCACCACGAAGCCCGCGACCCGCAGCCAGCTCGCCCTGACCTGGGGCGCCGAGACGTTCGTGGTCCCGGAGGTGGCGCACACCGACGACATGGTCCGCCAGGTCGATGCGGCCCTGCTGGACATCGGCCGGTGCGGCAAGGGGGATCTGGTGGTCCTGGTGGCGGGGAGCCCGCCGGGCACCCCCGGGCGGACCAACGCGCTGCGGGTGCACCGGATCGGCGACGCGATCGGGAGGTGAGGTCCGGAGCCGTGGCGAGCAGGCAAGGTCGCTCGTGCCCCGGGTGGGACTCGAACCCACACTGCACGGTGTTTGAGACCGCGGACTCTGCCTATTGGTCTACCGGGGCCTGACCGGCCGTCCCTCCTGGAAGGGAGAGGCGCGGCCGACGCCAATCTACCGCTTTGGGTACGCTCGTGGCTGTGAGCCAGACACCCGTCCGCGTTGTGATCGCCGAAGACGAGGCGCTGATCCGGCTTGACCTCAAGGAGATGCTCGAGGAGGAAGGGTACGAGATCGCCGGTGAGGCTTCCGACGGGCAGCAGGCCGTGGAACTCGCCGAGAAACTGCACCCCGACCTCCTGATCCTGGATGTCAAGATGCCGGTGCTGGACGGGATTTCCGCGGCCGAGCAGATCGCCGCCAAGCACGTCGCCCCGGTGGTCATTCTCACCGCGTTCTCGCAGCGTGAGCTGGTTGAGCGGGCCAGGGACGCGGGCGCCATGGCCTATCTGGTGAAGCCGTTCACCAAGGCCGACCTGGTGCCGGCGATCGAGATCGCGGTCAGCCGGTTCCAGGAACTGTCCGCGCTCGGCGCCGAGGTGGGCACGCTGCGGGAGCGCCTGGAGGTGCGCAAGCTGCTGGACCGGGCCAAGGGCCGCCTCCAGGTGGACGGCGGCCTCACCGAGCCGGAGGCGTTCCGCTGGATCCAGAAGACGTCGATGGACCGCCGGGTCCCGATGCGACTGGTGGCCGAGGAGGTCCTGGCCGGCACCCTGCCCGGCGCCCCCGCCGAGACCCCGGCGCCAGACGGCAACTCCGCGCCCACGACCCCCGCCGAGTGATCACCGCGGGGCCGCGGCGTGGCTTGCCGAAGGCCAGCAAGCATGGCAGGCCGCTCGAAAGCCCGGGGCCGCCTTTGGTGCCGTGTCGGCCTTCCCCGGGTCGACACGTTCTCTACTCGGCTGCCCCGGGCTCTCGTCACCACCGTAGCGAGCGTCAGCCCGGCGGCGCAAAGGCATCTACATTCCCCGGACAGAATGCCGTAAACGTCCGGTCGTGTGTGGTTTCCCCTCGTGGCGCAGGGCACGCGCGGCCCCACGCCTGGTTATCGGCTCAGCCGGTCCCGGTCTCAGGCCCGGTCCCGGTCCCGGGCGCGCCGGGGGCCGCCTGGCCGGGGACCCGGTCGATGAGGAGGCAGGTGAGCCGGGAGGTGCAGACCCGGCGCCCGGCGTCGTCGCTGATGACGATCTCGTAGGTGGCGATGGTGCGCCCGCCGTAGAGCCGGGTCGTGATCCCGGTCACGTGCCCCGCGGTGGCGGCGCGGTGGTGGGTCGCGTTGATCTCGACCCCCACCGTGATCCGGTCCGGCCCGGCGTGCAGGGCCGCCGCCAGTGAGCCCAGCGTTTCGGCCAGCACGCACGAGGCACCGCCATGGAGCAAGCCGTAGGGCTGGTGCTCGCGGCCCGGTATGACTCCATGACCCGCAGCGCCCTGTCCTGCTGCTCCACCGTCACCTCCGCGTCGTCCCGGGCGGCTGGCCCGCTCCTGGGAAGACTAGGGCGGTTGTGGCCGCCTGGTCACGCGCCGGCGCGGCGCCGCTACGAACCAAATTGATCTACCACAACCGCGTGACTTCTGCGCAAAATGAGTCAAGAATCAACACCGGAGCGGTCACACGATGAGGGAGGCGTCTATGCGTGAATTGTTAACGCTCACTCGGAGAATGCCCTGGTCAAGGCGTCAAGAGGGGAGAAAATCGTTCACCAAGGCCGCGATGGCAGGTGTCCTGGGCGTGGGCATGTTCGCCGCCCTCGGCGTGGGCGCCGCGACGGCCGCGCCTGCCGCCGGCTCCTGCTCGAGCCCGACCGTCACCTCGAAGTCGTTCGGCACGGCGTTCGACCTGTACGCGGGCAAGAACCTGCCAGTTTTCCAGTTCACCCTGAAGAACTGCAGCAACGTGACGGCCGAGATTCTCAACTACGGCGGCATCACGCAGTCGGTCACGGTTCCTGACAAGCAAGGCAACCCCGCGGACGTGATGCTCGGCTTCAAGACGCTCAACGAGTACATAGCCGAGGCCAGCCCACCCCCGCCGGCCGCCGGTGGCCCGTATTTCGGTGAGATCATCGGCCGTTACGCCAACCGGATCGCCAACGCCTCGTTCAAGATCGGCGGCAACACCTACACGATCCCGGTCAACAACGGGCCGAACAGCCTGCACGGCGGCTTCGTCGGCTTCGGCAACCACGTGTGGGCCTCCAAGCCGGTACACACCAGCGGCATGGCCGGCGTGCAGCTCACCCTCGTCAGCCCGGACGGGGACGGCGGGGAGAACGTCGGCTGCGTCATCGGCACCCAGCCGTGCACCGGATACCCCGGGACGCTGACCCTGGTCGTCACCTACCTGCTCGACAACTCCGGCGACCTGTTCATGCACTACCACGCCACGGTCGCGGGCAAGCCGACGGTCGTCAACTTCACCAACCACGCCTACTTCAACCTCGCCGGTGAGTCCTCGGGCACCATTTACGGCGAGCAAGTGATGATCAATGCCAGCAAGTACACGCCCACCGACGCCAACCTGATCCCGACCGGTGTGCTGGCGCCCGTCGCGGGCACCCCGTTCGACTTCCGCACCTTCCACACCATCGGAGAGCGGATCAACGCCAACGACCCCCAGCTCATCCAGGCACACGGGTACGACCACAACTGGGTCCTCAACAAGACCGGCCCGGCCATGTCGACCCCGTTCGGCAAGCTCCTGCTTGCCGCCGACGCCAAGGACCCTGGCAGCGGCCGGGAACTCAAGGTCTGGACCGACGAGCCCGGAGTGCAGTTCTACACAGGGAACTTCCTGAACGGCAGCATCGTCGGCATCAGCGGCCACGTCTACCGCCAGAGCGATGGCTACACGTTCGAGACGCAGCACTTCCCGAACTCGCCTAACCAGCCCAACTTCCCGTCCACCCTGCTCAAGCCCGGGCAGCAGTTCAACTCCACGACGATCTACCAGTTCCTGCCTTAACCGGCGTCCCGGGCAGGCCCCCGGAGGGGCCTGCCCGGGCTCCACACCGATGTCGTGGCCGCGCACTAGACTGCCCGCGTGGTGACAACGTCGGCCGGACCGGATTCCGTGGCAAAGGACCAGGCAGGACAGGCGCAGGCCGGCTCGACTGGCCGGCTGCTGCTACTGGACGGGCACTCGCTCGCCTACCGGGCGTTCTTCGCCCTGCCCCCGGACCTCGCCACCACCGACGGGCAGCCGACCAACGCGGTTTACGGCTTCACCTCAATGCTCATCAAAATGCTGCAGGATGAGCAGCCCACTCACGTGGCGGTCGCGTTCGACCGGAGCGAGCCGACGTTCCGGCATGAGCAGTACGTCGAGTACAAGGCCAACCGCAAGGAAACCCCAGGCGATCTCCGCAGCCAGTTCAGCCTGATCTTCGAGGTGCTCGACGCGCTGGGCATCACCCGGCTGTCGGTGCCGGGTTTCGAGGCGGACGACATCATCGCCACGCTCGCCGTCCAGGCGGTCGCGGAAGGCATGGATGTGCTCATCGTCACCGGCGACCGGGACGTGCTGCAGCTCGTCAGCCCCCAGGTCACCGCGCTGATGACGCGCCGGGGCATCAGCGAGATGACCCGCTTCACCCCCGAAGAGGTCACCGCCAAGTACGGCCTCACGCCCGCGCAGTACCCGGACTTCGCCGCGCTGCGCGGCGACCCCAGCGACAACCTGCCGAGCATCCCCGGGGTGGGGGAAAAGACCGCCGCCAAGTGGATCGCCGACTTCGGCTCGCTGGCCGAGCTTGTCGACCGGGTGGACGAGGTCAAGGGCAAGGCCGGAGACAAGCTCCGCGAGCACCTCGCCGCCGTGCTGCGCAACCGGCAGCTCACCGAGCTGGCCAGGGACGTGCCGCTGGACATCGGCCCGCTGGACCTGCGCCCGGCCGCCTGGGACCGGGAGCAGATCCACCAGCTCTTCGACACGCTCCAGTTCCGGGTGCTCCGTGACCGGCTGTACTCGACGCTGCCGGACGGCATCGCCGGCACGGCGGCGGGCCAGCAGGCCCCGGCCGGCGGCGCCGACGCCGGCTTCGACGTGGCGGTCGCCCGGCCCGGGCCCGGCGAGGTGGCGCAGTGGCTGGACGAGCACGGAGCCGGCGCCGACCGGGCCGGCCTGGCCGTACAGGGCAGCTGGGGCCGCGGCACCGGCACGCTCTCCGCGCTGGCCATCGCGGCCGCCGACGGCGCGGGCGCCTTCGTCGACCCGGTGACCCTGACCGAGGAGGACGAGGCGGCGCTGGCCGCCTGGCTCGCGGACCCGCGGCGGCCCAAGGCGCTGCACGACGCCAAGGGGCCGATGCACGCGCTCGCCGCCCGCGGCCTGAGCCTGGCCGGGGTCACCAGCGACACCGCGCTGGCCGCCTACCTGGCCCTGCCCGGGCAGCGTTCCTTCGACCTGGCCGACCTGACGCTGCGCTACCTGGGCAAGGAACTGGCCAGCGGCGACGCCGAGGCGACCGGCCAGCTCTCCCTGGACCTGACCGGCGAGCAGAGCGAGGAGGAGGCCGCCGTGGCCGCCGCGACCGCGCTGGTCTGGCAGGCCAAGGCCACCGCCGAGCTGGCCGCGGCGCTGGACGAGGACCTGGAGCGCCGCGGCGCGACCCGGTTGCTGCACGAGGTGGAGCTGCCGCTGGTGGACGTCCTGGCCCGGATGGAGCGGGCCGGCATCGCCGCCGACAGCGACCACTTCGCGGCCATGTCGGCGACGCTTGGCGGCGAGGTGAAGGCGGCCGAGCAGGGCGCCTACGCACTGATCGGGCACGAGTTCAACCTCGGCTCGCCCAAGCAGCTTCAGGAGATCCTGTTCACCGAGCTGGACCTGCCGAAGACCAAGCGGATCAAGACCGGGTACACCACCGACTCCGAGGCGCTCACCGGGCTGCTGGCCCAGACCGGCCACCCGGTGCTCGAGCACCTGCTGCGCCACCGGGATGTCGCCAAGCTCAAGAGCATCGTGGACTCGCTGATCCCCATGGCCGACGAGGACGGGCGGATCCACACCACCTACAACCAGACGATCGCCGCCACCGGCCGCCTCTCCTCGACCGACCCCAACCTGCAGAACATCCCGATCCGGACCGAGGAGGGCCGGCGGATCCGGCGCGGGTTCATCGTCGGGAATTCCTACGAGTGCCTGCTCACCGCCGACTACAGCCAGATCGAGCTGCGCATCATGGCCCACCTGTCCGGCGACGAGGCGCTGATGGAGGCGTTCGGCTCCGGGCACGACTTCCACGCCGCCACCGCGTCCCGGGTCTTCGGCCTGCCGCCGGGGGAGATCACCGGCGATCTGCGGAACCGGATCAAGGTGATGAACTACGGCCTCGCCTACGGCCTGTCGGCCTACGGGCTGTCCCAGGGCCTGCGGGTGACCCCGGACGAGGCGCGCGCGCTGATGGACGGGTACTTCGAGCAGTTCGGCAGGGTGCGCGACTACCTGCACGAGGTGGTGGCCAAGGCGCGGATGGACGGCTACACCGAGACGATCCTGGGCCGCCGCAGGTACCTGCCCGACCTCACCTCGGACAACCGGCAGCGCCGGGAGATGGCCGAGCGGATGGCCCTCAACGCGCCGATCCAGGGCTCCGCGGCGGACATCATCAAGGTCGCGATGCTGGAGGTGGACCGGGCCCTGCGGGACGAGGGCGCAGGCTCACGGATGCTGCTGCAGGTCCACGACGAACTGGTCTTCGAGGTGGCGGACGGCGAGCTGGCGGACCTGCGTGCGCTGGTCACCGCGCGGATGGGCGGGGCGTTCGAGCTCAGCGTGCCGCTCGAGGTGTCGTTCGGCACCGGCCGCAGCTGGGAGGACGCCGGGCACTAGGCAGGGGGCTGGGGCCACGGCGGGCGGCTAAGGGTCGGTCTCGGTTTGGTACCTCGGATTGACCCACTGGCCTGGCTCTCATATTCTGAACGACGCGCCGTGTTCTGGTGCAGTCCGCCATGGCCCGGCACAGCCGCGACTTGCCGTAAGGCAAATCACGGCTGGTCAGGTCGGCCAGGCAAATCCAGTGCACCTGTTGGCCCCGTATGGAGGGGTCGGCGGTGGAGCGCGCCCAACTACATTGTGTCCGCCGGAGCCAACCCACACATGACGAGCAGCACGCAGGCCAGTCCGACACCCAAGGTGGCGGTCAACGACATCGGTTCGCAGGAGGCCTTCCTCGCCGCGATCGACGAGACCATCAAGTACTTCAACGACGGCGACATAGTCGAAGGGACAGTCGTCAAGGTCGATCGAGACGAGGTCTTGCTCGATATCGGCTACAAGACCGAGGGCGTCATACCCTCGCGTGAGCTGTCCATCAAGCACGATGTCGACCCGCATGACGTGGTCAAGACCGGTGAGCACATCGAGGCCCTTGTCCTGCAGAAGGAGGACAAAGAAGGCCGCCTCATCCTGTCCAAGAAGCGGGCTCAGTACGAGCGCGCCTGGGGCACGATCGAGAAGATCAAGGACGAGGACGGCGTGGTCACCGGCACGGTGATCGAGGTCGTCAAGGGCGGCCTGATCCTCGACATCGGGCTGCGCGGGTTCCTGCCCGCCTCCCTGGTGGAGATGCGCCGGGTGCGTGACCTGCAGCCCTATGTGGGCCGGCAGATCGAGGCCAAGATCATCGAGCTGGACAAGAACCGCAACAACGTGGTGCTGTCCCGGCGCGCCTGGCTGGAGCAGACCCAGTCCGAGGTCCGCCAGAACTTCCTGCACACGCTGCAGAAGGGCCAGATCCGCAAGGGCGTTGTCTCCTCGATCGTCAACTTCGGCGCGTTCGTGGACCTGGGCGGCGTGGACGGCCTGGTGCACGTGTCGGAGCTGTCCTGGAAGCACATCGACCACCCGGGCGAGGTCGTCGAGGTGGGCCAGGAGGTCACCGTCGAGGTGCTGGATGTGGACCTGGACCGGGAGCGGGTCTCCCTGTCGCTGAAGTCCACCCAGGAAGACCCGTGGCAGCAGTTCGCCCGCACCCACCAGATCGGCCAGGTCGTGCCGGGCCGGGTCACCAAGCTGGTGCCGTTCGGCGCGTTCGTCCGGGTCGAGGAGGGCATCGAGGGCCTGGTGCACATCTCCGAGCTGGCGGACCGGCACGTGGAGATCCCCGAGCAGGTCGTGCAGGTCGGTGACGAGATCTTCGTCAAGATCATCGACATTGACCTGGACCGGCGGCGGATCAGCCTGTCGCTCAAGCAGGCCAACGAGGGCACGATCGGCGAGGCGGTCGGGGACGACTTCGACCCGACGCTGTACGGCATGCCCGCGACCTACGACGAGCAGGGCAACTACGTCTACCCCGACGGCTTCGACTCCGAGACCGGCGAGTGGCTCGAGGGCTACGAGCAGCAGCGCGAGGAGTGGGAGCAGCAGTACGCCGAGGCCCGCTCCCGCTTCGAGGCACACCGGCGCCAGATCACCGAGGCCCGCAACAAGGCCGCGGAGGACGAGACAGGCGAGGGCGGCGATGCCGGGGCCGACGGCGGCGGCGAGGGGCGCCGGCGAAGCTCCTCCTCGTCCAGCCGGGGCAGCGACAGCGCCCCCGGTGGTGCACTGGCCTCCGACGAGGCCCTGGCCGCGCTGCGGGACAAGCTGTCCGGCCAGAGCTAGCCACCGTCCGCGCACAAGACACGCCAGCCATGGCCTAGCCTGGCTGGCGTGTCTTCGCTCAGGGTCGGGCTCACCGGCGGGATCGGCGCGGGCAAGAGCGAGGTATCCCGGCGGCTGCAGTCCTACGGCGCCGTCGTCATCGACGCTGACCTGATAGCCAGGCAGGTCGTGGCGCCCGGCACGCCCGGGCTGGCCCAGGTGGCCGCCGCGTTCGGCGAGGGCGTGCTCGGCCCGGACGGCTCCCTGGACCGGGACCGGCTGGGCGAGCTGGTGTTCGCCGACGCGGCACTGCGCGGGAAGCTGAACGCCATCGTCCACCCCCTGGTCGGCGCGCGGATGCGGGAACTGGAGGAGGCCGCGGCCGAGGCGGCCATCGTCGTGCACGACATCCCGCTGCTGGCAGAGAACCACCTCTCGGACGGCTTCGACGAGGTCGTGGTCGTGGATGTGGCGCCGCGGATACAGGCCGAGCGGCTGGCCAGGGAACGCGGGATGACCCCGGAACAGGCCGGGGCCCGGATGCGGGCCCAGGCCAGCAGGAAGGAACGGCTCGCGATCGCCACCATCGTGGTGGACAACTCCGGCTCCCTGGCCGAGCTGGACCGCGAGACCGGCGACCTGTGGGCGGAACTGCGCCGCCGGGCCAGGCGCCTGGCCGGGCGGGAGGACGACGCCCCGGCCGGCTGACCCGCGCCTTCTGTCCGATCCCCGTCTTACAGTGGGAACACCCGCATTCCTGGGAGCGTTCCTCAAAGGCGCGCCAGGGCAGCACGCGGGATATGGCGGGGCCGGGAAGGAGTGTTCGGTGCGGCCGGTAAGCGACCTTAAACGGCGGGTGGCACCCTTCGAGGTGGTCACCGACATGGTGCCCGCCGGAGACCAGCCGCGGGCCATCGCGGAGATGGAGCAGCGCCTGCGGTCCGGCGCCAAGGACACCGTGCTGCTCGGCGCCACCGGCACCGGCAAGACCGCCACCGTCGCCTGGCTGGCCGAGCGGCTGCAGCGGCCCACCCTGGTCATGCTCCCGAACAAGACGCTGGCCGCGCAGTTCGCCAACGAACTGCGGGAGATGCTGCCGCGCAACGCGGTCGAGTACTTCGTCTCGTACTACGACTACTACCAGCCGGAAGCCTACGTTCCGCAGACCGACACCTACATCGAGAAGGACTCCTCGATCAACGACGAGGTGGACCGGCTCCGCCACTCGGCCACCAACTCACTGCTCACCCGCCGGGACACGATCGTGGTGGCCTCGGTGTCCTGCATCTACGGCCTCGGCACGCCCCAGGAGTACGTGGACCGGATGCTCCCGCTGCGCCTCGGCGACACCATCGAGCGGGACATGCTGCTGCGCAAGCTGGTGGGCATGCAGTACGCCCGCAACGACCTCGCCTTCACCCGCGGCACCTTCCGGGTCCGCGGCGACACCATCGAGATCATCCCGGTCTATGAGGAGCTCGCGGTCCGTATCGAGATGTTCGGCGACGAGGTCGAGCGGCTGATGACCCTGCACCCGCTCACCGGCGAGGTGATCAGCGAGGACGAGGAACTCTACGTGTTCCCGGCATCCCACTACGTGGCCGGGCCCGAGCGGATGGAACGGGCCATCGCGGGCATCGAGGCGGAACTCGCCGACCGGCTGGCCGAGCTGGAGCGGGCGGGCAAGCTGCTCGAAGCGCAGCGGCTGCGGATGCGCACCACCTACGACATCGAGATGCTCCGCCAGGTGGGGTCGTGCTCCGGCATCGAGAACTACTCACGGCACATCGACGGCCGCGAGCCCGGCAGCCCGCCGCATACCCTGCTCGACTACTTCCCCGAGGACTTCCTGCTGGTCATCGACGAGTCGCACAACACCGTGCCGCAGATCGGCGCGATGTACGAGGGCGACGTGTCGCGGAAGAGGGTCCTGGTCGAGCACGGTTTCCGGCTGCCGAGCGCGATCGACAACCGGCCGCTGACCTGGGATGAGTTCTGCGACCGGATCGGGCAGACGATCTACCTGTCGGCCACGCCCGGCCCGTATGAGCTGCAGCGCACCGGCGGCGAGGTGACCGAGCAGGTGATCAGGCCGACCGGCCTGCTGGACCCCGAGGTGCTCATCAAGCCGACCAAGGGCCAGATCGACGACCTGGTGCACGAGATCAGGGAGCGGGCCGAGCGCTCCGAGCGGGTCCTGGTCACCACGCTCACCAAGAAGATGGCCGAAGACCTCACCGACTACCTGCTGGAACTGGGCATCCGGGCGCGCTACCTGCACAGCGAGGTGGACACGCTGCGCCGGATCGAGCTGCTGCGCGAGCTGCGCCTCGGCGAGTATGACGTGCTGGTGGGCATCAACCTGCTCCGGGAGGGCCTGGACCTGCCCGAGGTGTCCCTGGTGTCGATCCTGGACGCGGACAAGGAAGGCTTCCTGCGGTCCGGCACGTCGCTGATCCAGACCATCGGCCGGGCGGCCCGGAATGTGTCCGGCCAGGTGCACATGTACGCCGACAAGGTCACCCCGTCGATGAAGCGGGCGATCGACGAGACCAACCGGCGGCGGGACAAGCAGGTCGCCTACAACCGCGAGCACGGCATCGACCCCACGCCGCTGCGCAAGCGCATCGCCGACATCCTCGACCAGCTCATCAGGGAGGACGCCGACACCGAGACGCTCCTCGGCGGGGGCGGCCGGCAGCAGAGCCGCGGCAAGGCGCCCGTGCCCGGGCTCTCCTCGCGGGCCCGCCAGGCCGCCGACAGGGCCGCGGCCGGCGCTGGCGCGGCCGGTGCGGCGGGCGCCAGCGAGGCTCGCGGCGACCTGATCGCGCTGATCGGTGAGCTGACCGAGCAGATGCACGCCGCCGCCGCGGAACTGCAATTCGAGGTCGCCGCCCGGATCCGGGACGAGATCAAGGACCTGAAGCACGAGTTGCGGGGCATGCAGGCCGCGGGCGTGTAGCGGGCCGGCGTCGGGGCAGCCCTGCCTGCTCGCTGGCCTTCGGCCAGCTTCGCCTATGCCCGCTGTGCTGGCCCGGGGGGCGACCCCCGGAACCCCCCGATGCGCGCTCACGCGCGGCGGCCCTGCCTGCTCGCTGGCCTTCGGCCAGCTTCGCCTATGCCCGCTGTGCTGGCCGGGGGGGCGCCCCCCGGAACCCCCCGATGCGCGCTCACGCGCGGCGGCCTAGGCTGCTCCTGGCCCGCATGCGGGGTAATCACGAGGCCGGAAGGGCGAGCATGACCTGGGTGCTGTTCGACTACGGCGGTGTCATCTGCACGCAACAGCCCGACGAGGACGTGGTGGCGCTGGCCGCCGCCGCGGGCGCAGGCGTGCCGGAGTTCCGCGATGCCTACTGGGCCTACCGGCTTAGCTACGACCGCGCGGAACTGGACGGCACCACCTACTGGCAGAAGGTGGCCGCCGTCCTCGGCCGGTCGTTCCCGGCGAGCCAGGTGGCCGAGCTGAACCGGCTGGACATCGCGTCCTGGCTGCACCTGAACGAGGGCACGGTCGCCCTGATCGAAGACCTCGCCGCCGCCGGGCACCGGCTCGCGCTGCTGTCCAACGCGCCCGCCGAAACCGCCGAGGCGGTAGCGGTACTGCCGGTGGTCCGCCACTTCGAGCATCTCGCCTTCAGCTGCTTCCTCGGCTCGGTCAAGCCCGAGCCGGACTGCTACCGGGCCGTCCTGGCCATGCTCGGTGCCCGCCCGGCCGACGTGATCTTCCTCGACGACCGGCCGGAGAACGTCGCAGGGGCGGCGGTGCTGGGCATCCGCGGCGTGCATTTCACCACGCCCGAGGCGGCCCGCACCGCCCTGACCGGGCACGGCATCGTCGTCACGCCGCGTGGTTGAGCAAGGACCAGGCGACGGCCGGGAGTCTGTGCGACGATGGGCGGGTTACGACACTCGGTGTGCGTTATTTCGTGTCCAACGTCACACACCTATTCTGACCTGCGGCGGAATCGCCCAATGTGGCCGTAACGCGGGCAAGTGCCTGCTCGGCTCGCTTGCCTTCTCATCAGCGGCGTAGGGTCGAGGCTGTGTTGGTCAGCATGGCGGCCGCGTTGGTGGCAGCCCTGTGCTATGGCATCGCGGCAGTCATGCAGGCGATGGCAGTGCGGGCCGCCAGTCGGCGCACGGCCGTCACGAACAGGTCACGGCTGGGCACGGTGGACCCCGGCCTGGTCGTGCGCATGCTGCATCAAGGGCCGTTCATCGCCAGCCTCGGCCTTGACCTGATCGGCTTCTTCGCCCAGCTCGTCGCGCTGCGGCAACTGCCGCTGTTCGCCGCGCAGGCGATCATCGCCGGCAACCTCGCCGTCACCGCGGTGTTCGCCGCCTGGCTGATCCACCTGGAACTGGCCTGGCGGGAATGGCTGGCCGTGGGCGGGGTGGTCCTGGGCGTGGGCATGCTCGGCTCGTCCGCGGGCCCGCACGCCGCCACCGGCGTGAGCCCCCAGTTCAAGCTGGCCCTCATCGTCGCGGTGGCCGGCATCGCCGCCGCGGGGATCGCCGCGTCCCGGCTGCCCCGGCCCGTCCGCACCCCGGTGCTCGGCGGGGTGGCCGGCCTGGGCTACGGGGTGCTCGCGGTGGCCGCCCGGGTGCTGCCCGGGTTCTCCCCGCACCAGCTCATCAGGGACCCGGCGGCGTACGCGCTGGCGGCGGCGGGCATCGTTTCTTTCATGCTTTACGCCACCGCGCTGGAAGGTGGCAGCGTCACGGTGGCAACCGCCGCCGTGGTGCTCGCGGAAACCACGCCGCCGGCCGTGGTTGGCGTGATGTTCCTCGGCGACCAGACCCGTCCCGGCCTGGGCGGTGTCGCGGTGCTCGGGTTCAGCCTCGCCATCGCCTGCGCGGTCGCCCTGGCCCGGTTCGGGGAAACCGACGAGCAGGGCCTGACGGCGGCGCAGCGGCGGGTCAGGCAGGCCGCCGACGGCGAGCCGGCCCCGGACACCCTGTGACGATCCGGCCGGTGACGGCCCGGCCCGGATCCCGTGACGAGTCCCCGCCCGGGTCCCCTCATGCGACACCCCCACCTGCGCCAGGGCCAGCAAGGACGGTGGCGCTGCAGGCCATGGTGATCGCCGGCTGATATTCTGATGGCCCGTGGACCGGCGGCTTTCCCGCCTCGCACCGACCACGGGAGTCTTCTTTTGGAAGCATCACGCCTGACGCTCACCAAGCACCTTTTCGTCACCGGGGGAGTCGCATCCAGCCTCGGCAAGGGCCTCACCGCCTCGAGCCTGGGGCGGTTGCTGAAGGCCCGCGGGCTTGTGGTGAGCATGCAGAAGCTCGATCCGTACCTGAACGTGGACCCGGGCACCATGAACCCGTTCCAGCACGGGGAGGTGTTCGTCACCGACGACGGGACCGAGACCGACCTGGACGTCGGCCATTACGAGCGGTTCCTCGACACCGAACTGTCCGGCTCGGCCAACGTCACCACCGGGCAGATCTACTCCAGCGTGATCGCCAAGGAACGGCGCGGGGATTACCTGGGTGACACGGTCCAGGTGATCCCGCATATCACCAACGAGATCAAGGCGCGCATCCTGGCCATGGGCGGCCCCGGCGTGCACGTGGTGATCACCGAGGTGGGCGGCACCGTCGGGGACATCGAGTCGCTGCCGTTCCTGGAGGCCATCCGGCAGATCCGGCACGAGATCGGCCGGGACCGGTGCTTCTTCCTGCACGTCTCGCTGCTGCCCTACATCGTCCCGTCCGGGGAACTGAAGACCAAGCCGACGCAGCACTCGGTCGCGGCGCTGCGCAGCATCGGCATCCAGCCCGACGCGATCGTCTGCCGCGCGGACCGGGAGATCAGCGTCGGCCTGAAGCGCAAGGTCAGCCTGATGTGCGACGTGGACGAGGAGGCGGTGGTCGCCGCGCCGGACGCCCCGTCGATTTACGACATCCCCAAGGTGCTGCACGCCGAGGGCCTGGACGCCTACGTGGTGCGCCGGCTCGCGCTGCCGTTCCACGATGTGGACTGGAGCGACTGGGACGACCTGCTGCGGCGGGTGCACCGGCCGGCCAGGAGCGTCACCATCGCGCTGGTGGGCAAGTACGTGGACCTGCCGGACGCCTACCTCTCGCCCGCCGAGGCGCTGCGGGCCGGCGGGTTCGCCAACGACGCCCGGGTCAACATCCGCTGGGTGGCCAGCGACGAGTGCCAGACGCCCGAGGGCGCGGCCCGGGCACTCGACGGCGTGGACGGGGTGCTGGTCCCCGGCGGCTTCGGGGTGCGCGGCATCGAGGGGAAGATCGGCGCGGTCACGCACGCCCGCACGCAGGAGATCCCGCTGCTCGGCCTGTGCCTGGGGCTGCAGTGCGTGGCGATCGAGGTGGCGCGGAACCTGGCCGGCCTGGCCGGCGCCAACAGCGCCGAGTTCGACCCGGAGACCCCGTACCCGGTGATCGCGACCATGGCCGACCAGGAGGACGTGGTGGCCGGGGAGCGGGACATGGGCGGCACCATGCGGCTCGGCCTGTACCCCGCGGTGCTGGCCGAGGGCTCCCTGGCCAGGAAGCTGTACGGGGCCGCGGAAGTCTCCGAGCGGCACCGGCACCGGTACGAGGTGAACAACGCCTACCGCGACGTGCTGGAACAGGCCGGGCTGCGATGCTCGGGGCTGTCCCCGGACGGCCGCCTGGTCGAGTTCGTGGAACTGCCCGCCGGCATCCACCCCTACCTGATCGCGACCCAGGCGCACCCGGAGTTCCTGTCCCGGCCCACCCGGCCGCACCCGCTGTTCAGCGGCCTGGTGGCCGCCGCGCTCGAGCACTCAAGGACGGTCCGCACCGCGCCCGCCGCCAGCGCGCACCGCGCCGCGGCGAGCGCCTGACGTGGCACCGCCGCCGCCGGAACTGCGCGACACGCCGCGGCACTGGCCGGTGGCAGGCCAGCCGGTGCGGGCGCGGGGCGCCTTCGTGGTGCTGCGCACCGACCAGGTCCGGATGCCGGAGGGGGACGTGGCACCGCGGGACGTGGTGGAGCACCCCGGCGCCGTGGCCGTCGTCGCGCTCGACGACGCCGGCCAGGTGCTGCTCATCCGGCAGTACCGGCATCCGGCCGGGCACTTCCTCTGGGAAATCCCGGCGGGGCTGCGGGACGTGCCCGGCGAACCGGAGCACCGCACCGCCGAGCGGGAACTGCGCGAGGAGACCGGGTACACCGCGCACACCTGGCACATCCTCACCGACTGTTACACCTCGCCGGGCATCTCCACCGAGCGGGTCACCGTGTTCCTGGCCCGCGACCTGGCCGAGGTCACCGACGCCGAGCGCGGCCCGCCGCTGCGGCACGAGGAGGCCCACCTGCAGCCCGCCTGGGTGCCCCTGGACCGGGCGGTTCAGCTATTCCTGGCGGGTGAACTGCACAATGGTGTAGCTGCGGTAGGTATCTTGGCCGCGTACGCCGCCCGTCAGGGCGGGTTCGCAGCGCTCAGGGAAGCCGGGGCAGGCGAACGCTGACGGCCGTGGGCCCGTCAGGAACCCGGACCGGCGGGCAGTGGCGCCCGGTGGCCGGATGCGCGAGAAGGGCTGCGTCATGAAGGTTGGTGTCCCCAAGGAACTCAAGAACCACGAGTACCGGGTGGCGATCACCCCGGCGGGCGTGCACGAGCTGGTCCGTGCGGGCCACCAGGTGTTCATCGAGCAGGACGCGGGAACCGGCTCGGCGATACCGGACGCCGACTTCGTGGCCGCGGGGGCCAGCATCATGCCCGGCGCCGACGACGTGTGGGCCACCAGCGAACTGGTGCTCAAGGTCAAGGAACCGGTACCGGAGGAGTACCACCGGATGCGCAAGGGGCAGGTGCTGTTCACCTACCTGCACCTGGCCGCGTCCCGCCAGTGCACCGACGCGCTGCTCGGCTCGGGGATCACCTCGATCGCCTACGAGATGGTCCAGGCGCCCGACGGCTCGCTGCCGCTGCTCGCGCCGATGTCGGAGGTCGCGGGCCGGATGGCGCCCCAGGTCGGGGCGCACCACCTGCAGCGGGACGGCGGCGGGCGCGGGGTCCTCATGGGCGGGGTGTCCGGCGTCTACGCGGCCAAGGTGGTGGTCCTCGGCGCCGGCGTATCCGGGATGAACGCGGCCGCGATCGCCCTCGGCATGCAGGCCGAGGTCCTGCTCGTGGACAAGAACGTCACCCGGCTGCGCCAGGCCGACGCCATCTACCAGGGGCACCTCCAGACGGTCGCGTCGAACACCTACGAGATCGAGCGCGCGGTGATCGACGCCGACCTGGTGATCGGGGCGGTGCTGGTGCCCGGCGCGAAGGCGCCGACACTGATCCCCAACGAGCTGGTGGCGCGGATGAAGCCCGGCTCGGTGCTGGTGGACATCTCCATCGACCAGGGCGGCTGCTTCGAGGACTCGCACCCCACCACGCACGGCGAGCCGACCTACCGGGTGCACGACTCGGTGTTCTACTGCGTGGCCAACATGCCCGGCGCGGTGCCGCACACCTCCACCTACGCGCTGACCAACGTCACCCTGCCGTACGTGCTGGAGCTGGCGAACCTGGGCTGGCGCGAGGCGCTGCGCACGGACGCCGCGCTGCTGCCCGGCCTGCACACCCACGAGGGCGCGCTGACCATCGAGCCGGTCGCCGATGCGCACGGCCTGCCGTCCACATCACCGGAGCAGGTGCTGCGCTGACCGATCCGCCGCCCCGGGATACCGGCGGCGCCGCCGGGCCGGGCCTCGCCGCCGCGGTCGGCCGTTACCTCGGCCATCTCGCGGTGGAGCGGGGCCTGGCCGCGCACACCCTGGCCGCTTACCGGCGGGACCTGGCCAGGTATGCCGAGGCGATGTCGGCCCGGGGCCGGGCGGACGTGGCCGGCATCACCACGGCGGACGTCGCCGCGTTCCTGGCGGGCCTGCGCCGCGGCGGGGACGGGCACCCGCCGCTGAAGGCGAGTTCCGCCGCCCGCGCCATGGCCGCGGTGCGCGGGCTGCACGCGTTCGCCGCCGCCGAGGGACTGGCCGCCGGGGACCCGGCCGGCCAGCTTCCGCCGCCCGTCCCGGCGCGGCGGCTGCCCCGCGCGATCGGGATCGCCGAGGTGGAGCGGCTGCTCGCCGCGGCGTCCCCCGGCGGCGCGGAAGGCGGCCCGCTGGCATTCCGGGACCGTGCCCTGCTCGAGCTGCTCTACGGCACCGGCGCCCGGATCTCCGAGGCGGTCGGCCTGGATACCGGCGACGTGGGCGGGCCCGCGCTGCGGCTGGCCGGCAAGGGCGGCAAGCACCGGATCGTCCCGGTCGGCAGCTACGCGGCGCGGGCGCTGGACGCCTACCTGGTCCGGGCACGGCCCGCGCTGGCGGCCGCCGCGCGCCGCGCGCCGGCCAGCCCCGCGGTGTTCCTGAACGCCCGGGGCGGCCGGCTGAGCCGCCAGGGCGCCTGGGGCGTGCTCAAGGCGGCGGCGGACCGGGCGGGTCTGGACGGCGTGTCACCGCACACGCTGCGCCACTCGTTCGCCACCCACCTGCTCGACGGCGGGGCCGACGTCCGGGTGGTGCAGGAGCTGCTCGGCCACGCCTCGGTGACCACCACCCAGGTCTACACCCTGGTGACCGTGGACAAGCTGCGCGAAGTGTACGCCGCGGCCCACCCGCGGGCATTCTGAGCGGCCGTGCTGGCCCGGGGGGACGACCCCCCGGAGCCCCCCGCTGGCCTGCGGCCCGGTTCCTCCGTCACCGGGCCGGGGCCGTGCTGGCCCGGGGGGACGACCCCCCGGAGCCCCCCGCTGGCCTGCGGCCCGGTTCCTCCGTCACCGGGCCGGGGCCGCGCCGGCCACCGGGGGAGGTCAAACTACGAAAGGCACGGATGCGCCAGGCAAACGGTGAGTCGGCTTGCCGCTGGCCCTCCCAGCCCCTAGAGTCCGGGTTCCAGCGGAGGCTTTCACGCGCCCCCGCTGGGAGGTGCAGCACATGGTGGCAGCGTCCCGCGTAGCCGAACTCGTGACCGGGCCCACCGGGCGTCCCCTGCCGGTCTTTCCCCACCCCGAGCCGCTCGCGAGGCACGGCCCGGCGCGGGTGGTGGCGGTCTGCAACCAGAAGGGCGGGGTGGGCAAGACAACCACGACCATCAGCCTCGGCGCGGCGCTCGCGGAGTTCGGCCGCCGCGTCCTGCTCGTCGACTTCGACCCGCAGGGCGCGCTCTCGGTAGGCCTGGGAATCCAGCCGCACGAGCTGGACTCCACCATCTACAACCTGCTGATGGAGCGCGGGGCCAGCCCGTCAGAGGTAGTGATGAAGACCAGCGTGGCCGACATGCACCTGCTGCCGAGCAACATCGACCTGTCCGGGGCCGAGGTCCAGCTGGTGCACGAGGTGGGCCGGGAGTTCGTGCTCGGTGGCGTGCTGGAGCCGCTGCTCCCCGAGTACGACATCGTCCTCATCGACTGCCAGCCGTCCCTTGGCCTGCTCACGGTGAACGCGCTCGCCTGCGCCGACGGCATCATCGTGCCGCTGGAATGCGAGTACTTCGCGATGCGCGGGGTGGCGCTGCTGACCGAGACCATCGACAAGGTCTCCCGGCGGATCAACCCCAGGCTGCGCATGGACGGCCTGCTCGCCACCATGTACGACTCACGGACGCTGCACTCGCGCGAGGTGCTCACCCGGGTGGTGGACCGGTTCGGCGACGAGGTGTTCCACACCGTGATCAGCCGCACCGTGCGGTTCCCGGACGCGAGCGTGGCCGGCGAGCCGATCACCAGCTTCGACCCCGCGTCCAACGGCGCCAGCTCCTACCGGCAACTCGCCAAGGAGGTGCTGGAACGGTGGCGGCAGGCAGGCCGCGCCTGACCCGGGGCAGGCGCGTCAGCCTGCCCGGCGTCCACGAACTGCTCCGCCCCGCCACCCGCGACCAGGCCGCCCACGAGGGCCGCCAGGCCAGCGGGCGCGAGGGCCACTCGCAGAAGATCACCGTCTACCTGTCCGCCGACGAGCTGCTCGACCTGGAACGGGCCCGGCTCACGCTGCGCACCCGCGGCCTGACCGTGGACCGGGGCCGGATGGTGCGGGAGGCCATCGCCGTGCTGCTCGCCGACCTGGACGCCGGGGTGGAGTCGAGCCTGCTCGCCCGGCGGCTGCGCGAGCCCGCGCCCGGGCAGACGCCAGCGGGAACCCCGTGATCGCAGCGGTGGACAGCGAGCCGGGCGGCAGCGCGGGCCACGCCGGCAGCCCGGGCTTCGAGGTGCACCTCGACGTGTTCGAGGGGCCGTTCGACCTGCTCCTCGGGCTGATCTCCAAGCACAAGCTGGACATCACCGAGGTGGCCCTGTCCCAGGTCACCGACGAGTTCATCGGCTACATCCGGGCCCGGGCCGACTCGTTCGACCTGGATCAGGCGAGCTACTTCCTGGTGGTGGCGGCCACCTTGCTCGACCTCAAGGCCGCCCGGCTGCTGCCCGCGGGCGAGGTGGAGGACGAAGAGGACCTCGCCCTGCTCGAGGCCAGGGACCTGCTGTTCGCCCGGCTGCTCCAGTACCGCGCCTACAAGGAGGTCGCCGGCCTGTTCGCGGGCCAGATGGCGGCCCAGGGCCGCCGGTTCGCCCGGCGCGTGCCGATGGAGCCACGGTTCGCCGGGCTGCTGCCCGAGGTCCTGCTGGGCCTCGGCCCCGCCGAGTTCGCCCGGATCGCCGCCGTGGTGCTCGCCCCGCGCCCGGCGCCGGTGGTGTCCACCGAGCACATCCACGTGCCGCGGGCCAGCGTCGCCGAGCAGGCCGCGATCCTGGCCGCGCGGCTGCGCCGGGTGCACCGCGCCACCTTCCGGCAGCTCGTCTCCGACTGCGCCGGCGTCTACGAGGTGGTGGCCAGGTTCCTCGCGGTGCTTGAGCTCTTCCGGGAGGGTAACGTCGTCCTTGAGCAGGCCGAGCCGCTGGGGGATCTCTACGTGACCTGGTCGCCCGGTGCGCCCGCGGCCACCGCGGGCGCCGGCGAGGAAGAAGACGGTTAACACAAACATGCTTAACGATGGCGACGGGGTGCTCGCCGGCGACACCGGCCCTGGCCCCACCCTGGAGGCCTGCCTGGAGGCCATCCTGCTCGTCGTGGACGAGCCGGTCGCCGAGGTGGTCCTGGCCCAGGTGCTGGAACGGCCCAGGGACGAGGTGTGCCGCGCGCTGGCCGGGCTGGCCGCCTCCTACGACGAGCAGCGCCGCGGCTATGACCTGCGCCAGGTGGCGGGCGGGTGGCGGTTCTACACCCGGGAGGAATGCGCCCCGGTCGTGGAACGGTTCGTCAGGGACGGCCAGGAGGTGCGGCTCACCCAGGCGGCGCTGGAGACCCTGGCGGTGGTCGCCTACCGCCAGCCGGTCAGCCGGTCCCGGGTGTCCGCGGTCCGCGGTGTCAACTGCGACGCGGTGATGCGCACGCTGACCCTGCGCGGGCTGGTCGAGGAGGCCGGCACCGAGCACGAGACCGGCGCGATCCTGTACCGGACGACCAGCTACTTCCTGGAGCGGCTGGGCCTGGCCGGCCTGGCGGACCTGCCCGACCTCGCGCCGTTCCTCCCCGATCAGGTCGAGGAGGCCGCCGAATCCGCCGGGGAGATCGTGGATTCCGGCAGGGAGGTCAGCGGTTCCGGCGATGAGCAAGGCGCGTGACCGCGGCATGCCCCGGGGGGGCAACCCCCCGCAACCCCCCGGGGGCCGCAGGCCGCCCCCGGCCATCCGTGCGGGGGGCGAAGGGGAGCGCGACTCCCTGACCGACGTGCCCGGCGGGGTCCGGCTGCAGAAGGTGCTGGCCGCCGCGGGCCTGGGCAGCAGGCGGCACTGCGAGGAACTGATCGGCGAGGGGCGCGTCGAGGTCGACGGCGAGACGGTGCGCCGCTACGGCGCCCGCGTCGACCCGCAGCACCAGGTGATCCGGGTGGACGGGCTGCGCATCCCATCCCGGCAGGACCTGGTGTACCTGGCGCTCAACAAGCCCGCCGGGGTGGTCACCACGATGTCCGACGACCGGGGCCGGCGCACCGTCGGCGACCTGCTCGGCGACCGGGAGGAACGGCTGTACCACGTGGGCCGGCTCGACTACGAGACCGAGGGCCTGATGCTGCTCACCAACGACGGCGACCTCGCGCACCGGCTCATGCACCCCAGGTACGGCGTGCTCAAGACCTACCTCGCGGACGTGCCCGGCCCGGTGGACCGCGACCTCGGGCGGCGGCTGATCACCGGCATCGAGCTGGAGGACGGCGTGGCCAGCGCGGACAAGTTCCGGGTCGTGGAACGAGCGGGGTCGCGGGCGCTGGTCGAGATCACGTTGCACGAGGGGCGGAAGCACGTCGTCCGGCGGCTGCTGGCCGAGGCCGGGCATCCGGTGTCCCGGCTGGTGCGGACGCAGGTGGGGCCGGTGAAACTGGGGAACCTGAAGCCGGGGACGTCCCGGGTGCTGACCACCGCGGAGGTCGGGGGACTGTACGCGGCGGTGGGGCTGTAGGCCTGGCGGGCCGGGGCGGACGGATTCTCGCCAGGCGCGGGCCGGGGCAGGGCCGATAGCCTTGGGTAATCCATTACGCAAGGTGAAGGAGTGCTGGTGGCGGTTCGGGCTATCCGCGGGGCCGTGCAGGTGGACGCCAACGAGAAGGCGGACATCCTGGAGGGGACCACCGAGCTGGTCACCGAGGTGATGACCCGCAACGGGCTCGTCACCGAGGACGTGATCAGCGTGGTCTTCACGGCGACGCCCGATCTGGACGCGGAGTTCCCGGCGCTGGCGGCCCGCAAGATCGGCTTCCATGACGTGCCGCTGCTGTGCGCCAGCGAGATCGGGGTGCCCGGGGCGATGCCCCGGGTTGTCCGGCTGCTGATGCACGTGGAGACCGGCAAGCCCCGCTCCGCGCTGGAACACGTCTATCTGCGCGGCGCGGTGGCCCTGCGGCTGGACATCGCCCAGTGAGCGCACCGTCGGCGGGCGAAGGGGCGCTGCCCGAGCTGCGCAGTGCGGTGGTGGTGGGGACCGGGCTGATCGGGACGTCCATCGCGCTGGCGCTGCGCGAGCGGGGCGTGCGGGTGTGGCTGGCCGACCGGGACCCCGCGTCGGCCCGGCTGGCCGCCGACATCGGCGCGGGCACCGTGGCCGGCGCGGACCTCGCGGACCTCACCGAGCGGGCGGACCTCGCGGTGCTCGCGGTGCCGCCGGCCGCCGCCGCGGCGGTGCTGGCCACCGCGCAGGCCGCCGGCGCCGCCCGCTGGTACACCGACGTGGCCAGCGTCAAGGGCGCGGTGCTCGAGCGGGCCGCCGCGCTCGGCTGCGACCTTGCCCCGTTCGTGCCGGGGCACCCGCTGTCCGGCCGGGAGCGGTCCGGCCCGGCCGCGGCACGGGCCGACCTGTTCCTCGGCCGCCCCTGGGTGATCTGCCCGGGGCCGGGGACCGCGCCGGAGGCCATCGCCGCGGCCGCCGCCCTGGTCCGCTGCTGCCAGGCCCAGGAGGTGCGGCTGACCGCCGCGGAACACGACCGCTACGTGGCGCTCGTCTCGCACGCACCGCACGTGGTCGCCGCCGCGATGGCGGCCCGGCTGGCCGACGCGGCCGAGCCCGCCCTGATGCTGTCCGGCCAGGGCATCAGGGACGTGACCCGGATCGCGGCCGGGGACAGCCGGATGTGGGCGCAGATCCTGGCCGCCAACTCCGGGCCCGTCGCCGAGGTGCTCGCCGCCGTGGCGGCCGACCTGGCCGCCGCCGCCGAGGCGCTGCGGGAGGCCGGGGCCGATACCGCCGGCCCGGGCCTGAAGGCGGTCACCGGGCTGCTTGACGAGGGCAGCGCCGGGGTCGGCCGCATCCCCGGCAAGCACAGCAGGCCGAGCCGCGACGACATGGTGGTCCAGGTGGTCATTCCCGACGTGCCGGGTGAGCTGGCCCGGCTGTTCCGCGCGGCCGGGGAGGCCGGGGTGAACATCGAGGACATCGGCATCGAGCACTCACCCGGGCTGCCGGTGGGCGTGGCCGAACTGGTGGTCCGGCCGGAGGCCGTTGCCCGGCTCACCCAGGCGCTGGCGGCCTCCGGCTGGCCGGTGCGCCGGTAGCATCGCAGAGTGACTGGCTGCCTTGTGATCGCGGTGGACGGCCCCGCGGGGTCAGGAAAATCGAGCACCGCCCGGGGCGTTGCCGCCGAGCTTGGCCTGCGCTACCTGGACACCGGCGCGATGTACCGGGCGCTGACCTGGTGGCTGATCAGCCAGCGGCTTGACTTCGCCGACCCGGCGACGGTGGCGCGGAACGCCCGGCGGCCGGTGATCGAGGTGACCACCAACCCGGCCGGCCCGGTGGTCCGGGTCGACGGCACCGACGTCACCGGCCAGATCCGCACCAGGGAGGTCTCCAACGCGGTGAGCGCGGTCGCCTCGGTCCCCGAGGTCCGGGCGCACCTGGTCGCCCGGCAGCAGGCCATCCTCGCGGCCGCCTGTGCGGCCGGTGACGGGATCGTGGCCGAGGGCCGTGACATCGGCACGGTCGTCGCCCCGCAGGCCGTGGTGAAGGTGTTCCTGACCGCCAGCGAGGCGGCCAGGGCGGTCCGGCGCAGCGCCGACCTGGCCGCCGACCCCGGCGCCACGCCCGCGGTGACCCGGGACGAGCAGCGGCGCCGGGACACCGCCGACGCGCCGCAGTCGGCGATGGCCAGCGACGCCATCAAGGTCGACTCCACCGTCATGTCCCTGGACCAGGTCATCGGCCTGATCGTCCGGGTGGCCGGGGAACGCGGATTCCCGCTGGCGGGCCACCCGGCGCGGACCGGCTGACATGACCGGCCCGTACGAGCAGGACAGCGACCACGCCCCCGGCGCCCCGGTGCCCGTCGTGGCGGTCGTGGGGCGCCCCAACGTCGGCAAGTCCACCCTGGTCAACCGGATTCTCGGCAGCCGCCAGGCGGTCGTGGAGGACACCCCGGGGGTCACCAGGGACCGGGTGGCCTACGACGCGACCTGGCGTGGCCGGTCGTTCACCCTGGTGGACACCGGGGGATGGGAGGCCGCCGTCGGCGACAGCGCGCACCCCAGCCGCGCGCTGGCCGAACTGGTCACCGCGCAGGCCCGGATGTCGGTGGACGCGGCCGACGCGGTGCTGTTCGTGGTGGACGCGGTCGTCGGCATCACCGACGCGGACGAGGCCGTCGCCTCGGTGCTGCGCCGGTCCGGGAAGCCCGTGGTGCTGGCCGCGAACAAGGTGGACGACGCGCCCGCCGAGCCCGCGGCGGCGGCGTTGTGGTCGCTGGGCCTCGGCGAGCCGTACCCGGTCAGCGCCCTGCACGGGCGGGGCAGCGGCGACCTGCTCGACGTGGTGCTCGCGGCGCTGCCGGAATCCGCGCCCGCGGAACGCGACCACGGCGGCGGGCCGCGCCGGGTGGCCCTGATCGGCAAGCCCAACGTGGGCAAGTCCAGCCTGCTGAACCGGCTCGCCGGTGAGCAGCGGGTGCTGGTGCACGAGGTCGCGGGCACCACCAGGGACCCGGTGGACGAGCTGATCGAGCTGGGCGGGGTGACCTGGCGGTTCGTGGACACCGCGGGCATCAGGCGGCGGGCCATCCATAACCAGGGCGCGGACTTCTACGCCGGGCTGCGGACCGCCGGAGCGCTGGAGCGCGCCGAGGTTGCCGTGGTCCTGGTGGACGCCAGCGAGCCGCTCACCGAGCAGGACCTGCGCATCGTGTCCATGGTCATCGACGCGGGCCGGGCCCTGGTCCTCGCCTACAACAAGTGGGACCTGGTGGACGAGGATCAGCGGCTGCGGCTGGACCGGGACATCGACCGACAGCTGCACACCGCCCGGTGGGCGCCGCGGGTGAACCTGTCCGCGAAGACCGGCCGCCACACCGACCGGCTGGTGCCCGCGCTGGAACTGGCGCTGGCCGGCTGGGAGACCCGGGTGCCGACCGGCAGGCTGAACGCCTGGATCGCCGGCCTGGTCGCGGCGACCCCGCCGCCGGCCAGGGGCGGCCGCGCGCCCAAGGTCCTGTTCGCCACCCAGGCGGGCATCAGGCCGCCGCACTTCGTGCTGTTCACCACCGGGTTCCTCGAGGCCGGGTACCGGCGGTTCGTGGAGCGGCGGCTGCGCGAGGAGTTCGGTTTCGCGGGCAGCCCGGTGCACCTGTCGGTGCGGGTCAGGGAGCGGCGCGGTGGCCGTCAGGCGGGCCGGGCCCGGGCGCGCTAGGCGGCCAGGCGGAACCACACGGTGGTGCTGGCGGCCTCCTGCTGATAGCCCCACTCGTCGGCGAGCGACTGGACCAGGAACAGGCCACGGCCGTCGGTGGCGAACGTGTCGTCCCGCACCACAGGGACGCTGCGCGCGGATCCCTCGTCGATGACCTCGACCCGCAGGCTGCCGGCCAGTTCGATGACCACCACGGTCACGGTGCCGCCGGGCAGGCGCGAGCAGGTGTGCTGCACCGCGTTGGTGACCAGCTCGGAGACCAGTAACCGGGCGACGTCGCCGCGGGGGTGACCGGGACCGAGGACGCCGTCCACGAACGCGCGCGCCTCCGGCACGCTCTGCTCGCGCCCGGGAATCGTCGCCGTCCCGAGCACGGCGGTGCCGGTCAACATCGCGAGCCGGCGGATATGCCACTACGTGAATGTGCCATCTCGTCCGGTCCCTCCCCAGCAGAGGCGGCCGGCGTGTCATGCCCGGCGTCGCCCCGGCCCCGCCACGATTCCGCTTCGTAGTCGAGCGAGCACTATTAGTAGTGCCATCATGACCCTGCGAAGTAGCCCGCGCAAGTGCATGGGGCCCGTGGATCTCCGTGTCAGGCACGGGGAAGCGCGCGGCGGGCGGTCACCTACGATCGGTGCGGGACGAAACGAGGTATGCCCATGCGCTACCGCCCGCTTGGCGATTCCGGGCTGATGGTCTCGGTGACCGGGCTCGGCTGCAACAATTTCGGCCGCAGGCTCGATCTGGACGGGACCCGGGCGGTGGTGGATGCCGCGCTGGAGGCGGGCATCACGCTGCTGGACACGGCCGACATGTACGGCGGGGAGGGCCGCTCGGAGGAACTGCTCGGCGAGGTGCTCACCGGGCGGCGCGACCAGGTCGTGCTCGCGACGAAGTTCGGTCACCAGGCCGTGGACATGGGGTACGGGCCCGCGGCGGGCGCGAAGGGCAGCCGGGCCTACATCCGGCGCGCCGTGGAGCGGTCGCTGCGCCGGCTCCGGACCGACTACCTGGACCTGTACCAGATCCACACGCCGGACCCGGTGACGCCGGTCGCGGAGACGCTGGCCGCGCTCACCGAGCTTGTCGCCGAGGGCAAGGTGCGCTACCTGGGCAACTCCAACTTCGCCGGCTGGCAGATCGCCGACGCCGCGCACGTGGCGCGGGCCACCGGCGCGGTGCCGTTCGTGTCCGCGCAGAACCACTGGTCGCTGCTGGAACGCGGCGCCGAGGCCGAGGTCGTGCCCGCCGCCCGGCACTTCGGCCTGGGCGTGCTTCCGTACTTCCCGCTGGCCAACGGGCTGCTCACCGGGAAGGTGCGCAGGGGCCAGGCGCCGCCGCCGGGCAGCCGGCTGGCGGGCCGCCCCGGCTACCTGACCGAGTCGAAGCTGGACCGGGTGGAGGCGCTGATCACCTGGGCGGCCGGGCGCGGGCTCACCATCTTGGAGGTGGCCATCGGGGCGCTGGCCGCGCAGCCGGGCTGCGCCTCGGTGATCGCCGGGGCGATGTCACCGGAACAGGTGAAGGCCAACGTCGCGGCGGGGGAGTGGATCCCGTCGGCCACCGACCTCGGCGAGATTGACCGGATCGTGCCGCCGCCCGAGGTGGAGTAGGTGCCGGGGCCGGCCGGGCGCCGCGTCGGTCCGGGGCAGCCGGCCCGCGGGCGGTGGTCAGCCGGCCGCGCGGGCGACGGCGACCGCGGTGCGGTACAGCGACCGGATGGCGTGGCCGAACCGTGGTGAGTAGGACACCGACTCGAGGTAGCCGCCCTGCTCGTAGCCGCCGATCACGCCGATGACCGTGCCGGCGCCGGTCGCCGCGTCCCGCCTGGCCAGGAACGGGCCGCCGCTGGTGCCGTCGGGGTAGCCGCCGCAGTCGAACCGCAACTGGTGCCGCCCGAACGGGTGCGCCCTGTTGCCGCAGATGACCGGCCACTGCTCGCCGTCTGGGTAGCCGATCACGTGCACGAAGGTGCGAGCCGGCCAGCCGGTGCCCAGCCGCTCGCCGCCGGTCCGGCGCTGCACGCCGGGCCGCCCGGGCTGCCCCACCACCAGGAAGGCCACGTCGCGGTTCGGGTTCCGGTGGTCCGCCCAGCCGGAGTCCACGACGATCCGCCGGACGGTCCAGGTGCCGTACGGGCGGCTGCCGTTGCGGTAGCCGGGCACGAAGGCGAGGTCACCGGGCCGCCGGCCAGACACGCAGTGCGCGGCGGTGACCACCAGGTTCTTGACCGGGCTGGCCACCACGGCGGCGGTGCAGAAGTGCCTGCCGGGCCCGCCGGGGGTCACCTCGAACAGCGCGCCGACCGCGGGCGTCCCCTCGAACGGCCTCCCGGACACCGGTACGGGCCGGGCCGGGGTCGCCGCGGCGACGGCGAGCCGGGCGGCGAGGCGCGCCGCGCTGTGCGCGGCCGGCGACAGCACCAGGACGGCCAGGGCGAGCCCGGGCAGTGCGGCCTGGGCCCACAGCGCGGGCCACCGGTACCAGCCGCCCCCGGCACGTCGCATGCACACCCCCCGCTCGCCGGGCGCGGCCGCCGCGGCGGACTTCTCCTTGAGAAGATTGTGCAGGTCAGAGGCGGATAAAGCCAGCGCGCCCGGGTTTCGCGGCGCGATGGCGCCGACGTGGCCGTGCGCGTAGGATCGCACCGTCATGAGCTATGTCACCGATCACTGGTCGTTCGACCCCTTCATGATCGTGGTCGCGGTCCTGGTGATCTGGCATGAAATCGGCCTGGCCCGGCTCGCCCGGCGGTCCCGGCCGGAGCGGACCAGGCAGCGGCGGCGGCGGTCCTTCCTGTTCTACGGCGGGCTGGCCATGCTGCTGCTCACCGTCTCCTCGCCGATCGACTACTGGGCGGACGGCTACTTCTTCGTCCACATGATCCAGCACCTGCTGCTGATGTTCGCCGCGCCGACGCTGGTGGTGGCGGGTGCGCCGTGGCAGCCGCTGCTCGACGGGCTGCCCGGCCGGGCCGGCCGGGCGGTCACCCGGGGCACGCTGCGCGGCACCTGGTCGCGGCCGCTGCGGGCGGCCGGGGCGTTCCTGCTGCGGCCCTGGGTCTCGGTGACCCTGTTCAGCGCCGTGATGGTCTTCTGGCACCTGCAGGCCCCGTTCGACCTGGCCCAGGACGACCAGGCCGTGCACATCTGGCTGATGCACGGCAGTTTCTTCACCGCCGGGGTGCTGTTCTGGCTGCAGTTCATCCCCTCGCCGCCGTTCCGGCGGCGGATGCCCGACGTGTCCCAGGCCATCGCCCTGATCGGCACCAACATGGTGATGTGGGTGCTGGCCATGTCGATGAGCCTGTTCACCCAGACGTCCTGGTACCCGGTGTACGCCCACGTCCCCGGCGTCACCCTGCCGCCGTTCGCCGACCAGCAGATCGGTGCCGCGATCCTCTGGGTGTGCGGCGACGTCTGGGCCATCCCGGCGCTGGTCATGGTGATGCGGCGGATCATCGGCACGGACGGCGGGGTTGGCGCGGCGATCGACAAGATCCTCGGCCGCGGCCCGGCCTCGTACTCCTGGGCCGGTGGCGCGGGCTGGTCCCGGCCCCGCGGGCGCGGCCCGGCCGTGCCGCCGCCCGCGCCCGAGCCGCCCACCGAGGCGTGAGCGGGCCGGCCGCCGGGCTACCGGCTGTGCCGTGACCGCGGGCGCGGAGCAGGGAAGATGCCGCCGGTGAGTAATGCTTTGAACACTTTTGGTTGATGTCCCGCGCCCGCCGTGCCGAGAATGGGACAAGCGCACGGATAGCACACGGAAGGCGGCGGCGTGGGGAGTCGCGCGGCGCACGGAGCCGCGGTCCGGAGCACCCATGCTCTGCTGGGCCAGCCCCGGCTTCGCCGCGTCGCTGGCGATCTTCGCGGTCGCCGGGCTGTTCGCCGGTTACCAGATCGCGGCGAACTCGGCGTTCGTCGCCGCGGTGCCCGCCGAGCGCCGCGGCCAGGCGTTCGGCCTGGCCAACGGCGGCATGCAGGTGTTCCAGGGCGTTTGGTTCATCATCGTCGGTGCCCTGGCCGGGTTGCTCGGCCCCGGCGCCGTAATCGCGCTGAGCGGCTGCCTTGGCACGATCATCGCCATCCGGCTGGCGGCCCGGTGGGCCACCCGCGGCGTCCCGGTCGCCAGCCGGCCGTGAGGAGGGAGATCCATGCCGCGAAGATCTAGGTCCATTCGGCTCGCATGGCGATCCTCCCTCCCCGGTTGGCATGGCCGGGCAGCGTGGCGGGGGCGATGACCTGCCCGCCTTGACAGCAGATTTCCTGTTCTGTCACCATTCGGAGTTAGCCCAGCACCGTTAGTTAACCATCAGTAACTCTTGCCCCGCATAGCACTTTTACGAGAGTTTTCATGATTTCGATCCGCCCGCCGGGCCGCGTCGGTCACGTCGCTGGCAGAGTTCTGCAGTCCCTCCGCTCGTGGCAGGTATGGGACCTGCGAGGCCCGTTGCGGTGCTACGTCCTCGCGGTGCCCGTGGTCTATGCCGGGGCGCTGGTTTTCGCCGCGTCTACTACCACGTGGCAGCCCCGGCATGCGTTCGTTTTCCTGGCGCTGGTCGCCTGTGGCATGGCGGTGACCGAGGCGAACCGCTCGGTCCGGGAGCCACAGGGCACCCTGGCCCGTGACCTGCAGTCCGTCTGGTACCTCGCCATCGCTATTACCCTGCCACCCTGGTACGCCCTCGCGGCGCCGATTCCGCTCGCGGTGCACAAACTGTGGCGAACCCGCCGGATGCTCATCTACCGGCGGATCTTCAGTCACGCCGCGATCGGCCTGGCCTACGGCCTCGCGTCCGTCACGTTCCACGCCATGCCCGCCGCCGTGGTCGGCGCCTCCCCGGGCACCGGCCGGCATGCGCTGTCCTGGGTGCTCGCCGTGACGGCCTGCGGCCTGATCGGCACGCTGGTCAACTACGGCTTCATCCTGGTGGCGATCCGGCTTTCCGACCCCGACGCCCGGGTCCGCGACCTGGTGGGCAGCCGCGAATCATTGACCTCGGACCTGCTCGAGCTGAGCCTGGCGGTGGCGCTGACGCTGGTGGTCGCCATCAGCCCGGTGCTCATGGCGCTGGCCCTGCCCACGGTGGTGCTGTGCCGGCGCTACCTGATGCAGGCGCAGCTGCTCGCCCAGGCCAGGATCGACGCCAAGACCGGCCTGCTCAACGCCGGCACCTGGCAGCGCGAGGCGGCCGCCGAGTTCTACCGGGCGCTGCGCAGCGACGCGCCGCTCGCCCTGGTCATGGTGGACATCGACCACTTCAGCAGCGTGAACGAGACGGCGGGCCTGGAGGCCGGGGACCGGGTGCTGCAGGACATCGCCCGCACGGTGACCCAGAACCTGCAGGGCTCCGGACTGGTGGGGCGCTTCGGCGGTAAGCAGTTCGCCATCCTGCTGCCGCAGACCGGCGAGACCGAGGCCAGGCGGATAGCGGAGCGGCTGCGCGACCACATCGCCGGGGAGCCGATCGCCATCGAAGACGGGAGCCACGCGGGCTTCGTGTTCCGGCTGACCGTGTCGATCGGGATCGGCATCCTGGACCGGTCCCGCCGGGCGCTGGCGGAACTGATCGGCGCCGCCGACAAGGCGCTCACCGAGGCCAAGGCCACCGGGCGCAACAAGGTGTGCGTGGTGCCGGGCGTGATCGAGCCCGACTGAGCCCGGCGTCATCGGCCGGGCCTGGCGTCATCGCGGCGGGGCCGGGCGGCATCGAGCCTGGCCGGGCCGGCGCTCACGCGTGGTGGCTGTGCTTTTCCAGGTAGTCGAGGTAGAACGGGCGCATCGAATCGGCGATCTCGCCCTCGCCCGAGGCCAGCACGTCGGAGATCATCGCGTGCACCTGGGTGACATCGGCGGCGGCCATGTCGTTGTGCCCGATCGCCGCCTCGCCGGCCGGCAGCTCGCGCAGCAGTTCCCAGAGAAACCCGACGTCCAGCCGCCGCATCGCCAGGTGCACGGCGCGATCGTGAAGCTCGTGCGACGAGAGGGCGTCGAGCTCTTCCCGCGTGGTCATGGACAGACCCTATCCCGGCGGCCCGGCACGCCGCGCCCGCCGGGCTAGGGACCGCAGGGGGCGCCGTTGAACGTGCAGCCGCCCGGGGTGGTGTTGGTTCCCTGCGCGGCGATCGGCACGGTCTCGGCCGCGCCCGGCGCGAGCGTCTCGCCGCCGGACGCCGCATTCAGCACCAGCGTTCCGCCGCCGAACTGCCAGCTCGCGAACGGATCCCAGGAGCCTGGGTAGCCCACCCAGTCGACCTGGTCACCGGGCAGCGACACCTGGACGTTCCAGTCGGCGACCGGCGCGGGGCCGTTGTTCACGATGGTCAGATGCGCATGGAAGTCCTGATGCCAGGGGTCGGTACCGTCCACCGCGAAGGACACGGTGACCCTGGGCGTGGCGGGCGGGGGCACCCGGTGCCGCCGGTGGCGCGGCCGTGCCGGTGGCGTCGCGGGGCGCAGGCGGTGCACCGCCGGTGTCAGCACCCGCCGGTGCGCGCGGCGATGGTGCCGCCGCGCGGGAGCCATGCTGCGCACCGCCGTGCTCGGCACCGTCCCGCCGGTGACCACGGGCGGCAGGTTCGCGCCGCAGGTGACCAGGCCGCAGTCGGCGGCCAGCGGCCGGGCTTGCGGGCCGCGGGTAAGCGTGAGCAGCGTCATCCCGACGCCGGCCAGCAACGCGACGACGGCCGCGGCGGCCGCGACCGGGTACCACACCGGCCGGGCGAACGGCTTCGGCCGCCACCACGGCTGCGGCCGGGCACCGGCCCCGGCGTCGGCGGTCGCGTCTGCGGCGGCCGTGGGCCCGCCGCCGGTGGCCGCGTCCGGGGCCGCAGCGGCCCCGCCGTCACCTGGGTCCGGTGCCGATTCGTTCGGTGTGCCGCTCATCGTGCGCCTTGCCGCCAGCCTGGGCGCGGCGCGCGCCACAACCCCGTGCGCATGTGTCCCTCCCCGCGGGCGGTCCCGCCCGACCAGCAAACGTACCAAGGCAAAGGCTGGGACTGGTGGGAAAGGCGGTAAATGGTGCCGATTCTGGGCAAGGAGTGAGGACCGGCGGCGGGGAGGCCGGAGGCGGGGGGAGGTCAGCCGCTGCAGGTCTGGCTGTTGAACACGCAGCCGGTCGGCTTGGCAGTGCTGCCGCTCGCGGTGAAGAAGGCGGACTGGCTGGCCCCGGGGGCGATCGTCGGCTGGTCGGACGGCGCCGTCAGGGTGAGCTGGTTCCCGTCCACGCTGTAGCGGGCGCTCCACACCGAATCGATCTGATCCCCGGGCAGGGTGGCCGTCAGGGCCCACCCGCTCAGCGCCTCGGTGCCGTTGTTGACGATGGTGAAGTGCCCCTGGAAACCGCCCGGCCAGCGCTTGTCCACCGTGTAGGTGACGGTGGCGTTCACCGTGGCCGGCGTGGGGGACGCCGACGGCGTGGGCGGGACGGAGGGCGACGGCCGCGGGGACGGTGACCGCGCCGGGGCTGGCCGGGCGGACCGCGAGGGGGACGGGGACGTGCGGTGTGCCGCGGCGGCACGGTGGTTCCCCGGGGATGGCCTGGCCGTCACCCGGCCCCGGGGGCTGCGCTGGGGGGCCGGGCTGGCGCTGCTTGACCCGGGCAGCGCGGCGGAGCAGCTCACCAGGCCGCAGTCACTCGCCACCAGGCGCCGGTCGTGGTTGCTGGCCAGCAGGATCGTGGTGGTGGCCAGCGCGGCCGCGCCGACACCCAGCAGGAGCACGCCGTACCAGCGGTAACGGATGAGGATCGAGCGCGGCCCGCGGCCCGGTGCGGCCACCCGGCCGTGCCTGCGCCGCCCGCCCGGCCTGCGGTCAGCGGGATCGGCCATGGCCCCCGCCGTGCTCGCATGTCCTCGGTGACGCGAGCCACATCGCTCGCATAGCATCCCCAATCCACGCAATCTGACCGGCGTAACTCTAGCAACGGCCCGGCCGGCCGGTTTGGCGGTCCGGCGGGATGGCGGGCAGAGTCTCTGTCATGACGATGCACCTGGAGACCCGGGCGATCCACGCCCCCGCCGCCGCGCTGAACGGCTCCCGCCCGGTCAGCGTTCCGATCTTCCAGACCTCGGTGTTCGCCTTCGACGACGCGGCCGCCTGCGCCCGGGCGCTGGACGATCCCGAGGCGGGGTTCGCCTACAGCCGGTACGCCAACCCGACCACCAGCGCGCTCGAGGCCGTCGCCGCCGACCTCGAGGGCGGCGCGGCGGCCCTGGCCACGAGTTCGGGCATGGGCGCCATCAACGCGGTGCTGCTCGGCTCGCTGCGTCCCGGTGACCACGTCATCGCACAGCGGTGCCTGTACGGCGGCACGTTCGCGGTCTTCACCGAGCTGGCCGCCAGGTACGGCATCGACGTCAGCTACGTCTCCGGCCGGGATCCCGCCGAGGTCACCGCGGCCGCGTCGGACCGGTCCAGGCTGCTGTTCCTGGAGACCATCGCCAACCCCACGATCGCGGTCAGCGACCTGCCCGCGCTGATCGCCGCCGGGCACCAGGCCGGCCTGACCTGCGTGGTGGACAACACCTTCGCCACCCCGGTGCTGTGCCGGCCCATCGAGCACGGCGCGGACATCGTGGTCCACTCGGCCACGAAGTACCTCGGCGGCCATGACGACCTCACCCTCGGGCTGGTGATCTCCGCGCGGGGGGAGGTGCACCGGCCGCTGTGGAAGCACACCGTGGATCTCGGTGTCGCCGCCGACCCGTTCGCCGCGTGGCTGACGCTGCGCGGGCTCAAGACCCTGGCGCTGCGGATGGAACGGCACTGCGCCAGCGCCGCGCAACTGGCCCGCGGGCTGGCCGGGCACCCCGCCGTGACCCGGGTGCACTGGCCCGGCCTGCCGGACCATCCCGACCACGCCACGGCGGCGCGAATCCTGGCCGGCTACGGCGGGATGGTCGCCTTCGACCTGGCGGGCGGGCGCGAGGCGGGGCTGGCCTTCGTGGCCCGGCTCAAGCTGGCCGCGCTGGCCACGTCGCTCGGCGGCGCGGAGACGCTGGTGCTGCACCCGGCCTCCACCTCGCACCGCCAGATGGACCAGGCCAGCCTGCGCGCGGCGGGCATCGATGAGGGCAGCGTCCGGGTGTCGGTCGGGCTGGAGCACCCCGACGACCTGTGGGCCGACTTCGAGCAGGCCCTGGCGGGCCTATGAGGCGCCGGTACCGGCGCGGCCGCTGCGCCGCTCGACCAGGACGACGTCGCGCCACCGGCCGTGGTGACGGCCGATCCGCTCCCGGATGCCCACCACCCGGAAGCCCTTCCGCTCGTGCAGGCGGAGGCTGACGGTGTTCTCCGGGAAGATGCCGGACTGGATGGTCCAGATCCCGGCGTCCTCGGTGGAGTCGATAAGCGCCTGCAGCAGCGCGGCGCCGGCCCCCCGGCCGCGTGCCTCGGGCGCCACGTACACCGAGTGCTCGACCACCCCGGCATAGGCGCTGCGGCTGGACACCGGGCTCACGGCGGCCCAGCCGAGCACCTCGCCGGAGTCGTCCGCGGTCGCCACGTGCCGGTGATCGGGCAGCCTGGCCTCGTCGAACGCCGCCCAGGACGGCACGCCGGTCTCGAAGCTGGCGTCACCCGCGTCCAGGCCGGCCTGGTAGATGGAAAGCACCGGCCCGGCATCGGCGGCGCTCATCGGGCGGACGGCGAGCCCGATCGGCCCGGGGAACGGGGGAAGCGGGGGGAGGAACTCCTGCTCCGGGCGGGCCGGAAGCGGCGCCGCGAGCCCGCCGACCAGGGCGGCCGCGGTGGGGAAGTGGTTCACGCAGGCGGCGTTGATGCGGTAGTAGCGCGCGGTGCCGCGGCGCTCGGCGAGCACGAACCGCACCGCGGCGAGCACCTTCAGGTGCTGGGAGACGGTGGACTGCCCGACCTGCACGGCCGCGACGATCTCGGCCACCTTCATCGGCCGCCCGTGCCGGGCGAGCAAGGACACGATCTTGACCCGGGTGCCGTCGGCCAGCGCACGGAACCAGGCCGCGTAGTCCTCGGCCTCCGCTCGTGCTGCCATCTCCGCACTGGTCATGGCATCTGCCTTCCTCGCGGGACGTCGTGCCGGAGGCACGCAGGCAAGCAGCGTGCATGGTCGTGCCGGAGGCGCGCACCCATCGTCAATTCACGCTAGAAGATGACCGAGGGCTGGTCAAAACCTCCGCACCAGGGAGCGGCGTTCCGTGGCCGGGCGCGGAGTCCATAGGCTCACAGTTGTGTACCTGCCGAAGCATTTCGCCGCGCGTGACCGGGCCGCGGTCGAGGCGTTCGTGGACGCCGCCGGCGCGGCCGACCTGGTCACCTTCGACGGGGCCAAGCCCGTCGCCAGCCTGATCCCGGTCATCTGGGACCGCCCCGAGGACGGGGGAGACGGGCGGCTGATCGGCCACCTGGCGCTGGCGAACCCGCAGTGGCGGTCCGCCGGGCCGGGCACCGTGGCGCTGGCCATCGTGCACGGCCCGCAGGCGTACGTGTCGCCGTCCTGGTACCCCGGCACGGCCCGGCACGGCAAGGTCGTGCCGACCTGGAACTACGTCAGCGTGCACGTCACCGGGCCGCTCACCATCCACCGGGACGCCGAATGGCTGCGCGAGGTGGTCGGCCGGCTGACCGCGCGGCACGAGGCCGGGCGGCCCGCGCCGTGGCAGGTCAGCGACGCGCCACGGGACTTCATCGACGGCCAGTTGCGGGCGATCGTCGGGGTCGAGCTGGCGATCGCGACGGTGGAGGCGAAGGAGAAGCTGAGCCAGAACCGGGACGCGGCGGACCGGGCCGGCGCGCTTGACGGGCTGCGCCACGAGCCGGGACCCGGCCCGGCCGCGATCGCGGACCTGATGCGGTATTGACCCGGGGGAGCGACCCCCCTGGAACCCCCCGGTGGCTCAAGGCCCCGTTCCTTCGTCACGGGGCCTTGGCCGTGCTAGCTAGCCCGGGGGAGCGACCCCCCTGGAACCCCCGGGGCGCCGATGGCGCCTGGCCGGCAAGCCGGCAGGCCCCATCGCGCGTGCTGGCTTGGGGAGCGGCTCTCCGGCGGTCAGTCCGCTAGTGCTTCCTCGCGGCCCAGCTCGGCGGGCTCCTCCTCGGTGCCGGGGCAGCCGGGCGGGAATGCCGGGATGGGGCGGCCGCCGCACGCCGCGGCCATCACGTCGCCGATCGCGTCGAGCTGCGCCACCTGATCCGCGGTGAGCCCGTCGAACAGCGATGTGCGCACCTGGGCGACGTGCCCGGGAGCGGTGGCGGCCAGCACGGCATAACCCTCGTCGGTGAGCACGGCCACCTGGCCGCGCCGGTCGGTGGGGCAATCTGCCCGCTTGACCCAGCCGCGTTCCTCCAGCCGGGCCACCGCGTGCGAGGCGCGGCTCTTGCTTGCCGAGGCCGCCTCGGCAAGCTGGCTCATCCGCAGCGCGCGGCCGGGCGCCTCGGAGAGCCGCACCAGGATCTCGTAGTAGGCCAGCGGCATCCCGGCGTCCCGCTGCAGCTGGGCGTCCACGGCGGTGAACAGCGCCCGGCAACCGGCCATGAAGGAACGCCAGGCGGCCTGTTCCTGCGGTGTGAGCCAGCGTGCTTCCCCCATGGCACCAGTGTACACGAGAAATAGTTGAGCGCTTGACAATGTTACAGGGAGCGTGATACCTGTAGAGCATTCAATCATTGAGCACTCAATCACCTGGGAGCAGGGAGGACGTTATGACCGCCACTGACACCGGCACCCTGGCCGGCATCCCCGGCTATGTCGCCGGCACCTGGTCGATCGACCCGGTCCACACGGAGGTGGGCTTTGCGGTCCGCCACATGATGGTGAGCAAGGTCCGGGGCCGGTTCCGCACCTTCTCCGGCGAGATCGTGACCGGGGCCGACCCGCTCGGCTCCTCGGTGACCGCCGAGATCGACCTGTCCTCGATCGACACGGGCAACGAGCAGCGCGACGCGCACATCCGGTCGGCCGACTTCTTCGAGGTCGAGACGTACCCGATGATGACCTACCGGTCCACCGGCGTGCGCCCGCACCGCGACGGCTACATCCTCGACGGGAAGCTCACGCTCAAGGGCGTGACCAAGGACGTGCCGCTGACCCTGGAGCTCAACGGCTTCGGGCCGGACCCCTACGGCGGCACCCGGGCCGGGTTCACCGCCACGGCCGAGATCAACCGGCGCGACTTCGGCGTCAACTTCACCGCGGTCATGGAGACCGGCGGCGCCGTGGTGAGCGACAAGGTCACCATCCACCTCGAGATCGAGGCGGTACTGCAGCCCTGACGCCCCGGACGGCAGGCGACGGCGGGCGGCCGCGGGAACTACCCGTGGCCGCCCGCGGCATCTCTAGGATCGGTGTGGAACGCCCGCGACACCGATGGAGGACGCCGTGAGAGCCGCCAGTTACGACCGCTATGGCCCGGCAGCGGAGGTCCTGGAGGTCCGCGACGTCGAACGCCCGGCCCCCGGGCCGGGGGAGGTGCTGGTCAGGGTGGCCCTCTCCGGGGTCAACCCCACCGACTGGAAGAGCCGCGGCGGCTCGACGCCCCGGCCCATCGACGGCTTCCAGATCCCGCACCACGACGGCGCCGGCGTGATCGAGGCCGTGGGTGAGGGCGTGGACCCGGCGCGGGCCGGCCAGCGGGTCTGGCTGTGGCTCGCCGCGGCCGGGCGGCGGTGGGGGACCGCCGCGGAATGGAGCGTGGTGCCGGAGGACCAGGCGGTGCCGCTGCCCGACGGCGCGTCCGACGAACTGGGGGCCAGCCTCGGCGTGCCCGCCATGACCGCGCACTGGTGCGTGTTCGCCGACGGCCCGGTGGCCGGGAAGACCGTGCTTGTCGCGGGCGGCGCGGGTGCCGTCGGCCACTTCGCGATCGAGCTGGCCGCGCGGGCCGGCGCCCGGGTGATCGCCACGGCCAGCGGGCCGGAAAAGGCGGAACTGGCCCGCAAGGCCGGTGCCGCGCACGTGGTCAACTACCGGGACGCCGACGCCGCCGATCAGATCCGCGCCGCGGCGGGCCAGACCGACCGGGTGATCGAGGTCGCGCTCGGCGCGAACCTGGCCCTCGACCTCGCGGTGGCCAGGCCCGGCTCGATGATCGTGACCTATGCCGCCGAGCCGGCCGACCCGGTGCTGCCGGTCCGCGCGTGCATGACGGCGAACCTGACGCTCCGGTTCATCCTGCTGTACGGCGTGCCCCGCCCGGCGCTGCGGCGGACGGCGCAGGACCTCTCGGCCGCGCTCGCCGAGGGCGCGCTCACCGAGCTGCCGGTGCACCGCTTCGGCCTGTCCGACATCGTCGCCGCGCACCAGGCGGCCGAGGCGGGCGCGCTCGGGAAGGTGCTGGTCGCGCCCTGACCAGGCCGCCCGCGGGTACAATTACTCATCGTAATTGCCCGATCACTAGTTGACTATCTGGGGCACGCCCGGGCGGTCCGCCCGGACGCGGCCTGATCGCGCGCGCCGGGGGGCGGTAGCAGGCATGGGCAGCGGCGGCTCGGGGGCGCTGGGCCGGATCATGGTCGTCGACGACGACGCGGTCACCGCCCGGTTCATGGCCCACGTCCTGGGCAAGCGCGGCGGGTTCGAGGTCCGCCACGCGCCCGATGCCAGGTCGGCCCTGGCCATGGCCGGATCCCAGTCCTTCGACCTGGTCATCACCGACGTGGAGATGCCCGGCATGACCGGCCTGGAACTGCTCCGGGCGCTGCGCGAGATCTCGCCCGACCTTCCGGTGGCGGTGATCACCGGCCACGCATCCGTCTACGCGGTCCAGGCGATCCGCAGCGACGCCGACGAGTTCCTGGAGAAGCCGGTCCACCCCGACGAGCTGATCGCCATGGCCACCGCGCTGGTGAGCAAGGGCCGGGCGAACCGGACCGCGGCCCGCGACGCCGTGCTCGCCGTCGGGGCACATCCCGACGACGTCGAGATCGGCGCCGGGGGCACGCTGCTTGTCCACAAGCGGCGCGGCGACACCGTGGCGATCCTCACCCTCAGCCACGGCGCCCGCGGCGGCCAGCTCGACCGGGCCAGCGAGTCCCGGCGGGCCGCCGAGATCATCGGCGCCGACCTGTACCTGGAGGAGCTCCGGGACGCACACATCGGCGAGGGGGAGGACACGATCGCCGCGGTGGCCCGGGTGGTGGCACAGGTCCAGCCGACCGTCATCTACACGCACTCCCTGCACGACGTGCGCTCCGACCACCGCAACGCGCACCGGGCCGTGATGGCCGCGGCCGCGGCGGGCCGGGTGTACTGCTACCAGTCCCCGTCGGCGACCGTGGACTTCCGGCCCAGCCGGTTCGTGGCGATCGACGCCGATATCGAGGGCAAGCTCGCGGCCATCGCCGCCTTCGCCGCGCGTGCCCCGGCCCGCGGCTACGCCGACGCGGACCTGATCAGGTCCACGGCCAGGTACTGGTCCCGGTTCGGGGACAGCGGTTACGCCGAGGCCTTCGAGGTCATCAGGGAGTCCGGCGGGCTGCCCAGGCGGCCGGTGCCGGGCGGGAGCATGACGGGCACGGCCGGCCCCGGAGCCGCGGCCGTGGCGCGGGCCCCGGCGCAGGCCGCGGCACCGCCGCGGCCGTTAGGTTCGCGGGACTGATCCGGACCCGGCCGGCGGGGCCGGCCTGTCGCGCCCCGGATGTCGTACCACTGCGCCATCATGAGCAGCGTCCGGCCGGTGCGCCGGCGCGGTCACGGCGAACGGGGCCCAAGATGCGGCTGATCCACACGTCCGACTGGCATCTCGGGCGCACCCTGCACGGCCAGAGCCTGCTTGACCACCAGGCCGGGTTCCTCGGCTGGCTGCTCGGCCAGGCGGTCGAGTGCCAGGCGGGCGCCGTCTTAGTAGCCGGTGACGTCTACGACCGGGCCGTGCCGCCGCTTGAGGCGGTGGAACTGCTCGACCGGACGCTCGCCGCGTTCGCCCGGGCGGGCATCCACGTCGTGCTCACCAGCGGCAATCACGACTCGGCCATCCGCCTCGGGTTCGGATCCGCGCTCAGCGAGGCGGCAGGCATTCACCTGCGCACCAGGGTCGCCGACATCGACCGCCCGGTCGTCCTCGCCGACTCCTGGGGCGAGATCGGCATCTACGGCATCCCTTACCTGCTCCCCGACGCGGTCATGGACGAGCTTGGCGCGGAACGCTCGCACGCCTCGGTGCTCGCGGCGGCATCGGCCAGGATCCGCGCCGACGCCCGCGCCCGCGGGCTGTCGCGCACCGTGGTCCTCGCCCACGCGTTCGTCACCGGCGCGCGGGCTTGCGAGTCCGAACGAGACATCAGGGTCGGCGGGATCGGCGACGCGCCGGCCGCCGTCCTGGCTGGCTGCAGCTACCTGGCCCTCGGGCACCTGCACGGCCAGCAGCGGGTCCCCGTGCCCGGCAGCACCACCACGGCCAGGTACTCCGGCTCGCCGCTTGCCTTCTCCTTCGGCGAGCGGGACCACGCCAAGTCGGTCACGCTCGCCGAGATCGACGGGGCCGGGCAGGTGACCACCCGGCTGCTGGCCGCGCCGGTGCCACGGCCGCTGCGTGAGGTGCGCGGCCGGCTGGCCGGCTTGCTTGCCCGGGCCGGCGGGGACCTCGCCGGCCTGGCCGGGGCCTGGGTCAAGGTGGTGCTCACCGACCGGGAGCGGCCGGTGGCGCCGATGGAACGGCTGCGCGAGAGGTGGCCGCACACGATCGCGCTCGAATTCGACCCCGAGGGCGGGCTGACCGGAGCAGAGGCCGACCTGGCCCGGCTGGCCAAGGCGGCCGACCCGGTGGAGATCTGCGGGTCGTTCGTCGAGTACGTGGCGGGTGCCCCGCCGGACGCGGCGCAGCGCGCGGTGCTGCGGGAGGTGGTGGAGGCCGCGATGCGCGCCGACGACGGCCCAGGCCGTGAGGTCCGGGCCGCCCTGCCTGCCCGCGCGGGTGGTGCCTGATGCGGCTGCACCGGCTGCGGCTGACGGCGTTCGGCCCGTACGCCGCCGAGCAGGTGATCGACTTCGACCGGCTGGCGCACGGCGGGCTGTTCCTGCTGGAGGGGCCGACCGGGGCCGGCAAGAGCACCATCCTCGACGCGGTGACGTTCGCCCTGTACGGCGGGCTGGCCGGTGAGGATTCGGCCGACGACCGGCTCCGCTCGCACTTCGCCGCGGTGGAGGCCAGGACCGAGGTGGAGCTGGAGTGGTCGCTGCGCGGCGTCCGGTACCGGGTGACCAGGGGCCCGGAGCACCGGCGGCCGAAGAAGCGCGGCGACGGGCTTACCACCGAGGCGGGCCAGGTGCACCTGCAGCGGCGCGACGGCGCGGCCTGGGCCAGCCTGTCGGCGAACAAGGCCGAGGCGGGCGAGCTGATCGCCGAGCTGGTGGGCCTGACCCGCCTGCAGTTCACGCAGGTCATGCTGCTGCCGCAGGGCGAGTTCGCGCGGTTCCTGCGCAGCGGCGACGACGACAGGCGCAAGCTGCTCACCAGGCTCTTCGGCACCAGCCTCTACGACAGGATCACCGCCGAGCTGGCCGAGCGCCGGACCGAGGCCACCCGGACGCGGGAGCTGGCCGGCCGGGCGATCGCGGACGCGGTCTCGGCGGCGGCCGAGGCGGCCGGGCTGGACGCCGGCGGTCGCGCGGAGCTGCTGGACGCCGCGCGCGCCGAACGGCAGACCCGGCTGAAGGAACTCGACGTGAGCCTGGCCGGGGCCACCGCCGTCACCGGTGCGGCGCTCGAGGCCGCCGCCGGCGCCCTGGCCGCGGCGCGGGCCGGCGACGAGGAGGCCAGGCGGCAGGCCACCCTGATGACCAGGCTGACCACGGCGCTGGCGGAACGGCGGGCGCACGCCGGCACCCGGCCCGAGCATGACCAGCGGGCGGCCCGGCTGGCCGCGGCCAGGCACGCCGAGCCGGTGCGGCCACTGCTCGAGCTGCTCGCCGAGGCCGCCGCGGCCGTCCAGGCGGCGTCCGGCGATCTGGCCGGCCTGCTGCCGGAGCCGGACGAGGACGCGCTCGCCGGCCGGGGCGGCGCGGACGCGGCAGCCAGGGCCGAGGCCGCGGAGGCCACCGCCGCCGCACTGCGGCACGACGTGGACGACGAACAGGGCCTGCGCGAGCGGGAAGCGGAGCTGAGCCGGCTGGAGCGGGCCGCGACGGCCGCCGAGGAACGGGTCGCCGCCCTGGAACGAGCCAGGCAGGACCTGCCGGACCGGATCACCACGCTGGAAACGCGGCTCGCGGAGGCGAGCACCGCCGCGGCCGGGCTGGGCGCCGCGGCCCAGCACCTCGACGCCGTGCGCCGGCGCGCGGACGCCGCGGCCAGGCTCGCCGAGCTGGAGCCCCGGCTTGCCGAGCTGGACGCGGCGCGGCTGGCCGCGATCGAGGCCCATCACCGGCTCGTGGATGAGCACCAGCACCTGCTGGACGCCCGGCTGGCCGGCATCGCGGCGGAACTGGCCGCGGGATTGGCCGAGGGCAGGCCGTGCCGGGTGTGTGGCTCACCGGCGCACCCGGAGCCCGCCCTGGCCTGCGGGCAGACGGTGTCCGCCGAGGAGGTCGAGGAAGCCAGGCAGCGGCGGGAGGCCGCGGACACGCAGCGGGCCCAGGCCGAGAGCGAGCACATGGAGCTCGCCGTCGAGGCCGCCGGGTGCGCGGCGATCGCGGAGGGGCACAGCGTCGCCGGCCTGACCGCCGAGGCGGACGCCCTGGCCGGGCAGGTCGCCCAGGCCGAGGCGGCCGCCCTGGCCGCCGCCGCACTCGAGCAGGAGGTTGCGGACGCGCGGGCCGAACTGGAGCAGGTGAGCGGGGAACTGCGCGACGCCGCCGAGACGGCGGCGGCGGCCCGGGCCCAGGCCGGCCGGGCCACCGCCGACCTGGCCGCGCTCCGGGCACGGCTGCGGGACGCCGCGCAGGGGCATGCGTCGGTGGCGGCGCGGCAGGCGGCCCTGCGCGACCTCGCGGCCGCGGACCGCGCCCTGGCCGCGGCACTCGACCGCGTCGCCACCTGCCGCGCGGCGCAGGCCACGGCGCTGGCCCGGGTGGATGCCGAATCGCGGGCGCGGGGCTTCGCCACGCCGGGCGAAGCCGCCTCCGCCGTGCTCACCAGCCAGGAGCAGGCCGCGCTCGCCGCCGAGGTCCGGGCCTGGGAGGAGAAGCTGGGCCGGCTCACCGCCGCCGTGGAAGCCCCGGACCTGGCGGGCCTGGACCCCGAGGCGGCGGAACAGACCGCGGCCCGTGCCGGAGCAGCGGCGGCCGAACTGGCCCGCGCCCAGGAGGCCGAGCGGTCGGCGCGGGAGGCCAGCCAGGGCGCGGCCCGCAGGGCCGAGCGGTTCGCCCAGCGCAGCGGCGACGTCCGGGCCATGGAGGACGACTACGACCGGGTGGCGGAGGCGACCGAGGCGGTGATCGGCCTGGCCGGCCTGGCCAACGGGACCGATGGTCACCGGCGGGTCGCGCTGACCACCTATGTGCTGCGGCACTGGTTCGGCCAGGTGGTCGCCGCGGCCAACGTGCGGCTGTCGGCGATGTCCTCGGGCCGGTATGAGCTGCGGCGCACCGACGAGGGCAAGACCAGGCGCGACCGCTCCGGGCTGACCCTGGCGGTGATCGACCGGCATACCGGTGGCGAGCGCAGCCCCGCCTCGCTGTCCGGCGGTGAGACGTTCTACACCTCCCTCGCGCTGGCCCTGGGACTGGCCGACATCGTCAGGGCCGGGGCCGGGGGAGTGGACCTGGACACCCTGTTCATCGACGAGGGGTTCGGCTCCCTCGACGCCGGCACCCTGGACCAGGTGATGGGCGTCATCGACGACCTGCGCGACCGGGGCCGGGTGATCGGCATCGTCAGTCACCTGGCCGACCTGAAGGAACGCGTCCCGGAGCGGCTGGAGGTGCGCCGCCTGCCGGACGGCTCCTCCGCCGTCCGGGTCGTCGCCTGAGCCGGAATCAACCCGAGGGCGGCACGGTTGCCACGGACATGGCTTCAGGGCATCAGATCACGATCACCCCCACCGACCGGCACGTCGAGGTCTTCCTCGGCGGCGAGAAGCTGGCCTCCTCCGACCGGGCCGTGGTGCTCGCCGAGACCGGCCTGCCGGACCGTTACTACCTGCCCGCCGAGGACGTGCGCACCGAGCTGCTGCGCCCTACCAGCAGCAGGACCACCTGTCCGTACAAGGGCGAGGCCTCGTACTGGTCGGTCGAGGCGGGCGGCCAGGTCCGTGAGGACCTCGTCTGGAGCTACCCAGAGCCGATCCCCGCCGCCGCGGGCATCGCCGGGCTGCTGTGCTTCTGGACCGAGCGCGGCGCCGAGCTGAAGGTCGGCAGCCCGCAGCCCGCCCGCTGACCGCCAGGGTCAGGCGTCGCGCAGCCGCAGCAGCAGGCCGCCGGCCAGCAGCGCCGCCGCCGTCCAGGCCACGAGCACCCCCAGCCCGGCCCACGGCCCGATGGGCAGCGTGCCGAGATTCCTGGTGGCCTCGATGGCCAGGCCCGCGTTCATCGGCGCCCAGCGCCCGACGCGGTGCTGCCATTGCGGGTTCAAGATCACATCGCCGAGGACGGGGAAGGTGTAGAGCAGGCCGAGCACCACCGTGATGGCCGCCGCGGAATCGCGCAGGGCGGTCGCGGCGCCGAGGCTGAGCAGGGCGATCAGCGCCAGGTAGAGCACCGAGCCGGCCGCCGCGCGCAGCGTCGGCCCGTGGGCCAGCGACAGCGGCGCGAAACCGTGCCCGGCGGTGAACCCGTTGCCCGGCTCCAGAAGCCGGCCCGCCAGCAGCGAGGCGCCCACGGCGACCGCGCCCGCCGCCAGCACCACCCCGCTCAGCACGGCCGCCTTGGCCGCCAGCAGGGCAGGCCGGCGCGGTATGGCCGCGAGCGTGACGCGGATCATGCCCGTGCCGTACTCGCTGCTCATCGCCAGCACCGCCAGCGTGGCGACGGTGGCCTGGCCAAGCATGACCCCGGTGAGGCTGAGCTTGGTGGTGTCCGCGGTGCACGAGCCCGGGCACTTCACGATCGCGGCGGCGAGCGCGCTGGCCCCGGCCGTCAGCACTACGGACGCGGCGAGGAGCACGACGGTGCCCGGTGCCGTGCGCAGCTTCGTCCACTCCGCGTGCAATGCGTGCCTCATGCGTCCCTCCGGCGCAGCAGGAAGGCTGCCGTGCCCAGGGCGAGCACCGCCCATGCGCACATCACCGCGAAACCGGTCCACGGGGCCAGCGGGTAACAGCCGTGGTACGGGATGCAGGCCGTGGTCACCTGCGGGTACCGCTGGGTGGAGGTCTGCAGGCCGAACGCGGCGGCGGGGGTGTAGCGCAGCAGCCACTCCGCCGGGCCCGTCGGCAGGATGACCGCCAGGACCAGCGGGATGATGACCAGAGCGATGACGGCGGTGACCGCCCCGGCGCTGCGCCGCAGGATGGTGCCCGCGGCCAGGGCGAGCAGCGCGGTCACCGCGAGCAGCGCGGCGGTGCCGATCACCACCCGCACCCCGACCTGGCTGGTGAGCGGCCAGGCGTGCCACACCGGCGGCGTCCAGCCCAGGGCGGTCAGCTTCCGCTCGCTGAACAGCAAGGCGACGGCGGCACCGGCCAGCCCGGCGGCGAAGGTCACCGAGCCGATCACGATGGCCTTGGCGGCGAGTACCCGGACCCGCCGCGGGCTCGCGGCCAGGGTCGTGCGGATCATGCCGCGCCGATACTCGCCGGTGATGAACACCACTCCCAGAGCGATCATCGCGATCGCGCCGAACAGCGTGCCGTAGAACGTCACCTGGAGCGGGTCCACGATCGGCACGAACGGCGCGATGTCGCCCGAGCCTGCCACGGTGAACGTGCCGCCGGAGCGGGCAAAGCGGTCGGGCAGTTGCTTCTTCTTCACGGCGCCGCAGGACGAGGCGCCGCAGTGGCTGCTGACCTTGTGGAGCGGGAACTGCCCGCCGACACCGACCTGGGCGCCGGTCCAGGCGCCGGCCGGCCAGTTGCCCCGCCGGCTGACGTGGCCGAACACGGCGATGGCCTGGGTGGGCCCGCTTATTCCCTGGTCGCCGCCGCCGAAGCTCTGCGTGTCGACGCCGTAGTCGGGGGAGGCGACGAACAGCCCGGCCTGCACCGTGGCCGGCAGCCCGGCGAGGTTCACGGTCCCGACCGTGGTCCAGTGCCTGCCGTCGGCCGAGGAGTACCCGGTGAGCGTGCTCCCCGAGCGGGTCAGCCGCAGCCACTTGGGGGGCGCGGCGGACACCGGGCCCGCCGGGCCCGCGATGTCGTGGGTGAAGTCGTACTGCATCCGCACGCCGTGCCCGGGGGTGGCCATGATCGCCGCATACGGTGATCCCGGCCTGGTGCCCGCCGTGACCAGGATTCCGGCCTTGGCCCACGGCTGTGTGCGGGGAGGTTGCGGGAACTTTTTGGGAAGGTGCACCGCAGGCCCGGTGCCGTGCAGCGAGGTGATCGCCGCGATCAGGCTGCCGTTCCCGGCCAGGGGCTGGTGGACGAAGTAGAAGCTGTCGGTGACCGCCTCGCCGTCCGGGCCGGTGGCGATGTTGCTGTTCTCCACCAGGCAACTGGCCGCCGGCCCGGCCGGGGACGGGCCGCGGGTGCTCATCCTGACCACCTTCGACCTGGACGAGTACGTCTACGACGCGCTCTGCGCGGGCGCCAGCGGGTTCCTGCTCAAGGACGTCACCGCGGAACGCCTGTTCGAGGCGGTGCGCGTGGTCGCGGCCGGCGAGGCGCTGCTGGCGCCGGCCGTCACCCGCCGCCTGATCAGCGAGTTCGCCCGGCTCCGGCCGCACGCGGCGGCGCCGCGCGCGGACCGGCTCGGCACGCTTACCCCCCGCGAGACGCAGGTGCTCCGCCTGGTCGCCGAGGGCCTGTCCAACCCGGAGATCGCCGCGCGGCTCGTGGTCACCGAGGAGACGGTCAAGACGCACGTCAGCCGGGTACTCGGCAAGCTCGGGCTGCGGGACCGCACCCAGGCCGTGGTCACCGCGTACGAGTCGGGACTCGTCGTGCCACGATCACCCGGCCGGGGGGAGCCGGGCTCGTCCGGGCGGCACTCATAATGTCAGCTGGGCGGGCTCCCGCCGGCTGAGGATCCTGGCCAGCCAGGCCGGGGAGTGACCGCCCGGCACCGTTACCGGTGCGCCATCACCGCCTTGGCGAACTGGTTGAAGTTGGCCTGCTTGGTGGTGTCCGGCTGGCCGTAGTTGTTGTAGTTGCTCAGGCAGCCGGGCCCGGCCTTGGGGCCGCCGGTGTCGGCATAGGCCAGGTACATCTTCAGCTTCGGGTAGGTGCCGGCTTCCAGGGCGCTCTTCGCCTGCAGGTAGAAGTCGTTGGCCGCGACGGTGTTGGCGTTGGAGCAGGTGCCGAACTCACCGAGGCCCCACGGCTTGGCAGCGAAGTTGACGCTCGGGCTGCTGTCGGCGGCCAGCACACGGTAGAACCGGCCGACCGTGTTGTCCCAGGTCGCGTGCCCGTTCCGGCTGTAGGTGTCGTAGATGACCCAGTCGACCAGGTTGTTGCCGGGCCACAGCAGCGGCACCAGGCAGTCATACATGCCGCTCGGGGGGGCCTGGTAGTCCATGGCCCAGACCACGTTGGTCACCCCGGCGGCGCGGAAGCGGCTCTCCACGTTCCGCCACATGGCTATGTACTGGGCCGGGGTGCCGCCGGTGGCGCCCGGGTTCAGGTAGCAGTTGCCGCCGGGATCACTGGTGATGTCATTCTGCGGCTCCCACCAGATGGTCATGAAGATCTTGTGCGGGGCGATCGCCTTGATACCGGCCGCGACCTGGTCGATCTCCCTGTTGACCGTGGCGTTGCCGCCGTCGGCCAGGGCGAAGGTGGCGGCCGGCTTCCAGTTGACGTCGACGTAGGTGCCGGGACGGCTGGCCAGTAGTTTCTCGTCGCTGTTGAGCGGCAGGTCGCCGAGGGAATTGCTGCCGGGCGCGCTGTGATAGTCGCGGAATATGTCCAGCCGCTGGCCGGTCAGTTTCCCGAGGTAGTCGAATTGGGCGACCTTGGAGTCCGAGGCACCCGGGTTGCCCTTGGCGGCGGCCCCCAACCAGGGCCGGCAGGGATTGACCAGGATGGCGCTCGGGGTGCAGTTCCCGGAGCGGGACGGCGGGGGCGGGGTGGCCTTGCCGGAGCCGGTCAGCAGATAGGCGCCGAGCGCGCCGAGGCCGCCGGCCGCGACGATGAAAACGGCAGCAAGGATGAGGACCCGGGATCCTGGCCGGTTCCCGGGCCCGGTGGGCTGGGCGTGTGTCACGTGCCTCACTCATCTGGTCGCAGGTGTCCGCTGCGGGGCAGGCCGGCCCCGGGGTGCCCGCCGGTGCCGACCCGAGCAAGGGTATGGCCCGCGGGCGGCAGCCAGAAATCGGGACGCTGACCGCGTCATCCGTCCGGTCTTGTTGTCCGGTTTTGCGTGCAGCGTGGGGGGTTGCGGTGTTTTAGGGGGAGCCGTATAACGGTGGGGCGGCGGCCGTCAAGGCCGGTGCGCACCTGTACGGCTACATCGGCCACGACGAGCCCGCCACGCTGTTCTACTCGAACGTGCCCGGCTCGGGGAACGACGTCACCTATCAGATGACGCTGCCCAAGGACCCGCCGACGCTGCCCAGGGACAACGGCAGCGGCGGAACCTTCGGTTTCCAGCTCCACCCGACGTTCTGGCTCGGCATGGTGATGTGCGACCCCAACGGGTCACCGAACCCCGACGGCGCGGCGCTCAGCGGTCATGCGACGGTGCCGTGTAAGCCGGACAGCAACTCCAACATCTACGCGAGCGAGAATCCCGGCAGCACGCGTTACTTCGGCCTTGGCCCGGGCCAGGCCTACGAGGAGATGCAGTTCTACCCGCCGGGCTGGGCACCGTGGCCGACCGGCATCGGCTGCACCGCCAAGCAGTGGTGCGCCGCGATGAACATCGACACGTTCGCGGACAACGAGAACACCGGCGCGCTGAACAACACCGCGTGCCTGAACACCGCGGGCCCGGAGCCGGTGAACTTCGCGTTCGTCACCAAGAACGGCAAGTCGACCGCGCCCGCGAACCCGGGGGCGCCGCAGCACTTCATCCCGAACAACAAGGCCAACCTGCTGATGAACCCCGGTGACAGCCTGACGGTGCACCTGTTCGACACCCCGAACGGGCTCGAGGTCACCATCGTGGACCACACCTCGGGCGCCACCGGCTCGATGACCGCCAGCAAGGGCAACGGGTTCGGCACCGTCGTGTTCGACCCGAGCGCGTCGAAGTGCACGATCAAGCCGTGGAACTATCACGCGGAGTACAGCACCTCCACGCCGCAGACCCGCAACGTCAACGCGGCGCACACCTACAACATCGCGTTCTCCGACGAGATCGGGCACTTCGAGGAGTGCGCCCGGGTCAACACCAAGAGCCCGATCGCGGCCTGCCCGGTGCCGCTCGGCCCGGACACCAACGACGGTGATGTCGGGCCGGACCCGGCGGGCGACGACGATGGCTGCCTGCCCGCGTCCGCGTCCCTGGCCGTGAAGGTCAACGGGTGCACCGACATCGACGGTGACTTCGACGGAGTCTCCTACACCGACAGCTGGCCGGGCTCGATCAGCAACGTGACCGCGGACCAGCTGCTGCACCCGACCTCGGAGACGTTCACCAGCCCGACCACCGTCGGCGGCAAGAACTTCGGCCAGTCGGCATTCGAGTCGGACATCTCCCGTGACGAGTCCAGCGACACCGCGTTCCGGGTGGCAGTGCCTTGCCAGCGGCACTTCGCCAACCCGGCGGACCCGAACCCGGGCGTGGGCTGCGTGAACCCGCCGCCGAACTCGGTGTTCTACCCCTTCTACACGACCGGGCAGAACTCCGGCGGCTGCTTCTGGCAGGAGGGCGGCCCGTACATCCCCGGCACCACCAACAGGTTCGGCGGGAACGCCGGCGCCGAGTTCGGCCCGCTGCGGGTGGTCCACTACCCGACGGCGCCGTTCGGCACCGTCACCAAGCGCTCCAACGATTTCCGGAGCAACACCATCAGTAACCCCTGCCCGGCGGGTTAACAGCCAGGCAGGCGCGACGACGGCGAGGCCGTTCCCCCCGGGGGGCGGCCTCGCCGCCGTGACCGGCGAAATCCGGCATGTCCCGGGATGTCAGGTGAGTTCGCGCAGATACTGCGGGAGCATCCGGTGCCAGGTAGGCCAGTCGTGCTTGTATTCCGGGCCCCAGTTGTCCACCCGGTTCGGGATTCCCTTCGCGCCAAGCACCTCCGCCATCCGCCATGACTCGCCGACGTTCTCCCAGTCGCCGTCGCCGGAGGCGAGCAGGGCGAACCGCTGCCTGAGCCGGTCCAGTTGCGGGCCTTCCAGGCCGGGCAGGAACTGCATCGGCGCGGCGAAGAACAGGTCCTGGGTCCAGGCGCCCTCATAGAAGCGGTCGATGGTGTAGGTGCCGCTCATGCCGATGGCCGCGGCGAACACGTCCGGGTAGCGGCACAGCGCGGCCACCGCGTTGAACGCGCCGATCGAGGCACCGGTGGTGATCACGTCCATGGGCTGGCCGCCGAGGTCGGCGTGGATCGCGGGCACCACCTCCCAGCGGATGCACTCGTGGAACTGGTTGAGCTGCCACAGGCGGTGTCCGGGCGGGCTGGCCTTCGCGATCATCGCCCGCCCGGCCACGCTGTCCACCGAGTAGAGCTTGACCCGGCCCTCGGCGAGCAGCGGCCCGCACGCGTCGATCAGGCCGAACCGCTCGATCTCCTCGGCGTCGCCGCCGGCCGAGGGGAACACCAGCACCGGCCGGCCGAACGTGCCCCACCGGGCGACGGTGATCTCCTGCTGGAGGCGGCCGGAGAACCATCGCTGCGTCGTCTTCACCCGATCACTCGTAGAAGAACTTCTGCGGGCCGGGGAATATCCATGACAGCCCTTCCCGGAGCCGGTCGCGCCAGTTTTCCCAACTGTGCCCGTCCCGTGCCTCGACATAACGCACCGCCATGCCGGCCGCCTCGAACGTGGGCACCATGGAGCGGTTCGGGATGATCAGCGGCTCGTACACCCCGCAGCTCACGAAGACCCGGTCGGCCACCCGCCGGGGGGCGGCACGGTACCGGTTGACGAACCGCACCACCGGCTCGAAGGCCGGGCCACCGCCGTGGTCGTGGCCGATGTCGGTGAAGACGAACGAGCCGGACTGCAGCAGCAGCGAGCCATAGCTGCCCGGATACCGGTACGCGGCGGACAGCGCGGCGACCGCGCCGAAGCTCGCGCCCATCAGGCACCGCGCGGCCGGGCCGCCGGCCAGCGGGAACTCCGCCTCCAGCCACGGCACCAGCTCGGCGGTCAGGTAGCGCGCGTGCGCCGCGGAGTTCGCGTACTCGGTGAGCCGGTCGCCCGGGTGCACGAACGCCACGATGGCCTCCGCCACGTCCAGCCGGTGGATCAGGTTGTCGAGCACGGTCTGGGCCGCCGCGTACTTCAGGTAGTCGCCGCCGTCGTGGACGATCAGCAGCGGGTAGCGGGCGATCCGCCGGAACCGGGTCGGCAGGTAGAGCGTCACCGGGCAGGCGCGCCGCAGGGCGCGGCTGGGCACGGTGAGGTCGGCCAGCGTGCCGGGCCGCGAGTCCGGGTCGGGCCTGGTCCACTCGGGCACCTCGTATCCCCGGGCGTAGCAGACCGAGGAGCTGCCCAGCGGGCTGTGCGCGAGGCGGGGGTTCAGCGGGTCGTTGATCCGCTCGCTGCGCCCGTCGCGGGTGATCTCGAGCTGGTACTCGACCCGGGAGCCGTCCGGCAGTTCCAGCACCAGGTACCACAGGTCGGTGCCGCGCAGCCGGCGCAGCGGGATGCGCTCGGGCAGCCCGAAGATCCGGTGCACCAGATGCACCTCGGCGGCCTCGCCCTGGTACAGGAACGTGCACCTGGCTCCCTCGACGATGGGCACCTCGTGGCGCGCGAGGAACCGGCTCACGACGGCCGGATCGAGGGGCCCGCGCTCCCTGAGCCTGTTGATCGCGAGCTTGCGGCGGATGGCGGGCGGGCCGCCGCCGGCGGTGGTCAGGCCGCCTCCCCGGTGGTCACGTGCCCGTCCGGGGCGAGCACCCGGATGCCCGGCGGCCAGCCGCCGTCGCCGTCGGCGTCGATCCTGGTCCCGTTTTCAAGCAGCACGCAGCGGGCCGGGGCGAACCTGCGGGCGAAGACGGACATCCGCGGCGCGTCGTCGAGCAGCAGCCGGGCGCGGGCGTGCGGCAGCGCCACCACGCCGCGCAGCACGGACAGGCCGCTGCCGTGGATCTCCGGGTGGCCGGGCCCGCGCGCCGAACGGTCGTGGAACAGCACGATCCGCTCGGCCAGCACCATCGCCCCGGCGGACCACGCGATCACCGGTGCGCGCAGCGACGCCGCGACGTTGAACAGGTGCAGCACGTCGGCCAGCACGCCCACGTGCCCGCCGGCCACCACCACGGCGGCGGCCCGGCCGAGCAGGGCCGCCACCTCGGCACGGTGCTCGGCGATCACCGGGCGGTCGTGCGGCGGCAGCTCGGCGTAGAACTCGCCCCGGATGGCGCCGACCCGGCGCAGGTGCGCGGCGTCGAGGTCCCGCACCGCGCCGATGGCCTCGGCCAGGACGTCGGCCCGGAGCCGGTCGTTGCCGCCGCGGCGCTGGATCGCGTAGACCGCCTGGAGCGCGTGATCGAGGCGGAGCAGGTAGCCGCCGGCCGCCTCGTCGAGCAGCTCGGCCAGCCTGCGCTCGCCCGCGGCGAACAGCGGATCCCGCTCGGTCACGTCCAGCCACCGCCGGTACAGGCCGAGGTTGACGTCGCGGGAGCCGAGCAGCCTGCCCAGCTCGCCGTCGTCGCTCTCGCGCTCCTGCCACCCGGCGGTGATGGTGGCGACCGGCCCTTCCGGGTAGAGCGACGCGGCGACCGTGTCCAGCGTGGGCCTGCGCTGCGGGCCCAGCAGCGTGACTATCACGAGGCGTGGACGTGCAGCGTGCGGCCCACCTCGTCGAGCATCCCGCGCAGCGCGTCGTAGTCCGGGTGGCGCATCCGCACGTAGGCGTTGGCCATGTACCCGGCCGCGACCGGCTGCGTGGCGGTGCCCGGCGGGGGCAGGTGCGCGTCGAGCACCCACTCGCCGAACCGCTGCTGCAGCTCTTCGGTTCCCGAATAGCCGGTGATGCTGCCGTCGGCCTCCGGCCGCAGCGCGACCATCCCGCTGGCGTACCGCCGCGATGGCGCGGCGGTCTCGCCCCCGATGACCGCGTTCGCCCACGCCCGGTAGATGTCCATGTCGTTGCCCGCGGAGTACAGGTCCCAGGCGCCCACGCCCGGCGGCCGGCAGCCGATCTCGGAGAACTTCAGCCCCTTCGGGCCGAAGAACCACTCCATGTGGGTCGCCGACGTGCCGATCCCGAGGGCGGCGATGACCCGCCGGCCCATGTCCCGCAGCTGCGCGTACTCCGGCGCGGTGTCGACCCGGTTGGTGGAGATGAACTGCGGTGAGATCCACCGGGTCCGCATCGCCTCGAGCACGTTCGGGTAGTAGTGCGAGACGAAGTCGACGGCGACCTGGCCGTTGATCGTGATCGTGTCGTAGAAGCCCTCGTGGCCCTCCACGAACTCCTCCACCGCGATCGACTCGACGCCCTGGCCGCCGAAGACGCCCAGGGCGCGCTCCAGGCCGGCGGCGTCGTCGGCGCGCATCGTGTCCAGGGCGCCGGCGCCGCTGCGCGGCTTCAGGATGACCGGGTAGCCGGCCTGCTCGGCGAACGCGACCACCTCGGCGGCGGTGCTCGCCCCGGCCGAGGCGGCGGTCGGCACGCCCGCCTCGCGCAGCGCCTGCTTCATCGACGGCTTGTCCCGGCACAGCCACGCCGTCCGCACCGACGTCCCCGGGATCGTGCACGCCTCCCTGACCTGCGCGGCCGGCATGGTGTGCGCCTCGATCGTGGCCTCGAGCCGGTCCACCCACAGCTTGTCCTGCACCCAGCGGACCGCCGCCGTCATGGCCCCGACGTCGGTGACAGAACGCACCTGCTCGTAGTGGTCCAGCCAGCCCTTCAGCTCGCCGTCCAGCGCGCCGGCGGGGTACTCGCCGATGCCGATCACGGTCGCCCCGGCCTCCGCCAGCGCGCGGGCGAACTGGCGCTGGTTGTGAGGGAAGAACGGCTCGACGAACACCACGTTCATGCCAGGAATGCTAGTGCTAGCCCGGGGGAGCGACCCCCCGGAACCCCCCGGGGCGTGCTAGCCCGGGGGAGCCACTCTTGACTGGTGGGGGGTTCCGCGACGGCTTCACCCACATGGAGTGGTACCGCAAGGCCGACGGGGAGGCCGTGTTCGGCGAGATCGGTGCCCGGCCGCCCGGCGGGCGGATGGTCGACGCGATGAACTACGCGACCGACGCCGACCTGTTCTCCGGCTGGGCGCAGGCCATCACGCACGGCCGGATCGCCGAGCCGGTGCGGCGGCGCTACAACGCGGGCATCATCTTCAAGCGCGCCGAGGGCGCGGGCGGATCACCGGCTACGCGGGCCTGGACCACCTGATGGCGGAGTTCGGCGAGCACGTGGCGGCGATCGACCTGCTGCCCGTCGGCGCGCCCCGGCGGGACTGGCGGGCGGTCACCATCTCCGACGGGATGGTGGTGGTCCGCCACCCGGAACTGGCCAGGACCGTGGAGATGACCGAACGGTTCGCCGCGGAACTGCACCTGTACGCGGGCTGAGGCAGATGACCGGGAGCCGGCGGGGTGACTAGGACCCCAGGTTGCCGGGGAGCCCGCCCGCGGCCGGGAGCTTGCCGCGGGCGCCGAGCCTGTAGGCGATGATCAGCGGCGACGGCCCGACCCCGGCACCGGCGATCACGTAGCCGCCGTCGATGGCGACCGGGGCGTTGGACCCGGCCGGCATCCGCTTGCGCAGCAGCACCGCGCCGGTGGCCGCGTTCAGCGCGTAGAGATCGCCGGCGTAGGTCGTGGTGAACACGACGTTGTTGGTGACGGCCGCGGCCCCGTAGGGGGAGGACGGGAACTTCCGCTGCCAGAGCACCGCCCCGGTGGCCTGGTTGACCGCGACCATCTCGCCGGTGGCGGTGTTCAGCGCCGTGACCAGCCCCTGGAGGCCGCCCGGCACCGTCGCCCCCGAGTCCGCCTGGTAGAGCATGGGCAGGTTGTTGACCGCGGCGAAGACGGCCGAGCCGTTGGAGGCGAGCTGCGACTCGATCCCGCCGAAACCGCCGGGCTCGACGCAGACCAGGGATCGCAGGTGGATGTGTGCGCCCGGCCTGGCGTGCTCGGTGAGCAGCCCGTCGTTGTCGTGCCCGTTGTGCGCGCCCACCGGCAGCTTCCAGATCAGCTTGCCGGTCCGCGCGTTCAGCTCGGCCAGGACGCCGGCCTTGCCGCCGTCGATCACCACCGGCTGCCCGGCCGCGGTGGTCAGCACCGGCGGGTCCTGCAGGTCCCAGTCGTGCACGTCGTGCGGGGTGAGCTGGTAGTACCACAGCAGCTTGCCCCGCGGGCTGAGCTTCACCACCGAGTCGGTGTACAGGTCGGGGCCTGGCCGGCTGGTGCCCCAGGGGTAGCCGGGATGGCCGCTCTCGGGGCCGGGGTTGGCCACGCCGAGGTACAGGTTGCCCTGGCTGTCGAACGAGGGCGGGTACCACTGGCCGCCGCCGGAGTTGATGGCCGGCTTCCCCCAGAGGTTCTGCACCTCGTCCCAGCTCCACTCCGGCACGCCGGTGCTGGCGTTCAGCGCCCACAGCGCCGAGCTGCCGTGGCCGGCGTACTCGTTCCTCGTGCTGACCGGCGAGGACGACACGTACACGGTGCCGTGGTCGTACCCCGGCGCCATGTTGATCTCTTCGTGGCCGTTGTGGATCAGCGTCCGGCGCCACAGTTGCGCGCCGGTGGCGGCCGACAGGGCGACCGCGGCGGTGGCCGTGGCCGCGTACACCACGCCGCCGGCGACGTTGACCCCGTTCGGCCCGCCGTCCGGCGAGTGGTAGTCGTGCGTCCAGAGCACCTTGCCGGTGGCCAGGCTGATCGCCATCACGTCGGAGGCGAGGTCCTGGGTGTACACCACGCCGTTCACCACGACCGGCGTGCTCGCGTAGCTGAAGCCCGGCATGCCCGCCTTGACCGGCACCGTCCACGCCACGCCCAGCCTGGCGACGTTCGAGCTGTTGATCGGGCCCGCCACGTCCCGGGTGTTCGCCAGGTTGCCGCCCGGCAGCGTCCAGGCCGCGGCTGGCCCGGACGCCGTGGCGCCCGGCGCCATGCCCGGCGGGTTCACCTGGGCCGGGGCGGTGGGGGCGGGCCCCTTGGGCGGGGCGGTGGGAGCGGTGACACTGTGCGCCGTGCCCGCCGTGCACGAGGGTGTTGTGCTACCGCCGCCGCAGCCGCCGGCGGCCAGGCTCGCCGCGACCGCCAGTGCCGTGCCGGCGACCGCGGGCCGCCGTGCTAACCGCGACATCCGGTTGCCTCCGCATCCTGAGCGACTGCGCCGGCGACTCCGCCACTGCCTCGTTCTACTACCTGTTCCCGGACAAGGGGGACCCGGACCCGGACCCGATCCCCGATGCCTACTGACATGACCGGACTTCCGCGATAAAGCCACGCCAAGAAGGGCAAGCTGGCCAATATCACATTGGCCGCCGTAAGATCACCTGCCATGGCGGGGGGACAATCCGGTGCTTCTGCGGCCGAGGCCGGCCAGTCGCCCGGCCGTGCCTGGCAGCCTTACCGCGGTGTCTTCGACCTTCCCGGCCGCCTGAGCCGGTCCGCCACGATCGCGCTGATCGCGTCACCCATCGGGTTGCTCGTCGTTTCGGTCATCAGGCTGCTGATAGTCGCCGACTACAATCCGGCCACCGCGTCGGCGATAGTCTCCTCCGGCGGCTATGTGGATACCCTGCTGGGCACCATCATCCCGCTGGTGCCCATTTTCACGCCCTATCTCGCGCTGCTGCTGCTTTTCTTCAACCGCGTGATCCCGGGCCTGCTGACGCTCCTGGCCGCCGCGTTCATGTCGCCCGTGGCGCTCCCCAGGCCCGTGGCGGTGGACCTGGCCGGCCATGGCTGGTACCTGATAACCCACCGCAACGTGCTGGTCCTCATCGCCCTGGTGCTGCTGGCGGCCGTTTTCGCGGTGCTGCTCGTGCTGGAATTCATGGGGCTGGGCTTCGGCGTTGTCGCCAGGACGGCCGGCACCGTCGCCAGTATCGCGCTCATACCGTTCGTCATGACGCTGTACCCGTTTCCGCCCACCAACGAGTTCTACACCGGCCTGATCGAGCAGCCCTGGCTGCCCGCGGAGACGATCACACTCACCTCGGGGCAGGCGTTCACCGGGTACGTCCTGTCGGACAACGGCACCTGGCTGGTGGTGCTCACCGACGGCACCAGGACGATCCACTACTACCGGTCGGCCCAGATCGCCTCGCAACAGATCTGCGAGGTCAACGGGACGCTGCCCAAGCAGCCGCTCATCCCGCTGTTTCCGGCGCACCTGAACTCGCCCACCAGCACCCCGCCCTGCGGCGGCCCGTTGACCGGGCGGGCCGTGCGATGAGGCTGATCGCGCAGAAGAGTTCGATACCCGCGATAGCCGCCAGGTACCTGCTGCCGCACGAGCAGAAGGTCATCACGGTCCGGCAGCACCCGGCCAGGCTGTTGCCGGCGCTGACGATGGCGGCGGGCGGGCTGCTGGCGGCGGCCGCGGTGAACGGGATCGCGGGCGGCGTGGCGTCGGCCCAGGTGGTCGTGTGGGTGCTCGCGGGGTTCCTGGTCGCCCGGGCCCTGCTGGATGTCCTGGTCTGGTCGCTCCAGTACATCGTCATCACCGACCGGCGGATGATCCTCAGTTCCGGGCTGCTCGGCCGCAACATCACGGTGATCCCGCTGCAGACGCTGCAGAACCTGGCTTTCGCCCGGTCCACCGGCGGCCGGGTGCTTGGCTACGGGGCGTTCACCTTCGAGGCGGACGGGCAGGCCCGGGCCGTCATCGACTACATCCCCTATCCGGAGCAGCTCTACCTGGAGATCTACGGCGTGCTCTACCCCGATGAAACCGGCGGCGACGACGGTGGCGACGGCCCTGGCGGATTCGGCCTGGACCTCGACGACCCGTGAGGCGCCGGCCACCGGGCATTTCCGATCAGATCCGCAGGGCTTCGGCGATTTTGGCGATGCGCCTGTCGTACTCCGCCCTGGAAACGTTACGGAAGTCGACGTAATAACGGGTTGCCGCGAAGGCCGGCAAGTCGACATCCTCAATGATCACCGGAATGAACCGGAGGCCATGCTCGATGGACGCCTGCATCAGCGTGGCATATTCCTGCCGCACCCATCCGCTGGCAACCGACGCCGGACTGAACACCAGGATGCTGTGCGCCGAATCCCTGATCGCCTGCTCAATGGCATGTACCAGAAGGTCACCCGGCTTGAGCACCACCTCGTCGCGAGCGACCGTGAAGCCCTCGCCCTCGAGGCGCTTCGCCAGCCGGGAAACCCAGGCGACATCATCGTGCGAATACGAGATGAATACGTCGTAGGCAGACCCCATCGATCCCCCTCAGCTGGAGCCACGCCCGCCATCGTGCGGCCGATGCGGGGACGGGCCCGGCCATATCCGCCTAGCACAGGCTAGTATCCCGGCGAAGCTGTCCGGGCCCGTGTCACCGGCCGGCGGCGGAGTGCTGGCCGGCGGCGGACCGCTCACCGGCGTCCCACGGCCGCGCGGCGAGAATCGCCAGGTGGAGGGCGACGAGCGTGTCCTCCAGGGCCGGGATGGTGCGGATCCTGTCGTGCCGCACCTCGGCGCGCACAAGCTCGGCCGTGGCGCCGGCCAGCGCGAGATAGGCCTGGTACGGCACGGCCGGCCAGGACGGGTGGTCGCGCCGCGCGCGCTCGTGCCAGGCCTGGGTCATCCGCGCGAAGCTGTGCTGCGCCCCCTCGAGCCGCTGGACCGCCCGGGCCCCGGCGGCCGGCATGTCGATGTAGAAGGCGCGGGCGAACGCGGGCTCGGCCGCCAGGAAGCCCAGGAACGCCGCGATGCTCGCGCGCAGTGCCTCCTCGGCGGTCAGCCGCGCGGGCTTGTGCCGTCCCGCGGAGGCCACCCGCTCGGTCATCAGCTTGCCCCCCTCGCGCGTGGCCGCGAGGAAACAGTCCTCCTTGTCGGTGAAGTGGGCGTAGAACGCGGCCTTCGACACCCGGGCGCCGCGGACGATGTCCGCCACGGTGACGTCGCCGAAACCGGTCGCCGCCACCGCGGCGATGACCGAGCGCAGCAGCCGCTCGCGCTGCGCCGCGCGCACAGTCTCCGGCGGCAGGCCGTTCCTGCCGCGGGGAAGGCCGGGCTCACCCTCGTGGGTGCGGGCGAGTACGCCCCCTTGTCTGGTGGTGGGCACGCTTCTAAACTTATCTAACGCACTAAAGTACGTCACCGTACTTATGTGGGGTGAATGCGAACCAGGCGGCCATAGCCGAGCGGAGAAGCCCCGTTATGAGAGCGCGACGGCCCCGTGTTGTGCCATACGCTCCTGGCCCTCCGCCGCCCGCCGGTCACCGCCCCGCCGCCTTTCGCCGCGGCGCGGATCCGTTGGATGTTTCACCGCCGCCGAGATCTTCGGCGGCGGGCCATCTGGGCGCCCGTGAGATCCCGGGCGCGACACCGATCACCATTGCGAGGGCCGCATGACTGCGACTGCCACAGATCTGGTTCCGGACCGCCGAAGAGGGTCATGGCTATGGAACCGCCAGCTCGTGCACTATCCCGACACCGGCATGCGCATGCTCTACCTCGGCATCACGGTGCTGGCCACCGTGATGCTGTACTACGAGCTTTATGTCGGCGGCTCGGTGGCCACGCTGCTCCTGGCCAACCTGGGCATGACCTTCTCCTTCTATGTGGTGATCCTGGCGTTCGGCAACCTGCTCGGGGCATTCGGGTCGCTCGCCGCCGGGCTCGCCGACCGGTGGGGCCGCGCCAACCTGGTGGTCGGCGGCCTGCTGCTGACCGCGGTGTTCACCGGTTGGATCCTGCCCGCCGCGACCAACAAGTGGACGTTCGGCATCGAGACCTTCGCGATCGCCATCATCGAGGGCATCTGCCTGGTGGCCACGCCGGCCCTGATCCGCGACTTCTCCCCGCAGGTGGGCCGGGCCACGGCGATGGGCTTCTGGACCAGCGGCCCGGTGCTGGGCAGCCTGATCGTCGCGGTCGTGGGCAGCGCCACCATCCCCGCGGTCGTGCCGAACACCCGGTTCTGGACCCACGAGTTCCTCATCTGCGGCATCGCCGGCCTGGTGGTCTTCCTGATCGCCCTGGTAGGGCTGAAGGAGCTGAGCCCGCAACTGCGGGACCAGCTCATGGTGACGATGCGGGACCGGGCGCTGATCGAGGCCAGGGCCAAGGGCATCGACATCGAGGCGGCGCTGCGCCGGCCGTTCCGCCAGCTGCTCAAGGCCGACGTGGTGATCTCCGCCATCGCCGTGTCGGTGATGCTGCTCGTCTACTACACGGCCGTCGCGTTCAGCGTCATCTACCTGACCACCATCTTCGGTTTCTCGGTGAAGGACGCCAACGGCCTGGGCAACTGGAACTGGGGATTCAACGTCCTCGCGGTCATCCTCATCGGCGTGATCTCCGACCGGTTCCGGGTGCGGAAGCCCTTCATGGTGCTCGGGGGAGTCGGCGCCGCGGTGATGATCGTGATCTACCTGCTGGAGGCCGGCCACCATCCCAGCTACTACACGCTCGCCATCGAGCTGGCGCTGCTCTCGTTCGCCCTGGGCGTGGCCTATTCGCCATGGATGGCCAGCTACACCGAGACGGTCGAGGCGCGCAACCCGGCGCTCATCGCCACCGGCCTGGCGATCTGGGGCTGGATCATCCGGGTGGTCGTCTTCATCTCGTTCCTGGTCATCCCGCTCGTGGTCACGTCGGTGACCCCGCTGGTCAGCTACGGCGGCACGGTGGCCACGTACGCGGCCACGTACAAGAGTGAACTCGCGTTCGCCTCCACTCATCCGCAGATCGTCGCCACCGCCACCAAGTACCAGGTCCAGCTCGCCAACGCGAAGAAGTTCGCACCGGAACTGGCGGTGATCCAGGCCAACCCCGCCCTGTTCACCAAGCTGGCCAGCTATCCCACTCCGGCCGCGGTCCCGCCCCAGCTCGCCGCGCAGGCCGTTGCCGCCGCCGGGGGAGGGGCGACCGGGCTCCATATCCTGGCCACGATCAACGCCAACAAGGCCGCGATCAACGGCGTGATCGCGGTAGGGCCGCAGATCAGCGCCGTGGCGCCGTTCGCGGCGCAGCTCACCGCGCTGTCCAAGGTGCCGCCGCAGGCGTTCGCCTACCTGAAGGCGCACGGCACCGCGGTGCAGAACGCCGCCGCTGAATCGCCCGGCCAGTGGCGGGACTGGTACTGGATCTGTTTCGGCGGAGTGATCTTCTTCCTGCTCAGCATCCCGATCCTGCGCGGGCGCTGGAAGCCGTCCGACGCCCGCCGGGACGAGGCGGAGCACGAGGCGATGGTCGAGGCCGAGCTGGCCAAGCTCAACGCCTGAGCCAGGTACCCGGCCCCGGGCCGGCCGCGGACAGCGTGGTCCGCGAGCGGCCCGGGGCCGGGCCCGGATCTCGTCAGCGCGGGAGCGCCTCGGCGTAGTTCAGGTAGCCGCGGAGGTGCTCCAGCCCACCGGGGGCGCTTTCGGGGATGTCGCTGGCGCGGACGCTGCTGACGATTTCGACGCGGTGGCGGGCCCGGGTGACGGCCACGTTGAGGCTGCGCCACCCGCCCTGCGTGCTGAGGACGCCGAAGTCCTTGGTGACCTGGCCGTTCTCGTCCGGGCCGTAGCCGACGGACAGGATCAGCACGTCGCGTTCGTCGCCCTGCGCGGCCTGCGCGGTCTTGACGAAGAACCCGCGCAGCCGGTCGGTGCCGAAGAACTGGTCCAGGCCGGGGTGCAGCTTGCGGGCCCTGGCGAGGGCCGTCTCGATGGCCTCGGCCTGGGCCTCGCTGAAGGTCACCACGCCCAGGCTGAGGTCCGGGCGGGTGGTGTAGTGGTGGACGACCCGCTGCGCCACCCGGGCGGCCTCGGTGGGGTTCTTCCCCGTGGTCTGGCTCCGGTAGGTCCCCTCGCCGTAGAACAGCTCGATGCCGGGATGCTCCGGGCCGGCGCCGGCCCGGTCCGCGCCGGGCTGGTCCGGGCTGGCGCCGGGGGGGCCGCCGGGCACCGGGAGCAGGCGGCCGTCGTAGAACACGGCGTTGGCGAACGCGATCAGCGACTCGTGCCCGGACCGGTAGTGCCAGCGGAGTCTGAGGTCGCCGAACGCCCCGGCCGCCTTCGCCACGTCGAGGACCGACTCCGGCCCGGCGTCCCGGCCGGCCTCGGCGGGCCACTGCTCCCCGTCGCCCAGGGCGCTGGCGGGCCTGGCCGGCGGCAGCTGCCGCTGGTCCCCGGCCAGGATCACCGAACCGCCGCGGTAGACGCCAGTGATGGCGTCGGCGGGGGTGATCCGGCCGGCCTCGTCGAAGATGACGACGTCGAATGTCATCCCGGCGGGCAGGTACTGACTGACCGTCAGCGGGGACGCCAGGACGCACGGCTTGATCACCTGGGTGAGGCGGCCGGCCAGCCCGAGAAGGTCCCGCACCGGCAGGTGCCCGTTCTTCTTGGCCGCCTCCAGGCGGATGGTGGCGGACTCGCCGGTGTCACCGCGCGGCCGCCGGGCAGCACAGGCGCGGATGATGTCCCCGGCCGCCGCCGTTGCCAGGGCCTGGTCCAGCTGCTGGTACCTGCCGACCAGCTCGTCACGGCTCGCGGCGTGCAGCGGAGCGAGGGCCGGGTCGGTCCGCGTCTGGTAACCGGACCATTCCAGCAGCAGGGCCTGCTCGATCACCTGGGGTACCTGGCCGGGACCGATGCGTTCGGTGACGCAGAAGTCAACGGCCGCGGCCAGGCCGCGCGCGGCAAGGGCGGCGCGGGCGGCCTGGTAGGCATGCCACACCTCACCCCCCGCGGGGTCGTCGAACATGGCTTCGAGCAGGTGATAGCCGTTCTGGTAGTCGTCGAGCTCGGCCGCGAGTTCCGGGCGGCGCTGCGGGCTGAAGGCCGCCAACAGGGCCGTGCTGGCCTCGTGCCACGCGTCGGCGGCCTTGGCCAGGCGGTCGTTCGGCACGGCGCTCTCGACCGCGTCGAGGTGTGCCGGGGTAAGCGGCCCCGGCCCTCCGGTGATCATCGCGCGCAGGCGGCGCGCCCATTCCAGCGCGTCCCGCAGTGCCATGACGTCGGTCGCGGCTCCCGCGTAGAGCTGCCCGCACAGATCCTGGAAGATCGCGTCCCGCGCGGCCAGTTGCGCGTACGCGGCTTCGGCCGCCTCCCGCATGGCGACAAGCTGCCGGGCCTGGCCCAGGGTGAGGGGCCTGCCCGCGACTTCGCCGACCGCATGGGCGAACTCGCTCGCGGCGCGCAGCGGCGCCAGGTGGGCCCGCAGCCACCCGATCGCCTCCATGATCGTGCCGTTCTGCAGTTCCGGGCGCGGCGCGATCGCGGGCGCGGGAGCCAGGGCCGACTGCCAGGAGGACAGGTAGTGGCGTGCCTCGGCCACGATGCCGCTGACCGCCCCGTTCGGTGCCGCGTCCCGGGAGATGTAACCGGCGGCCCGGGAAAGGTCCTGCCCGCGGGCGCAGCGGACGGCGGTGGCGGCGAGGGTGAGCGCCCGGTCGAGCCGGATGAAGTCGGTGGCCCGGCCGGCGTAGTGGGGGCCGAGCAGCGCGGCGTGCCGCGACTCGGCGTCGGCGAGTGCTTCCGCCGCGTGCTTCCAGGCGGCGGCGAGGCCGAGCTGCCGCTGTGCCGTGTCCTCGGTGACTCCCTCCCTGGTGAAGGCCGCGACGAGTCTCTTGTCGGCCCGGCAGGCCGCGGAGAACTTCCCGAGGCCCTGATACTCGTTCGCGAACCGTTGCGCCAGGCCGCCGACGTCCTGGCGCAGCGCGTCCGGGGTGAAGTAGCCGCGCGCGGCACTTTCCGCCTGCGCCAGGACGTGGTGGGCTTCGTAGAGCACCTGCGCCGCGCTGCTGGCGGCGCGGTGGCCGGGCACCGACAGCCAGGCTCGCTCGGGGCGGTCGGGTTCTCCGGCCAGCCGGGCGAGGGTCAGCAGATCGTTGGCGTTGGAGAAGGTCACCGGCGGGTTCAGGCCAAGGGTGCCGGCCAGCCCGGACAGCGTGCCGAGCCACCTCTCCAGCAGGTCGGCGGTGGCCGCGAACTCCTTCGCGAGCTCGGTGATCTGCCCGGCGCCCAGGCCGCTGACATCGGCGCAGGCTGGTTCCAGCGCGGCCAGGGCCGCGCCGTCGGCCCGGGGCAGCGCCGTCCGCTGCGGTATCTCCGACCAGGAGGTCCCGGCCGCCCGGGCGGCCTGGGTCTCGCGGGCGGTGATCGCGTTGAGCGAGGCGGTGAACTGGGCGACGGCCGCGTCGACCACGTCGAGCGTGTCCACGGTCAGCCACTCGTCCGGCATGCCCTCCGGCCACGCCAGCAGGTGATCCAGGAGCTGGGCGAGCGCGGGCGCGTCCGACGGGCGGGTCAGCCCGGTGGCGCCGGCCAGTATCTGGTTGCCCCGGACCGCCTTGGCGAGGGTCTCCAGGGCGGACGCCGCCTCATACAGCCTGCCGTCCAGGGCGCCTCGCTCGGCCACGCCACGCCAGGGGAACGACTTGCCCTGCGCGGCCGGCCGCCAGGAAGCCGCCAGGGCCGCCGCGGCGCGGCGGATCTCGCCGAGCACCTCCGCGGTCAGGTGCCCGGGGGCCAGCCCCGCCGCGGGGGCGGCGGGGATCGCGTGCATGCTGGCGATCAGCGCGAGGACGTCGTGCAGCGAGTACCCCAGCGGATCCCGGACCCGGTGCACGGCACGGGCGTATCCCCGGAGCTGCTCCCGCCGCCTGACGGCCATCTCACTGTCCCCGGGCGGTGCCGGCGCGGGCCCCGGGCCCGGGGCCGCGCCGGGCGCCGCGCCGGGGGCGGCGTCCAGGGCCTGGGCGAGCGACGCGGCCACCTCCTTGCGGGTCGCCTTGCCCGAATGCAGTTCCAGCAGGTACCCGCCGAGCCCGGCACCGGTCAGCCGGTCCGCCACCACGTCGAGCGCGGCGGCCTTCTCCGACACCAGCAGCACGGTCTTCCCCGCGTGCAGCAGGGCACCGATCATGTTCGCGATCGTCTGGCTCTTGCCCGTTCCCGGCGGGCCGTCGATCGTGAATGAACGGCCCCCGAGTGCGGCGGTGACGCAGGCGCGCTGCGCGGAGTCGGCGTCCAGGACCAGCGGCGGAACGTCAGCGGCGCCGTCAGGGCCGGCCCTGGCCGCACCGAGGGCGGGCCCGTGGGCGGGCCCGGCTCCGGCCTGCCCGCGGGCGGCCAGGACCCGCACCACCGGATGGGCCGCCGCCAGGTCCTCATGTTCCAGCAGGTCCTGGTACATCGCCTCTTTCATGGGCGGGAAGCAGGAGAGGACCGCGCTCTCGCTGACCAGCCAGCCATCCTTCGCGGCGACCGCCGCGCGCACCGTTTCCAGCAGCCGGCTCAGCGGGAGTTCCGCAAGGTCGTCCGGGCGGGGAAGGGTGATCCGGTCCCGGGACAGCTCCATGATGAGCGCCGGGTTGATGACCGGGTCGTCGTCGGCCGGCTCCAGCATCGGCGGCTGCTCGGGCCCGGTGGCGGCCAGAGCGACCGGTACCAGCAGTAATGGGCTGGCGTAGCGGGCCCGGTCCCGGTCCGCCCAGGTCAAGGTGCCGAACGCCAGGTGCAGGACATGCCAGCCCCGCTCCAGGCTTTCCTGGTTCGCCTGCCGCATCAGCGCCCGGAGCGCCGCCTCGAGGTCGTCGGGCTCCTTCGGTGTATCGAGGAGGTACGGAGCCGGCGGTGGCACCGGGTCCGCCGCACCGGCCCACGGCGTCAAGGACCGGAACGCGAAGGACCCGCCAGTCCTGAGGCGGGTGAGGATGTCACCCGCCGCCGGCCGGGCCACGCCGATCGCGCCGGTGCCGTCCGGCCTCAAGGTGAGAAGCCGGTTCGCCGCCGCGACATCGATGAGGCCGACCCGCCAGCGGCTGATCGCAGAGCGGATCTGCGCCTCCCGGTCGGCAGAAGACCGGCCGCCGTCGTCCCGCACGCCGCCCCACTCCACTTGCATCGAATTACACCGGGGCGCGAGGGCTGCGCAACCCCTCCGCGCCTCATTTCCCGGGGCCGCGGGCGATGCGTTCGGGCGCGGCACCAGAGACCAGGCACCGTATCAGGCGAAGGGGACATCCCGCCGGTCGAGCGGAACCATCGCCGAGCAGGTGTCCCGGGAGTGCCCGTGAAACCGCCCCGCCGGACCGGCCAGAGCCCGCCAATCTTCCCCGCCTGTCCCGGGCCGCGCGCGACTAGGCTATTGCCCCGGTATCGCCGATCCGAGGAAGGGCCCGCAAGCCCTGATCGCCACGCGTCCCGGTCATCGCGGCTGGGGCACACTGGCCTGGTGGACGCCGATGTGGTGGTGATCGGGGCCGGTGCCCTGGGTTTGAGTACCGCGCTGCAATGCGCGCTGGCGGGCCGGTCGGTTGTGGTCGTGGACCGCCACACGGCCGGATCGCAGGCATCTGGGCGGGCCGCGGGCCTGTTCAAGTCCGTGCAGGCCGATGAGTTGCGCACGCGGCTGGCCCGGCGCAGCATCGACCAGGCGGCGGGCTTCGCCGACTGGGCGGGTGCCCCGCTGCAGTTGACCCGCTCGGGGAGTTTCCTGATTGCCCGGACCGCACAGCACCGCGAGTACCTGGCCCGGGAGCTGGCCCAGTCGCGCGGCTGGGGCGCCGACGTCCGCGAGGCGGACCCGGTACAGGCCGCTGAGCGGGTCAGCTTCTACCGGGCGGCAGGGGAGGAGTTCGCGCTGTGGTGCCCGGAGGACATCTACATCGGCGAACCCATTGACCTGATCCAGGCGTACCTGGCGGCCTGCCGGCTGCGCGGAGTGGGGGTGGCCGAGAACGAGCCGGTCATCGGCATCCCGCTCGCGCACGGCCGGGTGGCCGGGGTGGAGACGGTGAGCCGGGAGATCGAGGCGCCGGTCGTGGTAGACGCGGCGGGCGGCTGGGTGCGGCAGGTCGGGGAGCTGGCCGGTGCGCCGGTGCCGCTCGCCCCGGTCCGCCACCAGTTGCTCATCACCGGCCCCGACCGGGGGATCGACCCGGCCGATCCGATCGTCCGGGTGGTGGATGCCGCCGTGTACCTGCGCCCGGCCCGCGGCGGGCTGATGTTCGGCGGCTTCGAGGCCGACCCGCTGCCGCTCGACCCGCGCCAGCAGCCGCCCTCGTTCACCACCGACGACGTGCCGCTGGACCTGGCCGTGCTGCGCCGGCTGGCGGCCCAGGTCGCCGCCGAGGCCCCGGCCGCCGCGACCGCCCCGGTCGCCGAGCACCGCGGCGGGCTGTTCACGATGAGCCCCGACGGCCGGTTCGCCGCCGGGCCGGTGCCGCAGCTGCCGGGCCTGTGGGTGGCCAGCGGCTGCAACGGCTCCGGGTTCTCCTCCTCACCGGCGCTCGGCGAGGCCCTCGCCACCTGGATCACCACCGGCACCCCGCCGCCTGGCTTCGAGGCGCTGTCACCGGCCAGGTTCGGCGCGCTGCCCGACGGCACCCTGATCACCCGCGGCCTGTGGCAATACGCCCACTACTACGACCCCGCCCCGCCGGCCGGCCCGCCGGTCCCCGCGCCCAGCCAGCAGTAGGGCCACCGTCGGCTGCTCCCCTCGCGAACGGCCGATTACGGTGGGCCGATGCTCACATGCCGCAAAGGGGGCAATCATGGCGGCAGAGAAGACCACGGCTTATCGCCGGTTCCCGGGGATCGCCACGGCCGCGCTCCTGTCCGCCGCCGCGGCCGGGCAAGGTCTGCGCGGAGGGCTACCCGCCTATGCCGGGACCCGCGCCGCCAGCTCGCTGAGAACATCGGACCACGCGCTCGCGAAATCGTCACGCGCCTCCACGGCCGGGAAGCCCTGCTGCGCCAGGCGGATACGATGCCCGCCTGGCGCAGGGACGATCGTGACCTCCACCGCAGCCGGGAGCGCCGGGGTAGATGGCCCGCATGTCGTAGGCCAGCCGGCCGGGCCGCTCGACCGCTGTGATCACACGTTCCTCGCGAAAGGCCGGGCCGTCTGGCACCTGGAACGCCACCGACCAGCGCCCGCCCGGCCGCAGATCGAGCTGGGAGCCGGTCACCCAGTCCGGACGCTGCGAGTCGTACAACGCTATGAAAGCATCGAAGATCGCTTCTGGCTCAGCATCGATGACGCGCTCCACGCTGAGCGCGTACACCTCAGCCTGTCCCTGCCCGTCGCTGCCGCCCATGATGCCCTCCTGGTCATCGGTGCCCGCGTGTTTAGGTGTAGGACCCGGCAACACCATCAGACTCATCGGCAGGCCGCCATTGGCTGCGCGAGCGCTCGAAGAGGCTGAAGCTCGGTGATCCCGATCCGGATCGCCACCAACACGGCCCTCGCCCCGATCAAGGTTCCGGAGGACTCCGTGGCCATCGTGATCATCCCGTAGCTCGGTCTCCGGCGGCGCGAGCATCCGGCCACGCTACGGCGTCGGCTCCGTCGGCCACCGATGAGTTCGCCTGCCGGGCAGCGTCTATACCTGCGAACCGCACGCTGTCAACATCACCGTGATGACTTCGGAGCCCATGACCCGGCCGCCACTGCCCAGGGATCAGCACCCCGGACTGGTGCATCTGGCCGGGCGCACCTCGGAGGAAGCCATGACCACCAACGCACTGCCGCCTGTCGTCGACGCCAGCACCTGGCAGCGCCAGCTCGATGCGCTGCGCGCCCGGGAGAAGGCCGCGACCCGGGAACTCGACGCGATCGCCGCGCAGCGGCGCCGGATGCCGATGGTAAGGATGCCCGGCTACACCCTGGAGGGCGAGGAGGGGCCGGTCCGGCTGGCGGACATCTTCGGCGGCCGGTCACAACTGATCGTCTACAATCACATGTGGTTTCCCGGCGAGCGGTGGCAGTGCCCGGGCTGCACCGGGTTCACCTCGCAGTTCACCAGGCTGGAGTTCCTGGAGAGCTACGACGCCCGGTTCGTCGTCGTCACCCAGGGCCCGATCGGCGAGGCGCTGG